>JAESGR010000028.1_pt1 | contig 670786 bp, 665 predicted proteins | sample 9269771 | NCBI WGS metagenome assembly JAESGR01 (sample SAMN15739572, study PRJNA653492) | algae metagenome | isolation source: Chroococcus sp. CMT-3BRIN-NPC107 and co-occurring heterotrophs from well... | place: USA: Clark Mountains Wilderness, California | collected 2010-04-18
GCGGGGGTCGGCGGTGCCCCGGGCGCGGCATGGCCGGAGTGAGGCGGAGCTGGCGTCTGGCCGAGGGCAGGCGCCATGGGCAACAGCGCGGCGGCCGCGACGATCAGGTACCGACCTATCATCATCTCGCTTTCCCCCCTCATTGAGCCTCACAGGCAGTCACATGTCCCGCGCCACCCTGAAACCGTGGTTCGGGTACCGAACGCTGGCATCGTAGAATTCACGGCTCGAAATCCGCAGGCCCGCCTCATCGTTGTTCCAGGCCCCACCCCGCAGCACGCGCTCCCGGCATTGTGGCGCGATCCATGCCGAGCCATCGCGCGGCGCACCGCGATAATCCTTGTGCCAGCAATCCTGGGTCCATTGGTTGACCGAGCCGGTCACGCCGTGAAGACCAAAGGCATTGGCCGGGAAGGTGCCGACCTTGGGCGGAGAGCGCAGCGGCGGTGCGCTGCAACTCCGGCACGGGGACATGTCGGCGCGGAACTGATCGCCCCACCAGTAGCGCGTGGTCGACCCGGCGCGGGCCGCATATTCCCACTCCGCTTCGCTGAGGAGGCGGTAGCGCTTGCCGCTGACGCGTGAGAGCCAGGCGAGATAGGCCTGACTGTCGTCCCAGCTGACGTTGCGGACGGGCTCGTCCGGGTCTCCGCCGGGGTCAAAGGCACAGGCCTTGTCCGCAACGCAATCTCCCCATTCCGCCACCGTCACCGGAAAACGTCCCGCAGCGAAGCGTCCGACCGTCACATCGCGAACGGGCCGCTCGGTCGGGTCGGCGGAACTCCCCATGCGGAACTTGCCCGCAGGCACGGCGATGAGCTGCGGACAGCTCGCGCAATCCTTCACGACCCCAGGGGGAAGCGCCGTGGCGTTAGCGCGGGGGCTGGCCGCGACCTCCGGTCGAGGGGCTGGGCGGAGAGGCTCCTGCCCTGACGGCGGCGGCGGCCCGGATGCGGGAATGACCGGAGCGGGAACCGGCGGCATCGGGTTCTGCGGCAGCAGTGTTTCCTCCGGTGGGGCGGGGCGCGACTGGGGCGGTGACGACGGTGGCGCTGAACTTGGCGGCGGCAGAAGCGCCACGCTCGATGCCGGCTCGGGTTCGCGCGCCGCTTGCTGCGGAGCCGGTTCCGGCAGCCGCGCCCGCGGCGCCTCAGCGGCTTCGCGGCGCTGGTCAGGGGGCTGCTGGAGGTTGCGCTGGTTAGGCGCCTCCTGCCGGGTCGCGACGTGTGACGGCTGGGCAGGGGAGGGCGCCTCGTCGTCGAAGTAGCGGGAGACAAGAAAGCCCCCGCCGGCGCTGACGATCAAGGCAGCCACGGCGGCCGCCGGAAGCACCCATCTCCGGCTCCCCGAACGGGAGGGATAGCTCGTGATCCGGGTCGCGTCCGGCTCCCAGCTCGCGACCTCTCCCATGCTCGCCGGCCGGTCCTCCGGTCGGGGCTGCAGCATTTTGGCGAGGAGCGGGCGAAAGGTCGGGTCGACCTTCTTCAGGTCCGGGAGGCTCTGGCGCTTGCGCACCACGTCGAGCTGAGTGCCGCCCATGTTCAGCGGCTCACCGAGGATCGCGGCGGCGAGCGTCAGGCCGAAGCTGTAGATGTCCGACTTCGGCCCCGTCGTCCCGCCATAGAGCCCGACCTGTTCCGGGGAGGCGTAGTTCGCTTTGCCCGCGAACCGATCACCGATGACTGTGGCGCCGCCGAACGCGCTCCGGGCGATGCCGAAATCGATGAGCTTCGCCCGTGTCGCATCGCCCTCGGGCAGGATGATGTTGTCCGGCGAGATGTCTCGGTGGACGATGCCGGCCCGGTGCGCCGCATCGAGCGCCGACCCGATGCGGCGCTGGAGAATGCGGACGCTCGAGAGCGGCAGCGGACCGGATGCGAGCAGACTCGACAGGGACATGCCCTCGACGAGCTCCATCGCCAGATACGGGCATTGCAGGTCCGGGTCGGTCGTGAAGACATAGTACCGGACGACGCCTTCGTGCTGCAGGTTGTGCAGGGCCGCGGCTTCCTTGCGGAACAGCGCGAGCACCGTCTCGTTCTCGGTCAGGTCTGCCCTGACCATCTTGATCGCGACCTTGATGCCGGTCTCGATGGCGCGCCCGCTATAGACCTCGCCCATGCCGCCGGTCGCGATGAGCGCATCGATCTCGTAAATGCCGTTGAGTCGCGTTCCCGGGCGGATCTGCCGCCGGAACTGGGCCGGGAAGTCCGATGGCTCCTTCATGCGAGCCTCCAAGGCCGCGGCAAGCCCACTCGGCGTCGCGCGCGGGCCGGCAGGATGCACGCAAGACCCTTTGCGAAATCCTCACCCAAACCGCGCTTGCCGGATACGCACCTGTCCTGCACCATCCTGCTCCGCCTCAGAGCAGCATCATGCGCGCGTTCCGCTCCGGCCGGTGTGCTTTACGGCACCCGGCGATGATAGCGCGATCGACCGCCGCGGCGAAGCCCGACGGATCGTGGAGCGCGGCTTGCCTCAAGGGAAGGTCGGGCCGGAAATCAGCCGTTCGGATCTCGCGACTGTCCCGCCGGCGAGCGATCTCGACCGCTGGCGGAAGGGGTGGGATTCGAACCCACGGTGGAGTTGCCCCCACGGCGGTTTTCAAGACCGCTGCCTTAAACCACTCGGCCACCCTTCCGGCGCGTCGCCGCAGCGACACCTTGGCGCCCGACCTGTAGGTCCGTCAGGGGCGTACCGTCAATCAAGGTCGGGTGAGAGCGCCGGCCATCTCAGGCTCGCTTAACGCGTCATTAACCACGATGCCGGAGAGAATGGGGCCGTCCTTGGTTCACAGGATCGCATGATCCCCAGCCCAAGAACGCCAGCTTGGCGCGACTCAGCGTCGACTGGCCTTTTGTACCACAAGGAAAGGGGCGCCCATGAAGGCGATCACGTTCGTGACCCAGAAGGGCGGCAGCGGCAAGAGCACGCTCTGCATCTCGCTGGCCGTCGCGGCGCAGGAAGCGGGCCAGTCCGTCTGCATCCTCGAGATGGACCGGCAGGCCACCGTCAGCGACTGGGCCGAGCACCGCAAGGCCGATACGCCTGAAGTCGCCCAGATCGACGCGACGCAGCTCGACGACATCATGACGAGGCTACGCGATTCCGACTTCGACTACGTCTTTATCGATACGCCAGGCGTCGATTCGCCCGGAACGCTCGCCGCGATCCGCGCAGCCGATCTCTGCGTCATTCCGTGCCGGCCGACCCCGGCCGACCTCCGGGCCTTCAAGCCGACCCTCGCGGCGATCTACCGGCTCGAGAAGAAGTTCGCCTTCGTTCTCAACCAGACGCCGCCGCGGTCTTACCGCGTCCGTGACGCCGCCGACGGCCTCGCCGTTCTTGGGGTTCTGCCGGACGTCAACATTGTGACGCGTAACGACCACCAGGATGCGCTCGGCATGGGGCAGGGCGTGACCGAGTTCAACCCGACCGGACAGGCCGCTTCGGAAGTTCGCCGCTTGTGGACCTGGATCGAAAAGCGCTCGCAGGGACACATCTATGTCAAAGCCGCCTAAGCTCAGTCTCGCGTCCATTGTCGCCTCGGCCGTCCCGCCGGCCAACCGGCCGGGCGGTGAGGTCATCCAGCTCAACCCGCCCAAGCCGCAGGAGCCCAATCCCCGCGGGACCCTGAAGGAGCGGGCGAAGCAGCTCTCGGTGTACCTGGAGCCCCCGGTCTACGATCAGCTCCGGGACATCGCGTACACGGAGCGAACCAAGATCCACCAGCTGATGCTGGAGGCACTCGACCTGCTGTTCCAGAAGCGCGGTGCGCTTTCGATAGGGCAGCTGAACCAGCCCCGTTGATCTCACTTCGAGGATGAGCCCGCCGGCGCAAGCCGCGCGGGCTTTTCTTGTTTTCGCCTACCGCTTGCATTTCGGCACTGTTGTTGCGCGCCTCCGTAGGAGTGTCGCGCAAGTCCCTGTATATGTTGGTGAAAAACTCTCCCCTCGTGTCGCTACAATTCGCATCAAACTTTCCTTAAGCCGCATACGCGATGCTTCTCCTTCGCTCCGGGGGCGAGCAGCTCGATGGCTGACGCGCAAAGCGCTCCATCGGCAGGGAGCAGGCAGTGGCAAGTCCGAGTCCGACAGAAGTGGCGCCCGTCGCGGAACCGGGTTCCGCCCGCCGCAGAGCCTTGAAGGCTGCCGCCGTCATCCTGGTCGCCTTGACGGCAGCCAACTGTGCCGGTCCCCAGGTCGCCGGTCGCAAAAGCAGCGGCAACAAATACGGCGTGAAGCCAAGCCCTAAGGTCATCCCGGATGGCGAGCCGATCCCGAAGGGCGGCGGCCGGGAGATGGTCGGCCAGCCCTACGTCGTCGGGGGGCGCACCTACGTGCCCCATAACGGCAAGGGCTATAACCGCGAGGGCTGGGCCTCGTGGTACGGCACGGCTTTCCACGGTCGCCTGACTGCCAATGGCGAAATCTTCGATCGGGAATCGGTGGCCGCCGCGCATCCAACCCTGCCTCTGCCGAGCTATGTCCGGGTCACGAACGCCGTGAACAAGCGGTCGATGATTGTGCGCGTCAACGACCGCGGGCCCTACGAGCATGATCGGCTGATCGACGTGTCGGAGCGTGTCGCGGATGCCCTGGATTTTCGTCGCAAGGGCGTTACGCGCGTGAAGGTCGAGTACCTGGGCAAAGCGTCCACCCGCGGTAGCGACGACCAGAAACTGCTCGCGACCCTTCGCCTCGACGGCACCCCGGCACCATTCGGGGGGAGCCGCGGCCCTACCATGTATGCCGACCTGCGGCACGATCCACCGTCGCGCCCAGTTCCGCGCAGAGTGGAGGTCGCGGAAGCCGCGACGCCGCAGGTTAAAACTCAGCTCGCGGCAGAGGAGGAGGAGGCCGAGCCCCGTCCGGCCTCCCGGCCGAGCTACACCCAGCCTGTGCCGATCCGGGTTGCCGCTCAGCCACCCGCCTATGCGGCTGAGGACGACATGCCTCTGCCGCCGCTCCGGCCCGCCTTGCCGCGGCAGGTCGCGGATGCGGGACCGGCCCCGGCCCGCAGCGCCGGCCCGCCGCTCCCGGCAGTGAACCTCCTGCCTCCCCAACGTCCGATCTATTCCGGGATCTACTAAAGCGCGGGTGCCTGCAGGCGCGATCCACGTTAAGGATCGCGGCGATGCCGCACGCAACCGAATCCGCGCCGAAACCGGGCCGCTTCATCACGCTGGAAGGCGGGGAGGGGGCCGGGAAATCAACCCAGGGGGCGCGTTTGCGGCGGCGCCTGGAGGCGCGAGGGGTTGCGGTGGTGACCACACGCGAGCCGGGCGGCTCGCCGCGTGCGGAGTCGATCCGCGACTTCCTTCTCTCGGGCGGCGGCAAGCCTTTCGGCGCTTTCGCCGAAACGCTCCTCTTCGCCTCCGCCCGCGCCGATCACGTCGACCGGACCATCGCGCCTGCTGTGCGGGCCGGCGCCTTCGTGATCTGCGACCGCTTCTTCGATTCGACCCGGGTGTACCAGGGAGACGTCGGCGAGGTTCCGCTCCCGCTCGTCTCCGCCCTCGAGCGGATCGCCGTGAGGGGCGCCCGTCCCGACATGACCCTTGTTCTCGATGTTCCCGCGAAACTCGGGCTTGCGCGCGCGAGTCAGCGCCGCGAGTTGTCGGGGGAGGCCAGAGACCGCTTCGAGTCCGAAGGGCTCGCGTTTCATGGCAGGGTTCGCGACGCCTTCCTGGCGATTGCTGCGGCCGAACCTGACCGCTGCGCCGTGATCGATGCGGCAGGCCCGCCGGACAGCGTCGAGCGCCTGATCTGGGCGGAGGTCGAAGCCCGGCTTCTCACCCCGGACGGTCCGGAGGCGGAGCCCTCGCGTGGCTGAGACCGGGCCCGATCTCGCCGCGATCCCGCATCCGCGGGAACGCAAGCTGCTCGTGGGGCATCAGGAGGCCGAACGGACCTTCGCGGAGGCAATCGGGTTCGGTCGGCTGCATCACGCCTGGCTGATCGGCGGGCCGGAGGGGATCGGCAAGGCGACTCTGGCTTACCGGGTCGCGCGCCGGCTGCTGGCCACTCCCGGGGAGAGTGGTGAGGGGGAGGGGGCCGGGCTCGGAATCGACTCCTTCGGCCGGACAGCCCGTCAGGTCGCGGCGGGATCGCACCCGAACCTGATCGTGCTCGACCTCGAGACCGCTTCGGCCGATGTCGACCGCTCACCCGCGAAGACGATCCCGGTCAAGACCACCCGTCGTGCCCTATCCTTCTTCGGAACCACGGCAGCCAATGGCGGATGGCGGGTGATGATCGTCGATTCGGCCGAGGACCTCACCGTCCAGGCTGCCAACGCGCTTCTCAAGACGATCGAGGAGCCGCCGCCCAACTCGACCATTCTCATCGTCTCGCACGCGCCGCAGCGCGTGCTCCCGACCATCCGGTCGCGCTGTCGGAAGCTCGCCCTCAGCCCGCTCTCGCCGGCGGAGGTGCTGGACGTGCTCCGCTCGCTTGGACCGCACGTGCTGCCGGAGGGGGAGGGCGCCGACCAAGTGGTTCAACGCGCAGCAGACAGGGCAGAAGGTTCGGTCGGTCGGGCGCTGTCCCTCTTCGACCCGAAGCGCCAGGCGATCCTGGACGAGCTCTCGTCGCTGCTCGAGGGGCTACCGAAGCTGCCCATGCTCCGCGTCCTCAACCTTGCGGAGAAGCTCGCCGACCGGCGGGCGGAGGGCAATTTCGAGCTGGCGCTCGATGCTGTCCAGCTATGGGCAGCAGAACGCATCAGAGCAGAGGCATCGCTTGGACCTGCCCGCCTTGCACCCCTGGCAGAGCTATGTGAGAAGGTCGGGGACGCTGCGAGGTCGGTCGAAACGTACAACCTCGATCGTCGCCCATTCGTCGTGACGATGTTCGGGGACTTGGCGGAGGTCGTTCGCGCCGCCTGAACCGGCTCGCATTGATCCAAGGTTCGGCATGGCCGGCGAGCCCTATTACATCACCACTGCGATCTCCTATCCGAACGGCGCGCCGCATATCGGCCACGCCTACGAGGTCATCGCGTCCGACGCGATCGCGCGCTTCAAGCGGCTCGACGGGTTCGATGTGTTCTTCATGACCGGCACGGACGAGCACGGGCTGAAGATCCAGCAGACCGCCGCTAAGGCCGGGAGGACGCCGCAGGCCTTCGTGGACGAAATGGCGCCGAAGTTTCGGGTCGTCGCCGACCTTCTGAATTGCTCCTACGACCGCTTCATCCGCACGACGGATGCCGACCACATCCGCTCGAGCGAGGAAATCTGGCGCCGGATGGACCGGGCAGGGGACATCTACCTGTCGAAATATTCGGGCTGGTACTCCGTCCGCGACGAGGCCTATTTCGACGAGGGCGAGCTCACGACCGCGGCGGACGGTACGCGCCGCGCTCCGACCGGCACGCCTGTCGAATGGGTCGAGGAGGAGAGCTACTTCTTCCGCCTCTCGTCCTACGGTGAGAGGCTTCTCGCACATTATCGGGAGAACCCGGACTTCGTCGGGCCCGAGACGCGCCGCAACGAGGTCGTGTCCTTCGTCGAGAGTGGGCTGAAGGACCTGTCGATCAGCCGGACGACGTTCGATTGGGGCATCCCGGTCCCGGGCGATCCGAAGCACGTCATGTATGTCTGGGTGGACGCCCTCACGAACTATCTAACGGGGGCGGGCTTCCCGGACGAGTCGAGCCCGCTGCGGCGGTTCTGGCCGGCGGACGTCCACGTGATCGGAAAGGACATCGTCCGCTTCCACACAATCTATTGGCCGGCCTTCCTGATGTCCGCCGGGCTGCCGCTCCCGAAGCGAGTCTTCGGTCATGGCTTCCTGTTCAATCGCGGGGAGAAGATGTCGAAATCGGTCGGCAACGTGATCGACCCGGCCTCGCTCGCCTCGACCTACGGCGTCGACCAGCTGCGCTACTTCCTCCTTCGGGAGGTGCCGTTCGGGCAGGACGGCAACTACTCGCACGAGGCGATCGTCAACCGCATCAACGCGGACCTCGCGAACGATCTCGGCAATCTCGCCCAGCGCTCGCTCACCATGATCGGCCGCAACTGCGACGGCCGGGTGCCGCAGCCCGGCGATCTGGCGGATGCCGACCGGACACTTCTCGCGCTCGCCGACGCGCTGCCGGAGAGGTCCAGGGCGGCGATGGACGGATTCGCGCTGCACACGGTTCTCGCGGAGATCTGGTCTGTGGTCGCGGAAGCGAACCGGTACTTCGCGTCACAGGAACCCTGGATCCTGCGAAAACAGGACCCCGCCCGCATGGCGACCGTACTTTACGTAACGGCCGAGGTGCTGCGCGAGATCGGCATCATGGCCCAGCCGTTCGTGCCGACGGCCGCAGCCACGCTGCTCGACCTCCTGGCCGTCGCCCCTGACCGCCGGAGCTTCGCGTCGGTTGGTCCCGAGGCGCGGCTTGCCCCCGGCACGCCGCTGCCTGCACCCTCGCCGATCTTCCCGCGGTACGTGGAGCCGACGGAGGCGGCCTGACTTGCTGATCGACTCTCACTGTCACCTCGATTTCCCTGATTTCGTTGACGATTTGCCGGGCGTTATCGCACGCGCGAATAGCGCCGGGGTCCGCCGCATGGTCACGATTTCCACGCGGGTCGCGAAAGCGGACACGTACCGCAGGATTGCCGAGGAACACCCGGAGGTCTTTTTCACGGTCGGCACCCATCCGCACAACGCTGCCGAGGAACCGGACGTCGCCGCCGCCACTATCATCGAGGCCGTGCAGCATCCGCGTTGCGTGGCTGTTGGCGAAGCCGGGCTCGACTTCCACTACGACAAGAGCCCGCGCTACATTCAGGAGCGGGTATTTCGGACCCATATCGCGGCGGCTCGCGAGAGCGGGCTGGCGCTCGTAATCCACGCCAGGAACGCGGACGAGGAGATGATCCGGATCCTCACGGAGGAGCACGGGCGAGGGCGCTTCGACGCGGTCCTGCACTGCTTCTCATCCGGCCGCAGGCTCGCGGAGGTCGGGATCGAACTCGGCTTCTACGTCTCGTTCTCCGGCATCCTCACCTTCAAGAACTCGGAAGAGATCCGGACGATCGCGCGCGAGGTCGTTCCGCGCAATCGCCTCCTCCTTGAGACCGACGCGCCCTATCTGGCGCCTGTGCCGCATAGAGGTAAGCGGAACGAACCTGCCTATGTTGCACATACTGCCCGGGTACTGGCCGAGACCATCGGAGTAACGCCGGAGGAGGTCGCGGATATCACCACCGAGAACCTCACTCGGCTTTTCAGGAAATTGGTCCAAATAACTGACCAGACTGCGAAGTCAGCGGCATGAGCCTCGTGCTCACGATCCTCGGTTGCGGGTCGTCGGCAGGCGTGCCGCGGGTCGGTATGGGCTGGGGCGCAGCGAACCCGAACAATCCCAAGAACCGCCGCCGGCGCTGCTCCATCCTGGTCGAGCGGATCGGTCCGGACGGCCGAACCAGCGTCCTCGTCGACACCTCGCCGGATCTCAGGGAGCAACTTCTCTCTGCCGACATCGGGCGCCTCGACGCCGTCCTGATCACGCACGACCATGCCGACCATACGCACGGAATCGACGACCTCAGGCCGCTCGTGATCCATATGCGCCGGCGCATGCCGGTTTACTCGGACCAGGCGACCAGCCGAGTCCTGCGCGACCGCTTCGGCTATTGCTTCGCGACGCCGCCGGGCAGCGACTATCCGCCGATCCTAGATGACCACCGTATCGACCCGAACGAGCCGGTCGTGATCGATGGTCCAGGTGGGCCCATCGAGGCGCTGCCGTTCGTCATGGAGCACGGCCGAACCCCGGCGCTCGGCTTTCGGTTCGGCGACGTTGCCTACGCGCCGGATGTCAGCCGTATGCCGGAGGACGCGATCCAGCGGCTCCAGGGCCTCGACATCCTGATCCTCGACGCGCTCCGCTACACGCCACATCCGACGCATTTCTCCGTCTCGGAAGCGCTGGCCTTCATCGCCAAGGTGAAGCCGCGCCGTGCCGTGCTCACCAACATGCACACGGACATCGACTTCGAGACGATCCGGCGCGAACTGCCGGATAACGTCGAGCCGGCCTACGATGGCATGAGGCTTCAATGGACGCCGTGAGCCGCGGATCCCGGCATCCTGTGATCCTGCGAGCCGGAGCGCCGGGTCGCCACATGGCTAGGTTCCATAATATATCTTATGCGAATGCTCCCGGGGGCGCTCCCCTGCCGCGAGCCAGGCCGACTGGATGCCGCCGGTGAGCTCCGATCGGCCGCGTCGGCCAGCCGTCCGAACGTTCGAGCCGAGGCCGTCGCGCGACATCGACGCGCTGCTGGCGATCATGGCGGCGCTGCGCGACCCGAATGACGGATGCGCGTGGGACATCCAGCAGACCTTCGACACGATCGCGCCCTACACGCTCGAGGAAGCGTACGAGGTGGCGGACGCGATCGCGCGCGGCGACCTGGCCGACCTTCGCGATGAACTGGGAGACCTGCTGCTCCAGGTCGTGTTCCACGCCCGGATGGCCGAGGAGCGCGGCGCGTTCGATTTCGGCGGGGTTGTCGAGGCGATCACGGCCAAGCTGATCCGGCGCCATCCGCACGTGTTCGGAGACGCACGCGACCTCGCGCCGGCGGAGGTCAAGCGGCTCTGGGACGAGATCAAGCAGGCCGAGAAGCGCGAGCGCGTTGCCCGGCACGGAGACGGATCCAAGCCGGCCAGCATCCTGGACGGCGTTCCGCCGGCCATGCCCAGCCTGACCCGGGCCGACAAGCTGACCCGCAAGGCCGCGAAGGTGGGCTTCGAGTGGCCGGACCTGGACGGCGTCACCGCCAAGGTCGAGGAAGAGCTGGCCGAGGTTCGCGAGGCCGTGGCGGCCGGCGACAAGGCCGAACTCGCGGCAGAGGTCGGCGACCTGCTGTTCACCGTGGCAAACCTCGCGCGCCACCTCGATGTGGATCCAGAGGCGGCGCTCGCGTCCGCGAACCGGAAGTTCGAGCGCCGGTTCAGGGCGGTCGAGCAGGCGCTCGCGGCCAAGGGCCGAAGTCCGGAACAGTCCGACCTTGCCGAGATGGATCGGCTCTGGGACGAGGCGAAGGCGGCCGAGCGGGCAGGGAGGTTGGACAGCCGCTAGGGCAGGCGCTCGGCCTGCGGGAAGCGCTTCCAGAGCCGTGGCTCCTTCTCGGGGGCGATCCGCACGGTCAGCTCGGTCCGACCGCCCTCGCCTGCCTGCCGCTCGATGATCTCCGCTTCCTCATGGAGCCAATTGGAGGCGCCGCCATCAGTGGGTTCGATCGAAATCCGGAAGCTCGGGCGCCCCTTGGCGATGCGGCCTTCGATCCGGTTGAGGAGGGCATCGACCCCCTCCCCGGTTACGGCCGACACCAGCGCCGGCCGGGCATCCGCGTCGCCGCGATCGGCGATCGTCGCGAGGCGTTCGCGCTCGGCGGGCGCAAGGAGGTCCGCCTTGTTCCAGACCTCGATGAGGCGCGAGCGATCATCCGGGTTGATGCCGAGTTGGCGCAGCACGTTTTGCACGTCCGCGGCCTCGGCTTCGGTCTCCCCATGCGCGATGTCGCGCACATGCAGGAGGACGTCCGCCTCGATCACATCCTCGAGGGTCGCCCGGAACGCCGCGACGAGCATCGTCGGCAGGTCGGAAATGAAGCCGACCGTGTCCGACAGGATCGCCGTCTCGCCATGCGGAAGCTTGATCGCGCGGGAGGTCGGGTCGAGCGTCGCGAAGAGCAGGTTCTCGGCGAAGACATGGGCTGACGTGAGGCGGTTGAAGAGCGTCGACTTTCCGGCATTCGTATAGCCGACCAGCGCAACGACCGGGTACGGCACCCGCCGGCGGCTCGCCCGATGGAGCGAACGCGTCTGCTTCACCGCCTCGAGGTCGCGCTCGATCCGCCGCATCCGGTCCTGGATGATCCGGCGATCCGCCTCGATCTGGGTCTCGCCCGGGCCTCCGAGAAAGCCGAACCCGCCGCGCTGCCTCTCGAGGTGGGTCCAGGACCGGACGAGGCGGCTCTTCTGATAGGCTAGATGGGCGTGCTCAACCTGGAGCGCGCCCTCGCGCGTCCGCGCGCGGCGGCCGAATATCTCGAGGATCAGCCCGGTGCGGTCGATAACCTTCACACCCCAGGTCTTCTCCAGATTGCGCTGCTGCACCGGCGTCAGCGCTCCATCCATCACGACGAGGTTGATCTCGTCCGCCGCGATCCGCCCAGTGATCTCCTCGACCTTACCCTTACCGAGCAGGGTCGAGGGACGCGGTGATGACACCACAACGATGAACTGGTCTACCACTTCAAGGTCGATGGCGCGCGCGAGCCCGACCGCCTCGTCGAGGCGCGCCTCCATGGGACGGGGATTCGGGGCAGGGGTGCTTGGGTCCCCTGCCCTTCCCCCAGCGGCACCTCGCGCCAGGTACGGCCCGATCACGAGTGTACGCGTCCGCGCGGCGATCTCGCGTTCGGGCTGTGCACCGCGCTGGAGGCGGTCTTCCTTCGGAGGGCGCGGTTCCGCCACTGATATCCTTACGGTTTGGGATCGATCTCATCCGGCTCAAAGAGCTGGATCGGATGCCCAGGCATGATGGTGGATATGGCGTGCTTGTAGACGAGTTGCGAGTGCCCATCGCGCCGGAGCAACACGCAGAAGCTGTCGAACCAGGTAACGATGCCCTGGAGCTTGACGCCATTGACGAGGAAAATGGTGAGCGGGACTTTATTCTTCCGGACGTGATTGAGGAAGGTGTCCTGCAGATTTTGGCCGCGTTCGTTCGGCATAGTTTGTGCCCGTGTCAGCCCTCGCGGCCGGCCATCGCCGGGCTGCCTGTTGTCGTTGATCAGGAAGCTTCAGCTCCCGACCGGCTCCTCATTACACGGATTGATCCCGCGATGCGCAAGCCCCTTCGCAGGTGCAGCGCGAACATGATCTATCCTCCGATGCCGAGAAGCTTCAGCTTCCTGTGAAGCGCGGAACGCTCCATCCCGATGAACTCGGCTGTCCGCGAGATGTTTCCGCTGAACCGCGCGATCTGCGCAACCAGATACTCACGCTCGAAGATCTCGCGCGCCTCGCGCAGGGGCAGGCTCATCAGGCGCTCGCCCCCCTCCCCGTTCGGCGTGGACGGAACCAGCGTGCCGATCTCCGACGGGAGCATCTCGGCTGTGATCTCAGCGTCCGGATCGCCGGCCGTCAGGATCATCAGCCGCTCGACATTATTCCTGAGTTGTCGGACGTTGCCGGGCCAATCGTGTGATTGCAGCACGGCCATCGCCTCCTCGCCGATCTTCCGGCGCGGGAGCCCGGTGGTGGATGCAATTTGGTCCTGAAAGAACTCGATCAGCTCCGGGACGTCCTCCCGCCGCTCCGAGAGCGAGGGTACACGAACCGGGACAACGCCGAGGCGATGGAACAGGTCCTCCCGCAAGGCCCCCCGCGCGATCTCGGCTGCAAGGTCGCGGCTGGACGATGAGATGATGCGCACATCCACATGGACGCGGGTCGAGCCGCCGACGCGCTGGAAGTTCTGCTCCACGAGGACGCGCAATATGCGGCCCTGAACCTCCTTCGAGAGGTCCGCGATCTCGTCCAGATAGAGCGTGCCGCCGTGAGCCTCTTCGAGTGCTCCCGTGCGGCGCCCCCCCTCCCCGTTTGCCTCCACCCCGAACAGCTCGGCTTCCATGTTCTCGGGCGTGATCGCGGCGGCATTCAGCGTGACGAACGGCCCGGAGGAGCGCGTGGATTGCGCGTGAATCGTACGCGCGACGAGTTCCTTGCCCGAGCCCGGCGAACCCGCGATCAGGATGCGGGCGTTGGTGGGGGCGACCTTCTCGATCGCCTGCCGGAGTTGGTTCATGACGGCGGAGCGTCCGGCGATCCGGCTCGCCTGGACCGACCGGGACTTAAGGTCCCTGACTTCTCGCTTCAAACGCCAGGCTTCGAGCGCCCGATCCGCGACCAGCACGAGCCTGTCCGCCTTAAACGGCTTCTCGATAAAGTCGTACGCACCGGCCTTGATCGCCGATACGGCGGTTTCGATGTTGCCGTGGCCGGAAATCATCACGATCGGGAGATCCGGGTGCTCGGCCCTGATCAGGTCCAACACCTGCAGCCCGTCCAACCGGCTGCCCTGCAGCCAGATGTCCAGGAACACGAGATGCGGGCGACGAGCCTGGATGGCCGCGAGCGCCTCGTCCGAGGAGCCCGCCTTACGGGTGCCGTGGCCCTCGTCCTCAAGGATGCCGGCGACGAGTTCGCGAATATCCGCCTCGTCGTCGACAACAAGAATGTCCGTGCTCATGCGGGTACCCGTTGCGGCTCACCCGAGGCAGGGCCGTGCGCGGCAACTTCAAGATTCTGCCGAAAGCGCATCCGGACCATTCCCCCGCGACCGGCAGGATTATCCAGGAGCTCGATGCCGCCGCCATGGTCCTCGAGGATTTTCCCTACGATGGCGAGGCCAAGGCCCGTGCCCCCTTCCCGCGTGGTCATGTAGGGTTCAAGCAGGCGCTGCCGTCCCTCCGCTGGAAAGCCCTTGCCGGTGTCGCTCACCTCGATAATCACCTCGCCGCCTTCGGACCTCACGGCAACCCGGATCTCGGGCGCCGCCCTTTCCTGCTCGGGCACGGCTGCGATCGCCTCCGTCGCATTCTTCACGATGTTCGTCACGGCCTGCGAGAGCAGCCGGCGGTCGAATGTGGCCGCAATCGGCCTCTCCGGCACCTCGTCGATGATCCTGATCTCCGGATGTGCGATGCGCATCATGAACACGATCTGACGGACCGTATCGACGATATCCTCCGAGACGATCGCCGGTTTCGGCATTCGCGCGAACGACGCGAACTCGTCGACCATCCGCTTGATGTCATCGACCTGCCGGACAATCGTGTTCGTACATTGGTCAAAGACCTCGCGATCGGTCGTGATCAGCTTTCCATATTTCCGCCGAATGCGTTCCGCGGACAGCTGGATCGGGGTCAGCGGGTTCTTGATCTCGTGTGCGATCCGCCGCGCCACATCGGCCCATGCCGAGGTCCGCTGGGCGGTCACAAGGTCGGTGATATCGTCGAGCGTCACGATGAAACCCTTGTCCTCCCCGCGGGCCTGCTCGCTCGTGACGCGGATATTGAGCGTTCGTTCCCGCCCCATGCGGGAAATCGGAATCTGCTGCTGCGTGAGTCGAAGCCGACCCAGCTTCGCCTCATTCATCAATTGGGCGATTTCTGGGAGGACGGACACGATCGGCTGACCTAGGAGGTCCTGCCGCTTAGCGTCGAGCAGTGTTTCCGCTGATGGGTTCGCGATCGTGATCAGCCCGTGCGCATCGATCCCGATTACGGCCGCAGACACGCCGGACAGGACCGCCTCCATGAACCGGCGGCGACGATCAATGAGATCGCTCGCGGCGGTGAGGCCGTCATGCTGCCTCCGAAGCTCGGATGTCATCTTGTTGAACGTCTCGCCGAGATGAGCGAGGTCGCCCTCGTTTCGGCGGACCGGGACCTGGACGTAGAAGTTCCCGGTCGCAACCTGGTCCGTGGCATGAATCAGGCGGCGTATCGGTGCCACGAGCCGGTTCGAGAAGCTGAGGCCGAACCACACCGCCGAGAGCAGGACAATGAGCGCAATGAGCGCGAACATCGTCGCGAACGCGATTTGGATCCCGAACCGCTTCTCCTCGAGCGCCTGGTAATAGGCCACACCGGCCTCGGCGACAGGCGGGAACTCGGTTGCGCGCGGGTCAACGGGACGCGTCAGGAACAGGACAGCACCCTCGTGCGCCGGAAGGCGCAGCACCGAGCCGAACAGATTCCCGACACGCGGCACGATGCAGATCGCCTCATTTTCGTTGGCACTGGCAAGATCCTCGGTCGCGGGGCCCGTGATTCCCGGGACTGGGCGGATATCCACGCGTTCCACAATCGTGCCGTCGGGTTTCACGATCATTGCGACCGGGAACCCGAGGAAAGTCGCGCGGGATGTCATGAAGTCCCGAAACAGCTTGCGGTCGGCGTCGAAGAGCACTTTTGCACGGTTGAGATCGGCGGCCATGAGCTGCGTCTCGCGCGCGATTGTTCGGCACTGGTCGTCGCGGTAGGCCTGCGCGATCTCGACCGTATTCGTCATCAGCGACTTGATCGAGCCGGTGAACCAGGGATCCAGGCCCCGTTCCAGGATTGCGCTCGCGACGATTGCGACCAAGATCGCGGGCGCGGCGGCTATCAGGCTGAAGAGGGCGACCACCCGAATGTGAAGGCCAGCCGCCGCGGCTCCCTCGCGCCGCGCCCGCATGATCGTCCAGCCTTCCCAGGCAACGATCCCGACGAGAAGGACGACCAGGAGAACGTTGATCGCCAGCACCCACACGACGACATCGTGCGTGGGAGGGACTGGCGTCATTCCGGCGAGGACCAGAAAGGTGATCAGACCGGAGCAGAGGGCCGCGCCAACCGTAAAGGCGCCGATCCAGCCTGGGCCGCGCGAGCTTCTCCGCACGGGTCTCGGAGGTGCCATCGCATCAGTCGCCTGCATAATCTCCCCCGCAGGCGCGCCCGTCCGACGGGAGCACGTCCCGCGGAGCCGAGGCGAAGTGATGCATTACGGCCACAGCCGCGGATTAGGCCCGATACGCTCCGAAGTACAGACCCGGCGGCAGCGCCATGTCAGCGCGAGGAGCGGATCACCTGAAGATCGAGGTCCCGCACCTTCTTTCGAAGAGTGTTGCGGTTGACCCCAAGGAGCTCGGCGGCACGAATCTGATTGCCGCGCGTCGCGGCAAGGGCGGCGCCAATCAGCGGGCCTTCGATCTCTCGCAGGATGCGATGGTACAGGCCCGGCGGCGGCAGCGTGTTCTGATACTTCTTGAAGTAGACGCCGAGGTGCCGCTCAACGGCCATGGACAGGGTCTCCCCCTCGGCCGGCGCCGTCAGTTCAGCGGATGAGGAGACCTGCGGGGAGGTATCGAGCTCAGCGTCGAGGATCGGGCCGGTGATCGTATCCTGGGGATAGAGCGCAGCCAGCCGGCGCACGAGATTCTCCAGCTCCCGGATGTTGCCCGGCCAGCGATAGCGCTTCATGCGATCCAGCGCGTCGGAATCGATCTGCTTGCGCGCGAGACCCTCCTTCTCGACCAGGTTCATGAAGTGCCGAACGAGGTCCGGGATGTCCTCGCTGCGCTCGCGAAGCGGCGGCAGCCGGAGCGGGACGACGTTTAGGCGGAAGAACAGGTCCTCGCGGAACTGACCACTCTGGATGGACTGCCGCAGGTCTTTGTTCGTGGCCGCGATAATGCGGACATTCGTCTTGATCGGCACGCGTCCGCCAACCGTCGTGTATTCGCCCTGCTGGAGCACCCGAAGAAGACGGGTCTGTGCCTCCATCGGCATGTCGCCGATCTCGTCCAGGAAGAGTGTGCCACCCTCCGCCTGCTCGAAGCGGCCCGCACTCCGTGTTAGCGCCCCGGTAAAGGCCCCCTTCTCGTGCCCGAAAAGCTCGGATTCGATGAGGTCGCGCGGGATCGCCGCCATGTTCACGGCGACGAAGGGCCCTTTTCGGCGCTTGCCGTAGTCGTGCAGTGCACGAGCGACGAGTTCCTTGCCAGTCCCGGATTCGCCCGAGATCATCACCGTGAGATCGGTCGGCATGAGACGCGCGAGCGCCCGATAGATCTCCTGCATGGCCGGCGAGCGGCCGACGAGCGGGATCTCCTCCGGCTCGTTCTGGAAACCGTTCTGGCCGGCATTACGTGGGCGCGACAGGGCGCGACCCACGATCGCGACGAGTTCCTTGAGGTCGAAGGGCTTGGGCAGGTACTCGTAGGCGCCGCGCTCGGACGCGCGGATCGCCGTCAGGAACGTGTTCTGCGCGCTCATCACGATGATCGGCAGCTCCGGCCGCACCTTCTTGATACGCGGCAGGAGGTCGAACGCGTTCTCATCCGGCATCACCACATCCGTGATGATGAGGTCCCCCTCGCCCTGTGCCGCCCAGCGCCAGAGAGTTGCCGCGTGACCGGTCGACCGGACGTCGTACCCGGCGCGCGAGAGCGCCTGGTTCAGAACTGTCCTGATCGCCGAATCGTCGTCGGCCAGCAAAATTTGTCCGGTTGGCATCCTCTCGGCCTCAAGCTTCTGAGCCGCGCCCATCTCGGGCGCTGTAGATCGGCAGCAGGACCCGAAAGGTCGTCCGCCGCGGGGCAGGATCGCACTCGACGACGCCACCATGGGCGCCCACGATCTTGGCAACCAACGCAAGCCCCAGGCCACTTCCCTGTGCTTTCGTCGTCACGAAGGGATCAAACAGGTGTGGGAGAAGGTCTCCCGCGACCCCCGGGCCGTTGTCGCTGACGCCCACCTCAATCGGCAGGGCTACCCGGCCGCGAGCGCCCGGCATCTGGAGCCGAACGCCGGCCCGGAAGGCGGTCGAGAGGACGATTTCCCCGTCGACCGCGTCGAGGCCGATCGCTTCGGCCGCGTTCTTCACGAGGTTCAGCAAGACCTGCACGAGCTGGTCGCGGTTGCCATGCACGGGCGGAAGCGACGGATCGTAGGCTTCGACGAACCGGATGTGCCGGGCGAAGCCGGATTGAGCGAGGCGACGCACGTGGTCGAGCACGCCATGCACGTTCACGGCACCGCGCTCAACCGGACGTTCGTCGCCGAACAGCTCCATGCGCTCGACCAGGTTCACGATGCGGTCGGCCTCATCGCAGATGAGACGGGTGAGCATGCGGTCGTTCTCGTCGACGGATTGCTCGAGAAGCTGCGCTGCACCGCGAATCCCGGAGAGCGGGTTCTTGATCTCGTGCGCCAGCATCGAACCGAGCGCGGTCAGCGAACGAGCGGCGCCGCGATGCGTGAGCTGGCGGTCCATCTTGTCGGCGATGGTTCGCTCCTGGAACATCATCACCACGGCCCCCTCCTCCCCTAGAGGGGTGGCAAAAATGTCGACGATCCGTTCGCTGCTCGACCTCGGATTGGCCAGTTCGACCCGGTGCTCGCTCACTCCGGCCCCGCGCCGACGAACCTCGTCGACAAGGGCGACAGTCGGCGACCCGAAGGGAACGATGTCGGCGAGCTTCTGCCTGCGTAGAACCCGAATCGACAGGTCGAAGAAGCTCTCGGCCGCTTGGTTCGCGTCCAGGATTTCGCCTTCCGGCCCAATCGTCAAGACGGGCAGGGGCAGAGCGTTGACGACGAGGTCGCCAGAGACGGAACTCATGCTGCGATCCTTGCGGGCTCGTCATAGATGCGCCGGAGGATCTCGGTGACGCGCGTCGGATCGGTGGTGGTGACCAGTTCCCGCCGCTCCAGATCCGGCAGGCCGAACCCCGCCTCTGCTGCCCGATCTGCGTAGCCGACGAGGTGCTTCCGAGCATGCCGCGTGCCCATCTGCAGGCCGTAGAGGGAGAGCATCGCGTCGTAGTGCTCGACCGCGACAGCCGCCCGCTCGACAAAGCTCGGCGGAGCATAGGGGCGGCCTTCCAGCCTGGCCGCGATCTCGCCGACAATCCATGGCTGTCCGACAGCTGCCCGCCCGATCATCACGGCCGCTGCACCCGATCGCTCGAGGCAGCTCCTTGCCCCTGAAACGCAGCCCACATCACCGTTGGCGATCACCGGCACAGGAACGGCCTCGACGACATCGGCAATCGCGTCCCAGTCCGCCTGCCCGGTGTAGAATTGCTGGCGAGTCCTGCCATGGACGGTGACGGCCCGAGCGCCGGCTTCGACCGCCGCCTTCGCGAATGGGACTGCGTTTCGAGTGTTGTCGTCCCAGCCCAGGCGCATCTTCGCGGTGACCGGGACGGCTACGGAGGCGACCACGGCCTCCACGATACTGAGGGCGAGTTCCGGCTCGCGCATCAACGCCGAGCCGCAGAGCCCGCCCGTCACCTTCTTGGCCGGGCAGCCGAAATTGATGTCGATTATGTCGGCCCCACTCGCCTCCGCGAGCCGCGCCGCTTCACCCATCGAGCGGGGATTGCGTCCGACGAGTTGCACGACATGCGGGTGGACCCCCTGCCCTTCGGAGCGAAGCCGCGCCTCGTCGGCCTTCGCAACGTAGGCGGCGGCAGCAACCATCTCGGTCACGACGAGCCCTGCCCCGAATCGGGCGGCGATGCGTCTGAAAGCGACGTCGCTGATCCCCGACATCGGCGCCAGAACGGCCCGGCCGCCCATCGGCACCGGCCCGATCTGCGGCGGTTTGCCTAAAAACTGGTCAGAACTCATGCTGCGCGACGAATAACCAATCCGACCGGCAGCGCAATGGGTCATCTTTGCAGCGCTGCCCTGAGCGCCTATCAGAGCGCCCTCTTCTTGGATCGAGGGTTGATGGAGACGATCGCAATCGTCGTGGCCGCCGGCCGCGGCAGCCGGGCCGGCGAGGGCCTTCCCAAGCAGTACCGCACCCTCGCCGGCAGGACGGTGCTCGGGCGGACGCTCGAAACCTTCGCGACACATCCGGCCATGACCCGGATCGTGTGCGCGATCCATCCCGACGATCGCGAGTTCTACGCCGCATCCATCGCGGAGCTGCCGCCGGAGGCGCAGGCGAAGGTGCTCGAGCCGGTGAGTGGGGGAGCGACCAGGCAGATCTCGGTCCATCGCGCAGTCGCTTCCCTTGCTGAGAGCGGCGACGCGGTCTGCCTCGTGCATGACGCCGCCAGACCCTTTGTGGACAGCGCCCTAATCCACCGCGCGATCGAGGCCGGTGCGCGGTTCGGGGCGGCAATCCCCGGTCTGGCTGTCACGGACACGGTCAAGCGCGTCGCGGCCGATGGAGCCGTGGTCGAGACACTGGACCGGACGACGCTGAGGAGCGTGCAGACGCCGCAGGCCTTCCGCCTGAAGCCGCTGGCGAAGGCGCATGCTCGGGCAGCGGCCGAGGGCCGGGATGCCTTCACGGACGACGGCCAGCTGATGGAATGGGCAGGCGCGACGGTGCACGTTTTCGAGGGTGACGGCGGCAACGTGAAGCTGACCAACCCGCGCGATTTCGACGAGGCCGAGCGGCGTCTCGCCGGCAAGGGAGAGAGCATGATCACGCGGGTCGGCACCGGTTTCGACGTCCACACCTTCACGGAGGGCGACCACATCTGGCTCGGCGGCCTGAAGATCCCGCACACGAAGGGGGTCCTTGCCCATTCGGATGGCGACGTCGTCCTGCACGCCCTGACCGATGCGCTGCTTGGCGCCATCGCGTCCGGCGATATCGGTACGCATTTCCCCCCGAGCGACCCGCAATGGCGAGGCGCGTCATCCGATCGCTTCCTCGACCATGCCGCGAAGGAGGTGCGATCCCGCGGCGGCGTGATCGATCATCTCGACGTCACCGTGCTTTGCGAGCGGCCGCGCATCGGTGCCCATCGCGAGCCGATGCGGGAGCGGATCGCAGCCATTGCCGGCATCTCCGTCGAGAACGTCTCCATCAAGGCGACCACGACCGAGAAAATGGGGTTCACGGGCCGCGAGGAGGGCCTCGCAGCCCAGGCCGCGGCCACCATCCGGATGCCGGAACTGACGTGAGCGCCTCCCCTGCCCTCCTCCGGCGCGCCGAGGCGCTGCTCTCGGCATGCCGCGCCAAGGGGCGGCGCGTTGCGACGGCCGAATCCTGCACAGGCGGGCTAGTCGCGGGCCTCCTGACGGAGATCGCCGGGTCGTCGGACGTGGTCGAATGCGGCTTCGTCACCTACTCGAACGCTGCGAAGGCCGACATGCTGGGCGTCCATCCGGGTCTAATCCAGGCGAAGGGAGCGGTCAGCGAGGAGGTAGCGCGTGCGATGGCGGAAGGCGCCCTCGCCCGCTCCGGCGCCGATGTCGCGGTCGCGATCACCGGGATCGCGGGGCCGGGCGGCGCGACGGCCACGAAGCCGGTCGGGCTCGTCCATTTCGGGCTCGCGGTCCGGGGCGGGGCCACGTACCACCTGGAGCGGCGCTACGGCGATCTCGGTCGCGGTGCCGTCAGGAACGCGGCGGTGAGCGACGCCCTCGCTCTCCTGGAAAGCGCGGCCGGGCTCTGATCAGCCCTGCGCCTCGCCGACCGACGGGCGGCCATAGACATCATCGGCACGCGACTCGAAGGCCTCGGTGAAACGGCGAAAGGCGCGGTCGAACATGGCGCCCATCAAGAGGCCCAGCGCAATCGAGCGGAATTCGTACTCGATCGAGAAATGGACGGCCGAGCCCCCACCTTCTTCGGATCGGAACTCCCACCGGTTCTCGAGGTACCGGAACGGCCCGTCGATATAGGAGACATGGATGTCGAGCGCCTTGCGGTCGAGCATCACGCGCGTCGTGAAGCGCTCCGCGATCGAGCGGTAGCCGACGCTCATCTCCGCGACCAGCGTCTCGCGATCCTGCTCGTCTTTCGTACGCCGGATGACGCGCAGGCCTGTGCAGAGCGGCAGAAACTCCGGGTAGCGCTCGACATCGGCGACGAGGTCAAACATCTCCTGAGCGTTGTGTGGAACGCGCCGAGTGGTACGGAAGGACGGCATCGGGCGTATCTGGTCCGGCGGGGCCTTGATGTCCAGAAGCGAACGGGCGCCTTGTCCGGCTCAGGCCGTCGCAGCCGCCCGGCGCCGCGCCTCGCGCAGACGGGCGAAATCCTCGCCCGCGTGGTGCGAGGAACGGGTCAGCGGCGTGGCCGAGACGAGATGAAAGCCTTTCGCGTAGGCGCTCGTCTCGTAGCTCTTGAATTCGTCCGGCGGCACGAAGCGGATCACCGGATGGTGCTTGCGGGTCGGCTGGAGATATTGGCCGATCGTGAGGAAATCGACATCGGCAGAACGCAGGTCGTCCATGAGCTGGAGTACCTCGTTCCGCTCCTCCCCGAGCCCGACCATGATGCCGGACTTGGTGAAAATGTCCGGATCGAGCTCCTTCACCCGCTGAAGCAGCCGGACGGAATGGAAGTAGCGCGCGCCGGGCCGCACGGTCAGGTACTTGGACGGCACCGTCTCGAGATTGTGGTTGAACACGTCGGGCTTCGCCTCGACGACCGCTTCCAGCGCGCCGGACTTGCGGAGGAAGTCGGGCGTCAGAATCTCGATCGTCGTCGCGGGCGAGCGCTTCCGGAGGTGCCGGATCACGGCGGCGAAATGGGCCGCACCGCCATCGGCGAGGTCGTCCCGGTCGACCGAGGTGATGACGACGTGGCTGAGCCCGAGCTTCGCGACGGCGTCGGCGACGCTCGCCGGCTCGTTCGGGTCGAGCGCGTCCGGCATTCCCGTGCGCACGTTGCAGAAGGCGCAGGCCCGCGTGCAGGTGTCGCCCATGATCATGAAGGTCGCGTGCTTCTTCTCCCAGCACTCGCCGATGTTCGGGCAGCCCGCCTCCTCGCACACGGTGACGAGCTTGTTCTCGCGCACGATGCGGTTCGTCTCGGCCCATTTGGGTGAGCCCGGAGCCTTGACGCGGATCCAGTCCGGCTTGCGCTGGATCGCGCTGTCCGGCCGCTTTGCCTTTTCGGGATGACGGGGGCGCCCGTCGCGGGCGAGGAGATCGAGAACGACGGCCATGATTTCGGTCCGAGCCTGATGGGCTCCTCCCCTACTTAAGCGCCCTGCCCTTGCCCAGCAAACGGGCGCGGCCCCGGCTCGCGGGCGGAGGCACCGAGCGGAGGCAGAAAGTATTTGGCGGGCGCGGGACCCTGGCCCGCGTTCCGGCATTGCTGTCCGGCGCGAACCTAGCGCCGGGTGTCACATGTCGATCGAAGCCCCTCCCCTCGAACGCAAGCTCGTCGCGATTCTCGCGGCCGACGTCGAGGGCTACAGCCGCCTCATGCACCTCGATGAAGAGGCGACGCTCGCAACGCTTACGGCGCACCGTCAGTTCGTGGACGGCCTCATCGCCGCGGCCGGCGGGCACATCACGAGCACGGCCGGGGACAGCGTCCTCGCCGAATTCGCAAGCGTGGTGGAAGCCGTTATCTGCGCCGTGGAGATCCAGCGTTCACTCCTCAGCGCGAATGACTTGTTGCCACTTGAGCGTCGCATGCATTTCCGCGTCGGCATCAATGTCGGTGACGTGATGGTGAAGGACGGTGGCATCTTCGGGGATGGCGTGAACGTCGCCGCCCGAGTGGAGGCACTCGCGCCACCCGGCGGGATCTGCGTCACGCGGGGTGTGCGCGATCACGTCCGTGACCGGCTGCCCTATCGGTTCGAGGATCTGGGCGACCACGTCGTCAAGAACATCGCGCGCCCGGTTCATGTGTATCGTTTGATCTTCGACGAGGGAGCGCAGGAGGCCGCCGCACCAATGCCGGCCGTCGTGCTGAGGGAGCCCGCACCGGCCGCGGCGCCGGATGAGGTCGAACTCGCCTTCTGGAAGTCAGTTGAGACGAGCGGCGTGCGTGAGGAATACGAGGCCTATCTAGAACGGTTTCCGGAGGGCACCTTCGCGGTGCTCGCCCGGGCGCGGCTGGAAAGTCCGGCCGGCCAGGCGCCGGCGACGCCTCAGGACCGCAGCGTCGAGCTCGCGTTCTGGGATTCGGTAAAGGACACGGAGGAGCCGGAGATGTTCCGGGCGTATCTCGACAAGTACCCTGAGGGAGAGTTCAGCAGCATCGCCGAGATTCGGCTGAAGCTGCTGACGACTTGAGCTCCCTCGCCCAGCTCAGATCGCGGCGCGACCACCCGGAACGACGGTCGGTCGCGCAGGTTTCGAGGCGGCGCTGCCATTTCCGTTTGCGACGGCTTTGAGGGCAGGGGCGCGCTTGTGGTGGGCAAGCTTTAGGGTGCCGTCCTCCCGCAAGAATTGTTCGAAATGCGCAATCGTCCGGACCAGCCCCTCGCGGAGCTGGATCTTGGGCTCCCAGCCGAGCTCTGTTTTGGCGATCGAGATGTCGGGACGGCGCTGGCGCGGATCGTCCGCCGGGAGGTCCTTGTAGATGACCTTCGACCGAGACCCTGTGAGGTCGAGGACGATCTCGGCGAGCTCGGCGATGGAGAACTCGCCCGGATTGCCGAGGTTGATCGGCCCGGTGACATCGGACGGAGTTTCCATGAGCTTGAGGAAACCGTCGATCAGGTCGTCGACGTAGCAGAACGAGCGCGTCTGAGATCCGTCGCCATAGACGGTGATGCTCTCGCCTTTCAGCGCCTGGACGATCAGATTCGACACAACGCGCCCGTCATTCGGGTGCATACGCGGGCCGTACGTGTTGAAGATCCGGGCGACTTTGATCTCCAGCTTGTGCTGGCGGTGGTAGTCAAAAAACAGCGTCTCGGCGCAGCGCTTGCCCTCGTCGTAGCAGGACCGGAGCCCGATCGGGTTTACCCGGCCCCAATAGCTCTCGGGCTGCGGGTGCTCCTCCGGATCGCCATAAACCTCGGAGGTCGAGGCCTGCATGATCTTGGCGCGCAATCGCTTGGCCAAGCCGAGCATATTGATAGCCCCGTGAACGCTGGTCTTTGTCGTTTGTACGGGATCGAACTGGTAGTGCACGGGCGATGCCGGGCACGCCAGATTGTAGATTTCGTCGACCTCCACATAGAGTGGGAAGGTCACGTCGTGCCGCATCAGCTCGAATCGATCGTGCTGCAGCAGGTCCTGGATGTTGCGCCGCGTGCCGGTGAAAAAGTTGTCGACGCAGAGGACCTCGTGACCCTGTGCCAGGAGCCTCTCGCAGAGATGGGAGCCCAGGAACCCCGCCCCGCCCGTGACGAGAACCTTCTTCGTCGAGCCATAACGCATGCGAACCCGGTCCTCCGCCCCTTGCCGCACGCGTAACGTGCTGCCGCCCACCGAACTACCTCTGGGCAGCCATACCCCAGCAAATGGCTAAGGTAAGTTCAAGCTGACCTGACTGGTTCCGCATTGCAACGAAAGATGATGAAGCTTGCGTTGCTATTCTGCCAGTTCGCGCATCACCCGGATGAGGTCAGACTTCCCCTCGAAGCCGATACCAGGCAGTTCCGGCATAACGATGTGCCCATCTTCCACCTTCACGCTGTCCGGGAACCCACCGTAGGGCTGGAATAGGTCGGGATAGCTCTCGTTTCCGCCCAGGCGAAGGCCGGCGGCGATGTTCAGCGACATCTGGTGTCCCCCGTGCGGAATGCAGCGCGAAGGTGACCAGCCCATCCCGGTGAGAACTTCGAGGGTCCGGAGGTATTCGCACAGGCCGTAGGACAGCGCGCAGTCGAACTGCAGCCAGTCGCGATCCGCCCTCATTCCGCCGTAGCGTAGGAGGTTGCGGGCATCCTGATGCGAGAACAGGTTTTCGCCCGTCGCCATCGGGCCCGGGTAGAGATCAGCCAGTGCCGATTGGAGCGCGTAGTCGAGCGGATCGCCGGCCTCTTCGTACCAGAAGAGCGGGTAATCGCGGAGCATGCGTGCGTAGTCGATCGCCGTGACGAGGTCGAAGCGGCCATTGGCATCGACCGCCAGCTGGGCATCGCCCTCAATCTCGTCGAGCACGGCCTCGATCCGGCGACGGTCCTCGTCGATCGGCGCCCCGCCGATTTTCATCTTCACGACGTTGTAGCCGCGCTCGACATAGGAGCGCATCTCGGCACGCAAGGCGCTGTCGTCCTTACCCGGATAATAGTAGCCGCCGGCCGCGTAGACGAAGACGCGCGGGTCGGCCTCCCGGGCGCAGCGCTCTGCGAGTAGCCGGAAAAGCGGCTTCCGCTCGATCTTCGCAACCGCATCCCAGATCGCCATGTCGATCGTGCCGACCGCGACCGAGCGCTCCCCGTGTCCGCCCGGCTTCTCGTTCTGCATCATCGCAGCCCAGACCTTGTCTGGATCGAGGTTCAGCTCGCTGTCATCAAGGAGACTCTCGGGCGCGGCCTCGAGAATGCGGCCGCGGAAACGTTCGCGGATCAGCCCGCCCTGCCCGTAGCGGCCATTCGAGTTGAAGCCGTAGCCGACGACGCGCCGGCCGTCCCGCATGGCGTCCGTGACAACCGCGACGAGGCTGGTCGTCATCTTGGAGAAATCGATATACGCGTTGCGAATCGGCGAGGCGATCGGCTGAGTCACCTCCTTCACGTCGAGAATACGAACGGACATCGCGCTCTTTCGGCTTCTTTGCGGGAGGGCGGTGTTGCCGCCCCTGCGGGTCCCTATCGACGGAGAGTGTGAAAGATCAATGCTCTCGGGGTCGCAGCCCTCAAGAGGGGCGAAGGTTTTCGGCGAGGCATTCTTCGTGCGCGAGGTCGCGCGCGTCGCGCACGAGCTGATCGGCGCGACGTTCCTAGTGGACGGTGTCGGCGGGCTGATCGTCGAAACGGAAGCCTATGACCGCGAGGACCCGGCGTCGCACAGCTTCTCCGGGCCGACTCGCCGAAACGCCGCGATGTTCGGCCCGCCCGGCCGGGCCTACGTCTATCGGTCTTATGGCATCCATTGGTGCCTCAACTTCGTCTGCCGCGAGGCAGGACATGGCAGCGCCGTGCTGATCCGCGCGCTCGAGCCGACGGCGGGAATTTCGGCGATGCAGCAGCGACGCGGAAACGATGATCCGCGCGCGCTCTGCGCCGGGCCCGGCCGGCTCACTCAAGCGCTCGGGATCACGGTCGAGCATGACGGGCTGCCGCTCAGCGAACGGCCTTTCGAGCTAATCGCGCGGAGCGGACCGGAGCCGGGGATCATCACCGGCCCGCGGATCGGCATCAGCAAGGCCGTCGAGCTTCCCTGGCGGTTCGGGCTTGCCGGCTCGCGATTCCTCAGCCGGCCGTTTCCGAAGGCGTGACCCCCGCTTTGCAGATCCGGAAGGTCATGACCGCGCCTTCGCGCTCCTGTCCCTCCAGGAGGTCGCCGGTCTCGCGCACCAGGTGCGGGATGTCGATGCCGGAGAGCGGGTCCGTACAATCAACCGTCAGGCGCTCGCCGGGCGCGAGCCGGGCCAGAGCCGCCCGCGTCTTTAGCGCAGGCATAGGGCATTTCAGGCCGCAGAGATCGAGTCGGGTTTCAGCCGGTTCGGACATGGACAAGGGCCTGATGCCGCATGGAGGTTTGCTGCGCCAGCCTGGCATGCCAGAATCGGGCTCGACAATGAGAGCCGCCGTCCTCAGCAGAAGAGCCTCGCCGCCGCCCGGCCTCCCGGTCCCGCTCGCGCGCGTGTTGGCCGAGTTGACGGAGGGGCTTGCTCCCATCCCAGCCCGTCGTGTTCCTCTATCCGAGGCGGAGGGGGCAATCCTGGCCACCCCGCTCGTCGTCCCCTCACCCGTGCCTTCTCAAGCGCTGGCACTCCGGCGCGGATACGCCGTCTCATCTGCCGACACCCTTGGGGCGGGGCCTTACTCTCCCGCCCCCCTGCCGTTCGTCCCCCCGATCCTGGAGGTCGGCCAGGCGCTGCCGGACGGGGCCGATGCCTTGCTGCCCGAAGATGCCGTCCTCGTAGCTGACGGAATCGCGGAAGCGCAGGAGAGCGCTTTTCCGGGACTCTGGGCACGGCGCCGGGGCGAGGACGCGCCGGCGGATGCGATGTTGAGGCAAGCAGGGGAAGTCCTGCGGGGGCTCGACCTCGCGGTCGCCGAGGCCGCAGGCATCTCGGCCTGCGAGATACGCCGCCCCCGCATCTTATGGGGCGGGACGGACTCGGTTGCCGGAAGCCTCGTTACGGCGCTTGCCTCCTCAGCGGGAGCGGCCGACGCGGACTCGATCGATGATGCCGATTTCGTGTTCGCCATCGGCGACGTTGCCGCCCACTTCGAGCGCTATCTCGGCCAGCGCGCTCGCGTGCTAGCTCGCCGGCTTGCACTCCGGCCCGGCGAGGACGGGGCCGCCTTGCGCCTGGACGATGTCCCGATCTTGCTCGCCCCTGACCGGGTAGCCGATGCGCTCGGCCTCTGGTTCGGTCTCGGCCTGCCGATCGTGCGAGCGCTGACCGGCGCATCTGCGCACCCGAGGGAGGAGCGCTCCCTGAGCCGGAAGATCTCCTCGACGATTGGCGTAGCCGAACTCGCGCTCCTCCGCGCGGCTGGGCGGGGCTTCGACCCGCTCGCGGTCGGCGACCTGCCCCTGGCCGCAATCGCCCGGGCGGATGCCTGGGCGATGGTGCCGCCGGAAAGCGAAGGCTTAGCTGCGGGCGAAGCGATCGAAGCCGAGCTGCTCGGATCATGAACAGCGTCCCTCGCGATTTTCCATTAGGTGCGATGCAGGATCAGTTCCTCCGGGTTCTGCCGCGCGACGAGGCGTTGCGCCGCTTCGAGATCGCGCTCGACCCGAAGCCGCTCGGAACCGAACGCTTGACCCTCGCCGGAGCGCTCGGGCGTGTGGTCGCGCGCGACGTCCCGGCGGCCGTCGACGTACCGCCCTTCGACAGGGCGCTCGTCGACGGTTTTGCCGTACGTTCGGCGGATCTCGCCGAAGCCGCCGAGGCTCTCCCGATCACACTGACGCTCAACGGCGAGACGATCGCCTGCGGCGTGATCCCCAGCCTCGTCGTGCAGCCCAGGACGGCAACGCCGATCGCGACCGGCGGCCCGGTGCCGCGCGGCTCGGACGCGGTGATTATGGTGGAGACGACCGAACCTGCGGGGAGCGATGCGATCGAAGTGCGCCGGCCGATCGCGTCGGGCGCCTTCCTGTCCTTCGCCGGTTCGGACATCACGGCCGGCGAGACGCTTGTTCGGCGCGGAACCATCGTCGGATCGCGCGAGGTCGGCGTGCTCGCCGCTGCCGGTGTCGCCGAGATCGAGGTTTGGCGCCGCCCGCGAGTCGGGATCATCTCGACGGGGGACGAGCTCGTTGCGCCGGGACAGCCACTCGGGCCGGCGTCGATCTATGATTCGAACGGTCCGGTGGTGGCTGCCGCCGTGGCCGAGAACGGTGGCGAGGCGGTTGCCTATGGCGCCCTCCCCGACAACGGGCAGCAACTCGGCGCGGCCATCGCACGTGCCCATGCCGAATGCGACATGGTCGTGCTATCCGGCGGCACCTCCAAGGGCGCCGGCGACCTCACCTACCGCCTCGTCGGTGAGCTCGGCTCGCCCGGGATCATCGCGCATGGCGTGGCCCTGAAGCCCGGCAAGCCGCTGCTGCTTGCTGTGTGTGCCGGCAAGCCGGTGGTGGTGCTGCCCGGATTTCCGACCTCGGCGATGTTCACCTTCCACGACATGGTGGCGCCGAGCCTCCGGCGGCTCGCGGGCCTGCCGCCGCGGACCGCGGCGGTGGTCGAGGCGACGCTGCCTATGCGCATCCCGTCCGAGCTCGGCCGGACCGAGTTCGTCATGGTGTCGCTGGTCGGCACGGACGAGGGCCTCAGGGCCTACCCGCTCGGCAAGGGCTCCGGCTCTGTGACAGCCTTCTCGCAGGCGGACGGGTTCATATCGGTCGAGGCGCTCGCGGATTCCGTTCCCGCCGGCACGAGGACGGAGGTGACGCTCTTCACCCCGCACGTGACCGAGCCCGACCTCGTCATCATGGGCAGCCATTGCGTCGGCCTCGAGCCGATCATGTCGCGCCTCGCCGAGCAGGGTTTTCGGACGCGGCTGATGGCCGTCGGCAGCCAAGGCGGGCTCGCGGCGGCGCGCCGGGGCGAGTGCGACATTGCCCCAATCCACCTCGTTGATCCCGTTACGGGCATCTACAACCGCTCCTACCTCGCGCCCGGCATGGAGCTGGTCGAGGGCTGGCGCCGCATGCAGGGCCTTCTCTTCCGGCGGGGCGATCCGCGCTTCCAGGGCCGCACCCTCCAGGATGCGGTCGCGGCGGCTCTGGCTGACCCGGACTGCCACATTGTCAACCGCAATGCCGGCGCGGGCACCCGCATTGTCATCGACGGGCTGCTCGAGGGCGCCCGGCCGGAGGGCTATTCGAACCAGCCCCGGTCGCACAACGCGGTCGCGGCGGCGGTCGCGCGCGGCCGGGCGGATTGGGGGATCGCCATCAAGCCCGCGGCCGATGCGTACGGACTGGGCTTCATCCCGGTCGCGGAGGAGCATTTCGATTTCGCGATCGTGTGTTCCCGCCGCGATCGACCGGGCGTCGCGGCATTCCTGGCGGCGCTGCGCACGCCGGAGACACGCGAGTCCCTTCGGGGGCTCGGCTTCCGGCCGGCGGACGAGGCCTAAGTATGCGCGTCATCGGACTCGCCGGGTGGAGTGGCGCCGGCAAGACGACGCTCCTCGCCAAGCTCATCCCGGAGCTGACCGGACGCGGGCTCTCCGTCTCGACACTCAAACATGCGCACCATGCCTTCGACATCGACCGGCCGGGCAAGGATTCCCACACGCATCGCGAAGCGGGCGCGACGGAGGTACTGGTCGCCTCGAGCCGGCGTTACGCGCTCATCCACGAACTCCGGGACGAACCGGAGCCGGACCTGCGCTTCCTTCTTGGCCGCCTCTCCCCGGTGGACCTCGTCATCGTCGAGGGCTTCAAGGGCGGAAACCATGCCAAGATCGAGGTGCACCGCGCTGCGAACGGGCGGCCCTTCCTCTATCCGGATCTTCCCGGGATCGTGGCTCTCGCCACGGATGCGGGCGCGCCGCCCGCCTGCCCGGTTCCGGCGGTCCATCTCGACGACGTGCGCTCCCTCGCGGACACGGCCCTCTCCCGGGCGCTTCCCCTTGCCGAGACGCAGGCCCGTCTCGCCGCCGAACCCATTTCGGCCTGAGCCATGGCGCAGCTCACGAACGATTGCTTCGCGACCGGCGACCGGCTGATGCCGATCGAGGAGGCGCTGGCGCTGATCGCGGAGCGCGTCTCCTGCGTGGTCGAGCCCGAGACCGTGGCGCTCTTCGAGGCGGACGGGCGCGTGCTCGCCGAAGCCGCCGTCGCGGGCCTGGACCTGCCGCCTTTCGACAACTCGGCGGTCGACGGCTACGCCGTGCGTTTCGAGGATCTGGCGCCTCAAGGGGACACGCTCCTGCCAGTCGTGGCTCGGATTGCAGCCGGCGGGCTTCCTGCGCCGGCATCCCCCGGAACCGCAATCCGGATCTTCACCGGCGCGCCGATGCCGCCGGGGTTCGACACGGTCTTCATGCAGGAGGACATCGTCCTGGATCGTCCCGGCCAGGCTAGGCTTCCAGAGGGCCTGAAGCGCGGCGCAAACCGCCGCCTCGCGGGCGAGGACATGGCGTCGGGAACGGTCGCGCTCGCCGGGGGACGGCGCCTCCGGCCGGCCGATCTCGCGTTGCTCGGCGCCCTGGGCCTGCAGCAAGTTCCGGTCCGGCGCCGGCTTCGGGTGGCGCTGTTCTCCACCGGCGACGAGGTCGCCCGCCCGGGCACTTCCCTCCAGCCGGGCCAGCTCTATGACGCGAACCGCCCGATGCTCGCCGCCCTGCTCCGCCGGGCCGGATGCGAGGTGGATGACCTCGGAATCGTGCCTGACCGGCGCGATACGGTGCGCGAGAGGCTTACCCAGGCCGCCGGGGAACACGACCTGATCCTCACCTCAGGCGGTGTCTCGACCGGCGAGGAGGACCACGTCCGAGCGGCCGTTGACGACGCGGGCGCCCTCACCTTCTGGCGCATCGGCATCAAGCCAGGCCGCCCCGTCGCGATGGGAATTGTCGGCGGCACGCCTTTCATGGGGCTTCCCGGCAATCCGGTTGCGGCCTTCGTCACGTTCGCGTTCCTCGGGCGCGCGGTCGTCGCCCGCCTGTCGGGCGAGACCTTCGAGCCGCCGGCGCCGATCCAGGTGGCCGCCGGGTTCGCGTACCGGAAGAAGGAGGGCCGGCGCGAATATGTCCGTGCACGGCTCATCCGCGGCGAGGACGGCGGTCTTAGGGCCGAGAAGCACCCGCGAGAGGGGGCGGGCGTGATCACCTCGCTGACGGAGACGGATGGCTTGGTCGAGATTCGGGAGGACGTGACCCGGATTGCGCCCGGTGACTCGGTCGGCTTCTACCCCTACTCGACGCTCTACTGATCCCGGGCCGCGGCCAGCCGGCGCGCCTCCTCCAGGTCCTCCGGGGCGTTGATGTTGAAGAACGGGTCGGGATCATCCGACCACTCGGCGAGCACCGCGCCGTGCTCGGCGGTCCACCGTCCCACCTTCCGCTCGCCACGCGCCAAGCTGTCCCTCAGCTCTTCCCGGAGGGTCAGGGACCACAGCCCGTTCACTGGGTGCGTCCGCCGTCCCGATGAGGCAGAGGCAAGCTTTGCGTCGGCAGCCGCGCGGGCGGCATGAAGGCGACCCACAAAGTCGCGCGGCACGAACGGGGTATCTCCGGCGACCGTGGCGATCCAGGCGGTGCCGGGGCGGCGTTCTGCTACCCAGTCCATACCAGCGAGCACCCCCGCGAGCGGGCCCGGAAAGTCGGGGAGCGAATCCGCCACGACCGGCAGACCGAGCGCGACGAAACGCCCCGGGTCGCCGTTCGCGTTCAGGATGAGGCCCGCGCATTGCGGCCGGAGCTGCTCCGCAACCCGCTCCAGGATCGAGCGGCCGTCGATCACGCGTAAACCCTTGTCGCCGCCGCCCATTCGGCGCGCCAGTCCACCCGCCAGGATCACGCCCAGCGTCTCGGGATAGTCGTTCATCCGCTCAAGCCCTCTCCGAAACTCCTTAACTGCTCCGCAACCCTGTTTCCTGATTATTCGAGCCTGTGGCCCGGTAGCGCGGACGGCTTGGGACGGAGATGGGACGTCAGTCCAACCTGCATTGGATCTGCGCGACAGTCGCCCCATGGGTGTTGGCTGCGGGCATGCTGGTTTCGTTCACGGCGGTCGCGAGCAACGATCCCAAAGCCGGGTTCAGCGCCGGACCGGCCTATCGGCAGGGACTCCCGCCGCAGGGCGAGCTCATAGCGCCAGCCCGCAATCTCGTCAGCGTGAACCACAAGCTGCCGCGCCTCGGCCTGGATGACGTCGTTCAGACGAACATGTCGCCGCAGCTTCGCTACGAAGCAAAGGCCGGTGTCAGCACGTCGCAAGAAGTGCAGCGGGCGCGCAAGACGGGAGCATTTCCCGAACTCAAGCCGAGCCTGAGCCGTCGTGGAGTCGAACTTGCACGAATGTCGCCGCCCGTCTCCAAACGGCTCGCATTCGCGCGTGACGAGCGCGTCCTGCCGCGGACCGTGCTCCTGCTCGGGTCGCTGGACGGGCCGGACTGGGAGGTTTCTCGCTCGCTCGAGCCCTGGTCGGGCGAGGACCCGACCACCACCCGGAACTCGAGTTCCGTTCAGTCGCCCGCAGCCGCGGCCGCAGGCTCCACCGGCGCGTCCCGCGGCCCGGCCCGCGTCTCCGGAGACGGTGCGACGCCATCGAGCTCGCGAGCGGTTCGGCTGTCCTCCACGACACCCGCGCCCATGGACAAGATCCCTCTGGCGATCGCTGCGGCGCCGGTCTCGCTCCCGGTGCTCCCGGACGCGAACGTTGCACGGGCTGAACCCGCGGCACGCCCGCGCTACGCCGACCTGATCGCGCCCGGAAGCCTCGAACGGGAGCAACGCTGCCTAGCCGAGGCCGTGTACTTCGAGGCGCGGAGCGAGCCCGAAGAGGGCCAGGCGGCGGTCGCGCAGGTGGTCCTGAACCGTGTGCGCAGCGGGCTTTATCCACCGTCGGTCTGCGGCGTCGTCTATCAGAACCGCCACCGGCACCTGGCCTGCCAATTCACCTTCGCCTGCGAGGGCAAGGCCCTCCGCGTGAGCGACACGGAATCGTGGCAGACAGCACAGCGCGTCGCCCGGGACGTCACCGAAGGCCGGACCTATCTGTCCGATGTTGGCGGGGCAACGCACTATCACGCTGACTACGTGCGGCCGTACTGGGCGAAGCGGCTGAGGAAGATGGACGTGATCGGCCGGCACATCTTTTACCAGCTGAGGCCCGGCCAGACCTGATCCCGCTGTGGCAATGAAGCCACCACCGACCTGGGGGCACGTGTTAGACAGCCATAGTTTCGGCGCAGACCTGCGCGACCGCTCCCCGATATGAGACGCATTGGCCTCGCAATTCTCGTGGCTGCGCTGACCGCCGCGGCGGGGGGTGCGCAAGCGCAGAACATCTTCGAGCTGCTGTTCGGGATCAAACCCTCCCGTCCGCCGCAGCAGCCTCCTGCCTATCAGCGTCCAGCCGAACCAGGGCCGCCGCCCGAGATGCCGTCTGACGAGCCGCGCCGTCCGTCCGCGCCCGCCGCTCCGGCCATGCCTCGCGTGGGATCGGTTAAGGCGCCGAGCGAGGATTCAGTGATCGGCCGCGACCTGAAGCAGAACGGCTCGAACGGCAGCCTGCGCGTGGAGCGGACCTCGCGCGGCGACCTTCGCGTGAAGCTAACCCTCGTCGGGCGCCGGTCGGCGCAGTCGGTGGAGACCTGCACGATCCCGCTCACCGGCGTTGAAGGTGCGCCGCTGGTGTCACAAGGTCGACCCGAGGGCGCGGCCCGGTATCAGCTTCAGGACCCGACCTGTCCGCTGCAGCTCGATTTCCTGGACGAGGCCATCGTCGTGAAGGGACCGACTGACGTCTGCAGGTTCCAGAGCGTGTCCTGCCAGGCCGACCCAAGTGGCATGTGGGGTCCGGAGCCGGCGCAGCTGATGCCGAAAGTGCGCGACTACGAGGCCATGCGCGGCGCCGCCGACAAGATCGTGCGCGACAACTACAAGGTCCTGGCAAGCCGGGCGCGTCCCGAGAATGCCCGGCCAATCATTGCCGAGCAGGCCGCCTTCTCGTCTGACCGGGAGATGATGTGCCGCTCCTATGCGCGGGAAGGAACGACAAGCTTCTGTAACGCCAAGTTCACGGAAGCCCGTGCGTTGTCGCTGGCCACCCGACTTGGCGTGAGCCTCTCGACCGCTTCGGCCGAGCCACGGCCCCGCCGTCGCCAGCAGGCCGACCCCTACTCGCTGCCCTCGTCCGAAGACTTGATGCAGCGCCAGCCGGGCGAGGACTAACCCTCAGGTCGCGACGCGGCCGCGCTCCCAGCCGAGCATGGCCTGCTTCCGGGTCAGGCCCCAGTGATAGCCGGTGAGCTGGCCCGAACGGCCGAGCACGCGGTGGCAAGGCACGACAAAGGAGATCGGGTTCTTGCCTACCGCAGCGCCAACCGCGCGTGCGGCGCTCGGGCGCCCGATATGACCTGCGATACCCGAATAGGTCGCGGCACGGCCAAGCGGAATCCGCAGCAACGTCTGCCAAACCCGAATCTCAAAATCGGTCCCGATCAGCACGACTCGAAGCGGCGACTCCTCGCGCCATAGCTCGGGCTCGAAGATCCGGCGGGCGTACCCCGCCGTCGCAGCTGGTTCCTCCCGGTAGATTGCGCGCGGCCAGCGGCGGCGCATATCGTTCAGTGCATGCTCCCGATCGCTATCCACGAAGCCGACGCCAGCCACGCCACGGTCGGTCGCGACCACAATCGCCTCACCGAAGGGCGACGGGTGGAAGCCGTAAAGCATCTCCAGGCCGGAGCCCCCGGCCTTGTACTCGCCGGGCGTCATCGCCTCGTGTGCAACGAAGAGATCATGCAGCCGCCCGGGGCCGGAGAGCCCGACCTCATAGCTCGCGTCGAGAACGGATGCCGAATCCGCCAGCAACGCCCGGGCATTGTCGAGCGTGATCGCCGCCAGAAAATCCTTCGGCGTCAGCCCACACCAGCGCCGGAACAGGTGGTGGACATGAGTGGTCGAGAGCCCGGCATGCGCCGCGATGTCGTCGAGCGACGGCTGGTCGCGCCAGCGCTCTGAGATGAACGACACGATACGTCGGACCCGCTCGTAGTCGGGGGTCGCGGCTTCTTCGCGCCAGAGACCGGGAGCGGGCGTATCGGTCATGGCCGGCATGAGATCGAGCATGATCATGTCCCTTGGATGTTGTGCCGGAGATTAGCCGGGCTGGGAGCGGCAGCGACACCCGATTTCTGCGGGAAAGGCCCGCGCCGATTCTGTCCCGCATTGCTTGCGCTCAGCTCGACAGGCCCTATCGTGAGCGGCGTCCTCAGCCGATTTTAAGCTCAGCATGCCCGCACCAGAGATTCCGCCGAGCTACGATCCGATGGCTTCGGACGGCGTCAGCCGGCTCGAGGCCATTCACCGATCTCGTGGTTTCCAATACGCGGCTGCGGCCATCTGCGGGGTCGGCCTTGCCACCGCAGGCACGACATTCTGGCGCTTGTCGCAGGGCTGGCGCGACCCATCTCGGGTCGTCGTCCAGAGCAGCCCCAGCCCATCGCAGCAGATTGCGGTAGCGCCGTCCGTGCCCCCCGCGCCCGCTGCACCGCCGAGCAACGTCGCGCCGCCTGTCCAACTGCCCCCCCCAGCGGCAGGTACCGGCGCGCAGATTTCGGGCACGGCGACCGATGTCGCGGATTCGAAGCCGGCCGCGACGGACACAGCTCCCGAGCCGCGGAATGTGCAGGTGTCGCCCGAGCCTCGCCCGGAAGCCGACAGTGCTGAGTCACCTGCCGAGCCTGCATCGAAGGTGGCGGAGAAACCGACGGGCGCTCCTGCTCCAAGTATCGAGGAAGCAAAGCCTTCAGAGGTCGCGCAAGCTCCCGAAGCATCCCCGGAACCTGTTCCGCCGGGGTCGACCTTGCTCAAGGCCGAGCCGGTGCAGCCTGCGGCCCCGCCGAATCCGACCGCGCCGACGCGCCTCGGCCGGACAGTACCTTCGGAGACGCAGCGGCGTTCAGACCCGCATCGCACCAGAGACGCGCGCCCCTCTGACCAGGGCAGCCGTACGCCGAAGCGGGAGAACAATCGACCGACCGCGCCTCAGCGGAACCAGTATGCGCAACGTGTCCCGCAAGGGGGGGCGGGCCCGTTTCGTCCAATCGCGGCGCCAATCGGGAGCGCACCCAATGTCCGCGCCTACAGTTTTGCCGCGAATGGCGGAATTACTACCACCCGCTACGGCGCGCCGGTCCAGATCATCCGGATCAGGTAGGGCTCAACCGCGCGGGAATTCGAGCCCCATCTCGCGGTAGCGCGCGGGATCCTCGCTCCAGTTCTCGCGCACCTTCACGTGCAGGAAGAGGTGTACAGGGGTCTCGGCCGCTTCCGCGATGTCTCGCCGCGCCGCCTGCCCGATCGCTTTGATGGTCTGGCCCTTCTCGCCGAGAACGATCTTGCGCTGGCTGTCGCGCTCCACAAACACCGTCTGCTCGATCCGGACCGAGCCGTCCGCCCGCTCCTCCCACGAATCCGTCTCCACCGTCGACTGGTAGGGCAGTTCGTCGTGGAGGCGCTCGAACATCTTTTCGCGCGTGATCTCGGCCGCCAGCATGCGCAGCGGCGCGTCCGTGATCTGGTCCTCGGGGTAGAGCCAAGGCCCCGGCGTCATCAGGATTGCAAGGCTGCGCTTCAGATCGTCGACCCCGTCGCCTGTCAGGGCCGAGATCATGAAGGTCTGTTCGAAGCCGAGCCGCCCGTTCAGATCGGCCGCAAGCGCGAGCAGCTTGTCGCGCTGGATCAGGTCGATCTTGTTGAGGACCAGCACCTTTGGTCGATTGACGTCGCCAAGGCGCGTGAGAAGCGCCTCGACATTCTCGTCCACGCCGCGTCGGGCGTCGACCAGGAGACCTACGACGTCGGCGTCGCCGGCGCCGCCCCATGCGGAAGTGACCATGGCGCGGTCGAGCCGGCGCTTCGGCTGAAAGATGCCGGGCGTGTCGACGAAGATGATCTGGGATTGACCCTCGACCACGATCCCACGCACGAGTTGGCGGGTCGTCTGCACCTTGCGCGAGACAATCGACACCTTGGCGCCGACGAGGCTGTTCAGCAGCGTCGACTTACCGGCGTTGGGGGCGCCGATCAGGGCCACGAAACCGCAGCGCGTTTCGGTCATCGATCGCTCGTCAGGCTGCATCTTCATTCGTCCAGACACCCTCGCGGGTGAGCATCGCCAGGGCTGCGCTCTGTTCCGCCTCCCGTTTCGATCCGCCCTCGCCCATGGCCTCGGGGTAACCTTTGACGCGCGCCGCGACCGCGAAGCGCGGCGCGTGGTCCGGGCCGGTGCGCTCGACGACCGTGTAGGTCGGGGTGGCCTTGCTCTGGCCTTGCGCCCATTCCTGCAGAGCGGTTTTCGGATCGCGCGGCGGACGGATCGTCGAACGCACCTGCTCCGCCAGTGCCCGCTGCACGGTGTCTTTTGCGACCTCGTAGCCCGCGTCCAGGAAAATCGCGCCGAGCACTGCCTCGGTCGCGTCCGCGAGGGTCGCCCTGTTGCGTCGCCCGCCCGCTTTCCCCTCGCCCGAGCCGAGCCGCAGGAATGCCCCGAGATCCCAGCGCTCTGCGAGCTCCGAACACGTCTCACGCCGGACCAGATCGGAGAGCCGGTGGGATAGCTCGCCCTCCGTTGCGCTCGGAAAGCTCGTGTAAAGCATCTCGGCTACCGCCAGTCCGAGCACGCGATCACCCAGGAATTCCAGGCGCTGATTGCTCTGCCCGGCTTCTCCGGCGGCTGCGCTCACATGGGTCAGGGCTCGTTCCAGGAGGAGTGGGTCGCGGAAGGCGTGGCCGAGACTCGTCTCCAGCTCAGAGCGGTCCTGCTTGCGGCGGGGCATCCCGCCCTCACCGGATCGGGTTGAGGATCCGGCTCCAGCGTACCGTCCAGGGCCACTCCCAGAGCCGCCAGGCGGAGGCGTTCTCGTCGATCGAGAAGAAGATGATCTCCGCCCGTCCGACGAAGTTCTCGAACGGCACGAAGCCGACGCTCGATTCGTCACGAGAATCGGTCGAGTTGTCCCGGTTGTCGCCCATCATGAAGAAGTGGCCAGGCGGCACGGTGTAGACGTAGGTGTTGTCCCAATAGCCGTGGTCGCCGTCGCGCTCGATGATGCGGTGGGTGACGCCGCTCGGCAGGGTCTCCTCGTATTGCGGCACGCTGACCGCACGGCCGTACGGGTCGGCAGTCCGAAAATCCTCCACGCGCTTGCGGGTCACCGGTTTGCCGTTGATCTGCAGGACACCTTCGATGACCTGGATCTTGTCGCCCGGTAGCCCGATCACCCGCTTGATGTAATCGGTCGAGTTGTCCTTCGGCAGCTTGAAGACGGCAATGTCGCCGCGCTGCGGCTCGGACGCCCAGATCCGGCCGTTGAACAGGGGCGGGCTGAACGGCATCGAGTGCTTCGAATACCCGTAGGAGTATTTCGAGACGAACAGATAGTCGCCGACGAGAAGCGTCGGAACGAGCGAGCCCGAGGGGATGTTGAAGGGCTGGAAGAGAAGCGTCCGGACGACGAGCGCTATGAGCAGCGCCTGAACGATGACCTTCACGGTCTCGAACAGCCCACCTTCGTCCTTGGTCCTGATCTTCGCGCCCGTTTCGACCCGAGCCATGCTTATCCTCCGGCCGGCTCCCCCGGCGGGCATTTCGGGGCTCTAGAGCAAGCCCCCGCTTGCGGCAATGCGGCCGATCAGGACCGCTTCACCGCCTCGATCACGACGAAAGCCTGAGCAAGCGGCGGATCATCCGTTAGCGAAACGTGAACGACCGGCTCGTGCCCTTCCGGGATCATGCGCGAAAGCCGCTCGAGCGCCCCGCCGGTCAGCCGCATCGTCGGCTTCCCGCCCGGCAGGTTGACCACTTCCATATCGCGCCAGAATACGCCGGCCCGCATGCCGGTGCCGAGAGCCTTCGAGCAGGCCTCCTTGGCGGCGAAACGGCGTGCATACGACCCAGCCCGGTCAGCCCGGCGCTCGCTCTTCGCCCGCTCGCCACTGGTGAAGATGCGGCCGGTGAAGCGCTCGCCGAAGCGCGCGAGCGACTTCTCGATGCGCCGGATATCGCAGAGGTCCGACCCGATCCCGATGATCATGCTTGCCTTGCTCGAAGCCGGCAACGCCGGCCGTACTTTCAGACAGATATGGTGCCGCGGCCGCGATTCGGAACAGCTAGCGCGTGCCTGCCCTCCCCCGCTCCATGGCGGCCCGCATCGCCCGGATCGCATCGCCGAGCCCGACGAAGATCGCAGCCCCGATCAGGGCGTGCCCGATGTTGAGCTCGAGAATCTGCGGCACGGCTGCGACCGGTCCGACATTCTCCTCGGTCAACCCGTGTCCCGCATGCACCTCCAGGCCAATGGCGGCCCCGTGCGCCGCGGCCCGGCGGATGCGTTCGAGTTCGGCTTCCGTCCGCGACCGGTCCTCAGCGAGGAACGCTTCCGCATAGGCACCGGTGTGCAGCTCGACGACGGGCGCGCCGAGCCGATGCGCCGCCTCCATCACGGCCGGCTCCGGCTCCACGAACAGCGAGACGCGGATGCCCGCCTCCCTCAACTCCCGAATCACGTCGGCCAGCCGCTCCGGCGAGGCCTGGAGGTCGAGGCCGCCCTCGGTTGTCCGCTCCTCGCGCTTCTCGGGTACGAGACAGGCCGCATGAGGCCTGACGCGACGCGCGATGGCGACCATCTCGTCCGTGGTCGCCATCTCGAAGTTGAGCGGCGTCAGGATCTGGCGCTTGAGCCGCTCGATGTCTTCGTCGCGGATGTGCCGGCGGTCTTCCCGAAGATGGGCCGTGATCCCGTCCGCACCGGCCATGATCGCTTCGTGTGCCGCCCGGACCGGGTCCGGATAGAAGCCACCGCGCGTATTCCTAAGCGTCGCGACATGGTCGATGTTGACGCCGAGCCGAACGGGTGGGCGCATCGCTGCGACGGGGCGGGACAGACCACGCCTTTCGACCATGGGACCGGCCTATTCGTCGTTCTGTGTCGTCAGGTCCTGCGGCCGCAAGCCTTCGTCGGCTTTCCCGCCGTTTGATTGCAGTTCTCGGACAAACGCCGAGGCCTGATCGAGTTGCGAGGAGGCGCCCCGAACCTCGGGCCCGAGCCGCGAGGCATGCGCCTTTGCGGCATCGATCAGGGCTGCAAGGTGGGCTAGGTCATGCTGTGAGACGGTCATCGTCAAATCTTAGCACGTCCGCTGCGGCATCGGAGCCCCGCAAGCACGAGCAGCCTTGAACCTTTCGGGTTGCCGCCGAGCGCCATCTCGATTATGTGAGCCGCTTCGCGTTCGCCTCGGCCGGGGGCTGAACGGACGGCCTCCCGCATTGCTGTGGTCAGGCAGGGCTCCGTTGGAGCCCGTCGTCCCGTGTCTCCGCCTTCGAAGAACCGCTCGAGCCCGGTGGGCTCGAAGGGCTTGGCGCCGGACGGATTGCGAGAAGCCGGCTTTTGACCGCTACGCGGCAGGGAGCCTCCGACACTCAAGAGGGCCCGAGATATGCCTTTATACGAACACGTCTTTTTGGCCCGCCAGGACCTCACCGCGCAGCAGGTCGAGGGCATGGTGGAGCAGTTCCAGGGCGTCATCCAGGCCGGCGGCGGCACCATCGAGAAGGCCGAGATGTGGGGCGTGAAGTCCCTCGCCTATCGGCTGAAGAAGAACCGCAAGGCCCACTTCACGATGCTCGGCATCAACGCTCCCCCGGCGGCGGTTGCCGAGATGGAGCGCCAGATGCGCATCAGCGAGGACATCCTCCGCTTCATGACTCTGAAGGTCGAGGAGATCGAGGAAGCTCCGTCGGTCATGATGCAGAAGCGCGACCGCGACGAGCGCAAGGATCGCGAGCGCCGGCGCCGGGACGAAGAGGGCTACGGCTACGGCGGCCCGGATTCGGGCGAGGGAGTTTAAGACATGGCAGCGATTGGTGGCGCAGGTGCCGGCGGCGCGGGCGGTGGCGGCGGCCGTCGTCCCTTCTTCCGCAGGCGCAAGACCTGCCCGTTCTCGGGCCCGAACGCTCCGAAGATCGACTACAAGGACGTGAAGCTCCTGTCGCGATACGTCTCGGAGCGCGGCAAGATCGTTCCGTCGCGTATCACGGCGGTGTCGGCCAAGAAGCAGCGTGAGCTCGCCCAGGCGATCAAACGCGCTCGCTTCCTCGGCCTCCTGCCCTACGTGATCCACTAGAATCCATCCGGCGGCCTGCGCCGCCGGATCCTTAGAGGCCGGGCAGCCTTCCTGTCCGGCCCGCTGGGGCGGCCGTCGTGCCGCCTCTAACCCCGCATGAAGCGGTGGGACAGCGGAAGAATGGGACAGTTTCTTCTACTTGGATTTGGCGCCGGGCTCGTGTCCGCGCTCCTGTTCGGGGTGGTGGCCGTCGGGTCGCCTGCCGGCATGGTCCTGTCCTATCTCGCGCCGCTTCCCATCCTGATCGTCGCGCTCGGCTGGCATCATCTCGTCGGCCTTCTTTCGGTCGCCATAGGAGCGCTCGCGACCTCCTTCTTTCTCCGCAGCAGCGCCGGCCTCGCCTTCGCTCTGGGCCCGGCGCTTCCAGCCTGGTGGCTCGCCTATCTGGCGCTGCTGGGCCGCGCCGTGCCGAGTGGTTCGGGCGTTCAGTGGATGCCCACCGGCCGGTTGCTCCTCTGGACCGGCGTAACCGGCAGCTTCATCGCACTTGCGGCCGCGATCGGCCTGGGCGGCGGTGACCACGCGCAGTTCGCGGACACGCTCCGGCGCGCAACCGATTCGCTCCTCCGGAGCGAAATCGGGATGCCGCGGCAGGGGCCGGCCGGCACGATTGGCGGGGTGCCCGCTGACACCCTCGTGCGGCTGCTCATCTTGTTAACGCCGATGGTCGCGGCCGCCGTGTTCAGTCTCACGCTTGCCCTCAACCTCTGGCTCGGGGCTAAGGTCGTCTCAATGTCCGGCCGGCTGCCGCGTCCGTGGCCGCTGATTCCCGAAATCCGGATGCCCGTCGTCGCCCTGGCCTTGCTCGCGGCCGCAATTCTGGCTGGCCTCACCGCCGGCTGGCTCGGCGTAGCCGGACGGGCGCTCGCCGGCGGACTCTCGATGATGTTCGCGCTCCAGGGACTAGCGCTCATCCATGTCGGGACTAATGGACGTCCGGGGCGCGGCGCAGTGCTCGCGCTCTCCTATCTCCTCGCCATTGTCCTCGGCCACATCGTGCTGCCGTTCCTGGCTGTCGCCGGGATGATCGATACGGCGACGCCACTTCGGCGGCGCCTGACCCGCACCCAAAATCCACGAGGGCGGAACGGGCCGCCCTCATCAACCTGAGACAATCGAAGGAGACGACAATGCAAGTGATCCTGCTCGAGCGCGTGGCCAAGCTCGGCCAAATGGGCGAGAAAGTGAACGTGCGCGACGGCTATGCGCGCAACTTCCTGCTGCCCCGCGGCAAGGCGCTTCGCGCTACCAAGTCCAATCTCGAGCATTTCGAGAACCAGCGCGCCCAGCTCGAGGCCCGCAATCTCGAGCGTCGCCAGGACGCCGAGAAGGTCGGCGAGGCCCTGAACGGCAAGAGCTTCACGATCATTCGCCAGGCGGGCGATACCGGCGTACTCTACGGCTCTGTCTCGCCGCGCGACCTCGCCGAAATCGCCACGGTTGAAGGGTTCACGGTGTCCCGCGACCAATTCGTGCTGAACACCCCGATCAAGACGCTCGGCCTGCACGCTGTCGCCGTGTCGCTCCATCCCGAGGTCGAGGTTCAGGTGACGATCAACGTCGCGCGCAGCCCGGAGGAAGCCGAGCGTCAGGCCCGGGGCGAGAGCGTGCTTACCCGCGAGGAGTTCGACCTCGACGATCTCGGCCTGGAGGTCGGCGCCGCCCTGGCGGAAGCCGGCGATCGCGTCGAGCTCTGACGCGACCGCGCCCTCCCGGCGCTCCCGGGCGGGATGCCTTGCTTAATCGGGCCGGCTCTCCCCGCGCTCGATCGGCCTGCAGCGATAGCCCGCGAAGCATTGCGGGTTATCCGCACTCGGAACCCACGCCGGCGCCGTCGTGGTCTCGAGTTCGCAGAATCCCTGGTCTCGCACCACGCGCTCGTAGGTGTATGGGCCAGTCGATAGAACGGCCGCTCCCCGAGCCCGGACCACTCCAGCCACATTCGCGCACGGCATCGAGATTGCCGGCACGCGCTCCTGCGCCGAAGCCGATCCGGCGGTGGCCTGCATAACCAGCAGCAGCGCCGCCGCCCCTAGGCAGCCGCCTTGCTTGTGTTCCTTGTTTGTTCTATATTCGCCCATCTTTCTTTTCCGGTGCACCGCTGTGATCAGCGGGGAATGTGGCTTCCATGCGCAAGGACACTAACCCGAATCGGGGCATCCACGCCGGCTTGATCCTTCGAGCAAGTCGAACCCGCTGATGCCCGCCGCCAACGCCCTTGTCACCCGCCTGGATCTGCCAAAACGCGAGTTCCGCGAGCAGCCGAGCAACATCGAGGCGGAGCAGGCCCTGCTCGGTGCCATCCTGGTCAACAACGACGCGTTCTACCGGGTATCCGACTTCCTCACGCCGGAGCACTTCTTCAATCCCGTCCACCGGAAGATCTACGAGGTCGCAGCGACCCTCATCAAAGCCGGAAAGGTCGCGACGCCCATCACGCTGCGCACCCATGTGGGCGAGGTCGATCTCGGCCCGCTGACGCTGCCGCAATATCTCGCGCGGCTCGCCGCGGAGGCGACGACGATCATCAACGCCGAGGATTACGGCCGGACGATCTACGACCTCGCGACGCGCCGGAACCTGATCCTCATTGGCGAGGAGGTGGTCAACACTGCCTATGACGCGCCGGTCGAGACCTCGCCGCGGGACCAGATCGAGACGGCCGAGCGCCACCTCTACGCGCTTGCGGAAACTGGGCGGACCGAAGGGGGCTTTCAGCGCTTCTCGGACGCGCTCACCTCCGCGATCGACATGGCGGCCGCGGCGTTCAAGCGCGAGGGCCGGCTTTCCGGAATCTCGACCGGCCTCTCCGACTTGGACCGACAGATGGGCGGCCTGCAGCCGTCGGACCTGATCGTGCTTGCCGGCCGTCCCGGCATGGGTAAGACGGCGCTCGCGACGAACATCGCGTTCAACATCGCGAAGGCCTATCGCGGGGAAAAGCAGCCGGACGGCTCGATCAAGACCGTCAATGGCGGGATCGTAGGCTTCTTCTCGCTCGAAATGTCAGCCGAGCAGCTCGCGACCCGCATCATCGCGGAACAGTCCGGCGTGCCGTCCTATAAAATTCGTCGCGGCGACATGCGCGAGGACGACTTCTACAAGATCACCGCCGCGGCCCGTGAGATGCAAACGATCCCGTTCTACATCGACCAGACGGGCGGCATCTCCATCGCCCAGCTTGTCGCGCGGGCGCGACGGCTCAAGCGGCAGCGTGGGCTCGACCTCCTGGTCATCGACTATATCCAGCTCCTCTCCGGCTCCGCGAAGAAGGGCGAGAACCGCGTTCAGGAGGTGACCGAGATCACCACGGGCCTGAAGGCACTCGGCAAGGAGCTTAATGTCCCGGTGCTGGCCCTGTCCCAGCTCTCGCGTCAGGTCGAGTCGCGCGACGACAAGCGCCCGCAACTCTCGGACCTTCGCGAGTCAGGCTCGATCGAGCAGGACGCGGACGTGGTCATGTTCGTGTTTCGCGAGGAATATTACCTCGACAAGCGCGAGCCCAAGATGGGCACTGAGGAGCACATGAAGTGGCAGGCCACCATGGACGAGATCCACGGCAAGGCCGAGGTCATCATCGGCAAGCAGCGCCATGGCCCGACCGGGACAATCAAGCTCGCTTTCCAGGCCGACGTCACCCGCTTCGCCGATCTCGCTCAGGAGGAGAAGCTGCCTGACCACTACTGAGGAAAGCGCCGCCGCTCCCGCGACGCTCACGATCGACCTCGGCGCGCTTGCGGCGAATTGGCGTCTTCTGCGGGACCGCGCGACGCCGGCGGAATGCGCGGCCGTGGTCAAGGCCGATGCCTACGGCATCGTGATCGAGCCCGCCGTCAGGACTCTATGGCGAGCGGGCTGTCGGACCTTCTTCGTGGCCCATGTGGGCGAGGCGAAACGGGTGCGGGCGGAGCTGCCCAACGCCGTGGTCTATGTGCTGAACGGGCTCCTCCCCAGAGCCGTATCGGATTTCCGCGAGGCCGACCTTCGGCCGGTCCTGGGCTCGCTCGACGAGATCCGCGACTGGGCCGAGTTCTGTGCCGGCGAGGGACGGCGCCTGCCCGCCGCGATCCATGTCGATACGGGCATGAACCGGCTCGGCCTGTCGGCCGCCGAGGCCGAGACTCTCGGCAGCGAGGGCCTGCTCCGGCAGTTCGAGCCGGCGCTGCTGACGAGCCATTTCGTGTCGGCCGACGATCCCGCCGATCCGATCAACGCGCAGCAGATCGCGGCCTTCGCGAAGGCGAGAGACGCATTCCCCGGCCTGCCGGGCTCGCTGTCGAATTCCTCCGGCCTGTTCCTGGCGGAGCGGCCCGTCCACGATGTCGCGCGACCGGGCTATGCGCTCTACGGCGGCAACCCGGTTCCGGGCCGTCCGAACCCGATGAACCCGGTGGTTCGGCTCGAGGCGCGGATCGTCCAGGTCCGCGAGATCGGCCCCGGCGAGCGCGTCGGCTATAACGGTCGCTGGTCCGCCGCCACGTCTCGCCGGCTGGCGACGATCTCCGTCGGTTACGCCGACGGTTTTCCGCGGAACGCGGGCGGCACGGACGAGACCATGGCGGCAGGGTCCGCCCGCGGAGCGGCGACCGTCGGTGGCGTGATGTGCCCCTTTGTTGGAACCGTCTCGATGGACCTGATCGTGCTCGACGTCAGTGATGCGCCGCGCGAGGCCGTCCGGCGCGGCGGCGTGGTCACGCTGATCGGAGACGGGCTCGACATCGACGAGGTCGGCCGCCGCGCCGGCACGATCGGCTATGAGATCCTGACCGGCCTGAGCCGGCGCTACGCTCGGCGGTACGTGAACGGCTGATGGCGAAGCATCCGACCTTCACCTGCCAGAGCTGCGGCGCCGTCTACAATCGCTGGCGCGGCAAGTGCGAGGCCTGCGGCGGTTGGAACAGTGTCGTCGAGGAGGCAGGCGCGACGAGCCCTCTCGCCGGTCCTGCTGCCACTCGTCCGTCCCGCGCAAAGGGGCGCGTCTTCCCGCTTCAGGCGCTCACGGGCGAAAGCCGCGAGCCGCCCCGCACCCATACGCGAAACGGCGAGTTCGACCGCGTGCTCGGCGGCGGCCTCGTCCCGGGATCGGTGATCCTGATCGGCGGCGATCCAGGCATCGGCAAGTCGACGCTGCTGATCCAGGTCGCGGCTGCGCTCGCAAGGGCCGGCAATCGGGTGGCCTATATCTCGGGCGAGGAGGCAGTCGCTCAGGTCCGAATGCGCGCGGAACGCCTCGGGCTCGCCTCGGCGCCGGTCGAGCTCGCTGCCGAGACGAATGTCGAGGACATCGTCGCGACGCTCTCGCAAGGCCCTGCCCCGCGGCTCGCGGTCATCGATTCGATCCAGACCATGTGGACGGAGACGGTCGAGTCCGCGCCGGGGACCGTGAGCCAGGTTCGCGGCAGCGCCCAGGCACTCATCCGCTTCGCCAAGACGCATGGGACGGCGCTGATCCTCGTCGGTCACGTCACGAAGGACGGCCAGATCGCGGGCCCCCGGGTCGTCGAGCACATGGTGGACTGCGTCGCTTCGTTCGAGGGCGATTCGGCACACCACTTCCGCATTCTCCGGGCAGCCAAGAACCGCTTCGGCCCAACGGACGAAATCGGCGTCTTCGAAATGACGGACCGCGGCCTTGCCGAGGTGCCGAACCCGTCCGAGCTGTTCCTCGCCGGCCGCGATCTTGCGACCCCGGGTGCCGCCGTCTTCGCAGGCATGGAGGGTACCCGCCCCCTTCTGGTCGAAGTACAGGCGCTCGTGGCACCGACCTCGCTCGGCACACCGCGCCGTGCGGTCGTGGGCTGGGATCCGGCGCGTCTCTCGATGGTGCTCGCTGTGCTCGAGACACATGCCGGCGTTCGGCTGGCGGGCCACGACGTATATCTCAACGTGGCGGGCGGGATGCGCATTGCCGAGCCTGCTGCCGACCTTGCGGCTGCGGCGGCCCTGGTTTCTTCGCTCACGGGATCGGCGCTGCCGGCCGAGAGCGTGTTCTTCGGGGAGATCGGGCTGTCCGGCTCCGTCAGGCCGGTCACGCAGAGCTCCGCCCGCATCAAGGAAGCGACGAAGCTCGGCTTCTCTGCGGCCTTTTGCCCGAACCCCTCCGGAGAACGGGAGGAGCGCAGCCCCGCCGCGATCGGGCTTTCCCACGTCGCCGATCTCGTGGCGCGCGTCGCCGGGACGCGTCGCAGGGTGGCGGCAGCCGAGTAGTACCCAAACCCCACAATAGCTGCGGGAAAACCGCGCGCCGCCGCCGGATTTGATGACGCCTCGGGGTGCAAAGGCTATAGAGGGCACTCCGCCCAGTTCCAGTTCCGTCGACCCGACCCACCCTCGGACCGCCTCATGCCGGCCTCGCTGCCCATCTCGATTCTCGATCTCGTCGTCATCGGCGTCGTGATCATCTCGGCGCTGCTTGCAGCTGTGCGCGGCTTCACCCGCGAGGTGCTCGCGATCGTGGCCTGGGTCACGGCGGCCGCGGCCGCCTGGTTCCTGCATCCGCTGCTCCTGCCCAAGATCAAAGATCACATTGCGAATCCGACGGTGGCACTGGTCGCGGCCATCGCGGCGATCTTCATCATCACGCTGCTGATCGTCTCTATCATCACGGTGAAGCTCTCGGACTTCATCCTTGATTCGCGCATCGGCGCGCTCGACCGGACGCTGGGCTTCGTCTTCGGCGCGGCACGCGGGCTCCTCATCTGCGTGGTCGGCTGGGTGTTTCTGGCCTGGCTCGTCCAGGGCAAGATGCCTGAGTGGGCAACGACTGCGCGCTCGCGGCCGATGCTCGAGAACACCGGCAACACGCTCATCGGCATGCTGCCGGACCCTGACGGGATCATGGCCCAGCTGAAAAAGCGTCGTGAGGACGGCACGGACACGCCCGCGGCCCCCATTGCTGCTCCGAGCCGCGGCTGATCGGCTTTCAGCAAACTCGGTCACGTGCCGCTGAGCATGGGGCCGAAAACCGGCTGAGTTCGTGCGGCCGTGCTGGCATCCGAGGGCGGATGGCACTACATGACCGCTTTGCTGCTGCGAGAGGACGGGATTTTGCCCCCAGCGTCGCGCGCCCACGACACCTTTGATCTCGATCTGGAAGGGGACAGGCTGCACGAGGAGTGCGGCGTGTTCGGCATTTTCGGCCACCCTGATGCCGCAGCGATCACTGCACTCGGCCTCCATGCGCTCCAGCATCGCGGCCAGGAGGCGGCGGGCATCGTCTCCTATGACGGGCGCGTCTTCCATCTCGAGCGCAAGCTTGGGCTCGTCGGCGACAACTTCTCCGATCGGAACACGATCGAGCGGCTGCGCGGCCACGCCTCGATCGGTCATGTCCGCTACGCTACGACCGGCGAGACGGTTCTGCGCAATGTGCAGCCGCTTTTCGCCGAGGTCGAGGGCGGCGGCTTCGCGGTCGCGCATAACGGGAACCTGACGAACGGCATCTCGCTTCGCCGGCAACTCATCCGGGATGGTGCGATCTGTCAGTCCACGACAGATACGGAAGTAGTGCTCCATCTCGTGGCCCGGAGCCGCAAGCCGTTCATCGTCGATCGCTTCGTCGATGCCCTGCGCGAGATCGAGGGCGCCTATTCTTTCGTGGCGCTGTCCAACACTAAGCTCATCGGCGCGCGCGATCCGCTCGGCATCCGGCCGCTCGTCCTTGGCGAACTCGATGGCCGCTACATTCTCGCCTCCGAGACCTGCGCGCTCGACATGATCGGCGCCCGCTTCGTCCGCGATGTCGAGAATGGCGAGGTCGTCGTCATATCGGAGGACGGCGTGCAGTCGCTCCGGCCCTGGCCGAGGCAGCCCGCGCGCCCCGACATCTTCGAGTACATCTATTTCGCCCGGCCGGATTCGGTCGTGAACGGCCTGCCCGTCTATACGGTGCGGAAGGAACTCGGCGCCGAGCTTGCCCGCGAGGCGCCGGCCGATGCGGATGTCGTCGTCCCGGTCCCAGACTCGGGCGTGCCGGCCGCGCTCGGCTTCTCGCAGACGAGCGGCATCCCTTACGAGCTCGGCATCATCCGCAACCATTATGTCGGGCGGACCTTCATCGAGCCGACCCAGTCGATCCGCGAGCTCGGGGTGCGCATGAAGCACTCCGCCAACCGCGCGGTAGTCGAGGGAAAGTCGATCGTCCTCGTCGACGACAGCCTCGTCCGTGGCACGACGTCGGTGAAGATCGTGCGCATGATGCGCGACGCTGGCGCGAAGGAGGTGCATTTCCGCATTTCGAGCCCGCCGATCACCCACCCCGACTTCTACGGCATCGATACGCCGGAGAAGGAGAAGCTGCTCGCGGCCACCATGGATCTCGAAGGCATGCGCAGCTACATCGGCGCGGACAGCCTCGCGTTCCTCTCGGTAAACGGCGTCTATCGCGCGATGGGACACGAGCGACGGGACCCGATCCGGCCGCAATTTACCGACCATTGCTTCACTGGGGACTACCCCACGCCGCTCACCGATCTCGCGGTCGCGAGCCCGCGAAAGCTCGCGATCCTCGCTGAAGCCGACTGAACGCATCCCAGAGACATGGCTGATCAGGACCTCGCCGGCCGAATCGCGGTCGTGACGGGCGCTTCGCGCGGCATTGGTCGCGCTGCGGCTCTCGCTTTCGCCGAAGCCGGCGCCCATGTCGTGGCGCTAGCCCGGACCCAGGGTGCCTTGGAAGAGCTCGACGACGAGATCCAGGCCCGCGGCAGCACGGCGACGCTCGTGCCGGTCGACCTGATGGATTTCGACGCGCTCGACCGGCTTGGCGCCGGCATCAACGAGCGCTGGGGCAAGCTCGACATCCTGTTCGGGAATGCCGGGATCCTTGGCGGGCTCGCGCCGCTTGGTCATTACGACCCGAAGACCTGGGACGGCACGATGGCCGTGAACCTCACGGCCAACTGGCGCTTGATCCGTTCGCTCGACCCGCTGCTGCGCATGTCCGATGCCGGCCGGGCGATCTTCGTCTCATCCGGGGCGGCGCATAAGTGCACTGCCTACTGGGGCGTCTACTCCGTCTCAAAGGCGGCGCTTGAGGCGCTGGTACGCACCTATGCGGCCGAGACCGCAACCACGACCGTGAAGGCGATGCTGGTCAATCCCGGCCCGCTCCGCACCCGCATGCGAGCCGCTGCTATGCCGGGCGAGGACCCGAACACCCTGCGGACACCCGAGGACCTCGCGCCGCAGATCCTGCGTCTCGCCTCCCCCGCCTGGAGCGAGACGGGGAAGATCTACGATTTTCCACAGGACCGCGTACTAACACCGCAGATGCCGGCCTGAGCAGACCGCGGCCTAGTCCCACACCTTCTTCTTGCCCTCAAACGGGTTCTTGCCCGAGCGAAGCGAGAGACGGATGGGCACTCCAGGGAGGTCGAAGCTCTGCCGGATCCCGTTCACGAGGTAGCGCGTATAGGCCTTGGGCAGCGCATCGAGTTGATTCCCGAACAGCGCGAAGTGCGGCGGGCGCGCTTTCACCTGCGTCATGTAGCGGATTTTGATCCGCCGCCCCGAGACGGCCGGCGGCGCATGGGCGGAGAGCGCCTCAGAGAGCCAGTCGTTGATTTTCGCGGTGGAGACGCGCCGGCTCCAGACCTCGGCGGCCTGCACGACCGCTCCCATCAGGCGGTCGATCCCCTGGCCGGCGAGCCCCGAGAGCGGCACGACGGGCGCGCCGCGTACCTGCGGTAGCAGTCGGTCGGCTTCCTCGCGCAGCTCTTTCAGGAGCCCGGGCTTGTCGGCGACGAGATCCCACTTGTTGAGCCCGATCACGAGCGCCCTGCCCTCGCTCTCGATGAGATCGACGATGGACAAATCCTGCTTCTCGAACGGGATTGTGGAATCGAGGAGGACCACGACGACTTCGGCGAAGCGGATCGCCCGCAAGGCGTCGGCGACGGACAGCTTCTCGAGCTTGTCTTCCACCCGGGCGCGCTTCCTCAGGCCCGCGGTGTCGAAGAGCCGGATCGGGTGGTCGCGCCATTGCCAATCGACGGAGATCGTGTCGCGGGTTATGCCCGCCTCCGGTCCGGTCAGCAGACGCTCCGACCCGATCATCCGGTTCACGAGCGTGGACTTCCCGGCATTCGGCCGTCCGACGATAGCGACCCGCAGGGGCTTTCCGGCACGATCCTCGTCGTCCTCCTCGCCTTGTGTTTCGATAAACGGCTCGATCGCCTCGAGCAGATCGCCCATGCCTTCGCCATGCTCGGCTGAGAGGGGAACTGGGTCGCCGAGCCCGAGCGAGAACGCATCATAGGCGCCAGCCATCGCGCCCCGGCTCTCAGCCTTGTTGGCGAGCAGCACCACCGGCTTCCCCGAGCGGCGGACGAGTTCGGCGAAGGTCTGGTCAGCAGGAAGAACCCCGGCCCGAGCATCAATCAGGAACAGGATGAGGTCGGCCTCGTCGATCGCCGCCTCGGTCTGCTGCCGCATCCGATCCGAAAGCGAGCCCGGCTCGGCCTGCTCGAGACCAGCCGTGTCGATGACCCGGAAGTCGAGGTGCCCGAGTTCGGCCTCGCCTTCCCGACGATCGCGCGTCACGCCCGGCCGGTCGTCCACGAGCGCGAGCTTCTGTCCGACGAGCCGGTTAAACAGCGTCGACTTGCCGACATTCGGCCGGCCGATGATCGCGACCGTCCGCATCGGCCCGCCTCGCTTATTGTGTTGTCTGGACGGCGCCGCCCGCCGCGAGCGCCGTGTAGATTTCCAGCCGGGAGCGAAGCCCCTGCGGCGTGTCCCGGTCCGCGGCGATCTGGTCGAACCAGCGGCTTGCCGCATCCGCCTCCCCGCGCTTCAGGGCGGAAAGTCCTAGCAGCTCCCGCGCAGTGTGGCGCCACGGGTTTGTCGGGGTGGCCAGCCGCTCGAGCTCCGTATTCGCGGCCGGCGCTTCGTCTTCGTTCAGGCGCAGCATGGCCGCCCGTAGACGGGCGAGGTCGCGCAACAGCCCCTCCACCGATCCGTCGCCAGCGATGGCGTCATAGGCCTTGGCGCCTGCGGACCGGTCGCCCTTGCCGGCTTCGGCCGCGGCGCGGAAGCGCGCAAGTAGCCGGTACCCGGCAGGTGCCTCGCCTGCGATCGCCGAGAATGCCTTTTCCGCCTCGTCCGCCTTGCCATCGCGTGCCAGCTGGAGTGCCGCCTCGTACCGAGTGGATGCGGCCTCGGAACGCTGCACTTCGAGGTGCTGCCAGTAGCGCCAACCGGCGACGCCCGCGACAATCAGGAACGCAACCCCGACAATCAGCGCGCTGTAGCGCTTCCAGATCTCAGCAATGCGTTGCCGGCGATACTCCTCGTCGACCTCGCGAATGAACTCGTCCATGTCCGTCTCAGGCGGGGCTCGGGCCCGGAAGCGGGCGTGGCTAACACACCGGCCCCTCGAAGGCGAGGCGAAGCACGGCGGATGCAGCCGGGATAAAAGAAAACCCCGTCGGACGGAGCCGACGGGGTGATTGAGCGACGGTTGGACCACGAAGACCGCCGTACGGGCAGCCTAAAGCGGATTCGCAGAGATGGTTCCTGCTATTTCCCCGTGTACGCAGCCGGACGGCGAAGGTGTGTGATTCAGGCACCAGGCCACACCGGCACCCCGATCAGCCAGGGATGGAGCCAGCGGGCGAAGACGAACCAGGCGACTAACCCGATTACGACCGCCGCGGCGTCGTTGCGCCAGCCGGACGGCTCGACGGCAGGACCGGCATGGTCGCGGACCTCGTCGCCCCGCCGCTTCGCGCTGATCCGGGCCATCACGGCCCAAGCCAGGATCGAGCCGAAGAGGAGGATGGAGCCGAGATCGCCGTTCGCGAGAAGATGCGCGAGCGCCCAGATCTTCACAGCGGCCAGCATCGGATGGTTCAGCGCCCGCTTGATCCGCCCCGGGATATAGGCCGACGCGAGGCAAATAAAGGCGAAGATGTTCAGCGTCAGGGCCAGGTGGCGCGTCCAGACCGGCGGATACCACACGTCGATCCAATCGCCCGCGCGGTATTGGCCGAAGCCATAGGCGACGAGCACGATGCCGATGAGCGACAGCCCCGAGTAGAGCCCCTTGTAGGGCCCCTCGCCCAGTCGGGCGATCAAGCCCGCCCGGCGTTCCCGCGCCATAGTGAAGGCATGTGTGCCGAGGAAGATGACGAGGCCAAGAATCAGGAGGGTCATCGAGGATCTCTGCAAGGGCTCGTCAAAGCATAGCCGTTACGGTGCGTAGCACGAATGTCCTTGTCCTCGCGCGAGACTCCATGCTGATGCGCCGAACCGGATGGGCGGGCTTAGCCGCCCTACTCGTCTGGGCCGCTACCGTTTCGGCTCTAGCCGCCGCGGAACCGCCGCTCGCGGCCGTGACCCTGATCGGCCCAGCCGTGACCGTGTTCTCGGCCAAGCGCGACGCCTGCGATGGCGACGATGTCCCCGATGCCCCGGCTCGCGCCTTCAGGGACGCGAAGGGGCATGTCGTCATGTTCGGGCTGCACACGAAGAACAGGGCGCTTCGCGGCCCGGACTTCGCCCGGCTGAAGATCGATTGCACGCCGGCCATGCCGTCGCGAGGCAACGAGAACCCGGCAGCCTATGACGATGCGAGCTGGATCGCGGCGACCTGGACGGAGGACGGAGAGCGCGTGCAGGCGCTCGTCCACCACGAGTACCAGGCGAACACCCATCCCGGACGCTGCAGCCGGAAGGAATACCTCGCCTGCTGGTACAACACGGTCGTAGGGGTCTCCTCCGCCGATGGCGCCCGGAGCTTCGATCGGCCGGAGCCGCCCGAAGTGATCGCCGCGGCGCCCTTTCGGCAGGATGTGGGACAGGGCCGCCATCGCGGCTTCTTCAACCCGTCCAACATTTTCGGCCAGGACCGCTTCCGGTATTTTCTGTCCTCTACGACCGGGTGGGCGGGGCAGGATGGCGGCGCTTGCCTGTTCCGGACGAACGAGCCGGCGGATCCGTCTTCCTGGCGCGCTTACGACGGAAAGGAGTTTTCCGCCCGATTCGGCGATCCGTATCGGAACGGCGCCGGCACGAAGACCTGCAAGACAATCTGGCCGTTTCCAGCACCGGTCGGTTCCGTCGTGCGGCACCGCCCGACGGGCGCATGGATCGCGGTATTCCAGGCCTCCGCCAACGCGCAGACCTTCCCCGAGGCGGGGTTCTATACGACCTCCTCGCGCGACCTCCTGACCTGGGACAAGCCGCGCCTCCTGCTCGCCGGAAAGACGCTCTATGATGACCCATGCGGCTCGGGGGGGCGATTGATCTCCTACCCATCCCTCATCGATGCGGGAGCGGAGGGCCGCAACTTCGACGATGTCGGCGCGACCGCCGACCTCTACTACGCGAGCCTTAGAGTGGAGGGCTGCCAGATCACCTCCGATCGCGATCTCCTGCGTCGGCGCGTTGCGATCCAGGTCTGGCCCTGATCGGACGCCGACCCCGGATGGAGGCCGGCACTCTCGGAACGCCGCTCCGCCTCTCCTCGTTGGCCTGAGGACAGGGACCGGGCTCGCCGGCCCAGGAGGGAACACATGATTCGTCGCTTCTCGACAGCTTTCGCCGTCTCCGGGCTCCTGGCCTTGGGAACTCTCGGCGCAGCGCAGGCGCAGGGGGCCGGCAGCCCCGGAATGGGCAACGCGCAAACGAATTCGGGATCAGGCAGCAACGCTACGGTTGGGACCGGAGCCGCCGCCCCCGCCGTCGGCAGCACGGTCCAAGGCGGAGGCAACACGGCGAATTCCGGTGCCGGTCGGGTCGGTGGCGCCGCGACTTCGGGTACGGGCCAGTCCTCGAAGGGCGGCCAGGGCAATTCCGGAACGTCGAGCAGCGGTTCGGTCAACGTGCCCCGCTGACCGAGACGAAAATCCAGCAACCCCGGCGAACCATCCGCCCGCCCAGGCGGTTGGTTCGGCGCGTGCCCGGTGCCGCGCAGATTCGCGCGGCTGGGCACCAATCACGACCGGAGGAGAACATGACCAAAACGAGCGCTGCTGCGCTATTCCTGTCGACTGCCCTGATGAGCGGGGCGGTCGTCGCGCAGACCAACACCACGCCGGCCCCAAGCACGTCCTCCCCAGCTACCAACGCGACCGCAGGATCCGGCGCCGCCGCAACGGCCGGATCGACTCAGTTCCTGACTCAGCAGGACCAGGGCCAGTACCGCGCCTCGAAATTTGTCGGGCTGGCGATCTACGGCCAGGACAACCAACGCATCGGGGACGTGAACGAGATACTGATCGACGGGTCCGGGAACGCGAAGGCGGTGGTCCTTGGTGTCGGCGGCTTCCTCGGTATCGGCGAGAAGAACGTCGCGGTACCCTTCTCGGCGGTGGAGTGGGTGAATGAGCGCCCAGCAAACACGGCATCGGCCAGCGGCGGCAATGCCGGGGCTGGCTCGAGCGCAAGTGGGGGCACCAACACCGCTATGAACGCGAACCCGCCCGCGGGTACCTCCGCCAGCGCCGGCATGGGCACCGCAGGCACCGGGGGTGCAGCCATGGGCACGGGCACAGGCACCACCGCTTCGCGCGACGCGAGCGTGACCGGCTCCACAAACGCGGGTGCGGCGCGCTCGCCGGCAGAGACGGCTGCCGTCAATGGCTACCCGGACCACGGCAAGGTTCGGATGTCCAAGGCGGATCTCCAGAACGCGCCCGACTTCAAGTGGTACGGCGAGACGAAGTCGAACGCGAACACCGGGTCCGGCGCGAGCGGAACCGCCCCGCGCCAGTAACTCACACCGACGCGGGATGCGGGAGCCCGGCCGCTGGCCGGGCTCCTTGCGTTTGAGGCCGGGGGCGCCTCGCCAAGGTAGCGCCGCTCAACTATCTCGGACCCCAGCTTGACCGCGCGCTGTCGCGTTCGGTATTCAGAACAATCGTTCTTTAAAGGGATCGGAGCGTGACATGGCCGAGAGGCAGCCTGGTTTTAACACCCTCGCCATCCATGCCGGAGCGGCGCCCGACGCAGCGACCGGCGCCCGGGCCACTCCGATCTACCAAACGACCTCCTTCGTTTTCGACGATGTCGATCACGCGGCGTCACTGTTTGGGCTGCAGGCCTTCGGCAATATCTATACGCGCATCGGCAACCCGACGAACGCGGTCCTGGAGGAGCGCGTGGCGGCCTTGGAGGGTGGGACGGCCGCGCTCGCCGTTGCCTCAGGGCATGCCGCCGAATTCCTGACAATGCACGCGCTGATGCAACCTGGTGACGAGTTCGTGGCCGCCAACAAGCTCTATGGCGGCTCAATCAACCAGTTCAATCACTCCTACAAGAACTTCGGCTGGACGGTCGCCTGGGCGGATGCTGACGACCCGTCGTCCTTCGAGCGCGCGATCACCGAGCGGACGAAGGCGATCTTCCTTGAGTCGATCGCCAATCCGGGCGGTGTGATCGTCGACGTCGAAGCGGTCGCGAAGATCGCGAAGAAGCATCGGATCCCGCTGATCGTCGACAATACGATGGCAACGCCCTACCTGATCCGCCCGTTCGAGTACGGCGCGGACATCGTCGTGCATTCCGCGACCAAGTTCCTGGGTGGGCACGGAAATTCGATCGCTGGCCTCGTGGTCGATGGCGGCTCGTTCAACTGGTCGGGCGATGACCGGTATCCGATGCTGTCGAAGCCGCGGCCGGAATATGGCGGAATGGTCCTCGGCGAGACCTTCGGCAACTTCGCATTCGCGATCGCCTGCCGCGTGCTTGGCCTGCGCGACCTCGGCCCGGCGCTCTCGCCCTTCAACGCCTTCCTCATCATCCAGGGGATCGAGACGCTGCCGTTGCGCATGCAGCGCCAGTCGGACTCGACCCTCAAGGTGGCGCAGTTCCTGTCGACGCATGAGCGGGTCTCGTGGGTGAGCTACCCCGGCCTGCCAGAGGACAAGTACCACGCTCTTGCGAACCGCTACTGTCCGAAGGGGTCCGGCGCGGTGTTCACGTTCGGCGTCAGGGGCGGATACGAGGCCGGTGTGAAACTCGTCTCCAATCTCAAGCTGTTCTCGCACCTCGCGAATATCGGCGACACGCGCTCGCTGGTGATCCATCCGGCATCCACGACCCACCGCCAACTCACCGAGGCACAGCAGATGACAGCCGGCGCCGGGCCTGAGGTGGTTCGGCTCTCGATCGGCCTGGAGGATCCGGAGGACCTGATCGCCGATCTCGACCAGGCGCTCGCCCCAGCCGGGTGACGCCGCCCGGCTTGTACGGGCGGGAACGCGATCCTGTCCGCGTGCTTGTCGGCTCCTGAGGCCTCACCTCCACTGGAGATTGCACGTTTGCATGGGCAAGTGCCGGATCGAAGATTATGCGCTGATCGGGGATTGCGAGACCGCCGCGCTCGTCGATCGGGAAGGCTCGATCGACTGGCTCTGCTGGCCGCGGTTCGATTCCGACGCCTGCTTCGCCGCACTGCTCGGAACTCGCGACCATGGCCATTGGAGGATCGGGCCCGAGGCTGATGGTGCGGCGGTGTCCCGCCAGTACCGCGGCCATACCCTGATCCTCGAGACCCGGTTCGAAACCGAGGACGGCACTGTCACCCTCATCGACTTCATGCCGCCGCGCGGCAACTACTCGGATATTGTCCGCATCGTGCGGGGGGAGAGAGGGGCGGTCCGGCTTCGGATGGAGCTTACGATTCGCTTCGGCTACGGCCACACGATCCCATGGGTCACGCGCACGCAGGACGGGTCCCTACGCGCCATCGCCGGGCCCGACATGGTTCTGCTGCGCACGCCCGCCGAGATGCACGGCGAGGGGATGAGCACCGTCTCGGAATTCACGGTGGCGGCTGGCGAGAGCCTCCCCTTCGTCCTGACCTACGCACCGTCCCACGATCCCTCTCCCGACCCCGTCGATCCGTTCGTTGCGCTCGAGGAGACGGAAGATTTCTGGTCCGAGTGGGCCGGCCGATACGATCCAGGCGCGATGATGCTCGAGCCGCACTGGCGAGACGCGGTGGTCCGCTCTTTGGTGACGCTGAAGGCGCTCACCTACGCACCGACTGGCGGGATCGTCGCGGCCCCGACAACCTCCCTGCCGGAATGGCCGGGTGGGCCGCGCAACTGGGATTATCGCTATTGCTGGCTCCGTGACGCCGCGATCACGCTCTTCGCGTTCATGAGCGGCGGCTACTTCGACGAGGCGCGGGCCTGGCGCGACTGGCTGATCCGCGCGATGGCCGGGAGCATCGACCAGATGCAGATCATGTTCGGCGTCGCCGGTGAGCGCCGGCTGCTTGAATGGGAGGTCGAATGGCTGCCGGGCTTCGATCGATCGCGGCCGGTCAGGATCGGAAACGCGGCCTCGCGCCAGCGGCAGCTTGATGTCTTTGGCGAGGTGATGATGCTGCTCCACAGCGCTCGCCGCGGAGGTCTCCCAGAGGACAAGGAGGCCTGGGCGCTCCAGCGCTCGATGCTCAGTCACCTGGAGTCGATCTGGCACGAGCCAGACGAGGGGATCTGGGAGGTGCGCGGCCCCGCGCGGCACTTCACCTTCTCCAAGGTCATGGCTTGGGTCGCCTTCGACCGCTGTATCAGGAGCGCGGAGGAGTTCGGGCTTGACGATTCTCCGCTCGATCGCTGGCGCCAGATCCGAGAGGACATCCATCGGGATGTCTGCACGCGCGGCTTCGACCCGGACCGAGGCTGCTTCGTGCAGTCCTATGAATCGCGCAACCTCGACGCGAGCCTGCTGCTGCTACCCGTCCTCGAGTTCCTTCCCGACCACGACCCACGCATCATCGGTACGGTCGAGGCGACCGAGCGCGAGCTTCTGGTCGACGGGTTCGTCCTCCGTTACCGCCCGGAGGAGACGAGCGATGGCCTGCCTGGGAAGGAGGGCGCGTTCCTGGCCTGCTCCTTCTGGCTGGTGAATGCGCTGATCCGGATCGGGCGCATCCAGGACGCTTCGGCGCTGTTCGAGCGACTGCTCTCGATCCGAAACGACGTTGGGCTGCTCGCCGAAGAATACGACCCCGGGCTCGGCCTTCAGCTCGGCAACTTCCCGCAGGCCTTCTCGCACGTGGCGCTCGTCAACGCGGCACACCGGCTGGGAGAGGCGCTGGCGCAGCGGTCAGGCGCGACACTGCACGGGGCTGCGACAGCCGCGCATGCACCGTCGCCATGACGAGGATCGCCATTGCGAAGAGCTGGTGCGCGAGTCCGGCCCAGAGGGGAACAACGAGGAGCAGCGTGACGATGCCTAGCGCCATCTGGCAGAGGCTCATGAGCGCAAGGCCCGTGGCTCTCCGAGCAGCCGAGCTATCGGGGGCTGTACGCCGGACGCTCCATGCGTGCCAAAGCGCGAAGGCTACCACGAGGTAAGCTATCAGCCGGTGCTGCAATTGCACCGTCAGAGGATTGTCGACGAAGTTCTCGGCAAGAGGCCGAGCTGAGAGCAGCGCGTCGACCGGCGGGACCAAGCGCCCGTCCATCAAGGGCCAAGTGTTGTAGGTCAGCCCCGCCTTCGAACCGGCGACGAGACCGCCGAGCGCAATCTGCACCAGGAGCAGTGCGAGAAGGGTCAGCGCCGGCCCGAACACCTCCGCACCTTCTCGATCCCGCCTCGGCTCGCGCAGCCCAGCCGCCACCCAGACGAGCAGGACCAGGATCAGGCTCGCCAGGAGCAGGTGGAGCATCAGCTTGATCGGCGCGACCGCCACCATCCCGGGCTGCAGGCCGGACGCGACCATGATCCAGCCGACGGTCGCCTGCAGACCCCCCAAGAGGCCGACCGCAAAGAGCGCCGAAGCGACGGGGCGGGTCAGCGCGCCCCTCCACCAAAACACGAGGAGCGGCACGAAGAAGATGATGCCGATCAGCCGTCCGAGTTGGCGGTGGCTCCACTCCCACCAGTAGATTGTCTTAAACTCCCGCAGTTCCATGCCGCGGTTCAGGTTCTGGTATTGCGATGAGCCCCGGTACTTCTCGAACTCGGCCGCCCAGGCGGCGTCGGAGAGCGGCGGCACCGCGCCCGTGACCGGCTTCCATTCTGTGATCGAGAGCCCCGATCCGGTCAGACGTGTCGCGCCACCGATGGCCACCATGGCGATGACCAAGACTGCGAGCGCGTAAAGCCAGATCCGCACGGCGCGTGTCCCATTCCGCCCGGAGCGCGCTGCCCCAACTGCCGTACCTGCGACCGCCATCCTTCGCTCCTGTGCCGCCCTTGCGGGCGGAGACCGGGCGACACATAGAACCCGACCCGAGGCCCGGCAACGAACGCCGAAGCCGCAGCCCCCTTCCGCCGAAAGCTCCGCCATGCCCCGCCGGTTGCGAACCCTGATCGGCACGATCACGATCCTGGTCTTCGTCTGTGTCTATGCGTTGGCGGCGATCGCGATCGCCGACAGCCGCATCGTCGATGCGCCGAAGCTCGTCCAGACGATCGCCTACTTCCTCCTCGGGACGATTTGGATCCTGCCGCTTATGCCGCTGATCAAGTGGATGGAGGGCGGGCGGCGCTGAGGAGCGCGGACCTCAGCTCACGTTGAGGCGCCGACCGCGATTCCACAGCAGGAACGGCACACCGGAAAGCAACGAGCGAATGGCGGCTTCGCTTTGAAAAAGCCCGTTCACAGAGACGCGAGGCAGCGCCATCAGATGATCTGCGTGCTCGGGAAATAGGTGGCCGGGACGCGTGGTCACTGCCGTCATGTAGCCGGCCTGACCTGCGAGCCGAAAATCGCGCGGCCCTGCGGAGGTCGGGTCGCCAACCGGGTAAGAAAGGTGCCGCGGTTCGAGCCCGAGCTTTTCCGCGATGGCCGCACCGCCAGCTTCGATTTCGAGCCAGGCTCGACCCTCGTCGTGCTTGGCGAGCATGGGGTGGGTGAGCGTATGCGCGCCGATCGTGATGCCCTCGTCGCGCGATAGGTCTGCCAGCTCGTCCCAGGTCATGCAGGCGTCCCGGACCAGCGCCGTGACATCGAGGCCGATCTCCGCGCACCAGCCGGCAATCGTGTCCCGCAGAACGTCCTCGGGCCCCGCCCGCAGGGCGGCATAGACCCTGGCGAAGGCCGCCTGCTTCTCGTCCGGCGTTCGCGCCGGCAAGAGCTCACCGTCGAACGTGAGTTCATTGCGCTGGCGGATTACCTCCTCGAGTTCGAGCCACCAGAGCCGACCGTGGCCGGAGGCGTAGTCAGCCGTGACGAAGAGGGTCCAGGGAACCCCATGCTCCCGCAGGACCGGCAGCGCGTGGTCCCGATTGTCGCGGTAGCCGTCGTCGAAAGTGAGCACACAGAATGGCGCACTCTCCGGAGCAGCCTCGAGCCGTCCCGGCACCTCGTCGAGGGGCACGATCTCGAAGCCTTGCTCCCGGACGATGCGAAGGGTGAGATCGAGATGCTCCGGCGTGATCGCTAGCAGCGCGTTCGGCTGGAAGGCGTCGTCGCGCGCCGGCCGGACATGGTGAAAAGTCAGGATCAGCCCGCGCCCACGCGCGACCCGCTGGAGCCAGCGGTCTGCCCGGCTCGTCGCAATCGCCCAAAAGCCCGCATCGATCACACGGTGCTTCAGGCCCATGCCCATCGCTGCCTGCCTCCTCGCCAAACCTGCAAGACCCCCTTAGTCTCGACTTAACAAAGCTCCGTTACCGTCCCGGCCGATCGCAGGCCCGGCACGCGGCTGACGAGCCCCGGGCAGCCAGAAGGGCTCTTCATGACGAGTGTCGCGGCGGCACCCTCCCCTGCCACCCTGCCTGCCGACGGCGTGGCCGAGGCGTTTCGGATCGAGATCCTGGACGGGCTTGCAGTCGCGGAGCGGGCTTGGCGGTCCCTCGAGAACGCTGGTGCGGTTCTCTCGCCCTATCAGCGCTTCGATTGGGTCGCCGCCTTTACGTCAAGCGTGACGCCGAATGGGGACATCCGGGTCGCCGCCATCTACGACGAGGATGACCGACCTGTCCTCATCCTGCCGCTCGCAATCGAGCGCTGGGCCGGGATGCGGATCGCGACCACGATCGGCGGCAAGCACGCAAATTTCAACCTGCCGGTCATGCCCCTCCGCCCCGAGGCGCCGCTTGCACGGTCTGCGATGCTCGACGGCCTGCGCAGGATCGCGAGCGAGATCGGTATCGACGTGTTCGTGCTGGCGAGCCTGCCGAAGAGCTGGGCGGGCCGCCCGAACCCGCTCGCTGGTTTCGGCACCCCCAGCCCGAGCAACGCCTACGAGGTCGCTCTCGAGCAGGATCCTGAGGCTACCGCGCAGCGCTCGATGACGAACGAGGCCCGGAAGCGCCTGCGGAACAAGGAGCGCGGACTGGCAAAGCTCGGGGAGGTCGCCTTCTTCCAGGCACAGGATGAGGGCGAGGTCGAGCGCCTGCTGAACGCCTTCTTTCGGCAGAAGGAGGAGCGCTTCCAGGAACTCGGGATTCCGGATCCATTCTCCGACCCCGCCGTGCGGGCGTTTCTTCGCAGCGCGGCGCTGGACCGGCTCGAGGATGGCTGCCCGGCGCTCGAGCTCTACGGCTTGACTGTCGGACAGAGGGTCGCAGCCGTCCTCGGAGGAGCGGCGGATGCCGAGCGTCTGTCCGGCATGTTCATTTCGTTCGAGGCCTGCAAGGAGGCCATGAAATACAGCCCCGGCGACATCCTCGTCTCGCGTATCGTGCGGGAGCAATGCGAGCGCGGAAGGCGCTTCTTCGATCTGGGGGTCGGGGAGGCCCGCTACAAGCGCACCTTCTGCAACGACACCGTCGAACTCGTCGACGTGTTCCTGCCCGTCAGCACGCGCGGCCGGCTCTATGCCGCCGCGGGACGCGCCCTTGCCGGGCTGAAGCGGCGGGTGAAGCAGAACCCGCGAGCCATGCAGCTCGTGACGAAGCTGCGCCGGGCCAAGGTGGCGGCCTGATCCCCGATCAAGCCGCCTGGCTGCCAACCTCGGGCACCGCCTGTTCGCGCGCGACCATCACGTCCGAAGCACCGGCTTCCTGCGCCTCCTCGTAGGCGCGCACGAGATCCTGGCTGGCCGGCTCAAGATTTGAGGCGATCACGATCGCATCCACGCGCGGCGCGAAGAGCCGGACCAAGTCCGTTCGGACGTTCACCCGGAACACGCAGACGATCCACTCATAGGTCTTCTCAAGGGCCGAGAGTGTGACGTCGAGCGCCTCGGGCTCAGATGCGAGGGCATCGTACTTCAGCGTGCCAATTCCGATCCGGTGCAGCTTGGATCCCGGCTCGCGCCCGATGACGTCCGTGAACGACGTCTCACCGGCGACGAGATCGGTGAAGCCCTTCGTATCGGACACCTGCTCGTCCGGGTCGATCTCGACGAGAATCGTGCGGCTCTCGGCAGCGAGCGTCAGCGCCAGACCTCGCCCGACATCAACGGCCTCTTGTCCACGATCTACGCCGGTCACGAGCACACGGCGGGCTCGGTCCTCCACTCGGACCCGCTCCAGCCGCTCGACCAGGTTGGAGAACTCATAGCGCAAGTCCCGCTGGGGCGCCGGCGACAGGATTTCTGCCGTCGCCGGGCCGGCGTGAAGGCGCCCGGGATGAGCGCGATCGGGCGTGAACCCAGGAGCGAGTACATGCTCGAACCCCCGCGCCGGCGTTGCAGGCTCGACGGGTACGCTGACCGGAACGGGCGCCGGGACCGGCGCCACCGGACGGGGCGCGCCTGAGCCGAGCAGCTCGCGAGCGACGACCGCGCCGGCCGAGAGCATGAGCGTCGCGAAGGTCGTGATCGCGATGATCGGCAGCTTCTTCGGGAAGGACGGCACCTGCGGGACGACGGCGCGAGATACGATGCGGGCATCCGGCGGGGCGGCGTTCTCGGCATCCCGCGCCGTCGCCTCGCGATAGCGCGTCAAGTAGGATTCGAGCTGCTCACGCTGGGTACGCGCCTCACGCTCGAACGCACGGAGTTGCACCTCGTTCTCGTTCGCCTGAGCGACTACCTTCTTCTGCTGCTCAATCGCGGCCTCGAGCGACTGAACGCGGCTGCCTGCGATACGGGCATCGTTCTCGAGCGTGCGGGAGGTGCGCTCGGCGGCCCCCCGGACCTGGGCCTCCAGGTCCTGCAACTGCGCATTGAGCTCCTTGATGCGCGGATGCTGCGGCATCAGCGTCCGCAGCTCGAGCGCAAGCTGCGCGCGCAGATTGATGCGCTGTTCGACAAGCCGGCGGATCAGCTCGTTGTTCGCTACGTCCGGGATCTCGAACGCCCGACCCTCCCGCACGAGATCACGGATGAGCTGCGCCTTCACCTGGGACTCGCTCTGCGCCGCGCGGGCTTGTGCAAGCTGGGCCGACAGATCGGAGAGCTGCTGCGCGGAGAGCGTGTTGGTCCCGGTGCCGGTCAGAAGCCCGGTCCTGGCGCGAAACGCCTCGACCTTAGCTTCCGCCTCGGCAACACGCGTACGGAGCCCGTCGATATTCGACCCTAACCAGGTGGAGGCGTTGCGGGCGAGATCCTTTTTCGCGTCTTCCTGCTGCGCCAAGTAGAGTTCGGCGACGAGGTTTGCGGCCTTGGAAGAAAGCTCCGGGTCTTTCGAGCGGAACTCAATCGATACGATGCGCGACTTGCCCACAGGATAGACAAGCAGTGCCTCGTAGTACTTCTCCAGAACGCGATCCTCGGGCGGGCGGACGGCCGGATCCTTGGCCAGGCCGAGCATCATCGTGAGCCGTTGAAGCAGACCAACGTCGCGGACGCCGGGGTCGAATTCGGGGTTGCCCACGAGACCAAGCCGGCGGATTGCCTCCCGGGCGATGTCGCGGGACATCACCACCTGGACTTGGCTCGCAACGGCCTGCTCGTCGATCAGCTGGATCTGGTCGACACTCCGGTCCTGGCCCGGACGCGTGTAATAGCTCTCCGCGGTCTGCAGGATCAGCTTCGCCTCGCCGGTGTAGCGGGGCGAGACAACGCTGACGAAGACCGTGGCGGCGATGAAGACCAGGATCGTCGGGATCACGATGTAGCGCCAGTGCGTCCGCATCGCGCGTAGAAGGTCGGCGATAGTCGCCTCGCCGCTCGTCGGCGCCGACGCGGCAAAAGGAGCGACGTAGGTCTGGGCCATGGATTCTGTTCCCGATCACGCAGGACACGCGGAAATCGGGCGGGATCACACCCTATTAAGGTTGAAGCGGAGTTAAGCGACTTCGAAGTCGAAAACTGTCGGGCGACTTGCTTCGGCCGATGCTCGGCGTAGTCGCAGAACCCTCTGTTAACCATGCAGCCGGTAGGACAAAGCGTAGGTATCGTCTTGAGTCCGGTGTTGCATGAACAGGCGCAGAGCTCTCCTCGTCCTCGCATCCGCACTGCCCCTGGCCGGATGCATGCAGCCCCACACGACCGGCTCGATCGTCGATCCCCGGCCAGCCGGCGGCGAAGGCTACGTCCTCTCCACGGGGGACAAGTTGCGGATCATCGTCTTCGGACAAGATTCGCTTTCGAACATCTACCAGGTCGATGCCTCCGGCCGGATCACGATGCCCCTGATCGGGGCCGTCCCGGTGAGCGGATTAACGACCGCCGCAGCTGGCGGTGCGATCGAGGCGAAGCTGAAGGGTGGCTACATTCGCGAGCCGAAGGTCACGGTGGAAGTGGATACCTACCGGCCCTTCTTCATTCTCGGCGAGGTCACGACATCGGGCCAATTCCCCTATGTGAATGGCATGACGGTGCAGACGGCCGTGGCGATCGCGGGCGGCTTCACGCCGCGCGCCCAGCGCAATTATGCCGAGGTGACCCGGCGCAATGCGCGTGGCATCCAGACCGCAGAGGTTCCGGTGACATACCCGGTTCGTCCCGGCGACACGATCGTCATAAAGGAGCGCTGGTTCTGACCGCCCGCGCGGCGGAGGCGGTACTTTCGTGAGCAAACTCCGGATTCTGCACGTCTTCCGTGCACCCGTCGGCGGCCTGTTCCGCCATGTCGTCGATGTCACCAAGGGGCAGGTCGAACGCGGACACGAGGTCGGCATCTTCTGCGACGCCTCGACCGGCGGTGCGCGCGCGGCGCAAACACTCGAGGAACTGCGCCCGACAATGGCGCTCGGCATCACCCGGCTTCCGATGCGCCGGCTCCCCCACCCCCTCGATGCGGTTTCCGTCCTGCGGCTCGGTGGGGTCTACAACTCCCTTAAGCCGGACGTTCTGCACGGTCACGGCTCCAAGGGCGGGGCCTATGCCCGAATGGTCGCACTGCCGGGTCTCGATCGCCGGACCGTGCGCGCCTACACGCCGCATGGAGGCAGCTTCAACTACAACCCGGGCACAGTCTCGCACCGCGTCTACATGACGGCCGAAAGCATCCTGGCGAAACGGACGGACGTTTTCCTATTCGAAAGCGCCTACGTGAAGCATCGCTTCGAGGCGTTCGTCGGCTCGACCGACAAGCTCGTCCGCGTCGTCCATAACGGGATTGCCGAGGAGGAATTCGAGCCCATTCAGCAGAATCCGGATCCCTTCGACCTGGTCTATATTGGCGAGTTCCGGGTCGCCAAAGGCGTCGACACGCTGATCGACGCGCTTGCTATTATCCGGCGCGACCAGGGGGTTAGGCTGACGCTCCTCGCCGTCGGCGCGGGACCGAGCGAGGGAGAATTGAAGGCCCGCGCGCAGGAAGCGGGTGTCTGGGACTCTATCGCTTTCGTGCCGCCGCAGAAGATCCGGGGCGCGCTCTCCCGCGGGCGCGTAATGGTCGTGCCCTCGAAGGCCGAGTCCCTGCCCTACGTCATTCTCGAGGCCGCAGCCGCTGCTCAGCCGCTCGTCTCCACCAATGTGGGCGGGATCGGGGAGATTTTCGGACCGCACTCAAGCGAGTTGATCCCGCCCGGTGACCCAATGATCCTCGCGGCGAAGATCCTCGCCACGCTGAGCGAGCCCGACGAGGTTCGCCGGACCAAGGCCGCGGCCCTGGCGAGCTACGTCCAGGCGGGTTTTCGCATCGACCGTATGGTGGACGGCGTATTGCAGGGCTATGCAGACGCCCGTGCGCGGCGCGGGATCGCACAGAACACCTGAGATTGGGCAATTCCGTTGAGCCTTCCGAAAGGCTCGATCCCTAAGATCGTCTGAAACGCCTTGAGCCCTGCCGAGGGCTCGGCAGGGACGGTTTCCATGGGTCTGCACGTTCGTGACCTGATCAGCGCCGCCGGCGATTTCGCAGCCCCGACGCGTGAGGAGGGTGCCGAAAGTTCTTCCGCACCGTTCAAACATCCTAATGCGGATCGCGTGTCGCCGCTGGTACTCGCCGGACTTGTCCGCGGGATCGAGGTGATCCTCGTCGCCGGCGTCGGCTTCCTAGTCTATCTCGCCTACCTGCGCGGCCACGTCGCGTTTAGCTGGAGCTACGTCGCGGCGCTCGTTGCAATCAGTGGGCTGGCCGCGCTCACGTTCCAGGCGGTCGGCGTCTACACGGTAACGGCCCTCCGGTCGCTCGTGCAGACTGGGCTCAAGCTCGTCGGCGCGTGGTCCTTCGTTTTCCTCTGCGCCATTGCGCTCGTGTTCTTCCTGAAGGCCGGCCAGTCGCTCTCGCGCGTATGGCTCGGCAGCTGGTACCTGGCCGGCCTCGCAGCACTCACGATCGAGCGCATCGGTCTCGCAATGGTCGTCCGCCGCATGACGCAGGCAGGGCGATTTGACCGCCGTACCGCCATCGTTGGGGGCGGGGAGCCCGCCAACGAGATTATCCGGGCGCTCGACGCGCAGCCCGAGACGGGCATCCGCATCGTCGGCGTATTCGACGACCGGGATGACAGCCGCTCGCCGCCGATCGTCGGCGGCCATCAGAAGCTCGGCACGGTCGCTGACCTCGTCGACTACGCCCGCAAGACCCCACTGGACCTCATCATCTTCACCCTGCCGATCTCGGCCGAAAACCGCCTCCTGCAGATGCTCGGCAAGCTCTGGGTCCTGCCGATCGACATTCGGCTCTCGGCGCATGCGAGCAAGCTGCGCCTGCGGCCCCGCAGCTACTCCTATATCGGCTCCGTCCCGGTGCTCGACGTTTTCGATCGGCCGATCGCCGACTGGGACCTCGTGCTGAAGTCGATCTTCGACAAGGTCGTCGGCAGCCTGATCCTTCTGGTGACCTTCCCGCTGCTCCTCGCCGCGGCAGTCGCCGTGAAGCTCGATTCCCGCGGCCCCGTCCTGTTTCGGCAGAAGCGCTACGGGTTCAACAACGAGCTCATCGAGGTCTTCAAGTTCCGCACGATGTACGTGGACCAGACGGACGCGACAGCCTCGCGGCTTGTGACGAAGGACGACCCACGCGTGACACGGGTCGGCCGATTCCTTCGCAAGACTTCAATCGACGAGCTGCCGCAGCTCTTCAACGTCGTCTTCAAGGGTGACATGTCCCTCGTCGGCCCGCGGCCGCACGCCGTGAAGGCCAACGCGCAGAATCGCCTCTACGATCAGGTGGTGGACGGCTATTTCGCCCGCCACCGCGTCAAGCCCGGGATTACCGGCTGGGCGCAGGTCAACGGCTGGCGCGGGGAGACCGACACGCCGGAAAAAATCCAGCGCCGCGTCGAGCACGACCTCTACTACATCGAGAACTGGTCGGTGTTCTTCGACCTCTACATTCTCGTCGCGACACCGTTCTCGCTGCTGAAAACCGAAAACGCCTATTGATGAGCGCCGCCGTCGCCCTCGCGCCCGAGCCCCGGAGCGTAGCCGTCCGGAGCCTTCCGGCCAGGCACGTGCTGGAGAGCGTGGGCTATCTGCTCTTCGCGCTGTTCATCTTCTTCACGTGCTTCACCTTCCTGCGGCCCTCGCCCTACGACTTCGCCGCGATCCCGGCGATGCTCGTCTGGTTGGTGCTCGGCGTGCGGCTCCACCGCTCCTCCGTGCCGTTCGTAGCGCTGCTCCTGTTCTACAAGGTCTCGCTGGTGGCGGCGCTCGTTCCCTATTTCGCCGAGTCGACCCCGACCCTCTGGACCATCCAGTCGCTCTACCTGATGGTGACGGCCGTCTTTTTCGTCATGTTCTTCGCCCACCAGACGGAGCGGCGGGTCGAGCTGACGATGAAGGCCTATCTCGCGAGCTGCGTCTTCGCCGCCGCGGCCGGCATCCTGTCCTATTTCAGGGACACGGGAATCCTCTTCGTCATGGACGGGCGGGCCGCCGGCGTGTTCGAGGACCCGAACGTGCTCGGCTCATTCCTCGTTCTTGGTGTCCTCTACCTCCTGCGGAACATGATGACCGGCGACAGCCGGCACCCGATCGCCGCGGCCGTCTGCCTGCTCCTGCTCGTCGCCTGCGTGTTCCTGTCCTTCTCGCGCGGCTCATGGGCGGCGCTGGTCCTCGGCACGGCGCTGATGACCGCCATGACATTCCGGACGAGCCCGGCCCGGGTCCGGCGCCGGATCGTGGCGCTCGGACTTGTCGCGGTCGGTCTCGCGACCGTGCTGCTCCTCGGGCTGCTCTCGGTAGGCGACGTCGGAGAGCGCTTCGCGGACCGCGCTCAGCTCACGCAGAGCTATGATGAGGGCGTCACGGGCCGGTTCGGGAACCAGCTTCGCTCGATTCCGATGCTGATCGAACGGCCGGAGGGCTTCGGGCCGCTGCGGTTCAGGCTCGTCTTCGGCCTCGAGCCGCACAATTCGTACATCGGCGGCTTCGCCAATGGTGGCTGGACAGGCGGCCTCGCCTTCATCGGCCTCGTGCTCGTGACGATCTTCGTCGGCTTTCGGCTCTGCCTTACGCCGTCACCCTACCAGCGCCAGGCGCAGATCGTCTTTCCGGCTCTGCTGATGTTTTTCCTGCAGGCGCTCCAGATCGACATCGACCACTGGCGCCATGTCTACATCATGCTGGGAATGGTCTGGGGCCTTGAGGCGGGCCGCTGCCGCTGGGTCGCTGCGAACGCGGCCGGAGGCCGGCTATCGCCCCCGTCCCAGGTCGCGGAAGCCGGCCCGCTCGTCGCACGCGCAGCCTGAAAGCGGCGGCTCAACCGCCGCCGATGCCTTCGGTGACAAGGCCAGTCCCGCCACATTCCTGGCAGGGGACGTTGTCGATCCGTCCAGAGCCGCCGCAGGCAGGACAAGTGTTTTCTCCCGTACCCGGCGCGCCTGGCTGGGCCTCGTCGCCCGGATTCAGCTTCTCGCCGCCTGCCGCAGTCGGCTGCCCACCTCCGGAATTTGCCATAGTTCCCCCCGTCTCCTCAGACCTGGAGGTCAACAGCGTTGTCAGCCACCGGTTTCATGCTCACCGGGGCCAGATTTCGCGCCACTAGGGCTGAAGTTGCACAAAATGAGCAACGTCACAGCACGGGATGTCTTGACCTCTTTCCCAGGTGCCGCGATGATGGGACGTCGCCGCCGATCCAAGTCGTGTCTCGCCCTTGTACGCTTTACATCGATCCGATCAGGCGCTTTCGACCCGGAGCCGCAGTCAGAGACGACTATCGAACCCAAACGCCGCGATGCGGCCAGGGACATTCCGGTCAGCGTCAACCAGCCGAGCAGGCTTTCGCACGAGTTGTATGAGATGAGCAGAGGACGAGACTTCCGAGAGCCGCGCCGGCGCGGTTTTGGCGACGATTTTGGTTCAGACCGTGGTCCGAGCCCCTACGATTCTCCGCCTCCCCGCGCTCCGATGGGCGGCGGAATGGGTGGCGGCGGCCGCCCCCCGATGGCGCCATCCGGACCCGAGCAGGAGGCAACCGTCAAGTGGTTCAATCCGGAGAAGGGCTTCGGCTTCGCTGAGCTTTCCGACGGATCGGGCGACGCGTTCCTGCACATCCGGGCCGTTGAGGCGACCGGGCACAGCGAGCTCGAGCCGGGCACCAAGCTCATGGTCAAGGTGGCGGCTGGCCAGCGCGGTCCGCAGGTCACGGAAGTCGTGAGTGTCGATACATCCACGGCCGAACCGCGTCAGCCTCGCCGCACGGGCGGCTTCGGCGCCGGGGCTGGTGGCGGCGGTGGATACGGCGGCGGTGGCGGCGGCGGTTACGGCGGCGGCGGCGGTGGCGGCGGCGGATACGGCGGTGGAGCCGGCGGCGGCTTCGGCGGCGCCCCGCGCCGCTCGGCCTATCCGAGCGCCCCGCGCGAGACCGGCCCGGTCGAGGACATGACGGGCGTGGTGAAGTGGTACAACCCTGCCAAGGGTTTCGGCTTCATCGCTCCCGATGATGGCGGCCGCGACGTGTTCGTGCATCGCTCCGCACTCGAGCGCGCTCGCCTCGCCGACCTCCAGGAAGGCCAGCGCGTGCAGATCGGCGTAACGCAGGGTCAGAAGGGCCGTGAGGTCGCGACGATCGACGTCGTCGACTGATCCGGGCGGCCGCTGATCCCGGCCATCCCTGAACCGAAGGAGCCCGCTCGCGAGAGCGGGCTTTTTCATGTGCACGACCTGTCCCGATGTCGAAGCGAAGCGCCGGAATCCTGCTCTACCGGGCCGGCACGAACGGGACGGAGGTGCTGCTCGTCCATCCGGGAGGGCCGTTCTGGGCGAAGCGCGACCTCGGCGCCTGGTCCATCCCGAAGGGTGAGATCGATTCCGACGAGGAGCCGCGCCGCGCGGCTCTGCGCGAATTCGCGGAGGAGACCGGGACCGAGCTCGCCGATCGCGAGATGCTCGATCTCGGCGTCGCGCGGCAGAACAGCGGCAAGCTCGTCCACGCCTTCGCAGCCGCCGGCGATCTCGACCCGGCCACGCTCCGGAGCAGCCTCATCGAGATTGCCTGGCCGCCCCGAAGTGGCAGGAGGATGACGATCCCGGAGATCGACCGGGCCGGCTGGTTCGGGCTCTCACAGGCGCGCGAAAAGATTCTCCAGGGGCAGGCGGTGTTCCTAGACCGGCTGGCGGCGGAGCTTGCCTCCGACTAACCCATGTGCGTCAGCGCACACACGGCCGCCGGCGCGGCGCGCGGTGCCTCCAACCCCGGCTCTCGCAACCTATATCGCAGTGCAACATCACCGTTGCAGAAGGCCTTCCATGTCCGACGCCACTCCCCTCTTCCAGCCGCTCCAGGCCGGCGAGATCGCGCTCGCCAATCGCATCGTCATGGCCCCGCTCACCCGGAACCGCGCTGCTCACGGCTCCGACGCGCCGCGCGATATCAACATCGAGTACTACCGCCAGCGCGCCTCGGCCGGCCTTATCGTGAGCGAGGGCTCTCAGGTCTCCCGCCAGGGTCAGGGCTATGTCTGGACGCCCGGCATCTACACGGACGAGCAGGTCGCCGGCTGGAAGAAGGTCACGGATGCCGTCCATGCCGCCCGCGGCCGCATCGTCGTCCAGCTCTGGCATGTGGGCCGCGTATCCCATGTCTCGCTCCAGGCGAACGAAGAGGCTCCGGTCGGGCCGTCCGCGCTGCCCGCGAAGACGCGAACCTATGTCGAGAGCGGCTTCGTCGAGGTCTCGCAGCCCCGCGCGCTCGGCCTCGAGGAGATCCCCGGTATCGTACGGGATTTCGCCCGAGCCGCCGAGCGCGCCCGCGAGGCCGGATTCGACGGCGTCGAGATCCACGGCGCCAACGGCTACCTGCTCGACCAGTTCATGAAGGACGGCGCGAACCAGCGCACGGACGCCTATGGCGGCTCGATTGAGAACCGTGCCCGGCTGACGCTCGAGATTGCGGAGGCTGTCGCAAGCGCCTGGAGCCCCGGCCGGGTCGGGGTCCGGCTGTCCCCCGTCACGCCCGCGAACGGAATCACGGACACGAACCCGCAGCCGCTCTTCGAGCATGTCGCCGCAAAGCTCGGCGCCATGAAGCTCGCCTTCATGCACGTGATCGAGGGGGCGACAGGCGGGCCGCGGGACAACCTGCCCTTCGACTACGCCGCGATGAAGCGGGCTTTCGGCGGCGTCTACATCGCCAATAACGGCTACACGCGTCAGCTCGCGGTCGAGGCGGTTGGGTCAGGCCGTGCGGACGCTGTCGCGTTCGGCAAGGCGTTCATCTCCAATCCGGACCTTGTGGAAAGGCTGCGGACCGGCGCGCCGCTGAACGAGTGGGATCAGACGACCTTCTACGGCGGCGACGAGCACGGCTACACCGACTATCCGACACTCGCGGCGGCGAAGGCAGCGTAAGCGCTTCACAGGGCCGGGCCTCAGGGCCGGCCCTTTTCGTTTTCGGGTCAGCCTTTCGCGACGACGACGTCGCGGGCTGGCCCGATGATCTGCTGGCAGCCGGTGTTGTGATCGTCACCGAACAGGTTCGGGATCGTCGGCACCGACTGGCACCGGACCTTGTAGCCGCGGGCCGGCGTCGGATTCACCGGATCGCCCGTGACCGGATAGGCGTAGTCCGTGGACGACACGCAGCCGGCGAGCGCGCCGGCTGCGAGGAGAACGGCAACAAGCTTGAGAATCGGCATCGGACCAGGGCCTCGGAGAGTTGCCCCAACCTGCCCGGCCGCAGGGTCTGCCGCAACAGAGAGGGTGGGCAGGCCACGCGCTTCGCGCCGCGCTGTCACCTCGCTTCAACACGCGCCGCCCCTCCGGCGGACCGCGGGGTTGACCCGGGTGCCTCGGCGGCTTCATCCCTCGGCATGACGGCCGGCTTGGCGGTCGAAACAGGCCTCCCGCATGCTCATCGCCACCTGGAACGTCAATTCGGTGAAGCAGCGCCTGGCTCACCTGCAGAAGTTCCTGACCGAGACGAAGCCCGACGTCCTATGCCTGCAAGAGATCAAGTGCGTCGACGAGGGCTTCCCGCGCCTCGAGATCGAGGATCTCGGCTACAACACGGCCATCCACGGCCAGAAGGGCTTCAACGGAGTCGCGATCCTCTCGCGCCTGCCCCTCGCGGATGTTACGCGGCGCCTGCCGGGGGACGATGAGGACGCGCAGTCCCGCTACCTGGAAGCCCTGGTCTTGCTGCCGAACGGCGGCTCGGTCCGGGTCGCCTCGATTTACCTGCCCAACGGCAACCCGATCAACACCGAGAAATTTCCCTACAAGCTCGCCTGGATGGAGCGGCTACACCGGCACGCAGCCGAGCTGCTTGCGCTGGAGGAGCCCGCCGTGCTCGCGGGCGACTACAACGTCATCCCCGAGTTCAAGGACGTGTCCGATCCGGAGGCCTGGGCGAACGACGCCCTCCTCCAGCCCGAAAGCCGCGCCGCCTACCGGCGCCTGCTCGGGCTCGGCTACACGGACGCGCTCCGGGCGTGCGACGATCGTCCTGGCCTCTACACCTTCTGGGACTACCAGGCAGGGGCGTGGCAGAAGAACAAGGGCGTCCGCATCGACCACCTGCTGCTCTCGCCGCAGGCGGCGGACCGGCTGCAGGGGGTTGAGATTCACAAGCGCATGCGCGCGCTCGACAAGCCGTCCGATCACGTGCCGGTTTCCGTTACGCTGGACTTGCCAGGCGGCTGACCTCCTCCACTGAACGAAGCTTCTCTGCTCAGTGAGTGCGCAGTCACGGACTCGAGAATTGAGCACAATCCCGGCGCCGGGCCATCAGGCACGCCTCCAGCTTCCCACGCCGATTGAGCTCGCTTATCAGCCACCAAGCCGCGAGGATGAGCGCGAGAGCCAGGGCAGCGACCGCGAGATTCTGGCCGTCCTGCCGGTCCAAGCTTAGCGGCGCTTCGTCTGGAACCGCTCGGCAAAAGCGGTGGCGGTCTTGCGATCGGTCTCGCTGGCCGCCTCGAGCGCCTCGGAATGGAGCGTCCAGATCCAAGCATCGCGCTTCGGGTCAGCAGCCTCCTTGGCCAGCATCAGCCACATCAGCCCCCGAGCGCGCTCGCGCGGCACGCCCTGCCCGTTCAGAAGCATGCGTCCGAGCAGCGCCTGCGCGCCGGCATGGCCCTTCTCGGCGGCAAGATTGAACCACCGCGCGGCCTGGCGTTCGTCACGGTCCACCCCGCTGCCGTTCAGATAAAGCTGCGCCAAGCTGTACTGCGCGTTCGAATCGCCGAAATACGAAGCGGCGTAGAGGTAGAGTTCGGCCGCTTTCTCCGGGTTGACCGACACCGACGAGTTCTTGATGCCCTCCAGGAAGTACGTCCCCAGAGCCACGAATGCGCTCGCGACCACGCTCGCGCGGGGCGAGTCCGGCGCCTCGTCTGCATTCTCGTCCGCGATGCGTGAGAAGTACTCGAACGCCTTCGCGTCGTCGCGCGGAACGCCGTCGCCCTCGGCATACATTCGCCCGAGCTTCCAGGAGGCGAGCGCATAGCCCTGGTCGGCGGCGTATTCGAGCGCCCTCACGGCCGCGACCTTGTCGCCCGCATTGTAGTTTCTCAAGCCGGAGCGAAGTGCGTCGCGGGGCGAGTTGTAGGCCTCGGGCGCAACCGCGCGCGCACCTGTCCGTGGCGCCGTGAAATCGCTAGCAGGCGCCCTCACCGGGCCCGCCGCGAGAACGGCGAGGCCCAGCGCCGACAGGATTATCGGCCTAAAGGTCCGCATAGGTCGTGATGTCCTTCGCACCGCCCGGATGCGTGACAGCGCCATTCAGCGCGTTCCCGACCCCTTGTGCGTATTTCCACAGATAGCCCGAGAGCGGCGGCCGCTCGGGTGCCTTCCATTCGGCGCGACGCCTACCGAGTTCCTCGTCGGAGAGATCGACGTTGAGAGTGCCTTTGATGGCGTCGAGCGTGATCATGTCGCCGTCGCGCAGGAGCCCGATCGGACCGCCGACCGCCGCCTCCGGTCCGACATGGCCGACGCAGAAGCCGCGGGTGGCGCCGGAGAAGCGGCCGTCCGTGATGAGCGCGACCTTGTCGCCCATGCCCTGGCCGTAGAGCGCCGCCGTAGTCGAGAGCATCTCGCGCATGCCCGGGCCGCCCCGCGGACCCTCGTAGCGGATCACGAGGACGTCGCCCTCCTTGTAGGTGCGCTTCGTGACGGCCTCGAAACAGGCTTCCTCGTTGTCGAAGACGCGGGCCGGCCCGGTGAAGACCTGCTTCTCCACCGGCATGCCGGCGACCTTCACGATGGCGCCCTCCGGGGCGAGGTTGCCCTTGAGCCCGACCACGCCGCCCGTTGGCGTGATCGGCCGGTTGGCCGGGTAGACCACGTCCTGGTCGGGGTTCCACTCCACCTTCGCCATGTTCTCGGCGATGGTCCGGCCCGTCACCGTGATGCAGTCACCATGGAGGAAGCCATGGTCGAGCAGCGTCTTCATAAGGAGCGGGATCCCGCCGACCTCGAACATGTCCTTGGCGACGTAGCGGCCGCCGGGCTTCAGGTCCGCGATGTAAGGCGTCTTCCTGAATATCTCGGCGACGTCGAAGAGGGTGAACTCGATGCCGGCCTCGTGCGCGATGGCCGGCAGGTGCAGCGCCGCATTCGTCGAGCCGCCGGAAGCCGCGACGACCGTCGCGGCGTTCTCCAGCGCCTTCCGGGTGACGATGTCCCGAGGACGGATGCCCTGCTTCAGGAGGTCGACCACGACCTCGCCCGCGGTCGCGCAGAACCGGTCGCGGATCTCGTAAGGGGCCGGCGCCCCGGCCGAATAGGGGAGCGCGAGGCCGATCGCCTCCGATACCGTCGCCATCGTGTTGGCCGTGAACTGCGCCCCACAGGCGCCGGCAGATGGGCAGGCGACCTGCTCGAGTTCGTCCAGATCCTCATCGGACATGTCGCCGACGGAGTGCTTGCCGACCGCTTCGAAGAGATCCTGCACGGTGACAGGCTTGCCACGGAACGAGCCCGGCAGGATCGAGCCGCCATAGATGAAGACGGACGGCACGTTCAGGCGCACCATCGCCATCATCATGCCGGGCAGGGATTTGTCGCAGCCGGCCATGCCGACGAGCGCGTCGTAGGCGTGACCGCGCATCGTGAGCTCGACCGAGTCGGCGATGACCTCGCGCGAGGGCAGCGAAGCCCGCATGCCGGCATGCCCCATCGCGATGCCATCCGTGACCGTGATGGTGCAGAACTCGCGCGGCGTGCCGCCCGCGGCCGCGACCCCCTTCTTCACCGCCTGCGCCTGACGCATGAGCGAGATGTTGCAGGGAGCAGCCTCGTTCCAGCAGGTCGCGACGCCGATCAGCGGCTGGTGGATCTGCTCCTTTGTCAGTCCCATCGCGTAGAGGTAGGAGCGGTGCGGAGCCCTGGCCGGACCTTCGGTCACGTAGCGGCTGGGCAGCTTCGACTTGTCGATCAAACGCGCGTCCATCACTCGATCTCGCTCACACCACATACCGCTCGGCGGCCGGAAGACGGCTCGCTCGTACCACCCGCGCGACGGCGCAACGAGACTCGCGAGGGAATCCGACCGACGGCCGAAGCCGCGGTTCGAGCCCCTCTCAAAGACGCTCTAAACCGTTGTGGGGTAACGACTTCTCGTGAGCATGGACTGATCCCGGACTATGGCGGGATCGCGGCGAACCCTTGCAGGTTCCGGGACGCAATCGGGATGTTTTCCCGATGTGGCAAAGCTACAACATACCCACGACGGAGGGCGCCGGGGCCGCGGGGTCAGACCTCGCGCGACGAGAACCAGACCTCGCCGTAGATGGCCGTCGCGGTGCCGTCCGGCGGGTGCTCCGAGGCGAGGACCACCGATCGGGTCTCGGCGACCGGCTGGGCTGGCATGCCGCGCGCCCGCGTGTCCCGCGCCTCCGCCCCGATGCAGCCGACGAAGGCGACGCTGCCATGCGCCCGCACCGCGAAGCCGGCCCCCTTGCGCCGTACGACCAACGTACGCCCCTCGAATGGCGAGGGCTGCCATGGCATGATGAGCCGCCCGCCCTGCTTGAGGCAGCGGAGCCAGGCGGGATCAGGCGCCGCGGCGCCTGCCGACACATAGACCACGTCCGCTTCGGGCAGGGCGGTCCCGACCGCCGTCTCGGCGTGAACCCGGACCTGCCGCAGGGCGGCGAGGTTCTCGTGCGCGATCCCTGCCAGGCGGGTCTCGATCTCGTAGGCCTCGACGCGGCCGCCCTCCCCGACGAGCTGCGCCAGGATGGCCGTATAGTAGCCGGTACCGATCCCGATCTGCACGATGGCCTCGCCCGGCCGGGGGTCCACCTCCGCCATCCAGGCCGCGTGGAGCGAAGGCTGGCCGTTATTGATGCCCTTCGGCTTGTCGAGCACCACCAGCACGTCCTGGTAGAGCCGGGCGGGATCGGAGGTCTCCTCGTCGACGATGCCGCCGCCCGGCGAGAAGATGCGCCAGGGCGGCGGGGTAAGATGGGCTTCGCGCGAGACGGTCGCGAAGGCGGCCTCGACCCGCGCGTTCTCGAAACCCTGCGGCCGCGCCCAGGCCATCGCGTCAGCCGCATAGCGGGCGCGGATCGCGGTCAGGTCTCCGCCGTCCCTCATCCGCGCCCACCCCTCCCTACCGGATCGCGATCGGCGCGACCGTCGATCCGGAGCCGCCCTGGATCTTCAGGGGCTGGAGGACCAGGGCGAACTCTCCCGCCCCTTTCTGCGCGAGCTCGTCGAGCTTCATGTTCTCCAGGAGATGCACGCCGTGCACGACGAGCGCGAGCTGGTGCACGGGCAAAGAGAGCTGCGGATCGGGATTGGGGCTGACCTCGACCGGCCAGTTGTCCGAGCCGAGCAGGACCGGATCCTTGGCCATTAGCCACTCGGCGGCCTTCACGCCGAGCCCAGGGCAGGACTTCACATACCTAGCATTTTCCTTCGCCCACAGCTTGCCCCAGCCGGTATGGATGAGCACCGCGTCCCCGGGCTGGATCGTGAGATTCTGCTTTTTCAGCGCATCCTCGAGGTCCTGCACTGTGATCTCGTAGGTGTCGGGCAGCGTCTCGACTCCCTTCAAGCCCGCGACGTCGATCAGCACTCCCCGCGTGACGATCGCCCCGACATTGTGCACGCCGAGCTTGGCGAAGCCGCCGCGGGCCGAGTTCTCGTCCACCTTGAGGCAATTGTACCAGCTGTTCTCGATCGTCTGGTGCGCGAAGCCGTCGAACTGCGTCCCGACCTGGCCGATCTCGCTGATCACCACCTCCTCGTTGGATCCCCGGCGGTTCGAGCCGGTGTTCATGAAGGTGCGCTTGGCGTGGACGTCGAAGCGACGCGTGCCGAAGAAGGGCATCTTGTCGTTCAGCACGTGGCCGAGCTCGATGATCTCGCCCGTCTTCACGAGCTTCATGGCGTTGGCGACCAAGGCCGGCTTGACGTGGTTGGCCGATCCCCGCTCGTCGTTCGCGCCCCATTTCGATGGGCAGCGCTGGTTTTCGGGCGGCGGCGACCAGGTCGGGCTCTGGGCCAGCGCCGCCCCCGCCGCAAGCCACGCCGCACCGATGATCGCGAGCGATCTCAGCATCATGTCCTCCCTATCCGCCTTGTGGTCCGCGTCGAGGCGGGCGGGCGCAAGATGCGGCCGGGCGCGCCCCTCGGCAAGCGCCGCTAAAGAGACGGCGGCCGGTCGCTCGGGTGCTCGCCGGCCGGGAGCACCAGCGCGGCGAGTGCCGAGCGCACTGCGGGCCAGCCCTGGAGATTGTGCATCAGCTGCACCTCGCCGCGCTGGCCGTGCCGGATGCCGTGCGACATCAGCCGCAGCCGGATGTCGCCGGCGCGGCCGAGCGCCTCGTCCGCCATCCGGATCGCGCCGGCGTGGTGGTAAGACATGAGCGCGATAAAGCGGCGATCGAACGAGGCGGCATCCGCTTCGCGCGCGCTCTCCATCTGCTCGGGGCTCAGCATGCCGGGCATCCCGGCCCGCTCCTCGGGCGAGCACAGCTCGACCGGGTCGCTGAACCAGCTCCGCCACCACTGCGCAAAGATCTGGTTCTCGCCGATCTGCTCGGCCGCGATCAGGCGCGCGACCATCCGCAGGTGCGGGTCCCGCGCCCGCTCGGCCCCGAGGCGGGCGAGTTCGATGCCCTGTGCATGGTGCTCCATCATCCGACGCATATAGGCGCGGTCATACGCCTGGTCGGTGCCCATCCAGGGGAGTTCCCGACCCTGCGCGCCGAAGAAGGCGAGAACGCCGAGCCCGAGCGCGCCCGCCGCCGCAAGGCCGCTCCAGGTCGCCGCGAAGCGGCGGTGCCGCGAGGGCAGATCGCCCGCGATCCAGTCCCGGAGATACGGAAAGAGCGGGTACATGGAGGCTGAGGTCGCGTGGACCAGAAGGCCGATCCAGTAGGGCTGCTCCAGCGCGAAGATCGGCTGCCAGAACGGTATGATGGGGACCAGGAAGGCCCATTCCGAGAAGGAGGTGAACAGCGCCCACACAAGCGCGACCGGGATGATGGTCCAGGGCGACAGCCCGGCGGTCCACCGGCCGAGGAGGCCGAAGAACACGACCGCCCAGGAGAAATCCGCCCATTGGTGGAAGGCGATGCCGGCCGCGATGATCCAGCCCGAGGGCTCGATCTGGATCATGCCGTCGCGGAACGGGATCGCCGCGACGGACATCCAGTCCACGATCGCGTCGCGCCCGAGGCGCGCGGCCGTGAACTGGCTCACAAGGGTCGAGAAGGTGGAGCTGATCAGCCCCAGCAGCGCCGCCGCGCGCCAGTTGATGCCGGTCGGAGAGCGCCACCAGGATACCATGGGCGGTCAACTTGGGCGTCGCGGATGGGTTGCGGCTGGCTCTGCCGTCATTGCGAGGAGCCGACCCCGACGAAGCACTAGAGGTCGGCGCGGTACGCTGGGTTGCTTCGCTCCGCTCGCAATGACGAACCGGGCTACATCCTGAACACGCCGAACTTCGTCTCTGGCACGGGTGCGTTCAGCGCCGCGGAGAGCGCCAGCGAGAGGACGCGGCGCGTCTCCGACGGCAGGATGATCCCGTCGTCCCAGAGCCGCGCGGTCGCGAAATAGGGATTCGACTCGCGATCGAACTGGTCGCGGATCGGCGCCTTGAAGGTCTCCTCCTCTTCGGTCGACCAGGCTCCGCCGCCTGCCTCGATGTTGTCGCGCCGGACCGTCGCGAGGACGGAGGCGGCCTGTTCCGACCCCATCAGCGCCACGCGGGCGTTCGGCCAGGTGAAGAGGAAGCGGGGGGAATAGGCCCGGCCGCACATGCCGTAATTGCCGGCGCCGTAGGAGCCGCCGACCACCAGGGTCAGCTTCGGCACTCGCGCAGTCGATACAGCGGTCACGAGCTTCGCGCCGTTCTTAGCGATGCCGCCCGCCTCGTAGTCGCGTCCGACCATGAAGCCTGAGATGTTCTGCAGGAAGAGCAGCGGGATGCGGCGCTGGCAGCAGAGCTCGATGAAGTGCGCCCCCTTCTGCGCGCTCTCCGAATAGAGGATACCGTTGTTGCCGATGATGCCGATCGGCATGCCGTTGAGCCGGGCGAAGCCGGTGACGAGCGTCGTCCCGAACAGGCGCTTGAACTCGTCGAACTCTGAGCCGTCCACGAGCCGGGCGATGATCTCGCGGATGTCGTACTGCTTCTTCAGGTCCGTCGGGACAACGGCCTCAAGCTCGGAGGCGTCGTAGCGCGGCGCGACCGGCGGCTCGATGTCGATGTCGGGCCGCTTCACCGTGTTCAGCGTCCCGACGATCCGGCGCAGGATGGCGAGCGCGTGGATGTCGTCGGTCGCGTAATGGTCGGCGACGCCGGAGAGCCGGGCGTGGACGTCGGCGCCGCCCAGATCCTCGGCCGACACGACCTCGCCGGTCGCGGCCTTCACGAGCGGCGGCCCGCCGAGGAAGATCGTGCCCTGCTTGCGCACGATGATCGCCTCGTCCGACATCGCCGGCACATAGGCGCCGCCGGCCGTGCAGGAGCCCATCACGCAGGCGATCTGCGGGATGCCCTCTGCCGAGAGGTTGGCCTGGTTGTAGAAGATGCGCCCGAAATGCTCCCTGTCCGGAAAGACCTCCGGCCATTCGGGCAGGTTTGCTCCGCCGGAATCGACGAGGTAGAGGCAGGGCAGCCGGTTCTCGCGCGCGATCTCCTGGGCGCGGAGGTGCTTCTTCACGGTGACCGGAAAATAGGTGCCGCCCTTGATGGTCGCGTCGTTGCAGACGATGACGACCTCGCGGCCCGCCACGCGTCCGATGCCCGTGATCACGCCCGCCGCGTGGATGTCGCCGTCATACATGCCGTTCGCGGCCAGCGGCGAGAGTTCCAGGAACGGCGAGCCGGGATCGAGCAGGCGCTGCACGCGGTCGCGCGGCAGCAGCTTCCCGCGTGACAGGTGCCGCTCGCGGGCACGCTTCGGCCCGCCCTCCCCGGCGGTCGCGCGCTTCGCGATTAGCTCGTCCCGCAGCAACCCCCAGGACGCGCGGTTCGCCTCCGCCGCATCCGAGACGAGGTCGGCCGAGGACTGAATGACGGGCATGCGCTCTCCCTAGGGTCTTGGCTGCGGCTTAGCGCGTGGCTGAAAGGCCGGCAAATGACCGCGCACAGCGGCTGGGCCGCAGAAATCCGGGGCAGTCGACCCGAGGTCTCTGAAGTTGAGGCTATCCAGACGCCTGTATCGAGCGGCGCGGACCAGGAATGGCCGATACGTTACAGATCCGCCAGGCCGAGAACGTCGGCCATCGTGTAGAAGCCGGGTGGCTTCTCGCGGGCCCAGAGCGCAGCCTTCACGGCGCCGCGGGCGAAGAGCGCGCGGTCCTCGGCCCGATGCGACAGCTCGATCCGTTCTCCAGCCCCGGCAAAGATCACGCTATGCTCGCCGACGACGGTCCCGCCGCGCAGCGTCGCAAATCCGATATCCCCCTCGCTCCGAACACCGGTATGCCCGTCCCGGATACGGACCGATCGTTCCTCGAGGGCGACTGCCCTGCCTTCCGCGGCCGCTTCACCGAGCAGCAGTGCGGTGCCTGAAGGTGCGTCCACCTTCATGCGGTGGTGCATTTCCAGGATCTCGATATCCCAATCGGTCCCAAGGGTCCGGGCGACTTTGCGGACAAGTCCGGCGAGCAGGTTCACGCCGAGGGACATGTTTCCTGACTGGACGATACAGCTCCTGGAACTGGTGCTCCGGAGAGCATCGAGGTCAGCGTCGGAGAGACCGGTGGTGCCCACGACGTGGATCAGGCCCGCCTGCGCTGCAGCCTCAGCGAACAGACGTGTGCCAGCCGGAGAGGTGAAATCCAACACGGCATCGGCTGACCGGAAGGCCGCGCTCGCATTGTCCGTGATTGGGACCGAGAGGCGCCCCACCCCGGCGAGGAGCCCTGCATCCTCGCCGACCGCGGACGATCCCTGCCGCTCGACAGCGCCGACCAGCCGGCATCCGGCGTCCTCCTCGACGGCACGGACCAGCATGCGGCCCATACGCCCGGCCGCCCCGACGACGACCAGCCGCATCTCACTCATGGCACGATCCCGCTCAAGCTCCAGGCTGCGGGCCCTCGTAGCCCTCGATGACGAGGAGGTCCATCTCGGCGCCACCCTTCTGCTTCGCCTTGGCCGCCTGGTATTCTGGCGAGTTCCAGCAGGCGAGCGCCGCTTCGTAGCTCGGGAATTCGATGACCACGTTGCGGCTCCGGCTCGTCCCGACCGGGTTCTCGAACTTGCCCGCCCGGACGAGGAACCTGCCCCCGAATTTCGCAAAGGCGACGCCATTCGACGAGGCATAATCCTTGTAGCTTTCCGCGTCGTGCACATCGACGCGAGCGACCCAGTACCCCTTCGGCATTGCGACCCCCTTGGGCAACGTGCCCGAACACCTCGACCTGACTAGCATGCTGACTAACGGGAGGCGGCTGTGCCCGCAACGGCGAGCGGCAGCGCCTGCAGCGCAAGGATACCGTCTCGGTCATCGCCGGCCCGCCGCAGCGACCGTCGAGGAAGCCAGGGCCCATCCCCCCGCGTGCCGAGGTCGAAGTCGGCGAACCAGTGGTGATCACGCGGGGGGAAGCCGGTGCGCAGTTGCGGCCGCTTCAACGCAGGGGTCTCGCGTTCCGCGCTGGTAGCCCGGTGTAGCCGATGGCCCCATGCCCGTCGGCGTAGCTGCCCATCTCGCCCGAGGCGTGCTTCGGGACTAGCGGCTGCGATAAATCCAGACCCGGGCTGGCGGCACGTTGCGCCAGATGCGCTCGGAAGCGGTTGCCGTATAGTGCGAGGACCGCGCGGGTATCGGGGGCACGACCGCGTAGGTGAACTGAACGAAGGGAGCGGACGGACGCGAAAGCTCGTGCGCGGCCGACACAAGCTGGACGCGCTGCGGCATAGGCTTCGTGAAGAGCGGCAGGCTCGAGATGAAGCCGGCGCACGGCTCGGTGACCACTTCAGCGAGCGCGTCCTTAACGTCGTAGGCATCGCCGCAAACGATCGCGGCGCGCGGAAACCGGCGCTTCAGGAGCTGCGCGAATTCGGGATTGAACTCAACGAGGACCAGCCGCTCCTGCTCGATCCCGCGGCGGACTAGGGCATCCGTGACGGGCCCGGTACCCGGCCCAAGCTCCACGACGGGACCCGGAACGCGGGGGTCGATATGGGATGCCATGGTCTGGGCGAGATACTTGCTCGACGGGGCGACAGCGCCCGTGAGCAGCGGGCGCTCGATCCAGGAGCGCAGGAACCGGGCCTCGTCCTCAAAGCGCTCACGACCGAAGAGACGCTTGCGCGGCGCCGGTTTCTGCGAAAGTTGAAGCAACGACACCCCCCCGCCGCCCGGCCACGGCCGAGCAGCTACACAATGCTATTAAGCGCGACTTGATCCACCGATCCCATCGAAGAAATCCCGGACCCGCGTGAAAAATCCACTGCTTTCCGGATGGGTGTCCCCCGAGGATTCCCGCTCGAACTCGAGAAGTAGCTCGCGCTGCCGACGGGTGAGGTTCTGCGGCGTCTCGACGGCAACCTGGATGTAGAGGTCCCCCACATCACGGGAGCGCAGAACGGTCATGCCTTTTCCGCGCAAGCGGAACTGCCGGCCCGACTGTGTCCCTTCGGGCACTTTCACCCGCGCATCCAAGCCGTCGAGGGTTGGGACCGTGAAATCGCCGCCAAGCGCTGCCGTGACGAGCGAGATCGGGACCTGACAGAACAGGTCCGCGCCGTCCCGCTGAAAGAACTGGTGCGGCTTGATCGACAGGAAGATGTAAAGATCGCCCGCCGGGCCGCCGCGCAGCCCCGCCTCGCCTTCTCCGGCAAGCCGGATCCGTGTGCCGTCCTCGACGCCCGCAGGCACGTTCACGGTGAGTGTGCGCTCGCGCGTGACGCGGCCCGCTCCGCCGCAATTCGGGCAGGGATCGTCGATCACCTCCCCCCGGCCGTGGCAATTCGGGCAGGTACGCTCGATGGAGAAGAACCCCTGCGCGGCGCGGACCCGCCCTGCCCCGCCGCAGGTCGGGCATACGCGCGGCTTGGATCCCGCCTTCGCGCCCGTTCCTGTGCACACCTCGCACGAGACGGAGGTCGGGATGGTGATCGAGGCGGTCTTGCCCTGGTAGGCCTCCTCGAGCGTGACCTCGAGATTGTAGCGCATGTCCGCGCCGCGCTCGCGACCGGGCGCTCCCCCACCGCGCCCGGGACGAGCACCGCCGAAGAACGTGTCGAAGATGTCCGACATGACGTCGCCGAAATCGGCGCCGAATCCCGGACCTCCCGGGCCCCCGCCGCCGTTCTGGAACGCGGCATGGCCGAACCGGTCATAAGCCGCCCGCTTCTGCGCGTCGGACAAGACCTGGTAGGCCTCGTTGATTTCCTTGAATTTGAGCTCAGCGTCGCTGTCACCCGGGTTGCGGTCGGGGTGATACTTCATCGCGAGCTTGCGGAAGGTCGACTTGAGCTCGACCTCGGTCGCAGTGCGGGAAACGCCCAGCACCTCGTAGTAGTCGCGCTTGGACATGCGTCGCGCCTAGACCCCTGACAACGTCATGGCCGGACCCGTCCTCGGGCTTTACCCGACGATTGGCCCGGCCATCCACGTGCTTCCGTCAACCTCGAAACGAGATGGCCGGGTTGAGCCCGGCCATGACGGCGATACAGATAGAGCTTACGCCCGCTTCTTCTTGTCTTCCTCGACGTCCTGGAAGTCGGCGTCAACGACGTCGTCCTTCTTCGGAGCGCTAGTGCCCGGCTCGTTGGCGGCTTCGCCCGCTGCCGCCTCGGCCTGCGCCGCCTTGTACATGGCTTCGCCGAGCTTCATCGAGGCCTGCATCAGGTCGTTGGTGCGGGCCTTGATCGTCTCGACATCCTCGCCGGCGAGCGCGGTGCGCAGACCCTCGATGGCGGTCTCGATCGCCGACTTGTCGGCGGCCTCGACCTTGTCGCCATGTTCCGCGACCGACTTCTCGGTCGCGTGGATCATGGCCTCGCCCTGGTTCCGGGCCTCGACGAGTTCGCGCCGCTTCTTGTCCTCGGCGGCATGCGACTCGGCCTCCTTCACCATCTTCTCGATGTCGGACTCGGACAGACCGCCCGAAGCCTGGATCCGGATCGCCTGCTCCTTGTTCGTCGCCTTGTCCTTGGCGGACACGTTGACGATGCCGTTCGCGTCGATGTCGAAGGTGACCTCGATCTGCGGCATCCCGCGCGGCGCGGGCGGGATTCCCATCAGGTCGAACTGGCCGAGCAGCTTGTTGTCAGCCGCCATCTCGCGCTCGCCCTGGAAGACCCGGATTGTGACCGCGTTCTGGTTGTCCTCGGCGGTCGAGAACGTCTGGGACTTCTTGGTCGGGATCGTCGTGTTCCGCTCGATAAGCCGGGTGAACACTCCCCCAAGCGTCTCGATACCGAGCGAGAGCGGGGTTACGTCGAGAAGGAGCACGTCCTTCACGTCGCCCTGGAGCACACCGGCCTGGATGGCGGCGCCGATCGCGACGACCTCGTCCGGGTTGACGCCCTTGTGCGGCTCCTTGCCAAAGAACTGCTTCACGACCTCCTGCACCTTCGGCATGCGGGTCATGCCACCGACCAGGACCACCTCGCCGATGTCGCCGGCCGTCAGGCCTGCATCCTTCAGCGCCTTGCGGCAGGGTTCGATCGTCTTCTGGACGAGATCGTCCACCAGGCTTTCGAACTTCGCCCGCGACAGCTTCAGCGCGAGGTGCTTCGGACCCGACGCGTCGGCCGTGATGTAGGGCAGGTTGATCTCGGTCTGGGCCGCGGAGGACAGCTCGATCTTCGCCTTCTCGGCGGCTTCCTTGAGGCGCTGCAGCGCGAGCTTGTCTTTCGTCAGGTCAATGCCCTGCTCACGCTTGAACTCGGCAGCCAGGTACTCGACGACGCGGTTATCGAAATCCTCACCGCCCAGGAAGGTGTCGCCGTTCGTCGACTTCACCTCGAACACGCCATCGCCGATCTCGAGGATCGAGACGTCAAACGTGCCGCCGCCGAGGTCGTAGACCGCGATGGTGCCCGAAGACTTCTTGTCAAGGCCGTAGGCGAGCGCTGCCGCCGTCGGCTCGTTGATGATGCGGAGCACCTCGAGGCCGGCGATCTTGCCGGCGTCCTTGGTCGCCTGGCGCTGCGCGTCGTTGAAGTAGGCCGGGACCGTGATGACGGCCTGGGTGACGGGCTGGCCGAGATGCGACTCCGCCGTCTCCTTCATCTTCTGCAGCGTGAAGGCGGAAATCTGCGAGGGCGAATACTTCTTGCCGTCCGCCTCGACCCAAGCGTCGCCGTTGTCTCCGCGCACGATCTTGTAGGGAACGAGACCGATGTCCTTCTTGGTCATCGGGTCGTCGAAGGTGCGACCGATCAAGCGCTTGATGGCGAAGAAGGTGCGATCCGGATTCGTGACCGCCTGGCGCTTGGCCGGCTGGCCGACGAGGCGCTCGCCGTCATCCGTGAAGGCAACAATGGAAGGTGTCGTACGGGCGCCTTCAGAGTTCTCGACGACCTTCGGCGTGGCGCCCTCCATCACTGCGACGCAGGAATTGGTGGTGCCGAGGTCAATACCGATGACTTTACCCATGGGGGGATCCCTCGTTCCTTAAGCAGACCACCGAGCCCCTCGAGAGGCAGCCCGGTCCATGGCTCTGATTGAGTGAATGGGAGGAACGCGCCCGCTGGTCTTCAGACGCGACTGACGCAGCGCCTCCCGTGACCAGACCGATATAGTCCCGAGCGGGGTGCCTTCAAGATAAGCGGATGCCCGAGGTGACACTTTTCCGCCACACGGGGAAGCCTCAGACCCGCCAGCGGCCGTTGCGCCGAACGAGCACCGTCGCTCCCACCGGGACGCGCTCATAAAGGTCGGCGATGTCCTCGTTCAGCATGCGGATGCACCCCGAAGAGACTTGCTCGCCGATCGACCACGGCTCGTTCGTGCCGTGGATGCGGAAAAGCGTGTCGCGGTTGCCCTGATAGAGATAGAGCGCGCGCGCGCCGAGCGGATTGTCTATCCCGGCATCCCGCGTCCCAGCCGATGCGATCTTCAGGCTGACCATGGTGGTGGTCGGGTTCCAACTCGGCCACTTTGCCTTGCGCCCGACCGTGGCCGTGCCGCGCCAAGAGAAGCCCTGGCGGCCTACGCCGACGCCGTAGCGAACCGCTTTTCCGTCCTCCTGGACGAGGTAGAGGAACCGCTCGTCAATATCGACGACGATGGTGCCCGGCCGCTGGCCACCCGTGTAGGAGACGACCTGCCGCTGGAGCTCCGGCTTCATCAGCTTTCGATCGACGAGGTAGTAGTCGTGCGGCTCGTCCTTGACGGTGCCGATGTACCAGCGGTCGTAGTCGGAATCCGCCGCGGGCTGAGGCGGCACGGCCGCCATCTGGGTCGATTGGCAGGCAGCGAGAGGCAGTCCGGCCAGGAGGCCGAGGAGGGCGCGTCGGGTGGTCATGATCTGCCGCGATCAGAATCGGATCGCCTGACCTAACAAAGCGGACCTATGTTCGTTGTGCCTTCCGAGCCACAGCTGTGGCTTCGCAGTCGCAACATCACCGGGCAGTCACATCGGCCCGAGTTCAGGCGCCTTCGAGAGGCCGAGATGCTTCAGGAGGCCGATGAAGGCGGCCAGCCGCTCGCGCCTGTAGGCTTCGACGTCCAGGCCCTCATAGTCGAGGAAGCCCTGGCCGGTGCGCAGGCCTATCCTTCCCTCCTCCATGTTGCGCCCGATCACCTCCGGAGCGCGGTAGCGTTCGTTCCCGAGCGCCCCCTCGAGGTAGCGGCTTGCGTGGAACAGGATGTCGCCGCCGCCCCAATCGATGAACTCGAGGAGGCCGAGAACGGCAAAGCGGAACCCGAACCCGACGCGGATCGCGGTGTCGATCTCCTCCGCCGAGGCGACTCCCTCCTCCACCATGCGGGCCGCCTCGTTCATGGCGAGCGCCTGGACGCGCGGCACGATGAAGCCGGGGCTCGACTTGCAGACGACCGGAACCTTGCCGATGCCCTCCAGCATCGCCTTGAGGCGGCTCGTGACTGCCGGATCTGTCCTCTCGCCCGGCGAGATCTCGACGAGCGGAACGAGATAGGCCGGATTAAGCCAATGCGCGTTCAGGAAGCGCTCCGGCCGCTCCACCACGACCGCAATGTCGTCGACCATGATGGTCGAGGTGGTCGAGGCGATGATCGCATCCGGCGCCGCAAGGCGCGAGGCGTCCGCCAGGACCTCGCGCTTCAGTTCCAGGATCTCCGGCACCCCTTCGAAGATGATCGGCGCATTGCCGAGGGCGACAGCCCGGTCTGGAGCCGCGACGATGGCGACTCGGGAGGTCAGCACGTCCACGGCCGCCTGGTCGAACAGGCCCAGCGTGGCGAGGCTAGCGAAGGTGCCGCGCACCTCCGCTAGCGCCGCCTCCTCCAGGCTGCGGAAGCCGCTTCCGTCCCGCTCCTTCGCGTCGAGCAGCAGGACGCGGTGCCCGGCATAAGCGAAGGCGACTGCGATGCCGCGGCCCATCCGCCCCGCGCCGAGGCAAGCGATGAGAGGGCGCGTCATTGCGGGGCGCCCGACCTCACCGGAACCCCTCCCTCAGCACCGCCTGCAGCGCCTCCCGATCGAGCCCGCCGAGCCCGAGATCGGGGAGCGTGCGACTCCTGATCTCGCCGGCATCGGCGCAGATCGCTCGGCCGATCGCCAGGAAGGCGCGGGCGAGTGGCGTCTCGACGCCCGCGAGCTCGGCCACGGAAGCCAGGAAGGAGAGTCCGAGAAGCAGGTCCTCTCGCATGTAGCGGTGCTGCGTCAGGACCAGCGTTTCGCGCCAGTCGCCCGAATCTGTCAGCCGGTCATGGGAGCCGCGGCCATACATCCATTCCGCACCCTCCCGGGCGTAATGATCGGCGAGCGGGAAATGCGGTTCGCCGTAGCCGAGCGTCTCACGCACCCGCATCCGCTCGGCATCGAGCTGGTCCGTCACGCGGCGGATCGCGGGCTGCGTCCCTTCCTTGTGGATATCCCAGCGCTCGAAATGCTCGATGGGCCCGGCATTCATCACGATGAGCGGCGGGTGGATGATCGGCCCGGCATTCATCAGCGCCCCGGACAGCGCGTCGCCGCAGGACGTGACCACGCCCGGAAAGGCGCGCGCGATCACGTCGAGCGCCCATTCTGCCGCGGCGGCCGGGAACGTGCCGACGGGCAGGTGCTTCGCCCGGACCGTGATCGCGACCTCGCGTGGACCGTGCTTGCGGGCGAGCCAGGGAAGCGTCCCCGTCTCGGCGAAGGCGACACCCTCCGCCGTGCCAACGCGGTTTGCGGCCTGCGCAAAAATCATCGACCCGAAGGTCGCCGGCGGCAGGAACACGACTTGCCCGGACTTCAGATGCGGCGCCAGCCCAGCCGCGATCTCGGACTGCGCGAAGGCCGGCGTGGGACAGAGGATCAGCTCGGCGCCATCCAGGGCCGCCGCGATATCGATCGTGGCGAGCGCGAGCTTCGCCTCGTGCCGCCCGGCATGGTCCTTCACGGTGAGGACGGAGCCGGCCGCCGCAAGGTCCGCGATCGCCTCCGCGTCGCGGCGCCACAGCCGGACTTCGTGGCCGGCGAGCGCAAAATCCCCCGCGGCGGCAAAGGACCCGTTGCCGCCGCCGAGTACCGCTATCCGCATCAGGTTCTCTCCCGCAGCAGATGATGCTGCACCTTGCCCAGCGCGCTCTTCGGCAGCGCCTCGACGAAGACGAAGTCCTTCGGCGCCTTGAACCGGGCGAGCTGAGACAGGACATGCGCCGAGAGGTGTTCGGCCGAGCAGGACGCTCCGGCCTTCACCACCACGTGGGCTACGGGAACCTCGCCCCAGCGCCGATCGGGGCGGCCCACCACGGCGCATTCGGCTACCGCCTCGTGCTCGAGCAGCACCCGCTCGATCTCGGCCGGGTAGATGTTCTCGCCCCCCGAGATCACGACGTTCTTCTTCCGGTCGTGGACGAGATAGGCGCCCGTCGCGTCGCGGGTCGCGATGTCGCCGGTGCGGAACCAGCCATCCACGATGCTGTCGCGCGTCGCCGCCTCGGCCCGCCAGTAGCCGGACAGGATCTGCGGGCCGCGCACCCAGATTTCGCCGGAGGCGCCGTCCGGCAGGTCGCGACCCGCATCGTCCACGATCTTCGCCTCGCAGAACGGGCCGGGCCATCCGGTCGAGCCCTCCGGGCGTGGGCCGCCGAGCCGGGTGTAGATGGAGATCGGGCAGGTCTCGGTCGCGCCGTAGACCTGGAGGACCGGGACGCCGCGTCGCTCGAACGGCTCGATCAGCTGCTGCGGGACGTAGGTCGAGCCGGTCGTGACCGCGCGCAGGCTCGACAGGTCGGCCGAGGCGAAGTTCGGGTCGCCGAGCACCGCGCCGAGGGTCGCGGGGACCAGCACCGTCAGCGTCGGGCGGTCGTCGGCCAAAGCCGAGAGCGTCGCGTCGGGCGCGAAGCGCGGATGGATGGTGACGGTCGCCCCGTGGTGCAACGCGGGCGTTGTCTGGATGTTGAGCCCGCCGACATGGAAGAACGGCAGCACCGTCAGCACATGGTCGTCCGACGTGAGCCCGTGCATGTGCTGGCTCATGACGCCGTTCCAGACGAGCGCCTCCTGCGAGAGCACCGCGCCTTTTGGCCGGCCGGTCGTGCCGGAGGTGTAGACCACGAGCAGGGGGTCCCGGAGTTGGCCCTCGCTTCGCCGCCTCCCCTCCCCGGACACGGCGATCAGCTCGCCCAGGCTGCCCGCGCCGTCACCGAGCGAGAAGACGCGCAGGGCCGGGCGCCCGGCGGCAAGGCTCGCGGCCTCCTCCGCGAAATGCGCGTCGGCGACGAGCGCGACCGGCTCGGCATCCTCGAGGATATAGGCGAGCTCCGGCCCGGCGAGGCGCCAGTTGAGCGGCACCAGCATCGCGCCGAGCCGGGCGCAGGCATAGAGCAGGACCAGCGTGTCCGGATGGTTGTAGGCGAGGACGGCGACGCGGTCCCCCTGCCCCACTCCGAGCACAGTGGAGAGCGCCCGCGCTGCAGCCTCGATCCGCTCGCTGAACTCGCCGTAGCCGATCGTCTCGCCCTCGAACCGGAGCGCGATATTGCCCGGCGCGAAGGCGGCGTTGCGCCGGATGACGTCGGCGAGGTTCACTCGTCCGTCTCGCCCGGCTCGTAGAGGGCCGCGCGGCCGATCCGGTCGACGCAGAGTTCCGCCGTCCAGGGCAGCATCAGCGCGCCGCAGCGGCTGTCGCGATAGATGCGCTCGAGCGGCAGCGACTTCAGCATCGACTGCCCGCCGCAGGTGCGGATGGCGAGGCGGGCAATGTCGTTCGCCCCCTCCATCACGGCGTATTGCGCCGTCCAGGCACGGATCACCTGGTCCTTCGAGGGATCGGGTCCGGCCTCCGAGATCGCCTGGAACCAAACGGCCTTCAGCTGCTCGAGCTTGATCCGCATCTCGGCGACCGCGATCTGCTTCGTCGGGTATTGCCGCCGCTTCACCGGCGGTGTCCCGGGCTGCTCGCCGCGCAGGTAGCGCACCGTGAAATCGTAGGCAGCCTGCGCCTGGCCGACATAGGTCGGCGAGAGGGTCAGGAACATGTGCGGCCAGCGCGAGGCCGCCTGGAAATAGGTGCCGCGCGGCATGAGCGCGGCGTCGTCCGGCACGAACACGTCCTTGAAAATCAGCGTGCGCGAGACCGTGCCCCGCATGCCGAGCGGGTCCCAATCGCCCACGACCGAGACGCCCTCCGCCTTGGCCGAGATGGCGAGGTAGAGCGTGTTGCGCCGGGAGGCCTTCTCGTCCGGCTCCACCTCCGTGCACAGGATGCCGTAGTAATCCGCGTGGCCGGCGAGCGAGGCAAAGATCTTCTTCCCCGAGACGAGCCACCCGCCCTCGATCGGGACGGCGCGCGTCTCGAAGGCGACCCCGCCCGCTGCCGCGGCACCGCCTTCCGAGAAGGGCTGCGAATAGATCGCGCCCTCCTCGACGATGCGCCGGTAGTGAAGCGCACGACGGCGCTCGTGATCCTCCCGGTCCTGCGGCGTGAGGTCGAGGTCGTTCACGATCGCGCCCGACCACAGGGTCGAGCAGACATGCATGTTCCAGGAGAGCGCCGTCGCACCGCAATAGCGGCCGATCTCGGCGGCCACGATCGCATAGGTCTTGTAGTCGGCCCCCGATCCGCCCTGCTCCTTCGGGATGCAGATGCCGAGGAGGCCGGCCTTGTGCAGGTCTTCGTAATTCTCCGTCGGGAACCGCGCCTCGCGGTCGTATTCCGCCGCCCTCGCCGCAAAGGTCGTCTGCGCGAGCGCCCGTGCCTTGTCGGCCAGGGCCGCTGAATGGGCCGAGAGCCGGAAGGCTTTGGGGTCGAAGAGCGGCGGGTCGAGGTCGACCGGGCGAGCTGCATCCTCGAACAGGTCTGGGGCGCTTGCGGTCACGAGGCAGCTTCTCCGGTTGCGAGGCGGCGATCGAGGAAGTCGAGAACGGCCCGGTCGAACGCCTCGGGCGCTTCCGCGAAGGCGAGATGGCCGATGCCCTCCATGCAGACATAATCGGACCCGGGCACCTTCTCGGCCATCTTGGCCATGGTGGGCGCGGGCGCATTTGCGTCCTTCGAGCCGGCAAGCAACAACGTCGGGACCGAGATCCGACCGAGCGCCTCGCGCTTGTCGAATCCGACGAGCGCGAGGACGCTCGCGCGCCAGGTCGCCTCAGGCACCCCGGCGACGCAATCCTTCGCAAGCTCGAACGCTTTCGGGTCAGGGTCCTCGCCGAGGAGCGACGCCGCGATTGTCGGGGCAAGCGAGAGCATCGTCTCGCCACGGTCGAGCGGGCCGAGACGCGCGGCCACGAATTCCTCCGCCCAGCGCGGATCCTTGCCGCCGAAGGCAGGCGTGGTCTGCGCGAGGATAGCGGCCCGGATCGGGCCGAGGGCATCGGCCATGTAGGTCTGGAGGATCATGCCGCCGATCGAATGGCCGACGAGCACCGGCGCCGCGAGCCCGAGCGCCGCCACGAAGTCGGACACGGCCTGCGCATAGGTGCGGATGCTGGTCTGTGTGAGCGGCTTCGAGCCGCCATAGCCCGGAAGATCGAGCGCGATCGCGCGGTATCGTGGGGCCAAGCTCGCGAGCTGGTTCGACCAGAGCCGGGCGCCGCCGCCGATCCCATGCAGGAAGACAACGGGCGGCGCGTCCGCCGCGCCAGCCGCGAGATAGCTGAACCGGCCGTCCGGCGTCGTCGCCCCGCTCGCCTGCCCCATCTGCTTCCGTCCTGTTCGGACTGCACGATAGCGCGGCGGATCGCGATGAAAAGAAAATCTTTTAAGCTTCAAGCATTCCGGTCTAGCCTCTATCCGGCCCATGGTTTCGGGCCTGCGGATGGCTGGAGATGGCGATCGAACGCGAGGCCTGCCTCGCCCAGGATCAAAACGATCCGCTGGCTTTCGCCCGCGAGCGCTTCGAGCTGCCCCCAGGCGTGATCTATCTGGACGGTAATTCCCTCGGCGCTCTCCCGAAATCGGTGCGGCCGCGCATCGACGACGTGGTCACGCGCGAATGGGGCCAGGACCTGATCGGCTCCTGGAACAGCGCCGGCTGGTACACGGCGCCCGGGCGCAGCGGAGCGAAGCTCGCGCGGCTTCTCGGCGCACAGCCGAATGAGGTGACGATCACCGACTCGATCTCCGTGAACCTGTTCAAGCTCGTCGTCGCCGCGGCCCGCATGCGGCCGGGTCGGCGCGAGATCCTGGCCGAGGCCGGCAACTTCCCGTCCGACAACCACATCGTCGAGAGCGTGGCCCGGCTTCTCGGCCTCGCGACGCGCTACGTGCCCGCGGGCGAGATCGCCGCCTCCGTCACCCAGGACACGGCGGTCGCGACGCTCAGCCATGTGAATTATCGGACGGCCGAAATGCAGGACATGGCAGCCGTCACCGCCGCGATCCAGAAGGCCGGCGCGCTGGCCGTCTGGGACCTCGCCCATTCCTCGGGCGCGGTCGAGCTCGATCTCGACGGCTCCGGCGCCGATTTCGCGGTCGGCTGCGGCTACAAATACCTGAACGGCGGCCCGGGCTCACCGTCCCACATCTACGTCGCCGAGCGGCACCAAGCCGCTTTCGACCAGCCGCTCCAGGGCTGGTTCGGTCATGCCGACCCGTTCCGCTTCGACGACGGCTTCGCCAAGGCGCCCGGCATCCGAGCCGCGCTCTGCTCAACGCCGCCCATGCTCTCGCTCCTCGCCTTCGAGGCGGCGCTCGAGGCGTATGACGGAGTCGAGATGCGCGACGTCGCCGCGAAGGGCCGCGCGCTCTGCGACCTCTTCGTCGCGCTGGCGGACGAGAAGCTCGCGCGCTTCGGCGTGACGCTCGCGACCCCGCGAGACGGGACACGTCGCGGCAACCACGTTTCACTGCGCCACCCCGAAGCCTTCGGCATCGTGCGGGCGCTGATCGCTCGCGGCATCATCGGCGACTTTCGGGCCCCGGATGCGATGCGGTTCGGCTTCGCGCCGCTCTACATCCGCTTCGTCGATATCTACGACGCAGTCGCCGCGATCGAGGAGGTGATCGCAAGCGCGGCCTGGCGCGACCTCGCACCGGTCGAGGCGGGAGCGGTGACGTGAGCGGGCCCGACACCCCTCCCCCCGCTTGGCACGACGCCAAGCTCGATTTCCGCAAGGACATGTCCTACTCGGACTACCTCGATCTCGACCGAATCCTCGCCGCGCAGCACCCGTTATCCGAGGATCGCAACGAGCTTCTCTTCATCGTCCAGCACCAGGTGTCCGAGCTCTGGATGCGGTTGATGCTGCACGAGATCGACGGGGCGATCGCGGCGATCCGCGACGACCACCTGCCCCAGAGCTTCAAGGCGCTCGCGCGTGTCTCCCGGATCATGGAGCAGCTGGTCAACGCCTGGAGCGTCCTCGCGACGATGACGCCCTCCGAATACAGCGTCATCCGCCCGCATCTGGCGAATTCCTCCGGCTTCCAGTCCTTCCAGTACCGCGCGATCGAGTTCCGGCTCGGCAACAAGAACCCCGCCCTGATCGAGCCGCACCGGCACGACCCGGCCCGCCTCGCCGTGGTCGAGGCGGCCCATGCGGAGCCCTCGCTCTACGACGAGGCGATCCGCTGCCTCGCCCGCCGCGGCTTTCCGATCGCGCCGGCCGTGCTGGAGCGGGACCTGACGGAGCGCATGCCCGAGGACCCGACGATCCTCGCTGCCTGGACCGCCATCTACCGCGATCCCGACCGCCACTTCGATCTCTACGAGCTCGCTGAGGAGCTGGTCGATGTCGAGGAGGCGTTCCGGCTCTGGCGCTTCCGGCATGTCTCGACCGTCGAGCGCATCATCGGCTTCAAGCGCGGCACGGGCGGCACCGCGGGTGTCGCCTATCTCCGCAAGATGCTCGACGTGGTCTTGTTTCCGGAGCTATGGCGTCTTCGCACGGAGCTGTGAGCCATGGCCGAAGGTGACCGCGACTGGGCCGAGCGCGAGTACAACCCGCGCCTCCTCGTTCCGCATGCGCTCGACATCTACGGCCAGTGGCCCGCCCGCGCCGAGGAGACGCGCCGCCGGCACCCGCCGATCGCCGACATTTGCTACGGCGATCACCCGCGCGAGGTGATGGACCTGTTCCGGGCGGAGAATGCCCGCGGCACGGTGCTCTTCATTCATGGCGGCTACTGGCGCGCCTTCTCGAAGGATTACTTTTCCTGGGTCGCGGACGGCTTCCTCCGCTTCGGTCTGTCGGTCGCCATCCTGAATTACCCGCTGACGCCGGAGGTCCCGCTCGCCCACATCGTCCAGGCGACCCGCACCGGCTTCGCTACGCTCTACGCCGACGTGCTGACACCCGCGGAGCGCAGGCGGGTCGTCGTCACCGGCCACTCGGCAGGCGGCTATCTCTCGGCCCTGCATCTCGCGACGGCCTGGGACGATTACGGCCTGCCGGAGGATCCACTCGCGGGCTGCGTGCCGATTTCAGGCGTCTTCTCGCTTGCGCCGCTCATCGACACGACGATGAACGAAGCCATCCAGCTCGACCTCGCCCAGGCCGGCGAGCTCAGCCTCTACGGCAAGCCTTGGCGCTCGCGCGCTCCCCTGGCGCTCGTCGTCGGCGGGGATGAATCGGCCGAGTTCCACAAGCAGTCGGAGGACCTCGCCTCCGGCTGGGCCGACCTGGATCCCAAGGTGCTCGACATCCCGGGCTGCAACCATTTCGACGTGATCGACGGGCTCGCCGAACCCGGCTCCGAGCTTCACGAGACGATCATCAGGATGACCGAAACGGCGCGCTGACGCCATGAAGCGCGGCAGCTCTGTCCTGTCGTCGGCCAGGGCAGGCGCCCCTCTTGATCCTAAGAGCTCGCCTCATTCAGGAACTCGTTCCGCAGCGCGCCGATGCCATCAATCGAGACCTCCACCGTGTTGGTCGGCTCCTTCATGACGCCAACCCCGACGGAGGTGCCGCAGGCAATCAGGTCGCCTGGATGGAGCGTCATGTCGCGCGAGATCAGGCTGACCAGCCGCGCCGCCGGAAAGACCATGTCCGACACGGGATAGTTCTGCCGCTCCTGCCCATTCAGGACGGTCCGCACCACGAGTTCCTCGGGCCGGAGCCCGGTCGCGATCACCGGCCCGAAGGGGCCGAACCCATCGAAGCTCTTCGACCGCACCCATTGTGGGAAGTTAGGGTCCTTCTTGAGCAGGTCGGACGCCGTGAGATCGTTCACGCAGGTAAAGCCGAAAATGGCCGCATCGGCCTCGCGCTCGTCCGCGTTCGAGCAGCGGCGGCCGATCACGATGCCGAGCTCGCCCTCGAAGACCACCCGGCCCGCATAGGAGGGAGGACGGCGGATCACCGTATCAGGGTCCTGGAACGAGGAGGGCGCCTTCAGCAGGTAGAGCGGCTCTTCGGGGGCGGCGACGCCGAGCTTCTCGCCGAGCGCCCGGAAGTTGTTCCAGAGCGCGATCATCTTGCTTGGAACGCAGGGCGTCAGGACGCGAACCTCCGCAAGCGCGAGCTGTTCGCCCGTCGGCTCGGGATGGTCGAACGTATCGCCCCGGTGAACCGCGATCCTGCCGTCCGCGAGCGTGCCGAAGCCAATCGCGCCGCCGTGCTCGTACCTGATCCAGTGGGCCATGCTTGTCCTGTTCAGTGCAGTCCGGCGATGCGGGCGCGCTGCTGCACCAGCGCGAGCACAGTGTCGATCGTGGGCGTCGGAATGTCGACCTTGCGGCCAAGCTCCTGCACGACGGTGACAAGCGGGTCTATTTCCATGGCACGTCCCCGCTCGAGGTCCTGCAGCATGGAGGTCTTGTGCGCCCCGACCGCGCCGGCCCCGTTAATGCGGCGCTCGACGTCGACGCGGAACCGGACCCCGAGCCGCTCGGCGATGACCTGAGCTTCCAGCATCATGGCCTTGGCGACCGCCCGCGTGCCCTCGTCCGACGCGATCACGTCCAAAGTCGCGTGGGTCAGCGCGGAGATCGGGTTGAAGCAGAGGTTGCCCCAGAGCTTGAGCCACATCTCGTCCCGAATGCGGTCGAGCACCGGTGCACGCAGGCCGGCCGCTTCCATCAGCCCGCTCAAGCGCTCGACGCGCTCCGTGCGCTCGCCGGAGGGCTCCCCAATGGGGAACTTGTCGCCGTAGACGTGCTGGATGACGCCCGGCTCTACGACCTCCGTCGCCGGATAAACGATGCAGCCGATCCCCCGCTCCGGCCGGAGCGCCCGCCACTGGCGGCCGCCGGGATCGATCGTCTCCAGGGTCGATCCTTCGAGATCGCCGCCGTGCTTGTAGAAGTACCAGTAGGGCACGCCGTTCACGGCGGTCACGACGCTCGTGTCGTTGCCGAGGAGTGGCTCCATCCGGTCCACCACGCCCGGGACCGAATGCGCCTTGAGCGACACGAAGATGTAGTCCTGCGGCCCGAGCTCGGCAGGATCGTCCGTGCAGCGCAGATGCGCAACGCGCTCCTCCTCGTCGATCAGGAGCTTCAGCCCGTTCGCCCTCATGGCGGCGAGATGGGCGCCGCGCGCGACGAGGCTGACATCAGCCCCCGCCTGCGAGAGTTGCACGCCGAGATAGCCGCCGATCGCGCCGGCGCCGTAGATGCACACCTTCATGCTTGCCTCCTCTATGTGGGCAGCCGGGAGCGATCCCGGTCGCGTTGCGGGTCTTGATCTCTCCTGCGGGAACGACGGCCGCGGAGGCGTCAGGCCACCGCGAGCGCGGGGCTGGGCTGGGACGGAGCGGGCCGCCAGGTCAGGCCGTCGCTCGTTCGCGCGCGTGGCCTGTATTCGCAGCCGACCCAGCCGGAATAGCCAAGTCGGTCGAGGTGCCGGAACAGGAAATCGTAATTGATCTCGCCGGTGCCGGGCTCGTTCCGGCCAGGATTGTCCGCAAGCTGCACATGGCGGATCAGGTCGAGGTTGCTCTCGATCGTGCGCGCAAGATCACCTTCCATGATCTGCATGTGGTAGATGTCGTACTGAATGAAGGTGTTGGTCAGCCCGCCATCCTCGATCAGGCGACGCGCCTGAGCGGTCCGGTTCAGGTAGAAGCCCGGGATGTCGCGCGTGTTCACCGGTTCGATGAGGAGGCAGATGCCCTCCCCCGCGAGGCGCGCGTCCGCGTACCGGAGGTTGTCGATCAGGGTGTCTTCGACAAGCTCAGACTCGACGCTCGCCGGTGCGATCCCAACGAGGCAGTTCAGCTGGGTGCAGCCAAGCGTCGTCGCGTAACGAATCGCCTGCTCGACGCCGTCCCGGAACTCGGCCTCGCGTCCCGGGATGCAGGCGATGCCGCGCTCGCCCCCGGCCCAGTCACCGGCCGGCAGGTTGTGCAGCACCTGGCGCAGCCCGTACCGCCGAAGCCGGCAGAGCAGCGCCTCGACCGGGTGCTCGTACGGGAACAGGTATTCCACGCCCGTGAAGCCGGCCCGGCAGGCCGCGTCGAAGCGATCCAGGAACGGCAGCTCGTTGAAGAGCATGGTCAGGTTGACGGCAAATTTCGGCATGTGACACTCCCCTCCCCCGCGTCTCACGCGATCTCGAGCTGCCGTTCCGGCGCGAGGTCGAGCACCTCCTCGAACTCGGTGATCCGGTCGATCTCGGTCCCCATGGCGACGTTGGTGACCCGCTCGAGGATGAATTCGAGTACAACCGGCACCTGGTGCTCGGCCATGAGCGCCTTGGCCTCGGAGAAGGCCGCCTTGAACTCGTTCGGGGAGCGGACGCGGATCGCCTTGCAGCCGAGGCCCTCCGCGACCGCCACATGGTCGACGCCGTAGCCGGCCCCGTCCTCCGGGCTCATGTTGATGTTCTCGAAGGCGAGGCTGACCTCGAAATCCATGTCGAAGCCGCGCTGCGCCTGCCGGATCAGCCCGAGATAGGAGTTGTTCACGACGACATGGATGTAGGGCAGCTTGTGCTGCGCCCCGACGGCCAGCTCCTCGATCAGGAATTGGAAATCGTAGTCGCCTGAGAGCGCGACGATCGTGCGGTTCGGATCCGCGGCCCGCACGCCCAGCGCTGCCGGCAACGTCCAGCCAAGCGGCCCGGCCTGGCCGCAATTGATCCAGTTGCGCGGCTTGTAGACGTGCAGGAACTGCGCGCCCGCAATCTGCGACAATCCGATCGTCGTGACGTAGCAGGTGTCGCGTTCGAAGGCCTCGTTCATCTCCTGGTAGACGCGCTGCGGCTTCAGCGGCACGGCGTCGAAATGCGAGCGACGCAGCATCGTCTGCTTGCGCGCGTGGCACTCATGCGCCCAGGCGATCCGATTTCTCAGCCGGCCTGACGCGGCCCATTCGGTCGCGATCTCGACGAAGAGCGCGAGCGCAGCGCCGGCGTCCGACACGATACCGAAATCGGGCGTGAAGACCCGGCCGATCTGGGTAGGCTCGATATCGACATGCACGAAGGTGCGGCCTTTCGTGTAGGTCTCGATCGAACCGGTGTGCCGGTTGGCCCAGCGATTGCCGATGCCGAGCACGAAGTCGGAGGCGAGCAGGTTCGCGTTGCCGTAGCGATGGCTCGTCTGGAGCCCGCACATGCCGGCCATGAGCGGGTGGTCGTCCGGAATCGTGCCCCATCCCATGAGGGTCGGGATCACCGGGATGCCGGTGATCTCGGCGAACTCCGTCAGGAGGTCGGAGGCGTCCGCGTTGATGATGCCGCCGCCCGCCACGATGACCGGGCGCTCGGCCGCGTTCAGCATGACGAGCGCCTTCTCGATCTGCTTCCGCGTCGCCTCGGGCCGGTAGACGGGAAGCGGCTCGTAGGTGTCCTCGTCGAACTCGATCTCGGCGAGCTGGACGTCGACCGGCAGGTCGATCAGGACCGGGCCGGGCCGCCCCGAGCGCATGACGTGGAAGGCCTGCGCGAACACCATCGGCACGAGGCCCGGCTCGCGCACCGTGACCGACCACTTCGTCACCGGCTTCGAGATCGCCTCGATATCAACAGCCTGAAAATCCTCCTTGTGCAGTCGCGCGCGCGGCGCCTGCCCGGTGATGCAGAGGATCGGAATCGAGTCGGCCGAGGCCGAGTAGAGGCCCGTGATCATGTCGGTGCCGGCCGGGCCCGAGGTGCCGATGCAGACCCCGATGTTGCCGGCCTTTGCCCGGGTGTAGCCCTCGGCCATGTGCGAGGCGCCCTCGACATGGCGTGCCAGGATGTGGCGGATCGAGCCGCGCTGCTTCAGAGCGGAATAGAGCGGGTTGATCGCCGCGCCCGGCACCCCGAAGGCGCAGCTCACACCCTCCTTCTCGAGCACCCGAACCGCCGCATCCACCGCACGCATCCTGGCCATCTCGCACCTCCCGCTCTCGTTATGGAAATCATCTCTGCATGGCGGAAAATCTCGCACGCTCTGAACCCATGCGCAAGATGAAAATGATTTCCGGAATTCAGAAAATAACTGCCGGGCAGAGATGTGCTAGGCTTGATGGGACTTGGAGCCGGGCATGACCGAGATCGTGACACCCCTGCGAAGGCGCGGACGCCCGCCGTCTTCCGGCACCTCGGATTCGGGTGGCGAGGTTCAATCGCTCGATCGAGCCATGGGGCTGCTCGAGATTCTGGCCGCGGGGGAAGGCTCTCCGCTCAGCGAGGTTGCACGCAGAGCGGAACTGCCGGCTTCCACCGTGCACCGCCTGCTCACGACCCTGCAGCGGCGGCGACTCGTCAGCCACGACCCGGCAACAGGTCTCTGGACCGTGGGTGTCGGCCTGTTCCGGGTCGGCTCCGCCTATCTGAGGATCAGGAAGTTGCCGGAGATCGCACGGCCGGTGATCCGGCAGTTGCTGGACGACGTCGGGGAGACGGTGAACCTTTCCATGCTCGATGGCCGCGAGATTGTGTGCGTCGCGCAGGCCGAGAGCCACGCTCCGGTGCGGGCCTTCTTCCGGCTAGGCCGCCGCCTTCCCGTCCACGCCTCTGCCGCCGGCAAGGCGATCTTGGCCGTAGCCCCGGCGGGAATGCGCGACGAGCTCCTCGAGGGTCTGGCGATCGAGCGTTTCACGCCCAACACCCACCGCAACCGAAAGTCGCTCCTGGCCGATGTGGCAGAAGCGGGGCGGCGCGGCTGGGCCTTCGACGACGAGGAGCACACGATCGGGATGCAATGCGTTTCGGCGGCGATCCTCAACGAGTTAGCGGAGCCGGCCGGGGCGGTTTCTATCTCGGCGCCTTCCGTCAGGATGGGCGAGAGTCGGGCCGCCGAGTTCGGCGCGCGCGTGCGTGCAACGGCGCAGCACCTTTCCGACCTCTACTCGGGCCTCAAGTCGACCTAATGGAGAAGCCGGCTCACGTAGCGCTGGCACCAACTCAGGAGGTCGTCATTGTGCGCTGCCGCACGCGGCGCAACGACAGCCAGACATATCTCGGCGCCTCGAAGACAGCATTGACCGTCCAGAGATGCCCAGATGAACCGGAGACACGCCACTACCCTCGCGGCCGCCATCGCCCTGCTCGCGTCGCTCGCGGCCGCACAGGCGCAACCCTTTCGCGAGCGCCGCGACCAGCCCGCTTGGGGCCAGGAGGTACGCCGGCCGGATCCGCGGCAACGTCGCTCGCCGGACCTATACTCGAGGGTCCCGGGAACGCACGGCGCGATAACCGCGACGACACCCAATCAGTGGGGCAATCTGGGCGGCCCGAGCACCGGCGGAGGAGGCGGCGGGAGCCCGTAGGGAGCCTCAGACTGAGACGCGGCACCGGAAAAGTGCGGGTGAAGGCCCTGTCGCCCCGCGCCTCAGAGCTCGAGAAGCCCGTCCTTCTTTCCAGCGCCCGCGCCACCTGCCTTGTCCGTGACGGTGATCTTCACTGTGAAGGTCTCCGTGCCGCCTTCGGCATTGCGGGTCTCGTACGAAACCTCGTCCGACCCGGAGAAATTCGGCTTCGACTGATAGAACAGGCCCTGCACGGGCGTTTCCACATTCGGGCACCGGAAGCTGGCCGGGGTCTTCAGCTTGCCCGAGCGAACTGCAACCTGGCCATTCTTCGGTGCGTTGATGATGCGGACCCCACCGATCTCGCCCAGGCTGCAATCCCGCTTCAGCGCCGTGATGACCGCGAGCCGGAGCGTCTTCCCTTTCTCGACGCTGACTGTGCGCTGCCCCGCTGTCTGAGCGCTAGCCGGACCACCGGCGATTGTCGCCGCCATCGTGAGAACCGCAAGGGCCATGCGCATCAGCGTCTTCCTCCTTCCGGCAGTACCGCCGCCAGCGCGCTGCAAACAGGGTGTCGCCATCTTTGTTCCAGCCCTGGATCCTAGCCGGTCACGAAATCTGCCACGACCTTCAGGTTGAGGGCTACGATAACCAGCGCGATCACGGCTGAGGCGGCGGTAAGCCATCGCGGCGAGACGAGCACGCCCATCTTCCGCTTGCTGGCCGTCATCATCACGAGCGGGATGATCGCGAAGGGAAGCTGCAGCCCAAGGATCACCTGGCTGAGGATGAGGAGCTTCGCCGTCCCGCTCTCACCGTAGGCGATCGTGACCGCCGCGGCCGGGATGATGGCCAGCCCACGGGTGATGAGCCGCCTCAACCAGGGCGCCAGCCGGAAGTTGATGAAGCCTTCCATGACGATCTGGCCGGCCATGGTCGCTGTCACCGTCGAGTTCAGCCCGCAGCAGAGAAGCGCGATCGCGAACAGTGTCGGCGCGAGCGCCGAGCCGAGGAGCGGCGTGAGGAGCGTGTGCGCCTGCCCGAGCTCCTCCACGCCCGTATGGCCCGATTTGTGGAATGCCGCCGCGGCCAGGATCAGGATCGAGGCGTTGATCGTGAGCGCGAACAGGAGAGCGACCGTTGAGTCGATCGTCGCGAACCGGATCGCTTCACGCTTCTCCGGGATGGTGTGGCCGTAGGCCCGGGTCTGCACGATGCTCGAATGCAGGAACAGGTTATGCGGCATGACCGTCGCGCCGATGATGCCCAGCGCGAGATAGAGCATATCCGGATTCGTCACGAGTTGGGTGGTCGGAGCGAACCCGCGGACAACCTGCCCCCAGTCCGGGTCGGCCATGATGATCTGCAGGAGGAAACACACCGCAATCACGCCGATCAGGGCCACGACCATCGCCTCGACCCACCGGAACCCCTTGTTCTGCAGGTACAGGATCAAAAAGACATCGAGCGCCGTGATGATCACGCCAATCTCGAGCGGAATCCCGAACAGGAGGTTGAGGCCGATCGCGGTGCCGATGACCTCCGCGAGGTCCGTCGCGACGATCGCAAGCTCGGCGAGCAGCCAAAGCACCCAGCCGACCGGGCGCGGATAGGCGTCGCGGCAGGCCTGGGCGAGGTCGCGCCCGGTGGCGACCGCCAGCCGGGCGCAGAGCGCCTGTAGCAGGATCGCCATGACGTTGGAGAGGAGCGCAATGAAGAGGAGCGCGTAGCCGAACTTGGAGCCGCCGGCGAGCGAGGTCGCCCAATTGCCGGGGTCCATGTAGCCGACAGCCACGAGATAGCCGGGACCGAGGAACGCCGCGAGGCGACGCCACGTGGAGCCGGAAACCGGGATAGAGGCGTTGACCTCTGAAAGCGAGGCTAGGCCGCGGCTCCGCCGCCAGCCACTCTCGGCGGGGCTGGCCTCGGAAGCGATAGGCCCACCGACGGCGCCCATATCGTGTGAGACGTCTCGGAGCATAGACCGGCCCACTCAGTATAGCATCAGCTATAATCGAGATAGCATGCTAAAGGGCAGAGTGGAAGCTGTTTCGTCAGCTCCGTCTTCTCGCCGGGACAGCCTGCATCTGGTAAGCGTGGCCTCCGCCCCCGTGAACGAGGTCCCGTGTGTCCGCTCCGTCACCGCAAGCCGACCGGCAGGAGGTCCTTGTCGATGCGGACGTGCATGCACACGGCTTCCGCCAGGCGCGCGAGGCGCGACGGGTCGAACTGGTCGAAGACTATCTGGAGTTGATCGCGGATCTGATCGCGAGCGGCGGTGAGGCGCGGCAGGTCGATATCGCGGCGCGCCTGGGGGTCGCCCAGCCGACCGTCGCCAAGATGCTGAAACGGCTGGCCGAGGAGGGGCTCGTCTCCCAGAAGCCTTACCGGGGGGTCTTTCTTACGGAGAGCGGCGAGGCGCTCGCGAAACATGCCCGCAAGCGCCACCAGATCGTCGAATCATTCCTGCTGGCTCTGGGAATCAAGGCAGAGACCGCCCGGCGCGACGCCGAAGGTATCGAGCATCACGTCAGCCGGGAGACGCTGGAGGCATTCCGGCGGTTCGTCAAGAAAAGGGCCCGTTAACCGGCCTATCCGCCGGGCTGCTTGCTCCGGCCGACGATGCGCATCTCGAACCACTCCATGAGCATCGCTTCCTCGAACCGAAGCGGGTCGCCCGGAAAACACGCATTGCGCGCTCCAGGTAGTCCCGCCAGCTCAGCACCTCCTCGCCCCGCGCCACCACGCCCACGGGCCCCGTGAACTCAAATCGCAGCCGGATTTGCGGTCAGGTGCTCCGGTCCATCAACCGCCTTGGGCCGATCGCAGCAAGCTCCGGTGCGATGCACCCACAAGGTCCAGGTCGAGAAACTCGACCCGGAGGTGCTGTTCGGATGGAAGCTGGTTCCCAGAGACTCCAGGCGTTCCGTCAGCGAATGGAGGGCAGCTTCGGCGGTCCTCAGCCCGCCGGCCCTGTCCGTGAAGCGCCCGAGATCGGAATAGGTCACCTGGATGGCGGCGTGCGCCACCGTCGCCGCCATCGCACCGAGAATGAAAGCCGCGGCAAGTCTCATCCGGTACTCCGCCGGTCCGAATCCGGCGCCTTGAGAAGGCGTCCCTCGCCGACGGGGGCGGCGGCCGCTCCCGCCCGCCGCCGCATCGTCGTCACAGGAAGCGGGGATCAACCCGCGTTGTTGAGAGCGATCGCCACGAACCGCGTGCCCTGCCGGTTCTTCACCCGCATCAGCACCGCCTTCTTGCCTTCCTCGCGGGCGGCTGCGATGCCCGCCGCAACGTCCGCCGGGCTGGTAACCGCCTTGCCGGCAACCTCGAGGATCACGTCGCCTTCGGAGATGCCCTTCTGGGCCGCAGGCCCATCGGGATCGACGTTCACGACGGCGACCCCCTCCTCGCCTACGCGGCTTCCCGGCGCGAGTTGTAGCCCGAGACGGAGCGAGCTCTTTCCGCTCTCATCGTCGCGCTGGAGCGACGCCGTCTCGGTCGGAAGGGAGCCGAGCTCGACGGTGGCGGTCCGTTGGCTTCCCTCACGCAGGTAGCCCACCTCGACCTTCGTGCCGGGCTTCAGGCTCGCAATAGTCCGGCTGAGCTCGCGCGCATCCGAGACCTGTTGGCCGTTGACCGTCGTGACCACGTCTCCGGCGCGGAGGCCTGCCTTGGCAGCCGGCGTGCTGGCCTGGGCCGAGTTCACGAGCGCGCCCTTCTGCGCCTTGAGGCCCAGGCCCTCCGCGAGATCGGGCGTCAGCGCCTGAATCTGCAGGCCGAGATAACCGCGCTCGACCTTGCCGTTCGTCTCGAGCTGGTCGACGACGGCCTGGACGGTCTGCGACGGGATGGCGAAGGCGAGGCCGACCGAACCGCCGGACGGGGAGGCGATCGCGGTGTTTACGCCGACGACCTCGCCCCGAAGGTTGAAAGTCGGACCACCGGAATTGCCCCGGTTGATTGGCGCATCGATCTGCAGGAAGTCATCATAGGGCCCAGCGCCGATATCGCGACCGCGGGCCGAAACGATGCCGGACGTGACCGTGCCGCCGAGCCCGAAGGGGTTGCCGATCGCAACGACCCAGTCACCGACCCGCGGCGGAGCGCTGGCGAGCTTCACATACGGGAACGGGCCACCCTCGGTGACCTTCAGGAGCGCGAGGTCGCTCTTCGCGTCGGTGCCGAGCACCTTCGCGTTCAGCGTCCGGCCGTCATCTGTAGTGAGTTCGACGGTGCTCGCCTTGTCCACGACGTGATTATTCGTCACGACAAAGCCGTCGGCCGAAATGAAGAAGCCGGACCCCTGGGACATCCCACCCCGCCCGCCGCCACGACGCGGGCCCTGAGGCATTCCGTTTTCGCCGAAGCGCCGAAAGAACTCACGCAGCTGCGGGGGCAAGTTGTCGAGGCGTGAGGTCGGAATATCGTCCTCCCCAATGTTCGCCGCCCGCTCGGCCCGAACCTTCACGGAAACGACAGCCGGCTTCACCTTGTCGACCACGTCTGCGAAGGACGCGGGCGCGTGCGCCGTTTCGACCGTGATCGGCGCGGTCTGCGCGAAAGCAGGAAACCGGCCTTCGACGAGTGTCACGCCGAGCGCCCCGGACGCAACGATCGCCACCGCCGCGAGAGCCCGGCTGCGCAGGGAACCGCTCTTCTGAACCGTGTTGGACATGGACTTGCCGCTCCGAGAATCCTGGACCGGGAAGACAGCGGGTGCGCTTCGGTCCGTGTCCCTCAATTGCTCAAGCCGCGTGAAGGTGTCCTGGAGCGCAGATTAATTTTCGTTCAGGCGGGAGAGCGCCTTAGGTCTTGCTGCTCCGGTCACCCTCCCGTGAGCAAGCCTGCGCCGCATAGCCGCCAAGCGCCTTGCGCAGCTTGCGTTTCGGCGTTTCTCCACCTAATTACCCGGCGTCGATCCCGGCCGTAATCTGGCATCCATCGCCCTTTCACTCGGGCGTCGAGCAGTTTCGGCTATCGGCATCGCGCACGGCCGCCTGACCAGGGCGGCTTTTTCGCGTTTCCATCAAACACGGACGAAGACGAGGGTTTCGACACACATGGCGTTTGCAAAACGCAATGATTTCAACGACCGCCGCGAAGCTGCGCAGAATGCCAGGAAGGCGATGCTGGAGCGCTTCAAGGCCCGCCCGCCGGCCGATGACCCCGAGTTCGTAGCAAAGCAGGCCGAGCGCTTTGCGATTGCCGAGGCGCGCGAGAAGCGCCGCGCCGAGCGTGAGGCGATCCGCAAGGCCGAGGAGGAGCGGATTGCCGCCGAGAAGCTCGCGGCCGAACTCGCCGAGTTGCAGCGTAAGGAAGAAGAAGCGCGCCGCCGCGCCGAAGCAGAGGCGCTGCAGGAGGAAGCCAGAAAGGCCGCCCGCGACCTGCGCTACGCCAATCGGAAGAGCAAGAAGCGGCGTTGAAGCCTGAGGTCCAGGCGGCGGGAGACCCAGCGATGCACGCGCCCTTGGACCCAGACATCCAGACGAAGCGACGACCTCCTTTCGGGGAGTTCGTCGCGCTTGTTGCGTTCATGATGGGGCTGACCGCGTTCGCGGTCGACAATGTACTCCCGGCATTTCCCGCTCTCGGGCGTACCTTCGCGGTCAGCGACCCAAACTCGCTCCAGCTTCTCGTCTACGTCTACATGATCGGGTTCGGGGCGACGCATCTCGTCTACGGCCCGGCCTCCGACATCCTGGGGCGCAGACCCGCCTTTCTGGCCGGCCTTGCGGTATTCCTGCTAGGGTGCGTGGCAGCGATGTTCGCGCCCAACTTCGAGACACTCCTTGCCGCCCGGTGCCTCCAGGGCTGCGGCGCCGCGGCGGGGCGAGTCGTCGCTGTCGCAATCGTTCGAGATCGCTTCGCCGGCCGCGAGATGGCGCGCGTCATGTCGCTCACCATGATGGTGTTCATCACCGTCCCGATCTTTGCACCCGCTATCGGCAGCCTCCTTCTTCTCGTCGGCGACTGGCACGCGATATTTGGATCCATGCTCGTCCTGGGCGTCGCGCTCGGAATTTGGTTCGTCCTCCGGATGCCAGAGACGCTGCGGTCGGAGAACAAGCAGGACTTCTCAGTGCGGGGCATCGCGACGGCCTTCGGCCAAACGGCGACCTGCCGGCCGGCCCTGGGCTACGCGACCGCCTTCGGGCTGATGTTCGGGACGATCATGTCCTATGTCGGCTCGGCCCAGCAGATCTTCGCCGAGGACGTTTATGGCCTTGGTGCCTATTTCCCGGTCGCGTTCGGGCTGATCGCGGTGACCATGGGCTTCGCCTCGCTCCTGAACTCTCGGCTTGTCCGCCGCTACGGGATGCACCGCATTTCCCATACGAGCATGCTCTGCTTCGTCGCGCTCTCGCTGCTGCAGTGCGGCTCGGCCCTTCTGTTCGAGGGGCGGCCACCGCTTCTCCTGTTCGGCGGAATCCTGGCGCTCAGCCAGTTCGTGACGAGCCTGACGATGCCGAACTTCAACGCACTCGCAATGGAGCCACTTGGGCGCATCGCCGGAACGGCATCGTCTCTTATCGGCTTCTACACGACGTTTCTGGGCGCGATCTGCGGCGCCTTTGTCGGCCAGCACTACAACGGGACCGTGGTCCCACTCGCGCTGGGTTACGCGGGCCTGAGCCTGGCGATTGTCGCCGTCGTGCTTGTGACCGAGCGCGGCCGGCTGTTTCGGCCGACGCACACAGAGGCGCCACGCTGAGGGACCGGCCGGGCGGGCGCCGTTGTAGGCGCGGGGCCGATCGACGTAGGCCTGTTCGACCTTCCTAATGCTGTCGCGCCAGATTGCGGCGGTGTTGAATGAGGAGATTGGTGGGCGGTGACGGGATCGAACCGCCGACCCTCTCGGTGTAAACGAGATGCTCTACCGGCTGAGCTAACCGCCCGGGCGCGGCGACCAACTGGCCGCCGCATGCTTCTACTGCGAGTTGACCGCACTTCTCAACTGCGCGCCGGCCCTGAATTTCGGTGTCCTGGACGCGCCGACCATGACCTTCTCGCCGGTGCGCGGGTTTCGGGCTTCGCCCCCTGCGCGGTCCGCGGTCAAGAAGGAGCCGAACCCGACGAGCTTCACCTCATCCCCTTGCCGGAGAGCCTGGGTGATGACCTCGAAGGTGGACTCAATGGCCCGCGATGCCTCTCCCTTGGACAATCCCGCCCGTTTGGCGACTGCGTTGACGAGTTCGGCCTTGTTCATACGGCCCTCCCTGCTCGACGGCTCGAGGGCCTCCGATCCAGGGGTGTACCGTCTGGCGTAAACCATTCCGTCCGGCAAGCCCTTGAGTTCTGCGCAAAAGAAAGGGCTCCCGGCTTGCGCCGGGAGCCCTGGTCTTCGTGTCAGTGGGCTGGCACCTAGTGCGCGACGACGCCCCGATCCTCGTCTCCCGGGTTGCGGGCGATCGGCAGGACTTCCTCCCACTCGATCGGCTCCGGCATCCGGGTCAGGGCCCGCTCGAGCACCTGGTCCATCCGCGAGACCGGGACGATCTCCATCCCGTTCTTCACGGTGTCCGGTATCTCGGCCAGGTCCTTCGCGTTCTCCTCAGGGATCAGCACGATCTTGATGCCGCCCCGGAGCGCCGCGAGAAGCTTCTCCTTCAAGCCACCAATCGGCAGGACGCGCCCACGAAGCGTCACCTCACCCGTCATCGCGATGTCGTGGCGAACCGGGATGCCGGTCGAGACGGACACGATCGCGGTCGCCATAGCGATGCCTGCGGACGGACCGTCCTTCGGCGTCGCGCCCTCGGGGACATGGACGTGGATGTCGCGACGATCAAAGAGCGGCGGCTCGACGCCGAAATCGAGCGCCCGTGACCGCACATAAGATGCGGCCGCGGAGATCGATTCCTTCATCACGTCCTTCAGATTGCCCGTGACCGTCATCTTGCCCTTGCCGGGCACCATGACGCCTTCGATCGTGAGCAACTCGCCCCCAACCTCCGTCCAGGCAAGACCCGTGACAACGCCGACTTGGTCCTCGCTGTCGATCTCGCCGTAGCGGAACTTCGCCACGCCGAGGAAGTCGCCGAGGTTGGCAGTCGTAACCTGCACCGACTTGACCTTGGAGATGATGATCTCCTTCACGGCCTTGCGGATCAGGTTGGACAACTCCCGCTCCAGGTTACGCACGCCTGCCTCGCGGGTGTAGCGCCGGATCAGCTCGAGCAGGCCATCACCATCGATCGACCATTCCTTGTCGCTCAGCCCGTGCTTCTTGAGGGCGTTCGGGATGAGGTGGCGGCGTGCGATCTCGCTCTTCTCCTCCTCCGTGTACCCGGCCAGACGGATCACCTCCATACGGTCGAGCAGCGGAGCCGGGATGTTGAGCGTGTTCGCAGTCGTCACGAACATCACGTCCGACAGGTCGTAATCGACTTCCAGGTAGTGGTCGTTGAAGGTGTGGTTCTGCTCAGGGTCCAGCACCTCGAGGAGCGCCGCGGACGGGTCGCCGCGGAAATCCATGCCCATCTTGTCGATCTCGTCGAGCAGGATGAGCGGGTTCGAGGTCTTGGCCTTGCGCATGGACTGGATGATCTTGCCTGGCAGCGACCCAATATAAGTCCGCCGATGGCCCCGGATCTCGGCCTCGTCGCGCACGCCGCCGAGCGACATGCGGACGAATTCGCGACCCGTCGACTTCGCGATCGACTTGCCAAGCGAGGTCTTGCCGACGCCCGGAGGCCCGACAAGGCACAGGATAGGCCCGGTCATCTTGTTCACGCGCTGCTGGACGGCGAGGTACTCGACGATCCGCTCCTTGACCTTCTCCAGGCCGAAGTGGTCGTTGTCGAGCACTGCCTGGGCGCCCACCAGATCCTTCTTGATCTTGGAGCGGCGGCCCCACGGGATGCCGAGCAGCCAGTCGAGATAATTGCGCACGACGGTCGCTTCCGCGGACATCGGCGACATCTGGCGGAGCTTCTTCAGCTCCCCTTTCGCCTTCTCGCGGGCTTCCTTCGTGAGCTTCGTCTTCTCGATCCGCTCCTCGAGCTCGGACAGCTCGTCTTTGCCGTCCTCGTCGCCGAGCTCCTTCTGAATGGCTTTCATCTGCTCATTCAGGTAGTACTCGCGCTGGGTCTTCTCCATCTGGCGCTTGACGCGTGTACGGATGCGCTTCTCGACCTGCAGGACCGAAATCTCGCTCTCCATCAGGCCGAGCACCTTCTCAAGGCGCTGGGCGACCGTCGGGGTGGCGAGCACTTCCTGCTTGTCGGAGATCTTGACCGCGAGATGCGAGGCGATCGTGTCCGCAAGCTTCGAGGGATCCTCGATCTGCGTCACGGCCGAAACGACCTCCGGCGAGACCTTCTTGTTCAGCTTCACGTAGTTTTCGAACTCGGACACCACCGAGCGGGCGAGCGCCTCCGCCTCGACCTGGTCGCCCTTGGCGTCATCGAGCGCGACGGCTTCCGCCTCATAAAACTCGTCGGTACGGACATACTTCCGAACCTTGGCGCGGGTCGCGCCCTCGACCAGCACCTTCACGGTCCCGTCAGGCAGCTTGAGAAGCTGCAGCACGGAAGCGAGGGTGCCGACGTCATAGATGGCGTCCGTGGCCGGATCGTCATCCGTGGCGTTGACCTGCGTCGCGAGCAGGATGTGGCGATCGGCCTTCACGACCTCTTCGAGCGCGCGAATGGACTTCTCGCGGCCGACGAAGAGCGGGACGATCATGTGCGGGAACACCACGATGTCCCTCAGCGGAAGGACGGCGTAGTTCCCGACGGTGCCAGGCTCGACGGGCTGGCGGGTCTTCTGATCTGTCATGGAACGTCCTTAGGATATTCGCCGCGGCGTCCCCTCGGATGAGCGGGAGCTCGGGCGACAAACCGGTCGCTCAGGCCGGCATACGCCGGTCGCGTCCGGTACGCTGGAACGCACCTCGGTGGAATGAGCGTGCGCCAAATGCGCATCTCTAAAGTGGCGAGCGGGAGCCCCGCTTTCAAGCAACGTTCCGTCGCAGCCGGGCACCGCACACCGGCGCCGTCACGCGCTCGCGGCAGCCGGCGCGGCTTCGCGCTCACGGTCCGAGTGGATGAAGAGCGGCTTCGTCTTGCCGTCTACCACCTCGGGCCCGATCACGACCTGCTCGACGGATTCGAGACCCGGCAAATCGTACATCGTGTCGAGCAGGATGCCTTCCAGGATCGACCTGAGGCCACGCGCGCCGGTCTTGCGCTCGATCGCCTTGCGGGCAACGACCGACAGTGCCTCTTCCTGGAAGGTCAGCTGCACATCCTCCATCTCGAAGAGACGCTGATACTGCTTCACCAACGCGTTCTTAGGCTCCTGAAGGATGCGCTTCAGCGCGGTCTCGTCCAGGTCCTCCAGCGTCGCCAGGACCGGCAGGCGGCCGACAAATTCCGGAATGAGGCCGAACTTCAGCAGATCCTCGGGCTCGACCTCGCGGAACACCTCGCCGGTGCGACGGTCGTCGGGTGCCGAAACCGAGGCTCCGAAGCCGATCGACGTACCCTTGCCGCGCGCGGAAATGATGCGTTCGAGTCCGGCGAAGGCGCCGCCGCAGATGAACAGGATGTTCGTCGTGTCCACCTGCAGGAATTCCTGCTGCGGGTGCTTCCGGCCCCCCTGCGGCGGCACGGATGCGACAGTGCCCTCCATGATCTTCAGGAGCGCCTGCTGAACGCCCTCACCCGACACGTCGCGAGTGATCGACGGGTTGTCGGACTTGCGCGAGATCTTGTCGATCTCGTCGATATAGACGATGCCGCGCTGCGCCCGCTCGACATTGTAGTCGGAGGCTTGGAGCAGCTTCAGGATGATGTTCTCGACGTCCTCGCCGACATAACCGGCTTCAGTCAGCGTCGTCGCATCCGCCATCGTGAATGGCACGTCCAGAATGCGGGCGAGAGTCTGCGCGAGCAGCGTCTTGCCCGAGCCTGTCGGCCCAATCAGCATGATGTTTGACTTCGCGAGCTCGACGTCCTGGTGCTTCGTCGCGTGCGCGAGCCGCTTGTAGTGATTGTGCACGGCGACCGAGAGGACCTTCTTCGCGTGGTCCTGGCCGATGACGTAGTCGTCGAGGACGCGACGGATCTCCTTCGGCGTCGGGACGCCGTCCCGGGAGCGCACCAGCGAGGACTTGGACTCCTCGCGGATGATGTCCATGCAGAGTTCGACGCACTCGTCGCAGATGAAGACCGTGGGCCCTGCGATGAGCTTGCGAACCTCGTGCTGGCTCTTGCCGCAGAAGGAGCAGTAGAGAGTGCTCTTCGAGTCGGTGCCGCCAGCCTTGCTCATCTTCATTCTCCGCTCGGACCGCAGGCGCCGAGGCACCTACGAATCATCACATCAGGGTAGGTGGCGCCCGGCTAAGAAAAGGTAGCCACCGTCTTCAGCCCCCGCTGCCCCTGGGTATCTCGCAAACGCGAGAGACCCCGAAAGGGATGCAAACACGCGGGGGGTGCCGTTTCAATAGGAACAAAAAGCGGTCAAAACGCGCAGCCGCTTGGTCCGAATCGGGTCAGACCGAGGCGACTTCCGGCCGCTTTACCAGCACTTGGTCGATCAGCCCGAACTCCTGGGCCGCCTCGGCGGTCATGAAGTTGTCGCGCTCGAGCGCTTGCTCGACGGCCTCGAGGTCGCGGCCGGTATGCTTCACGTAGATCTCGTTCAGCCGGCGCTTCAGCGCCTCGATCTCGCGCGCGTGGATCAGGATGTCCGTTGCCTGGCCCTGAAACCCGCCGGACGGCTGGTGGACCATGATCCGCGCATTCGCGAGCGCAAAGCGGTGGTCCTTCTCACCGGCAGCGAGAAGAAGCGAGCCCATCGAGGCGGCCTGGCCGACGCAGAGCGTGGCGACTGGGCAGCGGATGAACTGCATGGTGTCGTAGATCGACAGGCCTGAGGTCACCACGCCGCCAGGCGAGTTGATGTAGAAGGAGATCTCCTTCTTCGGGTTGTCGGCCTCAAGGAACAGCAGCTGCGCTACGATGAGCGAAGCCGAGTAATCCTCGACCGGCCCGGTCAGGAAGATGATACGCTCGCGAAGAAGCCGCGAGTAGATGTCGAAGGCGCGCTCGCCGCGGTTCGACTGCTCGACCACCATGGGTACGAGCGTGTTGTTGAAGACGTCTACCGGATCTCTCATCTGTCGTTTCGCTCCAGGAGCGGCCCGGCCGGGATGTCCCGGTCCGGGCGACCCCGTCCCCAATCACGCGGCGTTCTCGTCCGCCTTGGTCTCGTCCTCGTCCCGGAATAGCTCCTCGCGGGAGGTGGGTTCCTCGACGACGTTGATCCGTCCGAGCAGGTGATCGACCGTCTTCTCCTCGAGGATCGGCGCCCGAAGCTCAGCCTTCGCGGCCGGGTTCTTCTGGAAATATTCCCAGACCTGCCGCTCCTGGCCGGGATATTGCCGGACCCGCTCAACGAGCGCCCGATCGACCTCTTCCTCGGTCACCTGGATATCGGCGCTCGATCCGACCTGCGCAAGGACGAGACCGAGCCGCACCCGACGCTCGGCGATGCGGCGATATTCCGCACGGGCTTCCTCCTCGGTCGTGCCCTCGTCCGCGAAGGTGCGGCCGTTGTTCTTGAGGTCAGCCTCGACCTGCGACCACACGGCCGCGAATTCCTGGTCGACGAGCCCCTGCGGCAGCTCGAAGGAGTACTTCGTGTCGAGCGCGTCGAGCAGTTCCTTCTTCAGCTTGCGGCGGGCTTGCGCGTCGAAGTCGCGCTGGATCGCAGCGCGCACCCCATCTCGCAGCTTCTCCAGCGATTCCATGCCGAAGCCTTTGGCGAACTCGTCATCAACAGTCACCTCGCCCGGGGCCTGGACCTCCTTCACGGTGACGTCGAACTCGGCCGCCTTTCCGGCGAGCTCGGCGGAGCCGTAGTTTTCCGGAAAGGTGACGTTGATCGTGCGGGTCTCGCCGGCTTTCACGCCGACGAGCTGCTCCTCGAAACCGGGGATGAAGGAATTCGAGCCGAGCTCGACCGTGATGTCGTTCGCGGTGCCCCCCTGGAAAGCCTCCCCGTTGATGCGGCCGACAAAGTCGACCACGACGCGGTCACCATCAGCGGCCTCGGCGCCCTCACCCTTGTCGGCGAATGAGCGGTTCTGCGCAGCCATGCGCTGCAGCGCCGTCTCGAGCTCCTCATCAGTGACGGGGGCCACGAGCTTCTTCACAGACACGTCCGACAGATCCGCCAGCTCGAAGGTCGGGAGCACTTCGACGGCGACCGTGAAGTCGAGGTCGCCCTTGGCGTCCAGCGCCTTCTCGACCTCCGCCTGATCATTCGACATGTCGATCTTCGGCTCGAGCGCGAGCTTCAGATTGTTGTCCTGGACGATCTTGCGGTTGGCCTCGTTGACCGCGCTCTGGACGACGTCGGCCATCACCGACCGGCCATAGAGGCGACGGAGATGCGCGAGCGGCACCTTTCCGGGCCGGAAGCCGTTGATGCGGACCCGGTCCTTGAGCGTGGACAGCTCGCTGGTGAGCCTCTGCTCGAGCTCGGTCGCAGGCAAAGTCACCTTGAACTCGCGCCGCAAACCCTCTGATCTCGTCTCGGTCACCTGCATCGAAATCGCCTCTTGTCCCTGCGCAGCCGTGCGCCCGAACCGCCCCCGCGGCCAGCCTCGGCTGCCTGAAATCTCGAACCCGTCGCGACGGAGTGGTGCGGGCGGAGGGACTCGAACCCCCACGACTTTCGCCGCTGGAACCTAAATCCAGTGCGTCTACCAGTTCCGCCACGCCCGCTTCACGCCGCGTCGCGGTCGTGGCGGCTCTTCCCATAAGTGTCGAATTCCGGCAACCCTGAGGCCGAAATCCTGCTCCAGCGCCACACCATTGTAGATATGAGCACGGCGCCTGCGGCCAAGGCCGGGAACGTCTCTCGCCGTTTTGCGTCGTCTGCTACCGGGACCAGTGACCCATGTCCGAGACGTTCACCTTCAGCCGGCGAGGCGCGATCGCCGGTCTTGCCGCTACCCTCGTGCCGTTGACTGCCTCATCGCAAACGGCGCTCCCGAGCGGCAGCGAGGCGCAGCCGATAACGCTCCGGGCGCTGCCGGCCAAGCGCAAGCTGATCCCGGACGCTCTGGAGGAAGCCGACCTCTGGCTGTTCGATGGCGCGAGTCCCGTTCCCACGATCCGGGTCAGGCATGGCGACGAGGTCTTTGCCCGGTTCGTGAACGACACACCTAGCCCGCTAACGCTTCACTGGCAGGGCCTTCGCGGTCCGAATGCGATGGACGGTGTGGGAGGCCTGACCCAGCCCCCCGTCGCGCCCGGCGCTTCATTTGACTACCGCTTCCGGCCGCCGGATCCGGGGATCGTCCTCCTTCGGCCGATGGCGCCAGGCAGAGCGGGAGAAGCCGCCGGGCGCGGCCTGGCCGGACTGCTTATCGTCGACGAACGGGAGCCGCCCAAGGTCGCGGCGGACCATACGCTCGTGGTGCGCGATTGGCGGTTGGAGCCCTCCGGAGCGCTCGCTCCGTTCGGTGCGCCGATGGAAGCGGCTATCGCGGGGCGGCTCGGCAACCGCCTCAGCCTCAACGGCGAGGATCCGCCGCGGCGAATCGAGGCCCCAGCCGGGTCACAGATCCGGCTACGTCTCGCAAACGCCGCTAATGCCCGCATCCTCCGAGTCCGCTTCGACGACCTGAAGGTCTTTGTCGCGGCTATTGACGGCCAGCCGACGGATCGCTTCGAGCCGCTCCGCGCGAGCCTCCCCTTCCCGCCTGGCACCCGCTACGACCTCCTCCTCGAACTCGGGCCGGAGCCCGGCCGCACAAGCCGGGTCTCGGCGATGCTGGGGGACGGCATTCCGCTCGTCGAGATCGCGACGACTCCCGTGCCGGCCGGCCACGACAAGGCTCCGGCGCTTACCAACCTGCCCGTGAACCCGCTCCTTCCGCCCGAGATCAGGCTGCAGAGCGCCCTCCGGAAGGACCTCGCAATCACAGGCGGCGCGACCCGCGGCCCGTCCGGCGAGCCGGTCTTCGCAGGTGAGCCAGGCGCGATCTGGAAAGTGAACGGTGCGGCGGGGCGTGCGAACGGCCCTCCCCTGTTCACGGCGAAGCGGGGCCAGCCTGTCGTGCTCGCGCTGCACAACCAGACCGGCTTCCCGCAGCCTCTCCACCTTCACGGTCATGTCTGCCGCCTGCTCCATGGGCTCGACGATGGCTGGGAGCCCTACTGGCTCGACACGCTGCAGATTGCCGAGGGCCGGACCTCCCGCATCGCTTTTATTGCCGACAACCTAGGGAAGTGGGTGATTGGGTCGAGCGTTCTGGAGCGCTTCGACACGGGGCTGTGGGGCTGGTTCGAGGTGACCTGAGGCTCTGTGATGCTCGCGAGGAGTAGCGAATGGCGAAACGGGTTCTCGTCACCGCCGGGGCATCCGGGATCGGGCTCGCAATTGTGCGGGCCTTCGCGGATGCGGGTGCGGGCGTCTACACCTGCGACGTCGACGATCAGGCACTGGCGAGAGCCGGGACCGAGATCCGCGGGCTCCTTACCCGGCGCTGCGACATCGGCGACCGCCCGGCCGTGGAGGCCATGATCGCGGATGCGGCCGCTCGGCTCGGCGGGATCGACGTGCTTGTCAACAATGCCGGCATCGCGGGCCCGACGAGCCCGGTCCAGGATCTCGATCCCAACGACTGGGAGGCGGTTCTCCGCGTGGACCTCACGGGCGCGTTCCTGGTGGCCAAGCATGCGATCCCGCACCTGATCGCAGCGGGCGGCGGCACCATCGTCAACATGGCATCGGCGGCCGGACGCTTCGGCTACGCCAATCGCAGCCCCTATGCGGCCGCTAAATGGGGGCTGATCGGCCTCACGAAGACACTCTCGATGGAACTCGGGCAGCACGGAATCTGCGTGAACGCGATCGCGCCTGGCGCCGTGGACGGCGACCGAATCCGCCGGGTGTTCGAGGGGCGGGCGGAGCTTTCGGGCCACACGCCCGAGGAGGAGATGCAGGGCGCACTCGCGCACCAATCGGTGAAGCGCCTCGCCCAGGCCGCCGAGATCGCGGCGCTCGCGGTCTTCCTGGCCTCCCCGGCCGCGCGGTCCATCTCCGGCCAGGTCATCCCGGTCGACGGCGACCAGCAGCGGAACTGAGCGGCCGATTACCCGAGCAGCTCGCTCATGATCGCCGGGAGCAGGTCCGGCAGGTCCTCCGCGATCAGTCCCGGGCCGAACCGCGCGCCCGCCTCGGCATGCATCCAGACGGCGCAGCAGGCGGCCTCGAAGCCGGGCATGCCCTGGGCCATCAGGCCCGTGACGATGCCGCCGAGCACGTCGCCCGATCCAGCCGTGCCGAGGTACGGCGAGCCATTCTCGTTGATGGCCGCCCGGCCCTCCGGGGAGGCGATCACGGTGTCAGCGCCCTTCAGAACCACGATTGCGTCCGTGAACGCCGCGAGACCCGAAGCCCTGTCGAGCTTCGACGGGCAGGTCGCGATGGACCGCGCTTCTGAGCTCTCGCCGGCGCTCGCCAGGAGGCGCTTCAGCTCGCCCTCGTGCGGCGTCAGCACGACCGGCGTCTCGCGCGGGGAGCGGGTCAGCTCCCGGAATGCGTCCGCTGCGCCGGAGAAGCTGGTCAGCGCATCCGCGTCGAGGACCGTCGCGCGATCCGCCTCCAGCGCCGCCTCGACCCAGCGGCGCGTGACCTCGCCCACGCCCAAGGCTGGCCCGAGGGCGAGCGCGTTGAAGCGGTGATCGGTGAGGAGGTCGGAGAACTCCTCAGGGTCGTCGCAGACGCGCATCATGATCGCGGTCAGGTGCGCGGCATTGACCGCGAGCGCGCGTGCCGAGGTCACGACCGAGACCAGGCCAGCGCCGGCCCGGAGGGCGCCTCGGGCGGCGAGCCGTGCGGCACCCGTGTGGCCGGGCCCGCCGGACACGACGAGCGCATGGCCGCGGTCGTACTTATGTCCTGCAGGGTCGAGCCGGGGAAAAGCGGAGAGCCAGAGCTCGGGTGCGTTGGCGTGAAGAACGGGGCCGCCGAGCCCGACGCGGGATACACTGATATCAGCCACCTCCACCTCTCCCGCGAGGCCCCGCCCAGGGAAGAGAAGGTGACCGGGCTTGCGGCACGCGAAGGTCACGGTCCGGTTAGCCTCGATTGCCACGCCGCGGATCGCGCCGGTGTCCGCATCCACACCGGACGGGATGTCGATGGCGAGCACGGGCTTTCCGGAGCGAGCCACGCGACCGACAACCTCGGCCATCTCGCCCTGGAGGTCGCGCGCGAGCCCCGTGCCGAACAGGGCGTCCACCACGAGATCGGCTGCGGCGGGGTTGGCTTCCGCAAGGGGCAGCACCGCCTGTCCCCAAAGCTGGCCGGCTTCGGCAGCATCACCCCCGAGTTCCGGAACCTGTCTCGCGCCGGCAACACTGACCTGGTAGCCGCGATTGGCGAGTACGCGCGCCACCACGAACCCGTCGCCGCCGTTGTTTCCAGGCCCACAGAGGACGAGAACGCGGCCGCCCTCGTCGAGCATGCGGGCGGCCACGTCCGCAGCCGCCTCCCCCGCCCGCATCATCAGCATGAAGCCTGGAGTGCCTGCCGCGATCGCCCGCCGATCGGCTTCGCGCATCTGACCCGAATTGAGCAGAAGCTGCATGGGGATTCATCGCTGTTCGAGTTGAACTGCCCAAGCAGCCGTCCAGTGCCTACAAAATGGGCGAACGCTGCGCAGGAGATAATCAGAGACCCAGGCTGCGTTCTGGATTCGACGTGGCACAGCCCCTGCCCTGATGCTAAGACCCAGCCGAGCGGACGTCGCGTATTCAGGCCCACCCGAGATGAAGAAGATCGAAGCCATCATCAAGCCGTTCAAGCTGGACGAGGTGAAGGAGGCGCTTCAGGACGTTGGCCTGCAGGGCATAACTGTCGTCGAGGCTAAGGGCTTCGGTCGCCAGAAGGGTCACACCGAGTTGTATCGCGGCGCCGAGTACGTCGTGGATTTTCTGCCCAAGGTGAAGCTCGAGATCGTGCTCGCGGACGAGCAGGTCGATGCCGCGGTTGAGGCAATCCGCAAGGCCGCCCAGACAGGGCGCATCGGCGATGGCAAGATTTTTGTATCGACGGTCGAGGAAGCGATCCGCATCCGAACCGGAGAAACCGGCACGGACGCAATCTAGGCGCCTGACGCTCCCGCTCGAGCATCATCGGGCGTTTTCTACTCAGTATGGAGAGGACCACGTGGCCACGACGACAGCCAAAGACGTGCTTGCGGCGATAAAGGACAACGACGTCAAGTACGTCGATCTGCGGTTCACGGACCCGCGCGGCAAGTGGCAGCACGTCACCTTTGACATCGCGCTCGTGGACGAGGACCTCTTCGCGGAGGGCACGATGTTCGACGGCTCGTCCATCGCCGGCTGGAAGGCGATCAACGAGTCCGACATGATCCTGTTGCCGGATCCGTCGACGGCTCAGATGGACCCGTTCTTCTCGGCCTCCACGATGTCGATCGTCTGCGACATCCTCGAGCCCTCGACCGGCGAGCCCTATGATCGCGACCCGCGCGGCATCGCCAAGAAGGCCGAGACCTACATGAAGTCGCTCGGGATCGGCGATACCACGTACTTCGGCCCCGAGGCCGAGTTCTTCATCTTCGACGACGTGAAGTTCATGGCCGACCCGTACAATACGGGCTTCCGCCTGGACGGCGTCGAGCTGCCGACGAACGGCGACACGGATTACGAGGGTGGCAATATGGGCCACCGGGTCCAGATGAAGGCCGGCTACTTCCCAGTGCCGCCGCTGGATTCCGCCCAGGACATGCGCGGCGAGATGCTGGCCGCCATGCAGGCCATGGGTGTTTCCGTCGAGAAGCATCACCACGAGGTGGCGTCCGCCCAGCACGAACTCGGCATGAAGTTCGATACGCTCGTGCCCATGGCCGACCAGATGCAGATCTATAAGTACTGCATCCACAACGTGGCCCAGAGCTACGGCAAGTCGGCGACCTTCATGCCGAAGCCGGTCTATGGCGACAACGGCTCGGGCATGCACGTGCACCAGTCGATCTGGAAGGACGGGAAGCCCATCTTCGCCGGCGACAAGTATGCCGACCTCAGCCAAGAGTGCCTCTGGTACATCGGCGGCATCATCAAGCACGCCAAGGCCCTGAACGCCTTCACGAACCCGTCGACGAACTCCTACAAGCGTCTCGTCCCGGGCTACGAGGCGCCGGTGCTCCTGGCCTATTCCGCGCGCAACCGCTCGGCCTCGTGCCGTATCCCCTGGACGCAGAACCCAAAGGCCAAGCGCGTCGAGGTCCGCTTCCCCGATCCCACCGCGAACCCCTATCTCGCCTTCTCGGCCATGCTGATGGCCGGCCTCGACGGCATACAGAACAAGATCGATCCGGGTCCCGCCATGGACAAGGACCTCTACGATCTGCCGCCCCGCGAGCTGAAGGAGATCCCGACTGTCTGCGGTTCGCTCCGCGAGGCGCTCGAGAGCCTGGACAAGGACCGGTCGTTCCTGAAAGCCGGGGGCGTGTTCACGGACGCCTTCATCGACTCGTTTATCGAGCTCAAGATGACCGAGGTCGCGCGGTTCGAGATGACGCCGCACCCCGTCGAGTTCGTCATGTACTACTCGGTCTGATCCCTCGGGGGCGGCCAGAAAGCCACGCCGGAGCCTCACCGCTCCGGCGTTTTCGTTTAGGCCCTCGATAGCCGATGAAGGGTCAAACGATCCGACGTCCGGGGCTCCGCATTCGAGCCGCTGTTGCTAAAGTCCTGATAGTGGGAACAAGGCTGCGATCGCGGCGAACACGACGTCGGCCGCGATCGTGGTCCAGATCGCGCGCTCTCTCAGAGCCGGGTTAGCAGGGGCACCCGGCTCCGTCCCCTCCGCGATCTCCCCAACCTCCGCCTGCGTTTGCACGCGGATCGGCAGAATGGCGAATACGAGCGTCCACCAAACGACGAAATAGAGGCCGAACGCTCCAGAAACTGTCAGCTTCAGGAGCACGCCTACGTAAATTCCGAGGCTTGCGAGGACGAGAACCGCGAGGATCGTCAACAGCAGCGAGCGCGCTGCCCAATGGACCGGACCCATGGCTCAGGCCTGCTCGAGTTCGGTCAGCGTGCCGCAGAAATCCTTCGGATGGAGGAAGAGGACTGGCTTGCCGTGCGCACCGATCTTCGGCTCTCCCCCTCCGAGCACCCGCGCGCCTTCTGCAACGAGGCGGTCGCGCGCAGCGCGGATGTCGTCAACCTCATAGCAGAGATGGTGGATCGCGCCGTCGGGGTTGCGATCCAGGAAGGCGCGGATCGGCGAGGTCTCGCCAAGGGGCTCGAGGAACTCGATCTTCGTGTTCGGCAGGTTCACGAAGACAACCGTGACGCCGTGCTCGGGTTGGGGCAGCGGCTCGGACACGTCGGCGCCCAGGGTGCCTCGATAGATGCGGGTCGCGGCCGCGAGATCCTTCACGGCGATGGCCACGTGATTGAGCCGTCCGATCATCCTCGTCTCACCTTCGCCGCAAGCTTGACGGTAGCCTATACCTCGACGATGAGCACATGGCAGGCGGGCTTCTTTCCCCAATGGGCGCGCAGGATACCCCGGACCGCGCGTCCGACCGCCTGCTCCACGGCCTCGGAATCGCGCCGCCGCGCCCGCGGTAGCCCGTTCAGCGTCTCGGCGATGGCGTTGTCGATCAGCTCCGCGAAGCTCTCGCCGGTCCGGCTGCGCTCGGGGATGCCCATATGCTCGACCGCAGGATCGGATGCGAGCTCGCCGCGTTCGTCGATCGCGATGGCGATCGAGACGATGCCCGCGAAGGAGAGCTTCCGGCGCTCGGGGATGGCCTTGTCGCCCTGCCCGATCACGACGTCGCCGTCCCGGAAGAGCCGCCCGACGGAGACGTGATCGATCACTTCCGGGGTGCCAGGGGCGAGCTTCACGACTGTGCCGTTTCGCGCCTTCACGACGTTCGGAACGCCCTGCTTGCGCGCGAAATCGGCATGAACCGCCAGGTGCAGGTCCTCGCCATGGACGGGAACCGCCACTTGCGGCCGCGTCCATTCGTACATCCGTGCCACCTCCGCTTTCCGCGGATGGCCCGACACATGGACGAGATCCGTCCGGTCCGTGATCACCTCGATCCCGCGCCGGACGAGATTGTTGATGATCGCATTTACCGGGGTCTCGTTCCCCGGGATCGTCCGGGACGAGAAGATGACCCGGTCGCCGGCCGAGAGCGCGATGTCGGGATGCTCGTCTTCCGCGATTCGGGCGAGGGCCGCGCGGGGCTCGCCCTGGGAGCCGGTGAGCAGCGCGACGACACGGCTCCGGTCCAGATAGCCGTAGGCCGGGGGCGGACTGAACTCGTTCAGGCCGGAGAGGTAGCCGCATTCCTCCGCGACATCGACGACGCGGTCCATGGCGCGGCCTACCACGACCACCTCGCGGCCGCAGGCCTGCGCGGCCTCGGCGACTGCCCGGATGCGGGCGACGTTCGACGCGAAGGTGGTGATGGCGACCCGATGAGGCGCGTTCGCGATCAGCTCCTTCAGGGTGGCCGCCACGTCCGACTCGCTCGGGCTCACGCCGTCACGGACGATGTTCGTTGAATCGCAGATAAGCGCGAGCACGCCCTCGTCGCCCAGGGCACGGAAGGAGGCTTCATCCGTCGTGCCGCCGAGATAGGGGGTGGGGTCAATCTTCCAGTCGCCCGTATGCACCACGAGCCCGGCCGGCGTGCGGATCGCGACCGCGTTCGATTCCGGGATCGAATGCGAGACTGGGACGTACTCGATCGAGAACGGCCCGAGCTGGAACCGGTTGCCGGGTGCGATCTCGTTTAACTCGATCTTCGGCGCTCCGGGTTCGCCCAGCTTCCGCGCCTCGATGAGCCCGACGGCGAAGCGCGTCGCGTAGACGGGAGCGCGGAGCCGAGGCCACATCTCGACCAGCGCGCCGATATGGTCCTCATGCGCATGCGTGATCAGGATCCCGAGGAGGTCGGCCTTCCGCTTCTCGATGAAGCTGAGGTCCGGGTACATCACGTCGACGCCCGGCATGTGCTCCTCGCTCGCGAAGCCCATGCCGCAATCGACCAGGATCCACTTGCGGCGCCGCTCCGGCCCGAAGCCGTAGAGCGCGGCATTCATGCCTATCTCGCCGACCCCGCCGAGCGGCAGAAAGACGAGTTCCTCGTCAGGGCTCATGCAGCAGCCTCCTGGCGCGCAGTTGCCGCCGAATCGAAATGAACCTCGCCGGCGGTGATCGTCCTGACCTCGCCGATCTCTGTCCGAAGCACCAGTTGACCCCGCCCGTCGATGGTCTGGAACGTGCCCGCGACCACACCCGCGGCGGAGCGAACCGAGATCGGCCCGCCGACGCCCGCGGCGCGTGCGAGCCAGAGGTCCCGGATAGCACCGAAGCCCCTGCCCTCATCCCAGAGCCTGAGCGCCCGCACCCATTCGTAGCTGAGCGCGGCGAAGACATCCTCCGCCGTCACGGTCAGGGCGAAGGCGCCGAGCGATTCCGCCGGATAAGGCAGCCCCTCCGGCGCATGCACGACATTGACGCCGATCCCGATCACGACCGCCCTTGCCTGCCCGAGGCTCTCCGTCTCGAGCAGGATGCCGGCGAGCTTCGCGCCATCCGCCAGAACGTCGTTCGGCCATTTGAGGCGGAAGCGGGACGCATCTTGTCCGTTCGCCGAAGGGCAGACGCGCTCCAACGCCCCGACCAGCGCCACGCCCGCGACGAAGCCGAGCGTGGCGATCGTGGCAGAGTCGGCCTGCGTGATCAGGCCGAGACTCGCTGCGAGATTTCCAGGCTCGGTTTGCCAGGCGGAGCCGCGCCGGCCCCGGCCCTGCGTTTGATGCGCGGAGACGATCCAGAGCGGCCCGGGCTCGCCGGCCCGCAGCCGCTCCATGGCTTCCGTGCTGGTAGAGCCGATCGTTCCGTGGGCGGCGAGGCCGTATCCGGCCGCGATGGCATCCGGCGCGAGCGCGAAACTCATCCCGCTCAGAAGAGCGACCGTGCCGCAGCCGCGGCGGAGTTCACGAGCGGCGCAGGGACAATCCAGAAGAGACACACGACGACGCTGCAGGCGATCAGCACCGCCTCGGCCCCCGGCGCCATCCGCTCGAAGCCGGGACGGGGCTCGTCGAAATACATCACCTTAACGACGCGGATGTAATAGTAGGCGCCGATCACGCTCGTCACGACGCCGATCACGGCGAGCGTGTAGAGCCCGGCCTGCACGGCGGCCGCGAAGACGTAGAATTTCGAGAAGAAGCCGGCGAGCGGCGGGATGCCGGCGAGCGAGAACAGCATCATGGCGAGCGCGAAGGAACGCCAGGGATGCGTCGTCGCTGCACCGGAAAGTTCGTCTACAGACTCCAGATAGCGATCACCACGCCGCATGCCGATGATCACCGCAAAGGCGCCGAGCGTCATCGCGAGATAAATCGCCATGTAGACGATCACGCCCTGGATGCCTTCCGGCGTGCCGGCCGCGAGCCCGATCAGGGCGTAGCCGACATTAGCGATGGAGGAATAGGCCATCAGGCGCTTGATGTTCCGCTGGCCGATCGCCGCGAACGAACCGAGCGTCATGGACAGGATGGAGACGAAGATGATGATCTGCTGCCAGGAGTGGATCACCTCCGGGAAGGCACCCATGAAGACGCGCACGGCGATCGCAATCGCGGCGACTTTCTGGGTGGTGGAGAAGAACGCGGTCACGGGCGTCGGCGAGCCCTCGTAGACGTCTGGCGTCCACATGTGGAAGGGCGCCGCCGCAAGCTTGAAGGCGATGCCGGCCGCCACGAACACGATACCGAGGACCAGCCCGATGGGCGCCTCTCCGCGAACCACCTCGGCGATAGCCGGGAAGGACACTGTTCCGGTGAAGCCGTAAATGAGGGATGCGCCGTAAAGCAGCATGCCCGAGGAGAGCGCGCCGAGAACGAAGTATTTCAGGCCAGCCTCGGTCGACCGGGCATCGTCGCGGTGGATCGAGGCGACGACATAGGCCGCAAGGCTCTGGAGTTCGAGCCCGAGATAGAGCGAGATGAGGTCGTTTGCCGACACCATCATCATCATCCCGACCGTGGACAGCAGGATGAGCACCGGGAACTCGAACCGGATGAAGCCCTCGCGCTGCATGTAATCGGAGGACAGCGCGAGCGCCGCCGCCGACCCGATCAGCACCAACGCCTTCATATATTTGGCAAAACCGTCCGCAATGAACGCACCGCCGAGGATCGTGTTCTTCGAGGCTGGCAGGAACGCGACAGCGATCAGGGCGACCAGCAAGACGGCGAAAGCCCCCGTCCCGACGATGTTCGTCGCACGTTTCCCCGAAAACGCGCCGACCATGAGGAGCACAAGCGCTCCCACGGCCACGATGATCTCGGGCGTGGCGAGGCCGAAGCTCGATGCCGCGAAGCTTTGCATATTGTCCGTCTACTCAGCCGGAAGCGCGGCGGTCTTCACCGCAGCCATCGCGCTTTCGACGCCCTTCAAAAGGGCTTCGGTGGGCGGCGCGAAAGTGTCGAGGATGGGGCCGGGCTGCACGCCATAATAGATCGTCAGCAGCACGAGGGGCGCGAAGGTGATGATCTCGCGCCTGTTCAGGTCGAGAATGCCGGCGAGCGACCGCTTCTCGAGCGGGCCGTAGACGACGCGGGAGTAGAGCCAGAGCGCATAGCCGGCCGACAGAATGACGCCGAACGCGGAGAAGAACCCGACCCAGGGGTTTGACCGGAACGCGCCCATCATGGTCAGGAACTCGCCCACGAACCCTGATGTGCCCGGCAGGCCGACATTCGCCATCGTGAAGATGAGGAAGACCACGGCATAGAGGGGCATCCGGTTCACGAGGCCGCCATAGGCCGCGATCTCTCGAGTGTGGATCCGGTCGTAGACGACGCCCACGCAAAGGAAGAGCGCGCCCGACACAAGCCCATGCGAGACCATTTGGAACATGGCCCCCTGAATCCCCTGCGGGTTCAGGGAGAAGAGGCCCATGGTCACGAAGCCCATATGCGCCACGGAGGAGTAGGCAATGAGCTTCTTCATGTCGTCCTGCATCAGGGCGACAAGCGAGGCGTAGATGATCGCGACCACCGACAGCGCGTAGACGAGCGGCTGGAAGTAGAGCGACGCGTCCGGGAACATCGGCAGAGAGAAGCGGATGAAGCCGTAGCCGCCCATCTTCAGGAGGATGCCCGCGAGGATCACCGAGCCGGCGGTCGGCGCCTCGACGTGAGCGTCCGGCAGCCAGGTGTGGACGGGCCACATCGGCATCTTCACGGCGAACGAGGCGAAGAAGGCAAGCCAGAGCCAGGTCTGCATCGAGGCCGGGAACCGGTGCTGCAGCAGGGCCTGGATATCGGTCGTGCCCGCATGCCAGTACATCGCGATAATCGCGAGCAGCATCAGGACCGAGCCAAGGAGCGTGTAAAGGAAGAACTTGAAGGACGCGTAGATACGCCGCTTGCCCCCCCAGATGCCGATGATGAGGAACATCGGCATCAGTCCGGCTTCGAAGAACAAATAAAAGAGGACGAGGTCGCCGGCCGCGAAGACGCCGATCATGGTCGTCTCGAGGACGAGGAAGCAGACGTAATAGGCCTTCACCCGGTGCTCGATCGCCTCCCACGACGCCAGGATGCAGAACGGCATCAGGAAGGTCGTGAGCAGGATGAACGGCATCGCGAAGCCGTCGACGGTCAGCTTGAAGCGGATCGTCTGCGCAAGCCAAGCATGCGTCTCGGTGAGCTGGAAGGCGGGAGTCGAGGGGTCGAACCGGCTCCAGGCGTAGAGCGAGAGCAGGAAAGTCACGACCGTCGCCGCGAGCGCCGCCCAGCGCGCGTTCGAGCGCACGTCAGCGTCGTCGCCGCGCAGCGACAGGATGAAGGCCGCCCCGACCAGCGGGACGATCAGAAGACCGGCGAGAATGCCGAGGCCGAACATCAATGCGCCCCCGCGCCGGTGACGAGATACCAGGTGATCAGGGCCGCGACCCCGATCAGCATCACGAATGCGTAGTGATAGACGTAGCCCGTCTGCAGCCGCACGACGCCGCGGGTCACGTCGACCACACGGGCCGAGATGCCGTCAGGCCCGAGCCGGTCGATGACGTTGCCGTCCCCCTGCTTCCAGAGAAAGCGGCCGAGCCACTTCGCCCCGCGGACAAAGACGAAATCGTAGATCTCGTCGAAGTACCACTTGTTGAGCAGGAATCGATACAGGATTGGGTTCTGCGCCGCGGTCCGGCCGGGCAGCTCGGGCCGGCGGATATACATGAGGAAGGCGAGCAGGAAGCCGCCGATCATCATGACGGCCGGCGACCACACGACCCAGAGCGGGGCGTGGTGCATCTCCTCGAACACCTTGTACTGGCTCGCGCCGAGTGACCCGCGCCAGAAATGCTCGGCATCGTGGCCGATAAAGAAGCGCGAGAAGATCATGCCCGCAAAGATCGCCCCAAAGGCGAGCACGCCGAGCGGAACCAGCATCACGAGCGGACTCTCATGCGGCTGGTGATGGTGGTCGTGATCGGCATGGTGGCCGTGCTCGAGGTCCGAATGCGAGGCAGGCTCGACGTCATGCCCCTTGTTGTCGTGCGCGACGCCCTCGTGGTGGCCCGGCGCTCCGTCCGCGTGATGCGAGACGGCATGGCCTGACGCGTGCGCATGCGCATCGTGCGAGCCGCCCCAGCGCGGCGCCTGCTCGAAGGTCATGAAGAAGAGGCGCCAGGAATAGAACGAGGTCATGAAGGCCGCAATCACCGTGGCCATAAAGGCGAGCGCCGCGCCGCCGCCATGAGACGTGTAGGCCGCCTCGATGATGGCGTCCTTCGAGTAGTAGCCGGCCGTGAAGGGGAAACCGGTTAGCGCGAGCGTGCCGACGGCCATCATGGCGGCCGTGAACGGGATGTAGCGGCGGAGCGCGCCCATGTTCCGCATGTCCTGCTGGTGGTGCATCGCGTGGATGACCGAGCCGGCCCCGAGGAACAGCAACGCCTTGAAGAAGGCGTGCGTGAAGAGGTGGAAGATGCCGGCCCCGAAGGCGCCGACGCCGAGCGCGACGAACATGTAGCCGAGCTGCGAGCAGGTCGAATAGGCGATGACGCGCTTGATGTCGTTCTGCACGAGCCCGACTGTCGCGGCGAAGAAGGCCGTGATCGCGCCGATCACCGTGACGACCGTCAGCGCGTTCGGCGAGAGCTCGAACAGGGGCGAGAGGCGCGCCACCATGAAGACGCCTGCCGTGACCATGGTGGCGGCATGGATGAGCGCCGAGACGGGGGTCGGGCCCTCCATGGCGTCCGGCAGCCAGGTATGCAGGAGGAACTGCGCCGACTTGCCCATCGCGCCCATGAAGAGGAGCAGGCAGGCGAGCGTGATCGCGTTCCAGTCGTAGCCGAGGAAGCGGAAGGTCGCGTCCTTCAACTCGCCCGCGCGCGGCAGGATCTGGTCGAAGGCGACCGAATTGAACAGCACGAAGACCAGGAAGATGCCGAGCGCGAAGCCAAAATCGCCGACGCGGTTGACGATGAAGGCCTTCATGGCCGCCGCGTTCGCGGACGGCTTCTCGTACCAGAAGCCGATGAGGAGGTAGCTTGCGAGGCCGACGCCCTCCCAGCCGAAGAACATCTGAACGAGGTTGTCGGCCGTCACCAGCATCAGCATGGCGAAGGTGAAGAGGGAGAGGAAAGCGAAGAACCGCGGCCGGTGCGGATCCTCGTGCATGTAGCCGATCGAGTAGAGGTGCACGAGCGCGGAGACGCTCGTCACCACGACCAGCATCACGGCCGTCAGCGTGTCGATGCGGAAGGCCCAGTCGACCACGAGGTCGCCAGAGACCATCCAGTTCGCGACCTGCACCCGCGTCGCGCCGGAGCCGAACCCGACGGACACGAAGGCGATCCACGACAGGAGGGCCGCGACGGCGAGCAGCGCCGTCGTGACGATCTCGCTCGGCCGCGGCCCGAGCACGCGGCCGAAGATGCCGGCGATCAGGAAGCCGACGAGGGGGAGAAAGACGATCGCGTGGTACATCGGGCGAAATCAGCCCCGCATCATGTTGATGTCTTCCACCGCGATCGAACCCCGATTGCGGTAGAAGGTGACGAGGATCGCAAGGCCGATCGCGGCCTCGGCGGCGGCCACCGTCAGAACGAAGAGGGCGAAGACCTGGCCGACGATGTCGTTCAGGTGGGACGAGAAGGCGACGAGGTTGATGTTCACGGCGAGCAGGATGAGCTCGACCGACATCAGGATGACGATGACGTTCTTGCGGTTGATGAAGATGCCGAGGACGCCAATCGTGAACAGAATCGCGGCAACGGTCAGGAAGTGTCCGAGCCCGATGGTGGTCATCGCGTGAACTCCCCGAGACCCTGGCGGGAAGGCACCTTGTGCATCTGCACCGCCTCCTCGGGAGTCCTCGCAACCTGCTGGGCAATGTTCTGGCGCTTCACGCCGACCCGGTCTCGGAGCGTCAGCACGATCGCGCCGATCATGGCGACGAGCAGGATCAGGCCGGCCGCCTGGAAGAAGTAGGAGTAGCGCGTGTAGAGCACGCGCCCGATCGCCTCGGTGTTGGTGATTGCCTCCGCCGGCGGGCTCGCGGCGATTGGGACCCGAAGCGCCTCGGGGCTGACGGCCCAGGTCGAGACGACAAGCAGGATCTCGACAAGGAAGATCAGGCCGATCAGGCCTCCGACCGGCAGGTATTGCTGGAAGCCCTGGCGCAGCTCCGCGAAATCGACGTCGAGCATCATGACGACGAAGAGGAACAGCACCGCGACCGCGCCCACATAGACGACCACCAGGATCATCGCCAGGAACTCGGCATGCAGCAGGATGAAGAGACCTGCCGCGTTCACGAAGGCGAGGATCAGGAACAGCACCGACTGGACGGGGTTGCGCGAGGCGACCACCATCACGGCCGACGCGACGGTGATCGTCGCGAAGATGTAGAAGAAGAGTGCGGTCATCGGCGATCGGGGTTCAGGCCCGGCCTCTTCTGGTTCAGGCGGGACATGAGTCCCGAGGGTCTATAGGCCCCTGCCCCGGACGGGACAACGGCGCGAAGCGTGCGGTCCGGAGCCTTACCGGTAAGGGGCGTCCATGCGGATGTTGCGCTGGAGCTCGCGCTCCCAGCGATCGCCGTTCTCGAGCAGCTTCTGCTTGTCGTAGAGCAGCTCCTCGCGGGTCTCGACCGAGAACTCCATGTTCGGCCCCTCGACGATGGCGTCCACTGGGCAGGCCTCCTGGCACATGCCGCAATAGATGCACTTCACCATGTCGATGTCGTAGCGCGTCGTGCGGCGGGTACCGTCGTTTCGGCGCGGGCCGGCTTCGATGGTGATCGCCTGGGCGGGGCAGATCGCCTCGCACAGCTTGCACGCGATGCAGCGCTCCTCGCCGTTGGGATAGCGGCGCAGCGCATGCTCGCCGCGAAAGCGGGGCGAGTAGTAGTTCTTCTCGAAGGGATAGTTGATCGTCGCCTTCGGCTTGAAAAAGTACTTCATCGACAGCACGAACGCCGCGACGAACTCCTTCAGGAGGAGGGAGGTAGCCGCCTGGGCGACATTCATTGCACGACTCCTCTCGTCGCGACGGGTTCGGCCGGAACGGCGCCGCGCGGGGCCAGATCGGTGAGTTTCAGAACGCCCGCTACGAGGACGACCATCACGAGCGAGAGCGGCAGGAACACTTTCCAGCCGAGGCGCATGAGCTGGTCGTAGCGGTAGCGCGGCACGAAGGCCTTCACCATCGCGATCAGGAAGAACAGGAAGCTCGCCTTCAGGACGAACCAGATCACACCCGGGATCCAGGTGAAGGGCGGGAACGGGAGCGGCGAAAGCCAGCCGCCGAGGAAGAGGATCGTTCCCAGCGCGCACATGGTCATGATGGCCACGTACTCGCCGAGCATGAACATCAGGAACGGCGTCGAGGAATACTCGACCATGTAGCCGGCCACGAGCTCGGATTCGGCCTCGGGCAGGTCGAAGGGCGGCCGGTTCGTCTCGGCCATCGCCGAGATGAAGAACACCACGAACATCGGGAGGAGCCACAGCCAGTACCAGCCGAAGATTCCGAAAGCCGTGTTCTGCGCCTCGACGATCTTCGTCAAGTTCAGCGAGCCCGCGCACATCAGAACCGTGATGATCACGAAGCCGATCGAGACCTCGTAGGACACCATCTGGGCGGTCGAGCGGAGCGCGCCGAGGAAGGGGTACTTCGAGTTCGAGGCCCAGCCGCCCATGATCACGCCGTAGACACCCAGGGAGGAGACCGCGAACAGGTAGAGGATACCCACGTTGATGTCGGCGATCGCCCAGCCGGCATTCAGCGGGATCACGGCCCAGGCCGCGAGCGAGATCGTGGCGAAGACGAAGGGCGCGAGCAGGAAAATGCCCTTGTTCGCGGAGGCGGGAATGACCGGCTCCTTGAAGAAGAACTTTGTCAGATCCGCAAAGCTCTGCAGCAGCCCCCAGGGCCCGACGACGTTCGGCCCCCGCCGGAGCTGCACCGCCGCCCACACCTTACGGTCGGCATAGAGCGCGAACGCAATGAAGACGAGGAGCGCGACCAGGAGAACGACGCTCTTCAGCGCGATCAGCAGGACCGTCAGGATGATGTCGGTGGCGCTCATGGGGCGATCCTACTCGGCGGCCTGGAGCGCCGAGGGCGCCCCGAGCAGGGCCGAGCATTCGGCCATGACCCGCGATGCGCGGGCGATGGGGTTCGTGAGATAGAAGTCGCGGATAGTGTGGGCGAACGCCTCGTGTCCGGGCCAGCCGCCGAGCGCCGAGAGCCCCTGCAGGACCGAAGCCCCGGAGGCAGGCGCGATCTCCTCGATGCGGGCGAGATGCGGGTGCTGCGCGTACAGGGCCCGGCGGAGCGCGGCGAGGCTGTCGAAGGGCAGCCGCTTGCCAAGCACATCCGACAGCGCGCGCAGGATCGCCCAGTCCTCGCGGGCGTCGCCCGGCGGGAACACGGCGCGGTTCGTCATCTGCACCCGGCCTTCGGTGTTCACGAAGGTGGCCGATTTCTCGCTATAGGCCGCGCCGGGCAGGATCACGTCCGCGCGGTGCGCGCCGCGGTCGCCATGCGTGCCCTGGTAGATGACGAAGGCGCCCGACGCGACGTCGATCTCGTCCGCGCCGAGGTTGAAGAGCACGTCCACACCACTCGGCGCCGCCATGGCCGGCGCAGTCAGGCCGCCCTCCCCCGGCACGAAGCCGAGGTCGAGGCCGCCGACGCGCGATGCTGCCGTATGGAGGAAGGCGAGACCGTTCCAACCCTCCTTCACGGCGCCGATCGCCGAGGCGAGCTGCGCGACGGCCGCCAGGATCGTGGCGCCGTCCTGACGGGAGGTCGCGCCGGCGCCGACGATCACGAGCGGCCGCTCGGCTTTCGACAGCGCGCCGTTGAAGCTGTGCCGCCCTCCGACGAGCTCGACCAGCGTGTCGGGGCCGGCGCCGAGATACTCGTACGGGTAGGTCAGGTCGACCTTCGGGCCGATCAGCGCGATCGGCAGCGGCGCCGTGCGCCAGCGCCTGCGAATGCGCTGGTTGATGATGGCCGCCTCGAGCCTCGGGTTTGATCCAATGATGACGATGGCATCGGCCTCGTCGATCCCGGCGATCGTCGGGTTGAACAGGTAGGAGGCGCGGCCATGCGCCGGCGTCAGCACCGAACCGTCCTGCCGGCAATCGATGTTCTTCGAGCCGAGGCTCTCCATGAGGAGCTTCAGCGCGAACATCTCCTCGATGCCGGCGAGGTCGCCCGCGATTGCGCCGATGCGGCCGGGATCCGTGCCCTTCACCCGGGCGGCAATCGCCGCGAAGGCCTCGTTCCAGGAGGCCGGGCGAAGTCGCCCGTTCTCCCGCACGAAGGGCCGGTCGAGCCGCTGCAGCCGAAGCCCGTCGACGTGCTGGCGCGTCTTGTCGGAGATCCACTCCTCGTTGATGTCCTCGTTGACCCGGGGGAGAACACGCATGACCTCCTTGCCGCGGGAATCGACGCGGATGTTGGAGCCGACCGCATCCATGACGTCGACGGACGGCGTCTTTGCGAGCTCCCAGGGCCGCACGTTGAAGGCCTGCGGCTTGTGTGTGAGCGCGCCGACGGGGCAGAGGTCGGCGACGTTCGCCTGCAGCTCCGAGCCCATCGCGTGCTCGAGATAGGTCGTGATCTCCATGTCCTCGCCGCGGCCTGTCGCGCCGAGATCCGGCACGCCGGCGACCTCAGCGACGAAGCGGATGCACCGCGTGCAATGGATGCAGCGGTTCATCGAGGTTTTGACCAGCGGGCCGATATACTTGTCGTGTACCGCGCGCTTGTTCTCGTGGAAGCGGGAGGTGTCGACCCCATAGGCCATGGCCTGGTCCTGGAGATCGCATTCGCCGCCCTGGTCGCAGATCGGGCAGTCGAGCGGGTGGTTGATGAGGAGAAACTCCATCACCCCCTCGCGGGCCTTCTTCACCATGGGCGACTTGGTCACTACGGTCGCCGGCTCGCCGTTCGGGCCCGGGCGGCAATCGCGTACGCCCCAGGCGCAGGACGCCACCGGCTTCGGGGCGCCCTTCAGCTCCACAAGGCACATCCGGCAATTGCCCGCGATCGACAGCCGCTCGTGGAAGCAGAAGCGCGGAATCTCCGCGCCTGCCAGTTCGCAGGCCTGCAGCAGGGTGTATTCCGGGGGGACGTCGATCTCGGCGCCGTCGACGATGATCTTTGTCATCTTATCTGTCCGTCACTCCGCCGCCATGAGCACGGGCTCGGAATGGGGGTTGTTGGAGTAGAGGTCGATCCGCTTCTCGATCTCGCCTCGGAAGTGGCGGATGAGGCCCTGGATCGGCCAGGCCGCCGCATCGCCGAGCGCGCAGATCGTGTGCCCTTCGATCCGGGTCGTGACGTCGAGCAGGAGGTCGATCTCGCGCTTCTGCGCCCGGCCGTCGGCCATGCGGGACAGGACGCGCCACATCCAGCCCGTTCCCTCGCGGCACGGCGTGCACTGGCCGCAGCTCTCGTGCTTGTAGAAGTAGGAGATCCGGGCGATCGCCCGGACGATGTCCGTCGACTTGTCAAGCACGATCACGGCCGCCGTGCCGAGGCCCGACTTCAGGTTCCGGAGCGTGTCGAAATCCATCGGGGCGTCGATGATCTCGTGCGCCGGGACCAGCGGGACCGACGAGCCGCCGGGGATCGAGCAGAGCAGGTTGTCCCAGCCGCCCCGCATGCCGCCGCAATGGCGGTCGATGAGCTCGCGGAAGGTGATGCCCATCTCCTCCTCCACGTTGCAGGGCTTGTTCACGTGCCCGGAAACGCAGAAGAGCTTGGTGCCCGTGTTGTTCTTCGTGCCGAGCCCGGCGAACCAGGCGCCGCCGCGGCGCAGGATCGTCCCCGCGACCGCGATGGATTCGACGTTGTTCACCGTCGTCGGGCAGCCATAGAGGCCCATATTGGCCGGGAATGGCGGCTTCAGCCGTGGCATCCCCTTCTTGCCCTCAAGGCTCTCGAGCAGCGCCGTCTCCTCGCCGCAGATGTAGGCCCCTGCACCGTGGTGGACGTAGATGTCGAACGGGTAGCCGTGGACGTTGTCCTTGCCAATGAGCCGGGCCGCATAGGCCTCGTCGACGGCCCGCTGCAGCGCCTCACGCTCGGCGATATATTCGCCCCGCACATAGACGTAGCAGGCATGGGCGCGCATCGCGAAGGATGCGATCATGCAGCCCTCGATCAGGAGATGCGGATCATGCCGCATGATCTCCCGGTCCTTGCAGGTGCCGGGCTCTGACTCGTCGGCATTCACGACCAGGTAATGCGGTCGGCCGTCCGACTGCTTCGGCATGAACGACCACTTGAGCCCGGTCGGGAAGCCGGCGCCGCCGCGGCCGCGCAGACCCGAAGATTTCATCTCCTCGATGATCCAGTCGATCCCCTTGTCGAGGAAGAACTTCGTGCCGTCCCAGGCGCCACGACGGCGCGCGGCTTCGAGCCCCGGCGAGTGAAAGCCGTAGAGGTTCGTGAAGATGCGGTCTTTGTCGGCGAGCGCCATCTGTCAGCTCACTCCTTCGGCGCCACGCCCGGAGACACGTCCGGGTCGGCCCCGACGGGCTTGGTGTCCGATCCGTCCCGGCGGTCGGCCGTATCGCGGGGCGGCGTTCCGGCGACCGGCGACGTGCCGCCTGCATCCGCCGCGACCTTTCCGTCGCTCGGCTTGGATGGGGTCGCGACATACGATTTGTCGCTCTGCTGCGGGCGGGTCGAGGTCTCGGGTCCGGGATAGACGACGCCCGTCGAGTCCGTGCGCGCGGCGCCGGCACGGTCCGCCGGATTGATCGGCGTCTCGCCGGCGGCGGCGCGCTGTGCCGGAGCATCGGCCACAGGGCTGTGCCGCGGGCGATTGTCCTCCGGCTTCGCCGCCTTGAGGGGGCCATCGCCGGTTGCGGCCGCCGTCTCACCCGTCCTGACGGCGCTCGGATGGTCGGCAAGGTCGTCCTTGAACCGCTCGCGCCAACTGCCAACGACGGAGCCGTCGTACAGCGCCGGATCGGTCAGCGTGTGTACGGCCTCGAGCGGCTCGGACGAAACGCGACCGCTCTGCGGGCCCGGCCTCACCTCGCGACCGGCTTTCAGGTCGTCGAGCAGCTTGATCAGGAGATCGGGCGTCAGGTCCTCGAAATAGTCGTCGTTAATCTGCACCATGGGCGCGTTGCAGCACGCGCCAAGGCATTCGACCTCGAGCCACGAGAAATAGCCGTCCTCGGTGACGTGGTGCTGGTCGCCGACTCGGTCGAGCAGGACCTGCTTCAGATCGATTGCGCCCTTCACGTGGCACGGAACGGTGCCACAGAGCTGGATGAAGTAGCGCCCGACCGGCTCCAGGTTGAACATCGTGTAGAAGGTCGCGACCTCCATTACCCGGATCAGGGGCATGCCGAGCGCCGCCGCGACACCTTCAATAGCCTTCTGCGGCAACCAGCCGCCATTCTGCTTCTGAGCCTTCCAGAGCGCCGGGATGACGGCCGAGGCCTGCCGGTTCTCCGGATACTTGGCGATCTGGGTCTGGAGCCAGCGCTCGTTCTCCGCCGTGAAGGCGAAGGAGCCCGGCTGGACCTCGGCGGGGGCGAGACGACGGACGGCCATCAGCGATCAACCTCGCCGAACACGATATCGAGGGAACCGAGCACGGCGGAGACATCGGCCAGCATGTGGCCGCGGCACATGAAATCCATGGCCTGCAGATGCGCGAATCCGGGCGCCCGGATCCGGCAGCGATACGGCTTGTTCGTGCCGTCAGAGACCAGATACACGCCGAACTCGCCCTTGGGCGCCTCCACGGCGGCATAGACCTCGCCGGCCGGCACGTGGAAGCCCTCCGTGTAGAGCTTGAAGTGGTGGATGAGCGCTTCCATCGAGCGCTTCATCTCGCTCCGCTTCGGCGGCGCGACCTTGCCATCGAGCGACGTCACAGGCCCGTCGCCCTCCGGGGAGCGTAGCTTATGGATGCACTGCTTCATGATGCGGACTGATTCCCGCATCTCGAGCATCCGGATCACTTGGCGGTCGTAGTTGTCGCCATTCGTGCCGACCGGGATGTCGAAGTCGAGCTCCTCGTAGCACTCGTAGGGCTGCGACTTGCGCAGGTCCCAGGCCGCGCCCGAGCCGCGCACCATCGGGCCCGAGAAGCCGAGCCGCCAGCAATCCTCGAGGGTCACGACGCCGACATCGACGTTGCGCTGCTTGAAGATGCGGTTGCCGATGAAGAGCGCGTCGAGGTCGTCGCAGACCTTCAGGAACGGGTCGCACCAGCTCCAGATGTCATCGATCAGCTCGGGCGGAAGGTCCTGGTGGACGCCGCCCGGACGGAAGTAGTTGGCGTGGAGCCGCGACCCGGACGCGCGCTCATAGAATACCATCAGCTTCTCGCGCTCCTCGAAGCCCCAGAGCGGGGGCGTGAGCGCGCCAACATCCATCGCCTGCGTCGTGACGTTCAGGAGGTGAGACAGGATGCGGCTGATCTCGAGGAACAGCACGCGCACGAGCTGGCCGCGCTTCGGCACCTCGATGCCGAGCAGCTTCTCGATGGCCAGGCAGTAGGCGTGCTCCTGGCTCATCGGCGCGACGTAGTCGAGCCGATCGAAGTAGGGGTTTGCCTGAACGTAGGTCTTGTACTCGATCAGCTTCTCGGTGCCGCGGTGGAGCAGCCCAATATGCGGGTCGACCCGCTCGATCACCTCGCCGTCCAGCTCCAGCACAAGGCGGAGAACGCCGTGCGCGGCCGGGTGCTGCGGGCCGAAATTGATCGAGAAATTCCGGATATCGTGCTCTTTGCCCGCGCTCGGGAGCTGTGCGCCGTTCTCTCGCAGCGCAACCGTTGTTTCCGGGTGCGGGCGGCTATCGAGCAGCTCGTCGCGCTGTGCCGCGAGCCCGTGATCGTCGAGGGCCATCTCAGCCTGCCTTCGCCTTCTCGTCGCCGGGCAGGACGTAATCCGTCCCCTCCCAGGGCGAGAGAAAATCGAAGCTGCGGAATTCCTGCTGCAGCTTCACGGGTTCGTAGACCACACGGCCTTCGGTATCGTCGTAGCGGACCTCAACATACCCGGTCATCGGGAAGTCCTTGCGGAGCGGATGCCCCTCGAAGCCGTAATCGGTGAGGATGCGGCGCAGGTCCGGATGCCCGGTGAACAGGATGCCGTAGAGGTCATACGCCTCGCGCTCGTACCAGTCCGCCGCCGGGAACACCTCGATGATCGACGGCACGGGCGTGACCTCGTCCGTCTCCACCTTGACCCGGATGCGCTGGTTCAGGTGGGGCGCGAGCAGGTGATAGACGACGTCGAAGCGCTCCTCGCGCCCTGGATAGTCCGCACCACACAAGTCGATGAAGCAGACGAACCGGCAAAGCGGGTCGTCCCGCAGGAAGGTGATCGCCTGCACGATAGCCGAGCGGTCCACAACGATCGTCAGCTCGCCGTACGACACGGCATGGCCGGTCACGGCCGTACCGAGACGCTCGGCGATGTGATGGCCGAGTTGAGCGAGATCCTGGGCCATAATCAGCGCTCGATGGTTCCGGTCCGGCGGATCTTCCGCTGCAGGAGCAGCACGCCGTAGAGCAGCGCTTCCGCGGTCGGCGGGCACCCGGGCACGTAGATGTCCACCGGCACAATCCGGTCGCAGCCTCGCACCACCGAATACGAGTAGTGGTAGTAGCCGCCGCCGTTGGCGCAGGATCCCATCGAAATGACGTAGCGCGGCTCCGGCATCTGGTCGTAGACCTTGCGGAAGGCGGGAGCCATCTTGTTGGTCAGGGTGCCGGCCACGATGATCACATCCGACTGGCGCGGCGTCGCGCGCGGCGCGAAGCCGAAGCGCTCGGCGTCGTAGCGCGGCATCGACATCTGCATCATCTCGACCGCGCAGCAGGCGAGCCCAAACGTCATCCACATGAGCGAGCCGGTGCGCGCCCAAGTGATGAGGTCCTCCGCGGTGGTAACCACGAATCCCTTGTCGGCGAGTTCGGCATTGACCTCGCGATAAAACGGGTCGGTCGCCCCAACCGGCATGCCGGTCGACGGGTCGATTATGCCGCGCGGCGCCGGCGCGATCGCGGTCTGGGAGGCGGTCAGTCCCATTCCAGCGCTCCCTTCTTCCACTCGTAGATGAAGCCGATCGTCAGGACGGCAAGGAAAATCATCATCGACCAGAAGCCGTACCAACCGAGATCCCCGAACGTGATCGCCCAGGGAAACAGGAACGCGACCTCGAGATCGAAGATGATGAACAGGATGGCGACGAGATAGAACCGGATATCGAACTTCATCCGGGCGTCGTCAAAGGCGTTGAAGCCGCACTCGTACGCCGAGAGCTTCTCCGGATCGGGGCTCTTGTAGGCGAGCAGGAACGGCGCGACGAGCAGCGCCGCGGCGATCGCAAGCGACACGCCGATGAATATGATGAGAGGAAGATAGTCCGATACGACTTCGTTCATTCGCCACCTGCGAACGCGGACAGGCCTGGTGGCCGTAACGCGTTAGGCTGCTTGTCTTTGTGGCTGATATGGCCGCGTGCCGGACCGTCCGCAAAGCGTTCGGGTCGATTATCGTAGCGCTTCTAAGGTGACAAGCTGTCGCTGCGCCGCACAAAGGCATTTCGCGGCACGATCGACCGGGGCAGCTCTGTGGGAACATCCGGGCCCCTCGCGCCCGCGAACTCGGCCCGGGCGGGGCGCCCCGCAGCCAGCCCGAACGCCGCCGCTCTCCCTTCTGTCGGTCCAGGATCGGAGCCGAAGTAGGCCTTCTGCGCCGTGGTCGTCCGGGTCAGCTCCCGCGATGCAGGAAACAGGCGTACAGCCGCCTCACCGACCCGGAGACCAGCCACTGGGGCACGTAAGGGGCAGTGATATGCGTCCTTGAACGGCCGACGAGGTGACCCATATAGGTAACAGCGGTCGGGCCCGCGCTCGCGCACAGCTTGAGCGTCCCGCCGCCCATCTTCGCCCGTCCCGGCAGATAGTCCGGCGCTGTGGAGTTGGATGATGCGCCCGCCGGGATCTATCTCGCGCGGGCGTTTTCGTGTCTTGGATCGGCTGGGTCCGGTCCGAAACCAGAGAAGAGCAATGAGTCGCAAACCGAAACCGCCCGCAGGTTGGGGCGAGTTGAACATCGCCCTCAACGGCCTCGTCCGGGAGGGCGTGATCCTGAGCTACAGCACAGGGATGGCGAGCGGCGCGACCTCCGTCGAGGTGGCGATCGATAGCGGGGCCGACCAGGCAGAGGTGGTAAAGCGCGTTCGTGGCGCGCTTCCGGCTGCCTTCGCGGAAGCGCAGGTCCGCACGCGGGCGCAGTGACAACGCTGCGAGAGGCTGCCTAGACTGACCGGATATCGAGAAGATGGCGCGGGCGACGGGGCTCGAACCCGCGACCTCCGGCGTGACAGGCCGGCACTCTAACCAACTGAGCTACGCCCGCGCGGGGTAGCTGCCCGGCAACCGGGGAGGCCGGCGGTGTAGGTGGCGGCGTAGCCCCTTGTCAACCCGTTCCGTTCCCCCACCGTGCTACTTCCGGATGCTTATCTGCCCGGTTCCGCCTATTCCCACTCAATCGTGCCGGGTGGCTTGGAGGTCACGTCGTAAGTGACGCGGTTGATGCCCTTCACCTCGTTCACTATGCGGGCGGCTACGCGGCCGAGAAAGGCCATGTCGAATGGGTAGAAATCGGCTGTCATGCCATCGACCGAGGTCACGGCGCGCAAGGCGCAGACGTAATCGTATGTCCGGCCGTCGCCCATGACGCCGACCGTGCGTACCGGCAGGAGCACAGCGAAGGCCTGCCAGATCGTATCATAGAGTCCGGCCCGACGGATCTCGTCCAGGTAGACGGCGTCGGCCTTGCGCAGGATGTCGAGTTTTTCGCGCGTGATCCCGCCGGGGCAGCGGATCGCGAGTCCTGGGCCGGGAAACGGATGGCGCCCGACGAACGCCGGCGGCAGGCCGAGCTCGCGCCCGAGCACGCGGACCTCGTCCTTGAAAAGCTCGCGCAGGGGCTCCACGAGCTTCATGTTCATGCGCTCGGGAAGACCGCCGACATTGTGGTGGCTCTTGATCGTGACGGAGGGTCCGCCCGTGAAGGAAACGCTCTCGATCACGTCCGGATAGAGCGTCCCCTGGGCCAGGAACTCGGCGCCGCCGAGCTTCTTTGCCTCCGCCTCGAACGTCTCGATGAACAGGCGGCCGATGGTCTTGCGTTTCGCCTCGGGATCGGAGACGCCCTCGAGCGCCGAGAGGAAGGTCTCCTCCGCCCGGACGTGGACAAGCGGGATGTTGTAATGGTCGCGGAAGAGGCCGACGACCTCCTCTGCCTCGCCCTGTCGCAACAGGCCGTGATCGACGAAAACGCAGGTCAGCTGCTCACCGATCGCCTCGTGGATCAGCACCGCGGCAACCGCCGAATCGACGCCGCCCGACAGGCCGCATATCACCCGGCCATTGCCGACCTGCGCGCGGATGCGCCCGACCGCCTCCTCGCGAAAGGCCGCCATCGTCCAGTCGCCGGAGCAGCCTGCGATGTCGCGCACGAAGTTCCGGATGAGGAGCTCGCCCTGCGGCGTATGCGCGACCTCGGGATGGAACTGGACCGCGTAGAACTTGCGGGACTCGTCGGCGACGACGGCAAACGGGGCGTTCGCTGAAAACGCGAGCGGCTCGAACCCGTCGGGCAGCTTCGTGACCCGGTCGCCGTGACTCATCCACACTGGGTATTTGTGCCCGACATGCCAGACGCCCCGGAAGAGCGGGCTGTCGGCCATGATCTCGATCTCGGCCCGGCCGAACTCGGCATGGTGGCCGCCCTCGACCTCGCCGCCGAGCTGCGCCGCCATGGCCTGCTGGCCGTAGCAGATGCCGAACACGGGCGTGCCGTGACCGAAGATCTCCTGAGGTGCGCGCGGGCTCGTCTCCAGGGTGACCGATTCCGGCCCGCCCGACAGGATGACGCCCTTCGGCTTCAGTTCACGAAAGGTCTGCTCGGCCTTCTGAAAGGGGACGATCTCACAATAGACCCCCTCCTCCCGGACCCGGCGAGCGATCAGCTGGGTCACCTGGGAGCCGAAATCGACGATGAGGATCTTGTCGTGGCTGGGTTCAGTCATCCCGAGCACCTAGGCGGTCGCGAGGAACGAAGCAACGGAGCGCTGCTGTCGGGAGCAGCGCCGGGGCGGTGCCTCAGGTCTCTCGCTGAATAACGGCGACATAGAACCCGTCCGTCCCTGTCCGCAGCGGCGACATCTGGACGCCGTGCTTCGTGAACCGGACGGCATCCGCCAGCCGCGACAGGCCCGCGACCGCGAGCACGTCCGCCGCAGGCTGGACCGAAAACTCTGGCCGGCGCTCGAACAAGCGGTCCAGCGCCCCGTCGTTCTCCTCCGGCAGCACCGAGCAGGTGACATACGCGATCCGCCCGCCGGGCCGGACGAGGGCCGCCGCCCGGTCGAGTACGGCAGCCTGCTCCTTGACGCGGATGTCGAGGCTACCCGGCCGCACGCGCCATTTTGAATCGGGGTTGCGGCGCCAAGTTCCAGTGCCGGTGCATGGAGCGTCCACAAGAACGAGATCTGCCCTCTCGTTCAGGTCCCCCAATGCGTCAACTTTGCCCCGCGGCGTCCTGACCTGGACGTTTCGCACCCCTGCCCGCTCGAGCCTGGCATGGATGGGAGCCAGCCGGCGCTGGTCGGCATCGGTCGCGTAGATCTGGCCGTGATTGTCCATCCCTGCAGCGAGGGCGAGAGTCTTGCCCCCTCCGCCTGCGCAGAGGTCGATCACTTGGTCCCGAGAACCTGGATTGGCGATCAACGCAGCTAGCTGCGAGCCCTCGTCCTGAATCTCGACCTCGCCTCTGAGGAAGACGGGGTCGGACTGAATCGACGGCGCTTTCTCGCCCGGAGCGTGGACGATCCGCAGCCCGAGCGGCGAGAAGGGCGTCGGCGCCGGCGAGAGATGTCCGAGTTCGCCCTGCACCAGTTCGCGCGACCCCTTCAGCGCGTTCACCCGCAGGTCGAGCGGCGCGCGCTTGGCGAGCGCTGACATTTCCGGAGCGAGATCCGCGCCGAAGAGGCGCTCGAGGGACGGCGCGAGCCATTCAGGGAAATCGCCAGCGACGTGAGCCGGCGCCCCATCGAGGCCGCCCTTATCCAGAGCGCGACGCTCCTCCTCCGTGAGCGGCGATGGCGCGAAGCGCTCGCCGGAGCACAGGCGAGAGATCTCGTCGGCCGCCATGCCCCGCTCGAGCCGGAGCGCGCCCAGGAGGACCGGCCGGGCGCCCTCCCCGCCCATGAGCCAGGCGGCGGAAGCCTTCCGGCGGAGCGCGTCATAGACAAGGCCCGCGATCGCGGCCCGATCGCCCGATCCCGCGAACCGGTGCGACAGACCCCAATCCTTCAGAGCGTCCGACGCGGGACGGCGCCGAGCGTCGATGTCGGCCAAAACCTCGATCGCGGCGGAGAGGCGAGCGGCCGGAGTCATCGCGCGGCCTGCGGTAAGCGAAGCGTCACCATTCCGGCGCAAAGCTCCGCAGATGTCCGGCGCGGACGTTTCCAGCGCTCGTGCCGGACGTCCAAAGGATGTTGCGTCATGATCAACCTATTGCGGCTCTCACTTGCCGCCGCCCTGACTCTCACGATCGCGGCCTGCGCCTCGGCCCCGCCGCCGCCGGAGGCGGACTATGCGCCGCCCGGAAAGCGCCAGCTTGACGCCAAGACCCAGCTCGAGTCGGGCCGTCGCTACTGAGCCGCGCACACCGTGTGAGCATCAGGCTCACACGGTCCCCGGCCCTGCGAGTATGCGGGCCGCGAAGATGACCCACATGATCGCCAGGACCAGCGCCCCGGCCAGGAACGCCGCAAAGCGGTGCGGGACATAATTCGTGGTCACGTAGATGCCGGCGTGGACGAAACGGGTCAGGACGAAGGCCCAGCTCAGAATGACGAAGAGCAGGTCGGCCTTCCGCGTGAACATGGCGAGCACGACGAGCAGGTAGAAGAGGACCGGGATCTCGAATTGGTTGCCGAAGGCGTTCGAGACCTGCTGCACGGGCGCCGGCCAGTTCTGCTGACCGAGTGAGACATCGCGGGGTCGCACCTCTTGGGCCCTCACCGCGCGAAGCCGCCGCGACCCCGTCCAGATCAGGAGCGCAAGGGTCAGCGCGACCTGGATAAAAACGGGAAGAAGGATGGCCGGGATGCTCATGGTTCGACCTCAGACCCGGGTCGGATAGTTCGGGCTCTCGCGCGTGATCGTCACGTCGTGGACGTGGCTCTCACGCAGGCCCGCATTGGTGATGCGGATGAACCGCGCCTTCTCCCGGAATTCCGCGAGATTCGCGCCGCCCACATAGCCCATGGCAGCGCGGAGGCCGCCCGCCAGCTGATGCAGCACATTCGCGACGGGCCCTTTGTAGGCGACCTGGCCCTCGACGCCCTCGGGCACGAGCTTTAGGGCATCCCGCACCTCGGCCTGGAAGTAGCGGTCGGCCGAGCCGCGTGCCATGGCGCCGACGGAGCCCATACCGCGATACGATTTGTAGGAGCGGCCCTGGTAGAGGAACGTCTCTCCAGGCGCCTCGTCGGTGCCGGCGAGGAGCGAGCCGACCATCGCGCAGGACGCGCCGGCCGCGAGCGCCTTAGCGAGATCGCCGGAATACTTGATGCCACCGTCGGCAATCACCGGCACGTCGGCGGCTGCGCCCGCCTCGACAGCCTCCATGATGGCCGTGAGCTGCGGGACACCGACGCCCGCCACCATGCGCGTCGTGCAGATCGAGCCCGGGCCTATGCCGACCTTCACGGCATCCGCGCCCGCATCGATCAGCGCCTGCGCGCCCTCGCGCGTCGCGACGTTGCCGGCGATGACCTGGACCGAGTTCGAGAGCTTCTTCACCCGGGTGACGGCGTTCAGAACCGAGACGGAATGGCCGTGCGCGGTGTCGACAACGATGATGTCAACACCCGCATCGATCAGCATCTCGGAACGCTCGAAGCCGCCCTCGCCCGTCGTCGTCGCGGCGGCGACTCGCAGCCGTCCCTGCTCATCCTTGGCGGCGTTCGGATAGGCGACCTGCTTCTCGATGTCCTTGACCGTGATCAGGCCGATGCACCGGAAATGATCGTCGACGACGAGCAGCTTCTCGATGCGGAACTGGTGCAGGAGCCGCTTGGCCTCGTCCTGGCTGACACCCTCACGGACGGTGATCAGCCGGTCCTTGGTCATCAGTTCGGAGACGAGCTGGCTGGGATCGTTGGCGAAGCGCACATCCCGATTCGTCAGGATCCCGGCGAGCCGGCCGCGCGAGCCGTTCGGTCCGCGCTCCACGACCGGGATGCCGGAGATGCGGTGCCGCTTCATGGTGGCGAGCGCATCCGCGAGCGTCTCGTCCGGGAAGACCGTGATGGGGTTCATCACCATGCCGGACTCGTATTTCTTCACGAGTCGAACCTGCTCGGCCTGATCTGGCGGCTCGAGGTTGCGGTGGATAACCCCGAGCCCGCCGTTTTGCGCCATGGCAATCGCCATGTTCGCCTCGGTAACGGTGTCCATGGCCGAGGAGATGATGGGGATGTTGAGCGCGATCGAGCGGGTCAGCTTCGTCCTGATGTCGGTCTCACCCGGCAGGACTTCGGACCGCCCGGGTCGAAGGAGAACGTCGTCGAAGGTGAGCCCTTCGATAAAGCCGTTTGGAGCGCCGCTTTCGATCATCGCCAACCCTCATCCGCTCGGTCGGGAGGCCGCATATCGCGTCGCAGCATCCGGTCCGAGAGTTGGCGAGGGTCCGTAGCATGCACATGCCACGGGCGCCAGCGAGCTGTGACGAAGACCACCAGCGCAGGAACCGGACCCAGCACCGGCGCTTGTTTGGGGACGTTTCTCATCCCGGAAATCTCATGCAGATCGCCTCCGTGCTCAGCGCCGGCTTACTTGTTCTCGCTCTCACGGGGACGGCCCGCGGCCAGGAAGTCCCGAAGACGCCTCCAAGCCCGGAACTGGAGGCCTGCAAGACCACCGGGCTTCTCGCCCTCAAGGAGCGGACGCCGGCGATCAAGGACGTGCTGATCGACCCCGATGCGGTGACGATCGCCAAGGCCGACACCAAGGTCGAGGACACGCCCGTGAAGGCCGTCATCATGGGAGAGGCCTATCTCGAGAAGAACAAGACGGAGAAGCCGCACCGCTTCGTCTGCCTCATCGGAGAGAAGGGTAAGGTGCTCCTCACCTTCTTCACCCAGCAGTGACCGCGGGCGGGGACCTCTTGGACTTGCCGAGGTTTGAGAGAGAGCGATAGAGCCGTCGCCTGGGGCACGCCGCCTTCCACACTCCAAGAAACGGATGCGTCGCGAGCGCCTCATCCCGATCATCGTCGCGACGGCACTGTTCATGGAGAACACGGATTCAACCGTGCTTTCCACGGCACTGCCCGCGATCGCGGCAGACCTCAACCAGGACCCGATCGCGCTCAAGCTCGCGCTGACCTCGTATCTGGTCAGCCTGGCAGTCTTCATTCCGGTGTCCGGCTGGATGGCCGATCGCTATGGCGCCCGGAACGTGTTCCGGGCCGCGCTCGGCATCTTCATGGCCGGCTCTCTCGCCTGTGCGGCCGCAGGATCTCTGCCGGGCTTCGTCGCCGCCCGATTTCTCCAGGGCGTAGGCGGGGCCATGATGGTGCCGGTCGGGCGCCTCGTCCTGCTTCGCAGCGTGCCGCGGAGCGAGCTCGTCAACGCCATGGCCTGGGTCACAATGCCAGCCCTGATCGGGCCCGTGCTGGGCCCGCCACTCGGCGGCTTCATCACGACCTATTTCGACTGGCGCTGGATTTTCATCATCAACCTGCCGGTCGGGCTCGCCGGGATCCTGCTCGCGACCCGCTACATGCAGGACGACGGTGAGGAGGAGCGCCGGCCGCTCGACCTCGTCGGCTTCCTGACCTTCGGGTTTGGCCTCGCGCTCCTGATGCTCGGCTTCTCCAGCGGCGGGCGTCACCTCATCCCGATCGAGGCGTCAATCGGCGCGAGCATAGTGGGTGCGGTGCTGGTTGTTCTCTACGCGTGGCACTCGCTCCGAGTGCCCGCGCCGCTCGTTGACCTCACGCTTCTCAAGCTTCCGACGATGCGAGACGGCATGATCGGCGGGGTGCTGTTTCGGGTCGGAGTCGGCGCGATACCCTTCCTGCTTCCGCTGATGCTTCAGCTCGGTTTCGGGCTGAGCCCGCTCCATTCCGGCCTCCTCACCTTTGCGTCCGCCGCGGGCGCCATGGTGATGAAGGGTCTTGCGGCGCGGATTCTCCGGCAATTCGGCTTCCGCCAAGTCCTCGTCTGGAATGCCGTGATCGCCTCGGCCTTCATTGCCGCAAACGGCTTCTTCACGCCGACCACCCCGGCGCTCTTGGTTCTGGCCGTGCTGCTCATCGGCGGCTGCTTCCGTTCTCTCCAGTTCACGGCTCTCAACACGATCGTCTACGCGGACGTGCCGACCGAGCGCATGAGCGGCGCCACAAGCCTCGTGAGCGTGACGCAGCAGGTCGCCTTGAGCGCAGGCATCGCGGTCGGGGCAGGCGTGCTTCAGATGGCGAGCCAGGTCGGTCACGGCACCGAACTGGCTGCGAGCGACTTCTGGCCCGCCTTTCTCGCCGTCGCCGTCGTATCCGCCTCGTCCTGCTTCTTCTTCGCCCGACTTGATCCCGACGCCGGCGCCGAGATGGCTGGCCGCGCAGCCATCCGGGCGAAGCCGATGGCGGAAAGCAGCTAGCTTTCAGCGCCCTCTTCCGGCGCGCCGCCGCGGAACCCCGTCGCGAGCACATAAAGCTCCGCCGAATCGGAGCGGCTCGCAGCGGGCTTCACGTGCCGGACCTGCGCGAAATCCCGCTTGAGGTCCGCAAGCAGCGTGTTCTCGGTTCCGCCCTGCAGCACCTTCGCGACGAAGGCCCCACCCGGCTCCAGCACCACGCGGGCGAACTCCGCCGCGGCCTCCGCTAGCCCCATGATCTTGAGGTGGTCGGTCTTCTTATGTCCGGTGGCGTTCGCGGCCATGTCCGACATCACGACGTCCGCGCCTCCGCCGAGCATCTCCTTCAGGCGTTCGGGCGCGCGCTCGTCCATGAAGTCGAGCTTCTCGAAGTCGACTCCCGGCAGCGGATCCATATCGAGAAGGTCGATCCCGACAACCCGCCCCTTGTCGGCCGGCCGCCCGACGCGAAGCGCGGCAATCTGCGACCAGCCGCCCGGGGCGGCGCCGAGATCGACCACGCGTCCGCCGGGCTTGAGCAGCCGGTACTTGTCGTCGATCTCGATGAGCTTGTAGGCGGCCCGGGAGCGATAGCCGTCGCGCTTGGCGCGCGCGACATACGGATCATTGAGCTGTCGCTCGAGCCAGGCGCGCTGGGACGGGGTCCGATTGCCACCCTTCCTGACCCGCTGGCGACCCGGACCTCCCGAACGACCCTTTTCTGCGCTCAAGCCGGACCCCGGCGCGTCCAGACCTTATCCTCGCGCATCATGCTCATGAGAATGCCCTCGCGCAGCCCGCGATCGGCAATCCGAAGATATGGCGCCGGGAAGGCCCTGCGAATCGCCTCGAGGATGGCGCAGCCGGCGAGGACGAGGTCGGCCCGGTCCCGGCCGATGCAGGGATTCTGCGCGCGCTGGTCGATGTTGGTTTCGAGCAGCCGGTCGATCACAGCCGAGATCTCGTCATCCCGCATCCACATCCCGTCGACCCGGCGCCTGTCGTAGCGCTCGAGCCCGAGATGGATCCCGCCGACTGTCGTGACGGTGCCGGACGTGCCGAGAAGGTGGAAGTTGGGCGAACCCGCCGCGGCGCCGGCCTTCAGGGCGAACGGAAGCAGCCGGCCTGACACCTCGTCGACCATGTCTTCAAAGATATCGGACGTGACACGCCTGCCGCCATAGCGCTCCGCGAGCGTCACGACCCCAACCGCGAGCGAATCCCAGGCGCGAATCCGTTCGCTCGGACACAGGACGGCCGATCCTGTTTGCCCGTCCAGCCAGGCGACCTCCGTCGAGCCACCGCCGATGTCGAAGATAATGACCGAGCCTGCTTTCGGGTGGGCAAGCGAGGCGCAGCCCATGACGGCAAGCGTCGCTTCTGTCTGGCGATCAACGACCTCGATGTCGATCCCGACATCGCTGCGCACCTGCTCGATGAAGGCTGGGCCGTTCGCCGCGAGCCGGCATGCCTCGGTCGCGATCAGGCGCGAGCGGACCACGTTCCGCGACTCGATCTTGGCGCGGCAGACCCGCAGCGCGGCGATCGTGCGGTCGATTGCATCCTCGTTCAGCGTGTCTCCGACGCCAAGTCCCTCACCCAGCCGTACGATCCGGGAGAAGGCGTCGACGACCCGGAACTCGTGGTAGGAGGGCTCCGCGATCAGGAGACGGCAATTGTTGGTGCCGAGATCAAGCGCCGCATAGGCCCGAGCCGAACGCCTCGCGTGAGAATGGGAGCCGGGACGACTCGCAGAGCGGCGCTGCGCCGCCGGATGATCGTCGGCGGCTCGGGGTGCCCGCTCGGCTGCACCGGCCTGGGCGAGTTGTCCGCCTCCATCCTGCACGGTTGCAATTCCTGAATACGCGGCCCGATGCCCGCGCATGTGAGTTGAACCACTCTAACAATGGGAATGTGATCGTGCCAAGCCGAAACTCCTAGGGGGTGTGGCAGTGGCGCCGCACCTTGCCGGCCGGGGCGGACCGGCTAAGAGGCCCTGCCCCCGGGAGTTCCAAGCATGACTGCCCTTCCTCGTGTCGCGCCTGCCCAGTCGCCTTCGCGCTATGCCGCGTGCTTCGCGGAGGAACACGAGATGCTGCGCGAACAGGTACGGCGCTTCGTCGAGGAGGAGGTGAAGCCGAACGGCCTTGCCTGGGAGGAGCTGGGCTTCGTGCCGCGCGAGGTTCTGCGCCGAATGGGCGAACTCGGGTTCTTGGGGATCCGCTACTCGACGGCCTTCGGCGGCTCGGAGCTCGATACACTAGCAACGGTGGTCCTTGCCGAGGAACTCGGACGCTCCACCTTCTCAGGCTTCGCGATCACAGTCCTCGTTCACACCGACATGGCCTCGGTCCACGTCGCGCATGCCGGCTCCCCCGAGCAGCAACGCGCCCACATGGCCGACATCGTGGCCGGCCGTAAGATCTGCGCAGTGGCGATCACCGAACCCGGCGCCGGCTCGGACGTGAAGGGGATTCGTACCCGCGCCCGTCGCGACGGCGACGAGTACGTTCTGAACGGCTCCAAGATCTACATCACGAATGGGGTGCACGCCGACCTCTACTGCGTCGCGGCGAAGACCGGTGGCGAGGATGAGCGGCCGTCCCGCAGCGTGTCGATGTTCCTGGTCGAGAAGGGGACGCCGGGCCTGCGTGTCGGCCGGGCCCTCGACAAGCATGGCTGGCGCTCCTCCGACACTGCTGAGTTATTTTTCGAGGATTGTCGCCTTCCGGCCTCGAGCCTCCTCGGCGGAGAGGGCCAGGGCTTCTATGCTATCATGCGCAACTTCCAGAACGAGCGCACGGTGATCGGCGCTATGGCGATGGGCGAGGCCCAGGCCGCGATCGACCTCACGCTCGACTGGGTCATGAACCGCAACGCGTTCGGGGGCGTGCTCTGGGACAAGCAGGCGATCCGCGAGCGCCTCGCCATGCTCCAGGCAAAGGTCGAGGCCGGCCGCCAGCTCGTCTACCACGCGGCCTGGCTCGACGCGCAGGGCCTCGATGCCACGCGCGAGGTCTCGATGGTCAAGGCCTACTGCGGCGAGCTCGTCAACGAGGTGATGTATGCCTGCTTGCAGTTCCACGGCGGGCTCGGCTTCATGCGCGGGTCGACGATCGAGCGGATGGCGAGGGATGCGCGGGTTCAATCGATCGGCGGCGGTGCGACCGAGGTCATGCTCGAAGAAGTCGCCAAGCGGATGCCGGCCGGGCGCTGAAAGGGGCAAGAAGCGTTCCGACTACGCCGCACGAGGCGCTCAGGGACGAAACTGACCGCGATCTTTACCCTAACTCACGTCATTGGTTGATGTTTTCGCCTCCTCTGGCAAGTGTCCGGCAACGGTAATTCAGAGGAGCAAAAAATGACCGCGGAGCTCTATGGTAGCTCGACCCCGTCGGAAGCCGAGAGCTCCGGTCCGGTTCCAGCATCCGACACTCCAAACGAAAACCCCCGCGCCGAGATGGAGACCTCCGTCCTGGACGCGCTCCGTCCGCTCCTGCGCACGAAGCGCAAGAAGGGCGGGGAGGACGAGACCGCGTCGGATGAGGATGGAATCCAAGCGACCGGGTCCAACGCGGAAGAGTCAGAGCACGAGTTCGATTATCTCGACGACGTGAAGGCGATCACCGGGACCGAAGAGTCGCCTGAGCCCGCCGACACGGTGTGGGACACCTTCATGGCGGTCGGCGAGGATCTCGAGCGGCGCAGCCGCCAGTCCGCGACAATGGCGCGGCTTCTCGAGCAGCACAGGTACCAGCTCCAGACGGCCGAGCGCGAGCGCGACGCCGCATACGATAAGTTCGCCCGCGTGGTTCCGGTCGTCCAGGAGACGGCGCAGGCCCTTCGGGAGGCGCTCGATGCCCGCAAGCTCGACGAGGACCCGGCGAAGATGCACCGGCTCTTCATGCTGAACGGCCGCGCACTCGACGAACTCGAGAAGGTCGCCGTGACGCTGTTTGCGGACTTCCTGTGGGTGAAGTCGGCTTGGGAGCAGTATGCCCGCAGCGCCGAGGATGCCCGGAAGCTCCGCGCGAGCCTCGACGCGACCAACTAAGAAGCCTGAAGCGCGGGTCAGTACCCGCGCTTCACCTTAGCCAGCGCCTGGCCGAATTCGTCGGCGAAGTGCTCGCGTTCCGGGGGCGACAGCTCGCCCGCGATGACAATACGCTCGCCCCGGGAGACGAGCGCCAGGCGCTGCAGCCCGAATTCCTCGTCCGCCTCCCGGTGCAGCCGCGTCCAGAGCGGGTTCAGCCGCCACTCCCGCGCGATCCCTCGATGCGTGACTCGCCGGATCATTAGATCGATCCGCGTCAGCACGACCTCCTCGAACGACCGTCCGCGCCGGTAGCTCACGCGGAACGCGATATAGAGGCCGATAAGGTCCAGGCCGAGGAAGCCGCCAACCGGCCATAACCCGAGCGCGACGAACCGCATGGCCGTGAACGCGGCGACCGCAGCGCACAGCACCATCATGATCCGAAAGCCGTTCTGGCCGAGCGAACGATGCGGCCGGATGACGGCCGCGAAAACGGGCTGCGGATCGAGGTCGCCGGGCTCGGGCTTGCCGGTGTCCATCACGCCAATATAACGCGGCGATGGCCGACCGGAAGCCGCAGACGACTCCCAAGATCCGCGGCCGAAACGCCGGCGCCGTCAAGGCGACGCCCGCGAGGCGCTTCAAGCTCCCAAAGCCCGTCGACGACGCGACCCTGACCGAGATCTTGACGCGGTTCGAGGCCGCGAACCCGAGCCCGCGCGGCGAGCTGGAGCACACGGATCCCTACACGCTGCTGGTTGCTGTCGTGCTCTCCGCCCAGGCAACCGACAAGAGCGTGAACATCGCGACGGCCGAACTCTTCAAGGTTGCGAGCACGCCGCAGCAGATGGTGGCGCTCGGGGAGGAGCGCCTCACCGAGTACATCCGCACAATCGGTCTTTTCCGGACAAAGGCGAAGAACGTCGTTGCCCTCTCCCGCATCCTCATCGAGGAGCACGGAGGGGTCGTTCCGCCGGCCCGGGCGGTGCTCGAGGAACTACCGGGCGTCGGCCGAAAAACCGCATCAGTGGTGCTGAACGTCGCTTTCGGCGAGCCGACGATCGCAGTGGACACGCATGTCTTCCGCGTGTCGCACCGCATTCCGATTGTGGTCGCCAAAACACCGGACGAGGTCCAGGTCGGGCTCGAAAGGCGCATTCCCCATCGCTTCCTCGCGCACGCCCATCACTGGCTCATCCTGCACGGGCGCTACGTGTGCAAGGCTCGCACACCGGACTGCCCGCGGTGCCTGATTAGCGATCTCTGCCGGTACCCGGCAAAGACGCTGCCCTGAGCCGTCGGCTTAGCGGCCCAGGAGCTGCGTGCGCGCCAGCGACTCGCTGATCCCGAGCGTCTTCAGATCGCCGATGTTTGGGCGATAGCCGCTCTCGACGGCGGAGGCACAGCGGATCGCTGCACCGGCGATCTCGAAGAAGGCGCGGACCGTCTCGAGGCTCCGGCTTTTGCCGCTGCGAGCAGCCGACCCGAGAACCGCCGAATTCATTGTCGTTGTAACCATCGGATTTGACCTCTCGTTGGTCCCGATGGGCGTTTCCTTTAGACGGCCCAATGATAGGCCAATGCTGCGATGCAGCAACAGCGGCGATCTGGTATCTGGTATGCCAGCAGAGCATGACGCGGAAAGCCGACGTTAACGCCGCGGTGCTGGGCTGCTCCCACTTCTCTCCGGTCATGTCGACGGAACGTTTAGGCGGGTCGTCTAAGCATCGGCTATGAGCATCCTCAGCGACAGCCTGGACCGGCCGACGGCCGCCGCGTCGCACGTATTCCGCCGCGTCGCGGACTTCGCGCTGGACCGTAGCGAGGCGGGCGGTGCACGACGCTTGGCTGCGGCTGCGTTTGTTGCCCGCGTATTCAATGCGGGAATCGGCTTTGCAACCCAGATCCTTCTCGCGCGCTGGATGGGCGATCGAGAATACGGGATCTACGCCTACGTCTGGGTGTGGATCCTGCTGGCGGGCGGGATCGGATCGCTGGGGTTGCCGGTCGCGGCGCTGAAGTTCATCCCGGATTACGCCGCACGAGGCGACCTCTCCGGCCTTCGCGGGTTCCTGCGCGCGGCGCGCGGGATCGCCCTCCTGCCCTGCATCGCGGGCGCCGCTCTCGCCGGAATCGTCCTCGTCCTCGCGGCGCAGGGCGAGGCGCGAACCTACCTGCCGGTCGTCCTGATCGGGCTCGCCGTTCTGCCGGTCTATGTTCTCATGGACATCCAGACTGGCATCTCGCGGGCCTATGACTATGTCGATCTAGGCCTTGCGGCCGATTACCTGCTGCGGCCGGGGCTCCTGCTCGTCTTCTCCGGCCTTGTCTGGCTCTCCGGCACCGGCGGCACGGCCGTGAACGTTATGGCCGCGACCCTCGCTTCCGTCGCCGCGACGGCCCTCCTTCAGGGTCTCGTGCTCCACGGCCGACTCCGTCTGCGGGTGCCGGACGTCCCGCCCCGGATGGATCTGCGGCGCTGGGCGAACGTCTCGTGGCCGCTGCTGATCGTGACGGGTTTTACGCTCCTCCTTGGCTCGACCGACATCCTCGTCCTCAAGCTCTTCGTCGGGCCGGAGGACATCGCTCTCTACTTCGCCGCCACCAAGATCGTGGCGATCGCCTCCTTCGTTTCCTACGGCGTCTCGAACACGAGCGCGCACCGGTTCGCCGAGCACATGGCGCATGCGGACAGGCCGGCCATGGCCGAACTCGCCGCCCAGACGGTGCGATGGACGTTCTGGCCCACGCTCGGCGTCGCGGTCTCGCTCGCGCTTCTCGGGGCCCCGCTGCTCTCGCTCTTCGGCGCCCATTTCTCCGCCGGCTACCCGATCGTCGCCATCCTGGGGCTCGGCCTCGTGTTCGGCGCGACGGTGGGCCCCGCCGACCGGGCGCTCGCGATGGCGGATCACGGCCGCGTCACGGCCTACATCTACGGGGCGTCCTTCCTCGGCAACCTCGTCCTGGCGCTGGTGCTGATCCCCCCGCTCGGCATGTCGGGCGCGGCGCTCGCGACCGCCCTCGCGACCGCCTTGCGATCGGCAATGCTGTACGGCGCGGCGCGGAGCCGGCTCGGGCTCGAGATGTTCGTCTTCGCGCCCGCGCGGCTGCCTGCCCCGATCGCGGATGGGACCGCGGCGGACCTCTCCGCCGAGATCCTCCGCCCTGAGGAAGCGGAACGGATCATCGCCCACTGGCGGGGCTTGGCCGATCGCGCGCTCGAACCCAACGTCTTCTACACGCCCGAGATGGCGCTCGCGGGCATCTACAACCTGCCGGGCGGTGGCAGCGCGCGGCTCGTTGTCGTCTGGCGCGGGGACGGACCGGTCCGGCGGCTCGTCGGCGCGCTCCCGGTGCTGCCAGCGCGCAAGCGCCACTTGAACCCCCTCCCCGTCCGGCGCGCCGCCGAGTTCTACGGGACGCTCTCGACGCCGCTGCTCGACCCCGAGCAGCCGGCCGGGACGCTTCGCGCGATGCTCCGAGTCCTCGCGCAGCACGGCCAGGCCGGCCTCATCCTGCCCTTTCTGCACGCGGCGGGACCGGTCGCGCTCGCGCTGGACGAGATCTGCACCCGCGACGGGCTTCGGCGCGTCACCCTCGGGAGCCACGGCCGGGCGATCCTCCGCACGGACCTGCCGGGCTGCGAGTATGTCCGGGCGACGCTCGAAACGCGTCGGCGCAAGGAGGCCGAGCGGCAGCGCCGCCGCCTCGCCGAGGAAGGCGAGCTCCGGTTCGAGGTCGCCCGCAGCCCAGACGAGGTCGCGCGCGCCTTCGACGATTTTCTGGCGATGGAGGCCCGGGGCTGGAAGGGCACGGCTGGGACCGCCCTCGTCCAGGCGCCCGGGGCGGCTCCGTTCTTCCGTCAGACGGCGCTGGCCCTGGCTGGCCGGGGCGAGTTCCGTGTCGTGTCGCTCAAACTGGACGGGTCGCCGATTGCAGTTGGCCTGGTCGCCGAGCACCGTGGCCGCGCCTTCTACGTGAAGACCACCTATGACGAGGACTGGGCGCGGTTCTCGCCGGGCCTCCTCCTCACCCTGGATCTCACCCAGCACCTCCTCGACGATCCCGAGGTGATGGATGCCGATTCGATCGCGGTCGCCGACCACCCGATGATCGGCCGGGTCTGGACCGGACGCCTGCCCGTCGCCGCCGCCGTCGTCGCGACCCGTCCTGGATCGGCGCTCGCGTTTCGGCTCGCGGTGGCCTTCGAGCGCCGCCGCGAGTCCGCAATCGAGTGGGTTAAGCTTATCCGCATGAAACCGCAGCAATCGCGACAAGTCGGCGGAAACCTTGACGCGAAGAAAAATGGCCCGATGGGGCCCGGTTAAGCGTTCTTTCCGCGCGCGAGGCGCTATTTCCCGGGTGAGAATGGCAAACAAGCCATGGCCCGGGAGCATCGAATGCCGTCCTTCATCGAGCTTGCCGCGGAAGGCCGCTCAACCTTTCCGCATCGACCTTTCGCGCTGCGGCATCATCTTGCCGACCATCCGCTCTTTTCGCTCGAGAATCTCGTCGAGGTTGCCGGCCAGATGCCGTCCGACGGCGTCGAGTACAATTCGGGGAAGGTCGGCATCGACCAGAAGCCCGAGGAGACGCCGCTCGTCGATCTGCCGCCGACCGAGGTCGTGCGCCGCATCCGTGAGGCGAATGCCTGGATGGTGCTGAAGCGGGTCGAGCGCTTCCCCGAATACAAGGCGCTGCTGCAGGAGGTTCTTGACGGGGTCGCCCGCGACATGGGCCATCGGGACGCGGAGGATGCCGGCTTCACGAACCTCGAAGGCTTCGTGTTCGTGTCGTCGCCGAACGCGACCACGCCCTTCCACTCGGATCCCGAGGACAACTTCTTTGTCCAGATCCACGGGGACAAGTTCTTCCACGTGATCGACAACACCGACGGCTCAGTCGTGCCCGCGCAGGCGTTCGAGATCACCCCCTCCATGCACCGCAACCTGCCCTATCGCGAAGAGTTCGAGAGCCGCGCGACGGTGTTCAGCATGAAGGCCGGTGACGGCTGCTTCGTCCCCTATCTCTGGCCGCACTGGGTCCGCACGGGCGACAGCTATTCGATCTCCATGGCGATGACCTGGAAGTCGGCCGAGGTGCGCCGCGCCAATAAGGTGCTGTTCATGAACGGGCTCCTGCGGAAGCTCGGCTTCCCGCAAAAGCCGCTCGGGGCGAGCCCCGCCCTCGATGGCCTGAAGGCGGCGGCGTACACGGTCCTGCGGGCCCCGATCGAGCCGCTGCGCCGAAGCGAAGGGCTGCGCAACTTCATCCGCGGCGCGCTCTTCGGGCGGAACGCCAACTACTACCTCGCCAGCCGGAAGGGCTGAGACCTACGCCGCCATGGCCGGCCGCTCGTCGAGGCGCACGAGCGGCGAGAGGAGAACCATCACGGCCTGGGCGAGGAACAGGGCGGCGGCGACCAGCAGCGCCGCCTCCGCACCCGCTGCCGCACCGACCCCAGCGCCGATGGCCGCCCCAAGCGGGCGGGCGCCATAACTTGTGATGTTGATCGCCGAGACGCGGCCCAGCAGGCCCGCCGGTGTCACGAGCTGGCGCAGGGTGGTCGTCGAGATCGTCCACTGGATCGGCCCGATCCCGAGCAGGAACCAGCCGAAGACGGCGAGCCACGGCCAGGGCAGCCAAATCGTGAGCGCCAGAACCGCCGCGGCCGTGAACCCCGTGATCGGTCCGAGGCCGAGCACCGTGCCGAACCGGAGCCTGTGCACGAGGGGCGGCGAAAGAAGTGCACCCGCGATCATACCCGCCCCATAGGCCGCGAGCGCAATCCCGACCCCAGTCGCCGACAGCCCGAGATGCCGGACGGCGTAGGGCACGAACACGGCCAGCACCACGAAGAATGCGGTGTTGAACACGATCTGGGTGACGAAGATCGGCCGCAGGAGCGGATGGGTGAATACGAAGCCCGCCCCCTCGGCGATGTCGCGAAGGGGATGACGCTGCGGGATTGTCTGCCGAGCAGGCTCCTCGATGCCGACCAGGAGGAGCACCGCGATCAGAGATAGTGCTGCGGCGCAGCCGAAGGCCAGAGAAGCTCCGGCCCAGCCGACCAGCGCGCCGCCGAGGGCCGGCCCGGTCGTGAAGGCGACCGTCCGGGCGAGCTCGATCCGGCCATTCGCGAGGGGCAGCTGCTCGGAGCGGACCAGGCCAGGGACCACCGCCGGGGCCGCAACGCTGTAGCCGACCGTGCCGCATGCGCCGACGAAGCCGAACAGTGCCAGCAGGGGCAGGTTCAGCCACCCGCCGAGCGCGAGCGCGATGATGGCGAGCAGGGACACGACCCGAAGCGCTTCCGATCCGGCCATGAGCCAGGAGCGGGACATCCGGTCGGCGATGAGCCCGATCGGGATCGCGAAGAGCACGAAGGGGAGCGTCTGCGCGACCTGGAGCAGGCCCGCCCTGCCCTCGTCCGCCCCGAACGCAAGGACCGCGATGATCGGCGATGCCGCAAGCGCGATCTGCTCGGCAGACTGGGCCGCGAGGTTCGACCAGGCGAGCCGGTGGAAGGCGGGAGGAAGCTTTCGGGCGGCGCTGCTCGGCAAGGTGACGATCCGGATGACGGAGGGTCGCGTCACTGAGCACGCCGCGGGGACCGCCGCATTCCGTTTCCTGCGCTGCCGCCAAGGCGCTGGGCAACCGGCTGTCGAACCGCCCTGCCCCCCTTTGCGACACTGGACGGGCGCCGCCTCAACGTCTAAGCCGCGACCCCTCCCAGAGCGACCCAATGACTAGCGAACGCCTGTCCCTGCCGAAGGACCGAATTCACGTGCTCCTCCTGGAGGGCGTCAATGATTCCGCGGTCGAGCTCATGCAGGCGGCGGGCTACACGAACATCGTGCGGACCAGCCGGGCGCTCGATCCCGAGACGCTGAAGGAGCAGCTCGGCCGCGTCCACATCCTCGGCATCCGCTCGCGGACCCATCTCACGGAGGAGATCTTCGCAGCGGCGCCCCGGCTGATCGCGGTCGGCTGCTTCTCTGTCGGAACGAACCAGGTGGACCTGCCGGCCGCGACGCGGCGCGGCATCCCGGTCTTCAACGCGCCCTTCTCCAATACGCGGAGCGTGGCCGAGCTCGTCATCGGCGAGATCGTGATGCTGTTCCGACGCATCGCGCCGCGTTCGCGCGCCGCCCATGAGGGCCGCTGGGACAAGTCGGCCACCAATTCCGTCGAGGTGCGCGGCAAGACACTCGGCATCGTCGGCTACGGCAATATCGGCTCGCAGCTCTCGAACCTCGCCGAGGCGATGGGCATGCGGGTGATCTATTTCGACACGACCGACAAGCTCCGCCACGGCAACACCGAGCCGGTCGGCAGCCTGAACGAGCTTCTGTCTGCGAGCGACGTCGTCAGCCTGCACGTACCCGAGACGCCCGCGACCCACGGCATGATCGGCGAGGCCGAGATCCGCGCCATGAAGCAGGGCGCCTACCTGATCAACAACTCGCGCGGGACGATCGTCGATCTCGGCGCGCTGGCGGCGGCCCTGAAGGACGGCCATTTGCGCGGGGCGGCGATCGACGTCTTCCCGGTCGAGCCCGCGTCGAACAACGACCCCTTCGTCACCCCGCTCCAGGGGCTTGAGAACGTGATCCTCACGCCGCATATCGGCGGCTCGACGGAGGAGGCGCAGGAGCGCATCGGCGCGGAGGTCGCGCGCAAGCTCGTCGACTATTCCGATGTGGGCTCGACGATGGGGGCGGTGAACTTCCCGCAGGTGCAGCTTCCGCCGCGTCCGATCGGCACCCGGTTCATGCAGGTGCAACGGAATCTGCCGGGCATGCTCGGGCGGCTTAACGACGTCTTCGCCAAGCGCGGCATCAACATCGCGGCGCAATACTACCAGACCGACGGCGAGGTCGGTTACGTCGTGGTCGAAGCCGACGGGACCGGTCACGAGCAGGCGACCGAGATCCTCGAGGAGATCCGGGCGCTGGACGGCACCATCCGCGCCCGGCTCCTTTACGAGCGGCGTTGAGCACTCAGACGAGCGGCTCGGCCTGCTCCATGGCCCGCCGGAAGGCCGGGCGCTCGGCGAGGCGCCCGAGATAGTCGCGGACGGGCTCCTCAAGCCTGTCGTGAAAGCCGAGCCAGCGGCCAAGGCCCAACGCCCAGCCGCAGGAGATGTCAGCCGCCGTGAATGTATGGCCCGCGAGAAACGGAGCGCGGCTCAGCGGCCCGAGCAGCGCCGCCGATTTCCGAACAGCCATGTCGATCGCCATGCGCGCGCCCCAGTTCTCTTTCTCGCCCTCCGGCGCGAAGAACCGCGATCCCACGGCCACGTTGAGCGGCGCGGACAGCGAACCCTCGCCGAGATGCAGGAAGGAGATGTAGGCTGGATAGCTCGCGTCGCCGAAGGTCGGCGTCAGCGGCGTTGGGCCGTACTTCGCGCCGAGATATTCGAGGATGGCGCAGGACTCCATGAGCCGGACCTCCCCGTCGCGGATCGCCGGCAAGGCGCCCGTCGGGCTCGCCTGCATGAACTCCGAATCGTCCAGCCGCCTGGCGAAATCGACGGGCCGGATCTCGTAGGGAAGACCCATCTCCTCCAGCATCCAGACGACCCGCATCGCGCGCGTCGGCGGTGCGCCATAGACTGTGATCATCGTTCCCCCACCCTTGTTCGGCCAAACGCTCGAGCCTCTCGCCCGCGCCGTCAACTCGGGCGGAGCGCGACCTTTGCCGGCCGAGGTGCAGCTAGTGGGGGCGAAGTGTGTCGAGCCTATTTCGTGATGCGCTTCGGCGAGATCGGGTCGCTCGCGGGAAAGGTTTCCTCGACGGCTTCGTCGACGAGCTTCTCCTGCCGTTCGCGGAGGTCCTCACCCGGCTTGCACTCGCCCGGCGCGCTCGCGGCGGCCAGATCGGCAAGGGACTGACCGGACCTGCGCAGCGCCTGCTCCTCCTCCGGGGAGAGCTGCTTGCGCCATTCCTTCACCGGATTGTCGTTCGTCATCGCGCGATGCCCCTGGAAACTCAGAAGCCAACGGACGGTGCGGCGCAGCGTTCCGCCGGCCGCCCGGCCTATAGCAGCTTGTCGGGGGTGATCGGCAGCGCCCGTATGCGCTTGCCAGTGGCGTTGTAGATCGCGTTCGCGATCGCCGCCGCGGTACCGACGATCCCGATCTCGCCAAGGCCCTTCACGCCGATGGGGCTCGCCTTGTCGTCGTGCTCCTCGACGAAGATCACCTCGATATCGTGGATGTCGGCGTTCACGGGCACATGGTACTCGGCCAAGTTGTGATTCATGAAGCGCCCGAGGTTGTGATCCATCATGGACTCCTCCTCGAGCGCCATGCCGAGCCCCATGACGATGCCGCCGAGCACTTGGCTGCGGGCCGTCTTCGGGTTGAGGATCTTGCCCGCCGCGACGGCATTCACGATGCGGGTCACACGGATGATGCCGAGTTCCTCGTCGACCTTGACCTCGGCGAAGATCGCGGAGTGGGTGTAGATCGAGTAGCGCATGGTGGTGAGCGTGCTCGGCGAGGCGGTCTCCTCGACCTGGATCCGCTCGACCCCGCCCGCGATGATCGCATCCGAGTAGGTCACGAACCTGCTCGGGTCGCTCTCCAGCTCGATGCGCCCTCCCCGGAATGCGACATGCTCGATTGAGGCATTTGCGAGTGGTGAGTCCTCGATCGCTCGAGCGTATCCCAGAAGCTTGTCGCGAACGGCGTAGCAGGCAAGCTGGACGGCGGATCCGGCCGAGGCTGCCATCCAGGAGCCACCCTCGATCGGCGAGAACGGCAGCGATGAATCGCCGATCCGGACAGTGACTTTCTCGATGGGCACACCGAGTGCATCCGCCCCGAGCTGCGCCAGGATGGTGTAGGTGCCGGTCCCGATGTCGGTGGCGGCGGTTGCGACCTCCAGGCTGCCGTCGAGGCTCAGGACCGCTCGGGCCGAGCACTTCTGCATCGGAGATTCCCAGCAGCCGGTGGCCATGCCGCTGCCGACGAGTTCGCGCCCGTCCTTGGTGGCCCGCGGGGTCGGATTGCGCTTCGACCAGCCGAAGCGCTCCGCGCCGATCCGATAGGCCTCACGCAGCTCCTTGGAGGTGAAGTTCTTGTTCTCGTCCTCGTCCTTCTCGGAATAATTCTTCAGCCGGAGCTCGATGGGGTCGACCCCGACCCGCTCGGCGAGCTCGTCCATCGCGATCTCGAGCGCGAAAACGCCCGTCGTCGCGCCCGGCGCCCGCATGTCTCCCGGCGTGTAGGTGTCGATCTGGGCGAGCTTGTGCGTGAACTCCGTATTCTCGCAGTGGTACATGAGGCCCGACCAGTTGACGATGTTCTCCTGGTAGTCCTCGAAGCGCGAGGTCGACTGCACGACGTCGTGCCGAACGGACATGAGCTTGCCCTGCTCGTCGGCCCCGATCCGGACCGTCTGCAACGCATGCGGGCGGTGCGTGAAGGTGAACATCTGGTCGCGGGTGAGCACGACTCGGACCGATCGCTCGAGCTCCAGCGCCGCCATGACGGCGAGGAAGAGCTGGTACTGCGGACGGAGACCGGACCCGAACGCCCCGCCCACATAGGCATTCACGACCCTCACGTCGTCCGCGCTCAGCCCGAACACGCTCGTCACGTACTTCTGGCTGTTCTGCGGCCCCTGGATTTTGTCGTAGATCGTGAGCTTGCCGTCGCCCTCCCACACAACCGTCGAGGCGTGGGGCTCCATCGGGTTATGATGCTCGATTGCGTGGGTGTACTCCTCGTCGACATGGATTGGTGCCTCGCCGAAGGCGCCTGCCGCATCCCCGCGCGGCGAAGGCGGCGGCTTTACGCCGGTGCGCTTCTTTTTCGGAACGTAGGCCTCGTGCCGCTTCACCTCGAGGTCGGTGATGTGCTCGTCTGCGTCGTACTCCACCCTCACGAGGGACGCGGCATAGCCGGCCGTCTCAAATGTCTCGGCGACCACGAGCGCGACAGGCTGGCCGCTGTACTGGATCTCGGGACCATGCAGCGGCCGAAACGGGGAACCGGGAGGCGCGACCTCGTCCTGGTAATTGTAATCGAGCCAGGCGGTGCGCCGCCGGTTATGATGAGTGAAGACCTGGATCACCCCGGGCACGGCGAGCGCCGCTGATGTGTCGATCGCCGTAATCTTACCCCGCGCGATCGCGCCAGAAACGACGATGCCGTAGGCGAGATCGGGGGCGAAGTACTCGGCCGCGTATCGCGCGGCGCCGGTGACCTTGGCGGGACCGTCCACCCGGTTCGTCGCCCGGCCGACATAGGTTTCGGTGCTCGGCATGGCTCGGCCTATCGTATGCGCTTGTCTGTCTGCGATTGGGGCGTGCCGGCTGCGGCCTGCGACAGCCCGCGTATGATGGCACGGCGTGCGAGCTCGATCTTGAACGCGTTGTGCGAATAGCCCTTGGCACCCGCGAGAACCTGCTCGGCAGCGGCGGCGAAGCTCTCGCGGTTCGGCGCCTTTCCGACGAGAAGGGCCTCCGCCGTCGTGTCCCGCCAGGGCTTATGGGCCACCCCGCCGAGCGCCAGCCTGGCATTCGCGACGACACCGTCCTCGACGCTCAGCGCCGCCGCGACCGAAACCAGCGCGAACGCATAGGAGAGCCGATCGCGCAGCTTCAGATACGTGTAGTTGTTACCGTAATCGGACGCGGGCAGCTCGACCCCCGTGATGATCTCGTCATGCCGCAGGGCGGTGTCGATATGCGGGGTGTCGCCGGGCAGCCGGTGGAACTCGGCTATCGGGATCCGCCGCGGCCCGTCCTGGCCGTGGACGTGCACCACGGCCTCGAGCGCCGCGAGCCCGACGCACATGTCGGACGGGTGGGTCGCGATGCAGTGCTCGCTCGTGCCGAGGATTGCGTGAATCCGGTTCTGCCCGTCCTTCGCCGGGCAGCCGGTCCCGGGCTCGCGCTTGTTGCAGGGCGTCCCAGGGTCGTAAAAGTAGTAGCAGCGGGTGCGCTGGAGGAGGTTTCCGCCGGTTGTCGCCGAGTTGCGAAGCTGCGGCGACGCGCCGGCCAGGATCGCGCTCGCCAGCAGCGGATAGCGGCTTTGAATGCGTTGGTCGTAAGCGAGGTCGCTGTTCGGGACGAGCGCTCCGATGAGCAGTCCACCGTGTTCGGTCTCCTCGATTGCCTTGAGAGGCAGCCGGGTGATGTCGATCACCCGCTCCGGGCGCTCAACGTTGTACTTCATCAGGTCGATGAGGTTCGTCCCGCCCGCGATGAACTTCGCCGCGGGGTGCGCCGCTATTGCCAACACCGCCTGATCGATGGTCTCCGCCCGAAGGTAGTCGAAGTCGTTCATGCGGCGCTCGCCCCGTTTGATGCGAGCACCTGCTCGATGGCCGCGACGATGTTCACGTAGGCACCGCACCGACAGATGTTGCCGCTCATGTATTCGCGGATCTCGTCGGGTGTCTTCGCCCTACCCTCCTGAAGCAGCGCCACAGCGGACATGATCTGGCCGGGGGTGCAGTAGCCGCACTGGAAGGCATCATGGTCCACGAAGGCCTGCTGCATCGGATGCAACCGCCCGCCTTCGGCGAGGCCTTCGATGGTCGTGATCTCCGAGCCGTCCTTCATGGCAGCGAGCACCATGCAGGAATTCACCCGGCGCCCGTCGAGAATGATCGTGCAGGCGCCGCACTGGCCGTGGTCGCAGCCCTTCTTGGTTCCCGTGAGCTGGAGCCGCTCCCGCAAGAGGTCGAGGAGGACCGTCGTCGGCGGGATCGTGAGAGCGTGAACCTGGCCGTTCACCGTGAGCGAGATCGGAATGCCGGCCGTTGGCGGCGAGGCTTCCTGGGAAGGCGACAAGGCAGAGCTCCAAAGTTCCGGTCGCACGGGCGCGACCACGAAAGGCGGCTGCCGCCGCGGCACATCTTAAAGCTTCCAAACTGGACGCCGTTCCGCCCGGCTCCCGAGAAGGTGTCCTCTCGAACGGGAGTGGAGCTGCTTGCCTCGGTGGACACGCAACGGACGTGCAACAGCGAAGAAACAACTCCCCGCTAGTCGAATCCTGGCAGATCAGGGAGGAAGCTGATGAGAGTGCTGGCGCTGCTCTTCGGAGCAAAACGGCCGATCGAGTCCGTCTGCCTTGAGCATCTCCGCGCGAAGCGCCTCGCAGAAGTCGAGGCGCTCCTGGCCGAGATCGCCGAGCGGCACTGTGAGTGCAGCACCTGACTGCGCCCCCACGCGAGCAGGTCGGCAAACGCGCGCCGGTTCAGCGCCACCTGGAGTGAGGAGCAACGGACGAGAGGTTCGGGCGTTCCTCTACGGCAGGCAGCACGCGCAACGGGCAAATGGACAGCTACGAGATTCTCACCCGCTTCGAGAAGCAGGCCGACGGCACCTGGATCTGCCTGGAGCCAGTCACGGTCCAGACCGCCCATGGGCCGGTTGCAGTCGAGCCGGGTATGGCTTTCTCGTATGGCCAGAAGGTGGATGACGTCGATCTCGCCGAACTCCTTGAGCGTCTCGGCGCCCAGCACGGCTCCTGAGCGGCCGTGGCACACTTGTGAAGCGGCGCGCCACGGCGCACATTAGGGCAATCCGAGGGGTGCCCGGCGGGGCTGAGACGGCAATCAGGCCGAACCCTTTGAACCTGATCCGACTCGCATCGGCGGAGGGACGGAGTTGCCGGACAGAACACAATTCTCTGCGCCCAGCCCGAGGCCGGGCCGATGAGCGAGCCCGTAAGTGTCATAGGCGCGGGAATCGCGGGTACCTGGGCGGCGCTTCTCCTCGCCCAGGCTGGCCACTCTGTCACGGTGTATGAGCGCCAGGGCGAAGACATGGCAGGCGCGACCAGCCACTGGGCCGGCGGCATGCTCGCGCCCGATTGCGAGGGCGACGGCGCCGAGCCGGTGGTGATCCGTCTCGGCCATCGCTCGGTCGATCTCTGGCGCAAGCACGTGCCGGACACGCCGGTCATGGGTTCCCTCGTCGTTACGCATCCACGGGACCGCGCCGATCTCGAGCGCCTCGCCCGGCAGACTTCCGGCCACGATCGGATCGTTGGTGAGCGGATCGGGGAACTCGAGCCCGCTCTCGCCGGCCGCTTTCGCGAGGGACTGTTTTATCCGAAGGAGGGCCATGTCGAGCCGCGCCGCGCGTTGCCGATGCTGCATGGAAAATTGCGAAGCCTCGGCGCCGATATCCGCTTCGGCGAGGCGATCGAACCGCACGCGTTGCGCGGCACCGTTGTCGATTGCCGCGGGCTCGGCGCTCGCGACAGCCAGCCCGAGCTTCGCGGCGTAAAGGGCGAGACGGTGCTGATCGAGACAGGCGAGATTGCGCTGTCCCGGCCCATCCGCCTGATTCATCCGCGTTGGCCGATCTACGTCATCCCGCGGGCCGACAATCGCTTCCTTATCGGCGCCAGCACCATCGAGAGCGAGGACGCGTCCGGCGTGACGCTCCGCTCGGCGCTCGAACTGATGACGGCCGCTTACACTCTTCATCCCGCCTTCGGCGAGGCGCGAGTGGTGGAGCTCGGAACGGCGCTGAGGCCGGCCTTTCCGGACCACAACCCGCGCATCGAGGTCTCAGGCACGCGGATCGCCGTAAACGGTCTCTACCGTCACGGCTTCCTCATCGCGCCGGCGCTCGGCGAACTCGTCGCAAACTACATCGGCCACGGAACGCGGGACAACGAGGTGATGCGGTGGTCCTGACCGTCAACGGCGAGCGCCAGGACGTCCAGCCGGACACGGACACCGTCGCGGCTCTCCTCAAGGCCCTCGGGTACGAGGGAGGCTTCTTTGCGGTCGCCGTGAACCAGGAGGTCGTCCGGCGCGCCAAGTGGACCGAGACGCCGCTCACCGACGGTGACAGCATCGAGATCCTGACACCGCGTCAGGGCGGATAGGAGACAGGACGTGCAGCTTTACGGCCAGGAGGTCGCCTCACGCCTCCTCATCGGGACGGCCCTCTACCCCTCGCCCGCAATAATGGAAGCCGCGTTGAAGGCATCCGGCGCCGGAATCGTTACGGTTTCGCTGCGTCGTGAATCGGCCGGTGGGCGGGCCGGCGACGCGTTCTGGCGCATCATCCAGTCACTCGGGGTGAAGATCCTGCCGAACACCGCCGGGTGCCGGACGGTCAAGGAGGCGGTCACGACGGCAGAGCTCGCGCGCGAGCTCTTCGGTACGCCGTGGGTCAAGCTCGAGGTGATCGGCGATGACGAGACCCTCCAGCCTGATGTGGTCGCGTTAGTCGAGGCCGCAGGTATCCTCCTGCGGGATGGGTTCGAGGTGTTCCCCTACACCACCGAGGACCTGACCGTCGCAAACCGGCTTGTGGATGCCGGGTGCAGGGTCGTGATGCCATGGGCCTCGCCGATCGGGAGCGGCCAGGGGATCACGAACCGGGCGGCTCTGCAGACCCTCCGCGCGCGGCTTCCGGACGTCACCCTCATTGTCGATGCTGGCCTCGGTGCGCCCTCCCATGCGGCGGAAGCCATGGAACTCGGCTATGACGGGGTGCTCCTCAACACTGCTATCGCCAAGGCGGACGACCCGGTCGTGATGGCGCGCGCCTTCGCGCTGGCGGTCGAGGCAGGCCGCGCCGGCTATGAGGCCGGGCTGATGCCGCCGCGCGACTTCGCTTCGCCCTCGACGCCGGTAGTCGGCACACCCTTCTGGCACGCGGCCGGCTGATGACCCGGCCCTATCCCGATCGCTTCTACCCCGTCGTCGACACGCTCGACTGGGTCCGGCGCCTGACGGCTCTCGGCGTCGGCACCGTCCAGATCCGGGCGAAGGAGCTTGGCCCGGAGGAGGCGATTGCGCTCGTGACAGATGCCATTGCGATCACGCGCGGGACGCAGACTCGGCTCGTGGTAAACGATTACTGGGAAGCGGCGATCGAAGCCGGCTCCGAGCATGTGCATCTCGGCCAGGAGGACCTAGCCGACGCGGACATCCCGGCGATCCGCAAGGCAGGCCTGACGCTCGGATTGTCCACCCACGATCACGACGAGCTCGAGACCGCGCTCCGCCACGCCCCGGACTATGTCGCGCTCGGTCCTATCTACCACACGACTCTCAAGGCGATGCGCTTCGACCCGCAAGGGCTCGACAAGATCGGCGAATGGAAGCGGCGCACCGGCTCGGTCCCGCTTGTTGCCATCGGCGGCATCACGCTCGAGCGTGGGCCGGCGGTCTTCGCCGCCGGGGCCGATACGATCGCCGTTGTCAGCGACGTGACGCAGAACGCCGACCCGGATGCGCGCGTACGAGCTTGGCTTAACCTTGCGCCCTGGTGAGCTGCGCTGTCCGGACGCAGCAAGTCTTCGAAACCGCGCGCCAGGCTTTTCGTTGATCTCGCGCAGGATGTCGCACCGCAGCGTGACACATTCTGTCCAAAATCTGATTCGAGCTACGTAGATCACCATCAACATAGCTCACGTAAGCTCCGGCTACCAAAGGCCTTTTTGGGCCGGATGCGACGCGCCTTTTTCTCGCCAATCGAAAGCTGATGCTCCGCCTCCTCCGTAACAACGAAGGACGGCGTGTTGAAGAAGGTCGGTTTGCTTGTTGCCTGTTCGGTAGCGATGACGTCTCTTGGATCGATAATGGCCTCGGATGCGGAGGCCAGTTACAGGAAAAGGGGTCACAAGTTTCACAGACGGCCAGCGGCACAACTCCGCTACGATGCCGTCGAGCCTAGCGGCAGGGCGCTCCAGAGCGGAATGGCCAGTTGGTACGGGCCGGGCTTTCAGGGCCGCAAGACCGCAAGCGGCGAACGTTTCAACACCCACGATCTTACCGCCGCGCATCGGTCGCTGCCTTTCGGCACGCGCGTGAAGGTGACGAACCAGAAAACCGGGCGCGCGGTTGTGGTCCGCATCAACGATCGCGGACCATTTCACGGCGGTCGCGTCATCGACCTCTCCCGCGCTTCCGCTGCCGCGATCGGCATGGGCGGAACCGCCCGCGTTCAACTCGTCGCGCTCTGACGGACACTTCAAACGAAAAAGGCCGGCCTCAAGGGGCCGGCCTTCAACGCAAAACTGCTCAGTTTTCAGAAAGAGCCGAACTTAAAGTTGATGCCCGCCCGAGCGATCACGCCGCTGTTGTCGAATCGAGCCGTGTAGGATTGACCTACGGGGCCGGCGGGCGTCGCCGCGACGGTTACGTTCTTGCGGCCGAGGTCATAATACAGCGCCTCGGCCTTGAGGGTTACGGCGTTCGAGCCGAACAGGCTGAACGAGGCCGGCATCGCGAACTCGACACCACCGCCAGCCGCCCAGCCGGTGTCGATGCCTGTGCGACGGCCAGCGAACACCACCGTCGTGTCGCCAGCGCCGCCGTTGGCGAATTGCCGATTGAAGAACACGGCCTGATCATCCCGGTCGCCGTAAGCCAGACCGCCCGTCGCGTAGACGAGCGTACGGTCGAAAGCCACGCCAACCCGTCCACGGACGGTGCCGATGAAGCTGGTATCCGTCCGGAATGTGCTGAGCGCACCGCCGAGGGGCGAAACGACCCCAGGGGCCGGAGGGGCGAGAACAGTACCGCGCACCGTCCGCGTCTGCAGCATGTCCGTGTAGGCCGCGTCGGCTTCGAGGCCCACGACGAAGGTGCCGATCTGATAGTTGTAGCCGATCTGACCGCCGCCCGTGAAGCCTTCCGGATTCAGCCGCAGGTTCGCCGGCCGGGCACCGACGGCGACGTTGCCCAGGGTGACCGCATCATTGCCCGAGGTGCGGACGCGCGCGTCGTCGCTGAAAGCGTAGCCGGCATTGGCGCCGATGTAGAACCCAGTCCAGGTGAAGATCGGGACCGCGACGTAAGGCGCCGACGGAGCCCGCCGCGCCGGAAGGTCCGCGGCGAGAGCGACTGATCCAAGCGCCAGAGTTGCGGACGTGGCCAGCAATAGAGACTTCAGCACGGGGTAACCTCCAGGAAGACTGGTCAGAGCCTATGGCGGTTGTCTCCGAGCTGCTGTCACTCCTTGGCTTCAGCGCGCCCGGGATCATCCGATTTCGGGTCACGATGACGTGAGCCAACGGTTGATGATGTCTAGGGTTCAACGCTTCGATGACCAGCGCCCTCGCTCGAGATCGTGGTTGCGGGCTATGCCTTTCGCGGATAGTGGGGGCGACTATGGTTCGCTTTCTGACCCAAGCTCCGGGAAATGAGCAAGTCGGCAGGGTCGGTTTGGCGCAATCAGGCGCTTGCGCATCGTGAGCGCGGCTACGATCCTGGTCGTGGAGGACGAGGACCTCGTGCGAGAGATGATCGCCGAGGAGCTCCAGGAATCAGGCTACGAGGTGCTTTCAGCGGCCTGTGCGGACGAGGCTCTGGCGCTTTTCAACCGCCAGCCGGTCTCGATCCTGTTCACCGACATCCGCATGCCCGGTGCGCTCGACGGCTGGGGCCTCGCCGAGGAAGTCCATCGCCGAAATCCGACGATCAAGGTGATCTACACCACCGGCTACAGCCACGAGCGTCCGCGCAGCGTGCCAAACAGCCTTTTCATCCGCAAACCGTACCGCGCCTCCGAGATCCTGGAGGCGGTCGAGCGGCTGACCGGCGAGAGCTAGTTCCGCCCTCCGCTCAGCACCCGGCGCGAGACTCCGTTGGTTTTCCGGTATCCTCCTGGATGACACAGGAATGGCCCGGACTTCCGTCGGGCATCGGCACGCCGCGAGCAAGGATGAAGCGCACGGAATGTGCCCCGTTCAGCCCCGCGGGAAATGTCGTCTTTCGCGTGATCAGGAAAGCGCCCGGGTTCGTGACTGGCGTGATGTTCGGACCCTCGATCAGGATGGAGCGGCTCGTTCCTGCGACCGTAAGGGCACCTTCCTCAAGGAGCTGCGCCAGACCTGCCTGCTGCGGCAACACCCGGTACCGCCGGGCGGGTAGCGGGGATACCACCTCCGCCGGATCGATGTTCGCGAGCCCGGCGGGATTGAAGCGAAGCATCTCCTTCCACATCGCAGCGCCCGGCCCGGTCTCGGGCAAGCGTATCGTGCTCGCAGCCTCCGGATTCGCCGCGATATGTTGGAGGCCGGGCACCTTGATGCTCTGGATCCCATAGATCCCCGCCACCTCGTCCGGCTTCCGCCCGAAGAGCGTCTCGACGGATTTGGCGGCCGCCCCGCCCTCCTTCTCCGTAAAGTAGTTGATGCAGCCGGCTTTCTCCCCGAACCGGACCTTGTCGCGGGGGAGCCCTACAACCCCGACGCGCGGCTGTCCGGTCTCTTTGTCGCCCGCGCCAGAAATGGCGAGGATCCCGCTCACCCGCTCGGTCGCACCCCAGACCCGCCAGATCATGGCGTCGTAGCTGGTGACGACAAGGAACAGCGGCTCACGGCCTGGAGCGACTTCGATGTTGGCGACCGTCGTTTCGCGGTCGTCGCCGCCGATGGAGACGTTCGAGAGCGCCTTCCCTTCGTAAGCACCCAGCAGCACGATCCTGGCACTGGCCGCCGGTTTTTCCGCGTTGCAGGAGCGGACAGCAGCTTCCATCTGCGCCTGCCTCAGGCGCTCCTGTTCACGCTGGGTTGCTGCGCGGCGGACGGCGGCGAGTCTCTCCCCGAACGCCTTCGCCTCTTCGGTCGAGATTCGGCCGTCTCGGTTGGTGTCTGCCTCGTCGAATTCGCGGCGTGCCGCAGCCTCGAATTCAGCTCGCGACACCACCCCGTCCGCGTCTCCATCGAGGAACATCGGCACGTACTGCTCCGCCCTGAGCTGAGTCCGGAGCTGGCTGACTCGAGCGTCCGAGTGCCGCTTCATCTCCTCGGGCGTGATCACGCCGTTTCGGTCGAGATCCGGCGCGAGTGCATCTGCGACAAGCTTCTCGAGTTGTTGGCGGACTTGGTCGGGACTGGGGTCGAGCTGGATACCGTTCGCGTGAATCGGCTGCCGGGCACGTGGTCCTAGCGCCGCTGTAAGCTCGTCGCGGGTGACCCGGCCGTCACCGTCGAGGTCCTGGGAGAGAATTTGGGCAAGCGTTTGAGCCCGGGTCTGCGCGGCCTGCACAAGCCGGAGCGTCTCGATCCCGCCCGGTGTCACGCCGCGTTCGTCCGGATTGCTCATTCGAAACTGCTGGAATACGGTCGCCCGGACCTGCTCCCAGGTGACCTCGCCCCGGATCGCGGACCCGACCCGAAGCCGCATCCAATCGGCAGCTTCGTCAGCGCCGGCCGGCGACATCACGAGGAGCGTGGACAGGCCGATGCCGGCGAGTGGGGCGTAGCGGGTCATGCGAACCTCCCAGAGATCCTGACCCTCGCACGCGACCGGACAAGAAACTCAGCCCGGATCGACTCGATTTGTGCCGATCGCAAAAACTACTCGGCAGCCTCAAGCCGGTAACTCGCGGGATCGTAGTTGAGGATCGGCGACAGCCAACGCTCGACCTCGACCACGCTCATGCCCTTGCGGGACGCATAATCCTCGACTTGGTCGCGTTCGACCTTCGCGACGCCGAAGTAATGTGCCTCGGGGTGGCCGATATAGATCCCGGACACGGATGACCCGGGCCACATGGCGAAGCTTTCCGTGAGCTTCACGCCGATGCGGCGCTCGGCCTGGAGCAGACCGAAGAGGGTCTCCTTCTCCGTATGATCAGGCTGGGCCGGATAGCCCGGCGCCGGGCGGATCCCGCGGTACTCCTCCCGAACGAGATCGTCAGCCGAAAAGTTCTCGTTGGGCGCATAGCCCCAGAACTCGCGCCGGACGCGCTCGTGCATGCGCTCGGCAAAAGCCTCGGCGATGCGGTCAGCAAGGGCCTTCACCAGGATCGAGCGGTAATCGTCATTCTGGCGTTCGAAGCGCTCTGCGATACGCGCTTCCTCGATCCCGGCCGTGACCACGAACGCACCCACGTAATCGGCAACGCCGCTCGCTTCGGGAGCGACGAAATCCGAAAGGCAGATGTTGGGGCGACCGTCGCGCCGCTGGAGTTGCTGGCGCAGGCCGTGAAGGGTGGCGAGCGTCTCCGTCCGGCTCTCACCCGTATAGAGGCGGATATCATCGCCCGCCGCATTCGCTGGCCAGAAGCCGATCACGGCCTTCGGGTTGAACCAGCGCTCCGCGACGATGCGGGCCAGCATGCTCTGGGCATCCTCGTAGAGCTGGCGGGCGGACTCACCCTGCGCCTCGTCCTCGAGAATGGCCGGGAATCGACCCTTCAGGTCCCAAGTCTGGAAGAACGGCGTCCAGTCGATATAGGGCACCAGCTCGCCCACATCGTAGGTCCGAAATACGCGCGTGCCCGCAAAAGTGGGCTTGGTGGGCTGGTACGAGGCCCAATCAACCTTGGTGTGATTGGCGCGAGCGGTCGCGATCGGAACGCGCTGCTTGTCGGCCTCGGAACGCGCATGCGCGTCGGCGACTTTGCGATACTCCCCCCGAACCTCGTCGATATAGGCGACCTTCCGGTCCGACAGCAGCGCCGACACGACGCCGACCGCCCGGCTCGCGTCATTCACATAGACGGCCTGGCCGGCCTTGTAGTTCGGGTGGATCTTCACGGCGGTGTGGACGCGGCTCGTCGTGGCCCCGCCGATCAGGAGCGGGATGTCGAAGCCCTCGCGCTCCATCTCGGAGGCGACATGCGCCATCTCGTCGAGTGAGGGCGTGATGAGGCCGGACAGGCCGACGATGTCGACCTTCTCGGCCTTTGCCGTGTCGAGGATCTTCTGCGCCGGCACCATCACGCCGAGGTCGATGACCTCGTAGTTGTTGCACTGGAGAACGACGCCAACGATGTTCTTGCCGATGTCGTGTACGTCGCCCTTCACGGTTGCCATCAGGACCTTGCCGGCGGCAGAGGATTGGGCGAGCCCGGTCTCCTCCTTTTCCTTCTCCATGAACGGCATCAGGTAGGCGACCGCCTGCTTCATGACGCGGGCAGATTTCACGACCTGCGGCAGGAACATCTTGCCCGAGCCGAAGAGGTCGCCGACCACGTTCATGCCGCCCATCAGCGGCCCCTCGATGACGTGAAGTGGCCGGGTGACGCTCTGGCGCGCTTCCTCGACATCCACCGAGATGAAATCCGTGATGCCGCTCACCAAGGCATGCTCCAGCCGCTTAGCGACCGGCCATTCGCGCCAGGCGAGATCCGCGACCTTCGCCGGACCCGAGCCGCCCGACTTGAACCGCTCGGCCGCCTCGAGCAGGCGCTCCGTGCCGTCCGCGCGGCGGTTTAGGACGACGTCCTCGCAAAGCTCGCGCAGCTCGGGATCGATATTCTCGTAAACCGCGAGCTGGCCGGCATTGACGATGCCCATGTCCATGCCGGCCTGGATGGCGTGGTAGAGGAACACGGCGTGCATCGCCTCCCGGACGGGCTCGTTGCCGCGGAAGGAGAACGAGAGGTTCGAGACCCCGCCCGAGACGTGGACATGCGGCAGCGTGCGGGTGATCTCGCGCGACGCCTCGATGAAGTCGACGCCGTAATTGTTGTGCTCCTCAATCCCGGTCGCGACCGCGAAGATGTTCGGGTCGAAGATGATGTCCTCGGGCGGAAAGCCGACCTCGTTAACGAGCACGTGGTAGGCGCGCGTGCAGATCTCGACCTTGCGGGCCTGCGTGTCGGCCTGGCCCTGCTCGTCGAAGGCCATTACGACGACCGCGGCCCCGTAGTCGCGGCAGGTGCGGGCCTCGGCTTTGAACTTCTCAATCCCCTCCTTCATGGAGATCGAGTTCACGATCGGCTTGCCCTGAATGCATTTCAGGCCGGCCTCGATGACGTGGAACTTCGAGGAATCCACCATCACGGGCACGCGGGCGATGTCCGGCTCGGCCGCGACGAGGTTGAGGAACTCGACCATGGCCTTCTCGGAATCGAGGAGGCCCTCGTCCATGTTGACGTCGATCACCTGGGCGCCGCTCGCGACCTGGTCGCGGGCGACGTCGAGTGCGGCCGCGTAGTCGCCGTTCGTGATCAGCTTCCTGAACTTGGCCGAGCCCGTGACGTTCGTGCGCTCGCCGACATTCACGAAGGGGATGTCGGGCGTGAGCGTGAAGGGCTCGAGGCCGGACAGCTTCATCTGCGGCTCGAAGCTCGGGATCGCCCGCGGCGCCTTGCCGGCCACCGCCTCCGCGATCGCCCGGATATGCGCAGGGGTCGTGCCGCAGCAGCCGCCGACGACGTTCACGAGCCCGGCCTCGGCGAACTCGCCGATCAGGGCGGCCATGGCCTCGGGGCTCTCGTCGTAGAGGCCGAACTCGTTCGGCAGCCCGGCATTCGGATAGGCGCAGACCAGCGTATCGGCGACACGGCCGATCTCCTGGACATGCGCCCGCATCTCGCGCGCTCCGAGCGCGCAGTTGAGTCCGACCGTAATCGGCTCGGCGTGCCGGACCGAGTGCCAGAAGGCGGTCGGCGTCTGGCCGGAGAGCGTGCGGCCGGAGAGATCGGTGATGGTGCCGGAGATCATGATCGGCAGGTGGCAGCCGGTCTCGGCGAAGACGCGTCGGCAGGCGACGATCGCCGCCTTGGCATTCAGCGTGTCGAAGATCGTCTCGATCAGGATGAGGTCGGCCCCGCCATCGACGAGCCCCCTCACCTGCTCCTCGTAGGCCTCGCGCACCTCGTCGAAGGTGACGGCGCGGTAGCCCGGATTGTTCACGTCCGGCGAGATCGAGAGGGTGCGGTTCGTCGGCCCGAGCGCGCCGGCCACGAAGCGGCGCCGGCCATCCTTGGCCTGCGCGAGGTCGGCCGCCTGCCGGGCGAGGCGCGCGCCTTCCAAGTTCAGGTCAAGGACCGCGCTCTCCAGCCCGTAATCCGCCTGCGCGATGCGCGTAGAGGAGAACGTGTTCGTCTCCACGATGTCCGCCCCCGCCAGGAAATAGGCGAGGTGGATGTCGCGCACTGCGTCCGGCTGGGTGAGGATCAGAAGATCGTTGTTGCCGCGCTGGTCGTGCGAGTGGTCGCGGAAGCGCTCGCCACGGAAATCCGCCTCCGAGAGCTTCAGGGCCTGGATCTCCGTCCCCATCGCGCCGTCGAGGACAAGGATGCGCTCGCGCGCAGCCTTGCGGAGGGCCTGGGTGGTGTCGTGGGTCGCGTGGTCGGGCATCGTGTTAGCCTCAGGCCGCTGCCTGGACCGGCTCTGAAGCCGGCTGGCCGCGAAGGCCCAGCAGGTGGCAGACCGCGAAGACGAGGTCGGCGCGGTTCATCGTGTAGAAGTGGAACTCGTTCACGCCGCGATCGACGAGGTCGAGCACCTGCTCGGCGGCGACCGCTGCCGCGATCAGCTTCCGCGTCTCGACGTCATTCTCGAGCCCCTCGAAGCGGGCCGCGAGCCAATCGGGCATGCTGGCGCCTGTCCGCGCCGCGAAACTCGCCGCCTGCTTGAAGTTCTGAACCGGCAGGATGCCCGGCACGATCGGGATGTCGATGCCACGCGCCCGCACCCGGTCGACGAAGCGCAGGTAATGGTCGTTGTCGAAGAAGAACTGTGTGATGGCGCGGGTCGCCCCGCACTGGACCTTGGCTTTGAGCGCGTCGATATCGGCCTCGAGCGAGGCGGCTTCGGGGTGCTTCTCCGGGTAGGCCGACACCGAGACCTCGAAATCGCCGATGCGGCGGATGCCGGCGACGAGGTCGCAGGTCTGCTCGTAGCCGCCCGGATGCGCCTCGTACCGCGTGCCGGGGCCCGCTACCGGATCGCCGCGAAGCGCCACGATGTGGCGAACGCCCGCGTCCCAGTACGACTGAACCACCTCGTCCACCTCGTCCTTGCTCGCCGCAACGCAGGTGAGATGCGCGGCGGGCTTCAGGCTCGTCTCGTTGACGATCCTGGCGACCGTATTGTGCGTGCGCTCGCGGGTAGAGCCGCCGGCGCCATAGGTAACGGATACGAAGTTCGGACGAAGCGGTGCGAGGCGCTCGATAGACGACCAGAGATTGGCCTCCATCTCGGCTGTCTTCGGCGGGAAGAACTCGAACGAAACCTTGACGGGCCGCGTGGAGTGGCGGCTCGGACGGAAGGCGAGCGTGGACATCAGGCGACCTCTTTGACGTCGGCCGAAAGCGGCCAGTCGGTCACGACCCGGCGATCCTCGCCGAGCCAGATGGAGACGGTGAGCTTGTCGGACCCGCCGCCGGCCGGCGGCGGCAGGCTGCGGGTGAAAGCGGGGGCGAGCCCAGCCTCGTCCAGCCAGCCCTCAACCTGGGGCGATGCGAAGCCGAGGCGGCGGTGTCCTTCGGTCTCGCGGAGAAACTCGAGCCCGTGCGGGGCAAAATCCACGATCAGGAGTCGCCCGCCCGGGGCGACGAGCCGCGCCGCCTGCGTTAGAGCGCGAGCCGGATCGTCCAGGTAATGCAGCACCTGGTGGATGATGACGAGGTCGAAGCTTTCGCGCACGAGCGGCGGCGCGTAGATGTCGCCCTGCCGGAGGTCGAAGCCGGCGAGCCCCGCCCGCTCCAGATTGGCACGCGCCACCGACAGCATCGCGTGGCTCGCGTCGAGCCCAACGATGCGCTCCGCCTTCAGCCCGAGAAGCTGCAGCATCCGGCCTGTCCCCGTGCCGAGGTCCAGGAGCGAGCGGATCGGCGTCGCTCCGAGCACGTCCAGGATCGCCGCCTCGACCGCTTCCTCGGAGGCATGCAGCGAGCGCAGGGTGTCCCAGCGCGGCGCGAGCCGGGCGAAGAAGCTTTGCGCGGCAGCCGCGCGCTGCTCACGCACGGCGGCAAGCCGCTCGCGATCCTGCGATAGCTGCGGGTCGGCGTGGTCGAGGACATCCAGCACGGGCCGGAGCAGCAGCGCCGTCTCGGGCCGCTCGGACAGGCGGAAGAAGGCCCAGGCCCCCTCGCGGTGCCGCTCCAGCAACCCCGCCTCGACGAGCAGCTTCAGGTGTCGCGAGATACGAGGCTGCGACTGGCCGAGGATATCGGTGAGATCGGAAACAGACAGCTCGCCTTGCGACAGCAGCGCGAGGATGCGGATCCGGGTATCTTCGGCCGCGGCTCGCAGCGCGCCGAGCGCGCTGGCTAAGCCAAGCTGCTGATGCGGGTTCGTCTCAGGAGACATAAAGATATGTTTATATCTTTTTCCAGCGCCCGACAAGCTGGCCTCCTGGGAGGATTGTGAAGCGATGATGGACGAGGTCCGCCCCGGCGAGAGGCCACTCGCCGTTCCGGAGAGCTTCGACGCCGGGGTACATTTCATCGGCCGGATCCGCACCCCCTGGCAGGAGCGATCCGAATGCCCGAAGAATGCGCGAGGCTCCGACGCAGTTTGCACCGCGGAGGTCGACCCTCGTTATGCCGAGGCGCTGACCGGCGTGGAAGCCGCCTCGCACCTCATCCTGCTCTACTGGATGGACCGGGCGCGGCGCGATCTCGCGATCCAGGTGCCGCGCCACCACGAGCGGCCGCGCGGCACCTTTTCGGTGCGCTCGCCGGTCCGGCCGAACCCGATCGCGCTGTCGGTGGTGCGCCTCCTCGGGCGCGACGGGACGAGCCTTAAGGTGGTCGGGCTCGACTGCCTGGACCGCACGCCGCTTCTCGACATCAAGCCGTACCTGCCCTCCGTCGATGCGCATCCGGGGGCGACGATGGACCCGGCCGTGGACGGGCCTGCCTGACCCCCGCCCGAGCTTGGCAGAACCTCTGGAGCGCCGCGGGCGATCGTGCCATGGTGCCGCCATTCGGAGCGCCGGAGGGCGCCGCGTCACCGGGGCGGGGAGGAGCGATGTACGCTTTCGAATACCTGAAGCCGAAGAGCCTCAAGGAGGCTAAGGCGATGATGGAGGCGAACCCGGAGGGCAAGTTCCTGTCCGGCGGCCACACGCTCCTGCCCGCCATGAAGCTCCGCCTAGCCGGGCCGGCCGCGCTGATCGACCTCTCGGGCGTCGACGGCATGCGCGGCATCGAGCGCAAGGGCGACACGCTCGTCATCGGCGCCTTCATGAAACACCGCGAGGTGGCAAGTTCGGATGTGGTGAAGGCTGCGATCTCGACCCTGGCCGAGATGGTCGGCACGATCGGGGACCCGGCCGTGCGCCATCGCGGCACGATCGGCGGCTCGATCGCCAACAACGACCCCTCGGCCGATTACGCCGCCGCCGCCCTGGCGCTCGATGCCACCATCGTGACCGATTCCCGCCGCATCCCGGCGGACGCGTTCTTCACGGGCCTGTTCTCGACCGCGCTGGAAGAAGGCGAGATCGTCACCGCCGTCGAGTTCCCGATCCCGAAGCGGATGGGCTACCAGAAGTTCCGCAACCCCGCCTCGCGTTACGCCCTCTGCGGGGTCGCCGTCGCCGAGACGGCCAGGGGAGAGGTGCGGGTCTCGGTGGTCGGGGCGGGTGCCGAAGGCGTCTTCCGCGTGACCGAGATGGAGACGGCGCTGACCGCGAACTTTTCGCCGGATGCGATCAAGGACATCAAGGTCCCGACCGACCGAATGGCCTCGGACATCCACGCCGATCAGGAATACCGGGCCCATCTCGTGGGCGTCATGGCGCGCCGCGCGCTCGCGGCTGCTCGCTAGGTGTGATGGCCGGGCTTGACCCGGCCATCACGACCTGTGAGGCGGGACATCCCTCCGACCGGGGTGCCCGGGACGAGCCCGGGCATGACATCGGATGAGTGATCGTAGTTCCCTTCCCTCCTCCATCGACGAAACTCTCGCGCTGCTGGAGCGCGGCGGCTACGTAGCCGACCGCGCGCTCGCGACGGTCCTGTTCCTCGCGCTTAGGCTGAAGCGGCCACTCTTCCTGGAAGGCGAAGCCGGGGTCGGGAAGACCGAGATTGCGAAGGTCCTCTCCGCAATCCTCGGCCGTAAGCTGATCCGCCTGCAATGCTACGAGGGGCTCGACGTCGCCTCCGCGGTCTACGAGTGGAACTATGCGGGGCAGATGATGGCGATCCGGCTCGCCGAAGCGGGCGGCAGCGTCGATCGCGACACGCTCGAATCCGACCTATTCTCCGAACGCTACCTCGTCCGCCGTCCCCTGCTCGACGCGCTGGAGCCGCACGAGGGCGGCCCGCCCGTCCTCCTCATCGACGAGCTCGACCGTACCGACGAGGCGTTCGAGGCCTATCTCCTCGAGATCCTGTCCGACTTCCAGGTGAGCGTTCCGGAGTTCGGGACCGTAAGGGCGGAACAGCCGCCGATCGTGGTCATCACCTCGAACCGCACGCGCGAGATCCACGACGCCCTGAAGCGCCGCTGCCTTTACCACTGGGTGGACTACCCAGATGCGGCCCGCGAGCTCGCGATCCTGCATGCGCGCGTGCCCAATGCGCCCGAGCGACTCTCCCGCGAGATCGTGGCTTTCGTCGGCCGGCTCCGGGGCAAGGAGCTGTTCAAGTCACCTGGCGTGGCGGAGACGCTCGACTGGGCGCAGGCCCTCATCGAGCTGGATACCGTCGCGCTCGATCCCGACATCGTGGCCGACACGCTCGGCGTGCTGCTCAAGTACCAGGACGATATCCAAAGAATGCAGGGCTCCGAGATCCGCAAGGTGCTGGATGACCTCCGGGCCGAGATGGCCTCTGTTTCTCACGACGGGAGAACGGCATGAGCGAGGACCGGCAGGCGATCGAGGCAGCGGCCCAGCTGTATTTGGACGGCCTCTACGAGGGTGATCCTGAGAAGCTCGCCGCCGTGTTCCACCCGACGAGCGCCCTCACCTATGAGGCCGACGGCGCCATCAGTATCCTGCCGCGGGACGAATGGTTGAAGGCGGTCAAGAACCGCCCCTCCCCGCAATCCCAGGGCCTCCCCCGCCACGACGAAATCCTGACGATCGATCAATCCTCGCCAACCACGGCGTTCGTGAAGCTGAACTGCGCGATCCCGCCACGCTTCTTCACGGACTATCTCAGCTTCCTCAAGATCGACGGCCGCTGGCAGGTGGCACAGAAGGTCTTCTGCGCGCGGGTCGAGACGGCCGGCAAGGCTTCGTGAGCGGACGGCTCGCCGAGAACGTTGCGCATTTCGGCCGGGCGCTTCGCGCCGCCGGCCTTCCCGTCGGCCCGCGCGACGTGGTTTCGGCGATCGAGGCGGTGGAGGCAGCCGGTCTCGGCGGCCGGCACGATCTCTATTGGACGCTGCACGCAGTCTTCGTCACCCGGCACGAGCAGAGCCCGGTCTACGACGCCGCCTTCCGCATCTTTTGGCGCCGCCGCGGGCTGGTCGAGAAGCTGATTGCCGAGATGTCGCCGATCGCGCCGGCCGACAAGCGGACGGACAAGCCGAGACCAGGCGAGTCGCGCGTCATGGACGCGATCCGGCCACAGGCCCGCTCGATGCCGGAAGAGAAGCAGGAGCGCGAGGTCTCCGGCCGCCTCACCGCATCCGACCGTGACGTCCTCCGCGCCAAGGACTTCGCCCAGATGAGCGCTGCCGAGATCGGCAAGGCGAAGCGGCTCATCGAGGCGCTGCTCCTTCCGGAGGACCGCCGACGCACGCGCCGGCACAAGTCGGACCCGCGCGGCGGCCTCGTCGACCTCCGGCGCACGCTGCGCCGTTCGCTCCGGACCGGCGGGCATTCCATCGACCTCGCCTTCCGGTCGCCGACCGAGCGGCCGCCGCCGCTGGTGGCCCTCGTCGACATCTCCGGCTCGATGGCCGAGTATTCGCGGCTCTTCCTCCACTTCCTCCATGCGCTGACCGAGAAGCGTCGCCGAGTCCATTCGTTCGTCTTCGCGACCCGGCTCACTAACATCTCGCGCGAGCTCGCCCACCGCGACCCAGACGACGCGCTGGCCCGCGCCTCGGCGCGCGTGAAGGACTGGGAGGGCGGCACCCGCATCGCCCCTGCCCTGCGCGAGTTCAACCGGCTCTGGTCCCGGCGCGTTCTGGGCCAGGGTGCGGCTGTGATGCTCTTCACCGACGGATTGGAGCGCGAGGTCGGGGAGGACCTCGCATTCGAGATGGATCGCCTGCACCGCTCGTGCGGCCGGCTTGTCTGGCTGAACCCGCTTCTTCGATTCGACGCATTTCAGGCCCGCGCCGGCGGTATCCGGGCGATGCTGCCGCATGTCGACGAGTTCCGCCCCATCCACAATTTGGGCTCGATGGAAGGACTGGTCCGGGCGCTCGGGCGCGAGCGCGACCTCAGAGCGGATCCGACCCGCTGGCTGCGCGCAGCGGCATGATCCGCACCACCCTGGTCTACGGGACGGCGGCACTCGCCGAGATCGCGGGCTGCTTTTCCGTCTGGGCAGTGCTGCGGCTCTCGGCGCCGTCCTGGTGGCTCTTGCCCGGCTTCGCCTCGCTCGCCGCCTTCGCCTATCTCTTGACCCTCGTCGAGGCCGATGCCGCGGGGCGCGCCTTCGCGGCTTATGGCGGCGTCTACATCGCGGCGTCCCTCGTGTGGTTGCGGGCGGTCGAGGGCTTTTCGCCCGACCGCTGGGACGTCATCGGCGCGGGCCTCTCGCTCGCGGGCGCGGCGATCATTATCTTCGGTCCGAGACCCGCCTGAGGTTGATCATGCTCTCCAGCGACAGCGATATTCTGAACGAGGCCGAGGCCTGGAAACGGGCCGGGCGCGAGGTCGCGCTCGCGACCGTCGTCGAAACCTGGGGCTCCGCCCCGCGGCCGGTCGGCAGCCATCTCGTCATCGACGCGGACGGCAACTTTCTCGGCTCGGTGTCCGGCGGCTGCGTCGAAGGCGACGTGATCACCGAGGCCATGGACGTCATCGGGGATGGCAGGCCTCGGATGCTCGAGTTCGGGGTCGCCGACGAGACCGCTTGGCGTTCGGGTCTCTCCTGTGGTGGTCGCATCAAGGTCTATGTCGAGAAGGTCGCCTAGCGCCCGATGGATCTCGCCGTTCTTTCAGCGCTGAACGCTGAGCGTGCCGCGCGCCGCGCGGCGATCCTGATCACCGATGTCGCGAGCGGAGAAGCACGGCTCGTCCGCGAGGCCGATGCGGCTGCCGATCCTCTGGCGGAGGAACTCGCGGAGCGCTTCCGCACCGGCAAGAGCGGTGCGGCCGAGGTCGACAGCAAGAAACTCTTCTTCACGGTGCAGACGCCGCCCATCCGACTCGTCGCGATCGGCGCGGTTCACATCAGCCAGGCCCTCGCGCCGATGGCGAAGGGGCTCGACCTCGACGTCACGATCGTCGATCCCCGCACCGCTTTCGCGACGCCCGAGCGCTTTCCCGATGTGGCGGTGCTGGCCGAATGGCCGTCCGACGCGCTGCCCAAGCTCGGCAGGCTCGACCGCTACACGGCTGTGACCTGCCTGACGCACGATCCGAAGGTCGACGATCCCGCGCTGGAGGCGGCGCTGCGGGCCGAGTGCTTCTATATCGGCGCGCTCGGCTCCCGCCGCACGCATGCAAAACGGGTCGAGCGGTTGCAGGCGGCGGGTTTCGGCGAGGCCGAGATCGCCCGCATCCACGCCCCGATCGGGTTGGACATCGGCGCCGTGAGCCCGGCCGAGATCGCGGTATCCATCCTCGCCGAGCTCGTCGCCGAACTCCGCCGCGACAGACGCCGCAAGCCGTGAGATTCGGCCCCATCCCGGTCGAGGAGGCTGCGGGCGCGATCTCCGCGCATAGCGTGAAGCTGCCCGGCCTGGTGATCCGCAAGGGCGCGGCGGTCTCGCCGGAGCAGGTCGAGAAGCTGAAAGGCGCCGGCGTCGGGACGCTCGTGGTGGTTCGTCTCGAGGCGGGTGATGTCGGCGAGGATGGCGCAGCGCTGAGGATCGCCGAGGCCGTGGCCGGCGACACGGTCCGGGTGGAGCGCCCTTTCACCGGTCGGTCGAACCTTTATGCCGCCCGGGCCGGCATCCTGCGCATCGACGTCGACGCGGTGGACCGCATCAACGCCGTCGACGAAAGCGTCACGCTCGCGACCCTTCCGGCGTTCAAGCCGGTCGTCGAAGGCGAGATGATCGGCACCGTCAAGATCATCCCCTACGCGGTGCCGAGCCAGGTCCTAGAGGCCGCCCTCGGGGCTGCGGCCCGCGGCGTCATCGAGGTATCGCCCTACCGGCTGAAGACGGTCGGCGCGATCTCGACGCTGCTTCCCGGGCTGAAGCCCAGTGTCGTGGCTAAGACCATCGGCGCTCTGAAGGATCGGCTCGACCCGGCCGGAGCCACCGTGATCGTTGAGGCGTCCTGCCCGCACGCAACCGAGCCGCTCGCCACGGAGCTGGGGCGCCAGGCGTCGAGCGAGGCCGAGCTGATCGTCGTCTTCGGCGCATCCGCAATCGCGGACCGGGCCGACGTGATCCCGTCCGCGATCGAGGCCGCCGGCGGGGAGATCGACCATTTCGGGATGCCGGTGGATCCCGGCAACCTGCTGCTCGTCGGGCGTATCGGCTCGAAGCCGGTGATCGGCGCCCCCGGCTGCGCCCGTTCGCCCGCCGAGAACGGTTTCGACTGGGTGCTGCAGCGGCTGCTGGCCGCCATTCCCGTGACACGGTCCGACATCACGAGGCTCGGCGTCGGCGGGCTCCTGATGGAGATCGTCTCCCGCGGCCAGCCGCGGGCCGGCGGCGAGAGCGCCGACGAGGCGTGACCGCGGCTCCGGAGATCGTTGCGCTCGTGCTCGCGGCCGGGCGCGGTACGCGCTTCGGCGAGAGCCCCAAGCTTCTGGCGGAGCTCGAGGGCAAGCCGCTCGTCCGGCACGCGGTCGAGACGGCGCTCGCGGCCGGCCTGCCGACCTTCGTCGTCACCGGGCATCGCGGGGACGTGATCCGAGCCGCGCTGGAGGATCTGCCCGTACGCTTCGTCGGCAACGCGGCCTATGCCGATGGGCTTTCGACCTCGCTGAAGGCGGGCTTCGGCGCCCTTCCCGGTTCGGCCGAGGCCGCGATCGTTCTCCTCGGCGACATGCCCCGGATCACGCCGGCGCTGCTCCATGATCTCGTCCAGGCCTGGACCAAGGCAGGGCGTCCGAGCGCCGCGATCCCCGTGTCAGGCGGGCGCCGCGGCAACCCCGTCCTGCTGTCCCGGCAGCTCGCGCCCGAGATCGAAGCGCTCACCGGAGACACGGGCGCGGGAGCGTTGCTTCGCGAACGCCGGGACGTGGTCGAGCTGCCGGTCGCCGACGACGCCGTGAGGCTGGACGTGGACACGCCCGAAGCCCTCGCCGCAGCAGCCGCCGGGGCAGCGATTGAGGAGAGGCCTCGATGCATATCGGACTGATCGGCGGGATCGGGGTCGCGGCCACGATCGTCTACTATCAGCGGCTCACGGCCGCCTTCGCCCAGCGGGGAGGCACCACGCTCGACCTCACGATCGTTCACGGCGACATCCAGGAGCTCATCCGCAACAACCTGGCCGACCGGCGCGAGGAGCAGGCCCGCGCCTTCCTGCCGCTCGTCGAACGGCTGAGGGACGCGGGTTGCGATTGTGCAGCGGTGACGTCGCTCGGTGGCCATTTCTGCTTCGACGAACTGGCCGCGCTCTCGCCGCTGCCGCTGGTGTCCGGTGTCGCTCCGCTCGACAACTATTTCGTCCACGCCGGCATCCGTCGCATCGGCCTTCTCGGGACGCGCGTGGTGATGCGCACTCGCCTCTACGGCCAGCTCGCGAGGACGGAGGCCCTCGCGCTTGCCGACGAGGTCGAGGTGCTCGGGCAGACCTACCAGGACGTCGCCGTTGCGGGGACCTGCTCGCCCGGGCAGCGAGACGTCTTCGTAAGCGCGGGCCGGCGGATGATGGAGGCCGGCGCGGAGGCGATCGTGCTCGCCGGCACCGACCTGAACTTGGCCTTCGACGGCCAGGAGACCGGCTATCCCGTGATCGACGCGCTCGACGTCCATGTGGCGCTCCTGGCCGACCTCGCCGTGGGGCGCGCTACACTCGGCTAACTCAGGCGCCGACCAGGACGACCCCGTCCAGCACGGCCGAGTAGAACAGGATGCTGGCGACCAGCACGAAGGAATGCCAGACGGCGTTCTGGAAGCGCAACCCGTCCCAGACGTGGAAGATCACGCCCGCGACGTAGACGACGCCTCCGGCAAGCATCAGCCAGACGGTTGAGGGCGGGAGCGCTGTTGAGACCGTGTTCCAGGCCAGCCCGCCGCTCGCGCCGAGGAGGATGCAGAGGACGATCGAGAGCCGGTCGAAGCGGCCGGGCAGCGTGACCTTCAGGAGCGCTCCGCCGATCGCCACGGCCCAGACCCCGAACAGGAGCGCGTAGCGGTCAAAACCGTGCGGAAAGCGCGTGATGAAGGGTGTGTAGGTCGCGGCGATCAGCACGTAGATGAGCGCGTGGTCGAACCGGCGCAGGAGCCACTTCGTCCGGGACGGCGGCCACAGATTGTAGGCCGCGGACACGGAGAGCAGCGCGACCAACCCGAGCGCATAGATCGTCACGGCGGCCAGCTGCGCCCAGCCCGCGAACACGGCGGCCAGCACGATGATGGCCGCCCCGCCGATCACTCCGAACGCAATGCCGACCCCGTGAACCACCGCATCCGCGATCATTTCCGCCCGCGTGTAGTTCCAAGTCAGATGGAGCGGGCGGCCGTCGTGATCGATCATCGTGCTCCTTTCGCAGCGCGAGGATCATCATGCCTGAGCAAAGCTGTCAGGTTCATGACCGAACTGGCCGCGAGCATGCAGACGACATGCCGGCCGGAAGGTTCCTATTCGGCCGCCATGGGCATCCTGGCCCGCTGGGCGGCGCGCCAAACGACCGCCGGGGTCGCCGGCATGGTGACGTCCTCGTGCCCGAGCGCGTCCGTGATCGCATTGATCACGGCCGGCGGAGCCGCGATCGCGCCTGCCTCGCCGCAGCCCTTCATGCCGAGCGGGTTGGACGGTGCAGGCGTGACCGTCATGCCGATCTCAAGCGGCGGGAGGTCATTCGCGCGCGGCATCGTGTAGTCCATGAAGCTCGCCGTCACGAGCTGGCCGTCGGCATCGTAGCGGGCACCCTCCAGTAGCGCCTGGCCGACGCCCTGCGCGATTCCGCCATGGACCTGGCCCTCGACGATCATCGGGTTGATGACGTTGCCGAAATCGTCGACCGCGGTGAACTTCGCGATCGTCGTCACGCCGGTGTCGGGATCGATTTCCACCTCGCAGACGTGGACGCCCGCCGGAAAGGTGAAGTTCGTCGGGTCGTAGAACGCTCCCTCCTTCAGGCCCGGCTCGAGCTCCGACCCGTTGAACTTGTGGGCGATATAGGCCTGGAGCGCGGTCGACGCGAAGTCGATCGCCTTATCGGTGCCGGCGACGCCGAACTTGCCGTCCTTGAATTCGATGTCCTCCTCGGAGGCTTCGAGCACATGCGCGGCGACCTTCTTCCCCTTGGCTATAACCTTGTCGAGCGCCTTCGAGATCGCCGACATGCCGACGGCGCCCGAGCGCGAGCCGTAGGTGCCCATCCCGAATTGCACCTTGTCGGTGTCGCCGTGGACGACCTTCACGGTGTCGATCGGCACCCCGAGTCGGTCCGAGACGAGTTGGGCGAAGGTCGTCTCGTGGCCCTGGCCGTGGCTGTGCGAGCCGGTCAGCACCTCGATATTGCCGGTCGGGTTCACCCGCACCTCAGCCGATTCCCAAAGGCCCACGCCCGCGCCGAGCGAACCGACGGCCTGGGAAGGGGCAATGCCGCAGGCCTCGATATAAGCCGAGTAGCCGAGGCCGCGGAGCTTGCCGCGGGATGCGCTGGCGCTCTTCCGGGCCGGAAAGGCGGCGACGTCCGCGAGTTCCAGCGCCTTGGTGAGCGCCGCGTCATAGTCGCCCGCGTCATAGGTCATGATGACGGGCGTCTGATGCGGAAACGTTTTCACGAAGTTCCGCCGCCGGAACTCGACCGGATCCATGCCGAGCTCCCGCGCTGTGACCTCGACGAGGCGCTCGACCACGAACGTGGCTTCGGGCCGGCCTGCCCCGCGATAGGCATCGACCGGCGCGGTGTTGGTGTACACCGCGTCCACCTCCGCATAGATCGTCGGGATCGCGTACTGGCCCGATAGCAGGGTGGCGTAGAGGTAGGTCGGCACCGAGGACGCGAAAGTCGAGAGGTACGCGCCCATATTGGCGATCGTCTTCACCCGAAGCCCGGTGATGCGACCGGCCGCATCCGTCGCAAGCTCGGCGCGGGTGACGTGGTCGCGCCCATGCGCGTCGGCCAGGAAGGCTTCCGTGCGGTCCGAACTCCATTTGACCGGCCGCTTCAGCCGCCGCGCCGCCCAGAGGCACACGACCTCCTCGGCATAGACGAAGATCTTGGAGCCGAACCCGCCCCCGACATCCGGCGCGACGACGCGCAGCTTGTGCTCGGGCGCGAGGCCCACGAAGGCAGAGAGGATCAGCCGCGCCACATGCGGGTTCTGGCTGGTGGTGTGGAGCGTGAACGATTCCTCCCCCGGGTCGTACTCGCCGATCGCGGCGCGCGGCTCCATCGGGTTGGGGACGAGCCGGTTGTTGACGAGGTCGATGCGCGTGACATGCGCCGCCGAGGCGAAGGCGGCCTCCGTCTTTACCCGGTCGCCGAGCTCCCACTCATAGACCGTGTTCCGGTCGATGCCCTCGTGCACCTCGGGGGCGCCCGCCCCCTGCGCCTTGCCGGGATCGACGACGGCCGGCAGCACCTCGTATTCGACCTGGATCTTTTCCGCCGCGTCCTGCGCCTGACGGAGCGTCGTCGCGATCACGACCGCGACATGGTCCCCGACGTAGCGGACGGTGTTCTTGGCGAGCGCAGGATGAGCGCCCGCGCGCATGGGCGAGCCATCCTTCGAGTGGATCATCCAGCCGCAGATCAGGCCGCCGACCTCGTCCTCTAGGAGATCGTCCGAGGTCGGAACGAACTTGCGGAGGTCCTTGCCCGTATAGACCGCCTCCACGCCCGGCGCCCTCAGCGCCTCCGAGGTGTCCAGCGAGCGTATGCGCGCATGCGCATGCGGTGAGCGCAGGAAGTAGGCATGAAGCTGGCCGTCGCGGTTGATGTCGTCCGTGTAGCGGCCGCGCCCGGTGATGAAGCGCTTGTCCTCGAGGCGCTGCACGCGCGCGCCGACGCCCGTTCCGTTACCGGCCATGGTTTCCTCCGATGATACTGTCCGCCCTCCTCTGCGGGAGGGTTCAGACGTGTCTGTCAGCCTGCACGTCCCCTCGCCGATGGCGAGATCGCCCGAGCGACGCGGGAGCGGTGGGTAGCTCCCCCGCTTCTTCACGCTGCCGGGAGAGGAGGCGTGGAGCTACTCCGCCGCCTGCTGCATGGGCTGGCCGCCCATGGCGCGTGCACCGGCGCCGATCGCCTTCACGATGTTGTGGTAGCCCGTGCAGCGGCAGAGGTTGCCCTCGAGCTCCTCGCGGATCGTGTGGTCGTCGAGCTCGTTCCCGAGCCGGTTCACCATGTCGACCGCCGTCATGATCATGCCGGGGGTGCAGAAACCGCACTGAAGCCCGTGATGCTCGCGAAAGGCGGCTTGCATCGGGTGCAGCTCGGAGCCGTTCGCCAGCCCCTCGATAGTCAGCACGTTCGCACCCTCGCACTGGACGGCCAGGATCGTGCACGCCTTGATTGCTTCGCCGTCCATGTGGACGACGCAGGCACCGCACTGGCTGGTATCGCAGCCGACATGCGTGCCGGTGAGCCGAAGGTGCTCGCGCAGGTACTGGACCAAAAGGGTTCGCGGATCGACCTCGCCCGAGACCGCCTTGCCGTTCACAGTCATCGATACGGACGCCATGTGTCTCTCCCCCGAGCCATTGCCGGCTCTCGCCGGCTTCTCCACAGGCCCGGCTCTTGCGAACTGTTCCGATCCGACATTGGAGGAGCGGCCGGTTCACGGTCAAGCGGGTCGCCGGCACGCTTGGCCAACGAACGTCGCATGGCTGGGCCGCTCGGGGCTGCTGCTTGCGAGCGCCCGCCGACCGCACCATCTTCGCTCCTTCGGCAACGCCCTTCTCACATCGCTGAGGCCCCATGAGCGTCCTCGACCTCTTCCGCCGCGAGAACCCGCCCGAAACGGACCGGAGTGCGATTCCGGAGCGCTCGCCATCCGGCTTCGACCTCACGCCGCCCTCGCCCGAGGAGCGGGCGGAACTCGAGGCAGGCCTCTCGGGGGAGGAGAAGCGCGTCCTGCTGCATCACGGCACGGAAGCGCCATTCTGCGGCGGGCTCCTGAACAACAAGGAGGACGGCGTCTATTGCTGCCGTGAATGCGGGCTGCCGCTGTTCAAGGCGGAGACGAAGTTCGAGAGCGGTACCGGCTGGCCGAGCTTCTTTGCGCCCTTCGACGAGGCTCACGTCCTCAGCATCAAGGACACCAGCTACGGCATGGTGCGCATCGAGACGCGCTGCGCCCGCTGCGATAGCCACCAGGGGCATGTTTTCCCCGACGGGCCGGCCCCAACGCGCCTGCGCTACTGCATCAACTCGGTGTCGCTCGAATTCGTCGCTGAGGGCGAGCCGCTTCGGGACCCGCTCGGGCGCGGCGACCGCATCCAGACCTAGGCTGCTCGCCGGGGGAGCGCCTTGACGCGCGCCGCCTGGCGCTCCACAGGGTCGCCCCTCCCCTTCATCTCAGCCGAGGAGCGCCGCCCAGGTGAGCGAGGCGTCGACGTCTGTCCTGACCCTGTCCTGCCGCAACCGGCCCGGCATCGTGGCCGCGGTCTCCGCTCGGCTCTTCGAGGCGGGATACAACATCCTCGACGCGCAGCAATTCGACGATGTCGAGACCGGGCTGTTCTTCATGCGGGTGGTGTTCAACCCGGCCGGACCTGCATCTCAGGGCGACCTGACGACGACGTTCGCGCTCCCTGCGGATGAGTTCGGAATGACCTGGTCGCTGCGGGATGCAGCCAAGAAGCGGCGCGTGATGATCCTGGTCTCACGCTTCGACCATTGCCTTGCCGATCTCCTCTATCGATGGCGCATCGGCGAGTTGCCTGCAGAGATCACGGGCATCATCGCGAACTACCCGCGCGAGACCTACGCCCACCTCGATTTCGGCGATGTCCCCTTTCACCATCTTCCTGTCCGGCGGGACACGAAGATGGAGCAGGAGGCGCGCATCTGGGAGTTGGTCCGCGAGACGGAAACGGATCTCGTAGTCCTCGCCCGCTACATGCAGATCCTCTCCGACGGGCTTGCCGCGAACCTCGCCGGCCGCTGCATCAATATTCACCACTCGTTCCTGCCGGGCTTCAAGGGCGCCAAGCCCTATCATCAGGCGCATGAGCGTGGCGTGAAGCTCATCGGCGCGACCGCGCATTACGTCACGAGCGACCTCGACGAGGGCCCGATCATCGAGCAGGACGTCGAGCGGATCAGCCATCGCGACACGCCGGATGACCTCATCCGAAAAGGCCGGGATATCGAGCGCCGCGTTCTAGCGCGGGCCGTCCGGCACCATCTCGAGGATCGTGTCCTGCTGAACGGGAGCAAGACGGTCGTGTTCACCGACTGAGCAACGAAAAAGGCCGCCGGATCGGCGGCCTTCGTCCAAGCAGCCCGGCTCGGGTTCAGCCCTGTGGGCCGCCCATCATGCCCTGCATCCGCGTGAGCTGGGCGATGTGGAGCCGAAGCAGCGGAAGCGCGCCGCGGGCAACACGGCGGAGAGCCGGGTCGTCGCCGCTCTGGGCGTAGTTGCTGTGGATGGCATAGGCCTCGTGATGTCCCATCAGCTGGGTCTGCACGAACAGTGCATCGTATTGCGGGCCGGCCTGAGTGCTTCTGATGCGGGCGATCATCTCCGCCTTTTGGGCATCGCTCGTCATAGGCACGGGCTGGCCGCCCAGACCCAGAAGGGTGCCTGCCGCCCCGACCGCCGCGCCCGCGACCATGAACGGAGCCGCCACGACCGCGCCCACGACGCCGCCGGGAGGCATGCCCGCGCCGGGACCCGCCATCAGCCCGGGAGGAGCGTTCGCGGACAGCTTGTCAGTAAGGTTCACCTGCTCCACGACCTCGGCGCGAGCAAACTTCTTAACGCGCGGATCGCGCGTCTTCTCCCACGCGTCGCGAGCGGTCTCCTCCAGCATCATACCGCCCTTCGCTGCCATGGAGAGATACATGGGCGCCGGGATCGCGCCCGGAGCCGAGGCCGGCTGCGCGACCGTATGAGTGATCGCGAGCGGGGATGTCGCGAGCATCAGGCCCGCAATGAATTGGCGGCGATACATCTGGGTTATGCTCCGGTTGGATCGGGTTCACGACGCAGATCGTCGCGTGCCCTGGCAATCCAATCTCCGGGCCTAAGTTCCCCCACAGTATCCGCCGTCATCCCGGGTTCGAAAGCGCACGCGCTGGCGTGCCGGACGTGCTTGGATCGCGCCTGCCGCTCTTGCTGCTGCGTCTCGGAATCCTAGTCCGATACAGCAGTGGCCGTCTTCCGGCCGGCTTCTGCAAGGGCGGGGTCCTGGACGGGCAGGCGCGCCATCTCGCTGATCCGCTCCCGCTCCGCCTTGGCCAGATCGGAGCGGGCAATTGAGGTAAAATCTTCGCGATTGTGCGGGCCGCGCCCGCTTCCCTCGAAGACGAGCACCTCGCCCTTCAAAACGACGATGTCGCCTCGCCGGAGCGTAGGGTCGTCGAGATACCAATTCGGGTTCTTGGCCGGATCGAGATTCAGGCTGATCACGGGCGCCGCCTTTTCCCGGCGGGCGACCGGACGCTCACGGCGCGGCTTCTGGCGACGCGGCCGTACCGTAACGGCTAAACCGCCCTCGCCATCGGAGTAGCCGCCCGGCGCCTGCCGATATGAGCGGGTCGGCTCCGGATCAGCCCCGAAGATCGAGCCAATAGCATCGAACAGCCCTGCCGCTTGGACACCGGTTGCCGGCACGATCAGCGCTGCAGCGAGAAGCGCTCGACGAAGCGGCTGGTGGTTGCGCATGGCGAACCTGTCGATGGGCTAGGTTTCTGGAAGGCGCATGAAGCTTGACCGTTCCGGCCCGTCAACAAGACCGTGAGAACGTGGTTTCCGCGAGCGTGGCTGGCAGCTCATCGCGGCCGGAAACAATGCTGGAGTGACCCGCGAGTGTGGAGCAGTGTCGTGTCTAATGCGCCCTGAATGGCGGGGCTCAGCGCCCGCTGCGCAGCGCGGATGTTGCCGGTTGCTGCGCCGCAGGTTCGACGACAGCAGAAGCGTGCAGTCATAGGGCTAGCGAAAAGCCCCTCGCCCTTCTCGCAACATCTTAGAATGTCGTTGGTGCCCAGGAGAGGACTCGAACCTCCACGCCCTTGCGAGCGCCAGCACCTGAAGCTGGTGCGTCTACCAATTCCGCCACCTGGGCTCGCCGCCGGAGCGACGGGGTCCGTTTAGGGGGACCGCAGGCCAGCGTCAATGCCCGCCGTGAGCGGGACGCTATCGCTTGCTCGGCCTTGGAAAGCCCCGCCAAACCTTCTCACTGCGCCACGGAGCGGAGGCTCTCGACAGCCTTGGCGAGCGTCGCTAACCCGTTCTGGCTAAAGGTGATGTCATTGCCTTCAGCCTTCGCGAGACCGAGGCCTTCCAGCTCGCGGACGGCCTCGTCGTCGGCCTTGTGGCCCTTTTCGTCGTCGCGGATCACCTTCGTCACGGGCTGCCCGCTTTCCAGCTGGTGATAGGCCGCGAAGGCAAAGACCGCGATCGCCTTGTCGCTGAGACCGCTCATCATTCCTCCCGTCTGCCGACAGCGGATGAACGCAGCCTGCGCACTCCCGTTCGAACCGCGTTGGACACGAGGCCGTGACCTCGCGCGTATGCATGCGCGTGGGCACGCACGCGCACGGGGTGAAAAACACCGTCTGACCCATTACATAGATTCTCGAATCGACATCTCCGACGCGTTTGCGCGCGCCCCCGTCCCGGCGGGCCGCGAAGGATCCCCATGGCCGAACCTGCCCGCAAGCTGCCTGAATCCGATTACGGCGCGGATTCCATCAAGGTCCTCAAGGGCCTGGATGCGGTCCGCAAACGCCCCGGGATGTATATCGGGGACACGGATGACGGGTCCGGCCTGCATCACATGGTCTACGAAGTCGTCGACAACGCGATCGACGAGGCGCTCGCCGGCCATGCCGACCTCGTCACCGTGACGCTGAACCCCGACGGCTCCTGCACCGTCTCGGATAACGGCCGAGGCATCCCGACCGGCATCCATTCCGAGGAGGGGATTTCGGCCGCCGAGGTCATCATGACCCAGCTCCATGCCGGCGGAAAATTCAACAACACGGCCGAGAGCGGGAACGCCTACAAGGTCTCCGGCGGCCTGCATGGGGTCGGCGTCTCGGTCGTCAATGCGCTATCCCAATGGCTGCGGCTGCGCATCTGGCGTGACGACCAAGAGCACGCCATGGAGTTCCGCCACGGAGATTCCGTGGCGCCGCTCAAGATCGTTGGTCCTGCAAACGGCAAGCGCGGGACGGAGGTAAGCTTTCTTCCGTCGACGGACACCTTCAGCCTCGTCGAGTTCGACTTCCCGACGCTCGAGAAGCGCCTGCGTGAGCTCGCCTTTTTGAATTCCGGCGTGCGTATCGTCCTCACCGACGCCCGCCATGCCGACGTGAAACGCGAGGAGCTGCTCTACGAGGGCGGGATCGAAGCCTTCGTGCGCTATCTCGACCGGTCGAAGACGCCGTTGCTCGAGAAGCCGATTGTTGTCCGCGCCGAGCGCGACGGCATCTCGGCCGAGGTGGCGCTGTGGTGGAACGACTCGTTTTACGAGACGGTGCTCTGCTTCACGAACAATATCCCGCAGCGTGATGGCGGCGCGCATCTCACGGGCTTCCGTGGTGCTCTCACCCGGCAGGTGAACGGCTATGCCGAGTCCTCCGGGCTGACGAAGAAGGAAAAGGTCACGCTCACCGGCGACGATTGCCGCGAGGGTTTGACTGCCGTGGTGTCCGTGAAGGTGCCCGATCCGAAATTCTCGTCGCAGACGAAGGACCGCCTCGTCTCGTCGGAGGTCCGGCCGGTTGTGGAAAGCATCCTCAACGAAGGACTCTCGACCTGGCTGGAGGAGCATCCGGGTGAGGCGCAGAAGGTCGTCGGTAAGGTCGTGCGTGCCGCCCAAGCCCGGGAAGCCGCCCGCAAGGCGCGCGAGATCGTGCGCAAGGATCCGCTCGGCGTCGCCTCCCTCCCCGGCAAGCTCGCGGATTGCCAAGAGCGCGATCCGGCGAAATCCGAGCTTCTGCTTGTCGAGGGCGATTCTGCCGGCGGGTCGGCGAAGCAGGGCCGCGACCGCTCCTTCCAGGCCGTGCTGCCGCTCCGCGGCAAGATCTTGAACGTCGAGCGCGTCCAGTTCGAGCGCATGCTCGGATCAGAACAGATCGGCACGCTCATCACGGCGCTCGGGGCCGGGATCGGGCGCGGCGACGGGCCGAATGCCTTCAACCCGGAAAAGCTGCGCTACCACCGCATCATCATCATGACGGACGCGGATGTCGACGGATCCCACATCCGCACGCTGCTGCTGACGTTCTTCTTTCGCCAGATGCCGGAGCTGATCGAGCGCGGCCACCTCTACATCGCGCAGCCCCCGCTCTACAAAGCGTCGCGCGGCAAGAGCCACCTCTACCTGAAGGACGAGCGCGCGCTCGAGGATTACCTCATCGACGGCGGCATCGAAGGTGCCGTCCTCAAGCTGGACAACGGCCACGAATTCGCCGGCGCCCAGCTCCGCGGGCTCATCGAGGAATCGCGCGGCGTGCGCCAGGTCATCTCGTCCCTGCATAGCCGCTACGATCGGGCCGTCGTCGAGCAGGCGACGATCGCGGGCGCGCTACGGCCGGAGATCGCGGAGGATCCGGAGCGCGGCCCGGCCGCAGCCATCGCGCTTGCCGCCCGCCTCGATCTAACCGCCGACGAGCTCGAGCGCGGCTGGACCGGCGAAGTTGCCGATGGAGGCTACATCCTCAGCCGCACAGTGCGCGGCGTGAAGCAGGCGCTTCACCTCGATCACTCGCTCGTTGCGTCTCAGGAGGCGCGGAAGCTTAGCGAGCGCGCGGCCTCGATGGGCGAGGTCTACGGACGCCCGGCGACGCTGCTCCGCAAGGGTGACGAAACGCTGATCTTCGGCCCGCTCTCGCTGTTCGACGCCGTCATGGCGTTCGGCCGGAAGGGCATCACGTTGCAGCGCTACAAGGGCCTCGGCGAGATGACCGCGCAGCAGCTCTGGGAAACGACGCTCGACCGCGATGTCCGCTCGCTCCTGCAGGTGAAAATCCGGGAAGCGGACGATGCAGGCGACCTCTTCACGAAGCTGATGGGCGATGTGGTGGAGCCGCGGCGCGAGTTCATCCAGGACAACGCCCTCTCGGTCGCGAACCTCGACGTGTAGGGGCTGCGGCGATCGACCGTACGGAGCGGGACTATCCAGCCCGCTTGGAAACCTGGGTACTTTCGTTGCGTCTCCTACCCGAGACGATAGCGATCCAAGGTGCCGCCCTGCCGAACGAGCTTTCCGCCGACCTGACCGCCCCCCTGTCCGAGGGACGAGTCGGCAATCCGCGTGGTGGGCAATGGGCCGGCCTCGTTCTCGCCCTTGCATTGCTCGCTGGAGGAGCAGGTTCCTCCGAGGCAGCCGAGGCGCCGGACTCGCTCGAGGGAGTCTGGTCGAGAGATCTCGATACCTGTTCGCTCACGGACGACGAGGACGAGCTGCGTGTCGCCATCGAGAACGGGCAACTGACGGACTACCAAGAGACCTGCCGGATTGGCGAGCGCTCGGCCCGCAACGACGGGTCGACGCTGGTAACGCTGCAATGCGGCTCGGCCCGCCGGTTCATGCGGGTGTTCCCCAAGTCCCGCGACAGCGCAGTCTTCTATCTGCCGGAGAATAAGCGGCCACGGTCGCGCGACGTGATCAGGTGCCCGGCCATGCCGGTCAACGCGCTTCCCGACGTCTCGGAGCCGAACGAAGCCTGGAACAACATTCGCGACCCGCGTCGGCTGATCAAGCTCTGGCTGGATGCCCGGCAGCGCTGCAGGTCCGGGGTGTCGGTCGCCCGAGAGGCGGCCTGTGCGGAGCGCCGGCAACTCGGGACGCTGCTCCGGTCCATGCGCCTGTGCCATTTCACGCGAGGGTCACGCGAAGGCTGGCGCGCCTGCTCGCGTGCCAGCTAGGCAGCCCTTCCCCCGTACTGGAGAATCCGCGTCGCCCGTCATCCGGGCACGCGCCGTCCGTCCCCGGCCCGGGGTCAATTAGAACAGGTGGTTCAAAGAGCCGATCTCGATCCCTGTGAGGGAGCGGGATGCCGGTTCACCGGCCTTGAAGTCTTGTATAGCGCTCTGTCGGGTGGGTGCTCAGGTCCCTCCCGGCATCCCGCGGACGGTCTTTTCGGCCCCTGAGCATACGCCCGGTCAGCCGCCCGGGCGCCTCGGTTACCGGCCGAGACCTCGGGACCCGTCCCTTCTCCCCGACAACGGTGCCCGGTTCGCGACCGCCGTTTCCCTCGCCGGAGAGAAGTGCTAGGACGATAAGCATATTAGGAATAGATTGTCAAGCGCGCAGCTTTTCCGCTCGTCCGCTGCAAGCCGGGATCCAGGTGGAGAACTGGACACCGGCTTCGCCGGTGTCAGCGGAGGGCTACACCGCCGGCCGTGGCAGGCGGGTTCTACGTGTGGATCACGCGCCCATAGGCGTCCAGGACCGCCTCGTGCATCGTTTCCGACAGCGTCGGGTGCGGGAAGACCGAGTGGATCAGTTCCTCCTCGGTCGTCTCCAGGTTCATGGCGATCACGAAACCCTGGATGAGTTCGGTCACCTCCGCGCCGACCATGTGTGCCCCGAGAAGCTGGCCTGTCTTCTTGTCGAAGATGGTCTTCACGAGGCCCTGGTCCTCGCCGAGGGCGATGGCCTTGCCGTTGCCGACGAACGGGAACCGGCCGACCCGGATGTCGAGCCCCTGCTCCTTGGCCTTGGCCTCCGTGATGCCGACGGAGGCGATCTGCGGGTTGCAATAGGTGCAGCCCGGGATCTTGCCCTTGTCGAGCGGCTCGGCATGGAGGCCCTTGATCGCGTCCATGCAGCGCTCGCCCTCGTGCTCCGCCTTGTGCGCGAGCATGGGCGGGCCGGCGACGTCGCCGATCGCGTAGATGCCCGGGATGTTCGTGCGGCCTAGCCCGTCGGTCTTCACGATGCCCCGCTCGATCGTCACCCCGAGCTTCTCCAGGCCGAGATTCTCGATGTTGCCGACAACGCCGACGGCCGAGATCATCCGTTCGGCCGTGATCGTCTGCGTGCCGCCCTTGCCATCGTCGATGGTCGCCGTGACCTGGTCCTGGCCCTTCTCGACCTTGGTGACCTTGGCGCCTGTCAGGATCTTGATCCCCTGCTTCTCGAAGCGTTTGCGGGCGAAGGCCGCGATTTCGGCATCCTCCACGGGCAGAACTTGCGGCAGGACCTCGACCACCGTCACCTCGGCGCCCATGGTCCGGTAGAAGGAGGCGAACTCGATCCCGATCGCGCCCGAACCCATGACGAGCAGCGACTTCGGCATTCGGTCCGGAACCATCGCCTCATAATAGGTCCAGATCAGCTTCTTGTCCGGCTCGATGCCCGGGAGGGCGCGCGGCCGGGCGCCGGTCGCGACCACGATGTGCTTGGCCGAATATGAGCCCGCGCCCAGCGCGCCCTTCGGCGGCTCGGCGCGCTTCGTCTCCTTCACGGTGATCTTTCCGGGAGCGTCGATCGCCGCCTCGCCCCAGATCACGTCGATCTTGTTCTTCTTCATGAGGAACGCGACGCCGTCCGCAAGGCGCTTCGAGACGCCGCGCGAACGCTTCACCACGGCCCCGATATCGGCCGAGACCGTGCCTTCGATCTTCAAGCCGTAATCGCCGGGATGCTGCATGTAGTGGAAGATCTCGGCCGAGCGCAGCAGCGCCTTGGTCGGGATGCAGCCCCAGTTGAGGCAGATGCCGCCCAGGTGCTCGCGGTCCACCACCGCCGTCTTGAAGCCGAGCTGAGCCGAGCGGATCGCCGCCACGTAGCCGCCAGGCCCCGCCCCGATGATGATGACGTCGTATTCGCCGGCCATGCGCGTGTCCCACCGTGGCGTGTTGTGCCCGGGCAGGGCCCGGCCATCCCGCCCGAAGCTTGTTCAGCCTCGGGTCGGAGATTCGTTCAAAGGCTGCGGGATGGTCGGGTCAAGCCCGGCCATGACATGGGAGGGCTCACCCCTGCGGAACGACGGGTCGCTCCATCAGACCGCGCCCGCCTTCGGCAGGCCTGAACCCTTCCTCGTCCAGGAGCGCCCGCATCTCGGGATCGAGCGCGGCGGGATCGAGTACGACGGAAAACAGCCCGTCTTCCGCCGCCAGCGCATCGGCGAGGCGCAGCACGCGAGGGCCGAGTTCGCCCACCCGCTCGTGGAACACGGCCGCGGCATCAATCCGCCAGGCCTGCCCGTCCGGGCGGCCGTCGAGCACGGCTACGACTTCCCCATCCTCCTCGGCCACCACGGCTTCGCCCGGCGCGGGTCCGGTGCGCTCGCCGAGAAGCGCCTGGATCGTGTCCGTGTCCTCGGGGCGGGCGCGACGGAATGGCGGGTGCAGGTTCAGCATGCTCTCTCCTCCAAGGCGGGAGCGCCCGAGGCGGAGGACAAACGCCCTACCCCGCCTTCCGTTCTGCGAAAGCCTGCGCGAAGAGCGTCATGGTCGGCTCGTCCGTCAGGTCGATCTTCAACGGTGTCACGGAGATCTGGCCCTCGAGGATGGCCTTCAGGTCGGTGCCGTTGCCGGGCACAAAGGCCGTGCGCGTAAATCCGATCCAGAAATACGGATTGCCCCGGCCGTCGCGCCGCTCCTCGATGTTGATGAGCTCCTTGTCGCGCCTTCCCTGGGCCGTCACGGCGATCCCATTCACCTCCTCCGGCTCCGCGTCGGGGAAGTTGACGTTGACGACCGTGCCGTCCGGAATGCCCGCATCGAGGATCATCCGGATCGTGCGGGCGCCATGGTGCTCACCGCAATGCCACTTGATGTGGTCGCGACCGCTCTTGCCGTAGGCCTGCGACAGCGCGATCGACGGAATGCCGAGGATCGTGCCCTCCATCGCGCCCGCGATGGTGCCCGAATAGGTGACGTCCTCGGCGACATTGGAGCCGCGGTTGATGCCGGACAGGACGAGGTCCGGCCGCTTGTCCTTGATGATGTTCCGGGTCGCCATGATGACGCAATCGGTCGGCGTTCCCTTCACGGCGAAGCGCTGCTCCTCGAGTTGACGGAGCCGCAGCGGATCGGAGAGCGAGAGCGAGTGCGAGACGCCGGAATTGTCGAATTCCGGCGCGACCGTCCAGACGTCGTCGGACAGCTCGCGGGCGATCTTCTCCAGCAGTTCGAGGCCCGGCGAGTTGATGCCGTCGTCGTTCGTGATGAGGATTCTCAACGGTCAGAGCTCCGCGACGGTGTCATCACCGGGCTTGTCCCGGTGACCTCGATTGTGGGCCTCCCGACCGTGGTGATCGGGTTGGCGGGACAAGCCCGGCCATGACGCGGTCCGAGCTTACCCGCCGATCCGGGTCAGCCCGCCCATATAGGACTGGAGGGCCGACGGGATCGTGACGGAGCCGTCCGGCTCCTGGTAGTTTTCCAGCACGGCGATCAGCGCGCGCCCGACCGCGACACCCGAGCCGTTCAGCGTGTGGACAAAGCGCGGGGCTTTCTCGCCCTTGGCCCGGAAGCGCGCGTTCATGCGGCGGGCCTGGAAATCCGTGCAGACCGAGCAGGACGAAATCTCGCGATAGGTCCCCTGCCCCGGCATCCAGACCTCGATGTCGTAGGTCTTGGCCGACGCGAAACCCATGTCGCCGGTGCAGAGCGTCATCACCCGGAACGGCAGGTCGAGCCGCTGCAGGACCGTCTCGGCGCAGGCGAGCATGCGCTCGTGCTCCTCGGGCGAGGTTTCGGGCGTCGTGATCGAGACGAGCTCGCATTTCGTGAACTGATGCTGGCGCAGCATGCCGCGGGTGTCCCGCCCCGCCGCACCCGCCTCGGCCCGGAAGCAGGGCGTCAGGGCCGTGAACCGTAGGGGGAGCTCTTCATCCGAGAGGATGCTCTCGCGGACGAGGTTGGTCAGCGGCACTTCGGCGGTGGGGATGAGCCAAAGATTCTTCGAAAGGTACGCGTCGGCTAGCAAGTCGAAGTCGTCCGGCTTGAGCTTACCTCGCAGCTTCTCGACACGAGCATAGAGCTCCAGGTGGGCACCACCTGCGAGGTACAGGTCTTCTAGGCTCTTCAATTCCGTCTGCCATTCCGGGTATCCGGTAGAGAGCCCGACTATGCTGAAGCTACGCTCAGCGGGCGCACGCGCGAGGAACTGATCCGGACGGAACTTTGGCAGCTGCGCCGTACCGAACATGGTCTCATCCCACACGAGAAGCGGCGGGCTCACCTCCGTGTAGCCGTGCTCGGTCGTGTGCAGGTCGAGCATGAACTGGCCGAGCGCGCGCTCGAGCCGGGCGAGCTGACCACGCAACACCACGAAGCGCGAGCCGGAGAGTTTTGCGGCCGCCTCGAAATCCATCGCCGGGCCGATGCCGACCTTCCAGGCTTCCGCCAGCTCGAAATGCTGCTTGCCCGAGCCGAGCTGCCGGTTTCCCTCGAAGCGGTGCTCCTCGCGCTGCTCGTTGCCGCTCTCGTCGGGTCCGACCGGCACGTCGGGACCGGGGATGTTCGGGATCTCGGCGAGGCGATCGTTCAACGCCTTGGTGGCGGCGGCTTCCGCCTTCTCCAGCTCCGGCGCGGTTTCCTTCAGCCGTGCTACCTCAGCCATCAGCTCGGCGGCGCGCGCCTCGTCCTTGGCCTTCTTGGCCGCGCCGACCTCCTTCGAGAGTGCGTTGCGCTTCTCCTGCGCGGCCTGCGCCTCGGAGATCGCGGCCCGGCGCGCGTCGTCGAGCCGGATCAGCTCCGACGAGAGCGGCTCCATCCCGCGGTTGCGCAGGCCCTGGTCGAAGGCGTCCGGGTTCTCCCGGATGAGGCGGATGTCGTGCATGGCCTGTGAGCGTCTGCTCAGCGGCTGGGACCTCCCAGCCGTCCGATCGAATGATCGCCCGGCTTTTCACATCGAAAACTGGGCGACAAGCCCCGGGCCGGCTTTCGACGGGTCCGTTTAGCGATGCCGTAAGCGAGCTTTGCTAGGCTCACCGCCGTTTGGGGGGAATGTTCATGCGTATCGCCGTTATCGCCCTGGGCGCGGTCGTCTGCGCGGGTGCCTATGCCGCCGTCACGAAGGCCTCGATCTTTGGCGGAGAGCCGAAGAACAACGTCGTCAATGTCAGGACCGGTGATGCGAACATCGCCAAGGCGCGCTCAGACGCGCAGGCGACTCTCGACGGCTTCCTCCAGCGCGCCCGCAGCCCGATGCCGAGCCAAGGCAACTTCGCCGTGAAAGTCGGGCTCGGCCGCGTGAGCGGCCCGAAGGAATTCGTCTGGATCACCCGGTTCAAGCTCGACGGCGATGTCGGATCGGGGACGCTCGACAACGTTCCGGTTCACCTGCCGGAGCTGAAAGCCGGCCAGACCGTCACCTTCCGGCGGGCGGACGTGAGTGACTGGATGTACAAGGACGGCAAAAGCCTGAAGGGCAACTTCACAGGCTGCGCGATCCTGGCGGCGGCTCCGGATGCTGCCGAGCGGAACAAGCAGTTCCTGAAGGTGGGCCTCGACTGCTCGCAGTCGCGGGTCTGATCAGGCCGCGCTCGCGGCCTCTGCATCCGCCTTCGCGCGCTTCTTCTCCGCCATGACCACTGCGAGAATGGAGATCTCGTAGAGGGCGAGCGTCGGGATCGCGAGCGCAAGTTGGCTGATCACGTCCGGCGGGGTGAGGACGGCCGCGATCACGAAGACGATAACGATCGCGTAGCGGCGCTTATCCTTCAGGAACTTCGAGTCGATGATGCCTGCGCGGGCGAGCAGCGTCAGGACCACCGGCAGCTGGAAGCAGATCCCGAAGGCGAAGATCAGCGTCATGATCAGCGAAAGGTACTCGTTGACCTTCGGCAGGAACTCGATGTTCGGCTGATCGGATGCCGCGAATTGCTGCATCCCGACGGAGAAGTTCATCAAGAGCGGCATCGCCATGAAATAGACGAGCAGCGCGCCGAGCAGGAACAGGATGGGCGTGGCCACCAGGTACGGTAGAAAGGCCTGCCGCTCGTTGCGATAAAGGCCTGGCGCAACGAATTTGTAGATCTGCGTCGCGATCACCGGAAAGGCGAAGAAGCCGGCGCCGAACACCGCAACCTGGATCTGCGTGAACAGGAACTCCAGTGCATGGGTATAGACCATGCGGGCATGTTCCGGAGAGCCGACCGCCCAGACATAAGGCTGAACCAGGATGTTGTAGATGTGCTTCGCGGCCAGGAAGCACACGAAGAACATCACGATGAACGCCAGAAGCGCCTTGATCAGCCGCGCGCGCAGCTCGATCAGGTGCTCGATCAGCGGGGCTCGAGAGGATTCGATCTCCGCTTCGTCCGCTTCGGTCCTCACGCCTGTGCACTCTTGAGGGGAGCGGGCTCGTTCGCGGCAGCCGGCGGCTCCGCCGGCCCTGGCTCAAGGCCGGGCCCCGTCAGCTCGGGTGGAACGGGTACCACCGGATCCGGCGGCGGCAATGCAATATCCGCCATCGGCTCGATCTGCGGGATGGGACCTGCCTCTTCAACGGCGCCGGCGCTGGTACCGGAGGAGGCGCCGGCATTCGCCTCGTAGGAGGCTGTCTTCGCCTCGACGGCGGTCTTCAGCTCGTCGCGGATCGTCTGGATCGGGTTGAAGGCCGACGACGTCGCGGTCGAGACCTGCCGGTTGATGCCCTCCACCTCGCGCCGGACCTCGTCGAGCTCAGCCTCGCGCATCGCCTCGTTGAACTGGCCGTGGAATTCGGACGCGAGCCGGCGCACCTTGGCCGTCATCTGGCCAACGGTACGCAAAGCCTTGGGCAGGTCCTTGGGGCCGATGACGATCAAGGCGACGCCGCCGATCACCATCACCTCGCCCCAGCTCATGTCGAACATGGCTCGAGTATCTCGAAACTCAATCCGCCCCGGCTAACACGGGCGGACGGGGGCAGCTACGCGGCGCGCCTCAGACCTGGCGGTTGGCGAGCGTCGACGTCGTCGAGGCCGGCTGCACGTTCTGATGCTCGAGCGTGCGAACAGGCTCATTCGGGCCGGGGGTAGCAGCCGTGGTCGGCGCAGTGTCCTCGTCCGACATGCCCTTCTTGAAGGCTTTGATGCCCTTGGCCACGTCGCCCATCATCTCGGAGATCTTGCCGCGCCCGAAGAGCAGCATGACGATCCCGCCGACGACGACCCAGTGCCAGATGCTCGCGCCACCCATGGCGATCTCCCTCGCGGCCTAGAGGCCTCGCGCTCCGTATTGGCCGGCAAACTAGGGGGCAGGCGCGGCGAAAACAAGGATATCCTGCCTGCGGCCCTATCGCCATTCGGCCAATCCGGCTCCGTGGTTACCGCAGCAGCCCGGGACCCCTGGTACCGCGCAGTGTAGCATTCCGACCTTCGACCTTGCCGCACTCCGGTGCTAGACGTGACCCGAACGCGCCGCAGGCGCCGGGAGCTTTTCGATGACGATTCGACCGAACCTCGCCTTTGCGGCGGCCGCAGCTGGTCTCCTCCTCGCCGGCGCCGCCCAGGCCCAGAGCGTGTTGACGCCGGGCGCCATGCCGCCCCCGCCCTCCTTCCAGGAGACCACCAAAGCCGAGGGGCGGGCTGAGAAGCGGCGTGCCCGAAAGCCGGCCCAGGCCGAGGCAGACGTCGCCGCCGACGGGCAGGCCGCGACCCCGCGTCGGAAGCTCCGGGCGAATACGGGCGGTTCGACCGGCCAGAATGGAAGCCTGTCGAGCCGGGTCGACGATCGGCCTCAGCGTGCGCCCTCCGGCGGCATGCAGCTGGAGGATGACCCGCGCGCAGTCACGCCGGTGCTGAACAATGGTCGCGCCGGGGTTGGCATGCGTTTCTGACGCTGCGGCACTTTGGCCAGGAGCACGGGAACGTTCTCTTCCGAACACGCGTTTGTGAGCCGTGTTGAACAACGGAGAGACGCGATGAAAGCCGTGACCCTTGCTTTGGCCGCGACCCTGATCGGCTCGGCCGCCTTTGCCCAGACCACCACCATCATCCGTGAGAAGCCGGCGGACGAAACCACCGTTATCAAGCGTGAGACGATGGGCGGCACGGTCGTGAAGAAGAAGGTCGAGACGACTGGCAGCGTCGGCTGCGAGACGAAGTCCGTGACGAAGACCAACGACATGGGCGACACGGTCAAGAAGACCAAGACGGATTGCTGAGCCCCTTTGCAGCAGCCGTCGGAAAAGGCCCGCCTCGGCGGGCCTTTTCTTTGGAGCTCATCCCGCGCGGTTGGGCCAGAAGAGCCACATCAGGGATCCTGGGACAAGGAGCCATCCCAGGACGACCAGGGCGAGGCCGAGGCGGCTTGACGGACGTTCCCGAGACGATGCCTCGGCGCGGAATTCACGCATCAACCCGTCCGGGATCAGCTTCGAGGCGAGCAGGATGCCAGCGGCACCAGGACGACATCGTCCAGGTAGCCGAGCACCGGGATGAAGTCGGGGATCAGGTCGATCGGGCTGAGCGCGTACGCTGCCACCAGGCCTGCCATGGCCTTCGCATACCAGGGAACGCGCGGGTCGCGGGCTGCAAGCCACAAGGCGAAGACGTCGCGCTTGATCGCCCGCGCCCAGTGTTTCAGCCGCGAAAGCATCGTCGTGGCTTCAGATCCCTTTTTGGGCAAGCCCGCCGAGCGCCCCGTGTCCTTGCTGAGCGCTCAACTTCGTCGGGTCGCCGGTACTTGCCTAGAGCGTCTACGACTGGACGCGCCGGCCAGGAGGCCAAGACGGAATATGGAGATCTGACAGTAGCTCCCCGATCGCCGCCAGTCCTGGACCAAGACATCAGCAGGAAACAATGACCGATCAAAGTTGAGGGAGATCACGGGAGCAATCTCATGGCGGCTGATAAAGAAGCTGAGGAGCGAGCGGCCTTCATCAAGTCACAAGGGCTCAAAATACTCGACCTTCTGGTTAAGATCGCCCCTATTTCCAACGGCCTCAAAGAGACCTGGAAAGTAAGCCGCGAGACGGAGAAGGCTCTCACCATCAAGGACCGGACGTCTCACCTGGGAACGCTCTCGGCATCGGAGGGCAATCTCAACCGTCTCAGGGAGATCGCCAACAAGATCGCGAGCGACCTCTCGTCCCTCAATCGGATGGACGAGAACTGGTGGATCGAAACCTCTGGCGCGAACCTGTTCAGCGTCGGCGAGTCCACGAAAGCGCTTTCCGTCCTTCAGCAGCAAGTCAAGTACTTGCGGGATCTGCGTGCGGCCTGCGAAGGGCTCAAGGACCTTGCGAGGCTCATCTTCGCCAGCTCCGTGAGCGATGTGAAGGGCGTGGCCAAGCTCTACATGCCGAGTATTCCCACGATTGATGCTATCGTGATGAAAGAGATCACGGGCCAGTTCGATGTCTGCATCAAGCTGCTGGACAGCATCATCAAGAAGGCAGAGCTGGCCGCGCGGACCGTCGCCGACATGAACAAGGCGGTCGATCGCTTCCTGATCCTGGTCAATTCGCAGGATCCGCGGGGGGCCGTGCAGGCGATCGGAAGCGGCAAACCAGCCCTCGCCCCGTCTCCCTGACGAGCAAGCGTCGAAGACCTGCTATTCCAGCTCGATCGTATCCTCGACGACGTGGTTGAGCGGCACGTCGTCCGACGTGAGGACCATCTTCACCCGGATGGTGCGCCCGGAAGCCCCGCTCTCGCGGACCGCCTTCTCGATCTCCCGCTGCGAGGTCACGCCGACCTGCTTCAGGAACTTGCGCAGCTCGATATTGAACCGGTCCTCGTCCATCACCGTGCCTCCCGCCGGGCCATGAAGGCCAGCTTCTCGAACAGGCTCACGTCCTGCTCATTCTTGAGTAGCGCCCCGTGCAGCGGCGGAATGAGCTTGCGCTGGTCGCGCTCACGAAGCTGCTCGGGCCCGATATCCTCGCTCATGAGGAGCTTCAGCCAATCCAGGAGCTCGGAGGTGGAGGGCTTCTTCTTCAGGCCGGGCACGTCCCGCACCTCGAAGAAGAGCCGCAGCGCCTCCTCGACAAGCCGGCGCTTGATACCCGGGTAGTGCACCTCGATGATGCGGGCCATCGTGTCCGCATCCGGAAAGCGGATGTAGTGAAAGAAGCAGCGCCGGAGGAACGCGTCCGGCAGCTCCTTCTCGTTGTTCGAGGTGATCACCACGACCGGCCGCTTCGCCGCCCGGACAGTCTCGCCCGTTTCGTAGACGTGGAACTCCATCCGGTCGATTTCGAGCAGGAGGTCGTTCGGAAACTCGATATCCGCCTTGTCGATTTCATCTATGAGAAGGACGGGCCTCTCTTCGGACGCGAAGGCCTCCCAGAGCCTTCCCCGTCGGATGTAGTTGCGGATATCCGAGACACGCGGGTCGCCGAGCTGCGAGTCCCGCAGCCGTGAGACGGCATCATACTCGTAGAGGCCCTGCTGCGCCTTGGTGGTCGATTTCACGTGCCAGGTCAGGAGCGGCGCGCCCAACGCCCGGGCGATCTCCTCGGCAAGGACCGTCTTGCCGGTGCCGGGCTCCCCCTTCACGAGAAGCGGGCGCTCCAGCACGATCGCGGCGTTCACCGCGACATTGAGGTCCTCGGTCGCGACGTAGCTGTCTGTGCCTGTGAAGCGCATGCCTGATCCGTGTTGCTTGCGGTGGTCATAGGCAAGCGGACGGCCGGGAACAAGGCGAGGGCCCGTCGAGGTCGTCCGGTCACGGACTTCTGAGGCGCGCGGCGATGTCGACCGCGAACCTTCCGGCGGCTCTGGTGTTTCTGGTTCAAACATCCCCTTCTCAGGAGGCTCGAGTGACCCGTTGGATCCGCGTGCTGGCACTTGTCGCCGGCCTGTTCCCGCTCGGCGCGATGGCGCAGCAGGAGCATCCCATTCCTGACGAGAACAGCACGACGGGGGCGCTGGAATACGATGCCCCGGTCGCGGCGCAGGAGGCTGATCCGAGCAAGCCTCTGATCCCGAGCTTCCAGCGCCGCACGGCAACAAAGGCAGGGGGACCCGCGAACGAGCTGAACACGGGCGACCGGCGCGCCCGCGAGCAGCTTCCCGGCGGTGATGTCGCGGCGGCAGTAACCGGTCGTGACCTCTTTCACGGCAACTTCTGCGGCATGGGTAACCGCGGCGACAATCTCGTTTCAGCCGATCCGCTCGACGAGGTCTGCAAGCGGCACGACGAGTGCTTCGATCGCACCAACCGGTCGTGCAGCTGCAACGAGCCTCTCCGCCGGGAAGCCTACCGTGTCGCCGAGCTGAAGACGGCGTCCCGCGAGCTCCGCACCCGTGCGGCCAGCATCGTCCAGGCGGCACCCGCGATCCCCTGCAATCCTTGAGGCGGCTGGGCGACGCCGCCCTTCCGTCCAAAGTGTCGGCGCCACAACGGTTTGGCGCCGGCCCTTCGCAAGATGTCCTCCCTCCGGGGCAGTCGATCAGCTACCCTGATCCGACTCGGCGGCGAACAGGCGCGCTCGCTGGTCGGGACAGGTAGGAGAGGATGGCGGCGGCTGCGGATATCGGATCCTACAAGGAGCTGATCCTCTTCCTGGCGACGGCCGGGGTCGTCGTGCCGCTCGCGACGAAGCTGCGCATCAGCCCGGTCCTCGGCTTTATCGGCGCAGGCGCCCTCCTCGGGCCCTATGGACTGGGTCGTCTCACGCCGCAGCTTCCCTGGCTTTCCTGGGTAACGATACCGAACAGAGCCGAGGTGGCCCATCTCGCCGAGCTCGGCGTCGTGTTTCTCCTTTTCACGATCGGGATCGAGCTCTCCTGGGACCGGCTTCGCGTTCTGAGACGGCTCGTCTTCGGGCTCGGCGCCGCACAGGTGCTCGCCTGTTCGCTCGCGATCGGCGGCATCGGCATGCTTCTGGGCGTTACGCCCCTCGCAGCCGTGCTCGGGGGCCTGGCCCTCGCGCTGTCCTCCACGGCGATTGTCGTTCCTGTCCTCGCAAGCCAGAAGCGCCTCGGCTCTCCGACAGGCCGCTCCACCTTCGCGGTCCTGCTCTTCCAAGACCTGGCGGTCGCGCCAGTGCTCTTCACGATCGCGGCCTTGGAAACCTCGTATGGAGGCGGCGGGCTCGCCTGGAACCTCCTCCTGGCGCTTGGTCAGGCGGCCATCGCGCTTGCGCTGATCGTGCTTGCCGGACGCCTTGCGATGCGCCCGCTCTTCCACCTGGTGGCGCAGACGGGCAGCTCCGAACTGTTCATGGCGGCATCGTTCCTGATGGTCATCGTCGCCGCCCTGCTTGCCGCCGCGAGCGGGATTTCGATGGCCCTCGGGGCGTTCGTCGCGGGACTGCTGCTCGCCGAGACGGAATATCGCCGCGCGATCGAGGCCGTCGTCGACCCCTTCAAGGGGCTCCTGCTCGGGGTCTTCTTCGTGTCCGTTGGGATGGGCCTCGACGTGACGGCTCTCTTCGACGCCCCACTGGCGATCCTTGCGGCTGCTTTCGGGCTCCTTGCCGTGAAGGCCGGCCTGATCGTCGGATTGGCGCGTCTGTTCCGGCTCCCGCCCCGGGTCGGAATCGAAATGGCGCTGCTGCTCGCGCCGGGGGGCGAGTTCGCCTTCGTGATGGTGGGCGCGGCCCTCGCCGGCCAGCTCCTGCCGCCGGATGTCGGCCAGGCCATCCTCCTCATCACGACCGTGACGATGGTCCTGATCCCCATCCTGGCGCGTGTCGCTCGCCCGCTGAGCATGCGGATCGCCGGCGAGGCCACGCCCGCCGTGAACCTGCACAACCCTCCGGCGGAGCCGGGGCGCGTCATCATCGCCGGGTTCGGGCGCGTCGGGCAGTTGATCGCCGACATGCTGCGGCGGCACGGCGTGCCCTACGTCGCGATCGACTCGAACCCGGCTTTGGTCTTCGCCCAGCGGGAGGCCGGGCAGCCGGTCTATTACGGCGACACCGCCTCGCCCCTGTTCCTGCGCACCTGCGGCGTCGATACGGCCCGTGCGCTCGTGATCACGCTGGATGTGCCGAGCGCAAGCCAGGCGATCGTGGAGACCGTTCGAGCCTGGCGACCCGACCTCACGATCGTGGCGCGAGCGCGCGACGCCCGGCATGCGGGCGAGCTCTATCGGCTCGGGGTCACCGATGCCGTGCCGGAAACGATCGAGGCGAGCCTTCAGTTATCCGAGGCTGTCCTCGTGGATATCGGGATCGCGATGGGACCGGTGATCGCCTCGATTCACGAGCGCCGGGACGAGTTTCGCAAGGCCCTGCGGGGACCGCTGGCCGGCAAGGATGAGCCCGCCGCGGACCAGCCGAAATCGGCGGAATTTCGGGCCCGCCGCTCGGCCGGGAAGCGCTAGCTAGCTAGCTAGCGTGTCCGGCAACGCTCACACGGCGGGGCCGATCCGATTTCGCGCAGATACGAAGACTCATGATCTCGTCGCCGAACCAGTTCCCACTTCGGCGGACCATGCCCTACGCCGCGACGGCGAGCCGTCCCACGAGGCCCTCGAAGAGCGGCTTCCCGTCCGTGCCCCCGACGAGTGGGTCCACGAAATTCTCCGGGTGCGGCATGAGGCCGAGCACGTTTCGATTCTGCGAGTAGATGCCGGCGATCGAATTGGTCGAGCCGTTGACGTTCGAATCGACCGTGACCTCGCCGTTCGCATCGCAGTAGCGGAACGCGACGAGACCGTAGCCCTCGAGGCGGGCAAGGGTCGCGGGATCTGCCGTGTAGTTTCCCTCGCCGTGGGCAACGCAGATGTCGATGACCTGGCCCGGCGCGTAGTTGCGCGTGAACGCCGTGTCGCTCCGCTCCACGCGCACATGCTGTCGGTGGCAGATGAAGCGAAGCTTCGCATTGCGCATCAGGGCGCCGGGCAGGAGCCCGGATTCGCAGAGGATCTGGAAGCCGTTGCAGATGCCGAGCACGAGCCCGCCGCGCGCGGCGTGCGCCCGCACGGCATCCATCGCGGGCGAGCGGGCCGCGATCGCGCCGCAGCGCAGGTAATCGCCATAGGAGAAGCCGCCCGGCAGGACAGCCAGATCGGTCCCGGCCGGCAGCTCGTGCTCGGCATGCCAGACCTTCTGCACGTCAGCGCCGGACAGGCGAAGCGCCCGCGCGACGTCGCCATCGCGATTCGAGCCCGGGAAGAGAATGACGGCGGCTTTCACCTGAACTCTCCTTACGGGTGCCCTTCGATCGGCATCTCGGCGTCTTCCGCCGCGATCACGGTCGGATCCTCGGCGGAGAGCGTGGCCGGGGCCGCATTGCGGCTGCGGCGCTTACCGCCACCGCCCTGCTGAGCCGCCCCCTCCACCTCGTAGCGGAAGTTCTCGATGACCGTGTTCGCGAGGAGCCTCTCGCAGGCCGAGCGCAGCGTTGCCTCCGCCTCGGCCGGCTCATCGGTCGCGAGCTCGATCTCGAACACCTTGCCCTGACGCACCCCGAGCACGCCGCGAATGCCGAGCGACGTCAGCGCGCCCTCGATCGCCTTGCCCTGCGGATCGAGCACTCCGGACTTCAAGGTGACGGTGACGCGCGCTTTCATCGGGAACCCGGCTGGAGGGAAGTCCCGCTCTTAGCGTGGCCCGACGCGCCTTGTCATCCCGCGGCGCCGGAGGATGGACTGCTGAAACTTTCGGCGCAGCCGCTCCGTAGCTCCGGTCCGTGTCCAAGAGACACGTAGGGAGATTGCCACATGACGCGCACGTCCAAGCTGTTCGCACTCGCGCCGCTCGCTCTCGCGATCGGGCTTGCCACGCCTGCTCTCGCCAAGAACCCCAACGTTGGCGGGGCGCCGATGTACGAGAACAAGAACATCGTCGAGAACGCCGTGAACTCGGAGGACCACACGACACTCGTTGCGGCCGTGAAGGCGGCCGGCCTCGTCGACACCCTCGCCAGCCCCGGGCCGTTCACGGTGTTCGCGCCGACCAACGCGGCCTTCAAGAAGCTTCCGGCCGGCACGGTCGAGACGCTCGTCAAGCCGGAGAGCAAGGCTACGCTGACCAAGGTCCTGACCTACCACGTGGTCCCGGGCAACTACTCCTCGGCCGACCTGGTGGCGCTCGCGAAGAAGTCCGGCGGCCAGGCCGAACTGAAGACCGCCGAAGGGCAGACCCTCGCGGTGATCCAAAAGGGCGGCAAGCTCTACGTGGCGGATTCGAAGGGCAACACGGCCCGGATCACGACCGCGAACGTCATGCAGTCGAACGGCGTCATTCACGTCATCGACACCGTTGTGATGCCGTAAGCTTCAGGTCAGGCGAGCTTTTCGGGGTCGCCCTTGGGGGCGGCCCTTTTCTCGTAGCAGCCTCGCTGCCCTCCTCAGGGCGCCTCAGGGATCAGGCGCCCCGAATAGATCACCGGGCCCGTGGGGCTTCCGGTCGGGGACCCGCCGGGCGGCTCGACGCTGACCGCGAGCGTTACGCCCTCAGCGAGACCGCGATCGCGCGGCATCGGCGTCCTGGTCATGCCGCTCGCGACGAGCCCGAGCGAGCGTGGAGCGCCGCCCTGTGCGACCGACCACAGCTCCAGCGCCCGGCCCGAAGGCGCTTCCATCGCGACGGCCCGCACCTGCACGACGCCCGCACGCTGATCGACGCGCACGATCAGCGCCGGGAGGTCGCCCGACCGGTTCACGACCGCCACGAGGCCGCTCTCCTGCGAGCGCGGCGGGAACCGTTCTGCCGCGACCCATAGGGCGAGCGCGGCCGCGAGCGAACCGGCACCTGCCGCTATCGACCTCCAGACCGCCCGCGACCGGCGCAGCCGGATCACCTCGCCGATGTCGACGACGTTGCCGGCGTTCGGCGACGCTCCCGCCTCGAGCCGGGACGAGATGGCGTCGAGGAGCCCGTCCGAGGGCGCCTGCGGCGGAATCGCTGCCGCGAGCGCAGCGAGGCGCTCATCCCAATACCGCACCGCGGCCGCCAGGCCCGGGTCACGCTCGAGCTCGCGCGAGAAGGCCTGCCGCTCCTCCCGGGAGCCGCTGCCGAGCGCGTATTCAAACGCCTCCGCGTCGCGCGGATGGCGCCCCGCGTCCGTCATGCTTCCTCCAGGCACGAGCGGAGCGTCGTCGCCCCGCGGTGCAGCCACGTCTTGATCGTGTTGACCGGCCGCGAGTGGCGGCGGGCGAGCTCCTCGCGCGAATAGCCCTCGTAATAGGCTTCGAGAATACAGCGGCGCTGGAGTTCCTCGAGGCGGTCGAGACAGTGTCGAAGTTGGTCGACGGTCTCGAACTCGGCGCTCTCATCGCGGGGATCAGCGATGCTTGCGACCCAGTCCGTCTCCGTGTCCTCATCGTCGGCGACCAGCACCTCGAGGCGCTGTCGGGCGACGTCGATCGCGCGATTTCGGGCGATGGTTATGAGCCAGGTCATCGGCCGTCCGGCCGCCGGATCAAACGATCCCGCCCTTTCCCACACGCGAAGGTAGACCTCCTGCAAGACGTCCTCCGCCCTCGCCCTATCCCGGATGATACGGAGGATAACGCCGAGAAGTTTCGGGGCGGTCCGGCTGTAGAGGTCCTGGAAAGCGGGCCTGTCGCGTTTCGCGATCTGCGCCAGCAGCCGGTCGAGGTCTGTCGTCTCGCGCAACAAAGAGGGCCGGCTCCGGAAGGGTCGTGTTCTTAACCGGACAAAGCCGGGCCGTCACCCCGACCCCACGCATTGTTGAGCGCGCCACGGCCCCACTCTAGAAGAAGCCGCATGTTCCTCACCTTCTTCACGGAGCTCCGCGCGGCCAAGGTCCCGGTGACCCTGCGCGAGTTCCTGACCCTGATGGAGGCGCTCGACCGCGACCTGGCCGAGAAGCGAGTGGACGAGTTCTATTACCTGGCGCGTGCGGCGCTCGTGAAGGACGAGCGAAACCTGGACAAGTTCGATCGTGTATTCGGCCATGTCTTCAAGGGAATCGAGACGCTCGCCGGCGCGCTGGAGAAGGCCGAGATTCCGGAGGAGTGGCTTCGCAAGATCGCCGAGAAGTACCTCACGGAAGAGGAGAAGAAGCAGATCCAGGCGATGGGCTGGGACAAGCTGCTCGACACCCTGAAGGAACGCCTGAAGGAGCAGAAGGATCGGCACCAGGGCGGCTCGAAATGGATCGGGACCGGCGGCACCTCGCCCTACGGCGCTTACGGCTACAACCCGGAAGGGATCCGGATCGGCCAGGACGGGAATCGCAACTTCCGCGCCGTGAAGGTTTGGGACCGGCGCGACTTCAAGGACTACGACGACAATGTCGAACTCGGGGTGCGCAACATGCGGATCGCGTTGCGCCGCCTTCGCCGCTTCGCCCGGACCGGCGCGGCGGAGGAGCTAGACCTCGACGGCACCATCCGCGAGACGGCGAACAAGGGCTATCTCGACGTGAAGCTCCGGCCGGAGCGGCGCAATGCCGTGAAGGTCCTGCTCTTTCTGGACGTCGGCGGCTCGATGGATTGGCACATCGAGAAGGCGGAGGAGCTGTTTTCCGCAGCCCGGCTCGAGTTCAAGCATTTCGAGCATTTCTACTTTCACAACTGCCCCTACGAGCGAGTCTGGAAGGACAATCGCCGCCGCCACTCGGAGGTGATTTCCACGCTCGACGTGATCCGGACCTACCCCTCCGACTGCCGCGCCGTTTTCGTGGGCGACGCCTCGATGAGCCCGTATGAGATCGTCATGCCGGGCGGCTCGGTCGAGCATTGGAACGAGGAGGCCGGGCAGGTCTGGATGGAGCGGCTCCTCGGGCACTTCCACAGGGCCGTCTGGCTCTCGCCCGTGCCGCAAAACCATTGGGGCTATACGCAGTCGATCGGGCTCGTCCGCCAGCTCATGGGGAACCGCATGTTTCCGCTGACCCTCGAAGGGCTGGACGGCGCCATGCGCGAGTTGGTCAGGTGAAAACCTTGCGCCAAGAGGCCGCAGGGGCCACCTCAGGCGCATAGTGAAATCACGACATAACCAGACAGGCCCCTCCCCTCTGCCGTCGCGAGAGGAAGTGGCCGCCTTCATCGCCAGCGCACCCGGCAAGGTCGGCAAGCGCGAGATCGCCCGGGCGTTCAATCTCGGCAGCGCCGACCGGATCTGGCTCAAGGACACCCTGCGCGAGCTCGAGGATGCCGGGACGCTCGCGCGCCGCGGCAAGCGCCTGCGCGCCAACGGCGCCATGCCGTCCGTGCTCGTTGCCGAGATCACCGGCCGCGACCGGGACGGCGAACTCGTAGCCTCTCCCTCCGAATGGGATCCGGAGAGCGGCCCCAAGCCCACGATCGTCATCATCCCCGGCCGCCGAATGCCGTCGGGCATGCGTGCCGCGGGCGTCGGGGATCGTGCACTGGTCCGGATCGACCCACGCCCCGGTGAAGGCGGCGCCCATGCCGGCCGAATCGTGAAGGTTCTGCCGAAGGAGCGGACCGACCTCCTCGGTGTGTTCCGGTCGCTGCCGTCGGGCGGCGGCCGCATCGTGCCGGTCGACAAGAAGGCGCAAGGGCGCGAGGTGATGGTCGCCGAAGCCGATCAGAACGGCGCGAAGGAGGGCGACCTCGTCTCCGGCGCGCTGATCCGCTCGAGCCGCTTCGGCCTGCCGCAAGCCACGATCCGCGAGGTGCTCGGCTCGCTCAAGTCCGAGAAGGCTGTGAGCCTCGTCGCGCTGCACGCGCATAACATTCCGCACGAGTTTCCGAAGGAAGTCCTGGCCGAGGCGGAGGCCGCAAAGCCGGTCAGCCCGACGGGTCGCGAGGATTGGCGCGACCTGCCGCTCGTCACCATCGACCCCCCGGACGCGAAGGACCACGACGACGCCGTCCATGCCGCCCCGGATAGCGATGCGGAGAACGGCGGCGGCTTCGTCGTGACGGTCGCGATTGCGGATGTCGCGGCCTATGTCCGGCCGGGCTCCGCGCTGGACCGCGAGGCGCTGAAGCGTGGCAACTCGGTCTACTTCCCCGACCGGGTCGTGCCGATGCTGCCCGAGCGCATATCGAACGATCTCTGCTCGCTGAAGCAGGGCGAGCCCCGCCCAGCACTCGCGGTGCGGATGGTCATCGGCTCGGACGGGCGGAAGAAGCGCCACTCCTTTCACCGGATCATCATGCGATCCGCGGCCCGGCTCTCCTACCAGCAAGCCCAAGCAGCGATCGACGGCCGGCCCGACGACGTCACCGGCCCGCTGCTCGAACCGATCCTGAAGCCGCTCTGGGGCGCTTACGCTGCGCTGGGCCGCGCGCGTGACAAGCGCGGCCCCCTCTTCCTTGATCTGCCCGAGCGCAAGATCGTGCTGAATGCCGAGGGTCAGGTCGAGCGCGTCTACGTGCCCGAACGGCTCGAGGCGCACAGGCTCATCGAGGAGTTCATGATCCTCGCCAATGTCGCGGCCGCGGAAGCGCTCGAGAAAGCGAACTCGCCTCTCGTCTACCGGGTCCACGACGAGCCTTCGCTGGAGAAGATGCGGGCGCTCGGCGAAGTGCTGGCCTCCGTCGGGCACAAGCTGCCCAAGGCCGGCGCGCTCAAGCCCGCGCTCTTCAACGGGATCCTGCGCCAGTTCGCGGGCTCCGAGCACGAGCCCTTCATCAACGAGGTCGTGCTGCGCTCGCAGGCCCAGGCGGTCTACGCCGCCGAAAATCTCGGCCATTTCGGCCTGAACCTCCGCCGGTATGCGCATTTCACCTCACCCATTCGGCGCTACGCCGATTTGATCGTGCACCGGGCCCTCATTCGTGCGTTCGGGTTCGGGGATGACGGCCTGCCGGCCGGAACGACGACGGAGCAGCTGTCGAAGATCGGCGAGGAGATCTCTGCCGCCGAGCGCCGGGCTATGGCGGCCGAGCGCGACACGATCGACCGCCTCATCGCCTTTCACCTTGCCGACCAGATCGGCGCGACCTTCACGGGCCGCATCTCGGGTGTGGTCAAGTCGGGCCTATTCGTGAAGCTCGCCGAGACCGGGGCGGATGGGTTCATTCCGGCCGCGACGATCGGGGCGGATTACTACCGCTACGAGGAGCGCCAGCATGCGCTCGTCGGAGACCGGACGGGCGAGACCTACCGGCTCGGCGACACTGTCGAGGTGAAGCTCGTCGAGGCGGCGCCCATCGCGGGCGCGCTCCGGTTCGAGCTGCTGAGCGAGGGCGGCGCCGGCGCCCGGACCAAGCGCCGTGGGTCGTCCAGCAAGCCGTCTCGTCCGGCTGGCGCGAAGAAGCGCGTCGTCGCCATGGGCGGGGGCGCGAAGCGCAAGCGGGGCAAAGCATGAGCGAGCTTCGGGTCTACGGCGCGGAGCCGGCAGGACCAGACGGCTTTACGGCCGTCCGGCGCGGCCTGAGGTGCCGGTGCCCGCGTTGCGGCGAAGGACGGCTCTTCGGCAAGTTCCTGAAGGTCGAGCCCGAATGCACCGCCTGCGGGCAGGAGTTCCACCATCACCGGGCCGACGACTTCCCGCCCTACATCGTCATGTTCATCGTCGGACACCTTCTCGGCTACGGAATCTACGTCGCGGAAATGAAGTTCGAGGGGCTTCCCATGCCGGTGCATGCGGTGCTCTGGCCGACCCTCGCCATCGTACTCTGCCTCGGGCTGCTCCAGCCCGTGAAGGGCGCTGTCGTGGGCCTGCAATACGCATTAGGGATGCACGGATTCGGACAGGCGGCCGCGAGTGCGGCCCATCGAAACCGGGCAGGAGACGAGAGTGAGCGACGCCAGGGCTGAGCGGCTGACGGAGTATGTGTCGAGCGTCGCGCGGGAGCGGCGCTGGCCGAACCAGAAGCCGAAGGACGCCGCGACGCTCATCGTCATCGACCGGCGCAGCCGCACGCCCAAGGTCCTGATGGGGAAGCGCCATCACGGCCACAAGTTCATGCCGGGGAAGTTCGTGTTCCCGGGGGGGCGGATCGAGACCGACGACCGCAAGATGCCCGCGATCGGCGCGCTCGAAGCGCCCGTCGAGGCAGCGCTGATCGCCCGGACGGTCCGGCCGTCGCAATCCCGCGGCCGCGCTCTCGCTCTCACCGCGATCCGCGAGACCTACGAGGAGACCGGGCTGATGATCGGTCGTAAGGCGGACGAGATGCCGCGCGGGCCGGCCTCGGGTTCCTGGGCTCCATTCCTCGAGCGCGGCATCCTTCCGGATCTCGGCGCGGTGCAGTTCATCGGCCGCGCGATCACGCCGCCTCGCCGCCCGAAGCGCTTCGACACCCGCTTCTTCGCGATCGACCGCGAGGCGATCGCGCTCGAGGAGCCCGGCTTCGTCGGGCCGGACAAGGAGCTCGTCGAGCTCGTCTGGGTCGATGTCGAGGAAGCCATGAAGCTCGATCTGCCGCCGATCACGGTCGTGATGCTGGAGGAACTCGAGCGCCGCGCCGAGGAAGGGTTCGGGCACGACCTGCCGGTCCCGTTCTACTACGAGCGGCAGAAGCGCTTCGTCCGCGAGCTGCTCGGGACGGCCTAAATCGGCTTAGATCCTTGACCTTCGCGCCCATTTCGGCGAGGAGAAATCACGATTTGCGCCGGCTTGGCCGGCCGCGCCGCCCTTGCGCGTGCGCTACCCCACTCAGGAGATCGTCATGGCCAAGGCCGTCACCATCAAGGTGAAGCTCGTTTCGACCGCCGATACGGGCTACTACTACGTCACTAAGAAGAACTCGCGGACCATGACCGACAAGCTCGCGATGAAGAAGTACGACCCCGTCGCGAAGAAGCACGTCGAGTTCAAGGAAGCCAAGATCAAGTGAAGATCGGCTCCCAAGCTACTGATCTGGTTTGAGAAGCGCCCGTTCGGGCGCTTTTCCGTTTCTGGGCCTGAGATTGCCCGGCATGCGGTCCCGCGGCGTGAGGAAGGCATATGAGCGATTCCGTGAACGGACGGCAGTCCGACGCGCCGCCGAGCGAGATCACGCTCGACGGTGCCGGGCTGTTTCATTTGCCCCTCTGCAGCCGCGACATCGCCGTCTCGAAGCATGACCGGATCGCGGTGGTGTGGTTCCACACGGCAGGCGGCGAGCAGCGCGTCGGTGTTCCAATTCCGATCGAGGCGCTTCGGGAGCTGGCGCTGGCTGCCGTAGATGCGATCACCCGGCCCGCCCCGGCGGGAGCGCAGCCCGACCACCCCTCCGAATGACGCAATGAAAGCGTGACCGCAGCGCGCTAGTATGCTCCCCGCGGGGATCGTTTGGGGGCGGTCATGTTGGCCTGGTGGGCCGGGGCGACGGTCGGCGTTGCGCTGTTGACCAACAGCGCCGCTGCAGCGCAGCCTCAGCCCTCGTCCTGCGCAGGCATCGCGAACGGGTCCGACCGGATCCGCTGCTACGAGCAGGACCCGAAATCCGACTTCGCCGCCATCGTGCTGCGCGAGCTCCAATGCGATGCCCCGCCCCGGGCCGCGGAAATCATCCGGCTGCTTATTCGGCGGAACGCCGTCAGCTCGCTCGCCTTCCACATGGCAGATGGCGTGAACTACTTCTCGCTGCCGCGTCCGGAGAAGCTCGACGGCATCACGGCCGTGGCCGTGTTCGCCCATGACGAGACCGGCCGGTTTCCCTTCCTGCGGGCGCGCGGCGCCTCCCCGGGTGCCGTGTTCGGCATTGTGACGCGCGATGGCCAGCAAGCCGTTGACGCGTGGCGCCTGGCCCACAGCCCAGCTCTGCTGGTTGATGCCAGCGCGAGCTCGATGCAGGACGCGACAGATATCGGCTGCTTTGGGTTTTCCCGGCCGGAGGCTGCGCAAGCCGCCGGGCCGGGCCCGTCCGTAGAGAGCGCCCCTTCACGGAAGCCGGGTGGCGCGGACGACCTGTTCGAGGCCGGGCTGGCCCCGAAGGGCCGCTGAACGGAAAAGGTGGCCGGCCGGGAGCGGCGATGAGGAGGCTGGTGCCGCTCCCGAACCGGCCTAGCCCTCGAAACCCAGGAGATGCGGCGGACCTGAGCATCGGAGGGCTACTCGGGACGCCGCCTTTGGAGCAGCGCCGGGTACGAGCGAGAAATTACAGCCGCGCCGCGGCGAAACCAATACAATAAGACCGCCGGGGCCTGTTAAACGCTTGTCAAGGTTAAGGTCTCAGCTCTGCCCCAAGGCCACTTTGTGTCAGGCGGCGGCCGCGATGACTCGATTTCGGCCCTCTTCCTTGGCGCGATACAGGGCGATATCGGCCCTCTTCACGACTTCGTGAGCGCTGGAATCGCCGAGTTCGCGCGCCGCGACGCCGATCGAGACGGTCACTTCCAGCGAGCGCGTGCGGCCGGCATAGCTGAAGGGGGTTCCGCCCACCCGCTCGCGGATGCGCTCGGCCACATGCCGCGCTTCGTCGAGGGAGGCGTCCGGCACGACCACGACGATCTCCTCACCCCCATATCGGGCGACAAGGTCCACCCCGCGGGTGAGTGTCCGGATGCGGGTCGCGAATTCGCGCAGGACCTCGTCGCCCACATCGTGGCCGAAGCGGTCGTTCACGGACTTGAACCGGTCGATGTCGAGCAGCAGCACCGCCATCTCGGCGCCGCGGCGCTGGGCATCGTCGAACAGGTTCGCCAGGTGGACGTCGAGGTAGCGGCGGTTGTGCAGCCCCGTGAGTGCGTCCGTGATGGCGGCGTCCATCGAGAGCTGAACGCCGTCGCGCAGCCGCTCGGCAAAGCGCTTGCGCCGAACCTGAGTTCGCACGCGTGCGACAAGCTCGTTCCGATCGACCGGCCGCACAAGGAAGTCGTGCGCGCCGATGTCGAGACCACGCAGCACGCGCGCCTTGTCGTCCATATCGGCGATCAGCACGACCGCCACATGCCGCGTGCGCTCGAGGGAGCGAAGCTGGCCGCAGAGCCGGAGCCCGTCAAAGCCCTGCAGGTCGAGGCTGATCAGGACAAGATCGTAGTCGCTCTCGGCCGCGCGGATCATCGCGTGATGCGGGTCGGACTCGACCTCGACGCGATGATATTGCGATAGCGCTGCCGAAAGGCGCTCATAGGAGCTCGCGCGGTCGTCGACGATGAGAACGTGGCCGTTCTGCCCGGTCTCGGCCGTCGCCGCCGCGAGCGGGTCGGCGAAGCCATGACGGGACGCCATCAGGCGAGCGCGGAGCTCGTCCGTCACCGCCTTCAGCCGCACAAGGCTGCGCACCCGTGCGAACAGAGCGGTGTCGTCGACAGGCTTCGTCAGGAAGTCGTCGGCGCCTGCATCGAGCCCTTTGAGACGATCGCTCGGCTGGTCGAGCGCGGTCACCATGACGACAGGCAGGTGCGCGGTCGTTGGCGAGTTCTTGAGCCGCCGACAGACCTCGAATCCGTCCATGTCGGGCATCATGACGTCCAGGAGGACGAGATCGCACAGGCCCTGCTCGCAGATCGCGATCGCATCGGGTCCGTTCGAGGCGGTGAGGACGTCGAAATACTCGGCCGAAAGCTTGGTCTCGAGCAGTTTCACGTTCGTGGGTATGTCATCCACCACAAGGACGCGGGCCGACATCGACTCTCCCCTACGCTACGCGGCGTTCAGATAGGTCCGAACGGTTTCCAGGAATTTGGCGACCGAGATCGGCTTCGACAGATAGGCCTCGCAGCCGCCCTCCCGAATCCGCTCCTCGTCCCCCTTCATGGCAAAAGCCGTGACCGCGATGACGGGGATCGAGCGCAGATCCTCGTCCTCCTTCAGCCAGCGGGTGACATCGAGGCCCGAGACTTCGGGAAGCTGGATGTCCATGATGATGAGATTCGGGTGGTGAGCGCGGGCGAGCTCGATGGCCTCGATGCCGTTGCCGGTCTTCAGAGTCGCGTATCCATGCGCCTCGAGGAGGTCGCCGAAGAGCTTCATGTTGAGCTCGTTGTCCTCGACAATGAGCACGGTCTTCTTCATCGGACGTGTCCTGATCCCGGAGGGAGGCGCGGCGTATGGGCCCCGTGGCCTTCTTCGGGCGCCGACAAGGCTAGCAAGCACATGTTGATGAATGGCAAATCCACGAAAACTGCGGCCGCCCGCGGCTCAAACGATGTAACCCACGCCGAAAATGTGGCCGTGGCTGCGTTCAATCGCCTCATCGCGGAGCCAAGTCGCCTCGCCGGCTTCCTTTCGGTCACCGGTCTTCGACCCGATACGCTGCGCCAAGCGGCCAAGGACTCGGGATTTCTCGCGGCGATTCTCGACTATGTCTCCTCCGACGAGGAGCTTATCGTGGCAATTGCCGACGAACTCGAGATGAAGCCGGCCGAGATCGCCGCCGCCCGTGCCCGGCTCTCGCCCGAGGCGGAATTCGAGCCCTGAGGATGCCCCGAATCCCGACGATCTGCCGGGATTGCGAGGCCGGCGACGACACCCGCGAGGGAGAGCGCTGCTCGCGGTGCGGCTCCCCTCGCCTGCTCCGTCATCCCGAGCTCGACCAGCTCACGATCGCGCATGTCGACTGCGACGCCTTCTACGCGGCTGTCGAGAAGCGAGACAATCCGGCCCTGCGGGACGTCCCGGTCATCGTCGGCGGCGGGACACGCGGTGTGGTCGCGACCGCCTGCTACATCGCCCGGACCTACGGCATCCGCTCGGCCATGCCGATGTTCAAGGCGCTGAAAGCCTGCCCGCACGCGTCCGTCGTACGGCCGAACTTCGAGCGCTACTCGGCAGCAGGCAGGCAGGTTCGGGAGCTGATGCTCGAGCTCACACCGCTCGTCGAGCCGATCTCGATCGACGAGGCGTTTCTCGACCTGACCGGCACGGAGCGGGTGCATGGCGCGAGCCCGGCCAGGACCCTCGTGCGCTTCGTTCGCAAGGTGGAGCGCGAGATCGGGATCAGCGTCTCGGTCGGGCTCTCCTACAACAAGTTCCTGGCGAAGATCGCGTCCGACCAGGAGAAGCCGCGCGGCTTTTCGGTGCTCGGTCGGGCGGATGCCCTGGACGTGATCTCGCCGCGGCCGGTCGGCATCCTGCCCGGGATCGGCAAGCAGACCGAGGCGCGACTGCAGCGCGCCGGGCTCATCCTGGTTCGCGACCTCCGCGACCGTTCACCCGCTGATCTGGCGCGACTCCTCGGGCGGGATGGGGAAAGGCTGGCGCGGCTCGCGCGCGGCGAGGACGCCCGGCGTATCGAGCCGCGGCGGGACACGAAGAGCGTCTCGGCGGAAACGACGTTCAACACGGACGTGGCTCGTTACGAGGAGTTGGAGCCGATCCTTTGGCGCCTCTGCGAAAAGGTTTCGCTCCGCCTTAAGCGCTCATCGCTCGCAGGGCGGAGCGTGGTTCTTAAGCTGAAGGATCGCGACTTCCGCCTGGCCACCCGGACTCGCTCGGGCATGCCGGCGACGCAGCTCGCCAAGCGCCTGTTCGAGCCTGCCCGCGCGATGCTGCGCGAGGAAGCGGACGGAACATTCTACCGGCTGATCGGGATTGGGGCCTCGGACCTCTGCGAGGCCGAAGAGGCGGATCGTGGCGACCTCGCCGATCTCCACCTCGCCGAAGAGGTGAAGGTCGAGGCGGCTATTGACCGTATCCGGGAGAAGTTCGGCGCAGGTGCCGTGCAGAAGGGGCTCGCCTTCCCCTTTGTCAGCGCTGACAGGGCTTCTCCGGCAGGAGTTCCAGGCGGGTCATCTCTCCCTTCAGAGCGAAATCCCCGTAATCGAGGCGGAGCGCCCGGCTGACGCCGTTCTCGTAAAGATCGAAGCCGAGAACGTAGACCGGCGTCTCGTCCCTCTTGCCTGGCTTGAAGTAGCTCATCGTCACCGGCCAGCGCGCAAGCTTCGCCAGCCCCTCCTGCCTCGCCGCCTCCTCAAGCCCCTCGACCTGGCCCGGCTCGACGCGCTTCCCGATCACCGAGAGCGTCTCGTAGACGGTCCTTCCGTCGTCCGAGCCGTCGAAGATCTTCATGCTGAGCGTCGACTTTCCGGCATTCGCGGCGGCGATCAGGTCCTTCATCTGCGTGTTCGGAAAGACCGCCTCGGCATCGAGCGAGACGTTGTCCCGCTTTGGCGCCTTGAGCCGCACGGCGAGGGCGCTCGCCTTCTTCTCGGCGTTTCCGTCGACACTCTGAGCCGGGCCTTCGCCGGAGCGCGTGTCATTGCGAAAACGGAAGGTCTTTCCGTCGCCGCTCTCGAAATTGGCGGTGCGCAAGTCCGACGTCTTGGTGCCCGACTCGGCACTCTCCATGACGGTCACCTGACGGAACTTCAGCGCGTAGCCCTCGCAGGCATCCCCCGTGAAATCCAACGCGATGCGACCGCGCGCCGATTCGATGGTCCGTGCCCCACGGCTCGAGGCGAGCGAAAGGTCATACACTGCACGATGGGGGGCCAAGTGGGGCGGCTTCTCCGCCTTGACCTGGGCCGATGCCGGAAGCGCGAGGGGGAGAAGAGAGAGACCGAGTACGACGAGGAACCGCATGCTGTCTCCGAAGGCCGAGTGGCCCGAACTTAGGAAGCGCGCCCGCGGGCGGCAACGAGCCCTTGCAGGCAAGAAGGCTGTCGTCCAGAAATCCGGCGGAAACGGGGAGTTCGACGTGGCAGGACAGATCGAAGCGGCGCTCGGAAGTCTCGGGATCACCTTGCCGCAGCCGGCGGCACCCGTCGCGAACTACGTCCCCTATGTAATCGCTGGAGGGTTGGTCACGATTTCGGGACAGCTCTGCCTCGGCCCGGACGGCAAGCTCGGCTCCGAGCATATCGGCCGCGTCACCATGGACGTATCGGCCGAGGCCGCGAAGGATGCGGCACGGCTGTGCGCGATCAACGTCATCGCCCAGCTCAAGGCCGCGATCGGCGACCTCGATCGGGTGACCCGCTGCGTCCGGCTCGGCGGCTTTATCGCGAGCCCGCCGGACTTCACGGGCCACGCCGGCATTATGAACGGCGCGTCGGACCTGATGGTTCAGGTATTCGGGGACAAGGGCCGACATGCCCGCTCGACCGTCGGCGTCTCCGGCCTGCCGCTGGGGGCATCGGTCGAGGTCGAGGCGCTGTTTGAGGTCGCATGAGCGCGCCTGCCTGGCTGACCGAACGGCCGATCGCGCATCGCGGTCTCCACGTCCCGGCCGAGGGCCGTTTCGAGAACACGATGTCGGCCGCGGAGGCGGCAATCACCGGCGGCTTCGGGATCGAATGCGACGTTCAGCTCTCGGCAGATGGCGAGGCGATGGTCTTTCACGACCACACGCTCGACCGGCTCACGTCAGAGGCCGGGCCGGTGCGGGAGCGGAAGGCGGCCCAGCTTGGCGGACTTTCGGTGGGCGGAAGTGCGGACCGCATCCCGACGCTTGCCGAGTTCCTGGACCGGATCGGCGACCGGGCGCCGCTCGTCATCGAGATCAAGAGTCGGTTCGACGGCGACGAGCGTCTCACGCGGCGGACGCTGGAGGTCCTCGAAGGCCGCGAGGGGCGGCACGTCGTCAAGTCCTTTGATCCGATGATCATCGGATTGGTGCGACGGATTGCGCCGGACCTGCCCCGCGGCGTCGTGGGGCAATCGCGCTACGATGGCGGAGATGCGGCTCAACTTTCCCCTGATCGCCTGCGCGAGATGACGGACCTCCTCCATTGGGACGAGACCCGACCGGACTTCATCTCGTGGCGACACCTCGACCTGCCCTGCGCGGCGGCCTTCCTGCCGCGTCAGTTGGCCGGCGTTCCGGTCATGAGCTGGACGATCCGCTCGCCCGAGGACGCTCGGCGCGCCCTGCCCCACGCGGACGCGATCGTTTTCGAAGGTTTCGTGCCGGCTTGAGCGAGTTCGCGAGTTCCTTGCAGAGCAGCGGCTCGTCAGTGGGACACTCACGATGAAGGCCTCGTCCGAGGCGACCTCCGGCCTCACGATCGCCGTCACCACCGGCCTCGGCGGCGTGGACGCAACTGAATGGAATACCTTAGCCGGTTCAGATAACCCTTTTGTCTCGCACGCCTTTCTGTCCTCGCTTGAGGAATCGGGCTGCGCCGGAAAGCGGAGCGGATGGTCGCCGGCCCATCTCATCGTCGCACGGGAAGGAGGGTCCCTCGTTGCTGCGGCGCCCTGCTACCTGAAGTCCCACTCGATGGGCGAATACGTCTTCGATCGCGGCTGGGCGGAGGCTTATGAGCACGCGGGAGGGCGGTACTACCCGAAGCTCCAGGTCAGCGTGCCCTTTACGCCCGCGAACGGGCCCAGGCTGCTGGTGCGGCCGGGCGAGGACGGCGCCACGCTTCGGCGCATTCTCCTCTCCGGCCTCGACGCGGTGCGGGACCAGACGGATGCCTCATCCATCCACCTCACCTTTCTCGAGGGCGCGGATCGCGCTGCAGCCGCGGAGGCCGGTTACCTGATCCGAACCGACCAGCAGTTCCACTGGATCGACGACGGCTTTGGCAGCTTCGACGGCTTTCTCGACGCACTCGCGTCCCGCAAGCGGAAGGCGATTCGGCGCGAGCGACGCGAGGCGCTCGCCCCAGGAATCGAGATCGAGTGGGTGACGGGCGCGGCGATCACGGAGGCACATTGGGACGCCTTCTTCGCGTTCTACATGGATACGGGGTCGCGGAAGTGGGGGCGGCCTTACCTCAACCGGCACTTTTTTTCCCTCATCGGTCAGCGCATGGCGGATCGCATCCTCCTCGTCATGGCGAAGCGCGCCGGCCGCTACATCGCTGGCGCGATCAATTTCATCGGCGGCGAGGCGCTGTACGGCCGGAACTGGGGGGCGCTGGAGAACCACCCCTTCCTGCATTTCGAGGTTTGCTACTATCAGGCGATCGAGTTCGCGCTGGCGCATGGGCTCAAGCGCGTCGAAGCCGGCGCGCAGGGGGAGCACAAGCTCGCGCGGGGCTATCGGCCCGTCACGACCTACTCTGCCCACCACATCGCCGATGCAGGCCTCAGGCGCGCCATCGCCGACTATCTCCGGCGCGAGCGCCTCTACGTCGACGAGGCGCATGACGAGTACGAGGAGGCGATGCCGTTTCGGAAGGGCGAGCGGCCGATTGTTCCGGATTGCGCAGAGGGCTAAGCAGCGGCCCGGTCCACCTCGCCCGAGCGGAGCCCATGAGCGCCTACGATCCGTCGAACATCTTCGCCAAGATCCTGCGCGGCGAGATGCCAGCTGAGACGGTCCATGAGGACGAGAAGACGCTCGCCTTCATGGACATCATGCCGCGATCGGACGGACACACGCTCGTGATCCCGAAGGCGCCGGTGCGCACCTTCTTCGACATCGGCGCGGAGGATCTCGCGGCTCTCTACGCCAGCGTGCAGAAGGTCGCGCGCGCGGCGGTGGCCGGGCTCGGCGCGGACGGGCTCACGATCCAGCAGTTCAACGAGCCGGCCGGCGGCCAGGTCGTGTTCCACATGCACGTCCATATCCTCCCGCGCTGGGATGGCGTGCCGCTTCGTCCTCATACGGGCCAGATGGCGCCGAAGGAGGTCGTGGCCGGGCATGCGGCCAGGATCAGGGCTGCGCTCAGGACCTAGCAGAACCTGTCGAGACGGACGATGCGGCAGCGTTCGCCAGCTTTGGCCGCGAGCGCGTGCGGGGCTCGAACGATCAGCGCCTCGGACGCTGCGAGCGTGGCCAGCATGGAGGAATCCTGTCGGCGCTCTGCGGTCACCACGAGTTCACCGTCCGGAGCACGCTCGAGCTTCGCGCGCATATAGTCCTGGCGCGCATCGTTCGGCGGAAGGTCACCGCCGAGCACGCCCGTCTCCGTCGGGTCCTCACCTGCATGCGGATCGCCGAGCAGCGCCCGGATGGCCGGAACGACGAACAGGATCCCGCACACGATCGAGGAAACGGGGTTGCCGGGGAGCCCAAGGAGCAGCATCGGCCCGAGCCGCCCATGCATGAGCGGCTTGCCGGGGCGGAGCGCGACGCGCCAGAAGCCGAGTTCCATCCCGCCATCCGTGAGCGCGGTCTGGACGAGGTCGTGCTCGCCGACGGAGGCGCCCCCGAGCGTGATCAGGAGATCGGCCTGGGCCTTCCGGGCCGAGTCGATCGCGCGCCGGAGGTCCTCCAGCGTGTCGCGCGCGATGCCGAGGTCGATCGCCTCCCCGCCGGCCCGGTCGACGATCGCGCGCAACGCATAAGGGTTCGAGGCGACGATCTGGTCGGGGCCGGCCGGCTCTCCCGGGCGGACGAGCTCATCTCCGGTTGCGAGGATCGCGATGCGTGGCTTGCGCCGGACGGGCAGGTCCGGGTGTCCCATCGCGGCAGCCAGCGCAAGGCGGCGCGCGTCCAGCCGCTCGCCCGCATGCATCAGGACGTCGCCTTCGCGGAAGTCGAGCCCGGCGGGCCGGATGAAGCGGCCCGGAATCGGATGCTCCCGCACTTCGACCTCCGGATCGCCCAGGTCCGTGTCCTCCTGAATGACGATCGCGTCGGCGCCGTCCGGAATCGGGGCGCCGGTGAAGATGCGGACCGCCTCGCCCGGCGCGATCTCACCGGAATACCCCCGTCCGGCAACGCTCCGGCCAACGACCGTCAGCCGAGCCGGCACGATGCCGAGGTCCGCCGCCTGGACCGCGTAGCCATCCATGGCAGAGGCCGCAAAGGGCGGCTGCGTCCGAAGCGCAGCCAGATCGCTCGCGAGCGTGCGCCCGACGGCGTCCTCGATCCTGACCCGTTCCGCCCCGACCGGCTCCGCGACGCTCGCGATGACGCGACGGAGCGCCTCCTCGACGGGGATCAGCGCCATCAGGGCTCGGCCCGGTACTCGCCGGAGCGCCCGCCGCTCTTCGCCATGAGCCGGATGCCTTCGATCCGCATGCCGCGATCGGCGGCCTTGACCATGTCGTAGAGGGTTAGGCAGGCGACGGAGACCGCGGTCAGCGCCTCCATTTCCACCCCGGTCTGGCCTTTGACGGCGACCTCCGCTGCGACCCGCACGCCTGGGAGCGCCTCGTCGAGCTCGCACTCCACCTTCACCTTGGTCAGGAGCAGCGGGTGGCAGAGCGGGATGAGCTCGTGCGTGCGCTTGGCCGCCATGATCCCGGCGAGCCGGGCAGTGCCAAGGACGTCGCCCTTCTTGGCGTCGCCGGCCCGGATCAGCGCAACGGTCTCGGGTAGCATTAAGATCCGGCCTTCGGCCCGCGCGACCCTCGACGTCTCGGCCTTATCCGAGACGTCGACCATGTTGGCGGCGCCGGTCCGGTCGAGATGGGTGAGCTCGGTCACGCCACCTCGACGAGAGCGGGTGAGAGAAGCCGGCGGGTCGCGTCCGCGACGTTCGCCTGTCGCATCAGGCTCTCGCCGACCAGGAAGGTGTGGATGCCGCAGGCTTGCAGCCGCGCAATGTCGGCCGGGTTCGCGATCCCGCTCTCGGCGACGATGATCCGATCCTTCGGGATCATCGGAGCGAGCCGCTCGGAGATCGCGAGGCTTGTCTCGAACGTCCGCAGGTCGCGATTGTTGATGCCGATGAGGTCGGCGTCGAGCTTGAGCGCCCGGTCGAGCTCCGCCTCATCATGCACCTCGATGAGGACATCCATGGCGATCGCCTCCGCCGTCCCAATCAGCGCCTGCGCCTCGTGGTCCGTCACGGCCGCCATGATGACCAGGATGCAATCCGCCCCGAGCGCCCGGGCCTCAAAGACCTGGTAGGGGTCGAACATGAAGTCCTTGCGGAGCGCCGGAAGCGAGCAGGCCGCGCGAGCCTGCTGTAGGTATTCCGGGCGGCCCTGGAACGAAGGCTCGTCGGTCAGCACCGACAGGCAGGTTGCCCCACCCTCCTCGTAGGCCAGGGCCAGCGCGGCCGGATCGAAATCCGGCCGGATCAGGCCCTTGGACGGGCTCGCCTTCTTGATCTCGGCGATGAGGGCCGTCCGGCCCTCCGCGAGCGTTTCGCGGATTGCTGCCATGAAGCCGCGAGGCTTCGGCACCGCGAAGGCGCGGTCCTCCATCTGGTCCGGATCGGTCCGCTCCTTCGCGGCCTCGATCTCCTGCCGCTTGTAGGCAGCGATCCTGGTCAGAATGTCGCTCATGGTGACCCGTCGTTCGACACCAGGATCAGGCGTTCGAGCGCCCCTTTCGCCGCCCCGCTGTCGACGGAAGCGGCCGCGCGCGCGACGCCGTCCTCGAGGTCGTGTGCCTGTCCCGCAACGACGAGGGCCGCGGCGGCGTTCAGGACTGCGACATCACGGTACGGCGTGCGATGGCCGTCAAGCACGGCCCGAAGCTCGCGGGCATTATGCTCGGGATCGGCGCCCTTCAGGTCCTCCGGTCGGGCACGCGCCAACCCGAAATCCTCCGGCGCGATGGTGAAGGAGCGGACCTGGCCATCTTCGAGCGCGACGATCTCCGTCGGGCCCGTGGTCGTGATCTCGTCGAGCCCGTCGGAGCCGTGAACGGTCCAGACGCGATTGCTGCCGAGTTCATGGAGGGCGCGCGTCAGCGGCTCGAGCCAGGCGCTGGAGAAGACGCCGAGGACTTGCCGCCGTACGCCTGCCGGGTTGGCAAGCGGCCCGAGCAGATTGAACAGCGTGCGTGTCCCAAGTTCGACCCGGGTCGGCGCGACGTGGCGCATGGAAGCGTGGTGCGTTTGCGCGAACATGAAGCAGAGGCCGGCCTCAGCGAGGCACCGTTCGAGGCCTTGCGGGTTCAGGCCGAGCCGGACCCCGAGCGCCCCCAGGACGTCGGCAGCCCCAGATTTGGACGAGGCGGCGCGATTGCCATGCTTGGCCACCTTCACACCCGCACCGGCGACGATGATCGCCGCGAGGCTCGAGATATTGTAGCTGCCCGAGCCGTCACCGCCCGTGCCGACGATGTCGATCGCATCGGCGGGCGCATTTACGCGCAGCATGCGGCCGCGCATCGCCTCGACCGCGCCGATGATCTCGTTCTGAGCCTCGCCTCGGACCCGGAGCGCCATCAGGAAGCCGCCGGCCTGGGATGGGGTCACCTCGCCGGACAAGAGCGTCTCGAACGCCTCGCGCGCTTCCTCACGCGTCAATGCGGCGCCGGTCGCAACCTTGGCCAGATAGGGCTTGAAGGAGTCCATCGCCGCTCAATGCAACGCGCGGTCAAGCTTGTCACGCTGCGCCGCATGCCACGTTCGGGCGAGATCGAGGAAATTCCGGACAATCAGCCCGCCATGCTCGGACGAGATGCTCTCCGGGTGGAACTGTACGCCGTGGATCGGCAGCGCGCGGTGGGAGAGCGCCATGATGCAGCCATCCGCCGTCTCGGCCGTGACGGCGAGGTCCTCCGGGCAGCTTTCGCGCGCGACGACCAGCGAATGGTAGCGCGTGGCCCGGAACGGACCGTTGATGCCGTGGAAGAGCGCCTCGCTACGGTGCCGGATCTCGTCGACCTTGCCGTGCATCGGAGCAGGCGCCCGAACCACCTCCCCACCGAAGGCCTGGCCGATCGCCTGCAGCCCGAGGCAGACGCCGAGGGTCGGCACCTTCGGCGCGACCTCCCGGATAACGTCCAGTGAGATCCCCGCCTCGTTCGGCGTGCACGGACCGGGCGAGACGACGATCGCGTCGGGCGCGAAGGACCGCACGTCGTCGACGCTCACCTCGTCGTTACGGACAACCTCGATCGAGCCCGCCAGAGGGCCGATGAGATGCACGAGATTCCAAGTGAAGGAATCGTAGTTGTCGAGGACGAGGACCTTGGACATCGGGCGGGCGGCGATCGTCAGGCATCTGCTGCCGGGAGTGCCGCCGGGTCAAGGATCTCCTTCAGCCCGCGCTAACCCGTCGCGTGGTAGCGGACGCCTTCGGCTCATGCGGATCCTCCTCGCCAATACCGGCCACCCGGCCACCATCAAGGGCGGCGCGGAAGCGGCCGTGCTCGACCTCGCCCATGCCCTCGCCGGGCGCGGGCACGAGGTGGCGCTCGTCGTCCATCACGCCGGACGGGAGCAGGAGGAGAGCGAGGATCGCGGGGTCCGCGTCTACGCGCTGCCGAACCGCAACCTTTATTTCGGCTTCGAGGGGGGCCGGCGCCCTGCCCCGCTTCGGCTCGCCTGGCATGCGCTGGATAGCGCCAATCCTTTCATGGCCAAGGCCTTCGGCCGCATCCTCGACCGTGAGAAGCCGGACGTCCTCAACACCCACGTTTTGGTCGGCCTCTCCCAACTCGTGTGGCGCGAGGCGGCCAGGCGAAAGATCCCGATCGTCCACTACCTCCACGAATACGGGACGATGTGCCCGCGCGGCTCGGCTTTCCGGGACGGACACCTGTGCGGATCGCCCTGCACCAGCTGCGGCCTCATCACCCGGCCGCGGAAACGACTTTCGGGGCTCGTCGACGCGGTGGTCGGAGTCAGCCGCTTCACGCTGCAGCGTCATCTCGACTGGGGCTTCTTTCCGAGGGCCCGGACTGACGTCATCCCCAACATCTTCAACGGGTTGAGCTTTCGGGGTCGCGCCGCCGCCTCGCCCGGGCCGTTGCGGCTCGGCTATTTCGGCCGGCTGATCCCGGACAAGGGCGCGCACCTTCTCCTGGAGGCGCTCAGGCGGCTGCCGCAGGATGGCTGGGCGCTCGACATCGCCGGAACGGGCGACGAGGCCTATGTCGCGCAGCTCAAGGCTGCAGCGGGCCCGAATGTCCGGGTCCTTGGCTGGACGCCGGCTGCGGAGTTCTTCCCGCAGATCGACATCCTCGTCCTGCCCTCGATCTGGCCCGACCCGCAGCCCCGCGTCACCTTCGAAGCCTTCAGTTACGGCGTGCCGGTCATCGGCTCCCGCGCCGGCGGAATCCCTGAGGAGATTGACGCGGGAAGGACCGGTTGGCTCTTCGAGGCCGGCTCGGCCGAAGATCTCTCTCGAATTCTTGCCGAGCGCGTTGCAGACCGGGCGGATAGAGACATCAGTCCTGCAGCGCTTCAGGCCAGGCTGGCGCCCCTGGATCCGACGCTCGTGATCGAGCAGTACGAGCGCGCCTTTGCGGACGTCATCTCAAGACGATCGTCATGAGCGGCTACCCGGGCGCAGTCATTTCGTCGCCCGCCCTGGACGGCGCGCCTCTATGCGCTCATTTGCGCCTTCAACAAGCATCGTGATAGGCGGCGCAGCTTAGCCCTTTCACCAGATTCCGTGCCCTGAGGAGCCTTCTTTGATCACGCCCGCCTTCGCGCAAGGAGCTCCGGGTCTGCCGGCGGCCGACACGCTCATCCAGTTCGTGCCGTTCGTCCTGATCTTCGTCATCATGTGGTTCCTCATCATCCGGCCTCAGCAGCGCCGGGCGAGAGAGCACGCCAACATGATCAAGGCGGTCCGCCGTGGCGACACGGTCGTTACGACCGGCGGAATTCTCGGGCGCGTGACCAAGGTGACCGACGATCCGGAGATCGAAGTCGAGATCGCGGAGGGCGTTCGGGTGAAACTCATCCGGACGATGATCGCGGAAGTCCGGACCAAGGGCGAACCGGTCAAAGCCTGACGGAACGCCAGAACGGAGTCGGCGGCGAGCTCATGCTGCGATATTCCAGAACCAAGACGCTCCTGACGCTCGGCATCATCCTGGTCGGGCTGCTGCTTGCCGTGCCGAGCATGATGTCCAAGGAGCAGCGCGAGGCGTTCAGGGCGGGCGTTCCGTCTTGGGTGCCGTCATGGCTCATCCCGCAACGCGCCATCGTGCTCGGGCTCGACCTGCAGGGCGGCTCGCATATCCTGCTCGAGGTCGATCAGCCGGACCTGATCCGGACGCAAGTGGTCGCGCTTCGCGACGACGTCCGGCGCGTGCTGCGCGAGACCGGTGTCGCACCGGAAGGTGGAATCCAGACCAATCCGCGCGGCGTGCAGGTCCGGGTCACGGACGCGTCTTCGCGGGCGCGGCTGATGCCGAAGCTGCGCGAGCTGTCACAACCGATCACGAACGCGATCCTGGGCCAAACCGGGGCCCGCAACATCGACGTGAACGAGCGCGAGGATGGGCTGGTCCAGCTCACCTTGTCCGACCAGGGCATCCAGGACCGGGTGCGACGCGCCGTCGATCAGTCCATCGAGGTCGTCCGCCGCCGCGTCGACCAGCTCGGCACGACCGAGCCGTCCATCCAGCGGCAGGGCGCCGACCGCATCCTCGTCCAGGTGCCGGGCCTGCAGGATCCGACCCGGCTGGAGCAGATCCTCGGCCAGACGGCCAAGCTCGAGTTTCGCCTCCTGGGTGATGCCGGCTCGACCGACACCGAGCTCATGCCGTCGAAAGATGCCGGCGGTCAGCGGGTTCCGGTCGAGCGCCGCGTCATCGTCGATGGCGCGGACCTCACGGACGCGACCCCAGGCTTCGACAGCCGCACCAACGAGCCGATCGTCAATTTCCGCTTCAACCTGCGGGGTTCGTCGCGCTTCGGCGAGGCCACGACCCAGAATGTCGGGCGGCCGCTGGCGATCGTCCTCGACAACGAGGTCATCTCGGCGCCGCGCATCCTGCAGCCGATCACGGGCGGCTCGGGGCAGATCTCCGGCCGCTTCACGGTGCAGCAGGCGAACGACCTGTCCGTCCTGCTCCGCTCGGGCGCGCTCCCGGCGAAGCTGACGGTCGTCGAGCGCCGCACCGTGGGACCGGGCCTCGGCCAGGACTCGATTGAGGCCGGCAAGATGGCGACCTACATCGCCACCCTTCTCGTCGCGATCTACATGTTCGCCACCTATGGCGTGTTCGGCTTCATCGCCAACATCGCGCTGATCGTCCATGTCGGGCTGATCTTCGGCCTGATGTCGGTGCTGGAGGCGACGCTGACGCTGCCAGGCATCGCCGGAATCGTGCTGACGATCGGCACGGCCGTGGACTCGAACGTGCTGATCTACGAGCGCATCCGCGAGGAGGCGAAGGCCGGCCGCTCCGTCGTCTCGGCGATCCAGGCCGGGTTCGAACGCGCCTTCGCGACCATCATCGACTCGAATTCGACGATGGCCATTGCGGCCGTCATCCTCTTCTTCATGGGTTCGGGGCCTGTGCGCGGATTCGCCGTGGTGTTCATCCTCGGGATCCTCACGACGGTGATCACGGCGGTCACGCTGACCCGAATGATGATCGCGCTCTGGTACGCATACGCCCGTCCCAAGGCGATCCCCTTCTAGGACTAGTCCCGTGCGCCTGCTCCGCCTCTGGCCGGAAGAGACCCGCTTCGATTTCATGCGGCTCCGGCACTTCACCTTTCCGCTCTCGGCGGCGATTTCGATCGCCATCGTCATCACCTTCATGACGGTCGGCCTGAACTACGGCATCGACTTCACGGGCGGCACGCTGATCGAGCTGCGGGCGAAGAGCGGGAAGGCCGATGTGGGCCCGATCCGGGAGACGGCGGACAGCTTCGGCTTCGGCGAAGTCGAGGTCCAGGAGTTCGGAAACCAGGGCGGCGTGTCGCTCCGCTTCCGGATCCAGCCGGGCGGCGAGGCGGCTCAGACCGCGGTCGTCCAGAGAGCGCGCGACGCCTTCGCGGGCCAGTACGACTTCGAGCGCGTCGAGACCGTCGGCCCGCGGGTTTCCGGCGAGCTCGTTCAGGCCGGCACGATCGGCGTGATCCTGTCCGTGCTCGCGGTGCTCGCCTATCTGTGGTTCCGCTTCGAGCGCGAGCTCGCGATCGGAGCGATCGTGGGCACGCTGCACGACATCGTGCTGACGGTCGGCTTCTATGTGCTGACGCAGCACGAGTTCAACATGACCTCGATCGCCGCGATCCTCACGATTGTCGGTTATTCCCTCAACGAGACCGTTGTGGTCTTCGACCGGACGCGCGAGCTTCTCAGACGCTACAAGCAGATGCCCGCCGTGGAGCTGCTGAACCTCTCGATCAACACCACGATGTCCCGCACGGCGATTACGTCGATGACGACGATTCTAGCGCTGCTGGCGCTTGTCCTGTTCGGCGGGCGGGCGATTGAGGGCTTCGCGCAGGTGATGCTGGCCGGGGTCTTCATCTGCACCTATTCGGCGATCTTCATCTCATCCCCGTCGCTCATCTATATCGGCGTGAGAAGCGGGCGGCGCGCCTCGGCGCGCGACGTGGCGGTCCCGCAGCCGGCCGAGTAATGGCCGAGGACCCGCGCATCGGGCACGGCTTCGCGCCCGGGCGCCACCAGGTCGATTCCTATGGGCAGGGCGGCTTTCGCTTCGCGGACATGTCGCACAAGGGCTCGATCCTGGCCCTGCCGTCCGGGATCGTTGCCTGGCCTGTGCTTTCGGCAAGCGCCATTCGCGCTGCCGACCTCCGGGCAGCCCTCGACGAGATGCCGAAGATCGACTTCCTCCTCGTCGGGACCGGGCTCGAGATCATTCCGCTCTCGGCTGAGCTGCGTCAGCCATTTCGGGAAGCCGGCATCTCGATCGACGCGATGCAGACCGGCGCCGCCGCGCGTACCTACAACATCCTGGTTGCCGAGAACCGCCGCGTCGGGGCGGCGCTGATCGCCGTCGGCTGATGGCCGGTCCGGCAGGCGCAACGCCCGATCACGCGCATTGCGAAGCGCTCGTCCGCGAGAGCGATCCGGACCGGTACTACGCGACGCTCTTCGGGCCCGCGGAGAAGCGCCCGCACCTTTTCGCGCTTTACGCCTTCTCTGGCGAGATCGCCCGGGTGCGCGAGACGATCTCCGGTCCGATGCCCGGCGAAATCCGGCTGCAATGGTGGCGCGATGCGCTGTCCGGTGAGGCGCGGGGCAGCGTCGCGGACCACCCGGTCGCGGCAGCGCTCCTCGCGACCATCGAGCGCTTCGGGCTGCCCCGCCAGGCCTTCATCGACCTGATCGACGCGCGGACCTTCGATCTCTACGACGACCCGATGCCGGCGATCGGGGACCTGGAGGGCTATCTCGGGGAAACCTCGTCGGCGCTGATCCGCCTGGCCTCCCTGGTCCTTGCTGATGGGCGCGACCCCGGCGGTGCGGAGGCGGCCGGCCATGCCGGACTCGCATACGGCGTGACCGGGCTTCTGCGCGCCCTGCCCTGGCACGCCCGGCGTGGGCAGGTCTTCATTCCGCGCGATATCCTGGAGCGGCACGGGGTCACGCGGGACGACATCGTCATGGGCCGCGGCGGTCCCGGCTTCCTCGCCGCCCTTGCCGACATGCGTGCGCTGGCGCGGCATCACTTGGCGCGCTTCGAGGCGCAGCGTCAGGGCATCCCGGCCGAGATCCGCCCGGCCTTCCTGCCGGTCGCGCTCGTGCCGGGCTATCTCGCCCGCATGGAGCGGCCGCGCTACGACGCGTTCGCAACCGTGATCGAGCGCCCGGCCTGGCTGAAGATCGCCCGGCTCTGGCGCGCCTCGCGCGGCTGAATCCTACTCGGCCGCCTGGGGCAAGGGTTCCTCGCCAAGCCACTTCGACAGATCCGCGCGGGCTCGGTCGGTCAAAGCACGCTTCTTGGCCAGCGCCTTCTCCGAGCCGCGCAGGCGCTTCCCGTCCGGAGATTTCGGAGTTCGGTCGAGTGGGGGGAACAGCCCAAAATTGACGTTCATCGGCTGAAAGGAGCGCGGCTTCGCGGCCGAGACCTCGCCCTCCTCGGGGTCGGCCTCAATGTGGCCGCCCGTGATGTGGTTGATGAGCGCCCCGATCGCGGTCGTGAGCGGAAGCGGCTCGATCGTTCGGCCGCTCGCCTCGGCCGCTGCGAAGCGTCCCGCCATCAACCCGACGGCCGCGCTTTCGACATAGCCTTCGCAGCCGGTGATCTGCCCCGCAAAGCGCAGGTCGGGACGAACCTTCAGCCGGAGCGTGTTGTCCAGCAGCTTCGGCGAGTTGATGTAGGTGTTCCGGTGCAACCCGCCGAGCCGGGCGAACTCCGCGTTCTCAAGGCCGGGGATGGTGCGGAAGATGCGCACCTGCTCGCCATGCTTCAGCTTGGTCTGGAAACCGACGAGGTTGAACAATGTGCCGAGCGCGTTGTCCTGCCGAAGCTGCACGACCGCGTAAGGCTTCTCGTCGGGCCTGTGCGGATTGGTAAGGCCGACCGGCTTCATCGGGCCCCACCGCAGCGTCTCCCGCCCCCGCTCCGCCATAACCTCGATCGGAAGGCAGCCATCGAAGTAGGGCGTTGAGGCCTCCCACTCCTTGAATGAGGTCTTCTCGCCCGCCACGAGGGCATCCACGAAGCCCTCGTACTGCTCACGCGAGAGCGGGCAGTTGATGTAGTCGGCGCCGGTGCCGCCCGGCCCGGCCTTGTCGTAGCGCGACTGAAACCAGGCCACGCCCATGTCGATCGACTCGGCGTAGACGATCGGCGCGATGGCATCGAAGAAGGCGAGCTCTCCCTCGCCGGTGATGCCGCGAACCGCCTCCGCAAGCGCCGGCGAGGTCAGCGGGCCCGTCGCGATGACGGTGCGGCCCCAGCTCTCGGGCGGAAGACCAGCGACTTCCTCGCGGATGAGGCGGATGCGTGGATGCGCCTCGAGCGCACGCGTAACGGCAGCCGAGAAGCCGTCGCGGTCGACCGCAAGCGCGCTGCCTGCCGGCACCTTGTGCCGGTCCGCTTCCCGCATGATCAGCGAGCCGAGCCGGCGCATCTCCTGATGGATCAGTCCGACGGCATTCGCATTCGCGTCGTCGGAGCGGAAGGAATTGGAGCATACGAGCTCCGCCAGGCCCTCCGTCTGGTGCGCCTCGGTGCCCCGCACCGGACGCATCTCGTGCAGCACGACCTCCGCCCCGGCCTCGGCCGCCTGCCAGGCAGCCTCGGAACCGGCGAGGCCGCCGCCCACGATGTGGATGGTATTTTCGCTCATCCCGGCCCGTTACCGGATCGGCGGGGACGGTCGCAAGCGGATGCGACTTCCAAACGCGAAAACGCCCGCCACGAGGGCGGGCGCTCCATCTTCGCCTAGTCTTGGACCACGAAGGGACTAAGCGACAGCTCCACGGGCAACGCCATCGATCTGATAACGGGCGATCCCGATGTCTTCGAGCTCGCGATCCGAGAGTCGCGACAGCTCGCGCACGGTCTCACGGTACCGAAGGAATTCGCGGATCTTGGAGAGGAGGACAGAGGTGAACATTTGTCTGGCTCGGAATTTCCCGACCGAGCCGAGTGCTCGATCGTGTTGCACTGCATATAGAAGCAGCTGATCGAACCAGTAAGCGCCATAATTCCTGTCCAGCCATGCGCTGTTTGCATATAAACGAAACGATCTGGTAACGATCTCCTGCGTCGCGTTGAGCAGCAGTATGCATCTGACGCAATCGTGGGCTGACGCGGATTTGTGCACCGCAGCGCGAATCTCACGTGCAGCCTGCCGTTGGACAGACCTCTGCCGGCTGGGTATGGGCCGGTCAGCTCGCCCCACTTCGGACAACGCATGTCGCCCGCCACCGAGACTGCCACCCTCGCCTTGTTGACGCGCATCGCCGAGGCGCTCGAGCGGCAGATGCCGGCCGCACAGCCGAAAGCTGATTTCACGGTCGCCGACGCTTTCGTCTGGCAGGCGGCAGCCCGGTTTCCCACGCCTGTCCACCGCGTGAACCGGGTCGACATGGCGCTGCTGCGCGGGATCGATCGGATGCGCGACACGCTCGTCGAGAACACGGAGCGCTTTGCGCGCGGGCTGCCGGCGAACAACGCCCTTCTCTGGGGCGCGCGCGGGATGGGGAAGTCCTCGCTCGTCAAGGCGGTGCACGGCGAGATCAACGCGGGGCCGGGCCGGCCCGAGCGTCCGCTGAAGCTGATCGAGATCCACCGCGAAGACGTCGACACCCTGCCGGAACTGATGGCGCTCGTACGAGCGGACCCGCACCGATTCCTGGTGTTCTGCGACGACCTGTCGTTCGACGGGGACGACACCTCGTACAAGTCATTGAAGGCGGCGCTCGAGGGTGGAATCGAGGGGCGGCCCGACAACGTCGTGTTCTACGCGACCTCCAACCGCCGCCACCTGCTGCCGCGGGACATGATGGAGAATGAGCGCTCGACGGCCATCAATCCCGGCGAGGCAGTCGAGGAGAAGGTGTCTCTCTCGGATCGGTTCGGCCTGTGGCTCGGCTTCCACAAATGCAGCCAGGATGATTACCTGGAGATGGTGTTCGCCTACGCGACCCACCTGGACCTGGACGAGGACAAGGCCGTTATCCGGGCCGAGGCGCTGGAATGGGCGACGACCCGCGGCGCTCGCTCGGGCCGCACCGCCTGGCAATACATCCAGGACCTCGCCGGCCGCCTCGGCAAGCAGGTTAGCTGAAGGATCGCGGAATCGGGTCCGGGCCGTAGCGGTTCGGGCCGGGCGTCCCAGGCAGGAAGCCGTTCTCCACGACGGTCCAAATCCACCCAATGAGTGGCACGAACACGATCAGCACCCACCAGCCAGACTTGTCCCGATCGTGCCAGCGCTTCACCGCGACTGCGATGCTCGCCACGAATGAAACCACTCCCACCACCACGGAGACTATGCTGTTCGGGCTCGCGAACACGATCCTGTCGACCAGCGAGGCGACAAGGCCTGCTGCGAACAGCACTACCACCGCGAACCAGTAGGCCTTTCGGCCGATCCGGCCCTCGAAGGTGAACAGCAGCTGCGAGAGCGTCACGGCTGATCAGCCCCTCCCGGCAGCGTGGCCCTAGTTGCTCGCCAGGTACTGCATCGGATCGACCGGCTGCGAGCCCTTGCGAATCTCGAAGTGCAGCTGAGGTGAGGTCACGTTGCCGGACTGGCCTGACTTCGCGATCGTCTGGCCACGGTTGACCTTCTGGCCGCGCTTCACCTCGATCTCGCCGTTATGGGCGTAGGCCGAGACATAGCCGTTGTCGTGCCGGATCAGCACGAGGTTGCCGTAGCCCTTCACCTCGCTGCCCGCATAGGCGACCGTGCCGCCTTCGGCCGCCTTCACGGGCGTGCCGTCCGGCACCGCGATGTTGATACCCTCGTTGGAGCCCGCCCCACCGAAGCCGGAGATAACCCGGCCGCGGGCCGGCCAGCGGAACTCGGCCGAGGGGGCTGCCGGCTGCGCCGGAAGCGAAGCCGTCGATTCCGGCTCCTTGGCCGGACGGGCCGGCTCCGGGGCAGGCTTCGCCGTTTCGACTGCAGCTACCTTCTGCGGAGCAGGCGCCGCCTTCGCAGCAACCTTGACCGGCTCAGGAGCCTTGGGCTGCTGCGCGGGCACAACCTTCGCCGGCTCGGGCTTCGCGACCTTCACGGGCTCCGGCTTGACCGGCGCCGCGGCGATCTTGGCGGGCTTGGCGGCCTCGGCCGGCTTCTCGGCCTTCGCAACCTTGACGGGCTCCTTGACGGGAGCGGCCTTCTCCGGAGCGACGGCGACCTTCTGCCCGGGGCGGACATGCGCCTTCGGCTCGGGTGCCTGGGCGACCCTTGCGGGCTCTGCTCCCGGCTTCCAGGCGAGCTGGGCCGGACGGGCCGGCGCTCGCTCGGGGACAGTCGCGACCGGGGCGGGCTTCGCTTGGGCGAGGGGAGACCGGGAGACGATCCGGCCCTGCTCCGGCCGCGTGGCGGGCGCGGGCGCCGCGGCAACCTTCGCAGGAGCGGTCGTGCGAGCCTGGGTGCTCGCAGCCGGGTTCAAACCTGCGACGCTCGGGTTGGCGCCCTCGACCGAAGCCGGGCGATTATAGACCGGGGCCGAGGCGACTTTCTGGGCCGGCGGGGCGAGCGGGGCGGAGCGGACGGAGCTGCGCGGCATGGGGGCCGCCGCGACTGGCGCGTCGACGCTCGCCGTCGCCATCGGCTCCGCGCTCTGCTCGCTTGCGAATGGGTTTGCGAAAGGAGAGCCCGAGAGGCGCATCGCGTCGGAGCTACACGCTGCCGCGACACTGCCGATTGCCCCGACCATCGCGAACCGGGACACGGTACGAGCCAACTCGCTCATGAGACCGTAACGCATGAACCCCACCCGAACTGAACGCCAACGCCACGTTCGAAGTTAAGCCAGATTCAGGTTAAACTTCCGTTGTAGTCGCACCATCTCGGCTTAATCTTCGTGCTCGCAAGCAACCAGCGGCGAGACCCGGACAGCGCCCCCGAAGGCATGCGACAGACGCCCGTCCTCGTCCCGCGCAAGCGTGAGCAGATGCGGAGTTCCGTCCAGCAGGGCAGCGCCGACGAGCCGCCCGCCTGCCACCAGCCGTGACGTCAGAACCGGGCTGAGATGCGGCACGACCCCGTTCAGGAGAATGCGGTGGTACCGGCCCTGAACCTCGGGACCTTCGAGCCCGTCCCCAAGCATAAGCTTGATGCGATCAAACCCGGCCAAATGGAGCCGGCGCTCCGCGCTTTCCGCAAGGATCGGCTGGCGCTCGATCGAATGGACCTCGGCGCCGATGCGCCCGAGGAGCGCAGTCACGTAGCCCGTCCCCGTTCCGACCTCGAGCACGCGCTGCCCGGGCCGGATGTCCAGCGCGACCAGCATCGCCGCCACAACCGCGGGAGCGGTCATCGTCTGTCCGCAGGGGATCGGGAGAGCAACGTCCGACCGCGCGAGATCGGCGAAGCGCCGCGGAGCGAAGAAGTCCCGCGGGACGGTCTCCATGGCGCGGAGCACGTTCAGGTCAAAGACCCCGCGCTCCCGAAGCGACAGCACAAAGGCCGCCGTTCCCTGACGAAGGAGTTCGAACTCCGATGGAGCCTCAAGGCTCAGAGCTGCGGACACGATACGCTACTCGACAGCTACAACGCCGCCGATCTTCGCAATGTCCGGTTAGGGAAAGGTGTGCGCCGGGGAATCGGCCGGTCAAAGGGCGCGGAGCGCGTCCGCTGCATGCGCAACGCAACGTTCGAAAGTGCTCAGGTCGCGTTTCGGGTCGGCGACCGGGAGCGACGGCTTGAACACGCCGGGGCTATTTGCGCGTAGCGCCTCGGCGAGCATCAGGTTGTCGAACAGCTCGAAGTTCTCGACCGCGTATCCGTCAGAGGCAAAGAGCCCCTCCCCTTCCTGCCGAAGCGGACCGTGCTCTTCCCTGACGCGCTCGGAGTGTAGCGCGGGTTCGTTCGTGTAGCCGAATACCAGTCGGCCGAGAGCCGCCATGAAGCCGAGTTCGAAGGTGGTCCCCGGATCGGCCCCAACACCCCGAAACGGCGTGAGGTTCGCGACAATGGCATCGGCCTCTCGCATAGCCGCAAGACAGGCTGCGTAAATCGTGGCCGACGTTGCCAGGCCTGCAGGGCCATCGAGATCGAGTGGAAAAAGACCGGTAAGGCCGGACCGGGCGCAGATCTCGACCTTGCGGCGTCCGATCTCGACGGCGTCGGGCAGGAAGACCTCCGGCCCGGCGAGATAGACTCTCATAGAGGCTTCGGGCGGGCGCTCAGACCAGCATCGCCATCGGGTTCTCGACGAGTTGCCTGAACGCCGCGATGACCTCCGCTCCAAGCGCGCCATCGATCGCCCGGTGGTCGCAGGAGAGCGTCGCGGACATAACGGTCGCCACGGCCGGTGCATTATCCTTCACGACCACTCGCTTCTCCCCTGCCCCCACCGCGAGGATCGTCGAGTGCGGCGGGTTGATGATGGCCGTGAACTGCTTGATCCCGTACATGCCGAGGTTCGACAAAGCCGTCGAGCCGCCCTGGTATTCGTCTGGCTTCAGCTTCCGGGCCTTCGCCCGAGCGCCGAAATCCTTCATCGCGTTCGAGATCGCGGAGAGGCTCATCACGTCCGCCTTGCGGACGATCGGCGTGATCAGCCCGTCCGGGATCGCGACCGCGACGCCGACATCGACGTGCTTGTGCCGGAGCATCGAGCCTTCGGTCCAGGAGACATTCGCTGCCGGGACCTGCATGAGCGCCAGCGCGTGCGCCTTGATCATGAAGTCGTTGACCGAGAGCTTGTAGGCGGGTTTGCCCTCCTTGTCCTTCGGGGCCGCGGCGTTCAGCTCCTCGCGGAGCTTCAGGAGCTTCTCCAGGTCGCAATCGACCGTGAGATAGAAGTGCGGCGTCGATTGCATCGAGGCCGCAAGGCGGCGCGCGATGGTGTTCCGCATGTTGTCGTGCGGGATCTCCTCGTAGGCGCCCGGCTCGAAGAACTTCTTGATCTGCTCGTCGGACATCGCAGGGGCAGGCGCCCCGGCGGGAGCCTGGACGGGAGCGGCCGGTTGCGGCGCCGTGGGTGAGGTCGGAGCGGCACCTGCTCTCGCCGTACCGCTAGCGGCGGCCGCCTTGACGTCGGCCTGGACGATGCGGCCATGCGGGCCGGAGCCTGAAACTTGCGACAGGTCGAGCCCGCTCTCCTTGGCGATACGACGGGCGAGTGGTGACGCGAAGATGCGGCCGCCGGATTGACCGGCCCCGTTCGGCTTCGCTGCACTCTGAGCAGGTGCTTGAGGCGCAGCAGCCTTCGCGGGCTCGGCCGGCCCCTTTGGCGCCTCGTTCGAGCGGGCATAGCTCTGCTGCGCCTCGCTCGAGACCTTCACGTCGTCGTCAGCCTTCTTGGTTGCGGGCGCCTCCCCTCCACCGGCCTGCGCTGCCGGAGCAGAAGGCGCGCCCGCGCTCGCGATGCTCTTCGGATCCTCGCCTTCCGCCGCGATGACGCCGATCACCTGATTGACCGGGACGTCGGCGGTGCCGTCGGGGACGGTGATCTTGGCCAGCACGCCCTCGTCGACCGCCTCGACCTCCATCGTCGCCTTGTCGGTCTCGATTTCGGCGATGATGTCGCCCGACTTGATCTTGTCCCCCTCCTTCTTCAGCCACTTGGCGAGATTGCCCTTCTCCATCGTGGGAGAGAGCGCGGGCATGAGGATGTTCGTCGGCATCGGTTTTAGGCCTCGGGAGAGGGCGGCGTGTCGAAAGGAAAGAGGTCGTTCAGCGGGAAGGGAACAGCTTCAAACGGCGCCACTCCGACGGTGCCGCCACGCTGCACGGTAGCGAGCAGAAGCCACTTGCTGGCTGTCAGCTCAAAGGCCTCGAGCTCACCTTCAACGGGGTCGAGCAGCCATAGGTGTCGCACGCTCGCCTCCGCATAAATGCGCCGCTTCGGCCCGCGGTCGATCCGAGCGGTGGAGGTAGAGAGGACCTCGCAGACCCAGTCCGGCGCGACGGTGATGAATGGCTCAGGGGGTTCGGTCGCAAGCCGGTCCGCCTTCCAGCCGGGGACATCGGGCACAAGCACCTGCGAGCCGAGGTGCAGTTCGGGCTCGATGACGAAAATCCAACCACCAGGACCTCTCCGCCCCCGTTCGAACGATTCCGTCAGTTCGCCAGCAAGACGACCTGCTGCCCGCTGATGTCGCGGCCGCGGTCGTGGATGCGTCTCGAGCACCCCGTCGATGATCTCGGCCACGAGATGGTCCGGGACGGCCTCGAGGTCGGCGTAGGTCGCCTGGCGGCTCGCGGGCTGAGCCATCGTCAAACGTCGCTGGCGCGATTTGTCTGATCGACGGGCATCAGTTGATCGCCCGGGTCGAACCGCGATCAGTCGGCCGGTTCAGCTCGGACTCCATCCCGCTCTGGATCTGGGCGAGGGCCTCCTCCTCGGCGATCCCGGTCTCGAGAGCATAGATGCGGCTTGCGTGACGGGCGAGGTCGACGAGCAGGATGCCCCAGGTGAAGGGGTCGTCGAACGAGCGCCGCAGCCCGACGCTGACTGCGCCCTCGACGATCGAGGCGCGCAGGATCTCCACGCCGCCGCGCTCAAGCGCGTCGGGTGGCACCGGGAGCTCCTCGAACCTGGCGCTCACACGGTCACCGATACAGGACGGCCTTGGCCGCCTGCACGACCTCGCCGACATTGGGGAGCGCCAGCTTCTCGAGACTGGCCGCGTAGGGCATCGGGATGTCCTTGCCGGTGACCCGTGCGACCGGCGCATCCAGATAGTCGAAGGCCTGCTCCATGATCCGCATGCCGATCTCGGCTGTGACGCCGGATTGCGGGAAGCCTTCCTCGACCGCAACGCAGCGGTTGGTCTTCTGCACGGAGCGGACGACCGTCTCGATATCCATCGGCCGGATGGTGCGGAGGTCGATCACCTCGGCCTCGATGCCCTCCTTCTCGAGCTCTTCGGCCGCCTTGAGCGCGTAGGTCATCCCGATCCCGAAGGAGACGATGGTGACGTCCTTGCCCTCGCGGTGGATCCGCGCCTTTCCGATCGGCAGGACGAAGTCGTCGAGCTTCGGCACGGGCATGGACTGCCCATAGAGGATCTCGTTCTCCAGGAAGATGATCGGATTCGGGTCGCGGATAGCGGCCTTGAGGAGCCCCTTCGCGTCCGCGGCCGTGTACGGCATCACGACCTTCAGGCCGGGCACGTTCGAGTACCAGGCCGCGTAGTCGTGGCTGTGCTGGGCGGCAACGCGAGCCGCGGCGCCGTTCGGGCCGCGGAACACGATGGGCGCGCCCATCTGGCCGCCGGACATGTAGAGCGTCTTGGCGGCCGAATTGATGATCTGGTCGATCGCCTGCATGGCGAAGTTCCAGGTCATGAACTCGACGATTGGCTTCAGGCCTGCGAGCGCCGCCCCGACGCCGAGCCCCGCGAACCCGTGCTCGGTGATCGGCGTGTCGATCACGCGTTTCGGGCCGAATTCCTGCAGGAGGCCTTGCGTCACCTTGTAGGCGCCCTGGTACTCCGCGACCTCCTCGCCCATCACGAAGACGTCCTTGTCGCGGCGCATCTCCTCGGCCATTGCGTCGCGAAGTGCCTCCCGGACGGTCATCGTGACCATCTCGGTTCCTTCCGGCACCTCCGGCCCGGCAACCGTCTTCGGCTGTGGCGGAGCCGAGACGGCCGAGGGGGCCTTCGCCGTAGCCGGTATCGCGCCAGGAGCAGCAGGAGGCTGGGATTCCTGGGCCTTGTAATCGGCGTCCGGCTGCTCCGCCCGCTTGCTCTCCTGCGCCTGCGCTTGGCCCGTTCCGCCCGCCTCGGGCGGCTGGGCGCCGTTTCCTGCCGACTTGGCCGGGGCCGCGGAGACGTCCTCGCCTTCGGCCGCGATCACGCCGATCGGCGTATTCACCGCGACATTGTCCGTGCCGTCTCCGATCAGGATCTTGGCGAGCACGCCCTCATCGACCGCCTCGACCTCCATGGTCGCCTTGTCGGTCTCGATCTCGGCGAGGACATCGCCCGACTTGATGCGATCACCCTCCTTCTTGAGCCATTTCGCCAGCTTGCCCTGCTCCATCGTCGGGGAGAGGGCGGGCATCAGGATGTCGGTGGCCATGGGTGCTCTGTTCGATGTTGTCGGCGTGCGGCGCGGCTCGGGCGATCAGGCCTCGCGCAGCACGTCCGTCCACAGCTCGGATACGTCGGGCTCCGGATCGTGCGTCGCGAACTCGGCCGCGTCGTTCACGATCTCGCGGACTTTGCCGTCTATGCTCTTGATCTCGTCCTCGCCCATCCTGTGCCTCTCGACGAGGCGACGGCGGACCATCTCGATCGGGTCGTGCTCTTCCCGCATCCGGCTCACCTCGTCCTTCGAGCGGTACTTCGCCGGATCGGACATGGAATGGCCGCGATAGCGGTAGGTCTGCATCTCCAGGATGTAGGGTCCCTGGCCCGAGCGGGCGAATTCGAGCGCGCGCTGCGCCGCCGCGAACACGGAGCGCACGTCCATGCCGTCCACCTGCTCGCCCGGAATGTTGAAGGAGACGCCGCGTTTGGAGAAATCCGTCTGCGCCGAGGCCCGCGATACGGACGTACCCATCGCATAACGGTTGTTCTCGATGACGTAGACCACCGGGAGCTTCCAAAGCTCCGCCATGTTGAAGCTCTCGTAGACTTGACCCTGGTTCGCTGCGCCGTCGCCGAAATAGGTCATCGAGACGCGGCCGTCGTCGCGATACCAGTTCGCGAGCGCGAGGCCGGTGCCGAGGGAGACCTGGGCGCCGACGATGCCGTGACCGCCGTAGAACTGCTTCTCCTTGGAGAACATGTGCATCGAGCCGCCCTTGCCCTTGGAGTAGCCTCCGCGGCGGCCCGTGAGCTCGGCCATGACGCCGCGCGGGTCCATCCCGCAGGCGAGCATGTGGCCATGGTCGCGATATCCGGTGATGACCTCGTCGCCGTCCTTGGCGGCCATCTGCATGCCGACCACGACGGCTTCCTGGCCGATATACAGGTGGCAGAACCCGCCGATGAGTCCCATGCCGTACATCTGACCCGCCTTCTCTTCGAAGCGGCGGATCAACAGCATCTGGCGATAGGCTTCGAGCTCCTGGTCCTTTGTCAGTTCCGGCAGTTCGCCCCCGCTCTCGGCCTCGTTCGCATTCGAGGCGGCGCGGGGCTGCTTACGCGCGGCAACTGCCATCCAGATTCCTCCGACAGGTCTTGGAAAAACGGTAGACCAGTCGGAGGCTGAAATCGAGTGCGTGCGTCAAGGTTCCGAGGAGAAGGGCTGCACGATCACGAGGTCGTTCTTGTGCACGCGGCCGAGCACGATGCGCGCGCGTTCCTCGAGAAGGTCGCGGTCGACCTGGTCGGAGCGCAGCAGGGCCAACCGCCGGTCCCAGGTGGCATGCTCGGCCTGCACTTCTGCGAGTTCGTCCCGGAGCGCGAAGACCTGGGTCTTCAGCGCCCGCTTGGCCAGGAGGCCGCGGTTCCCGACCTGCGCGTTATGCACGAAATAGCCGACCGCCGCCGCCGCGACCGCGTAGAGCGCGAGCGGGATGAAAAAGGCCCGGAATCGTCGACGAACGACCATGGCGCGAGCATGGGCCCGCCATGGTTAAGGGCCCGTTAGGGCCCTGGAAGCTGCGCGTCGGGCTTGCATTCTCGCGCCGACGAGGGAGGTGGCGATGCCGCCTACGATCAGGATGAGACCGAGTGCCTGGAACGGGCCTGGGATCTCACCGAGGATCGGGATTGCGAACAGGGTCCCAAGCACCGGGATGAGCGGCGGAAAGAGCTGGGTCCGTGAGGCGCCGAGCACCTTTACCGCATGACCCCAGAGCCAGAGCCCGATGACGCTGTTGAGCACGCCCTGGAACAGGCACTGAAACAGGATCATCCAGAGCGGCACCGTGGCGAGGTGCGAGACGCCGCCCGCCAGCCAGACCGGGAGATAGACGAGCGACAGGACGGCTACGATCGCGGCAGCCACCATCGGGCCAACCCGCCAGCGATGCAGCAGGATCGGATAGAAGCCCCAGAGCAGCCCCGTCACGAAGAAGAGGAGGTCGCCGAGGAGGACGTTGCTCCCGCCCGAGGCGGAGCCGGCGATCGCGATCGTCGCGAGGCCGGCGAGGATCGTTGCCAGCCCCACCACGGACAGGATCGAGGGGGCGATGCCGGCGACGACCATCCCGTAGACCACGCCCACGGTCGTCACGGTGCCCGGCCCGAGCGCCGCGCCATGAGCGGCCGGCGCGAGCTTGAGGCCCGTGTTCATGCACAGCGTCATCACGGCCCCGCCCGTGATCGCGAGAAGGATTCCGCGGCGCCAGCCGAGCCCGGCGCAGGTCACGATCCCGTGCCGGGCGAAGACGGGTAGCAGTAGGAACCCAGCGACTCCGAACCGGGCGGCCGCAAGATCGGCCGGAGTCAGCCCGTAATAGGTGCCGAGGCGGGTGACGGCGAAATTGGCACCGTAGATCACCATCGCTGCGAGGATGGCGAGAACGGCGAGGCGGGGACTCACAAGAGGATCGAAGAGCGGGGCATGGCGCCCGACCTATCAACTCCCGTGCCGTAAGCCAGTCTCAGGCCGCAGACCTGACCTTCAACGCGCCACGGCCGGCATAGCGTGCGGCCGAGCCCAGTTCCTCCTCGATGCGGATGAGCTGGTTGTACTTCGCCGTGCGGTCGGAGCGCGACAGCGAGCCGGTCTTGATCTGCCCGCAATTGGTCGCGACTGCGAGGTCGGCGATGGTGTGATCCTCGGTCTCGCCCGAACGGTGGGACATCACGGCCGTGTAGCTCGCGCGCTGGGCCATCTCGACCGCGGCGAGCGTCTCCGTGAGTGAGCCGATCTGGTTCACCTTCACCAGGATCGAATTGCCGAGCCCCATCTCGATGCCCTTTGACAGGCGCTCGACATTGGTGACGAAGAGGTCGTCGCCGACGAGCTGGCAGCGTTCGCCAATGCGCCGGGTCAGCTTGAACCAGCCGTCGAAATCGTCTTCCGCCATCCCGTCCTCGATGGAGACGATCGGGTAGCTCTCGACGAGCTTCGCAAGATACTCGGCCTGCTCCTCGGGGGAGCGGGTCACGCCCTCGCCTTCGTAGCGATAGGCGCCGTCCTTGAAGAACTCGGTCGAGGCACAGTCCAGCGCCAGGAGGACGTCGTCTCCCGGCTTGTACCCCGCCGTCTCGATCGACCTCATGACGAAATCGAGCGCCTCCTCCGCCGAGCGCAGGTTCGGGGCGAATCCCCCCTCGTCGCCGACATTGGTGTTGTGGCCGGCGCTGCCCAGGGCCTTCTTCAGCGTCTGGAAGATCTCGGAGCCGGTGCGGACGGCGTCGGCGAGCGTCGGGGCGCCCACCGGCATGATCATGAACTCCTGGAAGTCGATCGGATTGTCGGCATGCGCACCGCCATTCACGATGTTCATCATCGGGACCGGCAGAACGCGCGCCTGGGTTCCCCCGACATAGCGGTAGAGCGGCAGGCCGGACGCATCGGCCGCCGCCTTGGCAACGGCGAGCGACACGCCGAGGATCGCATTCGCGCCGAGCCGCGACTTGTTCGGTGTGCCGTCGAGCTCGATCATGGCCTCGTCGATCTCGACCTGATCCTCGGCCTCCATGCCGCCGAGCGCGTTCATGATTTCGTCATTGACCGCCTGGACGGCCTTCAGCACGCCCTTGCCGCCGTAGCGCTTCTTGTCCCCGTCCCGCAGTTCCACAGCCTCATGCGCGCCGGTGGAAGCGCCGGACGGGACGGCGGCGCGACCCATGGAGCCGTCCTCGAGGACCACGTCCACCTCGACCGTCGGGTTGCCGCGGCTATCCAGGATCTCGCGGGCAACGATGTCGATGATGGCGGTCACGAGAGGTACTCCAGGCGGAAACGGGCTGAGCTCAGGGCCCTGAATGCCGCGGCTTATTGACCGAAAGCGCTGACCCGGCAAGCGATTGGCGCTATCTGAGCGGGACCTCACTCGAGACCCCGATGACCGACGACCTTTCCCGGGCGGGCCTGCAACTCGGCCAGCCAACCCCCCTGCCCCGCTCTCCTGAGGAGGCACGGCTTGACCGCGTGCCGAACCCGCACCCGGATACCGACTACGTCGCCCGTTTCACGGTGCCGGAATTCACCTCGCTCTGCCCCGTGACGGGGCAGCCCGACTTCGCGACCCTGGTGATCGATTACGTGCCGGATCGCTGGCTGGTCGAGTCGAAGTCGCTCAAGCTCTACCTCACGAGCTACCGCAACGAGGGCGCCTTCCACGAAGACTGCACGGTCAAGATCGGCAAGGTTCTCGTCGAACTGCTCGAGCCCCGTTGGCTCCGCATCGGCGGCTATTGGTATCCGCGCGGCGGCATCCCGATCGACGTGTTCTGGCAGACCGGCGAGCCGCGAAAGGGCGTCTGGCTACCGGACCAGGGTGTGCCGACCTACCGGGCGCGCTGACCCGGAAACAGCACCAGGGCGGACGTGACCCCGAGGGCGAGCACGCCGAGTCCCCCGAGGACGAGGGTCGGGATGATCCCGAGATGGACCAGGCCGGCCCCGATCACCGGGGCCCCGATCGCCTGGCCGGTGAAATAGCTGAAGGCGTGAAGGGAGACGGCTGAACCGCGAGCCTCGGCCGTCAGCTCGGTCACCTGCGTCTGATAGCTGTTGTGCAGCATGTAGAAGCCGATGCCGACCAAGAGCATCGCGGCCGCCTGTACGGGCCAGGCCGGGCCCGCGGCGAGTACCAGGAACGCTCCCGCACCGAAGGCGCCGGCCGTCATCAGCATGCGGGAGAGGCCGAGGGTCCGAAGCAGCGCCCGCACGGAGAGCGTGTAGAGGATGCCGCCGGCTGCGAAACACGCGATCATGATGCCGGCCTGCGGAGCGCCGCCCAGGCCGCGCTCCTCCAGGAGTGGCGCCAGATAGGGCTGCACCCCGAAGATGATGGCGCCTTCTATGAAGACGAAGGCGAAGAGCGCCCGCGCCCGCGGCATCGCTAGGATCGAGGCGTAGCGCCCGGCCGCGACCCTCACGCTGAACGCTCCCGACACCGGGCGGGCATGGCGAAGCCCGATGAACGCGGCGACGGTGGCTGCCGCGCCAAGCGCGCCGGCAAGCGCGAAGACGCCCCGCCAGCCGATCCAGGCAGTCAGCACGCCGGACAGGGAGCCTCCGAGGAGCTGACCCGTGATCGAGAACAGGAGGAAGCGGCTGATCGCGACCTGGCGCTCCGCCATGGGCACGCGGTCGCCGATCGTCGCGAGGACGAGCGGGATGATGCCGCCGCCTGCCGCGCCCGAGAGGACGCGCAAGGCGAGCAGCGTGTCGAGGTCGGGCATCACGCTGGCCAGCGCCAGCGTGATCGCCATCACGATGAGGCAGATCTTGATGATGCGCTCCTTCCCGAGCGCGTCGCCGACAGGCCCAAGAACGGGCTGGACGAGCGCGTAGGGCAGCGCGAAGGCGCTCGCCAGGAGTGCGACGTCGTGGGCTGGCCGGGCGAGGTCGCGCGAGATCTCGCTGACCATCGGATCGACGAACCGCATCGCGAATGTCGAGGCGAAGCCGCAGACGGAAAGGACCAGGATCGTTCGCTGGCCGGAACTGTCGGAGGTCATATTAGCTCGGGCTGACCCTCGCCCTTTAGCGCCCGGCTTCTCCGATGGGGAGGCGCAATCGGCGGGGCGGCTGCGGGGCGTGCGCGCTTGACGAGGCTATGCCGGTCGGGTCAGCGACCGCTCGACGCGCGCGATCAGCTTCTCCTGACCGGTCGTCGGACCGCCATGAACCTCCGCGACCCGGCTGAGCATATCCAGGAGTTCGTTGCATTCAGCGCGGTCGAGCCGGTCGCGCAGAAGCGGCGCAAGCGCATCGATGGCGTCGTCAGCCGCTGACGCATTCTGTGCGGCGAAGAGCGCGAAGGAGAGGCGGTGCGGGACCTCGCTCCCGAATTGCAGCGTCTCGGCCATGTGCAGCGCGATCTCGGCTCTCTGCTCTGGGGTCGGCACGCCACGTTGCCCGGCGACAAGGCACATCAGCACCGCCGCGGCGTCGCGCGCTTCGGTGATGGATCGGAGGGGAGCCGTGCGCTGGGACAGGATGGCCGCCTCGCGGCTTTCGACGTCGCGTTTCCTGTCGCGGCCCTCCCGCCAGCGAAGCTCCAGGTAGTCGAGCCCCCGACCCCAGATCAGCCAGTAGAAGAAGCCGGTTGCTACAGCCCCGGCAATCGCAGCAATGACAGGCATCATGCGCTCCAGCGAGCTTCAGGATCGCGCCATTTCCTTGCGCGATCCTGAAAGCATCACTGTGTGATTGGGTGCTTCGCGAGTTCGTCGAAGGCCTTCAACTCGGCGAGCAATGCAGGCATGTCCCTAAGCGGTACCATGTTGGGGCCGTCGGACGGGGCATTATCCGGGTCCTCGTGCGTCTCGATGAACAGGCCCGCAATCCCCACCGCGACCGCCGCACGCGCCAGGACGGGCACGAAGCGGCGCTCGCCGCCGGAGCTCGTACCCTTGCCGCCCGGCTGCTGCACCGAATGGGTGGCGTCGAAGATGACCGGCGCGCCGGTCACCTCCGCCATGATCGGCAGCGAACGCATGTCGGAGACGAGCGTGTTGTAGCCGAAGGAGGCGCCCCGCTCGCAGACCATAACGTTCGGGTTGCCGGCACCCGTGATCTTGTTCGCGACATTCGCCATGTCCCACGGCGCGAGGAACTGGCCCTTCTTCACGTTCACGACCCGGCCAGTCTTCGCGGCCGCGACCAGAAGGTCCGTCTGCCGGCACAGGAAGGCGGGGATCTGGAGGATGTCCACGACGTCCGCCACGGGCTCGCATTGCTCGGCTTCGTGCACGTCCGTGGTCACAGGCAGGCCAAGACGCTCCTTGACCTCGGCGAAAACCTCCAGCGCCTTTGCCAGTCCGATGCCGCGGGCACTCGAGGCCGAGGTCCGGTTCGCCTTGTCGAACGATGACTTATAGACGAGCCCGATCCCGAGCTTGCCCGTCATCTCCTTCAGGGCCGACGCCATCTCGAGCGCGTGGTCGCGGCTCTCCATTTGGCAAGGACCGGCAATGATCGCGAGCGGCAGCGCGTTGCCGAAGCGTACGGAGCCAGCCTGAACGATGCTGGCAGCTGCGCTCACGACCGGCCTCCGAGCCGGGACAGCGCTTCGCCGATCTTGGCCCGACGCGCCTCCGCATCGGCGCGGCGCTCGCGCTGCTCGTCCACCACCTCTTCAGGGGCGCGCGCCAGGAAGTCGGAATTGCCGAGCTTGGCGTCGATCTTGCCGATCTCACCGTCGAGCTTCGCGCGCTCTTTGCTGAGCCGGGCCGCTTCCGCCTCGATGTCGATAATGCCGGCGAGCGGCAGCGCCGCGACTTCCCCGCGCACGATGAGCTGCAGCGACTGCCCGGGCGCCACATCGGCAACGGAGATGTCCGAGATCCGTGCGAGGCGGCGGATGGTCTCGCCCCACGCATCGATCCGCGCCCGCGTCTCGGCCGAGGGCGACACGAGGACAATCGGCACCTGCGCGCCAGCCGGCACGCCCATCTCGGAGCGCACGGAGCGGACCTCGGAGATCAAGTCCACGACCCAGCCGAGTTCGCCCTCGGAACCGGCATCCGACAGGTCGATTGCAGCCGGCCACGAGCCGAGTGCGAGTACGCCCGCGCCGCTGCGCGCCTCCCACAACTCCTCCGTGAGGAAGGGCATGAAGGGGTGCAGCATCTTGAGGATGAGCTCGAAGACGTGCGCGATCGTCGCTCGCGTTTCGTCCTTGACCGGCCCGTCCGCCCCCTGAAGGACGGGCTTGGCCAGTTCGAGGTGCCAGTCGCAGAAGGTGTTCCAGACGAAGCGGTACGCTGCGTTCGCCCCGTCATTGAACCGGTAGTCGTCGATCGCGGCCGTGACCGCGGCCACCGCACTCGTCGCCTCTCCCAGCACCCAGCGGTTCAGAGGAAGCCGCACCGAAGCGGGATCGAAGCCGGGAACGGCGACGCAGCCATTCATCTCGGCGAACCGCGCGGCGTTCCAGATCTTGGTGGCGAAGTTTCGATACCCCTCGACGCGTTGCAGCGACAGCTTGATGTCGCGGCCCTGCGCCGCCATCGCGGCGAGCGTGAAGCGGAGCGCATCGGCCCCATACTTGTCGATGAGTTCGATGGGGTCGATCACGTTGCCCTTCGATTTCGACATCTTCGCCCCGCGCTCGTCCCGGACGAGGGCGTGGATATAGACGGTGTCGAACGGCACCCGGTCCATGCAGTAGAGGCCCATCATCATCATCCGGGCGACCCAGAAGAAGATAATGTCGAAGCCGGTGACGAGCGTGTTCGTCGGGTAGAAGCGTGCCAGTTCCGGGGTCATGTCCGGCCAGCCGAGCGTCGAGAACGGCCACAGCGCCGACGAGAACCAGGTATCGAGGACGTCCTCCTCGCGCGTGAGATAGCGAGCCCCGCGCTCCGGATCCGACGCGATCGCGGCTCCCTCCTCCTCCGTGATCGAGCCCTCGATGACGTCGCGCGCCAGGGCCGCAGCAAGGGCTTCGTCCGCACTCTCGGCGACGTAGACATGCCCGTCCGGGCCGTACCAGGCCGGTATCTGGTGGCCCCACCAGAGCTGGCGCGAGATGCACCACGGCTCGATATTCTCCAGCCACTGGAAAAACGTCTTTTCCCAACCTTCGGGGACGAACCGCGTCTCGCCCGAGCGCACGGCCGCGAGCGCGCGCTCGGCGAGCGGCTTCACGTTCATGAACCACTGATCGGTAAGGTAGGGCTCGATCACGGCGCCGGAGCGGTCGCCATGTGGGACCGCATGGACGTGCGGCTCGACTTTCTCCAGGAAGCCTTCCGTTTCGAGCATCGCGACGATGCTCTTCCGGGCTGCTTCGCGACTTTCGCCCTCCAGGTGGGACAGGTGGAGCCTGGCGCCCTCCACGGCATCCGCCGAGAGGCCGTCCCAGAAGCCCTCACTGTCCAGGATCCGGATTTCGGCCGCCGGCCCGAGGACGTTGATCGGCCTCAGATCGTGCCGCCGCCCGACCTCGAAATCGTTGAAGTCGTGGGCAGGCGTGATCTTGACTGCGCCAGTGCCCTTCTCGGGGTCGGAATACTCATCCGCCACGATCGGGATCGCGCGCCCGACTAAAGGCAGGATCGCTCGCCTTCCGATAAGGTCCGCGAAGCGCTCGTCCTCGGGATGGACCGCAACCGCGACATCGCCCAGCATCGTCTCCGGCCGGGTCGTCGCGACCGTGATGAACCGCGCCGGCTCCCCCTCGATCGGGTAGCGGATGTACCAGAGATGACCCTTGGTCTCGACCTGCTGCACCTCGAGATCCGAGATCGCCGTCCCAAAGGCCGGGTCCCAATTCACGAGGCGCTTGTCCTTGTAGATGAAGCCGTCCCGGTAGAGATCGACAAACACCTTCAGGACCGCCTGCGAGAGGCCTTCGTCCATCGTGAAGCGCTCGCGCGACCAGTCGCATGACGCGCCGAGCCGCTTGAGCTGGCTGACGATGGTCCCGCCACTCTCCTCCTTCCAGGCCCAAACCAGGCGGACGAATTCGTCGCGGCCGAGAGTACGGCGATCAGGCTGCTTCTGCTCGGCGAGCCGGCGCTCGACCACCATCTGGGTCGCGATGCCGGCGTGATCCATCCCTGGCTGCCAGAGTACGTCCCGACCACGCATGCGCTGGTAGCGGCAGAGGATGTCCTGAAGCGTATTGTTGAGCGCGTGCCCCATATGGAGCGAGCCCGTCACGTTGGGCGGCGGAATGACGATGCAATACGGGTCGGCGCCTTCGCGGTCGGGCCGACCAGCTTTGAACGCGTCCGCCTCCTCCCAACGCCGGGCAATGCGCGCCTCGACGGCGGCGGGGTCGAAGGTCTTATCCATGATGTGCGCGTGAGCGTTCCGAAGCGCCCGGGCCGTGCCACAGCGCGTTCAGGGGCTTTGGAGCCCTACGGCGGCCCCGTCAACCGGCGCTCAGTTCCGGCCGCGTGCGACGCGCTCGATCTCGGCCCGAACCAGCCGCTCGACCAAGGGTGGGAGGTTGTCGTCGAGCCACATCTTCAGCATCGGCTTCAGCATGTCCTTCACGAGGTCCTCGAGCGTACGGGCGTTCCGCGTCAGGACCGTGTGTGAAAGCATGTTGAAGGCCTGCCCGACGGAGGCGCCAGCCGCGTTGGAGATAAGGGCTTCGGTGATCGCGCTGTCTTCCAGGGCCTCGGGAGCACGCTCCGAGGCGGCGGCCCGGAGAACGGCTTCCAGCGGTCGCGGAAGCTCGGGCTGCGGTGGCAAAGGAGTTGGCTCGGGCGCCTCCGGCTCATCGCTGAACTCGATCTCGGGGACGGCGACATCGAGGTCTGGAAGCGCAGCGGCCGGGGGTGCGGCCGCAAGCTCGGCGTCCAGCTCGGCTGCCAGCGCCGCTGACGTGACCGACTCGGAAAGATCGAGGACGTCGTCCGGCTCGGCTTGCGCTTCGGGCTCCGGCTCAGGCGCAGGCTTCTCTTCGGCAGCAGGCTCCTGCTCCTGCTCTTGCTCCTTCGCGACGTCCTGATCTTCGGCGATGATGCGCCTGATCGATGCGAGGATCTCCTCCATCGACGGTTCTTGCGTCTTCGCGCTCGCCGCACTCATCAAACAGCCCAGTTCAAGTGCCGCCGGAAGGAATCATCGACGGACGCTCTGCAGTATCTTCAGGGCGAATCTGACGATCAAGCGAACCGAGGTCGCGGACCACAGAGGAATCGCGGTTACCGGCCGTCCGGCGTCCTCAGACCCCAGGGCAAATCCTTGACCTGATCGAAGTGCTGCTTGGCGCTGTAGATCGCAGTGCGCAGGCCGAGCGATTGCGAGCTCAGGCGACCGATCGATTGCACGACGGAAAAGGAGGCGACGACGCGGTCACGCTGCGCGGTGATCAGATTGACTCGGGCGTTCAGAAGTTCCTGCTGCTGGTTGAGAACGTCGAGGGTGGTGCGCTGGCCGACTCGCGCCTCTTCCCGCACACCCGTGAGCGCGACCTCTGCGGCTGCGACCTGCGCCTGCGCGGCTTGCACGGTGGCCTTCGACGATTCGAGCTGTCCCCATGACGAGATGACCGCGGCGCGGACAGAGTCGCGGGTTGCTTCGGCCTCTATTCGACGTTGGCCCGCAGTCTCCTTGGCCTGGCGCACGCGCGCGTAGACCTCGCCGCCGGTGTAGATCGGAACGCTAATCTGCCCCGCGATGGCGGCGGAGGTCGCTTGATCGCCGGGGGCGTTGCTTTCGAACGCTTGGTTCACCTGGCCGACGATGCTCACCGTTGGCGCGAGTTCGCCCTCCGTCACCTTCACCTGAAGTTCGGCGACATCAACCGCGTGGAGGGCCGAGATTACAGCCGGATGCTCCTCAAGTCCGATCTGAACGGCCGAGGCGAGTGTTTTGGGTACCAGGCGGTCGATCGGGCGGCCCGGCGCGAGCTGTCTGGGTTCCACGCCGACAACCTGTCGGTAGATCGCGATCGAAGACTGAAGGTTGCCCTCGGCGACGCTGACCTGCGACCGCGCCGCCGCGAGCCGGGATTCGGCCTGAGCCACGTCGGTTCGCGTGACCTCGCCGACATTGAAGCGGTCGCGTGTTTGACGGAGTTGCTCTTCGAGCACCTCGACGTTGTTGCGCTGGAGGTCCAGGATCGCCGTATCGCGCAGGACGTTCATGTAGGCCTGCGCGCCATTGAAGAGCGTCGTCTGCTCGGTGTTGCGCAGCGTCTCGCGCGCGCCCAGCACCTGGGACTCGGCCTGGCGTACCGAGTTGGCCGTCCTGAAGCCGTTGAAGAGGTTTTGCGTGACGTTGAGCCCGACAGTCCCGGGAAAGAGGTTGCGGTTGAAATTGGACAGCGCACCGCCCCCACCGAGGGCCGAGCGACCGGTGGAATAGTTCGCACCGATGGTGCCGCTCGCACTCACGCTCGGGCGGTATCCCGAGAGCGCCCGAGGCACGTTCTCATCGGTGGCCCGGACTGCGGCCCGCTGGGCGTCTAGGTTCGGGTTGCCGGAATACGCACGCGCGAGCGCGCTATCGAGAGTTTCGGCCAATGCCGGGACAGACCAGCCGAGCACGGCCGCTACTGCGGTCGCGGTCAGCTGGACCCTGCGCCGTCCTGGAGGATGATGCTTGATCGCCACGCCTTGCTCATCTCGCGGCCCGAGCCGCGACACCGTCAGAGCCGGGGTCGAGCTTCGCCGTAGGCTCATTCGTAGCGCTTACCTCGACCTCGGGAAACGCCCGGAGCCTTCCTGCCCCGCTGTTTCAGGGTGCAGTGCCGCAAAAAGGCGACACCGGCCAGGGGCGGAAATCAGAACCGGAAGCCCGGCTCGACCTGGAACGCGGGAAGAAGTGGCGCGCTCGCATCGAACAGCCGCCGGGTGCCAAACCCGCTGCCCGCCCGGACGTACAGGACCGCATGGCCTGCGGCTCCGTCCCGCTGCAGACAGGCGAGGCGTCCCCCGTCCTTCAGTTGTGCCAGCAGCTTGTCTGGCCGGCGCTCGACCGCCCCGTTGATCAGGATGATGTCGAAGGGAGCGCGATCGGGGCATCCCTCGGCGAGCGGCCCGATCCGGACCTCGACCGAACGCCGTGACCCGCTCAGCCGGGACCGCGCGGCCTCGGCGAGCGTCTCCTCCGACTCGAGAGCGACGACGTCGGCACCGAGCGTGGAGAATATCTCGGCCGCATAGCCGTAACCGGTCCCGACATCGAGAACCTTTGCGCCAGCGTCTACCTCAAGTCCCTGGATGATGCGTGCCAGCACCATCGGCTGCAACGCCCAGCGGGGTTCGCCGCCCTCCGCCACATTCACGCTCTGGTCGAGATAGGCGAAGGGGGCGCGGCCTTCGGGGAGGAAGCGTTCACGCGGGACCTCGCCCATGGCGGCCAGGACCGCCCGGTCCGTCACGTCGAACGTCCGCAGTTGATTGTCGATCATGTTGCGGCGCGCGCGGGCGAAATCCAGCATCCCGTCCAGTTCCTGGAGAAGTATCGCGCGGGTTCTCAGGGATCGTGGGGCGAAACGCAAGGCGAAGAGGCTGGCTGTGCTGGACTCACGCGTCCTGACGCAAACCGTTCACGCCTTCGCAGGAATCACGCGTAGGTTATCGGGGCCGAGCGGGGATTCTCCGCCTTCGAGCGCAACCGGGAGGGAATTGATGAAGCGAGCCTTGATTGTCGCTGCCGCGCTTGCCGCGTTGTCGGCGCCGGCCTTCGCACAAGGGTCGGCGAGTGGGACGAGCGCCGGAGGTCCCGCACGTGTGGGGCCGCCTGGCCAGATCGGCGGAGGCGTCCCTGGGAGTCAGCCGAACGTGGTCGAGCAGCGAATGGAGCAGAGGAAAGCGGCGACGCCAGCCCCGAAAGCCAGCCGCACCGCTCGGAAGGCTAAGAAAAAGGCGATGTGATCGCCTTCACATCGCCGGCGGCCCTGGTCGCCGGCGATCCATACGCTTGATCGGGGAATGGAGGCCTCGCCCGGAATCGAACCGGGGTGCAAGGATTTGCAGTCCTCTGCGTAACCACTCCGCCACGAGGCCGCCGGAGAGGCCGCTCGTATACCGGCATTGCGGAAAAGAGCAACCGGCAGCCCGCGTTCGCTCCGGGGCTCCACAGGCGGCATCCGACCGCGCTCGCGGTTTGGCGCCGACGCTTGCGCCGGGCGGTCCGCGATGTATAAGGCACCTACCCTGATCCGCGGTAGCTCAGTGGTAGAGCAGCCGGCTGTTAACCGGCTGGTCGTAGGTTCGAATCCTACCCGCGGAGCCAGGTATTTCAGGCGCTTAGCTGCTCCCGCTTCCCCGTCACTGAAATCGACTTTCTTCCCGGCAACGCTTTGGGCCAGACACGCTCAGCACCCGTATCGGGCCCTGGGTCGGCTTCTTCCGTTCGAGCCCGCTCTCTGGGCCTTCGGCCGCAAAGCCTCGCAGACGCACGAGAGCCCAGTCTAGACTCCCGACCTGTCCGCGACAGCTCTGTCCCGCAAGGCCTGGACTGCCAACCCAGGTCGTCCCGCTCGTGCCCTGGGGTGATTGCGGAGGACTTCGGTACACTTGCGCGGTAATGGGGGAGCGCCGGAGCAAGCGCGCGGGCCGAACAGCCGTTCGTAGCACCAAGAACGACCAATGGGTGGCCCTGTGATGCGGATCTGGTTCGTACTAGCTCTGTGCCTACCTTGCTGGCCCGCGACTGCGGACATTCAGAGTTCACCAGCAGCGAGCTTTGTGGTGGCCACCCCACAAATGTTCGGTGCCGTCGGGGACGGGACCGCAATCGACACAGCCGCAGTGGCAGCTTGGCTCACCTCAGGTCGCGCTCTCACCTGCGCGGGAGCCTTTAGGATCGATCGGCCGATCGAGGTGCCCGTACCGATTCACCGCGGATTTACGATCAACGGTACCGGACGGCACACCTGCAAGATCGTTCTCTCGGATGCGGGTCGGATCCACATCAAGGCATCGCTCCCGGTGGGTTCGGACCCAGGTGCCAACGCACTGCATGGCGCTTCGCAGATCATCATCCGCGATCTCGGGATCGAGCCTGCTGGCCAGATGAACGGGGCTGGAGCCTCGCCTCAGGAAAATGCGGCGATCTCGGTCAGTTATCCCAGCGCAAGCGCGGGAAATCCGGCCGGCTGGACCGATCCGATGCTCATTGTCGACAACCTGGCCATCCTGCCAGCTGACGCGAGTAGACCCACATACTTCCACTATGGGCTGCACCTCGCAAACGTGTCGAATGCGGACATCGCCAACGTGACATGCGAGGGCCACCGCGGCGGATCCATACGGCCTGGATCAGCCTGTATCGTCTACGAGGGGGATGCGGCCCCGGTCGACACCACCATCCGGCACCCACGCGCCTATTTCGTGGAAACCGGGATCAAGCTCGCCGGCACATGGCAGGGTGTCCACATCTACAAGCCCACGATTGTAGCAGCTCGGGTCGGGATCGATGTGACCGCCACAAATAGCGAGTCCACTCTCCTTGAGATCGGAGGCGGCGAGATCAACGTGTCCGACGTGGCCATCCAGGTCCAGAACACAACGCGAACATATATCCACGACGTCCATCTGAATTTGCACGGCGCTTCTCTGCGGCCCGAACCTGCGTGCATCAAGATCGAGATGACGACCGGCGCCAACCCGCTGTTCAATATTCACGACAACATCTGTGAAACCTATCAGGCCGCGGCCGTAGCGGGCTTGAAATATGGAGTTCAGGTGTCTGGGGCAGGACCGAGAAGTCGCCAGCTAACGACCGGAATGATCCACGGCAACCTATTCTCGAACGCTGGCAACATCGACAACGGGTTCGTCCCGATCCACCTCGGGCCGGGCACGAGCGATGTGGCGGTTGGGTGCAACAGGTATTTGCGGGCGCGGACCATCGATCGCGAGGTGTGGAACGTGCTGAACGAGAGTACGGCGATGGAGCCGCGGCCTCCGAATACGGTTTCCTGCAGATCCGAGGCGCTCCCCTCCGGACCCTCGCCTGGTCGCCGCCATTAGCGGCCGTCAGGCCGGTCGCTCTCCCGCCAGTCGCGGTGATCCGCATTATGCGCGATCCCGTGTGCCCGCACGAAAGCAGCCGGGACCGGTGTTCGGGACGCGAATTCTCCCGGCCATCTCCAGCCCTGGCGTTGATCATACCGAGGCGGATCACGCGCCGGGCAAATCGGTGCGCGACGCAGCAGAGCACGTTTGGATCGCCGGCTACTGCGACTAGGCGCGCGCCGGCCCGCCTGGATTCCGGCGGGCCCTCCATTCGACCGGTTAGGCGGCCAGGGATACCGTCTGAGCCGCTAGGCCGAGCATCAACTCGGCGTTCTGGACGGCGGCGCCGGAGGCTCCCTTTCCGAGGTTGTCGAGGCGAGCGACGAGCAGCGCCTGCCCGATCTCGTCCCGGCCGTAGACCCGCAACTCCATCACGTCCGTGCCGTTCAGGGCTTCCGGCTCGAGCCGATCGTCGGGCGAGGAGGAGACAACCTTCACCTGGCCGCCAGCGGGATAGTGGCCCCGAAGCGCAGCCTCGAGGTCGCGCAGGCCCGGCCGGCCCGGCAGCGTCGCGAGGTGGAGCGGCACCAAGACCAGCATGCCCTGCCGATAATTCCCCACCGAGGGAATGAAGATCGGCCGCACGGAAAGCCGGCCATAGGTCTCGATCTCGGGCAGGTGCTTGTGCCCGAACCCGAGCCCATAGAGCTCAAAGGACGAGGCCTTCCCGCCTTCGAATGCCTCGATCATCTGGCGGCCACCGCCCGAATAGCCCGAAACCGCATTGATCGAGAGTGGAAGATCGGGCGGGAGCAGTCCCGCATCCACCAGCGGCCGGATCAGCGCGATCGCACCCGTGGAGTAGCAACCCGGATTCGAAACCTTCCGCGCCGAGGCAATCGCTTCAGTCTGACCCTTCGCCATCTCGGCAAAGCCGTAGGTCCAGCCGGGCGCGATCCGATGTGCGGTGCTCGCGTCCAAAATGCGGGGAGCGCGGTCGCCGAGCTCTTCGGCCATGGCAACGGCCTCCTTCGCGGCGGCGTCCGGCAAGCAGAGGATGACGAGGTCGACCTCCGCCATCATGGCCTTTCGGGCCGCGGGATCCTTGCGCCGCTCGGGATCGATGCTGTGGATGGCGAGGTCCGAGCGTCCCTCGAGCCGCTCGCGGATACCGAGCCCAGTCGTGCCTGCTTCACCGTCGATAAAGACTGACTTCATCGCAACCCTCCGTGCGGAGCTGCAGGCGCGAGGCGCCTCTTCCCGATTTCGATATGAAGTTCTGTCCCAGATGCGAGGACAGGATGGTGACCGAGCGCGACCGGGCCCGGGCTCGCCGAAGTGGCGGCTCTCAGGCGCGTCGTCGTCGCAGGGGCGCTCGGGTCAACATGTCGCGGGATATGATCGCGCGAGGCGCGTCTGTCAATTCCGCCGAGAACACGACCAGAAACGAAAAGGGCGGCCGAAGCCGCCCTGAACGTCGAGGAGCCTGAAGCTCAGCGCTTGGAGAACTGGAAGCTCCGGCGGGCCTTCTTCTTTCCGTACTTCTTGCGCTCGACCACGCGCGGGTCACGCGTGAGAAAACCCTCGCGCTTCAGCGACGGCCGAAGGTCCGGCTCGTAATGCGTCAGCGCCTTCGAGAGCCCGTGGCGCACGGCGCCGGCCTGACCCGAGAGCCCACCCCCAGCGACCGTCACGACAATGTCGTACTGGGTGGCGCGGTTCACGAGTTGCAGCGGCTGCTGGATGATCATCTGCAGCACCGGGCGGGCGAAATATACCTCGACCGGGCGGTCGTTGACCGTGATCTGGCCGGAGCCGGGCTTCACCCAGACGCGCGCGACTGCGTCCTTGCGCTTGCCGGTCGCGTAGGCGCGGCCCTGGGCGTCAACCTTCTTCTCGTAGCGGGGAGCCTCGGACTCGACCGTCGCGGCGGTCTGGCCGAGCTCGGACAGGGACTGGAGGACGGCCATGATCAGGCGCTCACATTCTTGCGGTTGAGGGCGCCGACATCCAGCGCCTCAGGCTGCTGGGCGGCATGCGGGTGCTCCGCGCCCTTGTAGACGCGCAGGTTGCCGAGGATCTTGCGGAAGAGCGGGCCGCGCGGCAGCATGCGCTCGACCGCCTTCTCGACGATGCGCTCCGGGAAGCGGCCGTCGAGGATCGCCTTCGCCGAGCGCTCCTTGATCCCACCGATATAGCCGGTGTGGTGGTAGTAGACCTTCTGCTCGCGCTTGCGGCCTGTGAACACCACCTTGTCGGCATTGATGACGACGACGTTGTCGCCGCAATCGACGTGGGGGGTGTAGCTGGGCTTGTGCTTGCCGCGCAGCCGCATGGCGACGATCGAGGCAAGGCGACCGACGACGAGACCCTGGGCGTCGATGACGACCCACTTCTTGTCGACCTCGGCCGGCTTCAGGGAAAACGTCTTCATGGGTTCTTCCGAGGCGGGCAGGCCGCCGAAAAGCAAAGCCGCCGCAAAGGCGCGACGGCGAACGATGCTGATCTAGGGGCCGGCGCCTAGTTCGTCAAGCAAAATATCCGAGTCGGTTGCGAAGCGAAACCAAGCGATTTCAACAGCTTAGATCATAGTGGTATCGTGGTACCGCTATTTCCTCGGCGGGATCGAATAGGTGCCCGTCGCGTGGCAGACCGGATCGGTGATGCCTTGGCTGAAGAGGCTCACCTCTCCAACCGCGAGACGTGCGCCGAGCTTGAGGAGCCGGCACTCCGCCACGAGGTCGCGCGGCTCCGGCTTGCGCAGAAAGTTGAAGTTCAGGTTCGTCGTCACAGCCAGTCCGACCGGACCGATATGAGCCAGGATCACGACGTAGAGCGCCAAGTCAGCCAGCGTCATCATGGAAGGGCCTGACAGGGTTCCTCCGGGCCGGATGTGGCGCTCGCCTGCCTTCATCCGCATCCGCGCCGTCCCTTCGCCCACCGCTTCCACCCTGTAGATGCGCCCGTCGAGATGGATCTGCGGGAACTCGCGGTCGAGGAATGCCTCGACCTCCTCCACATTCATCAACGGCTGCATGGTGCCTCTGTCCGCCTGTCTTCGGGCCGGCCTTGCAGCATGGGGGAGCGGCCCCGACAATAGCCGTGAACTGATGATCCCCGGATACGACGCTCGATGAACCCGCAGGCGACGCCCGTCCCCTCCCCGCTCCGGCGCAGCGACCGTGACGGCATCACCATCCTGACGCTCGACCGGCCGCAGGCTCGCAACGCGCTCTCGGAAGAGCTGATCGTTGCGCTCACGGCCAAATTCGATGCCATCGCGGAAGACGGGAGCGTCAAGGCCGTCATCCTCGCCGCGAATGGGCCGGTATTCTCGGCCGGACACGACCTCAAGGAGATGACGCGCCGTCGCGCCGACCATGATCGCGGCCGCGCCTATTTCACCGAGACCCTCGAGCGCTGCGCGGCCATGATGAAGCGCATCGTCCGTCTGCCCCAGCCTGTGATCGCGGCCGTGGAGGGCGTCGCGACCGCGGCCGGCTGCCAGCTCGTCGCGAGCTGCGATCTTGCGGTCGCAGGGGCCGAGGCGCGCTTCTCGACGCCGGGGGTCCACATCGGGCTCTTCTGCTCGACCCCGATGGTCGCGCTGTCGCGCAACGTCGCGTCGAAGCACGCGATGGAGATGCTGCTCCTGGGTGAGATGGTTTCTGCCGAGCACGCCGTCCGCATGGGGCTCGTGAACCGGGCCGTCAAAGCCGGCGGCGCTCTGGACGAGGCGCTTCGGATGGCCGAGATCATCGCGTCGAAATCGACGCACACGATGCGGGTCGGCAAACGAGCGTTCTACGAGCAGGCAGAGATGAACCTGGACGACGCCTATGTGCACGCCTCGCGCGTGATGGTCGAGAACATGCTGGCGCGCGACGCCGAGGAGGGCATCTGCGCCTTCGTGGAGAAGCGCCAGCCCGTCTGGGCCGGAGCCTGAGATGAGTGACGCACTTCCGGCCGCGGCCTCGCGGCACGACAGCTACCTCGATGCCACCATCCGGGGCATCCTGAAGTCGGTGGAGTCGATCGCGATCGTCGGGGCGAGCAACAACCCCGCCCGGCCGAGCTACATCGTCGTGAAGTACCTGCTGGAGCGCGGGTTCGACGTTATCCCAATCAATCCCCGCCTCGATGGTCAGGAGCTTCTCGGCGCGAAAGCGTATGCGAGGCTCGCCGACGTCCCCCGGCCGATAGACATGGTCGAGATCTTCCGCAGCTCGGCCGACGCGGGCGGCGTCACGGATGAGGCGCTCGCGCTCGACCCCCTGCCGAAGGTGATCTGGATGCAGCTTTCCGTCCGCGATGATGCGGCTGCCGACCGCGCCGAGGCGAAGGGCGTTCAAGTCGTCATGAATCGGTGCCCGAAGATCGAGTATGGCCGCCTCTCGGGCGAGATCGGCTGGCAGGGCATCAACTCGCGTATCCTGTCAGCCAAGCGCCCTGCCCTGGCAGGAAGAGGGTTTCAGAAGCTGACGATCGATCGGAAGCTCTGAAGCATCACCTGAGCTTGAACTCGGGCGCCTGCTGGATCTCGGCCTTGGTGGCGCGGATTTCGGCGTGCTGCAGTGTTCCGCCGGGAGGAATGAGGGTTGCGGTCGCGCGCTCGGCCTGGTTGGGAGCTGCCACCGCTCCAGTCGCGGGGTTCACGGCACCTGAACTCTGATCGGCACTGGACCTCAGGACTTCGGGGCTGATGTTGGCGCCCGGCATCCGGTCGAGCACCTTGGGCGGAGTAGATCCGGGACCGGTTTCCTTGCTGGGCGCAGTGCTGGCGCCAAGGTCGGACTGTCTCGTGACATCGCCCGTATTCCAGAGGACTTGGGCATACGGCACGGCGATTGTGCGCTCACCCAAACCGAGCACCCCGCCGACCCCGATCACGACGGCCTGCAGCTTGCCCCCGCTATCGATCAGAAGATCCTGGACCTCGCCAAGACGGGTATGGTCCTGCCCGATCACGGCGATCCCCTTGGCCTTGGTCACCCGAAACGTGTTGCTGGGAGCCTCGGCGAGGAACTCCACCCCGCTCGACGGGCTCTGAGCGAGCGCCGGAGACACCGCGGCACTTGCGACCGACAATGCAACGGCAAGCGATGACCTGATCATGATGTCCCCCGGCCCGCAGGCAATCGGGGGGACAATGTCGCAGCAAGCTTCCGGTTCGGCGCTCTGGTCAGTTGGTGAGGTACGCTCCGGCGATCGCTAGGAAATCGGCGGCCACGAGGCTCGCCCCACCGACCAGTGCCCCGTTCACGTTCGGCACTGACAGAAGCTCGCGCGCGTTGGCCGGCTTCACCGAGCCGCCATAGAGGATGCGCAGCCGCGACGCGGCCGCCTCACCCAGGAGAGTCGAAAGATCGCTGCGGATCCGGGCATGCATCTCCGCAACGTCCGCCAGCGTTGGTGTCAGGCCGGTCCCGATTGCCCAGACCGGCTCGTAGGCGACCACCGTGTTCTCGGCCGTGGCCCCATCCGGAACGGATCCGCGAACCTGTCCGGACACGGTATCGAGCGCCCGGCCCGCCTCCCGTTCCTCTCGGGTCTCCCCGACGCAGATCACGGCAACGAGGCCGGCTCTGTGAGCGGCCAGTGCCTTTGCCCGGACATGGTCGTCCTCCTCGCGGTGATCTGCGCGGCGCTCCGAATGTCCGACGATGACATGGGTCGCGCCGAGATCGGCCAGCATCTCGGCGGAGATGTCGCCTGTATGCGCGCCGGACTCCTTGTGGTGGACGTCTTGAGCGCCGACCGCGATGCCAGAGCCCTTCGCGGCCTGGGCCACGGCATGAACCAGCGTGGCGGGCGGGCAGATCAGGAGATCGGCTCTGTCGGCTAGCGCGCCCGCATAGCCTGCCTTCAGCTCCTCGACGAGCAGCAGCGATCCGAGGCGGCCATTCATCTTCCAGTTTCCCGCGACGAGCGGCCGCGGATAGTCCGTGTTCATCGATGATCCCCCGGGTCGGCGCGGCCGTAACAGAGCCCCCTCTCTCCGGCAACGCTTTACGGCGCTGGCCTTTTCCCCACCCCGTCCTTGGGCTATCGCGGCGGGAACGCGCGTGAAGGTGAAGAATGCTCCAGGGGATCAACAGGATCGGGCGAAGCTGGGTAGGACGGGTAATCGTCACCATCCTGTTCGGCTTCCTGATCGTCAGCTTCGCGATCTGGGGCATCGGTGACATCTTCCGCGGCCAGGTTCGCACCCAGGTCGCCACTGTCGGCAAGCAGGACATCACGGCCGACGCCTACCGGACGGCTTACCAGAACGAATACCAGAGCCTGATCCGCCGCACGCGCCAGACAATCACACCTGAGCAGGCCCGAGCGATCGGGCTCGACCGGAACGTGCTGTCCCGCCTGGTGACCGAAGCCGTCCTCGATCAGCAGGCCCGCACACTGAAGCTGACGGTCTCAGACCAGCAGATCGTCGACGCGATCCAGGCGGACCCGAATTTCAAGGGGCCGAGCGGCCAGTTCGACCGGGCGCAATTTGCGGAGCTGCTGCGCTCGAACGGCTTGTCCGAAGCGCAATACGTCCGCGATCAGCGCGCCGTCTCTGCCCGGCTGCAGCTCGCGGAAGCAGTTTCGGGCGAGTTGCCGGTTCCGATGGCCATGCGTGAAGCCGTGCACCGTTTCCAAAACGAGAAACGCAGCCTCGATTATCTCGCGCTCACGCCGGCGCAGGCAGGCGATATCCCCGCGGCGAGCGAGGCGCAGCTTCAAACCTTCTTCGACGAGCGGAAGGCTTCGTATCGTGCGCCCGACTATCGCGGCTTCAACCTCCTGGTTCTGGATGCTGCCTCGCTGGCGAAGCCGGAGGCGGTCACCGACGAGGATGCACGCCGCCACTACGACCGCGTGGCCTCCACCCGCTTTGGCACGCCCGAGAAGCGAACGATCCAGCAGATCGTGTTCGCGACCAGCGAGGAGGCGAGTGCCGCTTCGGAGAAGCTGAAGGGCGGGACCTCCTTCGAGGACCTCGCGAAGGAGCGGAACATCGACGAGGCCACCCTCACCCTCGGGACCTTCACCAAGGCCGACATGGTCGACCCCGTAGCGGCCGAGGCGGCCTTCGGCCTTGCCGAGGGTGCGGTCAGCGATCCCGTCGCAGGTCGCTTCGGCCCGGTGATCCTGCGGGTCACCAAGATCGAGGCTGGCGCGCAGAAGCCCTTTGCGGAGGTCGCGGACGAGGTGAAGCGCGAGGTCGCAACCGAGCGCGCGCGGAATGAAGTCCAGCGCGTGCATGACGTGATCGAGGATCAGCGGGCAGGTGCGAGACCGCTGCCGGAGATCGCGAAGGAGCGTGGGCTCAACCTGGTCACCGTTCCCGCAGTGGATCGGCAGGGCCGGGACAAGTCGGGCAATCCCGTCGCCACCATCCCGGAGCCGAATTCGCTCATTCCGGCGGTGTTCCGCTCGGATGTCGGCGCGGACAACGAGGCCATCCGGACGCCCGGCGAGGGCTATATCTGGTTCGACGTCACTGGCGTGGAGCCGGCTCGCGACAGGACGCTCGCCGAGGTTCGGGAGCGCGTCGTGGAGGACTGGAGGTCGGATGAGGTGTCGCGCCGGCTTGCGGACAAGGCTCGCGAGATGGTGGACAAGCTGAATGGCGGCGCCGAAATGGCGGCGATCGCGACCGAGATCGGCCTGACGCCAGTCACGGTGAGCGACATCACCCGGACGAATGCCCGGCCGGATCTTGCCCGCCCAGTCGTGACGCGGGCGTTTGCCACCCCGGTCGGTAAGGCGGCCGACACCGCGACCGACACGGGACGGGTCGTGTTCAGGGTGACGGCGGCCAGTGTCCCGCCCTTCGTTACCAGCACGCAGCAGGCCGAGGCGCTGGAAGGGCAGCTCCGACAGGCGCTCGCCGAGGACGTGCTCGCCCAGTATCTCGCCGCGATCGAGAAGCAGATAGGGGTGCAGACCTTCCCCGAGAACATGCGCCGGGCGATCGGCGGCAGCGAAAGCTAGCGGGGCACGGCCGCTCCCCCATGCCCGAGTACCGGGACAGGGACACATTCGCCCGGAGCCACGCGGCCGGCCGTCCATTCGCGCTCTGGGCGCGGATGGATGGCGACCTTCTGACCGCCGTCGCGGCGTTCACCAGGATCCGCGCTGCACGCAGCGGCCCCGCCTTCCTGCTCGAATCGGTCGAGGGTGGGGCTGTCCGCGGCCGCTATTCGATGATCGGCGTCTCGCCGGACCTCGTCTGGCGCGTCCGGGACGGGCAGGCAGAGATCAATGGGGCTGCTTCGACCGCGCCCGAGTTCTACCAGGCGGAACCCGACCCGCCGCTCCGCAGCCTCCGTCGCCTTGTCGCGGAAAGCGCCTTCGATCTCGAGGAGGGGCTCCCGCCGATGTCGGCCGGCCTGTTCGGCTATCTCGGCTATGACATGGTCCGGCAGATGGAGCGGCTCGGGCCGCCGAAGGCGAGCCCGATCGGCGTGCCGGAGGCGATCATGGTCCGGCCGACCGCCATGATCGTCTTCGACGATCTCCGCGACGAAATCTCGATCATCCATGTGGTGCGGCCGGATTCCGGCGCGGATGTCGATTCCGCATACGAGGGCGCAGCTTCCCTGATCGCGGAGCTGATCGGCTGCCTGGAGGCCCCGCTTTCCATCGCGCCCCCGCCGCGCCCGGCCACCGGCATTGGCGCGCCAGTCTCCAACATGGGGCCGGGCGAATACGAGGCGATCGTTGCCCGCGCGAAGGAGTACATTCTGGCGGGCGACATCTTCCAGGTCGTCCTCTCGCAACGGTTCGAGGCGCCTTTCCCGCTTCCGGCCTTCGCGCTCTACCGCTCGCTCAGGCGGATCAATCCCGCGCCTTTTCTCTGCTACCTCGACTTCGAGAGCTTCCAGGTCGTCTGTTCCAGCCCCGAGATCCTGGTCAGGGCACGCGAGGGGCGCGTGACGGTACGACCGATCGCCGGCACGCGTCCCCGCGGCACGAGCCCCGCCGATGACGAGCGTCTCGCAGATGAGCTTCTGGCCGACCCCAAGGAGCGCGCCGAGCACCTCATGTTGCTCGATCTCGGCCGGAACGATGTCGGCCGGGTCGCCGAGATCGGCTCCGTCGAGGTGACGGACAGCTTCTTCATCGAACGCTACAGCCAGGTGATGCACATCGTGTCGAACGTCGAGGGACGCTTGCGGCCCGATCGCGACGTACTCGACGCGCTGGTCGCCGGCTTTCCGGCCGGCACGGTCTCAGGCGCACCCAAGGTGCGCGCCATGCAGATCATCGACGAACTCGAGCCGGACGGCCGCGGCCCGTATGCGGGTTGCATCGGCTATTTCGGGGCAGACGGGCAGATGGATACGTGCATCGTGCTCCGCACCGCCGTCGTGAAGGACGGGCGAATGTACGTCCAGGCGGGTGCCGGAATCGTGCATGACTCCGATGCCGCCTCCGAGCGCCAGGAATGCGAGAACAAGGCTCGTGCGCTCTTCCGCGCAGCCGAGGACGCGGTGCGTCGCGCCGGCCTCACGAACTAGTTGGGTCAGCCGCCGCCGCGGCTCGAGACCGCGGCCTTGATGCCTTGGATGAGCGCGGTCGGCGTCGTGCCGAGCGCCGCGAGGCCGGACTTCACGCCCCAATAGACCGCGATGACGATGATCGGCACCACGATCCAGCCGAGCACCTCCTCGAAGAGGCGTCGTCGACGGCGGCGTTCCCAACGCTGCTCGCGCCAGCTCTTCTTGTGCTTCTGAGGCCTGGCTGCAGGCGCCTCGGCCTCCCCCTCGACAAATGCGGGCACCGCAGGGGCCGTCGTTGCCTCCCCAAGCGAGCCGCCCACCCGAAAGCGCATGCGCCCCCAGCTGCGGCGCAGGCGTCGAGCCGGCTTGCCCGGGGGCGCGGCGGGCCGCTCCTCCGGAACAAGGGTCAGGTCGAGCGAGTCGCCCTTTGCCGTTTCAGCCGTCATGCTCGCACGAGCGGCACCTTCGGCACCGTCCGGATGCCACCGCCGTTACCGCTACTGCCGGGGCCCTTAGGCTTCGGCGGCTTCTTGGCGAAGACCTTCGGCTTCGGCTTGCGCTTCTTCGCCTCGACGACCTTCTCGGGCTTCGGCGTCACGGGCCCTTCCGGGTACTCGAAGCCGAGAGCCTGCTTTTCGGGCTCGCCTTGCACGACGACGCGTACCGCGCCGCCGTTCTTCAGCTTCCCGAACAGCACCTCGTCCGCCAGCGGCGTCTTGATCGTGGACTGAATGAGCCGAGCCATTGGCCGTGCGCCCATCGCCTCGTCGTAGCCGTGCTCGCAGAGCCAGTCGCGCGCCTCGTCCGAGAGCTCGATAACGACGTTGCGATCGGCGAGCTGTGCCTCGAGTTGCAGGACGAACTTGTCCACGACCTTGGCAACGACTTCCTTCGGAAGACGACCGAAGGAGATGACGGAGTCGAGCCGGTTGCGGAATTCGGGAGCGAACAGCTTGTTGATCGCCTCCGTGTCGTCGCCCTCGCGCCGGTTCTGCGTGAAGCCGAAGGACGCCTTCGCGAGATCGGCCGCACCCGCATTCGTCGTCATGATGATGATGACGTTCCGGAAGTCGACCTGCTTGCCGTTGTGGTCGGTCAGCTTCCCGTGGTCCATCACCTGCAGGAGGATGTTGAACAGGTCGGGATGAGCTTTCTCGATCTCGTCGAGCAGCAGCACGCAGTGGGGATGCTGGTCGATGCCGTCCGTCAACAGCCCGCCCTGATCGAAGCCGACATAGCCCGGAGGAGCGCCGATGAGGCGGCTGACCGTGTGGCGCTCCATGTATTCGGACATGTCGAAGCGCAGCATCTCGACCCCGAGCGACGCGGCGAGTTGCTTGGCAACCTCCGTCTTGCCGACGCCCGTGGGGCCGGCAAAGAGGTAGGAGCCGATCGGCTTCTCAGCGTCGCGCAGGCCAGCGCGGGCGAGCTTGATCGCCGAGGTCAGCGCCTGGATCGCGGTATCCTGCCCATAGACGACCCGGGCGAGATTCTGCTCGAGGTTCGACAGTACCTCGGCGTCATCTTTGGAGACGGTCTTCGGCGGAATGCGTGCCATCGTGGCGATGGTCGCCTCGATCTCCTTGATGCCGATCGTCTTCTTCCGCCGGTGCTCGGGCACGAGCATCTGCGAAGCGCCGGTCTCGTCGATCACATCGATCGCCTTGTCCGGCAGCTTCCGGTCATTGATGTAGCGCGCAGACAGTTCGACGGCGGCCTTGATCGCGTCACCCGTGAAGCGGAGCTTGTGGAACTCCTCGTAATAGGGCTTCAGCCCCTTCACGATCTCGATCGTGTCCGGGATGGAAGGCTCGTTGACGTCCACCTTCTGGAACCGGCGCACCAGCGCGCGGTCCTTCTCGAAGTACTGGCGATACTCCTTGTAGGTGGTCGAGCCGATGCAGCGCAGCGTGCCCTGCGCCAGGGCAGGCTTCAGCAAGTTCGAAGCATCCATCGCGCCGCCAGAGGTCGCACCGGCGCCAATGACGGTGTGGATCTCGTCGATGAACATGATGGCGTTCGGGTGCGCCTCGATCTCCTTGACGACCTGCTTCAGCCGCTCCTCGAAGTCGCCGCGATAACGCGTGCCGGCGAGCAGCGTGCCCATGTCGAGCGAAAACACGGTCGCGTTCTCGAGGACCTCCGGCACCTCGCCGCGCACGATCTTGCGCGCGAGTCCTTCCGCGATGGCTGTCTTGCCGACCCCCGGATCGCCTACGAGGAGCGGGTTGTTCTTCTGCCGACGGCAGAGGACCTGGATCGTGCGCTCGACCTCTTTCTCCCGGCCGATGAGGGGATCGATCTTCCCCTCGCGGGCCTTCTTGTTGAGGTTCACGCAATAGGTGTCGAGGGCCTCGCCCTTCTTCTTCTGGCGGGACTCGTCGTCGCCGGACGGCCGCTCGTTCGACTCGTCCTCCGCGCCCCGCGCCGGACGGCCCTCACCAACGCCCGGGCGCTTGGCAATGCCGTGACTGATGTAGTTGACCGCGTCGTAGCGGGTCATTTCCTGCTCCTGCAGGAAATACGCCGCATGGCTCTCGCGTTCGGCGAAGATCGCCACCAGCACATTCGCGCCGGTGACCTCCTCTCGGCCGGAGGATTGGACGTGGATGACCGCGCGCTGGATCACGCGCTGGAACCCAGCCGTCGGCTTGGAATCCTGCCGCCCATCGGTGACGAGGTTCACCAGCTCAGTTTCGACATATTCGATGAGGTTTCGGCGGAGCGCGTCAAGCTCGACATTGCAGGCCCGCATGACGGCGGCTGCATCCTGATCGTCGATCAACGCAAGGAGCAGGTGCTCGAGCGTCGCGTATTCGTGCCGGCGCTCGCCAGCGAGCGCTAAGGCGCGGTGGAGAGCCTGTTCGAGGCTGCGGGAGAAGCTAGGCAAGCGTGCCCCTCGGTTCGATGGAAGACTACTTCTTTTCCATGACGCACTGAAGCGGATGCTGGTGCTTGCGTGCGAAATCCATCACCTGTGTCACCTTTGTCTCGGCGACCTCGTAGGTGAAGATGCCGCACTCGCCGACACCGTTCTGGTGGACGTGGAGCATGATACGGGTGGCGTCCTCGCGCGACTTGTTGAAGAATCGCTCGAGAACGAGAACGACGAATTCCATGGGAGTGTAGTCGTCGTTCAGGAGGAGAACGCGGTACAAGTTGGGACGTTTCGTCCGCGGCTTCGTCTTCGTGATGATCGCCGTGCCGGTGCGGTTGTCGTCGCCGCCCGTTGAACGGGAGCCCGCGCCGGTAATCTGAAGCTGCTGTGAGCCGATCCGCCCGCTCATGCCTGTCCGACCGATGACCTTCCGTTCAGGGACACTCCGAACGCGCCCCGTTAGGCCGGCCCTGGTCGATTCCCCTCGACGAACAATTTAGGGGCGCTCTCGCCGCCCCGCCAGATGCCGCGCCGTCTCGACGCATACTCGCGAGCAATTGTGCCGGAGACAAGGCCGGCGCGGGACACCGACCTCGGCGCCCGAAACGAAAACGCCCGGCAGAGCCGGGCGTCGAAACAGTCCTGGATGGACGCAGGTCAGGCGGTGCGGGCCTTGGCGACCAGCCCCTCGACCGGAGCGTAAACTTCCTTGGCCGTGGAGGTGGCAAGCTCGCCCATCTTCGTCGCTTGCGACACGAAACCTTCATAGGCCGACCGAAGGTACTCGCCCTGGATCTCGACCGCAGTGTCGAGCGTGCGAACACCGGCGAGCTTCTCGATCGTCTGCGTGCTCTGCTCGAACGAGCGCTTCGCGTAATCGGCAGCCTCAACCGCAGCGGACTGGATGCCGCGTGAGAAGGCGCCAAAGGACGTCATAGCGGCGTCCATGCTCTCTTTGCCGAACTTCTGAAACGTGTCGAACTGCATCATGCTCGCTCCCCGGCCCTTGCGAGCCGTCCCTCTGCTCTGGAGTTGAAGGCCCTCCATTGACGGCGGCCGGCCCTCATATATGCGATGCACAAAAATGCGTCAACGGAATCTTGTGCAGCGCAACATAGAAGGCTTTTGAGGGGCATTTAACGCAACCGTAACTGCGTCCGCCTACCGTTCTGGACTGTGTCGTGCCGGCGTCATCGCTCTTTCAAGCGCGGCGCTTTGGCCAGGTCAGCCGACGAGTTCGGGGGCGGATGATCATGATGTTGCGTTGCGTCGGTAAGCGTGGAACGCGTCTTGTCATATTGGCCGGGGTCGTTAGCCTGGCAGCTTCCCTGATCACGGTGGATTCCGCCGAGGCGCGGAGCAAGAAGAAGCTCACGCGCAAGAGCCACAAGGCTCATGTGACTCGCTCGAGCGGGGGTGGCTACTCGCCGCCTTTCGCGGCGCTCGTCATCGACGCGAATAGCGGCCGGACGATGTACGCGGTCGATGCGAACGAGCCGCGGCATCCGGCGTCCGTCACCAAGGTGATGACGCTCTACATGCTTTTCGAGCAGCTTGAGCGCGGCACTCTTTCCCTGGACTCCGAGCTCAAGATTTCGTCTCGCGCGGCCAACATGGCGCCGTCGAAGATCGGGTTTCGTGCGGGCGACACGATCGCCGTCGAGGACGCGATCAAGGCACTTGTGACCAAGTCGGCCAACGACGTCGCCTGCGCGATCGCCGAGAACCTCGCCGGCAGCGAGGAGGAGTTCGCAGAGCGGATGACGCGCAAGGCGCGGCAGCTCGGCATGACCGGCACGGTGTATCGCAACGCGTCCGGCCTGCCCGACCGCGAGCAGATTACGACGGCCCGCGACCTCGCCATCCTCGGCCGCGCGATCCAGGAGCGCTTTCCGCGCTACTACAAGTTCTTCCAGACCCGTAGCTTCCACTACGCCGGCCGGGTGATCGGCAACCACAACAGACTGCTCGGCAAGATCGAGGGCGTGGACGGGATCAAGACCGGGTTCACCAACGCCTCGGGTTTCAATCTCCTCACTTCGGCGAAGCTCAACGGCCGGCACGTGATCGGTGTCGTGCTCGGCGGGAAGTCCGGGGCGAGCCGAGACAACATCATGGCGAACCTGATCCGGACGAACCTGGCACAGGCGTCCGTCGGCTCGGGCTCCTCGACCTTCGCCAGCAAAGACGCCGACGAGGACGACGAAAAGCCTGCGCGGCGCTCCCGCCTTGCAGCCGCGGAGGTCGAGGCGGCTACGAGCACGACGGCATCGCTCCCTGCGGCCCGTCCTCTGGAGTTGATGCGCCCCGCCGTTGCAACCGCTCCGAACGGCGCCGCAACGACCACCCCGAGCTCTTCCAAGCCCTCCGCTGCTCCGGTCGGAGCGTCTCCGACGCCGCCGTCCAGCTCGCAGAAGATCGAGGCGCGCCTGCCTCTGCTGCCGGCCGCGCCCGAGCCGCCGGCCCGGACTGAGATTGCCATGAAGGCCGCCGAGCCGGCCGAGCCCAAGCGCGAGACCGTCTCCCGTCCAGCCTCGGTGACCCCCTGGGTGATCCAGCTCGCCGCGGAGGGGGACGAGCGCCAGGCCCGCGCCGTTCTCGACGAAGCCCGATCGCGCTCCGGTCGCCTCCTCGCTAAGGCTGCGCCCTTCACGGAGAAGGTCAACCGCGGCGGCTCAACCCTGTACCGGGCCCGGTTCTCGGGCTTTGCCGAGGCCGACACTGCGCAAGCAGCCTGCCAGGCCCTGAAGCGGAGCGGTTTCGCCTGCTTCGCGACGAGGAGCTGAGACGTCGAATGTGTTCCTCGGGGCAGAAGCCCCGAGGCCGAGTGTTCCGACACCGGTCCGTTCGACCGGTCGCGCGTGGAGTTCAGCGATGTCGGTCCAGCAAGAGGTCCTTCGCCTGGTTGACGCGGCTCGCAAGATACGTCGACCCGCCCTGGTCGGGGTGAAGCCTCTTCATCAAGCGCCGGTGAGCGGTCCTGACGTCGTCCGCGCCCGCTCCTGGCTGAAGCCCCAGGATCTCGTAAGCTTCCTGCTCCGTCATCGTGCCGCGCTGAAGATTGGTCCGGCCCCGGAGGTTCGGATCTCGATGAGCGTCTTCACGCCATCCGGGAAACCGGCGGTCGAGATAGGCTTCGACGATCCGCCCACCTTCAACATCGCGTCTTAGGCAGGCGCTTCGGAGACGGATCAGCTCCGGCACGCCGAGTTGATCAAGCTGCGCTCCGGCAAACTCGCCGGCGAGGACCTGGCCGGACATCGCGCCCGTGCGTGGATCAACGGCCAGTTCGAGTGTAGGTGACCGGAGCCGCAAAGGGGAGCCTGGCTGACCACGAAGAGCGGTAGGCCACCAGTTCGGCGGTGCAGCCCAGCCGAGGAGCCAGGCGCCTGCACCACCGAGGAGCGCCGCCATGTCGAGCCTGCCCTTGAGCGCCATCAACGCCGCGAGCACGAGCGCGATACCTCCCGCAGACGCCTTTGCGAGGCGGATGACGTGTTTCGGATCCGCCTTCGATGCGTTCTTGACGAGCCACCAGAGAAGGATCGCGATCGCGAGCCCTGCGAGCGCGGTCACGGACGCTCGCCCAAGGACGGCGTGAACTCGAATGAGGAGGGCATCTCGCTCTGAGGTGCGATTCAGCGCCGGCGCGTGTCGTAGTCCATCTGGACGCGGCCACCGATCCGTACTTCCGTGCCATTTCCAAGATCGACGAAGCCGGGCGCCCGCCCGCCGCGCTGTCCGTCGGTGTCGTGGGGGTTCAGCTTCTCGCGTCCATCACAGCTCGCCCGACCGTTTTCGAGAAAGCGCGGCGTCTCGCCGGGCCGGCAAGGTCGTGCCTCGGCAGAAGCGGCCAGCACGATGGTGCCGAGAAGCGCGAGGACGATGAAGCGGATCATGCCGGACCGTAGCTTCACAGGAGCCCGAGCGCCACAAGCTCCCGTCGCATCCCTTCGGGCAGCAAGCCGACCTCGGCCCCTTCCCCGCCCAGGTCCGGCGGGGCATCGTCAGGCTCCAGGTACCGCCATCCCTGGAAGGGACGATAGGGCCTCGGCCGAACCGGAAGCACGATCGGCTCAAGCACCAAGCGGCAACGCCCGATGCCTTCAGCGTCCGTAAACGGGCGCACGTCGAGGAGTCGCTGGCGGCAGGCGAGCTGACCCTTGATCACCCAGTAGAGCGATCCGCCGTCGAGCAGCGCCTTGCCCCGCTTCGGGACCATGCGGGTCGTGTGGATGTGCTCGGCAAGCGAACCGCCCGTCATGCGGCGCTTCTCCGCGATCCAGGCTTCCAGGTCCTGGATCGAGTCACAGCCGACGCAGAGCTTGAGAAGGTGGAGGGCCATGGCCCGCTTATGGCGCGGGGCGATCCTGCCGGTCGAGCGGCGCGTGGTCGCGCCGCCCGGATTATCAACGATTTCGGTGGCGCCTCAGCGCCCGGGATCCACGACCTCCGGGGCCGGCCGGTCGTTGCCCGGAGCAACCTCCTCGCGCCATTGGCCGGACGCATCCTGGTACTGAATGTATTCGCGCTCGCCCGGGATGCGCTGCTCGGCCGCGACCGCCTTGGCAGCCCGCGCCGCGAGCTCGTGGGTGGGGAAGGTTTCGGAGAAGACGTCGCCCAGCTTGTAGGCCCAGCCGCCGTCGTGCTCGACGACTTCGTAAGTGACTTTCGACATGGGGTCCTCTTTCGCCTCCCTCGGCTGACAAGCCAGGGACAGCACGGCGGTTCCGTCAGCCCTCCTCGGCAGGCGCGAGGACGATGAGGCGCGCGCCCTCCGCGACTTGAGCCCCTGCCTCGGCCATGACTTCGGCGATCGTCCCGTCGCGCGGGCTGAGGAGCGCGTGCTCCATCTTCATCGCTTCCACAATCGCAAGCCGCTGGCCCTTCTCCACCTGTTCGCCCGAACTCACGAAGACGGCGATCACCTTGCCGTGCATCGGCGCGCTCACGCTGTCGCCGGTATCGAGATGCTCGAGATCGACCGCGAAGGGGTCGAAGCGCTGGACGAACGTCTGGCGCCCGCCCTCGAGCACATAGATCCCGTCCGGCGCGGGCGCGAAGGTGCCCTCGCCATCCCGCTTGCTCGCCTCCGCCGAGCCGGCTCTCACCGTGAGCTCGCCAGCCGGCCAGGTGAGTTCGACCTCCGTGCGTGCTCCATCCACGATGACAGGCAGCATCTGCCGGCGGTCGCCGACGAGCTGGAATCCGTCCGCCTGGTCCCAGGGAGAGTGATACTCGGAGCGCGCCGCATGCGCGTTCCTGAGCTCTTGGAGTTCCTCCGCGACCAGCCGGAACGCCCCGAGTGCTACGGCCTTGTCGCCGGGTGCGCGCTCGACCGCGCCGAGGCTCGCGAGGTTGCGGTCGATGAAGCCCGTATCGAAGCGTCCGGAGCGAAATTCCGGCGCGTCGCAGAGCGCGCGCAGGAAGCTGGTATTGGTCTTCGGGCCAGCCACCACGGTGCTGACGAGCGCCGCCGAAAGCCGGTCGAGCGCGATATCCCGGTCCGGTCCGTGCGCGATCACCTTCGCGATCATCGGATCATAGAAGGGCGTGACCTCGTCGTGAGGGCGTACGCCTGTGTCGACGCGGATGCCCTCTCCGTCGGGGAAGCGCAGCGCCCAGAGCTTGCCGGTCGAGGGCAGAAAGGACCGCTCCGGATCCTCAGCGTAGAGCCGCGCCTCGACCGCATGCCCGTCGATCTTCAGGTCCGCTTGGCTGAACGGCAGCGGTTCGCCGGCCGCGATCCGAAGCTGCAGCTCGACGAGATCCAGCCCCGTGATGCCCTCCGTGACCGGATGCTCGACCTGGAGCCGCGTATTCATCTCCATGAAGAAGAAGCGATCGGGCCGGAGGCCTTGGCGCGCGTCGGCGATGAACTCGACCGTGCCCGCCCCGACATAGCCGACGGACCGGGCCGCCTCTACGGCCGCCTTGCCCATGGTTTCGCGCATCTCCGGCGTCATCCCGGGCGCCGGCGCCTCCTCGATGACCTTCTGGTGTCGCCGTTGCAGCGAACAGTCGCGCTCGAACAGATGCACGACATTGCCGTGGCTGTCGGCGAAGACCTGCACCTCGATATGGCGAGGGGACAACACGTATTTCTCGACGAGTACGCGCGGGTCACCGAAGGCGCCGGCCGCCTCGCGCTGCGCGCTCTCAAGCGCCGCCTCGAATTCGAGCTGCTTATCCACGCGGCGCATCCCCTTCCCGCCGCCGCCAGCGACCGCCTTGATGAGGATCGGGTAGCCAATCTCATAGGCCTTCTGGCGCAGGAAATCGGGCTCCTGCCGCGCCCCGTGATAGCCCGGCACGACGGGCACGCCGGCCTGCGCGACGAGGGCTTTCGCTGCGTCCTTCAGGCCCATGGCCTTGATGGCGGACGCGGGCGGCCCGACGAAGACGATGCCGGCCTCCGCGCACGCCTCGGCAAACTCGGCGCGCTCGGACAAGAAGCCGTATCCGGGATGGATCGCCTCCGCACCCGAGCGCTTTGCAGCTTCGATGATGCGGTCGATGCGGAGATAGCTCTCCCGCGGCGCTGCCGGCCCGATCTCGTGCGCCTCGTCCGCCATCGTGACGAAGAGCGCGTTCCGGTCCGCTTCGGAATAGACGGCGATCGTCCTCAGGCCGAGCCGCTTCGCGGTGCGCATGATCCGGCAGGCGATCTCGCCGCGATTGGCGATGAGGACGGAAGAGAGCGGAGCCATGCGATCAATCCTGCGGGCGCGGATGCCGGTGAACCATTTGCGGCAGAAGACCGCAACGCCTCCCGGACCGACGGGTTGCTGGAGAGCCTCTCCGGAGGCCGGCCGCAGATCGTCGGGGAGGCAAATGGCAACCGGAACGGAGGCTCGTAGGGGCCATCGAGCTCCGCCGTTGCACACGCTGGGCTGGCGGCTCCAAAAGCAAGACCGGAGAGGGCCACCACGCGGCCGAGTTCAGCGGCCCGGAACTTCGTCCGGGAGGGCTTGCCGACATCTCGCGCCGAGGCGAGCCAGTCCTTGCTTCCTCGACAGGCAGGCGACCCGCCTGCTGTTTGATATGCGCCTTCGGAAGGCTCGATAATGCCTCTGCAGGCACCCAGGAGGGCGCTGCTCTTCTGCGGGCGCCGCCTAAGCCAAGCCTGTCGCGACGGTTGACCGGGAATGGAAAGAGACCTATCTGAGCGCCGCGATGCTGCCCCATTTTAACTAAGCGCCGCATCGCAGAGGCCGGAGAAAACCCCAGCGTTTTCGAAAGCTTAGTTGGGGGATAGTTTAACGGTAGAACAGCGGACTCTGACTCCGTTAGTCGAGGTTCGAATCCTCGTCCCCCAGCCATTCTCCCCAAAAACAGCAACAGGTTCAGCGTATCGACCTTCGAGGTCGTTCCCGTTCTGGATGGCGCTCTAGACTAGTTTCTAGACAGCTGAACACGAATAGCTTGCCTGTATGCTGGGCCAATCCCCGTCTTGGCGGGTGACGAGCTCCGATGCGGAACGCGGGGGATCTCTGTCTTCCTGCCGAGCGACACCGCAGGGGACCACTTGCCGCCCGCCGCGTTCCTGTGCAGATCGAGCCAAGAGAAACCTCGCGACGTTGCTGGGAGGAACCGGGCAATGACTTTCGCACGCGTTGCCGCCCTGCTGCTCGGTCTCCTGCCGGCCGCCCTCGTAGGCCCCTCCTTCGCGCAGGAGTACCCGACCCGTCCGGTGACGCTCATTGTACCGTTCCCGCCCGGCGGCTCGACGAGCGTGATGGCCCGCATCGTCGCCGAGAAGATGGGCGAGTTGCTCGGTCAGAACATGGTTGTAGACAACCGGCCCGGCGCCGGTGGCACGATCGCCGCGAAGGCGTTCACGCGGGCCACGCCCGACGGCTACACGCTCTTTCTCGGCTATTCAGGCACGATCGCGATCGGGCCCATACTCTACTCAAATGCCGGCTTCGACCCGCTGAAGGATTTCGCGCCCGTGGGGCTCATCGGCTCGGCTCCCGCCGTGCTGGCCGTGCATCCGACCTTCCAGGCCGACTCGGTTGCCGATTTGATCCGACGTGCCAAGGAGAAGCCCGGCAGCATCGATTACGGCTCCGCGGGCGTCGGAACTGCGACCCATATCGCGGGTGAACTCTTCACCGCGGTGGCCGGGATCAAGCTGACCCATGTGCCTTATCGTGGCTCCGGCCCGGTCCTGAACGATCTCGTGGGGGGACACATCCCGATGTCGTTCACGCCCATCCCGGCCGTGCACGGGCATGTGCAGAGCGGGACGCTTAAGGCCCTCGCGGTCACGAGCCTCAAGCGCTCGCCGCTTATGCCGGACGTGCCGACCGTCGCCGAGACAGGGCTGCCCGGCTACGAGGCCGTGCTGCGCTATGGCCTTCTCGCTCCCGCGGGAACGCCGAAGCCGATTGTCGACAAGCTCAACAAGGTGCTGCGGGACGCGATCGCCACGCCCGAGGTCCAGAAGCGGCTCGCCTTCGAGGGGGCAGAGCCGCTGCCGAGCAGCCCGGAGGAGTACGCCGTCGACATCGCGCGGGACGGAGCGAAGTGGTCCAAGGTGCTGAAGGACGCCGGAATCAAGCTAGCCGAGTAGCGCTCACTTCCTCTGCCCGCCCTGCCCGGTGGTGGCCGCGGCTGGGACGAGCTTGGCGGCCGGTTCGCCGAAGTGGTGGAAGCGCTCGCGCGCGTAGCGGACGAGTGCGAGGTAGCGGTAGATGCCGTGCACGAACTTCGAGTAGGGCAGCGTCAGGAATAGCGCGAACACGACGCCGAGATGCACGGCGAGAAGCACGCCCATGGCGGGCGTGGCGCGCAGAAGGAGAAGCGCCAGGCCCGTCACGCTGGTCAGGAGCAGCATCAGGATGAAGGCCACGTCCATGCCGGTGCGGCTCTCGTCGAGCATCGCCGGATCGCGCTGCCACTTCGCCTTGAGGAGCCCGATCGGGCCGATCACGAGCCCGATGCCGCCGACCGTGCCGAAGACCACCGGCAGGTCCCACCAGGGATAGGGCGCAACGCGGCCGAGGAAGTAATGGTAGAGCGTGGCGACTGAGGTCGACGCGAAGCAGAGCAGGAAGCCGTAGAAGGTCAGGTGGTGGTAGAGACGCCGCCGGTCCTCGGGTTTCTCGTCCTCGTTCATGCAGCCGGCGCCGCCGCCGTCGAGATAGCGCAGCCGCCCGGCGTCCCGCATGGCCTGCAGGATATTCCTTGGATCGTTCTTGGTGCCCGGAGGAGCCCCGATATCGCACCAGAATTTTCGGATTCCGAACCCGATCGCGATCACTGAATAAAGGAACACCACCCCGAACAGGAGCGCCATCGTGTTGTGCGGCATCAGCCGGTAGAAGGCGCCGGGGCCGATATGGGTGGCGAACAGCACCGCCGGGTCGTGCCACGCGACGAAGCCGCCGATGAAACCCGCGACCCCGAGGGCCGCGATGAGCGCGATGACGAGGCCGTTGCGCTCGAAGGCGCCGGAGAGGAAGCCCGGCCAGGCATAATGGGCATAGGACTCGGCCCGGACCTTCGCCATCACCTTCGGCACGTTCACGTCGAACTCGTGCGGCGGCGAGAACTGGCAATCGTAGTAGCAGGCGCCGCAGGCGTGGCAGAGATTGGCGAGGTAGTTGAGGTCGCCATCCGCAAAGGAGCGGCGCATCTCCATGGCCGGGAAGACGGCGCAGAGGCCTTCGCAGTAGCGGCAGGAGTTGCAGACCGTCATCAGCCGGTCCGCCTCCGCGAGCGCCGGGCTCGCGTGAAGGGAGACCGAACCTGCCGTCCGGGTTTCAGTTGCGAGCATTGCGCGCCGCCTCCCGGCCGGCGATCCGGCCGAACACGGCCCCGATGGTCATTCCGATCCCGGCCGCGTAGCCGCGCCCGAGCACGTTGCCGGCCATGATCTCGCCCGCCGCGAACATGTTCGCCGAGGGCCGCCCATCCGCCATGATGATGCGGGCCTCCTTGTTCACGCGCGTGCCGAGATACGTGAAGGTGATGCCGGGCCGGACCGGATAGGCGTAGAATGGCGCGGTCTCGATCTTCCTCGCCCAATGGGTCTTCGGCGGATCGAGCCCCTCCGTCCGGCAATCGTCGAGGATCTTGTCGTCGAAGGTGCCGGGCCGGACGGCCGCGTTGAAGCCGTCGACCGTCGCGGTGAGCGCGGCCGGCTCGAGCCCGAGCTTTTCCGCCAGTTCGCCGATCGAGTTCGCCTGGATGGGCGGGAAGAGCGAGGGCATGAACAGCTTCAGCGAGGATGCGTCGAAGATGATGTACGCGATCTGGTCGGGCTGGGCGGCGACGAGCCGGCCCCAGATCGCGTAACGCTTCGGCCAGATGTCCTCGCCCTCGTCGTAGAAGCGCTCCGCGTGCTTGTTCACGACGATGCCGAAGACGACGCAGTCGAGTCGCGTGATGATGCCGCCGTCGTATTTCGGCGCGCGCGCGTCGATCGCGACGGCGTGGCACTGGGTCGGGTCGCCCACCTCCTTCACGCCCCGATCCAGGAGGAGGCGCAGGATTGTGCCCTTGTTGTTGCGCGTGCCGCGGATGAGGAAGTTGTCCGCTGCATTCCCCCAATAGCGCTTCAGCCACTCGATGTTGGACTCAAAGCCGCCCGCCGCTGCGACGAGGGCGCGGGCAATGATCCGCTCCGTCCCGCCGATCGTGGCCGAAAGGAACATGCCGTCCTCGATCTCGAGGTCGGTCACCTCCGCAAGATAGCGAATGTCCACGCCGAGCCGCTCGGCGGTCGCGTAGAGCGCGTTCAGCATCGCGCGCCCGCCGCCGAGGAAGAACGAGTTCGTCCGCCCGAGCGAGAGCGTGCCGCCGAGCGAGGGCTGCCAGCGCACGCCCTGCTGCTCGATCCAGGTCAGCATCTCCTTCGATTCCCGGATCATGTGACGGGCGAGTTCCTCGTCGGTCTGCCCGCCGGTGACGCGCAGGAGGTCGTCGAAGAACTCCTCCTCCGTGTAGGGCCCGGTCAGGATCTCGGTGGCGGCATCGTGGGCGCAGCGCATGTTGCGCGTATGGCGCGTATTGCCGCCGCGCCAGAACGCGTCGGCGGATTCGAGCACCAGCACGCGAGCACCCTCGCGCCGTGCGCTGATCGCCGCGCAAAGCGCCGCATTCCCGCCCCCAACCACAAGGACGTCGTAGGAGGGAGCCGTCACGCTGCGCGAATCCTGTGAACTCCGCGGTCGGCGGTCATCGGACCGCACGGGTGGGGGACTGCCGGTCGGCGCCGAGCGAGCGGCTCAGGGAGGCAGCGGATTCCAGGAGGAGCTTGCGCATGGATGCCACGGCCTTGTCCGTGAAGCGCTCTCCCGGCCCGGAGAGCGATAAGGCCCCGGCGAGATCGCCACCCGGCCCGAGGACCGGGGCAGCGAGTCCCGCACAGCTCGGATCGCGCTCACCGCGCGAGAGCGCGTACCCGGCTCGCCGGAGGGGCTCCTGCTCCGGCCCGCCCTCCGGCGAGAAGGCGATCAGCACGCGTCCGGCAGCACCGCGGTCCAGGGGCAGAATGTCGCCCGCCTCGACCCGGTCGAGCGTCGAGTGGTGGGAGTTCACGCGAAACAGGCAAAGCCGGGTACCCGGCCCATGCCGGACGTGGAAGGAGGCGCTCTCCGTCCCGCGTTCGACGAGGTCGCTCAGAACCGGCACGACATGCAGGCGAAGCGGATTCTGACGCTCATATGCAAGGCCCAGCCGGAAGGCCGATGGGCCCAGGCCGTAGCGCCCGTCCCGCAAGCGCGTGACGTAGCCGGCCGCTTCGATGGATGCGAGAAGTCGCAGGATCGTGGATTTGTAGTAGCCGGTCCGGCGGGCGAGTTCGGCCAGCGTGCTCGGCTCAGCGTCGTCCGCCAGCGCCGCCAGGATCACGAAGGCACGGTCCACGGCCGCGACACCGTCCGCGGCGCCGCCTCCCTGCAGCTTCTCGATCACATCAAGCTCCGCGCCCGCCCTCGTCCGGCTCCCGATCGAGGATTCGGCTGACCACCGGCCAATACAGGTCGCCGTATCCGGCTTCGGAAGCTTGCCGCAAGAGGTCGTCGGCTGTCGTGGCGCCGCGGAGATCCAGGCCGAGCGCGCTGCCAAGCGCCAGCGCATAAGACAGGTCCTTGCGGGCGTAGTCCGTCGAGAAGGCCCGCTCTGGAAAGTTGCCCGGCAGCACGGCCTTCATGCCATGGTTGCGGAGCGCGAAGCTGTCGGCCGAGCCCTTCTGCAGCGTCTCGAACAACACCCGGCCGTCGAGCCCGGCACGGCGCGCGACCGCGATGGCCTCCGACAGCGCGACCACCGTCTCGACCAGCACCATATTGTTGAGGATCTTGACGATCTGCCCGGACCCCACCGGCCCGCAATGCGTGATGTCCGTCGCGAGCGTCGCGAGGAGCGGCCGAAGCTCGGCGAAGTCGGCGGGCTCCGCTCCGACCATGATGCTGAGCGTTCCATCTTCGGCAGCCTGACGCGTTCGGGCGATCGGCGCATCCGCATAGCGGGCTCCGCGTTCCCGGAAACGACTCGCGAGGTCGCGGGTCAGGTCGACTGGCGATGTTCCGAGGTCCACGACGAGCGTGTCTGGCTGAGCCGTCGCGAGCAGGCCTTCCGCCCCCTCGCAGACGGCCTCGACATGGCGCCCGCTGGGTAGAGCCATGAAGATGACCCGGCTCTCGCGCGCAAGTTCGGCCAGGCTGGATGCGGCCGCGACGCCATGCTCTCGCAAGCGCTCGAGCGGTTCGGCGGCACGGTCGAAGCAGACGACCTCGCGCCCGCTCTTCCGGGCGAGGTTCCGACACATCGGCTCGCCCATCACGCCAAGGCCGATGAACCCGAGCGGCCCCGCCCGACCCGTCTCGCTGTCCATTCCTATCGTGCCTACTTCTTCACCAACGGGCACTCGCTCTCGGAGAGTGGCCTGAACGCCTCCTCCCCGGCGACCTTCTGCAGGACCTTGTAGTAGTCGTACTGGTGCTTGGACTCGCCCGCGTCCTTCACCTGCACGAGGAACATGTCGTGAAGGACCCGGCCATCTGCCCGGATCTTCACGTCCTTGTTGTACATGTCGCTGACGGGCATCTCGCGCATCTTCGCCGCGACCACCTTCGGGTCGTCGGTGCCGGCCGCCTTCATGGCAGCCAGGTAGTGACGCACGCCGCTATACACGCCCGCATGGATCATGCTGGGCACCCGCCCGTTATGAGCGGCCGTGAAGCGCTTCGTCCAGGCGCGCGTCTCGTCGGTGGTGTCCCAGTAGAACGAGGTCGTGATCTGCAGCCCATGGGCGGCCTTCAGCCCGAGCGCATGCACGTCCGTGATGAAGACGAGAAGACCGGCGAGCTTCTGCCCGCCTTGGACCAGGCCGAACTCGCCAGCCTGCTTGATCGCGGTCTGGACATCCTTGCCGGAGGTCGCAAGCGCGACCACGTCGGCCTTCGAGGCCTGGGCCTGGAGGAGGAAAGACGAGAAGTCCATCGTGTTCAGCGGATGCCGGGCCGAGCCGACCACCTTGCCGCCGGCCGCTTGGATGAACTTGGTCGCGTCGCGCTCGAGCGCATGCCCGAAGGCGTAGTCGGCCGTCACGAAGTACCAGTTCTTGGCGCCAGCCTCCGTGATCGCCTTGCTGGTGATTTTCGACAGCGCGTAGGTGTCGTAGTTGAAGTGGAAGCTTTGCGGCGAGCAGGCCTTGCCTGTGAAGTCGGAGGCCCCGGGCCCCGACACCACGAAGATCTTTCCCTTCTCATTCACGACGCCGAGGATCGCGAAGCCGGCCGACGAAGCTGCCCCATCGGCGATGAGGTCGACACCTTGCTGATCGACCCATTCGCGCGCGATGCTGGACGCAGTGTCGGGCTTGTTCTGGTGGTCAGCCGCGATGATCTCGATGCGCTTGCCGAGGATCTGGTTACCGAAATCCTCAGCCGCGAGCCGCGCGGCGACCACGGACCCGATCCCGCCATTGTCTGCGAAGACGCCAGATTGGTCGTTGAGGACGCCGATGCGAATGACGTCACCCGCCGCACCGGCCGCGCTCGTGCCTGCACAAAACGCAAAGGCGAGCGCTATGGCTCGCAGGACACTGTGTCTCATCCGTTTCTCCCCTTCGTTATAGTGTTCTGATCTTCTCGAGCACGGGCATGATGTAGGCCCGGAACTGCTCCGGGTTCTCCGACATCGGGAAATGCCCGAGCCTCTCCATCACCTCGACCTCCGCCCCGGGTATGGAGGCCGCGGTGCGCAATGTGTCCTCGGGCGAGCAGGAGAAATCGTATTCTCCCGTGAGCAGGAAGAGCGGACAGACGGAGGTGTCGATCGCTCCGATGCGAGGCCGCAGGTCGCCGTCAACGCGGTAGAAATACAGGTCGCCTTTGAACACCCCGGGACCGCCCTGCATGTAGTGCCAGAGCGTCTCTCGCCGCCGGGCCTCCGGGCCCCCCGGCGCGATCAAACCGGAGACGAGGGCTGCGCAGACCTCGCCACCATGCACGTCCGGGCGGTGCAGCCAGGAGGTGTCGTACCAAGGCGACTGGAAGTCCGCCGCCTCGAGCCCGATCAGGGCGCGGAACTCGCGAGCATGCTCGATGGCGAGGTTCAGAACGATCCGGCCGCCGATCGAGCAGCCCATCACGACGGGGCGATCAAGCCCGAGCGCCAAGCATACGGCACGGATCGTCTCCGTGTAGGAACGCGTCGTCAGCCGGTATTCCTCGCCCGCCCAGGTTTCGGGCGGGTTGGACTTTCCGTGGAAGGGCAGGTCGAAGGCGATGACGCGGAAATCGCGGGTCACACCCTCGTCATTCAGGAGGTGGCGCCACTGACGGCAATCCGAGCCGGCGGTGTGCAGGCAGACGAGCGGAATACCCTTCCCGGCCTCCTCCACGTACACCCGGTGCGGAACGCCCTCGATCTCGCAGCGGAGATAGCGGCCGATAATGGGCTCGAAATCGGGGCTCACGCGGCGCCTCTCGAGCGGTCAGCCCGCGGGAGAGCCAGCAAGTCCTTGAAGAATTGCAGATTGGCCAGAAAGGGTTGCAGGTCGCCTTCGACCGTCGCGTCGCCCCGCTTGGTCATCGCGAGGATGTCGTGAAAGCCCGGGCGCGGGAGGCTCTGCCAGTGGTTCTCCCACGCCTCGGGCGTCGCCCGGTAGGCGAAGCGCCAGGATTTCATCAGCACAGGGCCGGGCTGCGCGGCCGTGATTTCGCCCGACCGGATCGCCAGATGCAGGCCGGATTGGAATGTCCCGATCAAGCAGTCCACATCCACGAAGCGGTCGGTTGGCGCGTTGCGGCTGGCCGCCCGCGCGAGTTCCGGCAATCTGAACAGTCGCTCCAGGACGTCCGCGTCATCCGGCCCTGCCCCACCATGATCAGGCGGCATCCGCTCTCCCCGGTTTTGTTCTGCAGTGCAAAACGCGTGTTCTTTTATGTAGCGAACGGCTACCCCGCCGAGTGAGGATTTGCAAGCGCTCGGGAGCTGGGTTCCGGTACAGGGGTCAGACTGGGGCTCTGGCCTTCGGGGCCTCGCCGCTCACACCGGCCTTGCCAGGCTTAAGTCCACGCCCCAGGATACAGAACTGCCGTTCTGGAGCGCAGAACAAAGGGGGAGGAGGAAAGATGCTTACGCGCCGGAGCGTGCTTCAGAGAACTCTGGCCGGAACTGTCCTCGCGGCGCCCTTCTCCGGCCTCTCTCGCGCGGTTGACGGATTTCCGAGCAGGGTCATCCGCCTCGTCGTGCCATTTCCGGCGGGGAGCGCCACGGACACGGAAGGACGGTTCCTGGCAGAGCAGACGGGCAAGTCCCTAGGCGGCAAGGTCATCGTGGAGAACAAGGCGGGCGCGAACGGCAACATCGCGGCCGCGGAGGTCGCCCGATCGGAGCCGGATGGCTACACGCTGCTGCTCGCCACAAATTCCAGTCACTCGGCGAACGTCCACCTGTACCGAAAGCTTCCCTTTGATCCCGTGCGGGATTTCCAGCCCGTGGCGCGACTGACCCGCAACCCGCTCGTGCTCGTCGTCTCTGCCGCCTCACAGATCAAGTCATTGCAAGACCTAATCGCGACCGCGAAGGCAGCACCCGGCAAGCTCAGCTTCGGGACGGGCAATACCGGCAGCCTCGCCGCCGTCCAGCTCGTGAAGTCGCTCGCGGGGATCGAGGCAGTCCGGGTTCCGTATCAAGGAACGCCGGCTTCGATCACCGATCTCATTGGCGGCCGGATCGATTTCGTCATCACCGACGTGGCCGTCGTGCGCGAATTTGTCAGGAGCGGGGCACTTCGGGCGCTCGGGGTGACGACCGCGAAGCCGCTGGCGACGATGCCCGGCGTGCCGACCATGGCCGAAGCAGGTCTTCCCAGCTACGAGTTCGCAGCGTGGAGCGGACTGTTCGCTCCGGCCAAGACTCCGGCCGCGATCGTCGATCGCCTGCATGCAGCCTTTGCCGCGGCACTTTCCGGGAAAGAAGCCGACGCGTTCTTCGACACTGTCGGGCTTGAGCCGGACCCCGGCACGCCGGCCGACCTCGCGGAGCATGTGACGCGCCAAACGGAGCTCTGGGGGCGACTTATAGACCAGACGGGTCTCGAGAAGATCTAGGTTCGGCCGCCTCGCCGCCTGCGTGCTGTCGTGCACGAAGGCAGCGACGTCCGGCTGTTTGAGCGCACGAGGTCGGCAGGTCGAGGGCGATGTGGACGCTCGGAAAACCCCGAGGGGCCCGCGTGCATGCGGTTGAGGCGAAATCGACCGTATGGCGTTCTGTCAGGACGTAAGCTGCAGACTGGGGTCGACGTGAGCATTGGACTAATCGCGCTTCTGGATGACGTGGCAGGGCTTGCGAGAGTTGCCGCAGCCTCTCTGGACGACATCGCTGGTCAAGCGGCGAAGGCGGGGGCGAAGGCAGCTGGGGTCGTCATCGACGATGCTGCGGTGACGCCGCGCTACGTCGTCGGCTTTGCCGCCGACCGCGAGTTGCCGATCGTGGGCAGGATCGCAATCGGATCGCTTCGGAACAAGCTGCTCATCCTGTTGCCCGTGGCCTTGGCACTGAGTGCTCTCGCGCCGTGGGCGATTACGCCGCTCCTCATGCTCGGGGGCGCGTACCTCTGCTATGAAGGCACTGAGAAGGTTTTCGAGGCGCTGGTACCGGGTGCGGCGCACGCTCACGAGGCCAAGCTCGCCCCGATCGCCGTCAACGCGCAGACGGTAGAGGACCAGAAGGTCGCAAGCGCGATCAAGACGGACTTCATCCTTTCAGCTGAGATCATGGCCATCACGCTTGCCGCTATCCCGGAGGGCGGCTTTGTCACTCGCGCGGCTGTGTTGGCGCTTGTCGCTGTCATCATCACGGTGGTGGTTTACGGCGGGGTGGCGCTGATCGTGAAAGCGGATGATGCCGGCGTGGCTCTCGCGGCGAACAGAACGGATTCCGCCATCGGTTCTGTCTCTAGAGCAATCGGTCGGGCCCTCGTCCTGGGCATGCCGGTGTTCCTGAAGTGCTTGTCGGTGGTCGGGACCGCAGCCATGATCTGGGTCGGCGGCGGCATCCTTGTGCACGGGCTGGAAGAGTACGGGTTCCCCGCCGTTGGTCATGCAATCCACCAGACCGCGGTTTATGTCGGCCACTTGGTCCCGTCTGCGGCCGGCACTATCGAATGGCTGATCACCGCCGTAGGCTCAGGCCTGGTTGGAATGGCTGTAGGGGCGGTTCTGATCCCAGTGACTGGTTTTGCGCTAGCTCCCGCCTGGAAGATGGCCCGAGAAGCGGTCCGCACGAGTCCAGCATAGCGTCGCCAGGCTGAACCGCTCCCTTTCGCAATACGGTCCAGTCCTGTCGCACCTCAAGGGGTTTACGATCATCACGTGATTCTGGGCGGGCCGGCTGGCCCGAAGAGGCCAGAGCTTTGGAGCTGCCCGACGTGGAGCAGAGTCGGAGACGCCCGCCTCAGATGACGCTAGCTCCTGGGTCGGGCACGACATGGTCCGCGTGCGCGGCAATGTCCCCCCGGTGAAGTACGAATTTCGGCCAGGCTGCTCGTACCGGTCGTTGGGAACACTATAGCGGGCAGGTTCAGTGTTACGGCAGAGGCCGCCGTTCATGTGTGCAGGGCGGTCTCGAGCTTGTCCTTCAGCTCGACCGCGAGATCGGCGGACAGGAGCACCGCAAAAGGGCGATCGTCGGGGGTGACGACCTCGATCGCGACGGCAAAGCCGCCATCGATCAGCTTCACCGATTCAACCGACGTGACCGAGATCACGCGCGGCGTCGCTTCTCCCATCGGTCCTCCCATACTCCGGAGAGTATCGCTTCAAAGCGCCGGCTTCAACGCCGGAGAGGCCGAGGCCGTCATCCTGAGCAGCAGCGCGAAATTGCCGAGATGCGGGCCTCGCTCGAGCGCCGCGGCGTGAAGGTCCGGCCGGTGGCGAGCGGCAGCATACACAGCGATGGAACTTGTTCCGCACCCGCCCGGCTCCGGATTTCGCGCCGGTGAGCCTTTCACAGGTCGCGTTGCGGGCAGAGCGGCGCCGGGCTGGCTGCGCCGGCCCGGCTGGGTGGTGCGGGCGGATGCTCGATGCTCGGCAGAGCCAGCCCTAGTTGAGCTCCAGGGGAGGACCGACGAGCATCAGGTTGTGGTCGGCCATGGCCCGCTCCACCTCGGCGGGCGAGGGCAGCGTGGGGCTCAGCGTCGTGCCGATGATGAAGTCCTCGAAGGCCCCCACCGGGGAGACCATGGTCAGGAGCGTGCCCGGCCCCTCGCCGACATGCGCCCAGCCATGCGGAATGTTGCGGGGCGCGAACAGCGTGTCGCCGGCGCCAAGCCGGTGCATCCGGCCATCCACCTCGAAGAGGAACGAGCCCTTGACGACGTAGAACCACTCGTCCTGGTCGAGATGGATGTGCCGCGGCGGGCCGCCCTTGCCCATGTCGCGGTGCTCGAACATGAGCACCTCCCCGCCGGTGTCCTTGCCCGATAGCTTGATCGACAGGGGAATGAGCCCCCAGATCATCCGCCCATTGTCGTCGAACTGGTCCTGGCCGGCCCGGACGGGAACGGCGGTCTGCATCACGTGAATGTTCATGGAGGCTCTCCATCGAGCCGCCTGTCGACCCGCGGCCGGGCGAGAAGCCTCCAGTCGAAGGCACGTGGCAGGTTTGGCTCGGGGACTTCTCTATGGCTCGGCCGTTTCGACGCGATTGCTTCCAATGTTGCTTGAATATGCGCGTTTGTAGACTTGTCGCCTGTGTAGCCTGAACTTTGGCTCGGATGACAATGCTGCAGCATAGCTCATCCCATTCGTGCCAGCTGCCATGTTCCCTGCGCCGTTGCAGCACGTGGCGAGAGCGCAGACTCCTCTCCCCGCGGCGGATTGACTCGGGCGAGGCATTGAGAACAAACTAGGAACAACGCCACCGCGAGACCCTTTCCGAGCAAGGCATGGAGCATGCCGGGCACAATGCCGCTTTGTCCGATCTGCGCCGCCGGATCGTCGCCCTGGACCGCTCGGCCCGGGCGCGGCGGCCCGCGATCGCTTTCGGGATCGAGGCGCTCGACGTGCACCTTCCCTGGGGCGGGCTGCCGCTCGGCACCCTGCACGAATTCGCCGAAAGCGGGCTCGAGGCCGAGCATGTTGCGGCGGCGACGCTTTTCATCGGCGGCTGCCTGGCGCGGCTCAAAGGGACGGTCCTCTGGTGCCTGCGCGGCCGCGACCTGTTCGCGCCTGCCCTCGCCTCGGTCGGGCTCCATCCCGACCGCGTCATCTATGTCGAGACCTGGAAGGATGCGGAGGTGCTGCCCGCCATGGAGGAGGCGCTCCGCCATGGCGGCCTCGCCGGGGTGGTGGGCGAGGTGGCGCACCTCTCGCTCGTCGCCTCCCGCCGGCTCCAGCTCGCGGCCGAGGGGTCGGGCGTGCCGGCCTTCGCACTCCGGCGCTGGCGCAACGATGCCGAGCGCGCCGCGGCGGGCGAGCCGAACGCCGCCTTCACCCGCTGGTGCATCGGCCCCGCCCCTTCCCCGCCGCCTGCCGTGCCCGGCCTCGCCCGTTCCCGCTGGCGCGTCGATCTCCTCCGCTGCCGCGGCGCCGAGCCGCATTCCTGGATACTCGAGGCCTGCGATGCCAAGGGTCGTCTCGCTCTTCCTGCCGACCTTCCCGACCGATCGGATCGCGAGGCTCGCCCGGCCGAAACGGGGCGAGGCGGCGGACGCGCCCTCCCCTTCGCGGCCGACCGTGACGGCGGCCCGCGAAGGCTCGCGGCGTCTGGTCGCGGCCGCCGATGAGGCTGCGCTCGCTCTCGGGCTCCGTCCCGGCCAGACGATCGCCCATGCACAGGCCTCCGTGCCGAACCTCCTCGTGGTCGAGGCGGAGCCGGAAGCCGATCGCGCCGCCTTGGGCGAACTCGCCCGCTGGTGCCTCCGCTACTCGCCGATCGTGCAGGCCGATCCGCCCGACGGGGTGGTGATCGACATCGAGGGCGCGGCGCACCTGTTCGGCGGCGAGGCGGGGCTCGTCCGCGATCTTCTCCGCCGCGTCCGGCGCTCCGGCTTTTCCGCGCATGCGGGGCTCGCAGACACGCCAGGCACCGCCTGGGCGATGGCGCGGTTCGGCGGCGGTGGGATCGTGCCGAGCGGCGGCGGCGCCAAAGCGGTCGCGCCCCTCCCCATCCCGAGCCTGCGGCTCGACCTCGAGACCTGCCGCGCGCTCGCGCTGCTCGGCGTCGAGCGGGTCGGCCAGCTCGCCGCCCTACCCCGGGCGCCCCTGACCCGCCGCTTCGGTCGCGCGCTGTTCGCGCGCTATGAGCGCGTGATCGGCCTCGCGCCCGATCCGCTCACCCCGATCGTGCCGCGGGACATCGCCCGCGTGTGGCGGGCTTTCCCCGAGCCGCTCGGCCACCTGGACGGGCTCGCGGCGGCCCTGGAGCACTTGGCGGGCGAGCTCTGCCGCGAGTTGGAGCGCCGCGGCGAGGGCCTGCGCCTGCTCGACGCGATCCTGCGCCGCGTCGATGGCCAGCCGATCGCGCTCCGGGTCGGCGCCTCGCTGCCGACGCGCGATCCGGCCCACTGCGTCCGGCTCGTCGGCGAGCGTCTCCAGACCGTCGACCCACGCTTCGGCATCGACGAGATGGCGCTCGTCGCCGCACGCGTGGAGCCGCTTCGCGAGCGCCAGGCCGAGGCGGTCGCGGCGCTGGATGCGGAGAACCGGGACGCCGCGGCGCTGGCACCGCTTGTCGACAGGCTGGGGGTGCGGCTCGGCGCCGAGCGCGTCTTCCGGGCAGCGCCCGTCGAGAGTCGAGTGCCCGAGCGCTCGGTGAAGCGCGTGCCGGCGCTCGCGCCGGTGACGGGCTTTTCATGGCCGGATGCCCTACCGCGCCCCTCCCGCATCATCGACCCGCCGGAGGAGGTGCAGGCGATGGCGCTGCTGCCGGACTATCCGCCCCGGAGCTTCGTGTGGCGCCGCGTCCATTACCGGGTGGCCTCGGCCGACGGCCCCGAGCGGGTGCACGGCGAATGGTGGGTCTCGGACGCCGAGACGGCAGAGCTGCGCGACTATTACCGCGTGGAGGACGAAAAGGGCCGCCGCTTCTGGCTCTTCCGCAACGCACCCGCTCCCGAGGGTACGCGCTGGTGGCTGCACGGGCGTTTCGCCTGAGTCTGGAGCAGCGTGTTGCGTATGATCCCCGAGCTCCAGGTCACGACCCATTTCTCCTTCCTGCGCGGAGCGTCCTCGCCGGAGGAGCTGTTCGCGGCCGCCGCGCTGCTCGACATTCCGGCGCTCGGGATCGTCGATCGCGGCTCGCTCGCCGGGATCGTGCGCTGCTGGGAGGCCGCGAAGACGACCGGCGTGCGCATGATCGTGGGCACGCGGCTGGACCTCGTCCGGGATCACACGCGCCTGAGGCCGGGCGACGAGGTGCCGGCATCCGAGCGGGGTCCCTCGCTCCTCCTCTACCCGACCGACCGTGCCGCCTATTCGCGCCTGACCCGCCTGCTCTCGCTCGGCAAGGCGCGCGCCGGAAAAGGCGGGTGCTTCCTGGGCTGGGACGATGTTGGCGAGTGGAGCGAGGGCCAGCATGCGATCCTGCTCACGGACCGGCCGGACGAAGCGCTCGCGGCCGACCTCGCGCAGCTGCGCGCCATCTTCGGGCGGCGCGCCTCCTGCGCGCTGACCCGCCGCTTCCGCCCTGACGACGGGCTGCATCTCGACGGCATCGCGGCCATGGCGGCCGCCGCCCGGGTGAAGACGGTCGCGATCGGGGACGTCCTCTACCACTCGGAGGATCGGCGCATCCTGCAGGACGTCGTCACCTGCATCCGGCTCGGCCTCAGGATCGAGGAGGCCGGCTTTCAGCTCGAGCACCACGCCGACCGGCACCTCAGGAGCCCGGCCGAGACGGAGCGGCTCTTTTCCCGCTACCCGGAGGCGATCGCGCGCGCCGCCGAGATCGCGGATTCCTGCCGCTTCGACCTCGGCGAGCTGCGCTACCAGTATCCGTCCGAGGTGGTGGAGCCCGGCTCGACCGCGCAGGAGACGCTCGAGCGCCTCACCTGGGAAGCGGCCCTCGCCCGCCATGGCGGCGCCGTACCGGAGCGGCTCGATGCCCAGATCCGGCATGAGCTCACCCTCATCCGCGAGCTCGACTACGCACCCTACTTTCTCACCGTCCATGCGATCGTTCGTGCCGCCCGCGCCATGGACCCGCCGATCCTCTGCCAGGGTCGCGGCTCCGCCGCGAACTCGGTCGTCTGCTACATGCTCGGCATCACCTCCATCGATCCGATCGAGCAGGAGCTCCTCTTCGAGCGCTTCGTGTCGATGGAGCGGCGCGAGCCGCCGGACATCGACGTCGATTTCGAGCACGAGCGGCGCGAAGAGGTGATCCAGTGGGTGTACAACACCTATGGCCGCCACCGCGCCGCGCTCTGCGCCACCGTCATCCGCTACGGCGCGCGCGGCGCCGTGCGCGAAGTCGGCAAGGTGTTGGGGCTGCCAGAGGACGTGACGGCGGCGCTCGCCGGCCTCGTCTGGGGCTGGAGCCGCGACGGCGTCGGCGAGAAGGAGGCTGCCGCGCTCGGCCTGAATCTCCAGGACCGGCGCCTGCGCCTGACGCTGGAGCTCGCCCGCGAGCTCATCAACACGCCGCGTCACCTCTCGCAGCACCCGGGCGGCTTCGTCCTCACCGAGGAGCGGCTCGACGACCTCGTCCCCATCGAGCCGGCAGCGATGGAAAATCGGCAGGTCATCGAGTGGGACAAGGACGACATCGACGCACTCAAGTTCATGAAGGTCGACGTACTCGGCCTCGGCATGCTCGGCTGCATGCGGCGCGCCTTTGACCTTTTGGAGGAGGTCACGGGCGAGACGCACGACCTGTCGACCGTGCCGGGCGACGACGAGCGGACCTACAGGATGATCCAGAAGGCTGACACGCTCGGCACCTTCCAGATCGAGAGCCGGGCGCAGATGGCCATGCTGCCGCGCATGAAGCCCAAATGCCTCTACGACCTCGTCATCCAGGTCGCGATCGTGCGGCCCGGCCCGATCCAAGGCGACATGGTCCACCCCTACCTGCGCCGGCGCGAGGGACGCGAGCCTGTCGAATATCCGACCGACGCTCTCAAGCGCGTGCTGCAGAAGACGCTCGGCGTGCCGCTCTTTCAGGAGCAGGCAATGCGGGTCGCGATCGAATGCGCGGGATTCACGGCCGGCGAGGCCGACCAGCTCCGCCGCGCCATGGCGACCTTCAAGCTCACGGGAAAAGTGTCGCTGTTCCGGGACAAGCTCGTCACCGGCATGGTCCGGAACGGCTACACGCCCGAGTTTGCCGAAAAGACCTTCAAGCAGCTCGAGGGTTTTGGCTCATACGGCTTTCCGGAAAGCCACGCCGCCTCCTTCGCGCTCATCGCCTACGCGTCGGCCTGGGTGAAGTGCCACCACCCGGACGTCTTCCTCGCTGCGATCCTCAACTCGCAGCCGATGGGGTTTTACGCGCCCGCCCAGCTCGTCCGCGATGCGCGGGCGCATGGCGTCGAGGTCCTCCCGCCGGATGTGAATTTCTCGGGTTGGGACACGCGGTTAGAGGCGCAATCGTACCCTTCCCCCTTGAGGGGAAGGTGGCCCGAGCGCAGCGGAGGGCCGGATGGGGGTGCGGGCGCGGCTCTTCCCTCGCTTTCACCCCCACCCCTAGCCCCTCCCCTCAAGAGGGAGGGGAAGCGCACCCTCCTCCCCGTACGCCTCGGCCTGCGCCTCGCTCGCGGCCTCTCCAACGAGCATGGCGCCCGCATCGTCGCGGCGCGGGGAGAGCATCCCTATGTCTCGATCGAGGAGCTGTGGCGGCGCGCCGGCGTGCCGGTCGCGGCGCTCACCCGGCTCGCCGAGGCCGACGCCTATGGCTCGCTGAAGCTCAACCGGCGCGACGCGCTCTGGGCCATCAAGGCCCTGTGGGACGATCCCCTGCCCCTCTTCGCCGCGGCGGATCAACGCGAAAACCGGCTCGCGCCGGAGATCGCCGAGGACCCGGTCGCGCTCACGCCCATGAGCGAGGCCCGCAACGTCGTCGAGGACTACCGCTCGCGCGGCCTGTCGCTGCGGAAGCATCCGGTCAGCTTCATGCGCGACGACCTCGCTCGCCGCGGCGCCGTGCCCTGCTCGGCGCTCAAAATTATGCGCTACGGGAGGCGGGTGACGGTCGCGGGGCTCGTCCTCGTGCGGCAGAAGCCCGGCTCGGCCAAGGGCGTCATGTTCATCACAATCGAGGACGAGACGGAGGTCGCGAACCTCGTGATCTGGCCCTCGCTCTTCGAGCGCCAGCGCCGGCTCATCCTGTCGGCCGGCATGATGGCAGTGCGCGGCAAGGTGCAGCGCGAGGGCGACGTGATCCACGTCGTGGCCGACCAGCTCACCGACCTCTCCGACATGCTGCGCCGGGTCGGCGATCGCCCGGACGACGAGGCTTTCCCGCTCCGCACTGGGCGCGGCGACGAGGCGAAGCATGGCGGCTCGCCCGACCAGCGCGACGACAAGGCTTTGAGGCGCCATCCTGCGGCCACCGAGCCGGGTGACACTGCCCTTGGCCGCAAGCCGCGCGACATCTATATCCCGGACCTGCGCCTCGGGTCGGGCATCAAGATTCCGACCCGGGATTTCCGGTGAAAGAAGGCGCCTTCAAAATTCACCTTTCGGACGCTACATTGTTGCGAACGGGAGCGTCTCGCTCCTGCAATCCGAGGACCTGCGCATGGCTCTGCCACGCATGAAAGTCGTCACCCTGACCGACGCTGCCGCAAACCGGGTTCGGGACATCATGTCCCGGTCGGAAAAGCCCATCGCCGGGCTCCGCGTCGGCGTGAAGAACGGTGGCTGCGCCGGCATGTCCTACACGATGGAATATGCCGACGAGGTGCGTCCGACCGACGAAGTCGTCGAGGACAAGGGCGTGAAGGTCCTCATCGACCCGAAGGCGATCCTGTTCCTGCTCGGGACCGAGATGGACTTCCAGACCACGAAGATCTCCTCAACCTTCGTGTTCAACAACCCGAACCAGACATCCGCCTGCGGGTGCGGCGAGTCGGTCGCGATCACGCCCGTCCAGATCCCGCCAGCCGGAGCCCCAGCGGCCTAGGGCCCCTTCGGCTCGTCCTTGCGCAGGCGCGCCAGCGCCGCGAAAGGCGAGGCACTCTCAGGGGACGGATTAGAGTTCTCCGCCTCAAACTCCACCCCAGGCTTGCGCGGATAGGGATCGAGGCCGAGCGCCAGGAACTCGGCCGTGATCGCCCCGAGATCGATGCGGTCGCCCACCAGTTCCTCCGGGGCATCCGGATCCACCTCGATCTCCTCCCCCGATTCGACCTCCCGCTCCCCTTCTAATGGAGCCCGGAAGGACACCTCGACTTCCTCGTCGAGCTCGGACGGAAACTCTTCCAGCGTCACCACGCAGGTCTGCACGATCGAGGCTTTCAGCCGTCCGGTCACATGAACCCGGGCCGGGCTTCCGGTCACGTGCAGGCGCGCCGAGAGGCTGTTGATCGCCGGCAGATCGAGGTCCTTCGCGAGCGCGGCGCGCTCCTCCGGATTCGCCTCGACGGCCACCTCAGTCCCGCGCGACGGGAGCTGGGCTACGGAAAACGGCCGCGAGAGCGGCCCGACGCTGTCCGCGATCATGAGTTCGCCTCCGCTGGCTCGATCCGGTCCGCCTCCGCTACTCCGGCGAAGGCTGGACCCGACAGGATGCCGTCGAGATCGGATTGAGCCAGCCTCTCCTCGCTTGCGATCACGAGGGCGGCAAAGCGGCGCAGAGGCGTCGCGTCGAGCACGAGACGCTCCGCAATCTCGGCCGCGAGGCCCTCGACGTCGTGCGCCTCGATAAGGGCGTCGTATTTGAAGGTGCGGTCGAAGAAGGCGCCGGCGAGCTTCTTCATCCGCTTCGGCACGCCGAAATCGCCGATCCCCATCTCGCGAAGCGCGATTTCCAGATGGGCGAAGAGCGCGTCCACGAGCTCCTGTGCGACATCCTCCGCGGGCGGGGGCAATTGCCGCAGGCGCCTGAGAACGACAAGCGCGTGCAGGGTCAGAGCCTCGAACCTGCCCTCGATCGTATCAGGGAGGACGCCATCCACATAAAGCTCGGTGCGCCTGGATGCCGCCACCACGTGGGCATGGAGAGCCTCCACGAGCTCCCGTCCCTTATTCTTTCGCTTGAACCCGAACATGCTCTCCACCGAGCCCGAAGCCCGACGCCTTGTCAAAGCCATAACCGACCGGTAGCTCACGCGCCGCGGAGAAATGCGGCGAACGCCGCGAGAGGGGGATTCATGCGGCTGCGGAGCACGGGCTTCGTTGGACGGATCGTCGGAGCGACGATCCTGGGCTTGGCTCTGTCGGGCTGCATGGTCGGCGAGGACATCCATCACGGCTATGTGCTGGACGAGCGCGCCCTCGCCCAGGTGAAGCCGGGCATGTCGGCCGAGCAGGTCCTACAGATCATGGGTACCCCCTCGACCGTCTCCACCGTCGGCAACAAGAGCTGGTACTACATCAGCCAGGTGAAGTCCCGGACGCTCCACTTCATGGGCGAGAGCGTGAAGGATCAGCGCGTCACCGCGATCTACTTCAACAACGGCCTCCGCGTGGAGCGCACCGCGCTGTACGGACTCCAGGACGGCAAGGTTTTCGACTTCATCTCCCGACGCACGGAAGCGGGCGGGCAGGAAGCGAATTTCGTCAGCCAGCTGTTCCGCGGGCTCGGCACCTTCATCCCGAACAGCTGAAACCACACGTCTTCCAGGCGGCTCGGCATTTCGTCGAGTCGCGTGGAACGGCAAGGCGCGACCTCAGTTCCGTAGTGCGTCGAACCGAGAACACGACGCTATCCGGCTCGAGGAGGTCCATGCCGTCTGCCGAATGGAAGATTCCCCGCGCTGCCCAGCCGCGGCCCGACGATTACGCCTTCGATCTCGACCGAGCGCTCGGGGCCGTGATGGCCCTGAGCTCTATCATCCCGAATGATGCCTTCACGGCCGATACGCTCGGCACGGAGCGCGCCGGGAATGCCGTTCTGATCCGCGAGAACGGGCTCATTCTGACGATCGGCTATCTGATCACGGAAGCGAGCACGATCTGGCTTTCGCTCAACGACGGCCGCGTCATCGAGGGCGACGTTCTCGGCTACGATCCGGAGAGCGGGCTCGGGCTGGTCCAGGCCCTCGGCAAACTCGGCATCCCTCCCCTGCCGCTCGGGTCCTCGGCCGACGTGAACGTCGGCGACAAGGTCGTCGTCGCAGGTGCCGGCGGGCGGGCGCGCTCGGTCGCGGCGCGCGTGATCGCCAAGCAGGAATTCGCCGGGTACTGGGAATACCTGCTGGACGAGGCGATCTTCACCAGCCCGCCCCACCCGCATTGGGGCGGCACGGCCCTTATCGGGGCCAAGGGCGAACTGCTCGGCATCGGCTCGCTACAACTCCAGCAGGAGCGCGGCGGCACGGAGGAGAACCTCAACATGATCGTGCCGATCGATCTGCTGAAGCCGGTCCTCGAACCGATGCTGAGGACCGGCACGCCTCGCGCGAGGGTGCGGCCGTGGCTCGGGTTCTACGCGACCGAGGTCGACGGGCGCGTGGTGATCGCGGGGCTCGCCGATGGCGGCCCGGCGGAAACGGCCGGGCTGCAGGTCGGCGACATCGTCATGGCGGTCGCCGGCGAGGAGGTCGAAGCGCTGGCGGACCTATACCGCCGGGTCTGGGCGATCGGCGAGGCCGGGGTCGAGGTGCCGTTGCGGATTCAGCGCATGGGCCGGGTGCACGAGATCACGCTCGTCTCGACCGATCGTAACCGGCTGCTGAAACGCAAGATCCTGCACTAGAGCCGGGCGGGAGCGCCCTATTGCACCCGCTCCAGCGCCAGCGCAACGCCCTGGCCGACGCCGACGCACATCGTGGCAAGCCCAAGCTTGCCGCCGCGGCGGTTCAGTTCCTGCACGACGTCGGTCGCGATGCGTGCCCCCGACATGCCGAGCGGGTGCCCGAGCGCGATACCCCCGCCATTCGGGTTCACATGCTCGGCATCATCCGGCACGCCAAGTTGCCGGAGGGACGCAAGGACCTGGGACGCGAAGGCCTCGTTCAGTTCGATGAGGTCGAAGTCGGAGATTTTGAGCCCGAGTCGCTCCATCAGCTTCTCGGTCGCCGGCACCGGCCCGATCCCCATGATGCGCGGCGGCACGCCAGCCGAGGCAAGGCCGAGGATGCGGGCGCGAGGCGTCAGGCCATGGCGGTTCACGGCGGCCTCTGAGGCCAGGATCACGGCAGCCGCGCCATCGTTCACGCCTGACGCATTCCCGGCGGTGACGCTGCCGCCGGCCCTGATTGGCTTCAGCTTCGCGAGCGCCTCCGCGGTCGTATCGGGGCGGAGATGCTCGTCCCTATCGACCCGGACGACGTCGCCCTTGCGGCCCGGAATCTCGACCGCGACGATCTGGGACGCAAAGACCCCGTCCGCCTGGGCACGGCCGGCGCGCTGCTGCGAGCGCAGCGCGAAGGCGTCCTGGTCGGATCGGCTGACCTGGAACTCCTCCGCCACGTTCTCGGCGGTGTCCGGCATCGAGTCGACGCCGTATTGCTGCTTCATCAGCGGATTGATGAAGCGCCAGCCAATGGTGGTGTCGTAGGTCTCGGCCGAGCGCTGGAAAGCCTGAGTGGCCTTGCCCATCACGAACGGCGCACGCGTCATCGATTCCACGCCGCCTGCTATGCAGAGATCCGCCTCGCCGGCCTTGATGGCGCGGGCCGCCGCGCCGATCGCGTCGAGCCCCGAGGCGCAGAGCCGGTTGATCGTCGCGGCCGGAGTGGAGTCCGGAAGGCCGGCGAGCAGCGCGGCCATTCGGGCGACGTTGCGATTGTCCTCGCCGGCCTGGTTGGCGCAACCGAAGACGACCTCATCGACCGCCTCCGCGATGCCGGGCTGACGCCGGACGAGCTCGCGGATGGGGACCGCGGCGAGATCGTCCGTCCTCACCGGCGCGAGCCCACCGCCATAGCGTCCAATCGGCGTACGGACGGCGTCGCAGACGAAGACTTCAGCCATGTTCCCGGTCCCTGTTGGCGCCTCGGTGCATCATTCGGCCGCCATCCGCGGCTGCGCCGGGCCAGTCTGCTTGTAGGCTGCCCCGGGCCACAGGGCCGGAGCGGCGCGTGCATATTGCGGCGGGCGGGGCACCTCGGCCCCGAGGACCTGCGCGGCCGTCCAGGGCCAGTGCGGCTCATCGAGAACCGTCCGCGCGAGAGCCACCATGTCGGCCTGCCCGGAGGCGACCACCTCCTCCGCCTGTTCGGGAGTGACGATCAGGCCGACGCTCCAGACCGGAATACCGACCCGGCGCTTCACCTCGGCCGCGAACGGCACCTGGTAGCCGGGCCCGATCTGGATCTTGGCGTTGAGCGCGATGCCGCCGCTCGTCACGTCCACGTAGTGGCAGCCGCGCCGCTTCAGCTCAGAGGCGAACGCCACCGCCTCCTCCACATCGATCCCGCCCTCGATCCAATCGGAGCCGGTGATGCGGGCGCCGAGGGCAACCTCCGGCGGGCAGACCGCCTTCACGGCCTCGAAGGCGCGGAGCGGGAACCGCATCCGGTTCTCCAGGCTGCCGCCATACTCGTCCGTGCGCCGGTTCGAGACGGGCGAAAGGAACTGGTGCAGCAGATAGCCATGCGCTGCGTGGAGTTCGACCGCCTCGAAACCGAGACGCACCGCGCGCTGAGCCGTGGCCGCGAACGCTGCCACCATGCGGTCGATGTCCTCGGAAGTGGCTTCGCGCGGCGTGTGCCAGCCCTCGGCGAAGGGAATGGCGGAGGCGGAGATCGTCTCCCAGGGATCCGCGTCGGCAGCGAGTGCGCGGCCGCCCTCCCAAGGAACCTGCGCGGACGCCTTCCGACCCGCATGCGCGATCTGGATGCCGAGCCTGGCCGATCCGTGCTTGCGGCAAAACCCGAGTACCCGGTGCAGGGCGGCCTCGTTCTCGTCGTTGTAGAGCCCGAGATCCCCATGGGTGATCCGCCCGATCTCCTCGACGGCCGTCGCCTCGAGGACGAGCAGCCCCGCGCCGGACATCGCAAGCGAGCCGAGATGGACGAGATGCCAGTCGTTCGCGTCGCCATGGATCGCGCTGTACTGGCACATCGGCGAGATCACGATCCGGTTGGGGAAGTCCTGACCCCCCAATCGGATGGGCGAAAAAAGCTGGCTCATCAACGTGTCCTGGTGAGAGGGTTCAATGAGCCTGAGCGAGGGTCGTTGCCGAGCATCAGATGCAACGCCCGCCGTCAACCGTGAGCACGGCGCCGGTGACCATCTCAGCCTCGTCCGAGCAGAGGAAGAGCGCGGAATTGGCGATATCCTGCGGGGTCGAGAGCCGCCCCCACGGGATCGAAGCCTGGAAGGCCGCACGCTTCTCGGGCGTATCCTCGCCCATGAAGCTTGCGAGCAGCGGCGTTTCGCCTGCGACGGGCGCTATGGCGTTCACGCGGATCTTGTCCGGCGCGAGCTCGACCGCCATCGACTTCGACATCAGGTTCACCGCGCCCTTCGAGGCATTGTACCAGGTGAGGCCCGGCCGCGGCCGGATACCCGCCGTGGAGCCGATGTTGAGGATGACGCCGTGCCCGCGCTCGCGGAAATGGGGCACCACGGCCTGCGCGAAAAGATAAATCGATTTCACGTTCACCGCGAACACGCGGTCGAACTCCTCCTCGCTCACCTCCAGCATCGGCCGGTTGCGGTGGGTCGTGCCGGCGTTGTTGACCAGGATGTCGAGCCCGCCGAGCCCCTTGATCGCCTCCTGCGTGATGCGCGCCACATCCGCCGAATCCGCCACGTCGCAGCGGAAAGCCGCCGCAGCGGGGCCGAACGCCTCAGCCGCCCGCTTCACGGCCTCCTCGTTGATGTCCAGGAGCGCCACGAGGGCTCCCTCGCGGATGAAGGTTTCGGCGATGCCGTAGCCGAACCCCTGCGCGGCGCCGGTGACGATCGCGGTTCTGTTGCGGAGCCTCAAGAACGTTTCCTTCCTGTGATTGTCAGCCGTGGTTGAGCACGATCGTCTTCGAGGCCGAGAACTCGTAGAGCGCCTCGAACCCCTTTTCGCGGCCATGGCCGGATTTCTTCACGCCCCCGAAGGGCAGTTCGATGCCGCCCCCAGCGCCGTAGCCGTTCACGAAGACCTGGCCGCAGCGCATCGCGCGGGCAACCCGCATCGAACGCCTCGCGTCCCCCGTCCAGACACCGGCCACGAGGCCGTACGGCGTGCCATTGGCGAGCCGGATCGCGTCGGTCTCGTCATCGAAAGGAATAAGCGAGAGAACCGGGCCGAAGACCTCCTCGACTGCGAGGTCGTTGGCGCGCGGGACGGGCCCGAAGAGGGTCGGCTTCACGTAGAAGCCACCGGCCGGAGCATCGGCGACGACCTGCCCTTCCCCGAGCACCGGGACACCCGCGTCCCGAGCCGTCGCGACGAAGCGCTCGACGCGCGCCTTCTGGCCGGAATTGACCATGGGCCCGAGATCGAGGTCGCGGTCATGCGGGCCAGCCTGAACCTTGGCAAACAGCTCCGCGACGCGCGAGGCGACCTCGTCATAGGCGCGGCGCTCGACCAGCACGCGGCTGCCGGCGGAACAGGTCTGGCCGCCATTCTGGATGATCGCTTTCACCAGCACTGGCGCGGCGGCCTCGAGATCCGCGTCGCCGAAAACGAGCTGGGGCGACTTGCCGCCGAGTTCGAGCGTGCAGCCGATATGGTTGCGGCCGGCGGCGGCCTGGACGAGCGTCCCGACTTCCGGACTGCCGGTGAACGATACGAAGTCGATGCCGGGATGGCCAGCAAGGGCTGCCCCGGCCTCCTCTCCGAGTCCCGAGACGACGTTCAGCGCGCCTTCCGGGAAGCCGACCTCGAGCGCGAGTTCCGCGATCCGGATCAGGCTCAACCCCGCATCCTCGGCGGGCTTGGCAACGCATGCGTTGCCGCAGGCGAGCGACGCCCCGACGGAACGCCCGAAGATCTGCATCGGGTAATTCCAGGGCACGATGTGGCCGGTGACACCGTGCGGGTCGCGGATAACCGCTACCGTGTAGCCATTCAGGAACGGAATTGTCTCGCCATGCACCTTGTCGGCGGCCGTTCCGTAGAACTCGAAATAGCGCGCGGCGGCGACCGCATCCGCTCGCCCTTGCGAGAGCGGCTTGCCCGTGTCGCGCGATTCCAGCTCCCCGAGTTCATCGGCAAGGGCCGCAATCGCGTCGCCGAGCTTCACGAGCAGCCGGCCGCGCTCGGTCGCGGTCAGTCTTCCCCAGGACCCCTCGAACGCGGCGCGCGCAGTCCGGACGGCAATGTCTACGTCGCCCGCCCCGGACCGGGCGATTGCCGCGAATGGTTGGCCATCGGAGGGGCAGAGCACGTCGATGGTCCGCCCGTCGGCTGCCCCGCGCCGCTCCCCGCCGATCAGGTTCAGCCACAGGGGACGGGCTTGCGTCAGTCCTGGTGGAACGGGCTGGTTCATCGCGGCCTCCCGGCGGAGCGAGCCGCCTGTCGCAAGCGGTTCTGCGAGCCTCCGAAGCCGCCGTCAATCGCCGGGATCATGCGATCTACGCCCAGGCGGGATTGATCGGAGCTGCCGGATCGGTCACCCTGAGTTCCGAATCGGACAAAGTCGGACCAACCGACCCGACCGGCCAGCAGGCCGGCACACGCATTCCCGGGGGCAGCGGGAGGCGGACCGATGACCCATGCGCACGTGAACCGATCGATCGCCCTCATTGTCGAGGACGATACCGCTCAGAGCGAGCTTGGGGCAGTCATGCTCGAGGAACTCGAACTCACCGTTCGGCAGGTCCAGACTGCAGAGGATGCGATCGAGCATCTGCGAAGCAAGAGCGGCGAGGTCACCGTGCTCGTAGCTGACGTGAATCTTCCCGGGCCGATGGACGGGGTCTCGCTCGCCCGCAGCGTCTCCGTGCTCTGGCCAGGGATCAGCGTGATCGTGACGTCTGGCGATCCCGGCGAGCGCCTGGGCGACCTGCCGGAAAGCTGCGTCTATGTGCCGAAGCCATGGCGTCCGCTGGACATCGTGACAGCCGCCGAGCGCGCGTCCCGAGCGGACCATTCCATCCACGCAGTCCACCTCTGACGCGCAGCTTCGCCGAACGCGCGGGCCACGCCCGAGCCCGCGCTGACCGTCCCGCATTGCAGACCAATCCGCCTCGGAAGACCCGGGGTTGCTGCGTCTCGATGCGGACAGGCTCAGGTTGCCGTGAGGCAGTTCAGCAACACCCTGAGTAGAGGGTCAACGTAGGCCCGTCCACTTTACGAATCATTAGAGGTTGAATGGTCGAGTTGAGAGATCGTCAACGTTTGGAGCAATCGCCGACGCCCTGACTCATCCTAGTCGCCCGGCATCCGCATTGCTTCGAGCACATGGTTTCGAGGTTCGACGTGAGCAGACCAGTCACCGTTCTCCTCGTCGCGAGCGATGGGCTGACCCGCCAGATCACCGCAAACGGGCTCACCATGTACGGCTACGAGCCGCTGATTGCCCGGGACGGCGCCGAAGCGATGAAGATCCTGGAAGGCGAGAAGCGCATCAACGTGCTGGTCGTCGATGCCGATCTCGGCGGTGACGTCAGCGGACTTGCGGTCGCAAAAGCCGCCCGCCTCATCAACCCGCGCATCGACGTGATCTACGCCTCCCGCGCCCCCCATCGCATTCCGGATGAGGCGAAGGTGAAGGGCGCGCCCTCCATCCGCACCCCTTACCAGCCGCAGCAGATCGTGGGCATGATCGGCGAGCTCCGCTACCGCATGCCGTCCGACGGGATCGACCGCCGCGTCGCCTGACGGGCCGGATACCCGCTGCTCGCAGGGGCCAGCTACTAGGCCTCCCCCCGCCGAACCGTTCGGCCGCGAGCTCGAGCAGGTTCAGGCCTTTGCGAGCAGCAAGACAACCCCAAGCACAGTCGCCGCGATCCCGGCGAGCAGCCGGGCATGCAGGATTTCGCCCCGAAGAAGCACGGTGCTGAAAGCAAGCGTGAAGAGCGGGTAGATGGCAACCAGCGGAGCGACCACGCTGACGCGGCCGATCGCCAATGCCGAGTAGAGCAGGAGCACCGACGCGCCGTTCAGGAGACCGACGCAGGCGAAGAGGGGCATGGCGCGGGGTTCCGGCAGGAGCAGCCGACCGCGCCCGAGCACTAGCGACACGCCGAGCATGACGGAGGCGGAAGCCGCGTAGCTGATCACCGTTGCGGCGAGCGGCTCCGGCCAGAAGGCGAGGCCGAGCTTCATCACCGGCTGGACGGTGCCGCGGATGATCGCGGCCGCGAGGGGCACGGCGAGCGCTGCGGCGGTCCAGCGTCTCGCCTCCAACTTCCCCGGGATCGACAGGAGCGCGACCCCGCCGAGAATGCACGCAAGACCTAGCGCGCTCTGGACCGTCAGGTGATCTCCCAGAATGAGAATGCCGAATGTGACGGCGAAGAGCGGTGTCGCGTTTCCGAGCGCGCCGGCGAGGTTGGGCCCGAGCAGGCGGTTGCCCTGGAAGGACAGAAGCGTGACCGCGACCGGGAAGAAGAGACCGGTTCCGGCGAAGATCGCAGCGGCGCGAGGGTCCGAGTTGGCGGGATCCAGGCGCGCCACCCCGATGAGGCAGAGGACGAATGCCGTCGTCGGCAGGCTGACCGTCGCCCCTGCAAGGACGGACTGGCCCCGCAGGCCGATCTGGGCGAGCACCAGCGCCAGCGCGTAACAGGCAGCCGAGGCGAGCGCCGTCACAGCGACCATCGCGCCCTACCTCTGCTATGCATCCGCGAGCCCGGTTCCAAAACTTTCCCCGTGAGTTTGGTCGCCGATCCGGCTCGCTGCGCGTTACCAGTCCCGCCACAAAGCCCACCAGCCAGGGAAGCCGATGACGGACCTGAGAAAGCACTTCATCGTCGAACCCGGTACGAAGGTCGACCTTTCTCGCATCGACCCGGGCGACACATCGCGCGTCGGGGACAAGGAGGGCGCGAAGGCTCGACTCGAGGAAGACGCCGTCGAGATCGACAGGCTGCAGGACCGGCTTTTCGCCGAGGGCCAGCACGCGCTTCTGATCATCTTGCAGGGGATGGACACGAGCGGAAAAGACGGCACGATCCGAGCCGTGTTCCGCGCCACCGGTCCGGCTGGCGTGCTCGTGAAGGCGTTCAATCGGCCGACGCCGGAAGAGCTCGCCCACGACTTCCTCTGGCGGATCCACCGAGCCTGCCCGCAGCGTGGTACGATCGGCATCTTCAACCGCTCGCAGTATGAGGACGTGCTGGTAGGGCGCGTCCGAAAGCTCGCGCCGAAGGAGGTGATCGAGCACCGCTACAACCAGATAAACGCCTTCGAGGACCTGATCGCGAGTTCGACCAAGGTCCTGAAATTCATGCTCCACATCTCGAAAGAGGAGCAGGGCGAGCGCCTAAAAGCCCGGCTTGACGACCCGAAGAAGCATTGGAAGTTCGATCCCGGCGATCTCGAGGACCGCAAGCTCTGGGACGATTACATGAACGCCTATGAGCAGGTGCTCTCGCGCTGCTCCACCGAGGTCGCGCCTTGGTATGTCATCCCGAGCGACAGGAAATGGGCGCGCAACGCCGCCATCGCGTCGATCGTACGCCGTACGCTGGAAGAGTTGGATCCGAAGTATCCTCAGCCGACGTGGGACCCGAACGAGTTCAAGGTGACCTGAGCCGCCCGACGGCGCCCCCTTCGTTGGGACCACCAAAGGACAGGCATGGCATACGCGATCATCAAGCTCGACCCGAAGCACGAGGGCTGGTCCAACTTCTCGATCGCAACGGTCCGTACCCCGGACGGCGAGGAGATCCGGCGCGAGATCGAGGACCACGGCCGGGCCGTGGCTGTCCTGCCCTACGACCCGGAGCGCCGCCTCGCCATGATGGTCCGGCAGTTCCGCACCCCGGTCCTGCATGCCGGGGGAGAACAGGACTTGCTCGAGTGCCCGGCCGGGCTTCTCGACGGCGATAATCCGGCGGAGGATGCTCGCCGCGAGGCGGAGGAGGAGGTTGGCCTGCGTCTGAAGCACTTGGAGCCCGTCTCGACGGTCTGGTGCATGCCGGGTATCTCGACCGAACGGATCCATCTCTTTCTTGCGTCTTATTCCGCGGCAGATGCCCAGGGCGAGGGCGGGGGGCTCGCGGACGAGCACGAGAACATCACCAAGGTGGAGACGCCGCTCGGCGAGCTTGCCGCGATGGCCGACGACGGACGGCTCGACGACATGAAGAGCCTGCTGTTGGTGCAAACGCTGAGATTGCGCCGACCGGAGCTGTTCCAGAGCTGAGTCGGCCCTGGGCGACAGGGTTGTGTGGCATACCGGCCACGCCGCTTGGCAAAAACGTGTCAATCCCCAGGCACGGCTTAGGGATAACGGCAGCCTCGCCCCTTTCCGGCCCGATTTCGTCCTGACGGTCCGGATCGCACGTATTACGGTGAATGAATGGTTCGTTTCGCCCTCCTCGGCTGCGCTGCGGCCGGGCTCGCCCTCTCCGCCCCTGCCCATGCTCAGGATGCGGAAGTGCTGCCCTCAACCGTTGCCGGTGAGGCAAAGCCCACGATCGCCAAGCCGAAGCCCGTGATCCGCAAAGTCAGCGTGCTGCCGCCGGCCCGGCCCTCGGACGAGAGCGACGGAATTTCCGCTATCATCGAGGCGGCCCCTGATCAGGCCGCGGCCCTAATCATCCCCGGTTCCGAGGCTCTCGTTTCGGCTCAGTTTCGGCCAGTTGCCGCTGCCGCCTCTGTCGCGGCCCCGATGAAGGTCGCCGCCGTCACGACGCTGCCGCCGCTTCGTCCGTCCTTCTTGCCCGCCAGCCCCCAGCCGGACGCCCCGCCCGCGACCGCCTCGCCCGAAGTTCCCGCGCAGCAGGCCACGACCGCCACGAGCCAGGCATTCGCCGCCCCGATCCCGCCATCCCGGCCTGATTTCACCGAAACGCCTGCACCCGAGCTCATCGTGGCGGCCGTGCTGCCGCCGGAACGACCGGTCTTCGCGACCGAAGTGGAGCCGGTGCAAACGGGCGCGTTGCCGGATCCGGTGCAGCCTTCCCAAGCGCAGCAGCCGCGTTCGCTCTTCGGAGCCCTGTTCGGAAACCTCTCACCCCAGCCCGCTCCTGCCGCCGTTGAGGCCCCGGTCGTCATCCGGACGGGGCGTGACTTTCTCGACGAGCGGATCGCCCATCACGCGAAGCTCAACGAGGTGCCCCCGGCCCTCGTCCACCGGGTCGTCGTCCGGGAGAGCAAGTACAACCCGCGCGCCGTCGGGCGTGGCGGCGCGCTCGGCCTCATGCAGATCAAGCACGCCACTGCGCGCGGGCTTGGCTATGATGGACCGGCCATGGGCCTCCTCGACGCTGAGACGAACCTGACATATGCCGTGAAGTACCTGGCGGGCGCCTATCGGCTTGCGGATGGCAGCTTCGACCGGGCCGTCCAGCACTATGCGCGTGGCTACTATTACGAGGCAAAGCGCCGGAATTCGCGGATCGCGCTACGCAGCCGGAACGAGCGGCTCCAGAAGCAGGCGAACGCGGCTGCCGCGATGGAGCAATCTGCGACAACCCCGTCAGCGCCGCGCTCCCTCTTCACCGACGCACGCTGAAGCGACGCGCAGGTCGAGCGCACCACCTGCGGCGTCAACCGGCTTGCTCTCAGGGCCGGTTGCGGGGGATGATCGCTCCGCGAAGCACGGCGCCTCTCCCCACGTGACCTCACACCCCCGCGACACTCCGCAATTCTATCTCACGGCGCCCTCGCCCTGCCCTTATCTGCCTGGCCAGAGGGAGCGGAAGGTCTTCACTCACATCGTCGGGAAGCGCGCGCGGGAGATCAACGAGATCTTGACGCAGGGCGGGTTCCGCCGCTCTCAGACGATCGCGTACCGGCCTGCATGTGAAGGCTGTCGCGCCTGCGTGTCGGCGCGCGTCCTCGTCGATGAGTTCATCCCGTCGGACAACATGCGTCGGCTGCTACGTCTCAACCGCAACGTCGCCGGCAGTCCGACGCCGAACCTGCCCACTCCCGACCAATACGCCTTGTTCCGCCGCTATCTCGACGCCCGTCACGGCGAAGGCGGCATGATCGACATGACGGTCCTCGACTACGCCATGATGGTGGAAGACAGCCATGTGGAGACCGGCATCATCGAGTACCGAGAGGTCGATGCGGCCGGGCAGGAAGGCCCGCTTGTCGCCGTATGCCTGACCGACTTCCTCCCGGACGGGCTCTCGATGGTTTACTCGTTCTTCGATCCCAACCTATCCAAGCGCAGCCTGGGCAGCTTCGTCATTCTCGACCACATCGCCCGTGCTCGTGCGCTCGGCCTGGCCCACCTCTATCTCGGCTACTGGGTCGAGGGCTCGCGGAAGATGGAATACAAGGCGCGCTTCCGCCCTCAGGAAAGGTTGATGCCGAGCGGGTGGGTGCGGGTGGACTGAGCGGCAGCCGTGCCGCCCGTCCATGTCGACGCTTCCCGCGTTCGAGTGTTTCCGAACGCGACGTGCTTCGAGTCGTGGCTCGCCGCGCACCACGCGACGGAGCCGGAAGTTTGGATCAAGATCCACAAGAAGGCATCAGGCCTCCCGACCATAGCCCCGGCAGAGGCGATCGAGGCATGCCTCCGGTGGGGTTGGATCGACGGCATCCGAAAAAGCTTCGATGAATCGAGCTTCCTCCAGCGCTACACCCCCCGCGGGCCACGGAGCATTTGGTCGAAAATCAACGTCGACACCGCTGAGCGCCTGATCGCGGAGGGGCGGATGACGGAGCACGGGCTCCGGCATGTCGAAGCGGCGAAGGCAGACGGCCGCTGGGCCCGCGCCTACAAAATCAAGGGCGCGGAGGTGCCGGGCGATCTGCAGGCCGCGATCGACGCCGAACCGGAAGCCAGGGCGATGTTCGCCCGGCTCACCGCCCAGAACCGGTTCGCGCTGATCCATCGGACGGAGGCGTTGAAGACGGAGGCTGGACGTCGTCGGCGCGTCGCCATCTTCGTGGAGATGCTGAAGCGCGGAGAGACGATCTACCCGCAGAAGGGCGGCGGGTAAGCAAGTGCAAGACGCAGGGGAGCAGGGAGGAGCCCATTCCGCTTTCCTGATCGGCGCCCGCTCGATACTCGCGCGGTACAAGGTGAACCCGCCAGCCTGAATGGACCTCTTGTGACCACGATCCTGCGCCCGGGCAGCAGCCGGGCGGGAACCACCGCCGGCATCGCCATGATGCTCCTCGGGGTATTGCTGTTCGCCGTGAACGACACGCTGGGAAAGTGGTTGGTGGGCACCTACGCGGTCGGCCAGCTGCTTCTCGTCCGCAGCATCTCCGGGCTGTGCGCCATGGCGCCGTCCATCGCGAAAGCAGGTGCAGCGAGCTTCGCTCGGATCGAACGCCCGGGATGGCAGCTGTTGCGGGTGCTGTTCTCGACGCTCGAGACGGCTCTCTTCTTCTGGGCCGTCGCAGCGCTCCCCCTGGCCGAGGTCATCGCCTACTACATGGCAGGCCCAATCTACGTCACCGCGCTGTCGCCTTTCCTTCTCGGCGAGCGTGTCGGCTGGCGGCGCTGGACCGCCGTTGCTGTCGGCTTCGTGGGCGTGGTGCTCGCCCTTCACCCCTCGCCGGAGACAATCTCGATCGGGACGATTTGCGCGCTCACGGGCAGCTTCAGCTATGCCATGTTCCTGGTGACCACCCGCAAGCTCGCGGGCACGCCGGGCACGGTGCTGATGACGGCGCAGCTCCTGGCGGCGCTCCTGTTCGGAGCAACCCTTGTGGCCTTCCAGGGCTGGATCTGGCCTGGGCCGGTCGATCTCGGGCTGATGCTCCTCCTCGGCATCGGCTCCCTCGGCGGGAACCTTTGCGTGAACCAATCGCTCCGGCTCGCGCCGGCATCCGTGGTGGTGCCGTTCCAATACACCCTGATCGTCTGGGGTATGATCTTCGGCTACATCTTCTTTGGGGAGGTAATCGGGGCCCTGACACTGGCTGGAACCGCCATCATCGTGGGGGCCGGCCTGTTCATCTTCCTTCGCGAGCGGCGCCTGCACGCCGAGAAGATGACACCCGTCGCCATCGGCGGCTGAGCCGCCCTCACCCCCCATACAGGTATGTCGGAAGCCACAGCGTGATCCCCGGCCAGATGTAGATGATCACCATGCAGAGGATCACGATCAGCATGTAAGGCATCATGCCGGCGAAGATCTTGTTCAGGGTCACGTGCGGCGGCGCGACTCCCCTCAGATAGAACGCCGACATCGCGACGGGTGGCGACAGGAACGCCGCCTGCAGGTTCACGAAGACCAGCACGCCCCACAGCACCGGGTCGATCTGGAAATGCTGCAGCAGCGGCAGGAAGATCGGGACAAAGATGATGATGATCTCCGTCCACTCGAGCGGCCAGCCGAGGATGAAGATGATCGCCTGCGAGAGCAGCATGAACTGTGTCGGGGACAGGTCCATCGACAGGACCCACCGCTCGATGAGCGCCTGACCACCGAGGAGCGCGAACACGGCGGAGAAGAGGGCCGAGCCGACGAACAGCCAGCACACCATTGCGGTGGTCTTCGCGGTGAGGAACACGGCTTCCTTGGTCTTGCGCCAGTTCAGGGTTCGGGCTTGGAGCGCAAGGAGGAATGCGCCGGCCGCGCCGACGGCCGCGGACTCGGTGGCGGTCGTCACGCCCATAAGGATCGCGCCAAGGACGAGCACGATGAGGGTGGCCATCGGCAGCACGGACGAGGCCAGCAGCCTCACCATCTCGAGGCGCTCGGGGCTCATCCGCCGGTAGTAGCGGACGAGCAATACCAGGGCGGCGGCAGCAAGGATCGCGAAGGTGATGTAGAAGCTTGTCGCCGGGCCCGCGTCGGCGACCGGTCCAGCCGCAGCCGGCGCCGAGCCGAGTTGCTCCAGCCCCTCCGGAACATCGTCCCGCTTCTTCTGCGAATGAATGACGACGTACCACCAGAGCAGGCCGAGGATGCCGGTGAGGAGCGCGAGCGGTACGAGCGCGATCAGGAAGTTCTTGAAGACCCGTCCGTAGCTGAGGTGACCCCGCTCGGTCTCGATTGCTCGGGCTCTTCCCGGGGAAAGGAGCGCGGCGCCAAGCCCGACGAGCATGTTGGGCGAATACGCGGCCCCCAAGGCGCGCATCCACCCGGGCACCGGGATTTTCAGCTGCTCCGGCGGCAGGGGAGGCGCCAGGCGCGGATTAATCAGGGTGCGGCCGATCACGTAAAGCACGTAAAGGAAGGCGAGGAAGAGGCCCGGAAACATCGCGGCCGCATACAACTTCACGACCGACTGCCCGGCGACAGCTGCGTAGACGATGATCATGATCGAGGGCGGGATCAGGATCCCGAGCGTGCCCCCGGCCGTGATGACGCCCGCCGCGAGCTTTGTGTCGTAGCCGGCCCGCAGCATCGGCTGCAGCGCGACGACACCCATCAGCACGACCACGGCACCGACCAGCCCCGTTGCCATGCCCCAGAAGGCGCAGACGATGAGTGTGGTGACGGCGAGCGAGGCCGGCAGGCCGCGGAACGAGAGTTGCACCGCGTGGAACATCTTGTCGACGAGCGCGCCTCGCTCCATCACGTATCCCATCAGCACGAAGAGCGGGATTGCGATCAGGACGTCGTTGGTCATCGCGCCATAGGTGCGCTGGACCATGAGATCGAAGACGCGGTTGTCGAACCAGTATTCGGCGGGGTTGTAGAAAGCGTAGAAGCCGAAGAACACGCCGAGGCCCATCAGCGTGAAGGCCGTCGGGAAGCCCATCATGATGGTGATCACGATGAGCCCCAACATGAGGAGCCCGAGCGCCGGATCGCTCATGACTGAAGATTTCCCGTCATCCCGCGCTGGCGCGCCACTTCGTCGATCCGATCTGCGCTCTCCAGCGCCCGCCGGCGCGTCTCCTCGTCAACATACTCGCTCTGCGCGAGTTGCTCCTGGAGAACGTCCATCTCCTTCACGTCGTGGAGCCGGCTCGGCCACTCGCCCGTGCGCAGGCAGGCCACGCAGCGCACGATCTCGGCGACGCCCTGCAGCATGAGCAACGCTCCCGCGATGGGAATGATCGTCTTGAACGGATAGATCGGCGGCCCGTCGGCGACGACACTCGAATGCTCGCCAATGCGCCAGGACAACCCGGCGAAGCGGTAGCCGGCGTAGAGCAGCGCCGCGATTCCGGGGAGGAAGAAGACGATGTAGAGGACGAGGTCGAGCGCGGCCTGTGTTCTCGGGCGCATCGACCCATACAGGAAGTCGCCCCGCACATGCGCGTTCTGTGCGAGCGCATATGCCCCGGCCATCATGAACAACGTGCCGTACAGCATGTTGTTGGCGTCGAAGATCCAGGCCGTGGGCGCGTTCAGGGCGTAGCGCTTGAACACCTCGACACAGACCATCGCCGTCAGGGCGATGATGAGCCACGCGGCAGCCTTACCCATCCAGGTGCTGATCGCATCAACGACATGCAGGCTGCGTTCGAGGTTCATCCGGATATCACGGCAGAGGTGTTGACATGCGAAGACACCACCCGGCCTTGCGGCCGGATGGCGTCTCAGCCGTTCGGATTGCGATCAGAGCTTCTTCGCGGCGGCGTTCTTGCCGAAATAGTGGTCGAATGCCATCCGGCGGCTCACGACCGTGTCCTGCTCCCACCGAGTCGTGCGCTCGGCGAAGGCGATCTGCGACTGCATAACCTCTTTGAAAAGCGGGTTCTCCGCCGCCTTCTTCTTCGCCACCTCATCGTAGATCTCGAGCTGTCGCTGCAGGATCGGGTCAGGAGTCTTGTAGAACCTGACGTTGTCCTTGCCCTGCATCTCGATGTAGTCTTTCGAGTAGCGGTCGATTGCTTTCCACGACATGTCGGCGCTCGCCGCGTCGGCAGCGTTGCTGATGATGGCGCGCATCCGCTCGGGCAGGCCATCGAACTTGGCCTTATTGAAGAGAACCTCGAATACCTCGGCGTTCTGGTGGTAGCTCTGCAACATGCAGACCTTCGAGACGTCCGGGAACCCGAGCACCCGGTCGGAGGAGGCATTGTTGAATTCGGCCGCATCGAGCAGGCCGCGGTCCATCGCGGATACGATCTCCCCGCCCGGGAGCGCGTTCACGGCGAGGCCCATTCCCTGGAAGACGTCGATCGAAATGCCGACCGTGCGGAACTTGAGCCCTTTCAGGTCTTCCGCCCTGGCGACCGGCTTCTTGAACCAGCCGAGCGGCTGAGTCGGCATCGGCCCGTACATCAAGGACACCACATTGGCGCCGATGGACGAGTAGATCTTGTCGAGTAGTTGCTTGCCGCCGCCATATTTGTGCCAGGCGAGCATCATGTTCGCGTCCATCGCGAAGCCCGGGCCGGAGCCCCAGAGGGCGATCGCGGCCTGCTTGCCGTAATGGTAGCTCGGCACACCGTGTGCCCCGTCCAGGGTGCCCGAGGAGGCGGCATCGAGCACGCCGAAAGCCGGCACGACGGCGCCCGCCGGCAGAACCTCGATCCGGAGGTCGCCGCCGGTCATATCATTGACCTTCTTGGCGAAATCGAGCGCGTATTCGTGGAAAATGTCCTTGGACGGCCAGGTGCTCTGAAACCGCATGCTGACCGGTCCCTGGGCCTTGACCACGGTCGGGGCTGCGACACCCGCGGCGGTCGCAACGACCGCGCCCTTGAGAAACCTGCGCCTGCTGCCCTTCTGCTCGCTCATCCAGTCCTCCCATAGCCGGCTGCTGTTGAGCCGGTTCTCGGAGCAACTAAGGACCAATGTCCCTTCGTGACAAGCGCGATCAGGGTCTCCGGACCTAGGCTTTTCGTCTTGGTTCGGGCGCGGATGAAGTGCCCCGAACGGCTTCGGGCCGGACTTACGGTCCGGCCCGAGTGCTTGAATGGAATTAGTCGCAGATCTCGCGCTCGCGCATGTCCCAGCCCCAGCCCGGAACCCAGACGCGCTTACGCACGACGTAGCACTCAGAATAGACCGGCAGGGGCGGTGGCGGGGCGTAGTACGCGGGGGGCGCCGCATAGGCCGGGCGCGTCGCGGACGCGATCGCCGCGCCGGCCACGATGCCGCCCAGGATCCCGACAGCGGCAGCCGCGCCCGGATTCCAGCCGCGGCGGTGATAGCCGCCGGCCTCAGCCGGGACGCTTGCCGCCATCGTGAGCGCGGCCATTCCCGCGGCCGCAGCGGCGATCTTCAACGAAGCCATGGCAACCCTCCTGTTAGCCAGCCCCGAAGGGCTATGCGCGCCTGAGACGGTGAAAATCGCACGGCCAAGCTAACCCGGCGGTGAACGAAGCTTCGCCGGAAAGTTCAGAAACGGGACGATCCGGGGCCTTCTGCTTTCGGAAGCAGCACGCCGCCCGAAAGTCGTGCGCCGGCTCGCTTGACAGCGCTGAGGTCCAGCGGAAGATTGTTAGTGTACAAATGAAAATCGAGGCCGCCCGGTCATGTACCTGCGACCGAGTACGCTTTCGGAAGCCTGTGAGGTCCTGGCGGAACGGCCAGTGCAGATCCTGTCCGGCGGCACTGACATATTCCCGGCGCTGGTGGATCGCCCACTGCCGGATTGCGTTCTCGACATCTCCGGCCTGCAGGAGCTTCGGGGCATCCGCCAGACCGAGGGTGAGATCCGCATCGGAGCTCGGACGACCTGGTCCGACCTCACCCGGGCCGAGCTGCCTCCCGCGTTTGACGCGCTGCGTGCCGCGGCCCGAGAAGTGGGCTCCATCCAGATCCAGAACGTCGCAACGATCGCGGGCAATCTCTGCAACGCCTCGCCGGCCGCCGATGGCGCGCCTCCCCTCCTGGTGCTCGACGCGCAGGTCGAGCTCGCAAGCCGGACCGGCTCGCGCCGAGTGAACCTCTCCGACTTCCTCCTCGGCAACCGTCAAACGGCTCGGCGCCCCGACGAGCTCCTGTCCGCGATCATCGTGCCCCGGGCGAGCGCCGGCGGGCGCTCCGCCTTCGTGAAGCTTGGGAGCCGCCGCTATCTCGTCATCTCGATCGCGATGGTCGCCGTCCGGCTCGTGACCGACGGGAGCGGGCGCATCTCAAAAGCCGCCATCGGCGTCGGGTCGTGCTCAGCAGTCCCGCAGCGGCTTCCCGCACTGGAGGCCGACGTCGTCGGAGCGCCGGCCGAGCCCGGCCTCGCCTCGTATGTCCGCCCGACGCACCTGGCCCCGCTCTCGCCTATCGACGATGTCCGCGGCAGCGCCGCGTACCGGCTCGAGGCCGCGCGGGAGCTCGTTGGCCGCGCGCTCGACCTCTGCCGTCCGGAGCGCGCCGATGCAGCATGAGGGGAAGCCCATCGGCTTCACGCTGAACGGCCGGCCCGTCGCCAGCGCCTCACCGCCCATCGCCCGCCTGACGCGGGTGCTGCGGGACGAGCTCGGGCTCACCGGCACGAAGGTCGGCTGCGACGCGGGTGATTGCGGTGCCTGCACATTGCTGCTCGACGGCGAGCCCGTCTGCGGCTGCCTGGTCGCGTGCGGCCAAGCGGACGGGCGCAGCGTCACGACGATCGAGGGGCTGACGGCCTCGAGCGCGACGGCCCAGAATCTGCAGCGCGCCTTCCTGCGCCACGGCGCGGCGCAATGCGGGATGTGCACGCCCGGCATGATCGTCGCCGCAACCGCGCTGCTCGAGCGTAACCCGGCGCCGCGCGAGACGGAGGTCGCCGATGCGATCGGCGGCGTGCTCTGCCGCTGCACAGGCTACCGCAAGATTATCGAGGCGATCCTTGACCATGCCGCCGAGATGCCTCCCTGCCCCGCCCCGGCGGCCGGCGCCGCGGTTGGAGCCCGAGTCGAGCGGCTGGACGGAATTCGGAAGGTCGAAGGCCGCGATCCCTTCGGGGCCGATGCCTATCCGGCGGAGGCGCTCGTGCTGCGAGTGGTCCGCAGCCCCTACCATCGGGCGGCCTTCACCTTCGGCGACTTCGACCCATTCGTGTCCGCCCATCCCGGTATCGCGGCAGTTCTCACCGCTCGCGATGTGCCCGGCCGCAACCGCTACGGCGTCATTCCGCCCTTCGCCGATCAGCCGGTCTTCGCCGAGCGCGAAACGCGCTTCCGGGGCGAGGCGGTCGCGGCGGTGGTCGGCGAGGCGAAGGTCGTCGAGGCGCTCGACCTCTCCGCCTTCCCGGTTACCTGGACCGAGCTCCCGGCCCACACGGACATGGCGGCAGCCCTCGCCCCCGGCGCCGACCTCGTCCACCAGGATCGGGAGGGCAACGTGCTCGTGCGCGGCCGCGTCGTTCGCGGCGACGTCGAGGCCGGGCTCGCCGCGGCGGATGCGGTGGTCGAAGGCGAGTTCGAGACGGGCTTCGTCGAGCATGCCCCGATCGAGCCGGAAGCCGGTTGGGCGCGGCGCGTCTGCGACCGCATCGAGGTCTCGGCCTGCACGCAATCGCCCTACATGGATCGGGATGACCTCGCGCTGATCCTGGGGGTAGGTCAGGAGCAGGTCAGGATCATTCCGGCGGCAGTCGGGGGCGGCTTCGGGACCAAGCTCGACCTTTCAGTGCAGCCCTTCCTGGCGGTGGCGTCCTGGACCCTCGGGCGGCCGGTCCGGATGACCTATTCGCGACCCGAATCCATGATGACCACCACCAAGCGCCATCCTGGTCACATGGTAGTGCGCGCAGGTGCATCTCGCGATGGCCGCATCGTGGCCGTCGATTTCTCGGGCGATTTTAACACGGGCGCCTATTCGTCTTGGGGTCCGACCGTCGCGAACCGCGTTCCGGTCCACGCCTCCGGTCCTTACCTCGTCCCGAACTACCGTGCCCTCACCCGCGCCGTGCACACCCATCTCGTTCCGGCCGGCGCCTTCCGCGGCTTCGGCGTGCCGCAAGCCTCCGTGGCCGTCGAGCAGCTCTATGACGAGCTAGCGGACGGGATCGGCATGGACCGGCTGGAGTTTAGGATTCTCAACGCCTTAACGGGCGACCAGCCGACGGTCACGGGCCAGGTTCTCGGCGAAGGCGTCGGCATCCGGACCTGCCTCGAGGCGCTCCGGCCGCACTGGAAGCGGGCACGGGCTGAAGCCGCCGCGTTCAACCGGAGCCGCTCCCCCAACCGCCATCTCCGCCGCGGCGTCGGCGTCGCCGGCATGTGGTACGGCTGCGGGAATACCTCGATGTCGAACCCGTCGACCATGCGGATTGGAATCCGCCCGAATGGGCGTGTGATGCTGCACCAGGGTGCCGTCGATATCGGCCAGGGCTCGAACACGATCATTCCCCAGATCGCGGCCGATTCGCTCGGTATTCCGCTGGACGCCTTTGACTGCATCTCGGCCGATACGGACCTCACGCCCGATTGCGGCAAGACCTCTGCCTCGCGCCAGACCTTCGTCACCGGTAAGGCGACCGAGCTCGCGGGCCGGGCGCTTCGGGCCGAGATCCTGCGCCTCGCCAATGCCGGAGAGGATGCCCGGATCGTGCTCCGCGACGGCGAGATCTGCGTCGAGGACGGCGAGCATCAGCGCCGCATCACGCTGACCGGCCTGCCGACTGACGCGCACGGGTATGTGCTTGCGGCCGAACGCACCTTCGACCCTCCGACCACGCCCCTCGATGCCGACGGCCAGGGCGAGCCCTACGGTTTGTACGGCTTTGGCGCGCATCTGGCGGAGATCGAGGTCGACACCCGGCTCGGCACGGTCCGCGTGCTCAAGATCACGGCGGCGCACGACGTGGGCCGGGCGATCAATCCGACCCTCGTCGAGGGTCAGATCGAGGGCGGCGTCGCCCAGGGCCTCGGCCTCGCCCTGATGGAGGAATTCCATCCCGGCCGCGGCGAGAACCTGCACGATTACCTGATCCCAACGGCGGGCGACGTTCCTCCGATCGATTCGATTCTGATCGAGGATGCCTCGCCAGCAGGTCCCTTCGGCGCCAAGGGGATCGGCGAGCAGGCGCTGATCCCGACTGCGCCCGCCATTCTCAATGCCGTCTACGACGCGACCGGCGCCCGCATCCGCCGCGTTCCCGCGACGCCGGATCGGGTGCTGGCGGCCATCAGTACACGTCAGGACAATCGCCAATGAGCGCCGAGCTGCCGGCTGCGGCGAAGCCTGCCGACGACCGGATCCGCTGCGATGCCTGTCCGGTCATGTGCTACATCAGGCCCGGCCAGGCCGGCGCCTGCGATCGCTACGCCAACCAGAATGGCGAGCTGATCCGTGTCGACCCGCATATCATCCTGGAGCGCGCGATCGAAGCGGGCGGCAATGTCGTGCCCTTCTCCGCTGCCGCCGAGGATTGGGACGGCCGCGTCGTTAGCGAGCCTTCGACCTTCGTTACCGCGATCGGCGCGGGCACGACCTATCCCGACTACAAGCCCGCCCCTTTCATCGTCGCCTCCGAGGTGGTCGGGGTCGACATGGTCACGGTCGTGACGGAGGGAATCTTCTCGTATTGCGGCGTGAAGGTGAAGATCGACACCGACCGCCATCTCGGCCCCGAGCGCTCCGTCGTACGGGCGGCGGGCGAACCGATCGGGCATGTCACCACTGGCGAATACGGCTCGCAGATGCTGTCGCTCGGCGGCGTGAACCACCTCACCGGCGGCTCGAAGAAGGAGGGTCGGGTCACCTGCGACACGCTGCTGGCGCTCTGCAACGGGCAGGCGGTCGAGCTGACCATCGACGAGGGCTCGACTGTGACGGTGCAGGCCGGGCGCCCTCCCCTGGTCAACGGCCAGCCGGAGGAGCGCATGCGCGTCGGCTGTGGTTCGGCGACCATCGGCATGTTCGCCAAGCAGTGGGAGGGCTTGGTCAACGAGGTCGTCGTGGTGGACGACCACATCACGGGTATCCTGTCGGAGCACCAGGCCGGCAAGGTGCTCGGCATCCCCGACACCGGCATCAAGATCAAGGGACGGCGCTCGACCCCTGGCCGCTACTTCCAGGTCGCCGAGCCGGGCACGGGCTGGGGCGGGACGGATATCTCGGACCCGCTCTCCATCCTGCAGCCCTTCGATCCGAAGGTGGCCCGGCCCGGGGTGACCATGCTGATGACCTCCACGACGGGCGAGCACGCGGGCTATTTCGTGCTCGACGAGGCGCTTCGCCCCGTCGAGGCCGAGATGCCGGAGCAACTGCGCCGGTCGGTCGAGCTGATCCGGGAGAATTGCGAGCCGGCGCTCTCGACCGTGCTGTTCATGGCGGGCGCCGGCGGCTCCCTACGCTCGGGCGTGACGGAGAACCCGGTTCGGCTGACACGCTCGGTGAAGGACCTCCTGACGCTCGTCACCTGCGGTGGCGCGCCCACCTATGTCTGGCCAGGCGGCGGGATCACCTTCATGGTCGACGTGACCCGCGTGCCGGAGAACGCCTTCGGCTACGTGCCGACCCCGGCGCTCGTGGCGCCCATCGAGTTCACCTTGCGGCTCGAGGATTACGAGCGCCTCGGCGGCCATATGAGCGAGGTACGGCGGCTCTCGGAGGTTCGGGGCATGGCCCCGGAGCGCCGGTCTGTGCAGCCCCGCCTGGACAATCCCTGGCCGCTCGGACCCTCCGACCCGCGGAGCCTCGCAGGATGAGGGCGAAAGTTCGCACCGGCCGGACGGATGATCCCTCCCCTGCAGGGGAGGGCGAGTCGCGCGAAGCGCGAACCGGGGTGGGGAATGCCGGCCCGGGCTATCCCCCTCCGTCAGGCACTTCGCGCCTGCCACCTCCCCCTGCAGGGGGAGGATCGGTGCGGGCGCACGCTCGCTTGCTTCCCGACTGGCGCCGACTGCATCTTCAGGACGGCCCAATCGATCTTGTCGTGGAGGCGACGGGCACGCCCGACGCTTTATGGGCCGCATACGCGGCCGCGGCAGAGCGGTTCGGCGCCGTGCTCAATGAACTCTGCGGCGAGCTTTCCGAGCTCCGCGCACCATTCCGGCCCGGGCGCATGTTCGCCGGTCCCATCGCGAGGCGGATGCAGGCCGCCGTCGCGCCCTACGGGACCGAGTGCTTCATCACCCCGATGGCGGCGGTCGCGGGCAGCGTTGCGGAGGAGATCCTGGCGGCGATGGCCCGCGCTGCACCCCTTGCTCGCGCTTCCGTCAACAATGGCGGCGACATCGCGCTCTACCTCGCCCGCGGCGAGACCGTGCGGGTCGGGCTCGTGGATCGGCCCGACCGGCCGAGCCTCTTCGCGTCAGCAAGCATCCGGGCCGAGGACCCGGTCCGCGGCATCGCGACGAGCGGCTGGCGCGGGCGCTCCTTCTCGCTCGGGATCGCGGACGCGGTCACGATCCTGGCCGACACGGCCGCGGCGGCGGATGCGGCTGCGACGATAGTGGCCAACGCTATCGACCTGCCCGGACACCCCGCCGTGACGCGCGTTCCGGCCTGCGAGGTCCAGTGCGATAGCGACCTCGGCGAGCTCCTGGTGACGCGGGACGTCGCCCTGCTCGCGCCGGCTGAGATCGATGATGCTTTGTCGCGCGGCGTCGCTTGCGCAGAGCGCTTGATCGGACGCGGCCTCATCCGCGCCGCCGCGCTGCACCTGCAGGGAAGGACTTTGGCGTGCGGTGAGACGCAGTTCCAGGCCATGCCGAGATTGGAAGCAGCGTGATGAAAGCCAAGATCCGCAAGATCGTGACACTGGTCGAAGAGACCCTCACCGAGATGGGCCAGACCATCTCGCCGCCCACCCGCCGTGCCGCCGCGATCGCCGTGATCGAGAACCCGTTCGCCGGCCGCTATGTCAAGGATCTGTCCGAGCTGATCGATGTCGGCGAGGAGCTCGGACAGTTGCTAACGGAGCGCGCAGTGGCAGCGCTGGGCATCGATGGCCCGCAGGCGCAGAGCTATGGCAAGGCGGCGGCCGTCGGCGAGAACGGTGAGTTGGAGCACGCCGCCGCGATCCTCCATCCCAAACTCGGGGCGCCGGCCCGGAAAGTGCTTGGGAAGGGTGCGGCGCTGATCCCGTCTTCGAAGAAGCGGGGCGGGCCCGGCGTGCCGTTCGACGTGCCCCTCGGGCACAAGGACGCCGCCTTCGTGCGCAGCCATTTCGACGGCATGGAGGTGCGGGTCGCGGACGCACCACGCGCAAACGAAATCGTCGTCGCGGTGGCCGTGACAGATTCGGGGCGCCCGCTGCCCCGGGTGGGCGGGCTCAGGGCCGACGAGATCAAGGGCGAGGACGGGTTGCGGTAGCAACCGGGCCGGGCTCCAATCAGGCTTCAACAGAAGGGAACAGGGGCATGAGGACAGGATCAGTATGGCTCGCGGCCTTTGCCGCCTCGGCCGCGCTCGGGGCCGCAGCCCCTGCGCTCGCACAGGAGGGCGAGATCAAGATCGGCGAGATCAACTCCTATTCCGGCCTCCCCGCCTTCACCGAACCCTACCGCAAGGGCTGGCAGCTCGCGGTCGAGGAGGTGAACAAGGCTGGTGGCGTGCTCGGCAAGAAGCTCGTGGTGATCTCCAAGGATGATGCCGGGCGACCTGCCGACGCGGTGACGGCGGCGAATGAGCTTGTGTCGCGCGAGAGGGTGGACATGCTGGCGGGCGCCTTCTTCTCGCATGTAGGCTTGGCCCTCGCCGATTACGCAAAACAGAAGCAGGTCTTTTATCTCGCGGGCGAGCCGCTGACGGATGCCATGGTGTGGTCGGCCGGCAACAAGTACACGTTCCGCCTCCGGCCTTCGAACTACATGCAGGCCGCGATGCTGGCCGAGGAGGCCGCGAAGCTCCCGGCCAAGAAGTGGGCGACCATCGCGCCAAACTATGAATACGGCCAGTCCGCCGTGGCGGTGTTCAAGCAGCTCCTCTCGGCCAAGCGGCCCGACATCGAATGGGTCGGCGAGCAATGGCCGCCGCAAGGCAAGATCGACGCGGGCCCGGTCGTGCAGGCGGTCGCTGCCATGAAGCCCGAGGCCATCCTCAACGTCACCTTCGGGCCAGACCTCGTGAAGCTCGTGCGCGAGGGTAATTCCCGCGGGCTGTTCAAAGACAGATCGGTCGTGTCCTTCCTGACCGGCGAGCCGGAATACATCGATCCGCTCAAGGAGGAGACGCCCGAGGGCTGGATCGTGACCGGCTATCCCTGGGACAGTGTGAAAACGCCGGAGCACGACGCCTTCCTCAAGGCGTATCGGGCCAAGTTCAACGACTATCCGCGCCTAGGTTCGGTCGTCGGCTACGCTCTCGTAAAATCCGCAGCAGCGATCATCGCGAAGGCGGGCTCCACAGACACGGAGAAGATGATCGCTGCCGCGCGTGGCCTCGAGTTCGATACGCCGTTCGGCAAGGCGATGTTCCGGGCGGTCGATCACCAGGCCACGCTCGGCGCCTTTGTCGGCAAGACCAGCGTCAAGGACGGCCGCGGCGTGATGGTCGACAGCGTCTATCGTGACGGCGCGAAGTACCTGCCCTCCGACGAGGAGGTGAAGAAGATGCGGCCGCAGAACTGAGCGGGACGCTGTCATCGCCGGGCTCGTGCCGGCGGCCCCGATCGGAACGGCAACACGCATCGGGATGGCCGGGCCAGGCCCGGCCATGACAAGCTGAGGAGCAGTTGGTGGATTTTCTCGTCGTCCAGTTCCTGACCGGCCTCGCGGGGGCCTCGTCGCTCTTCCTGGTCGCGTCGGGCCTATCCATCATCTTCGGCGTCACGCGCATCGTGAACTTCGCCCACGGCGCGTTCTACATGCTGGGCGCCTACATCGCGTACTCGCTGACGGAGCGCTGGTCCGGCGCGCTTGGCTTCTGGGGCGGGCTCGTCGCGGGGGCGCTGGCAGTCGCGGCCCTCGGTGCCCTCGTCGAGATCGTCCTCCTGCGCCGGATCTACCGCGCACCGGAACTGTTCCAACTCCTCGCCACCTTCGGCGTGACGCTGATGGTGCAGGACCTCTCCGTCATCATCTGGGGGCCTGAGGATCTCGTCGGCCGCCGTGCGCCCGGCTTTCGGCATTCGGTCGAGATCATGGGCCAGTCGGTACCAAGCTACGACCTCCTGCTCATCGCGCTCGGGCCGATCGTCCTCGGCGGGCTGTGGCTCCTGTTCCATAAGACGCGCTTCGGCGTGCTCGTGCGCGCCGCGACGCAGGACCGTGACATGGTCGCGGCGCTTGGCGTGAACCAGCGGTGGCTCTTCACCGGCGTGTTCGCGCTCGGCGTGTTCCTCGCCGCGCTCGGCGGCGCGCTCCAGCTCCCCCGCGATGCGGTGAGCCATTCGATGGACCTGCGGATCATTGTCGAGGTCTTCGTCGTGGTCGTGATCGGTGGCCTCGGAAGCGTGGCGGGGGCCTATCTCGCCGCCCTCCTCGTCTCCGAGCTCAACGCCTTCGGCATCCTGATCATGCCCACGATCTCGCTCGCCCTCGTATTCCTGGTCATGGCGGTGGTGCTGGTGGTCCGGCCCTACGGGCTCCTCGGAAAGCCCGAAGGGTCGCCGCGCGCCGCGATAGGCGGGCTCATCAAGCCGTGGCGCCCCTTCTCGAAAGGGGAGCAGATCGGGGCCGCACTGGCGGTCCTCGCGGCAGCCCTGCTGCCACTGGTGGCGGGCGGATACATTCTCTCCGTCGGGACGGAGATCCTCATCTTCGCGCTCTTCGCAGCAAGCCTGCAGTTGATCATGAGCGCGGGCGGCATCGCCTCCTTCGGCCATGCGGCCTATTTCGGCCTCGGCGCCTACGGGGCGGCGCTCGCGGCAAAGTCGCTCGCCCTCCCCTTCCCGGCCGCGCTCGCCTCCGGGGTCGCGCTCGGGACGGTCGGGGCCGCGATCTTCGGCTGGTTCTGCGTCCGGCTCTCGGGCGTCTACTTCGCCATGCTGACCCTCGCCTTCGCCCAGATCGCCTGGTCGATCGGGTTCCAGTGGACGAGCGTCACGGGCGGCGACAACGGCCTTCTCGGCATCTGGCCCCCGTCCTGGGCGTCGAGCCCCGAGGCGTTCTACTGGATCGCCTTGGCGCTTGCGGTGGTCGGGGTGGCGGCGATCCGGGCGATCGTCTTCTCGCCCTTCGGCTATGCGCTCCGCGCAGTGCGCGATTCCGGGCTTCGCGCCGAGGCGATCGGGATCGGGCGCCGCGGCGTGCAGTGGACGGCCTTCGTCGTTGCCGGCGGGCTTGCGGCGCTGGCTGGTGCTCTGTTCGCCTATCTCAAGGGCAGCGTCTTCCCCGACAATCTCGGCATCCCGCTCTCCGTCGACGGGCTCGTCATGGTGCTGCTCGGCGGCGTGGAGACGGTGTCCGGCGCCGTGGTCGGCGCGATCGTGTACCGCGCCCTCAGCGTCGTCCTCATGAGCCAGACGGATTACTCGAAACTGGTCCTAGGCCTGCTCATCGTGATCCTGGTCGTCGCCTTCCCACGCGGGATCGTCGGCTCGCTGCAGGCCCTGCTGCCGCGCCTCGGGTTTCGCCGCCCGGCCCCGATCGGCGAAGCCGCCCTGAGGCCCGCGGAATGAGCGCCCCGCTCCTCTCCGTCGAGCACCTCTCGAAATCCTATGGCGGCGTCAAAGCCGTCCAGGACGTGTCCTTCACGCTAGAGCGAGGCGAACTCCTCGCGCTGATCGGGCCGAACGGCGCGGGCAAGTCGACCTGCTTCAACATGCTGAACGGGCAGGTGAAGGCGAATGCAGGCCGCATCCGCATCGAGGGACGCGACACGACCGGCCTGGACCCTCGCCGCGTCTGGAGGCTCGGGGTCGGCCGCACCTTCCAGATCACCGCGACCTTCGCATCCATGACCGTGCGCGAGAACGTGCAGATAGGCCTGCTGGCGAGACACGGCGCCCTCGCCCGGATGGTCGGGTTCGCCGGACGCAGCCATGCCCAGGAGGCGGATGATCTCCTCGCGCTGGTGGGCATGCGCGACGCGGCCGAGCGGCCCTCCGGCGAACTCGCCTATGGCGACCTGAAGCGGCTCGAACTCGCGGTCGCGCTGACCAACGAGCCCTCCCTTCTCCTCATGGATGAGCCGACGGCCGGCATGGCGCCAGCCGACCGCGTCGAGCTGATGCGGCTTGCGGCCGAGATCGCCCGCGCCCGACGGATCGGCATCCTGTTCACCGAGCACGACATGGACGTCGTCTTCGAGCACGCGGACCGCATCATGGTTCTCGACCGCGGCCGGATCATCGCGACGGGCAGCCCCAAAAGCGTGCGGCAGGATCCGAATGTCCGCGCCGTCTATCTCGGCGAGGGTCACCTCTATCACCAGGCCCCGACGGGAGCGGCGGCATGAAGCTCCAAGTCTCCGGTCTCAACGCCTGGTACGGGCCGGCGCACATCCTGTTCGATCTCGGGCTCGAGGTCGGCGATGGCGAGGTCGTGGCGCTGCTCGGCCGCAACGGCGCCGGCAAGTCGACCACCTTCAAGTCGCTGGTCGGGCTTCTGGAGCGCCGCTCTGGGCGGATCGTCTACGAGGGCCGCGATCTTTCGGGCAGGCCGACGCACGAGGTCGTCCGCGCCGGGCTCGGCTACGTCCCGGAGGACCGGCGCATCTTCACCGAGCTGACCGTGGAGGAAAATCTCGAGGTCGGACGCCAGCCCTCCCGGCCGGGCGCGCCGACCTGGACGCCGGACAAGCTCTACACGCTGTTTCCGAACCTTGGCGCGATGCGCAAGCGCCCGGGCGGCCGCATGAGCGGCGGCGAGCAGCAGATGCTCACGATCGCCCGGACCCTCATGGGCAATCCCGGCCTCGTTCTGCTCGACGAGCCCTCGGAAGGCCTCGCGCCCAAGATCGTGGAGGACATGGCGATCGCGATCCTCGCGATGAAGCGGGAAGGCCTGAGCCTCCTCATCTCCGAGCAGAACCTGCACTTCGCCCGGCTCATCTCCGACCGCGCCGTCATCATCGAGCGCGGGCGCGTGCGCTTCGCCGGGACGATCGCGGAGCTCGAGGCGAACGCCGACGTGAAGGAAGCGTATCTGGCGGTTTGAGCTGAGGCCGAGGTCAGCTTAAGGCAGTCTAAGCTGCGCACGGCGAGAGCGCAGCCGGAGGAAGCCTCGGATGTGGCAGCCGGCGAGCCTGTACCCGGATCCCGCGATCGAGATCTTGGACGACAGCTTCCTGAAGTACCGGATCTTCAGCGCCGCAGTGGAGCGGCTCGCGACGGGGTTCCGCTGGTGCGAGGGGCCGGTCTGGTTCGGGGATCAACGGCAGCTCGTCTGGAGCGACATCCCAAACAACCGCATGATGCGCTGGGACGAGGAGACGGGCGCAGTATCCGTGTTCCGGAAGCCGTCCAATTGGGGGAACGGCAACACGCGCGACCGACAGGGCCGGCTCGTGACCTGCGACCACGGTCGGCGCGTTACCCGGACCGAATATGACGGCACGATCACGGTCCTGGCCGACAGCTTCAAAGGCAAGCGGCTGAATTCGCCGAACGACGTCGTAGTGAAGTCGGACGGTTCCATCTGGTTCACCGACCCCGTCTTCGGGATTCTGGGCAACTATGAGGGCCGGGTCGCGGAGCCCGAGCTGCCGCAGAACGTCTATCGCCTGGACCCGGAAACCGGCGAGTTGAGCGTCGCCGCCGAGGACCTACGTGGGCCGAACGGCCTCGCCTTCTCGCCCGACGAAAGCATTCTCTATGTCGTGGAATCGCGCGCGGTCCCGAACCGGCTCATCCTGGCCTACGACGTCCGGGAAGGCGGGCGAGCCATCACGAACAAGCGCACCTTCGTCGATGCCGGGCCAGGCACCCCGGACGGTTTTCGCGTCGATGTCGACGGGAATCTCTGGTGCGGCTGGGGCATGGGCTCGCCCGAGCTCGACGGCGTGATGATCTTCAACCCGGATAGCCGGCTGATCGGCCGCATCCGCCTCCCCGAGCGCTGCGCCAATGTCTGCTTCGGCGGCGCGATGCGGAACCGGCTTTTCATGGCCGCGAGCCAATCCCTCTATGCCGTTTACGTGAACACGCAGGGCGTGGCAGGCGGCTGAACCCCGCCACACCTTGGCCGTTCTCCTCCCCGACCTTGCATCGGGAAACAGAGGAGGATCGTATGAGCAACAGTGGATTTCCGTCGATGACCGCCCTGCTCGGCTTGTTGGCCGTCGCAGGCTACCAGAACCGTGACAAGATCGCCGAAATGCTGGGCGGCCTCGGCCAGGGCGGCGGAGCCCCGCAAGTTGGCCAGGGCGGCTACATCCCTCACGGCGGCCAGGCCAGCCCCGGCGCTCAGGCAGGCCCGTGGGGTCAGGGCGGGCAACAGGGTGGTCAGTCGGGCGGGCTCGGCGGGCTGCTTGGTGGCCTCCTTGGCGGCGGGGGCACCGTGGGCGGAGCAGGTTCAGCAGGAGGCACGCTCAATCCGGGCGGGTTCCTCGGCAGCGGCCTGAGCGAGATCCGCGAGCGCTTCGCGCAAGCCGGTCAGCGGGATGCCGTCGAGTCGTGGGTGGGCACGGGCCCAAACCGGGAGATCGCCCCGAACGAGCTCGAACAGGCGATCGGGCCGGACGTGCTTCAGGCGCTCACGCAGCGCACGGGCCTTTCGCGCGAGGAGCTTCTCAGCCGGCTCACGCGCGAGCTTCCCACGGCGGTCGACCGCTATACCCCGGACGGCCGCCTTCCGGCCTAACTGCAGATTGTGGAGCCCGGATCACGGTTCGGGCTCCTCCAATGCTGGTGCGGCCGCATTCCGGCCGAGCTTGGTATCGCGAGCAGCGCTCGGGTGGTGGAACGGGCGCAGGCGGGCGTAGAGCGCGGCCATGTCGCCGCTCTCGACAGCGCCCGATACTTCCTCACGCCGACCAGTCGCAGAGATGACGCACGACGGCCGCCGTGGTGGAATAACTGATCGGCGATCACGGCGCTGCTCGCGGGCAGCAAATTGCTGGAGGAGCGGAGCGACGACAGATAGGCTCTCTCCCGGCTTCCTGCCGTAACGCGCTATATGGGCTCAGGGCGTTCACGGCTGAACGCCGAGGGACGCCATGCTCATCAAGGTTCAGCGTGCGGCCAGTCCGGACCGGCAGTGGTGGGAAGCCGCACCGCCACCCCGGCTGGAGCAGAAGCCGGTCGCGCCGGCGGTGAACCTCTTGGCGCGGTGGGCAGGCCAGAAGGCAGCGCTCCAGCTCCTCGGCCAGGACGGCGCCCCTGCGCTCGATTCTAGACCGCCGCGCTCCGTTCCGTTCTTCAACGGCACGGCGTGGTTCAAGGCGCCCTACAGAGGGTGGCTGACGGTCCAGGACGGGCTAACGGAACGTCAGCGGCGAGCGTCATAACCCGATGCTCGGCCGGAACGACGCCGCGCGCCGCCCTATCCCGGTCCGCGGAAGCGCGAACCTGAGCGGCGCTGCCGCGCGCGGGCTGGCGGCGCTCGAGCGGCGTGTCCGTAGCGACCTCACCTGTCTCAACCTGCCGCCTGCGAACTGGCCCGCGCGGGTTCGCGCTCCGGACGGGTCGGAGGCGCTCGATGTGCTCATTGTCGGCGCCGGCATGCTCGGCATCGCGGCCGCATCCGCCCTGATCGCCAAGGGAATCCGGAGCGTGGAGGTGGTCGACCGGGCCGCGGCGGGGCGGGAAGGTCCCTGGACGACTTACGCCCGGATGGAGACGCTGCGCTCCCCGAAGCACCTGACAGGACCAGCGCTCGGCATCCCGTCCCTGACCTTCCGAGCCTGGTACGAGGCGCGCGAAGGGAGCGCCGGGTGGGATGCGCTCTACAAGATCCCGAACGCCGTCTGGGCCGAGTATCTGGGTTGGCTCTCCAGGGTGCTGGAACTCCCGATCAGAAATGAGACCGAGGTCACCTCGGTCGAGCCTTCAGGCGAGTTCCTCCGCGTCGTCCTGCGAGGTCCGGCAGGGGAGGAAGCACGCTTCGCCCGCCATCTAGTTCTTGCGACGGGGCGGAGCGGCACCGGCGGCGTGCACGTCCCCGACTTCGTCGATCGCGCCCTGTTCCCGGAGCTTGCCGCTCATACGATGGAGGCGATCGACTTCGAGTTTTTGCGCGGCAAGTCCGTTGCCGTCCTTGGCGGGGGCGCCTCCGCCTGGGACAACGCCGCGACCGCGCTGGAGGCCGGCGCTGCGCCGGTCGACATGTATGTGCGCCGGACCGTTCTGCCGCAGATCAACAAGAGCCGTGGCACCGCCAACCCCGGCTTCTATCACGGCTGGGAAGCGCTCGATGACGCCCAGAAATGGGCGCTGAACGTGTACCTTGAGGACCTGCAGGCACCGCCGCCGCACGAGACCGTCCATCGGACGATCCGGCACAAGCGCTTCCGCATCCATCTCGGTGCGCCGATTACGGCAGCACGCCGCGACGGACAAAGGGTCAAGCTGCGGATCGGCGGCCGGGACGAGGAAGAGCAGGCGGACTTCCTGATCGTCGGGACGGGCTTTCGCGTCGACCTCGCTGCGACCCCCGAACTGAAGGGGTTCGCGTCCTCGGCCGCCACTTGGGGCGATCGCTACGCGGCGCCGGAGGAGCTCAGGCGGCCGGATCTCGCCCGCTACCCCTACCTCGGCGCGGCTTTCGAGCTGATCGAACGCGAGCCCGGGTCATGTCCGGCGCTCCCCCGCATCCACCTGTTCAACTACGCGGCCCATCTCAGCCACCGGCAGCTCTCGGGGGACATCCCGGGGGTCGAGATCGGTGCCGACAAGCTCTCCACCGGTATCGCGAAGGCGCTATTCCGGGAGGATCTCGACTACCTGCGTGAGCAACTCGAAGCTTTCGCCGAGCCGGAGCTCGAGACGACGCCCTTCTTCGCGCTTCCGATCGAAGCGCTGGAGCAGAAATCGTGACCGAGCGGATCCTGGTCTGGGGCGCTGGCGCAATCGGCGGCACGCCGGATAGGACGGATGCCTAAGGACCGGGCCGGGGCGGCACGCGCCGGAGCGCAAACAGCGGCAAGACGGAGACAAGGGCAACGCTGAGAAAGGCGAGCTTGAATCCGCCGGTGAGGCCGAGGATGGCCGCGAAGAATGCCGGCCCGGCGACCAGCCCGATGAAGACGAGGAGCGTCGCGCCGGCGGCCGTCTCGCCGATCTGGCCGGGCCTCGCGAGCCGTGCGATCTCGGCGATCTGCACGCCATTCCAGCTCGCGACCGTTACGCCCCCGATCCCGGCGAGGATCGCCACGATCGGGACCGGCCAGTCCGGTCCGCTCAGCGCAGCCCCGCAGCTCGTCAAGGCGGCTCCGATCGAGACGGCGCGCAGCACGGGGAGGCCCGAGCCGAGACGGTCCGAGAGCCAGCCCAGGAGGATGCGCCCGGCGATGCCGGTCGCCTGCATGGCCCCGAAGAGGAGCCCGGCCGCCGTCAGCGAGTAGCCGAGTTCGACCACCGCGAAGGTGACCAGGAAGGCGAACCAGCAGCCCTGGCCATAGGCGAGGCACGCGCCGGTAAACGAGAGCCGGAAAGTGCCGGGGGTCTCTGCGACGGCGCGAACCGGCCGGGCGAGGTTCTCCCAGGACAGGAAGGCGCGCGCCCGAAGAGGGTGGGTCGAGCGGGCCTCGTCCAGGCGCGCACGCATGGGCTGGATCAGCAGGATGGTCGCGACAACCATGAAGGCCGAAACCACGAGGGTCGCGCGCCACCCGAAATCCTCTACGATCGGCGGCAGGGCGACGCCCGCGACGACGCCGCCGAGCGGCACCCCGGCCTGCTTGACCGAGAAAATGAGGTTGCGGTGCCGGGCCGGCGCGTAGCGCTGGAGGATGTCGCTCCCGGCCGGGCTCGACGGCGCATAGCCGAGCCCAATGAGAAGGCAGCCGACGACCGTCGCGAGGGTCAGCGGGATCGGCAGCAGCGCAAGGCCGAGGAGCCCGAGACCAAGGCCGATCTGCAGGGACCTGATTGGGCCCGCATGGCGGATGAGCGGGCTGCCGGAGGTGAGGAACGCGATGGATCCGAAGGTCGTGACCGCGGCCAGGTACCCGATCGTCGTGTCCGTCCAGCCAAATTCCGGGCCGACAGCCGGCGCGATCGTCGGGATGATGCGCGTCAGGAACGCGGCCATCGCCTGGACGAGCAGCGTCGCCACGAGCGGCTGGATCCAGGACGAGGCAGAAGGGGCACTTTCGGCGAGAGGTCCGGCGCTCACGTAGCTCCCGCTGGTGTCGGCCGTCCCGCTTGCCGCGGCCGGTCCGGCGACACGACCGCGCCGCCCGGATCCTTACACCACGCCGAGCGATCCTTCCTCAAGCGTCGCCGCGGCCAGTCTTGGAAGCCAGAGCATTCGACCCATACACCGAAAAGCGCTTCAGCGCGCGTTGGCCCTGCTGTACTGCGCGTCTAACCCCGCTCGTTCCCGGAGCCCTCTCGATGCGCTTGTCCTCTGTTCGAACCGACGCCGGCGATACGCTCGCGGTAAGGCGCGGCGACGAGCTCTATGACCTCCGCGGGGTGGATCCGACCCTCCCCGACGGAGTCGGGCCGGTCGTCGCGGGAGGCCCGGAGCTCTTGGCCCGCGCCGCCAGAGCGGCGGAGCAGGTGACCGCACAAGCGAAGCTCGACGAGAGTTCGGTGCGGTACCGGCCCGTTATCGAGCGGCCGGGCAAGATCATCTGCATTGGCCGCAACTACGCCGCGCATGCCCGCGAGGGCGGGGCTGAGCCGCTCGATTACCCGGACGTGTTCATGCGCGGCGCCAACTCGCTCGTCGCGCATGGCGAGCCGCTGATCCGTCCGCGCTGCTCGGACAAGTTCGATTACGAGGGCGAACTCGTCTTCGTCGTCGGCCGCAAGGCCCGCCACGTGCGCCGGGAGGACGCGTACGGCATCATCGCCGGCTACTCGATCTTCAACGAAGGCTCCATCCGCGACTATCAGCGCAAGGCGACGCAGTGGACGATGGGGAAGAATTTCGACGGCACGGGCGGGTTCGGTCCCGACCTCGTCACGCCTGAAGAAGTGCCGGAGGGCGCCGACAACCTGCGGCTCACGACGACCCTCAACGGGGAGCTCATGCAGGACGGGAACACGCACGACTTCATCTTCCCGGTCGCGCAGGTGATCGAGATTCTCACCGAGGCGATGACGCTCGAACCCGGGGACGTGGTGCTGACCGGAACCCCATCGGGCGTGGGCTACGCCCGCAAGCCCCCCGTTTTCATGAAGCCCGGCGACGTCGTCGAGGTCATGATCGAGAAGGTCGGCAAGCTTCGCAACACCGTGCGTGACGAAGCCTGACGGGTCAGGCTGGGGAGCGGAACGGGCGTGAGCGGAACTCACTCTTACCAAGTCGCAGGCCTGCAGGGCGCAGCGGAGATCGTGGTCGACCGCTATGGCGTTCCGCATATCAGGGCGGGGTCGCGCCGCGACCTCTTCTTTGTCCAGGGCTTCAACGCGGCGCGCGATCGGCTCTGGCAGATTGACCTGTGGCGCAAGCGCGGCCTTGGGCTGCTCGCGGCGGATTTCGGGCCCGGCTACCTCGAACAGGACCACGCCGCCAGGCTGTTTCTCTATCGCGGCGAGATGGACGCGGAATGGGCCGCCTATGGCGTGCCGGACCTGCGCGAGGTCGTGCAGGCCTTCGTGGAGGGCATCAACGCCTTCATCGGCCTGGCCGAGGGCCGGCCCGAGCTGATGCCGCCCGAGTTTGACGCCATGGGAACGCGGCCGGCGCGCTGGTCCGCCGAGGACGTGGTCCGAATCCGATCGCACGCGCTTGTCGCGAACGTGCTCTCCGAGGCATTGCGAGCCCAGGTGCTGGCAAGGGCGGATCTCGAGACGGACCTCGCCCGCCGCTCGATCGACCCGCCGCACGAGATCCGGGTGCCGGAGGGCCTCGACCCGGCTGACATCACGCAGCGGGTGCTCGACGTCTTCAAGCTCGCCACCGCGCCCGTGACCTTCTCGCCCGAGCGCCTGGCCGCGACCCTTGCGGAGGCGTCGCGCTGGCGGAAGGTCGACGAGCTAGGGACAGTGTTCGTCGATCCATCCGCGCCCGAAGACGGCTCGAACAACTGGGCCGTCGCGCCATCACGAACCTATACCGGCCGGCCCATCCTCGGCAGCGACCCGCACCGGGTCTATGCGCTTCCGTCCCTCCGCTACCTCGTCCACCTGACCGCGCCGGGGCTGGACCTGATCGGGGCCGGCGAGCCGGTCCTGCCCGGCATCTCCTTCGGCCATAACGGCCACTCCGCCTTCTCCATGACGATCTTCCCGGCAGATCAGGAGGACCTGATCGTCTACGAGACCGACCCGAGCGACCCGGCGCTGTATCGGTACAACGGCCGCCAGGAGCGCCTGAGGGAGTTGGTCGAGAGCATCCCGGTGAAGGGCGCGCCCGACCAGGAGGTCCGGCTCCGGTTCACGCGCCACGGGCCGGTCGTACACGAGGACCACGCCCGCAACCGCGCCTTCGCGGTCCGCACCGTCTGGCTCGAGCCCGGAAGCGCCGCCTATCTGGCGAGCGTCGGCTCTATGGAGGCGCGGACGCCCGAGGCGTTCGAGCAGGCGATCCGGCACTGGAGCGTTCCGCCCGCGAACCAAGTCTATTCGGACGCGTCCGGCAACATCGCCTGGTTCGCCTCGGCCAAGGTGCCCAGGCGGCCGAGCCATGATGGACTCCTGCCCATTCCGGGCGACGGCCGGTACGAATGGGACGGGTTCCACGATCACGCCGAGCTGCCGCGCTCGGTGAACCCGGCCGCCGGGTTTGTCGCGACCGCCAACGAGATGAACCTGCCCGACGGCTTCCCGGCCGAGGAGGTGAAGATCGGCTACGAGTGGTTCGAGTATTCGCGCGCAGACCGGATCAAGGCCGTGCTCGGCGCAGACGAAAAGCACACGCTAGACGCGTCCATGCGGCTCCAGACGGACGATCTCTCGTTACCTGCCCTGCGCCTTCTGCGGCTCCTGGGGAGCGGAGTGCCCTCCCCCGCCCTCGAACTCCTAGCCGGCTGGGACGGGCATCTTCACGAGGACAGCGCCGCCGCCGCCCTCTTCGAAGTCTGGTGGACGAAGCACCTGAAGCCCGCGCTCCTGGCCCGCGCGGCTCCGGACGCAGACGTGCGCGCGCTGCTCCCACCCGGAGATCACGAGACACTTCTCGCCGCTCTCGAACAGCCCGGCTCAACCCCATGGTCACGCGACGCGAAGGACCGGGAGGAGTTGCTGGCCGCCACTCTCGCGGACGCATACGCCGCCTGCCAGCGGCTCCTCGGCCCGGATCCGAAGGTTTGGCGCTGGGGCTCGCTCCATCACGGCTATTTTGAGCACCCGCTCACGGCCGCCCTGTCAGGCGAGACCGCATGGCGTGATGTCGGACCGTTGCCGAAGGGTGGCTCGGGCTCGACCGTGATGAACACGCGTTATCGCCCGAGCGACTTCCGCGCCGTGTCGGGCGCCTCCTTCCGCATGATCCTCGATGTCGGGAACTGGGACGCGAGCCGCTTCATCAACACGCCCGGCCAGTCGGGCGATCCGCGCTCGCGGCACTATGATGACCTCGCCCCACTCTGGGCCTCGCGCCAGTATCTACCGCTCCTCTACACGCGCGACGCTGTGGACGAAGCAGCAGAACTTCGGATTGCTCTCAGGCCGGCTTGAGCTAGGTCACTCGAACAGATCCTGGTTTTCGGCCTCGACCCGGGGCATCGCTCTGAGAATTTCGGTCAGGTGCTCCCGCATCGCTCCCGCAGCGCCGTTTCCGTCCCCCGCATCAATGGCGGCCATGATGGCCCGGTGCTGCTCGACCAGCGCCAGCATCGTCGGGGCGTCGAACAGGGTCAGCTGGCAGAGCCGGTCCATGTGGGTCTTGATGTCCCGAACGACCTCCCAGGCGAGCGGGCAGCCCGCGCCTTCCGCCAGGGCAACGTGGAAGAGCTCGTCGTAGCGCTGGAAGGTGTCGTGATCGCCGGCCGCCGCGAAGCGCTCCTGCAGGGCGATGAAGCCGTCGATGCGCTCGCGCGCATCCCGGTCGAAGGCCTCGCAGGCGCGGCGCACCACCGCCGTCTCGACCGCCTCGCGCACGAAGCGGGCCTGCATGAGGCGGCTGACGGAGATCTTCGTGACCACGGTCCCGCGCTGCGGCAGGACCTCGACGAGCCGCATGCGCGAGAGGCCGATCAGCGCCTCGCGCGCCGGCTGCCTCGACACGCCATGCCGATCGGCGATGTCGGCTTCCGAGAGCCGCGTGCCGGGGCGCAGTTCGAGCGCGACGATCGCCCGCTTGAGCTCGGCCTCGAGCCGCTGTGCGGCCGAGCCCGACCCGGCACTCACGCCGTTTCCGGCCAACGAAACCTCCTTGACAGCGCTTCAGCTTTGTCGACACTACCATACAAGTCCAGGGCGTAAATGCCAGCCGGCCCGCAAAGCCGGAACAGCCACAAGGCAGGACGGCCCGAGAGGCCACACCGGAGGAAACAACGATGAAGCGCAGGACGGTTCTATCTTTGCTTGGCGCCGGGGCCCTCGGGGCAACCGCGGCGGGCCGCGCGGCCGCGCAGCAGAAGCTCGTCTTGAAGGCGAGCGACGTGCACCCGCTCGGCTACCCGACCGTCGAGGCGGTGGTGCGAATGGGCAAGAAGCTGGAGCAGGCCACGAACGGCCGGCTCACCGTCCAGATGTACCCCTCCATGCAGCTCGGCGGCGAGAAGGAAGCGCTCGAGCAGGCCCAGGTTGGCGCGCTCGCCATGGCGCGCGTCAGCGTCGGCGTGGTCGGCGCGATCGTGGACGACCTCAATGTCTTCAACCTGCCCTTCGTGTTCCGCGACGTCGCGCATATGCGCAAGGTCATCGACGGCGAGATTGGCAAGGAGCTCCTGGGCAAGATCACGTCCAACCCGCAATCCCGCCTGATCGGGCTGTGCTGGATGGATGGCGGGTCCCGCAACGTCTACAACACCAAGAAGCCCGTCCGCAGCGTCGAGGACCTGAAGGGTCTCAAGATCCGCATGATGGGCAACCCGCTCTTCGTCGACACGATGAACGCGCTCGGCGGCAACGGTGTCGCGATGGGCATGGATCAGGTCTACAGCGCTCTGCAGACGGGCGTCGTGGACGGCGCCGAGAACAACCCGCCGAGCTACGACAGCTTCGGCCACTACACGATCGCCAAGAACTACTCGATGACCGAGCACCTGATCATTCCGGAGATCCTGGTGTTCTCGAAGCGGGTCTGGGACGGTCTATCGAAGGACGACCAGGAACTCGTCCGCAAGTTCTCGGCCGAAGCTCAGCTGGAGCAACGCCAGCTCTGGGACCAGCGCGAAGCGGAATCCATGAAGAAGATCCGCGATTCCGGGATCGAGGTGATCACCTTCAAGGACAAGAAGCCCTTCCAGGATGCCGTGAAGCCCGTGTGGGAGAAGTACGGCACCAAGTACGACGCGCTGGTGAAGCGGATCCAGGCGGTTCAGTAGCCCGCCGCGTCACCCGCGACCTCATCCTGACGTGCTGCATCGGCGGGCCGAGGCAGCACCGAAGGAGGGCTCCAGTTTCACCGTTGTGCGTGCTTCGAGGGCCGGCTTCGCCGCCCGCCTCAGCATGAGGAGCGTCCGTTGAAAGCCAGCTACGTCCGCGCGATGGACGCCATCCATCGCGCATGCCTCCTCGTGTGCGGGATCTGCCTGGCGATCATCGCCATCATCATCCCGTGGGGTGTGTTCACGCGCTACGCGCTGAACAGCGCCGCCTCCTGGCCGGAGCCGCTCGCCGTGCTCCTGATGATCGTGCTGGCCTTCCTGTCGGCGGTCGTCTGCTACCGCGAGTACCTGCATATCGGCGTCGGCATCATACCGGCGATGCTGAGCGGGCCGGCGAAAACGGCCATAGGGTGGGCGATCGAACTCTGCATGGCCGCCACCAACCTCTTCATGCTGTGGTGGGGCATCTCGCTCGTCCAGACGACCTGGAGCCAAACCATCGGCGAGTTCCCGTCCGTGACGGTCGGCATGTCCTATCTGCCGGTCCCGGTCGCGGGACTTCTGACTCTCCTCTTCGTGGTCGAGCGGCTGTGGACGGGTGCGCTGTTCGCGCCCGAACACGACGACCCGGCCGCCACCGTGTCGCTCGAGTAGGATCCCGCCCATGGACGTTCTTGTTCTCCTCGGCGGATTCACGATCATCTGCCTCCTCGGCGTGCCAGTCGCCTATGCGCTCGGCCTCGCCTCCATCCTGGCCGCGCTCTGGATCGATCTCCCGCTCGAAGCCATCATGCTGAAGACCTCGGACGGGATGGACAACTTCCCGCTCCTGGCGATCCCGTTCTTCGTCCTGGCCGGCGCCATCATGGCCGAAGGCGGTATGGCGGCCCGCCTCATCAATGTCGCCAAGATCATGGTCGGCTTCATCCGGGGCGGGCTGGCGCTCGTGAACATCCTCGCCTCGACCTTCTTCGGGGCGATCTCCGGCTCGTCCGTGGCGGACACCGCGTCGGTCGGGTCCGTGATGATCCCGGAGATGATCCGCAACGGCTATCCGCGGCTCTTCGCCGTGAACGTCACCATCTCCGGCTCGCTGCAGCCGCTGCTGCTGCCGCCTTCGCACAACATGGTCATCTATTCGCTGGCGGCGGGCGGGACGGTCTCGATCGCGCACCTGTTCCTCGGCGGGATCGTTCCGGCCCTGATGCTCGGCGCCTCCCTGATGATCCTATGCCTGATCATCGCCCATCGCGAAGGCTACCCGAAGGGCGAGGTGATCCCGTTCCGGCAGGCCCTGAAGATCGTCCTGGATTCAATCTGGGGCATGATCACGGTCGTCATCATCATCGGGGGCATCCTGACGGGCGTGTTCACCCCCACCGAGTCCGGCGCAGTCGCCTGCGTCTACGCCCTGCTCGTGACCCTCTTCGTCTATCGGGACTACAAGCTGTCCGAGGTGCCGCTGCTTCTCGCCCGCGTCGTCCGCACGGTCGGCATGGTCATGATCATGATCGGGTTCTCCGTCGCCTTCGGCTACATGATGGCGATCATGCAGGTGCCGGCGAAGGCGACGGACTTCTTCGTCTCGATCTCAGAGAACAAGTACATGTTCCTTCTCTGGGTGAACATCCTGCTTCTCCTGCTCGGCACCTTCATGGATTTGGCGCCGATGCTGCTCATCTGCACGCCGATCTTCATGCCGATGCTGAAGACCTTCGGGATCGACCCGGTGCACTTCGGGATCGTGATGATCCTCAATCTCGGGATCGGGCTGCTCACGCCGCCGGTCGGGCCGACCATGGTGGTCGGCTGCGCGATCGGAAAGGTGAGCATGGAAGCGGTCGCGCGCTCCATCATGGTCTTCTACATCCCGATGGTCGTCGTGCTGCTCCTCGTCACCTACATCCCGGGCCTCGTGCTCTGGCTCCCCTCCCTGTTCGGCTGAGACACATGACCATCGATATCCGCCAGCCCAGCCATCCCGACCACGTCCGTCACTTCACGACGGAAGAGCTGCGCCGCCATTTCCTCGTCGAGGGGATGTTCAGGCCGGGCGAGGTCAACCTGACCTACAGCCATATCGAGCGCTTCGTGATCGGCGGCGCGACGCCCTCCGGCGCTCCGCTCGCGCTGCCGGCTCCGAAGCCGCTCGGCACCAAGAGCTTTCTCCAGCGGCGCGAGCTCGGGATCTTCAACATCGGCGGGCCCGGGCGCGTGCGCGTGGGCGAGCGGAGCTTCGAGCTCGCCCACCGCGACGCGCTCTATGCCGGGATGGGAGCGGGCGAGGTCACGTTCGAAAGCGCCGAGGCGAGCAATCCGGCCAAGTTCTACCTGCTCTCCACGCCGGCGCACGCGGCCTACGACACCGTCCAGGTGCGGCTCGCGGAGGCCAAGAGCATGGTGCTCGGCGACCAGGCCACCGCGAACCGCCGCACCATCGTCCAGATGCTTCACCCGGACGTCTGCACGACCTGCCAGCTCGTGATGGGGATGACGAAGCTCGACGAGGGCTCGATCTGGAACACGATGCCCTCCCACGTGCACGACCGCCGCTCGGAGGTATATCTGTATTTCGACCTCGCCGATGACGCGCGGGTCTTCCACATGATGGGCGAGCCCGCCGAGACCCGTCACCTGATCGTCGCGAACGAGCAGGCCATCATCTCGCCGAACTGGTCAATCCATTCCGGCGTCGGCACCCGCGCCTACACCTTCATCTGGGGCATGGGCGGCGACAACATCGACTACACCGACATGGACCCGGTCACGATGGACATGCTCCGGTGAACCGCTTCGACCTCTCGGGAAAGAGCGCGGTCGTCACGGGCGCGAATACCGGGATCGGCCAGGCGATCACGGTGGCCCTGTCGGAGGCCGGCGCGAATGTCGTGGCGGTCGGGCGCTCGGCCATGGACGAGACCGAGGCTCTCTGCGCCCCGCACAGCACCGGGTTCCTGGCGCTGGAGGCGGACCTTGCCGCGACCGAGCCGATCGAGCGGATCATGCGATCGGCCGAGGAGCGCTTCGGCCGCGTCGACATCCTGGTCAACAATGCCGGGATCATCCGCCGGGCCGACGCTCTCGACTTCACGGAGGAAGACTGGGATGCCGTCCTCGACGTGAACCTGAAATCGGCGTTCTTCCTCGCCCAGGCCGCCGGCCGGCGCATGATCGGCGACCGGGGCGGCGGCAAGATCGTCAACGTCGCCTCGCTCCTCTCCTTCCAGGGCGGAATCCGGGTCGCGTCCTATACGGCGGCGAAGAGCGGGCTCGCAGGCATCACGCGGCTTCTCGCCAATGAATGGGCCGCCCGGGGCGTGAACGTGAACGCCATCGCGCCTGGATACATCGAGAGCAACAACACGGCCGCCCTGATCGCCGACCCGAAGCGCTCGGCCGACATCCTGGCCCGCATCCCGGCCGGGCGCTGGGGGAAGCCGCAGGACATCGGCGGCGCCGCCGTCTTCCTGTCGTCCGCCGCCGCGGATTTCATCCATGGCATCCTGCTGCCCGTCGATGGCGGCTGGCTGGCCCGCTGAGGATTTCAATATGACAGCCTGGAAGGGTGAGCCTTTCGTCCGGGACAGCGAGGCCGAGTGGCAGCCCGCCGGCGAGGGCGTGGTCCGCAAGATCCTGACCTATTCGGACGGGGTCATGATGGTGCGGGTGCGGTTCGAGCCGGGCGCGGTCGGACCGCCACACAGCCACCCGCACCTCCAATGCACGCTGGTCGAGAGCGGCGTGTTCGACATCACCATCGCGGGCCGCACCGAGCGCCTGCGGGCCGGCGACAGCTTCCTCGTGCCGCCGAACGCGATCCATGACGCGGAGTCGCCAGAGGGCGGCACCCTGCTCGACGTCTTCACGCCGATGCGCGAGGACTTCGTCTGACCTTCAAGGCCGCACGGCCGGCGTCTCGATCGCGAGGCCGGCGGCGCGCTCCATGAGAAACGCCTCCAGCTCGACCAGCTCCGGCGCGTCATAGGGATACGCCTCGGCCCGAACCCCGGTCATGCAGTTGCGGAAGCGGCGCTGCAGCGAGCCGACCGACTGCCATTCCAGCCGGTAGATCGGGTAGCCGACCGGGTGCGCCTGCGGGATCGGCGCACCCGCAAGGCGACGGCCCCAATTGTCGTCGTGGCAGGCCGCGCAGGAGAGGTCGAGCTGGCCCATGCGGGTGGTGAAGAGGTTGCGCCCACGCTCTCGGGCGGCGTCCATGCCCGGATCCTTAGGCGGCGCGATCGGCAATCCGCGCGACTGGTGCGCCACGAAGGCCGTCATAGCGAGGCGGTCGCCGTTCTCGGGCCGCCATGGCGGCACGCCCTGGCGCTCCGCACGGCAGAGGTCGATCTGCCCCGCGAGGTCGATCGGCGCGGCGCGCGACGCGCTCCAGGCGGGATAGCGCGCCGCCACGCCCTTCATCGAGACCTTCGCGTCGCCATGGCAATCGGCGCAGGATTGGGCGGCCGGTCCCGGCTTGGCGCTCCAGAGCGCCTCGCCGTCCAGCACGGCCAGTATGCCGGGATTGGCGGTGTCGTCGCTCTGCATGGCCCCGGTCTCGGGGCTCATCTGCGTGAAATCCGACCGCCTTTGGTCCCGCGCGATCTCCGCCCCGATCGGCGAGGCGAGGAGGCAGGCGAGACCGATCGCGGCGGCGCGCCTCACGTGACCTCGATCGACACCGTTTCGGTCTGGCTGAAGCCGTTATCGCCGCTCCAGGTGAGCGCGATCGTCCCGCTCTCGGTCGCGACGGTCGTGAACACCAGATACGGGTTCGCCGACATCGCCGGGTACAGGTCCGCGCTGAACACCTCCGCCCCACCATACGTGCAGGTGAAGCGCGTGATGATGTCCCGCGCCAGGATCGCGCCATTGGGGCCGGGCCGGTAGCCGGTCTCCATCGGGTGCGAGATCAGAGTTCGGATCTCGATGATGTCGCCGCGGCGGGCGCTTTTCGGGACGTTGACGAGGACGCGAGCCATGTCACGCCCCCTCGATACAGGCGGCGAGCGTGACGATCACGTCCGCCGTTCCGGACCAGAACGAGCCGTCGCTCATCTCCGCCACTGCCGTGATGCGCTGGGAGTTCGCGAGCCGGATGCGGGTCGAGAGGGTCGCGCGGCCCGAGCGCGGCCCGAGATGGACGGTCAGCACGTTCGGCTGCGGGTTGCGTTCGTTGAAGACCGCGATGCGGCGCACGTGATCGGCCTCGGTCATCGGGCTCTCGACCGCGACCGTGAGCGGCGCGGCGTTGCCGTTCTCGACGAGCGGCGGCAGGTCGAGCATCACTCGGCCCGGCTTCACACCCTGTCCGGCCGTGAAGGCTCGCACCGCCTCGCTCATCTCCTCCGGGGTCGCGAGCGCCGGTGTCACCATGACCAGGGAGGCGGCCGCCCCAAGCAGGAGGGCGTGGCGCCGGCTGGGCGCTGCAGCGGCGGTGATCAGCATTCCTCAGCCCTCACGGCGCGTCTCGAAGCGTGACGAGGTAGGCGACCACGTCCTCGATCTCCTGCGGCTCGAGCACCGTCCTGCCGCGCCAGGCTGGCGCGACGCGGTGGAAGCCGTCCCGGCGAAGATAGGATGGCATGATCGTGTCCGGATTGAGCCGGCGCGCATCGGCCACGCGGAGCCGGAGCTGGCCCTCCGACCAGCGCGTGCCGGCGCCCTCGAGCGGCGGCGCGAGGTTGCCCTGGAAGCGCTCTTCCGGGATCGGGCCGGAATGGCACAGCAGGCAGAGGCCACGCGTCCGATCGGCGACGATCGCCCGCCCGCGCGCCGGGTCGCCGGGGGCGTTGGTCAGGGGCGCCGGGATGGAGTCGCCGACCACCTCCTGCGCCCAAGCGGGCGCGGTGGCGAGCAGCACGCCGAGGATCACGGCATTTCGGGCACACCACGTTGTCACCCGAAGACATCGGTCGTGATCGTGCGAAACCAGTCCTCCGCGTACGCCGCCTCGAGCCTGCGGGTCTCCGGCGGCGCATCGATCGGGCTCGTCCCACCCGCTCCTTCCACGTCGGCCAGGACACCGTTCCGCGGCCGATACACGCCCGCGACCGAGATGCCGTAGCCGGGCGCGACGAGGCTGTAGCAGGTGTTGATGAGCTTCGGGCTCACCGGCGGCCGGCCGGCCAGGAGGTCGGCAACCGCCGCGGCGCAGACCTTGGCCTGGGCATTGGCTGAGAAGGCGGACTTGGGCATGCCGCCCGCAATCGCCGCATCGCCGATCACGTGGATGTTCGGGCGAAGCCGCGATTCGAAAGTCACCGGGTCGATCGGGCACCAGCCCGACCGGTCGGCGACCCCTGCCGCTTCGGCGATGCGCCCGGCCCGCTGTGGCGGGATGGCGTTCGCGACCGAGGCCGCGTGTCGGCCGAAATCGGTCACGAAGGTGCGAGTGCCGGGCTCGACGGAGGTGACCTGCCCTCCCCCGGCCAGAGGCACATATTCGAGATGCGTCGGGTACAGCGCCTTCCAGCCCTGCTCGAAGAGGCGCTGCTTGGAGAAGACGTCCTTGGCGTCGAGCACGAGGAGCTTGGAACGCCGCTTCCTGGTTTTGAGGAAATGCGCGATCAGGCTCGCCCGCTCGTAAGGCCCGGGCGGACAGCGGTACGGATTGGCCGGAACGGACATCACGACCGTCCCGCCATCTTCCATAGCCTCGAGCTGCTGGCGCAGTAGAAGCGTCTGCGGTCGGCCCTTCCAGGCATGCGGCATCCGGTCGGCCGCGTCCTCGCCATAGCCGGGCAGCGCGTCGAAGCGGAGGTCGATCCCGGGCGAGAGGACCAGCCGGTCGTAGGGAAGCTGGGTTCCGTCCGCGAGAGTCACCCGGCGCGCTTCGGCATCGACGCGGGTCGCGGCTTCGAAGACCACATCCACGCCCTCGCGCCGGATCGCGTCGTAGCCGAAGAGCTGCGCCTCCATGGGCCGCAGACCCGCGATCACCTCGTTCGAGAACGGGCAGGCGGCATAGATCTGGCTGGCCTCGACGAGCATGACGTCGATCCCGGCCCGCTTCAGCTCGCGCGCGGCCGTAGCGCCCCCGAACCCACCGCCGATCACGACCACCTTCGGTCGGGCTTGGCCGATGGCGGGACGAGGGACAGCGAGCGCAAGCGGGGCGAGGGCGAGGCCGCCGAGAAAGGTTCGACGCGGGCTTGACTCGCGCGAGTGGCGCTTCGAGCTCCCTGTCTCCGAGACACTCACCGCTGCCGCTCCAGCCACTCGGCGATCGCGCCCGTCTCCTCTGCCGAAAAGCCCCGGGCGATGCGCGTCATGATCGTCGCGGGCCGACCGCCCGCTCGGAAAGCGGCCATCGCCTCCTTGATCTCAGAGGCTGGCCGACCTTCGATCGGCGGCACGGCTTGGCCGGCGACCGGCCGAAGCCCATGGCAGCCGCCGCACGAGGAGGCGCCGGGCGGAGCCGCCTTGTGGGACGCCGGCGTGCCCTGCCCGAGCGCCGCGACCGGAATCGCGGCGAGCCAGCAGAGCAGCCAGGCAAGGCGCATCACGCCCGGCGGAGATCCGCGTTGGCGAGCGGGAGCTGGCGCACGCGCTTGCCTGTCGCCGCGAAGATCGCGTTCAGAACGGCGGGCGCGGCCACCGCGATCGTCGGCTCGCCGACGCCGCCCCAGAAACCGCCGGACGGGACGAGCACGGTTTCCACCGGCGGCATCTCGTCCATTCGCATCATTGCGTAGGTGTCGAAATTCGTCTCCTGGATGCGCCCGTCCTTCACGGTGCAGGCCCCGTGCAGGGCTGCCGTGAGGCCGTAGACGAAGGAGCCCTCGACCTGGAACTCCACCTGCTGCGGATTGATGACGTAGCCCGGATCCGTCGCCGCGACGATGCGATGGATCTTCAGCTTGCCCTCCGGGCTCACCGACACCTCCGCGACGGCGGCCACGTAGCTGCCGAACCCCATCGTGTGCGCAAGGCCACGGAACACGCCGGCCGGCGCCGGCTTGCCCCAGCCCGCCCTCTCGGCCGCGGCGTTCAGCACGGCGAGGTGCTTCGGGTGCTTCGCCATCAGCTTGCGGCGGAACTCGAGCGGGTCCTGGCCAGCCGCATGCGCGAGCTCGTCCATGAAGCATTCGAGGTAGATCGCGTTCTGGTTCAGGTTCACGCCGCGCCAGAAGCCAGGCGGCACGGCGGGATTGCGCATCGCATGGTCGATCAGGATGTTCGGGATCGTGTAGCCGATCGCGGCTTCCGGCCCTGACGGGTTCAGGCCCTGGAACGCGACTGGGTCGCGCCCCTGCTGGAGGTTCTGGGGCAGGATGCCGGCAAGGATCGACTGGCCGGAGATGCGCATGTGCAGCCCGGTCAAGTTGCCCTTGTCGTCGAGCGCGCCGACGAGCTTGCACTGGGTCACCGGGTGGTAGAGGCCGTGCGTCATGTCCTCTTCGCGGGACCAGATGAGTTTCACGGGCGTCCCAGGCATCTGCCGGGCGATGGCGACCGTCTGCCTCACCCAATCGTGCACGGCGCCGCGCCGGCCGAAGCCGCCGCCGAGATGGATCTTGTGCACCTCGCATTGCCGGGGCGAGAGTCCGGCCGCTTCCGCCGCGGCTGCGAGCGCGGCCTCGCCGTTCTGCGTCGGCGTCCAGACCTCGCAGCGCTCCGCGTTCCAGAGAGCCGTCGCGTTCATCGGCTCCATGGTCGCGTGGTTCTGGTGCGGGTATGAATAGACCGCCTCGACCTTCTTGGCCGCCTTGCCGATCGCATCCCGCGCGTCGCCCGCCTGGTTGCCGATGAAAGCTTCCGTCGCGTCGAGCCCCTCCTGCAGCCATGCGGCCGTCTTCTCGCTCGACATGCCCGCGTTCGGCCCCTCGTCCCACGTGATGGGGAGAGCCTGCAGCGCAGCGTTGGCGCGCCACCACGTATCGGCCACGACAGCCACCGCGTTGTCGCCGACGGCCACGACCTTCTTCACGCCGGGCATGCCCTCGACCGCCTTGGCGTCGAAGCTCGCCACCTTGCCGCCGAAAACCGGGCAGGCCTTGATCGCTGCGTTCAGCATCCCGGGCAGCTTCAGATCCATGCCGTAGACCTGCTTGCCGGTCAGCTTCTCGGCCGTATCCAGCCGCGGCAGCGGCTTGCCGGCGATCGTCCAGTCTTTCGGGTCCTTCAGCGTGACGGTCTTCGGCGGCCCGAGCTTGGCCGCCGCCTCCGCGACCTTCCCGTAGGTGGTCGTCCGCCCGGATCCCGGATGCGAGATGGTTCCCTTCTGCACCCGGCACTCGGCTGCCGGCACGCCCCAGGCATTCGCGGCCGCCTGGACCAGCATGGTGCGGGCCGCGGCGCCGCCCTGGCGCATGTACTCGTGCGATTCACGTACGCCACGGCTGCCGCCGGTGGAGAAGTTCCCCCAGACGCGGTTCCGCGCGAGGCTCTGGCCGGGGGTCGGATATTCGGTCGTGACCCTCGACCAGTCGCATTCGAGCTCCTCCGCCACGAGCTGGGCGAGGCCGGTCAGGGTGCCCTGCCCCATCTCGGAGCGGGCGACACGGATGACGACCGTCTCGTCGGGACGGATCACGACCCAGGCATTGACCTCGGGCGTGGCCGTCGAGGCGCCCTGCGCGGCCGCCTCACCGAAGGGGATGTGGAAGCCCAGGCTTAAGCCGCCCGCGATCGCGGCCGAGCGGCCGATGAAGCTGCGCCGCGAAAGGGCGGATGCGTTGAGCTCTGTCATATCGCCCTCCCTCAGCCGCGGCCGATTTCGCCGCCTTCGGCGGCAAGCTTGATGCCCGCGAGAACCCGGTTGTAGGTCCCGCAGCGGCAGATATTCGTGATCTCGGAGCGGATCTGGTCGTCCGTCGGCTTCGGCGTCTGGGCCAGGAGCGCGGAGGCCGCCATGATCATGCCCGGCTGGCAGAAGCCGCATTGCGGCACGTCGAGGGCGAGCCAGGCCTTCTGAACGGGGTGCTGCCCGTCTGGCGAGAGCCCTTCGATCGTGACGATCTTCTGACTTTCGTCGACCGCGGAGACCGGCATCGCGCAGGAGCGGACGGCCGCTCCGTCGATATGCACCGTGCAGGCGCCGCACTGGGCGATCCCGCAGCCGTATTTGGTCCCCGTCAGGCCGACCTGTTCGCGCAGCGCCCAGAGGAGCGGCGTGTCCGGCTCCACGTCGATCTCCCGGACACTACCGTTGACGTTCAAGCGCGGCATGGATCGCCTCCTCAAGCCGCGCTGATCATCGTTTGGATTTGGTCGAAGTCAAATCGGAGCTGCGGCCAAGCTATGGCGGCGTCTCGCAATCGCGGGGAGCGTCACGGTGACGTGATCAGATGCCGCCGGTACCTCGGTCCCCAAGGCCCGGTAATTCGGCCAGAGCCCTGGTGTCGCGAGCTCGATGAGGTGGCCGTCCGGGTCACGGAAGTAGATGCTGGTCCCGCCTCGCGGCCACTGCGTCCGGCCTTCGACCGAGATGCCGCGGGATGCGAGATGCGCCTCCCACGAGGCCAGCGACTCGGCCGGAATGGCGAGGGCGATGTGCAGCGGGCCGTGGCCGTCATGCGGCGGGATCGTGCCGCCCGGCATCTGTACGGTCTCCAGCGTGGAGCCGCGGCGAAACAGAAGCAGGACGCTCCGCGGCCCGGCCTCGAAAGCTGCGAGCCGCTCGTCGCCGAAAACGCGCTTCAGGCCGAGGGCGTCTTCGTAGAAGCGAGCGGCACGGGGTAGGTCGTCGCTGTAGAGTGCCGTCTCGAGCACGCCCGAGATCGGTGGGATACTTCCGCCCTCGCCGCCGCCCGGCATCACCACATGTCGAGGGCGATGCGGGCCTCATCCGACATCCGGCTCTGATCCCATGGAGGGTCGAAGGTCATGGTGACCTTGACGTCGCGCACGCCGGGAACCGTTGAGACCGCGTTCTCGACCCAGAGCGGCATCTCGCCGGCAACCGGACAACCCGGCGCGGTCAGCGTCATGTCGATCGCTACGGCGCGATCGTCCGAGATGTCGACCCGGTAGATCAGGCCGAGCTCGTAGATGTCGGCCGGGATCTCGGGATCGTAGACGGTCTTCAGCGCCGCCACGATAGCGTCCGTCATCCGGTCGATCTCCTCCGGAGGAAGGGCCGAGGGCTGGGCCGCCGCTGGGGTTTCCGAGGCCGCAACCTCGATCGGGGTACCGTCGCTCATGTCGTCACCAAAACGCTCAGGTGCCTGGCACCATTGGCGGAAGATAGGCCCGCCTCTCGGAAAACCTAATTAGCTGAACAACGCCTCGGCCTTTTGCAGGGCCTCGGCGAGCTTATCGACCTCCTCCAGCGTGTTGTAGAGGCCGAAGGAGGCGCGGCAGGTGGAGCTCGCGCCGAACCGGTCCAGGAGCGGCATGGCACAGTGCGTGCCGGCCCGAACCGCGACGCCCTGCCGGTCGATCACGGTCGCGACGTCATGCGCATGGGCGCCCTGCATCTCGAAGGAGAGGATCGGGCCCTTGCCCTTCGCCCTCCCGATGATGCGGATCGAGTTCATGGCGCCGAGCCGTTCATGCGCATAGGCTGACAACCGCTCCTCGTGCGCACGGATGTTCGGCCGCCCGACCCGCTCCATGAAGCGGAGCGCCGCGCCGAGCCCGACCGCCTCGACGATGGCCGGCGTGCCGGCCTCAAAGCGGTGTGGCGGATCGCCATAGGTGACCTCGCCGCAAGCGACCGTTTTGATCATTTCGCCGCCGCCCTGGTAGGGCGGCAGTCGCTCCAGCCATTCGCGCTTGCCGTAGAGGACGCCAATGCCGGTCGGGCCGTACACCTTGTGGCCCGTGAAGATGTAGAAGTCGGCATCGAGTTCGCGCACGTCGACGTCGAGATGGACCGCGCCCTGCGCGCCGTCCACCAGCACCGGCACGCCATGCGCATGCGCGATGCGGATGATCTCGGCAATCGGCGTCACCGTGCCCAGCACGTTCGACATGTGCGTGATCGCGACGAGTTTCGTCCGGGGCGAGAAGAGCTTCTCGAACTCCTCAACGAGGAAGTTGCCCTCGTCATCCACCGGCGCCCATCGCAGCACCGCGCCCTTCCGCTCGCGCAGGAAGTGCCAGGGAATGATGTTCGAGTGGTGCTCCATGATGGAGAGGATGATCTCGTCCCCCTCCCCAATGATGGACTGGCCCATGGTGTTGGCGACTAGGTTGTAGGCCTCAGTCGCCGACTTGGTGAACACGATCTCGTCGACCGAGCCAGCATTCAGGAAGGCTCGGACGCTCTCCCGCGCCGCCTCAAACGCATCCGTCGCCGCATTCGCCATGTAGTGGAGGCCGCGGTGGACGTTGGCGTAACCGGTCTCCATCGTGGAGACCATCGCGGCGATGACCTCCCGCGGCTTCTGCGCAGAGGCAGCACTGTCGAGGTAGACGAGCGGCTTACCGTAGACCTGCTGCGCCAATATCGGGAACTCGGCCCGAAGCGCCTCCACGTTGTACGGCAGCGGAAAGGGTGCGTTCATGTTGTCATGGCCGGGCTTGGCCCGGCCACCCCGATTGGATGTGCTTCGAACGTCTCCGATCGGGATGGCCGGCCCAAGCCCGGCCATGACACCGGAGCATTTGCGTCAGTGCCGCGCCTTCAGCCAACCCTCAAGGACCTCGATGAGGGCATCGCGTGCGGCCTCGTTCTCGACGGTCTCGATCGCCTGGCCGACGAAGGCCTGGAGCAGCAGGCTTTCGGCTTCCGCTCCGGGCAGGCCGCGGCTGCGCAGGTAGAACAGCAGGTCCTCGTCCAGAGCTCCGCAGGTCGCGCCGTGGCCGCAAACCACGTCATCCGCAAAGATCTCGAGTTCGGGCTTGTTGTTCATGCTCGCCCCGTCGGACAGGAGAAGCGTGTCCGACTTCATCCCGCCGTCCGTCTTCTGCGCACGCGGGCGGACGATGATTTTGCCCTGGAACACGCCGGTCGCGTCGTCGTCGAGCACGGTCTTGTAGAGTTCGCGGCTCGTGCAATGCGGGACCGCATGATCGACGAGCAAGGTCGCATCGGCATGCTGCCGGCCGTTGAGGAGGCCTGCGCCGTCGACCCGCGCCGTCGAGTTCTCGCCGGCGAAGGCGAGGAAGACCTGATGGCGTGAGACCTGCGCCCCCGTGACGACATTGATGGTGTTGAACGATACCTCTGCGCCTAGCCGGGCGGTCAGGGTGGAGAGCGCGAGCGCTTCTCTTCCCTCAGCGTTCAGCCGGACATGGCGCACCTGCGCCCGATCCCCGACGACGAACTCGATCACGTCGTTCGGCTGGTAGGCGAGCCCATCCGGCCCCTCATGCGACTCGAGCAGCGTCACCGATGCTCCTTCCTCGACAACAACCAGCACCCGCGTCGCGGTCGCAAAACTCTGGTGGCCGGAATTGACGAAGCGGAGATGCAGGGGCTGCTCGACCGCCGTTCCGGCCGGAACGCGCAGGATCGCGCCGTCCGCCATGAAGGCCGTGTTGAGCTCGTAGACAGGGTTGTCCCGCGCGGCCGGGACAGCGCCGAGCGAGCCGAGCAGCGCGTTGCCCGCGGCAAGAGCCACGTTCATCGGCGTGACCTCGACACCGGTCGGGAAGGAAGCCGTCTCCGACAACTCGCTCGCGACGTGACCGTTCACGATGGTGAGCCTTGCAGCCGGGAGACTTGTGAAAGCCTTTGCATGGTTGAACGCGACCGCGAGATCCGCCGAGCCCGGCTTTTCGGCGAGTGGCGCGGCCTCGCGCATTAGCGCGCGCAGGTCGGTGTACTTGAACTCCTCAACTCGGCGGTGCGGCAGGCCGCGTTCGGCGAAGCCGGCAATCGCGCTCTCGCGAACCGACAGGTCGCCGGGGAGGGAGCCCTTCAGCCGGTCGAAAAGCTGCGCGATGCCGGTCTCGGCCGGCGTCTTCATCACGGTGATATCGGCCATGGGCTTAGGCGGCCTCCGCCTGCTGCCGGTAGTCGGCATAGCCGTTCGCCTCGAGCTCGAGCGCGAGCTCCTTGCCACCCGAGCGCACGATCCGGCCCGCTGACATCACGTGCACGGTGTCCGGCACGATATGGTTCAGCAGGCGCTGGTAATGCGTGATGACCAGGAAGGACCGGTCCGCCGCGCGAAGCGCATTCACGCCTTCCGAGACAATGCGAAGCGCGTCGATATCGAGGCCGGAATCCGTTTCATCCAGGATGCAGAACTTCGGCTCCAAGAGGGCCATCTGCAGGATCTCCATGCGCTTCTTCTCGCCGCCCGAGAAACCGACATTGAGGGCGCGCTTCAGGAAGTCGCGCTTGATCTCAAGCTTCTCGCCCGCAGTGTTCACGCGCTTCATCAGCTCCGGCGTGGTGAGCTCGGCTTCGCCGCGGGCCTTGCGCTGGGCATTCAGGGCGGCCTTCAGAAAGGTCATCGTGCCGACGCCCGGGATCTCGAGCGGATACTGGAAGGCCAGGAAAACGCCGGCCGCAGCGCGCTGGTCCGGCTCCATCTCGAGCAGGTTCTCCCCGTCCAGGATGATCTCGCCGTCGAGGACCTCGTAGTCCTCCTTGCCGGCGATCACGTAGGAGAGCGTCGACTTACCGGAGCCGTTCGGCCCCATGATGGCGGCGACCTCTCCATTATTCACGGTGAGGTCCAGGCCGTTGAGGATACGGTTGTCCTCGATTTGAACGACGAGGTTTCGAATCTGGAGCATGATCGTCTTTCAGTTGTCAGACGGCGACGAAGCCGGCGATCTCTCGGATGAGCCCGTCGAGATCCCGCTCGGCCTCGCCGCCGAGGTCGAGAAGGTTGGTGGAGCCGCTGGCGGCGGCGACATCGCCTGTGACGAAACGGTCGCGACCAATCCGGCGGACGAAGAGTCGGCGCGATTCCCCGTCGACGAGCACGAGGTCGTCGTTCTCCTGGAATACCTGCAGGGTTGGAAACTGCTCCGCGATCGCCGGCTCAAGGGCAGCAGCTGAATCCCCCGAAGCGAGCGCTGCCGAGAAAGCCGCCTTCACCGAGTCCTGTTCGTTCCCCGTGGTCATGTCGTTTTCCTCCGGTTCGCCAGCTTGCTACCGCCTTCTAGTGCAATCGATCCGGCGCTTCGCCAGTGACCGAGACAAACTTCGTCCGGAGCGCGTTCAGGCTGGGGGTGCCGTCGGCAGGTGTTTTCCAGCGTCACCCGCAAACCGCCGACCCGAAGGTCCTGGCGGGCGAAGCCCGACATCTGCTCCTCGACCGAGACAATCTCCGCCGCCATCTCGTCGAGTTCCTGGCGCGTGACGTCCAGCTCCCGCCGGAGCGCCTCCGCCTCGCTAGCCAACGGAGCCCTCCAGGGAGATCGAGATCAGCTTCTGCGCTTCGACCGCAAATTCCATGGGCAACTGCTGCAGTACGTCTTTGACGAAGCCGTTGACGATGAGGGCGACGGCGTCCTCTTCCGAGAGGCCCCGCTGCATGCAGTAGAATTTCTGCTCGTCAGAGATCTTCGAGGTGGTTGCCTCGTGCTCGAATACCGCGCTGGCGTTGTTGGACTCGAGATACGGAACGGTGTGCGCCCCGCACTGGTCCCCGATGAGCAGCGAGTCACAGTTCGTGAAGTTGCGCGCACCCTTGGCCCGCCGGTGTGCCGAAACGAGGCCGCGATAGGTGTTGTCCGAGCGACCCGCCGCGATCCCCTTTGAAATCACCTTCGACGTCGTGTTCCGGCCGAGATGGATCATCTTGGTGCCAGAATCCACCTGCTGCTTCCCGTTCGAGATCGCGATGGAGTAGAACTCGCCGCGCGAGCCGTCGCCGCGCAGGATGCAGGACGGGTACTTCCAGGTGATGGCCGAGCCCGTCTCCACCTGCGTCCACGTGATGACGGAGTTCTTGCCCCGGCAATCGCCGCGCTTGGTCACGAAATTGTAGATGCCGCCCCGACCCTCGCTGTCGCCGGGGTACCAGTTCTGGACGGTGGAGTACTTGATCTCGGCGTCGTCCAGCGCAACGAGTTCCACCACGGCCGCATGGAGTTGGTTCTCGTCACGTCGCGGAGCCGTGCAACCCTCGAGATAGGAGACGTACGACCCCTTGTCGGCGATGATCAGCGTGCGCTCGAACTGGCCGGTATTGCGCTCGTTGATGCGAAAATACGTCGACAGCTCCATCGGGCAGCGAACGCCCGGCGGGATGTACACGAAGGACCCGTCTGAGAAGACGGCAGAGTTCAGGGTCGCGAAGAAGTTGTCTGTCGCCGGCACGACCGAGCCGAGGTACTTCTGCACGAGCTCGGGGTGCTCGTGCACGGCTTCCGAGATCGGCATGAAAAGGACGCCGGCCTTTGCCAGCTCAGCCTTGAAGGTGGTCGCGACGGAGACGGAGTCGAACACGGCGTCCACTGCAACGTTCGAGCGCTGGACACCCTCCAGCACCTCGACTTCACGCAGGGGGATGCCGAGCTTCTCGTAGGTCTTCAGGATCTCGGGATCTATGTCGTCGAGTGACATGGGGCCGGGATTGTTCTTCGGCGCGGCGTAGTAATAGATCTCGTCGTACTTGATGGCCGGGTAATCGACGCGGGCCCAGTCCGGCTCGCGCATCGTCAGCCAGCGGCGATAGGCGTCGAGCCTCCACTCCAGCAGCCATTCCGGCTCGTTCTTCCTGGCCGAGATGTAGCGGATCGTATCCTCGGAGAGCCCGATCGCGGGCTTCTCCATCTCGATCTCCGTCTCGAAGCCATACTTGTACTGATCGACATCGATCAGCTTCACCTGTTCGATGGTCTCCTGCACTGCAGGCATCGCTGTCTCCTAAAGCCGGCCGCGGAGGGCCGCGAAAAAAGGTCCGGATCTGACCTGGATCAAGCCGCGCAAGCCCGTCCGCGCTTATATAGGCGGCGCAGCAAGGTTTCGCAGCCCTGCGAGAAGCGGACGACGTCCTCCTCTCGGGAATTCCAGCCAAAGCTCACCCGTATCGCCCCTCGGGCCAGCTCCGCCGGCACGCCCATAGCAGCCAAGACATGGGACGGCCCGACCTTCCCCGAAGAGCACGCCGATCCTGAGGACACGGCAATGCCATCGAGGTCAAGCGCCATGAGCGCGGTCTCGGCTACGAGCCCCGGCACCGCAAAGGCGAGGGTGTTCGGCATCCGCTCTGCCCCCGATCCGAAAATCACCGCGTCCGGCGCGATCCGCCGCAGCTCGCGCTCTGCATGGTCTCGAAGGTTCCGCAACCGAAGCGCCTCGGAATCGACGGCCCGGGCCGCGATCTCTGCGGCCGCGCCGAAGCCGACGATGCCGGCGAGGTTCTCGGTCCCGGCTCGCAACCGCCCCTCCTGGCCGCCACCTCGGACAAGCGGCAGTTGGGGCCCGGCCCGTCTGCGAGCGAGGACGAGCGCTCCGATCCCGGTCGGGGCGCCAAGCTTGTGGGCTGAGAGCGTCAGGGCATCGACCCGCAGCGCGCCCATGTCGATCGGCATCCGGCCCGCGGCCTGAACAGCGTCTGTGTGAACTACGCCGCCCCGTGCCCGCGCAACCTCCGCGAGGGCGGCGACGGGCTGAACGACCCCTGTTTCGTTGTTCGCCATCTGGACCGAAAGCTGGAAGGCCTCACCGCCCACCTCGTCCAAGACTTGAGCAAGGTCATCGAGGTCCACGCGACCGTCGGTGTTCACGCGAACGGTGTCGAAGCGCCCTTCTGGAAAGCCGTGCGCCGCGAGAACGGAGGCATGCTCGACGGCAGACACGACAAGGCGCAAAACCGGACGACCGGCCGCGTCCCTTAGGGCTCCGGGCCGTAACGCAGTCGCATTGGCCTCCGTCCCACCGCTTGTGAAGATGACGTCCTCCGGCCGCGCGCGTACGAGAGCGGCGACCTGCGAGCGCGCGCGTTCGATCGAGGCGCGCGCCTGACGGCCCTCGGCGTGAACCGACGACGGGTTCCCGACGCGTGCCAGTGCATCGGCGACAGCGGACAGCACCTCCGGCCGGATCGGCGAGGTGGCGTTATGGTCCAGATAGGTCCGAGCCGGAGCCATACGTCAAAGTCTCCCTGCGAGGCTCAAGGCCCACGAAAACCTTGCATTTCACCTCGGAGGACGTGATATCCTGTTGCGATCATGAGACGTCGCAGCATCGGCAGAAACGCGGATGTCCACGGTTCGTTCACGCGTTAGAACGCTTCTAAACTAGCTTAGCGGCCTCTTCCGATTGGAGTCAAGCGCGCGGGACCTGGGCCGTTCGCCGCGCGACGGACCCGATCACGTCCGCCAGAAGGTGCATCGAGTATGCCTGAAGTCACGTTCACTGGTCCGGCAGGTCGTATCGAGGGCCGGTACCAGCCCGCCAAGCAGAAGGGCGCGCCGATCGGCATCGTGCTGCATCCGCATCCGCAGTTCGGCGGGACGATGAACAACCAGATCGTCTACAATCTGTTCTACGGTTTCGTGAACCGAGGCTTCTCTGCGCTGCGCTTCAACTTCCGCGGTGTCGGGCGGAGCCAAGGCGCGTTCGACCACGGAGCGGGCGAGCTCTCGGACGCGGCGGCTGCGCTCGACTGGGCACAGGCGGTGAACCCGGATGCCCGCACCTGCTGGATTGCCGGCGTGTCCTTCGGCGCCTGGATCGGCATGCAGCTCCTGATGCGGCGCCCGGAGATTGAGGGCTTTATCTCGATCGCAGCGCCGGCGAACCGGTTCGACTTTACCTTCCTGGCCCCCTGCCCCTCGTCCGGCCTCTTCGTGCACGGCTCCGAAGACCGGGTTGCGCCTCAGAAGGAGGTCATGGCCGTGATGGAGAAGGTGAAGACCCAGCGCGGAATCCAGCTGGAGCACCAGCTCGTGGAAGGCGCTAATCATTTCTTCGACGGCAAGATCGAGGAGCTGATGGCGACCGTCGACACCTACCTGGATAAGCGCCTCGGCAAGAGAGAAGAGCAGGCGGCCTGAGCCGTCCGTTGTCCATCTTCGGACATCCGCGGCCCGCTTTCCAAAGTCGCTCCGATTTCGCTCAAATTTGAGCGAGCCACTTCACTACGCCTGAACTGCCACGCTCCCAGATGACCCCGTTCAGCGGGAGGGATTCGGATGGGGTGGCTGTTCCAAGGCTCGGAAGCGGAACTCCAGGCCTTGAGCGACAGCGACTTCGTCGGCGTCTGGTCCGCGCTCTTCGGAGAACCGCCGGCGGCGATGATCGCCCGACCAGAGATGATTGCCCTCATGCGCGCGGCGCTCAACTCAAAACGTCGTCTCGATGCGGCATCTGAGCGCGAACGGAGGCGGCGGCTCAAGGAACCGCGCGCTGCCCACCCGTGATCGGCTCCGACACGCCTGTGGTAGCCGGGAAGGTTATTGGCAGGCCTTGCAGGCTCAGGACGGCCAGGTACGCGAACGCCTGCGCCTCAAGATATGCTGAGGACCAACCAACCGCGTCCGCCGTCGTGATCTCGGCTCTCAGGTGGTAGTTGAGGAGCCGCATCAGCTCGCCGTTGCGGGCCCCTCCCCCGGCGACGATCCACCGTAGCGGCGGCTCCGGCGCATGGTCGAGAGCGCGTGCAACCGCCTGTGCCGTGAAGGCCGTCAGCGTTGCCGCGCCATCCTCGGTCGAGAGCTGCCCGGCGAGCTTATGTGAGAACCAGTTCCGGTCGAGCGACTTCGGCGGCCTTCTTGCAAAGAACGGGTGCGTGAGGAGCCAGGCCAGGAGAGCGCCGTCGGGTCGGCCTCGCGCCGCCGTGCGTCCGCCATCGTCCAGAGGTCGCCCCGTGCGTTCGCGCATCCAGTCGTCGATCAGTGCGTTGCCCGGTCCCGTATCGAACGCAAGCAGCTCGCCCGTCGAGGTCAGCAGCGTCACGTTCGCCACCCCGCCGAGGTTGAGGATGCCGAGTGGGCCGGAGAAACCGGACGCCTCCGCAAGCGCCCGGTGGAAGGCCGGAACAAGCGGAGCACCCTGCCCCCCGGCCTCGATGTCAGCGCGCCGGAGCTCATAGATCACGGGAACGCCGAGCCTCGTTGCGAGAGCCTCGCCATCTCCAATCTGGATCGTCATGCGCTGATCCGGTCGGTGGACCACAGTCTGCCCGTGAAAGCCGATGACGCTGATATCAGCGGCCTTGAGCCCGTTCTCCGCCAGAAAGGTCTCGACCGCTTCGGCGTGGGACCGGGTAACAAGTTCTTCCGCCTCGGCCAGGCATCCGGGTCGATCGGCCCGCGCCTGGATCTTCTCCGAATCAACGAGTGCTTGGCGCAGGAGCTCGCGCTCCTCATCCGTATAGGCGCGGTAGCCCGTCGGACCGAGCGGCTCGATGAAGCCGTTTTCAGTGCGCTCGACCTTGATCACGGTCCCATCCGTCTCGATCAGCGCCACGTCGACGCCGTCGAGCGACGTCCCGCTCATCAAGCCGATCGCCAACATCCTCTGCTCCCGTGAAAATCGCCGCTGAAGCTGTTACACGCGCCCGCTCACAGCCGAAACGAACAATCAGCCGTCATGTCTACGACCCAGCCTCTCCCGAGCTCGGCCTTCCTGCGCGTTCTGACCGAGCGCGGCTTCATCCATCAGACCTCCGATCTGGCCGGGATCGACGAGGCGGCGCGGGAAGGGCGGCTGACCACCTATGTCGGCTATGACTGCACGGCGCCCTCGCTCCATATCGGGCACCTGCTGTCGATCATGATGCTGCACTGGCTGCAGGAGACGGGCGCGGGCCGCCCGATCGTGCTCATGGGCGGCGGCACCACGCGAGTCGGCGACCCGTCGGGCCGGGACGAGACGCGCAAGATCCTGACCGTCGAGCAGATCGACGAGAACAAGGAGTCGATCAAGCAGGTATTCTCGCGGTTCATCCGCTTCGGCGAGACCGGGCACGAGGCCGCCATGGCCGACAACGCCGAGTGGCTGACGAAGCTCAACTACATCGACATGCTGCGCGACATCGGCCGGCATTTCTCGGTCAATCGCATGCTGTCGATGGACTCGGTGCGCCTCCGCCTCGACCGGGATCAGGAGCTTAGCTTCATCGAATTCAACTACATGGTCCTGCAGGCCTACGATTTCACCGAGCTGCATCGTCGCTATGGCTGCATCTTGCAGATGGGCGGCTCTGACCAGTGGGGGAACATTGTCACAGGCATTGATCTCGGCCGGCGGCTCGGCACGGGTCAGCTGTATGCGCTGACATGCCCGCTGATGACCACTGCCTCGGGCGCGAAGATGGGCAAGACGGCAGCAGGCGCGGTCTGGCTGAAGGGCGAGATGTTCTCGCCGTACGATTACTGGCAGTTCTGGCGGAACACGGAGGACGCTGACGTTGCTCGATTCCTGAAGCTCTTCACCACGCTGCCGATAGACGAAATCGCCGAGCTCGAGCGGCTTCAGGGTGCCGAAATCAACGAGGCTAAGAAGGTGCTCGCGACCGAGGCGACTGCGCTGCTCCATGGGCGGGAGGCTGCCATGGCTGCCGCTGAGACCGCTCAGAAGACCTTTGAGCAGGGCGTCACAGCCGATACCCTGCCTTCAGTCGAGGTGCCGCGCACTGAACTTGAAGCGGGTATCGGCATCGCTCCGGCCTTCGTTCGGGCGGGGCTCGCTGCCTCCAATGGCGAGGTGATCCGGGCCATCGCGAACGGCGCCATCTCGGTCAACGACGCCCGCGTCGCTGATCGTAGCCGCCTCGTGGGCACCCCGGACCTTCTGGACGGCGTCGTCAAGCTGTCGTTCGGCAGGAAGAAGCACGTCCTTCTGCGGGCGGTTTGATGGCCGCTCGGCTCGTGCCGTTTCGCACAACAGCCCACCCCAACTTGATGTAGAACCAACTTGTCGCCCGGGACTGATCTTCGCCGGGATAAACATAGGAGGTTCCCATGGCGGTCGATATCTTCTTGAAGCTTGATGGTATCAAGGGCGAGGCAATGGACGACAAGCACAAGGAGCAGATCGACGTGCTCGCTTGGTCTTGGGGCATGGCCCAGTCCGGCACGACTCACATGGGCTCCGGCTCCGGCGCCGGAAAGGTCTCGGTCCAGGACCTCTCCATCACCAAGTATGTCGACAAGTCGAGCCCCACGCTCGCGCTGCATAGCTGCAACGGCAAGCACATCGCCAAGGGTCAGCTCATCATCCGCAAGGCGGGCGAGAAGCCGCTCGAATACGTCAAGCTCGACATGGAGGACATCATCGTCACTCATGTTTCGCTGGGCGGAACGGGCAGCGAGGACCGGCTGACGGAGAACGTCACGCTGAACTTCGGGAAGTTCAAGTACACCTACACGACCCAGGCCAAGGACGGCTCCGCTGGCCCCGAGGTCGAGGCGAAGTGGAACGTCGCCACCAACACGTCCGCGTAAGCGCCGAACCGGTTGCCTCCCGACCGGGGAGCAAAGCACCTCCTGAGAGCCGCCTCCTTCAAGGCGGCTCATTGTCTGTCAGTTGCCGGAATCGCCCCGCGGCACCATTCGCGGAAGGCGGGTCCGCCTCTCTCGCTCGGACAGCGGCAGTGTCGCTCCGGTCGCCTCGTCTTCGGGCAACATCCAGCTGAACAGCTTCCGCAGGATGCCGGGAGCGACCGCGGTCAAAGGATTGACGGTGAGGGTCGGTGCGCTCGCCTGGCCGGACACCTTGAAGTCGATCGCGAACAGCCCCTCGTTCCGATTTCCCCCGCCGAGCAGGAGCCCCACGATGGGCACCTGGCTGAAAGCGTTGTTCAGCCCGTAAGCAGGCACGAAGGTCCCGAGGATTTCCGTCCGGTCGCGCGCATAATCGACGTAGCCGCCGAGGGTGAACCCGACCTGGGAGCCCCAGACGACCACGTCCTTGTACTCGACCCGGGACGCGCTGCGCTTGAACTCTGCATTCAGCTTCACGAAGTCCACTTGATCAGCCTCGAGCCGCTCGGTGGCGGCCCCAGTGCGATCCTCCGATCCGGCCTGGGACGTGTTCGCCGCGATGCTCCGAAGGGCGGGCTCGTTACGCACGGCGAAGGATCCGATGGTGATCGTGCCGCTTTGCACAGCCTCGCCGATGGTCGTATTCACGAGAAGTTCGCCGCCCACCATCCGCTTGTACAGGTCGAGGAAGCGCAAGGTCGCGCCCGCGTCGCCGGATTTGACGAGAAGCTGCGGTTGACCTGCTTCGCGGACGAGCTGAGCCTCCACTGCCGCCGACCGGAACTGACCTCTCAACTGCAAGGCGCGGAGGTCGCGTCCTCGTGTCCCTATCCGGGCGACCACGCCCGTGAGAGCCTCATCATTGTTTCCGGTCACAATGTTGATGGCCGCATCGATGTCGAGGTCGGGCGGCTCGCGCCCCTTCTGGCCTGCTCCTGCCCCAGAACCCGAGCCGGTGAGCCACTTCAGGACGGGCCGCGCGTCCCCGACATTGCCCTTCAGCGACACCTTGTACACTCCGCCGGTCCGGTCCACCCCGGCCCGCAGATCATCGCCGGGCGACAGCTTCAAGGTGCTGAGATCCGCGCGATCGAGGGCGCCATCGGCGGAGAAACTCGCGGTGCCGCGCAGCTGAACCGGCCCTGACTCGAGGACGATGTCCCGGAGTTCGGTGCCCTCCCCATCGCCGAAGGCAAAGCTGATCCGCCCCGGTCGGCCGGCCAGCTTGCTCCACCCAGGCAGCAGCCCATCCACCGCTGCTTTCGAGAGATCTGCCTCAGCCCGCGTTGGCCCTTTGGAACCGGGGCCGAAGGGGGAGACCAGCTTCACCGCAATCGGCCCCGAGACTTGCGGCGCAGTCGGAAGCGAGCGGCGGCTTCGGGCAGCTTCGTCGAGCATCAGGTTCACGACGGCTTCGCCCGGCCCGGCCTTCGGCTGACGCAGGTCGAATGTCGCGGGAGATCCGCCCAGCTTTCCCTCCCCGCGGAGGGAGAGCGCGCCCGAATTATACGTGACCGCGAGCTGCGCTCCGTCGAGCTTCTCCCGCCCGACGATACGCTCGACCGATATGTCGTTAAGTGTGCCAGAGACGCCGATCGGCAGTTCGGCGACCGGCGGGATGTTGTGGACCATCAACGGAAGCGTGACCCGCAGGTCAACCCGCCCCTTCACGTTCCCTGGGTCAATGTCGAAGGAACCAACTTCGCGAAAGATCGGCGAGCGGAGCAGGGACGCCAGTGCATCCGCCCCTCCATTAAGATGGAAACCGATCTGGGCGACGCTCGTGGCCATGTGCTCATCAGTCTGACGGAAGCTGCCATCCGAGAAAGCGAGCCTTCTCCCATCCGGCATTTCGACCCGCCCAACTCCTTCCGTCAGCGTCGTCGTCGTGCCGGTCGCCGCGCCCAGAAAGGCGAGCTTCGTCAGGGGCGGGAGGCCATCGATGATGTTCATCTTCGCGTCCGAGACCGCGAAGGTCAGGCTGAGGCCACCATCTGAGATCGGACGTCCCGAGAAGGCGCTCTTCACATCCTCCGGGTCGAGGTTCGTCCGCAACTGCATCCGATCGAGCATGCCCGATCCAAGGTTCTGGGCGAGATAGCCCCGAAGCTCCGGGTTGACGTTGTCGGGCCAGAAAGCCAGGAGGCGCCTCACGCTGGTGCCCCTACCCTCGATGAGCGCGCGCAGGGACGGCCCTGCTGGGGAGGGTGTCATCGCGCCGCTGACCGACAGGTCGACATCCTGCCCCCTGAAGGTAATGCGATCGAGCGCCACCCCCGCCTCCGCGAAGCTCGCCTCGGCAGAAAGCTCGTCCACCTTGAAGGCAGGGTCGCGCGGCGTTGCCCCGGCCCAGGAGGCATCGCGGCCGGAGAGTTTCAGCCGCCAGGACCCGCCCGCGATGTGAGCCGTAAGCGTACCGGCGAGGGATGCCTCGGTGCTCCCAATCTTCAGCTGCAGGTCAGCCAGGTCGAACCGGTGCCCGGCTTCGTCCCAGGACGCTCCGACAGCGAGGCGATCGATCTTGATGGGCTTCTGGCCGGGCTGCGTGATGCTGCCCGGCGTACTCTCGAACCGCCCCACGAAGCTCGTCAGTCGGTCCCCTGTCAAAGACGCCGAGATCGCTCCCGAAAGCTTCAAATCTGCTAGAGCCGGGAAGCTCGACATGCCGGTGAGGAGCATCGCGTCCTGAAGCGGGATCAGCGAAGCCTGGAGTTCGGCTTGGCGGGCCGCGCCGTCCTCGCGGAGCAAGCCGCCGAGCCGCCACGCACCGCCCGGCCCGTCGAGGTCGATGGACATGCGCCGGATCCCGTCCTCCACGCGCTCGAAGGAGGCGTTGACCCTCGTGAAGGCGGCCCGTTCCCGTCCGTCTGCCCCAAAGACCGTCAGCCTGGCGTTCGCGATGCTTGCGCGATCGAGCGCGCCGATGAGGCTGGATGAACCGAGCACGGGCTCCAGAAGGGAGGCGACGGCGCGAGAGACCGGCGAGGGCGCTCCCTCTGCGGGCTGACCGGATGCAACGGCGGGTGATGCGAGCGGACCACCTGAGCTCTGCTCGGTGGGCCTCGCCGGATCTGCAGGCGGTACAAACGACAGGCTTCCGTCGGCCGCGACTCGGGCGAGGAGCTGAAGATCGCGGAGCTCGATCTCACGCGGGGTGAGCGTACCGACAAAGATCGAGGTCGGATCCAGGCTGACCACCGCGTAAGGAGCTCGGACAACCAGCTGGCCAGCCGGGTTCCGGATCTCTAAACCTGTGGTCCGCACGGCCGGCTTTACGCCCTGCAATTCGATTGCGGTATCGGCCAACTCCACGTGCCATCCGGGCCCAAGCCGAGCGGCAAGCGCGTCACTGACGCGCTCGGAATAATCCCTGAGGCTGACCGGCCCTGCGACGAGGCGGAGGTAGCACGCGAGGGCCACCAGAAGCACGCAGAACGCCAGCGCGAGCTTTGCGTAGAAGGTTCGCCGGACGATCCGCCGCAAGCGCGTGTCACGCCGGGACGGCCTCACATCCGGAGACCTTTCACCCTCGATGGCGAGCAGCTTCATCCAACCTCGAACAAAGACAGTCGCCCCGATCAGCGGTCCGTGATTCGGCTGACAGCGTACGATGGATTAGGAAACACCCCGCCACGTCGGGAAACCGCCGTGAGCGAGAAGGCCCACAAAACCAAGGCATTAGGTCGAAAGGAAGGCGAGCAATGCAGCTTGAAGTTGGAGCCCCGGCGCCGGCCTTCGCGCTCCCGGGAGCGGACGGGCAGGCGATCGCCCTTTCGTCACTCGCCGGCAAGAAGGTCGTCCTCTACTTCTACCCGAAGGATGACACGAGCGGCTGCACGCAGGAAGCGATCGAGTTCAACGGCCTGAAGGACGAATTCGCGGCCGCTGGCGCGGAGATCATCGGCGTCTCTCCCGATAGCCCGAAGAGCCACGTGAAGTTCGCAGGCAAGTACGGGCTCGATCTCACGCTGCTGTCGGACGAGGCCAAGGACACGCTCGGGGCCTACGGCGTCTGGGTCGAGAAGAGCATGTATGGGCGCAAGTACATGGGCGTGGAGCGCACGACCGTTCTCATCGACGCTCGGGGGCGGATCGCGAAGGTCTGGTCCAAGGTGAAGGTGCCGGGCCACGCGAACGAGGTGCTCGAGGCCGTGCGCGCCATGTGAAAAACACCCAGGATTTCGGGATCCTTAACCCTAACGATGTCTGATTGTCCTGCTTTCCACGGACAATCCTGATGCGCCCGCACGCGCTCTCCAGACACCGTCGCCCTCAATCGCCCGAAACGCCCATTGGTGTCGTTCACCTGAGCCGGCGCGCGCTCCTCACTGCCGCGTTCGCAGCAGCCATGATCGCTGCTTGGGCCGGCGCGACGACGTGGTACATCCTGTCACGCGACGAGCTCGCCCAACGCGTTTTCGTGCGCGAGACCGAGATGAGATACGCGTACGAGGATCGGATCGCGCATCTCTCGACCCGGCTCGAGCGCGAGGTGACCCAGAACCTCGTCGAACGTCGGACCTTTGACGCCCGGATCGCGGCCGTAGCGGCTAGGCAGGCCGAGATCGACGCCCGCCAGGCCTGGCTTCGCCAGGCCGCGGAGCAGGCGGGCCTGGGCGGCGTCACGGGCTCCGTGACGGTCCACGCAGGCACTCCGGACCGGAGGTCCGTCTCCAAGCCGGTCGCCGTCGACACGAAATTCGCTCCCGAAACGGACTCGAACCCGAGGCTCCGGGACGATCGAATTCAATCCGGCTCGGCCCCACGTGATCGCCTGTCGGTGCTCGAAGGCAAGCTCCAGGCCGCAGCCGCGCAGGAAGCCGAGATCACGAAGGCGATTGGCCAGGCGGCTCGCGCCAAGCTAGCGCAGCTCCGTTCCGCGATGGACGCGACAGGACTCGACGTCACGACCTCTCCCGCGTCCGAGCGCGGTATCGGCGGTCCCCTCGTCCCCGTGGAGATCAAGCCGGGCTCAGGGCAGATCGGCTTCCTGTTTGCCGATCTCGGCTCCAGCCTCGCCGAGATCCGGAGGCTCGACACGGCCATTCGCACCCTGCCGCTCGGAGCGCCGCTTGGGAGCGAGGCGGAGCAGACGAGCGGCTTCGGGACCCGGTTCGATCCGTTCACACGCGGGCCCGCGCTGCATACGGGACTGGACCTCCGGGCGGAGACCGGCACGCCGGCGCGGGCGACCGGAGCGGGCCGGGTTCTCTCGGCCGAATATTCGGGCGGGTACGGCAACATGGTCGAAATCGACCATGGCAACGGCGTCACGACGCGCTACGGCCACCTGCTGTCCTACACCGTTGCGCCCGGCGAGCGCGTCGAGGCAGGCCAGATCGTCGGGCTGACGGGCTCCACGGGTCGGTCGACCGGACCCCACCTCCACTACGAAACCCGGATCGGCGGCGAGCCCGTGAACCCCGTCCGCTTTCTCCAGGCCGGCAAGCTGATCGACCGCAGCTGAACTCGCCCTACCTGACGAGGAGGGTGCGACCGGTTCGGAAGTCGTGGTTCAGGACGAGCCCGGTGATAGCCGCGGCGATCTTCTCGCCACCGCGCGAAGACGGTTCGATCGGGTTCGCGTAATCGGCCGGATCCGTGCAGATCAGCCGGAGGTCGATGAGCGGGAGACCCTTCTCCGCGGCGATGCGGACGATCGGGTCGTTCATGAAGGTCAGCGCCGCGACCGTGATCCGCTGGCGCATCGGCTCAGGATAGCTCGGGTTGTAGATCGTGCAGATCGCGGTCGGCAGCCCGCGCCCGAGAACAAGCTCCAGCATGGCGCGGTAATCGCGCTCGAAGTTTCCGCTGATCTCCGCCAGGCCATCCAGCGCCTCGGCCACGGAGCGAGCAGGCCGCCCGAGCACGCCTGAATAGCCGAGTGCGTCGTTGCCACCGACGCTTAACACCAGGTGCGTGGCATCCGACGGAACGCGGCCGAGCTGGTTTCGGACCCCGGCCGTGGTCGCACCATCCACCGCGCACAGCGTTGCATTCCAGTCGGCAGGCAGGTCATCCCGGACCTGCGCGATGACGTCCGGTCCGCCGCCCACATAGGCCTTGTTGTCGAAAATCGAGTCCCCGAGGAGGACGACGTGAGGCATGAACGGTTCCTTGGCGCGTGTGCTTTGCGCCAACGGCCGAGTTGCGCCCCCGGTTGCCGTCGGAACCGGGACGCTGTTTCCTAAGGCACCACGATCTCCGGCACCTTGTCCGCCGGAGGCGTGTTGCGGGAACGACCTATGCGCGGCATGCCGTCGATCACCACCATACCTATCCCCGGCAGGTCGCCGAGTTGCACGCATTCGAGCAGGTCCCTGCCCGCCGAATGCTGCGCCCGGTCGAGCAGCACGAAGTCGGCGGCCCGGCCGACCTCGATAATCCCGCAATCGAGCGAACGCATTCGGGCCGTGTTCCCGGTCCCGAGGCAGAACGCCACCTCGGCCGGCAGGTCGCCGAGCGAGGACAGCATCGCGATCATGCGCAGGATGCCGAGCGGCTGGACTCCCGAGCCCGCGGGGCCGTCGGTGCCGAGGATGACGCGCTCGAGCTGGTCCATCTCCCGCGCGACGCGGAGCGTGTAGAGGGCGGCGCGCTCGTTGCCGTTGTGGACGAGTTCGAGCCCACGGGTACAGCCTTCGCAGATGCAGCGGATCTCGCGATCCGGCAGCGCGGTGTGGCCGCCATTGATGTGGCCGACGACGTCCGTATCCGCCTCCAGCACCACGCCTGAATCGATCAGGCCGGAGCCCGGGATGGATGGGCCTCCCGTATGGATGGTGGACTGGATGCCGTACTTCCGCGCCCATGCCACCATTGTCCTCGCAGTCGGTCCATCCTTGACGTTGCCCAGCCCGACTTCGCCTAGGAGCCTCACGCCGGCCTCAGCCAGGTCCTTGAAATCCTGCTCCACCATGCCGGGCTCGATCACCGGAGCGCCGGCGTGGATCTTCATCCCGCCCGGCCGAAATGCCGTGAAGCAGCGCTGGGCGTAAATCGCCATCGCCTTCAGCCCAACGATGTCCCGGGGGCGCCCGGGCGTATGCACCTCGCCGGCCGAGATCATCGTGGTCACGCCGCCGTTGAGCGTGGAGTCAATCCAGTTCAGCTGGCTCTGGCGCGGCGTCCAATCACCGGCGACGGGGTGGACGTGGCTGTCGATGAGCCCGGGCGCAATCGGTGAACCCTTCGCGTCGATGATCGTCGAGGCGCCCTCCCCGTCGACGTCCTTGGACCGCCCCACCGCGGCGATGCGGCCGCCGACGGAAACGATCGTGTCGGCGTCGAGGATCGGACGCGCGATGTCACCCGACAGCATCAACCCAATATTGCGAATGACCGTCTTGGCGTTCGGATCGAGGGTGGTCGGGGCATCGTGAGCCATTGTTCACCGTCCGGATGCGATTATAAGCACCGCAGCATTGCGATATTGAGCGGCGGCGATCGTTAGTGTACTAACAATTTCTGTCGTGCAAAGTGGATCGCGTCGTGGCTCGACGCGTTCCGGTTGAGGATCGGCCGCCGAGGCGGCCTCGAACCCGGGTTTGCCTAGGCATGAGCAATTTCAACGAGGAGCGCGTGCTCAGCGTCCATCACTGGACCGACACGCTTTTCAGCTTCAAGACCACGCGTGATCCGACCTTCCGCTTCCGGAACGGCGAGTTCACGATGATCGGCATCAAGGTCGGCGAGAAGCCGCTCCTGCGCGCCTACAGCGTCGTCTCCGCCAATTACGAGGAGCACCTCGAGTTCTTCTCCATCAAGGTGCAGAACGGCCCGCTCACGTCGAAGCTGCAGCACCTTCAGGTCGGCGACCCGATCATGGTCAGCCGCAAGCCGACAGGGACTCTCGTCCTCGACAACCTCCATTCCGGCCGCAATCTTTATTTGCTCGGGACCGGCACGGGCCTCGCGCCGTTCCTCAGCATCATCAAGGACCCGGAGACCTACGAGCGTTTCGAAAAGGTCGTCTTGCTCCATGGTTGCCGACAGGTGGCCGAGCTCGCCTATGGCGAGACGATCACGGAGGCTCTGCCTAACGATGAGTTCGTCGGTGAGCTTATCCGCGAAAAGCTCGTCTATTACCCGACCGTTACCCGCGAACCCTTCCGCAACCGCGGCCGCATCACGGACCTCATCACCTCGGGCAAGCTGTTCGAGGATACCGGCCTTGCGCCGCTTGAGCGCGAGCAGGACCGCGTCATGCTCTGCGGCAGCCCGCAGATGCTCTCCGACCTCAAGGTCCTGCTGGAAGGTCAGGGCTTCATCGAGGGCAATCACGGCGAGCCCGGTGACTACGTCATCGAGAAGGCCTTCGTCGAGAAATGACCGGCGCGGCCGATCTCCTGGCCGAGGAGCCGGCCTACCGCCTCGACGACCAGGTCGGCTTTATTCTGAGGCAGGTGCAGCAGCGGCACGCCCTGATCTTTGCGGCCGCGTTCGACGATCTCACCCCGACGCAATGGGCGGCCTTGGCCAAACTCGCCGAACGCGGTGAGTGCTCCCAAAACCTCCTCGGCCGACTTGTTGCGATGGATGTCGCGACCGTGAAGGGCGTTGTCGACAGGCTCGTGCGCCGAGGGCTTGCCGAAACCAGCGCCGATCCGGACGACCGCCGCCGCGTCGTCGTGCGGCTGACGAAACTCGGTCGCGAGGTCTATCGCATGAGCGCCGCCAAGGCGCTCCGCGTGACGGACGAGACGCTCGAGCCTCTTAGCGTACGCGAGCGCGAGCAGCTGCTCGGATTGCTGCAGCGCCTGCTCTGAGGCGCTGCGACAAGGCGCAGCCTACCTGCCCGTTGTGTCGGGGCCTGTTCCCGATAAGGGTCTGATTCTGCACCGCGCCCGGACCGGGGCGCAGATGCCCCGGAGAAAACGTGATGCGTGGCTTGTGGCAGGCCATCCTGCAGATCTGGAAGCTGCTCTATCCCTACTTCGTGACGCGGGATGTCACCACGGTCCGCCTCTGGCCGCTCCCAGCCTTCCAGGTCCAGGAGCGCTGGGTTGCGCTCTCGCTTGCGATCACCGTGATCGCGATCGAGTTCGGCCAGGTCGCGATCAATGTGCGCCTGTCCTACTTCAATCGCGATTGGTTCAACGCCATTCAAGCGAAGGACGCCGCGACGTTCTGGACGCTCCTCTTCACGGTTTTCTGCTTCTGGGCGGCCATCTTCATTCTCAGCGCCATCATCCAGTATGTGCTGCAATCGTACCTGCTGATCGGCTGGAGGCGCTGGCTCACGGCCCGTTACACGCATCGCTGGCTCGAGAACCACACCCACTACCGGATGCAGCTCGCCGGGACGGGAGCCGACAACCCGGACCAGCGCATCCAGGAGGATGTAGACCGGTTCACGGAACGGACGGCCTACCTCACCCTGGCGATCCTGTCGGCCGTGTCGAACCTGATCTCGTTTTCCGTGATCCTCTGGAACATCTCGGCCGAGTTCACGGTGCCCGGGACGGACTGGCGCGTGCCTGGCTTCCTGGTCTGGGGAGCGCTCATCTACAGCGCGCTCGCGACCTGGCTGACCCATCTTATCGGCCGGCCGCTCATCCGACTGAACTTCGAGCAGCAGCGCTATGAGGCAGACTTCCGCTTCTCGCTTGCCCGGCTGCGCGAGTACGGGGAGCAGGTGGCCCTTCTCGGGGGCGAGCGCGCAGAGCGCGACCGCCTGGGCCACCGCTTCGCGAATGTGATCAACAACTTCCTCGCCATTGTCAGCCGGCGAAAGAAGCTGATCGCTTTCACGGCCAGCTACAGCCAGCTGAACGCGGTGATCCCCTACATCCTCGTCGCGCCCTACTACTTTGCGGGGCAGATCCAACTCGGCGGCCTGACGCAGACGGCCGGTGCCTTCGCGCGCGTCGAGGGGACGATGTCCTTCTTCATCACGTTCTACACGACCATCGCCGATTACAAGGCGATCGTGGACCGGCTGTCGGGGTTCGACACGGCCATCGTCCGGACCGAGGCGGCGTCCGTCACGCCGCTCAAGATTGCCGCAAAGAGCGATAGCACGGTCGCGCTCAACGGCGTGGAACTCGCCCTTCCTGACGGCCGGCGCATCGTCGCGGCCGACGGGTTTGCCTTCCGGCCGGGCGAGAGCACGCTCGTTACCGGCCCCTCCGGGTCGGGCAAGTCGACCCTTTTCCGGGCGATCGCCGGCATCTGGCCGCTCGGCGAGGGCGAGATCGGGAAGCCGCGCGACGCCAGCATGATGCTCCTGCCGCAGCGCCCCTACATCCCGGTCGGAACCCTGCGGGGCGCCCTCACCTACCCGGCTTCGGAGGGCGCGTACCCGGACGAGGCGATCGTGGAGGCACTCGAAACGGTGCGTCTCGGATCCTTCAAGTCACTCCTGGGCGAGGAGGCGGCCTGGAACCAGACGATGTCGCTCGGTGAGCAGCAGCGGGTCGCGATCGCCCGCGCCCTCCTGACAAAGCCGGATTGGCTGTTCCTCGACGAGGCAACGGCGGCCCTCGACGAGGCCACTGAGGCCTCGATCTACGAAGCGTTGGCTGAGCATCTGCCGAACACAACGATCGTGTCGATCGGTCATCGCTCGACCCTGATCGAGCATCACGATCGGCGGGTTGAACTCCGCGCCGGTGGGGACAAGCTGTTCAGGCCGACCAACGTCAGCGCCGAACCGGCGCCGGCTTGACCGGCGCCGTTCCTAGAGCGATCGCTCGAACTTCAGCTCGCCGTTCGGGCCCTTGATCACGAGCGAGCCAACGACGGTGTCCCATTTCGCCGAGGTGCGAAGCGCGGTGAGGAACTGCATCTCGGCGGCTGACACGCCCTTGTCGCAGGCGCGCTTCGTCATTGCGATCGGGCCGACCGCGATGCCCTGCTCCCGGAGCGGATAGGCTGTCGCCGAGAAGGTGTTGCAGCCGCCGAAACCGCGCACTCGGAACTGCTCGTCAAGCGTGAAAGTCGGGCGCTCGGTCCCGCCAAACGGCTTGCCGTTCAGACTGACGGCGATCCAGGAATGCCCCAGCGGGAAGCGCTTTTCCTCCTTGGGGGGAGGTTTCACGCCACCACCTTGGTTATGCTGGTTTTCCTCGGGGCTCCGGCGCCGCATCCCGCCTTGGGCCAACGCTTCCGTTGCCGCCGAGACGAGTACGATCGCCGCCACCGCATACCCGATCGAACGCATGCTCCTCCCCATCCTGAAAACTCGTGCAGAATAGAATCTGCTTTAGATCGTCACAACGCGCCCGCTGTCGCGCCTCAAACCCTGCCGCCCTGCTCGAGCCGCCGGAGCAGCCGATCAGCGAGCGGGTTCGCTGGCTCGAAGACATAGTCGAGAGCTCGCACGTTCACGTTCGCGGCGCCTGCTTCTATGAGCGCTTCAACGAGCTCGAACACTCGCCCGGCCGGGCAACGAATGACGGTGTCGGCCATGTTGCCTGCCCCGAGAAGGACTTTCGCACCGAAGGGCGCAGCGATGCTCTCCGCGATTGACGTCCCCCCCGCAAGACCCGCACGGATTTCCCTTGTGGTTCGTGCGAGTTCTTCGGCGGCGATGCGCGCAAGAACCTGACGCGCGCTGCGTTTCGCGCCCTCGCCCCAGGGCGCTGCGAGCGAGGCCATCAGGCTTGCCTCGGATCGCAGGATGAGACCGTCATCGACCACCTTCAGCCCGTTCGCCGCAAGCGTTGCGCCGGTCGTCGTAATGTCGACAATCAGGTCCGCCACCCCGGACGCCGGCGCTGCCTCCGTCGCGCCAAGGCTCTCGACGATGCGGTAATCGGCGATCCCGTGCTCGCCGAAGAAGCGGCGGGTCAGATTCATGTATTTCGTCGCGACGAGCAGCCGCCGACCATTGCGGGAGCGCATGTCGGAAGCGACCTCGTCGAGATCTGCCATGGTTCGCACATCGATCCAGGCCTGAGGAACCGCCACGACGACGTTGGCGTGGCCGAAGCCGAGCCCGGTCACGATCTCCACGACCTGGTCCGCGTTCGGCACCCCCTCACGCAGAAGATCCTCGCCGGTGACGCCGAGATGCGCGCCCCCTGAAGCAAGCTGCGCCACGACCTCGGCCGCCGACAAAAACAGCACTTCTACGTCGCCGACACCGGCCAGCGTGCCACGGTAATCCCGTACCCCGCGGGTGCGGGTGAGCGTCAGCCCCGCACGGGCGAAGAAGGCGGAGGCGTTCTCTTGGAGCCGTCCCTTGGATGGGACTGCAAGGACGAGAGAAGCGTCGTTCACGGCGCGCTCCCGGCCAGGCGGTCGAGCCAGAAGGAGCAGCCTACGGCGGGTACGGGACTCGGCGAGCCAAGCTGCTCGAGGAGACGATCATAGCGTCCGCCCGCGATGACGAAGCGGCCCGGCGGGGCAGCGGGATCTCGAACCTCGAAGATGAAGCCGGTGTAATAGTCCATGTTGCGCGCGGTATCGGCCGCAAAACGGAGCCGGTCGAGCGCGACCCCGCGCGTCTCCATCTCGCGGATCCGCAACTCGAACCGGGCGAGCGCCGCACCGAGGTCGAGGCCGGTTTCGGTCGCAAGTTCGCGGACCGCCAGCGCCACGGCCCGGACATCGCCGCGGATCGAGAGATACCGTCGGAGCACGTCCCGGCTCTCCGCGGTGAGGCCGCCCGACCGGTTCGCGGCGCGTGCCAGGAACCGCTCCGCAATCTCGGCCGCGCTCCGGCCTCCGACCGTCGAGATGCCGGCAATCGAGATCACATCTTCCACGAAGGCTTTCGCGGCTCGAGGGTCCTGTCCTTCGATCGCGCCGAGAAGGCCGGCATAGTCCGTCGACGCCGCGCGAGGATCGTCGGCAAGCGCCGCCTCGATGCCTCCTCCGACGGAAAGCTGCCGCACGAGTCGCCGGCGCGCGCCCGGCGTGACCGCGAGCGCGTCGAGAACGGCATCGAGCAGGCCCATGTCGCCTAGCCCGACCTCGTAATCCCGGCCTCCGAAGATCGCGAGCGCCTCCAGGGCGAGGGCGATCACCTCGGCGTCCGCCGCAGCCGCATCCTCGCGGCCGATCGACTCGATTCCGGCCTGAATGAACTCGCTCGGCTCGCCAGCACGCTGCCTGAACACGGGACCGAGATAACAATACTCACCCGCACGACGTCCGGACCGCACATGCTCGAGGCAGACCGGGATCGTGTGCTCCGGGCGCAGGCAGAACTCGCCGCCTTCCCCGTCTTGCGTGACGAAGAGGCGCCGCCGGATGCTCTCGCCCGAGAGCTCGAGGAAGAGCGCAGCCGGCTGGAGAACCGGCGTGTCGACAACGGTCGACCCGTGCTGGCGGAACAGCGCGACGAGTTCGTCGTGGGTGGGTGAAGTGAGGGTCATGGCCGGAGGCCGTCCCGATAGCCGAGATCGCTCGCCGGAGCGACGCTTTTCGACGAGGGGACAGCAGACCGCTAGTACTTCACTGTCGAAGCCATAAAGCCAGGGGGCGTGCCGAACTGGCGAAGCGGACCGCGCCCAAAGGCGCGGCCCGCTGTGATTTCAGATCTGCGGCGGACGCGGCGTGCCGGTGGACGCAGGAGCCGGCGTCGCAGGTTTTGCCTCGCTCTTCCGGCCGCGCCCCTTGATCACCTTCGCGGCCGCATCAGCGACGACGCTGCCGACCGTAGTCACGGCAACCTGAGCGACCTCGCGGGCGAGGTCCTTCGCGCCGCCGGCTGCGCCGGATGCGGCGTCCGCTCCGGACGATGCCGCAGCAGTACCGGTCTCGACGAACTTGGCGCCTGCATTCGCCGCCGCCGCCCCGATCTTCGCGCCGGCATTCACGAGCGCGTCGGTGGCGTCCTTCCCGGTCTCCGTATTCGCGGCCGCCTTGGTCAGCGATTTCGCGACGTAGACGAGCAGTTCCGCGACCATGACGCGGCCGACATCGGTGTTCAGCGCGCCGACGATCTGGTTGCCCATGCTCTTCACGAACTGGCCGACCTCGCCGGTCGGGAGGCTCGGCGCTTCCGGGACGAGGCGGGCGGCGGATTTCGTGGCGGACTTGCGAGCGCCGGTTGCGGCGCGGGTCGTCCGCTTCGTGGCGGCGGCGGCCGGCTCCGAGACGGTCTCGACGGCGGCCCTGGCGACCTTGGCCACCGCGCCTTCTTCCGGCTTCGCGCCGCGTGCACTGCTGCGTGCAGCCGTTTTGCCGCCAGCGCCGCGCGCCGTGCTGCGCGTCGCCGCCGGCTTCGCGGGAGTGGCCTCTGCGGCTTTGCTTGAGCTCGATTTCGTGCTGCGGGACTTCGTGGCGGCAGCCTTCGATTCAGTCTTGCCCTTATCGGCGTTCCCGTTGGCGCCGGGTGCTGCCTCGGCGGCCTTCCTGCCGCGGGCGGGAGCTTTCGTCTCGCCGCTCGTTTTCGTTCTCTTCGCCATGTGGCGGACTCCTGCTCTGAAGCTTGGCCGTAGGTAACAGCGCCCGTTAGGCGAAGGTTCCCAGGCTGGCAAGTATTCAGGACGGAAGAGACTTAATGGTTCCGGTGCGCGAGGATTTTTCGAACCTCTTCCACAAGCTTCTCTTCGGGTACGGAGACCTGCGCGAGTCGAGCAGCGCGATATTCGGCATTCGACGCGCCCGACGCATCGGCCCGCGCACGCTCGGCGCCTTCGAACAGGTCCTTGATCTGGACTTCGCCGGCCGCCTTCTCGTTCGAGCCCTGGATGACGACGCACGGCGCGCGGCGCCGGTCGGCATACTTCATCTGCGCCTTCATGCCGGCCGACCCCAAGTAGATCTCGGCCCTGATCTTAGCGGCCCGCAGCGCCGAGACCATCCTCTGGTAATCCGCGATGCGCTCGCGGTCCATCACGAGCACGACGACGGGCCCGAGATGTTCTTCGTCGGTGACGATCGGCGACTTCACAACCTGAAGCGCGGAGAGAAGACGCGAGACGCCGATGGAGAAGCCGGTCGCTGGAACCGGCTCAGGACGGAAACGCCCGACGAGGCCGTCGTAGCGCCCTCCCCCGGCCACCGACCCGAACCGCACGGTCTGACCTTCGTCGTTTTTGACCTTGAAGGTGAGCTCGGCCTCGTAGACCGGGCCGGTGTAGTATTCGAGGCCACGAACAACTGACGTGTCGATCTGGATCCGCCGCGTGCCATACCCGGCGCTGCTGACGAGTCTCGCGATCTCCTCGAGCTCGCGGACGCCCTCCTCAGCTAAGGCGGAGTTCTTCAATCCACGCGCGAGGTGGTCGATGAACCTGGCGTTTGTGTGCCGCAGCCGCCGCACGCTCCCGTCCGGATCCGTGGAGGTGGAAACCTCGTCGTCGCCATGGTCCGAACGGTCCTCCTGAGATGGCATCTCCTCAAGAGGGCGGCCCACATGGAGGAGGTTCAGGAGGTTGGCGGCCTCGACCTCGTTCAGCCCCACGCCCTTGGTGAAGTCCCCGCTCTCGTCCTTGCGCCCGCCCATCAGGAGGTCGCGCACGCCATCGGTCCCGAGCCGGTCGAGCTTGTCGATGGCACGCAGCGCAGCCAGCCGGCGGCCGGCACTCTCTTGGCCACCGAGCCCGATCGACTCCATGACGCCGTCCAGAACCTTCCGGTTGTTGACCTTGATGACGTAGTCGCCGCGTTTGATCCCGACAGCTTCCAGCGTATCCGCGGCCATCATGCAGATCTCGGCATCGGCTGCGACCGAGGCCGACCCGACCGTGTCCGCGTCGAACTGCATGAACTGCCGAAAGCGGCCCGGGCCCGGCTTCTCATTCCGAAAGACCCAGCCGGCGCGGAAGGAGCGGAAAGGCAGCGTGATGTTCTGCTCGTCGAGCCGCATGGCGACGTGGCGGGCTAGAGGGGCGGTCAGGTCGTAGCGCAGCGACAGCCATTGCTCGTCGTCGTCCTGGAACGAGAACACGCCCTCGTTCGGCCGATCGAGATCAGGCAGGAATTTTCCGAGCGCCTCCGTGTATTCGACGAAGGGCGTTTCCAGAGCCTCGAAGCCATAGAGCTCGTAGACCTCCCGGATCTTCTCGAGCATGCGATGCGTGGCCGCGAGATCTGTGGCGGGGCGGTCGGCGAAGCCGCGCGGCAGCCGGGCTTTGAGCCTGTCGGCCTTGGACATGTTCAGCGCTGTTTTTGTTGAGGACACTGCCTCTTACGGCGCAAGGCGTAGGCGGGCAATGTCGGACGTCCACTTGCCTCCATCGACGGATCCCGCTGCTGGGCCTGCAGGACTTTACGGCATCCCTGCCACGGAGTTGCGGGCCCGCGAGGGCGACCCCAAGCTCCGCCGCCCTAGCGGAGCGGCATGCGGAACGTGAAACGGGTCTCGTCCGGGTCGGACTCCACCTCGAGTGTGCCGCGATGCGCCCTCGCGATCTCGCCTGCAATGTAGAGCCCGAGTCCCAACCCCTTACGCGATTGCGGCGCAGCGGCCCGTACGAACGGCTTGAACAGACTTTCGCGCAGCATCACCGGGATCGGCTTGCCCGTGTTCGCAACTGACAGCTCGAACAGCCCACCGCCCGTGCCCGCACGGACACGGACGGGCGCGAGGCGGTCCCCGTGAACGAGCGCATTGACCACGAGGTTAGACAGAAGCTGCCCGATGCGGCCCGGATCGCACGCGATCGAGCCCGGGACCAGCACCTCCGCTTCGATGCTGCTGCCCGGCCATGCGGCCCGGCATTCCGCGAGCACCTGCTCGAGCATCGGCGCGAGCGGCGCTTCTGGGACAAGTTCCACCTGAAGGCCGCCTCCGAGCCGGCCGCGGGCGAAATCGAGCACATCATCGATCAGGGCCGACATGCGGTCGATGCTCTTCTGCATGCGGGCGATCGTGATCTGGGCGCGGTCACTCAAGGGGGTGCGCAGGAGCGTCTCGGTTCCGGCCTGGACGGCGGCGAGCGGATTGCGCAGATCGTGGCCGAGCACGGCGATGAACTGCTCGCGCAGCTCGGCCGCTTGGCGGGCGCCGGAGAGGTCGATCTCGCTCGCGTGCAAGCGGTCATGCGCGTCGAGATGACTGGCTATCAGCTCCGCGAAAAGCCGGAACATGGCAAGGGTCGTGGTGTTCCTGACCTGGGCCGGCCGCGGGTCGATGGAGCAGAGTGTCCCGAAGAATGATCCGTCCGGCAGGAGGATCGGGACCGAGATGTAGCTCTGAAAGCCATACATGGCAGGGGTCGGATGACCGCAGAACTCGGCATCCTCGGCAACGTGGTCGATCACGACCTCGCGCCGGCTCTGGCGAATCTCGTTGCAGATCGTCGTGCCGAGATCGAGCTCGCCGCCGGGCTTCAGCCCGAACCCGATCTCGTCGCGGACGGCACAGGCGAGCCAGCGCTCGTCGGTGACGCGGGCGACGGCGGCGAAGCCCATGCCGGTCGTCCGGCAAACCACCTCGAGGATGGTCGCGACGGCTGGAATCTCGGCGATCGCAAGTAGATCCCGCCCGAGATCATCCCGGGCAGGCTCAACAATTGGCAGGGCGTGGCTCGCCGACATGCGCTTGTTCTACGGTGCGTTCGGCACCCTGACAAACGAACCCCGGCCCTACCTACGCGCTCTGATCGTAAACGGACCGGGGCAATACTGACCCGAAATCAGGTTCAGAACGCGACGCCCAGTGACGGGATGTTCTGCAGGCAGCCCGTGCCGGAGCAGCGGCGGATCAAAGGTGCAGCTTCCCGGGTCTGGACCACTCGGACGCTTTCCGCCTGGCGGACGCCATCGGATGAGATCCGCTCCTGGGCCGATGCGGCCCCGACCATCGTGGCCCCGACTACGAGGGCGACGGCAAATACGCGTTTCATCTTTCCCTCCGCTTCTTGATCGACAGGAAAACCGAGCGAAGGGAGATGGGTTCCAGATAATCAGGAGGCGCGGGCGAGTGGAGCCGAGATGTCCGCCCGCTTGTCGAAGCGTGCCACGCGCGCGAGCAGGTACTCGACTTCCGCCTTTGCTTTGTCGGAGAGACCGGGACCGGGCTTTCGCTGCGCGTCGGACGCCAGAAGTCCGCGGCGGGCGAGGACATACTTCCGTACCGCCAGACCGATGCCGGGCTGCTGCTCGTAGCGGATCAGCGGGAGGTGCGCATCAAAGAGGTCATGCGCGGCATCGCGCCGGCCCTCCTGCTGCAGGCGAACCACATCCACCAGCATCTCCGGGAAGGCGTAGCCGGTCATCGCGCCGTCGGCGCCGCGCTCCATCTCGAAGTCGAGGAAGAGCGCACCGTTGCCCGTCAGGATCGAGATCGGCCGGAGCGATCCGTCGGCCTGGAATCCGCGCAGGGCCGAGATTTTCTCGAGCCCCGGCCAGTCCTCGTGCTTCAGCATCAGGCAGTTGGGATTCTCGGCGAAGATGCGGCGGATCACGGCCGGCGTCATGACGACGCTGAGGGTGAGCGGGTAATCCTGCAGGACCCAGGGCACGTCCGGCCCGATCGTTTCCGCGGCCTGGCGAAAATAGGTGACGATCTGGTCGTCCGTCCGCAGGGACGGGGGCGGCGCGATCATGACGCCCGCGGCGCCCGCCTCCATGGCGCTATGCGCGAGACTGCGCATGGATGCGAAACCGGGCGCGGACACGCCGACCACAACCTGGAGGCCCTCGGAGGCCTTGATGAAGCGTGTCGCGACCTCGACCGCCTCGGGCCCATCCAGCTTGGGGGCCTCACCCATGATCCCGAGCACCGTCACGCCGGTGCAGCCGACCTCCCGGTAGAAGCCGCTCAGCCGATCGATCGACGAGAAGTCGATCCGGCCATCAGGGTGGAACGGGGTCGGCGCGATCGCGAAGGCGCCGGAAGCTGTGTCGAGAGGCATGCGTATTCTCCTGCCGCCCTCTCCCACGCGCGGTGCATTGCCGCAAGCACCGCGGGAGCTAGCGACGGCCTCGGGGCGCGACAGGGTCATCGTCACCGTCGCTTTTCGTACGCCAACTAACAAACGTGAAAGTACGGCATGCATGCCCCCGGTATCGATTGCTCATCACGAAAGCCCCGGGGCCCAGGATGACTCAACCACAGATCCGCAATCAGCTCTTATCGGGGCTGCCGCGCGAAGAATTGGCCTCACTGCTTCCACAGCTTGAGCAGGTGTCGCTTCAGGTCGAGCAGACCGTCATTTCACCTTTCAGTCCGATCACGCATGTGCATTTCATGGAGAGCGGGTTGCTCTCGATCGTCGCAAATTCCGGGGATCGCGAGCAGGCCGAGATCGCGATGGTCGGCCGGGAGGGCATGTCAGGGATCTCTCTCGCGCTCGGGTGCAATTCGGTGCCGTTCCGTGTCTTCGTCCAGCGCGCCGGATCTGCGTACCGGATGAGCGCCGAGGCATTTGTGCAGGCCTGTGAAGAGAGTTCAGCGCTGCGGAACGCGGTCCTCCTCTACTCTCAGGTGTTCACGACCCAGGTCGCCGAGACCAGCCGCGCGAATGCACGTCATACGGTCGAGACTCGGCTCGCGCGCTGGCTCCTGATGGCCCATGATCGCACGGACGGTGATGACCTCCCGCTCACGCACGAGTTCCTGTCGCTGATGCTGGGCGTCCGCCGTCCGGGCATCACGGTGTCGCTGCACGTGCTTGAGGGTGAGCACATGATCCGGGCCCGGCGCGGCAATATCCGCATCCTCGACCGCTCGAAGCTCGAGTTGGCGGCCCGCGGCTCCTATGGACTGCCGGAAGCGGAGTACCGGCGACTGCTCAAACCGCCGTCCGAGATCCTGATGAACGGGATAAACGGTAACGGACAGCAGATCCACCTCCAGGGCGCTCACTACGCCTGACGGCCACCCGCCTCGGCGGGTGGGCCACACACTGGGCCGGGCCCTCGCACCCGTCTCTCCACCGGAGCGTCGCCTGGAGATCTGACACGAAGATCACTGGCGACGGGGCCTCCTGGCGCGAGGTCCAGACGGACCCTGGTCAGTATCGAATCGCCAGCGCGTGACGGCCGGCCCGAGCTTCGCGCCGGCATCCAATCGCACGCGAGCTTCGGCGCCGCCTTTGACGTTTCTGTCATTCAGGTCACCTCGGCTCGGCCGCAATGGACCAGCGGCACTGCGGGCAGAGCCCGCCCGAGTTCCTGCCCTGCGAGACGCGCCGGTTCGGCACGCCCACGATGCGGCCGCGGCCCAGATTGGCGCGCACATGGCGCTGCGGCGTTCACGTCTTCTTAGCTGATTTCCGACAATCTTACCGGAACGTTACCCGGGACGATCGAACTCAAATGCGCATACTCATGATCGAGGACGACGCGATGGTGTCGCGCAGCGTCGAACTCATGCTCAAAAGCGAGAGCTTCAGCGTGTATACGACCGACCTCGGCGAAGAGGGCGTCGACCTCGGCAAGCTCTACGATTACGACCTGATCCTGCTCGACCTGAACCTCCCCGACATGTCGGGGTTCGACGTCCTGCGTAAGCTCCGGGCCGCGAAGGTGCGGACGCCCGTCCTGATTCTGTCGGGCACGACCGGCACGGAAGAAAAGGTGAAGGGGCTCGGCTCCGGGGCCGACGACTATCTGACGAAGCCGTTCCACAAGGACGAGCTCGTCGCCCGGATCTACGCGATCGTGCGCCGCTCCAAGGGCCACGCCGAGGCGTCGATCCAGTGCGGCGACCTCACCATTCGCGTCGAGGCCAAGCAGGCCGAGATCGCGGGCAAGATCGTGAACCTGACGGGCAAGGAGTACCAGATGCTGGACCTCCTCGCGACGCGCCAGGGGAATACGATCACCAAGGAGATGTTCCTGAACCACCTTTACGGCGGCATGGACGAGCCCGAGATGAAGATCATCGACGTCTTCATCTGCAAGCTGCGGAAGAAGCTCGCCGACGCGTCGGGCGGCAAGAACTACATCGAGACGGTGTGGGGACGCGGCTACGTCCTGCGCGAGCAGCCGATCGCGGCGAAGCTCGCGAGCTGACGCGAATCGGCACGGCCGAGAGACTCGCGCCCGGCGATTCTCCGGGCACCAAGACCCCCATCTCGGCCTTGACCAGTGTTCCCGTGCGGCCCGATGTGGGCGCGTTGTTCACTCCACGGCCTCACCAGCTCGCGGCGCGGGACGCGATCCTCGCGGCCCGCCGCGAGGGCCGGCCCGGCTTTCTGCTCGGCGATCTGACGGGGCTCGGCAAGACGCTCTCCGTCTGGGCGGCGCTCGCCGCAATGCCGGAACAGGACATCCTGATCGTCTGCCCGAAAGGCGGGCTCCCGCAATGGCGCCGGACGATGGCGCTGAGCGGCCTCCCCGAAAAGAAGGTCACGCTCATCAATTACGAGCGGACAAAGTCCCTCTTCTCCCCGCCGGCGGCGAGTACGAAACGGTCTGTCCGGGCCAAGAACAATGAGCTCGCCCGAAGCGGCCGGCCGAAGCGGACCTGGCCTATCGTCGTATTCGACGAGAGCCACCGGCTGAGGAACCCGTATGCGCAACAGAGCATGGCCTGCCGGCAGCTCGCCGATCGCGCGTCCTTCGCCATCTACATGAGCGCGACGGCGGGTCAGTCCCCGCACGAGCTGTCCTATCTCGGGCGCCTCCTGGGATATGCTGCCGGGTGCCCGACGGAGACGCTGGCCGATTACCGCACCCTCATGAGGGCGCTCGGAATCGGGCGGGCGAAGGGCCGCTGGACCAACTGGAGCTGGGAGCCGAACGAGCGCGACCGCGTCGTGATGTCGGACCTCCTCTACAAGGGGGCCCGGGCCATCGGGCTTCGCCGCCGGCCTAGCGACATCGCGGGATGGCCGGAGGTGCAGCGCGAACTCGCCACGACCGCGCTCTCGCCGGGAGATCGTCGTCTCTACGAGGCGACCTGGCGCGAGTTCAGGCGCGAGTTCGGCCTCGCCGGGGGCTCCACCCGGCACCCGAAAGGCTGGGCGGCCGATCTTCGCTTCCGGCAGAAGGCGAGCCTGCTCCGCGTCGAGGGAACGGCCGTGTTCGCGGACGACCTGCTATCGGCGGGCGAACAGGTCGCGATCTCGGTCGCGTATCTCGAAACGAGCGCGATGCTGGCCGAGCGGCTTCGAGGCCGGCATTGGCGCGTCTGCGAGATCAATGGCGAGGGCAGCGGGGAGGCGAACGAGGCAGCCCGCATCGCCTTTCAGACCGGCGCCTGCGACGCGGTCATCTTCACCGTGACCGAGTCGATCTCGTTGCATCGAGGCGAGATGCCGGGCGGAGAGAAGTCGCGATCGCTGATCGTGCACGACATGCGCCACAGCGCGATCCAGCTGCAGCAGATCGAGGGGCGCTGCCACCGCGACGGGGAACGTGCTGTCATCTACTACGCCTTCGCAGAGGACACGGTGGAGGAGAGAATCGCCGCGACCGTGGTCGCCCGGATGGCCGCCATGGACGGCATGGCCGGCGACGACACCTCGGTCGCGGATGCGATCGGGCGGGTGATCGCAGACGGCGCTGGGCTTCGAACGGACAGCCCGCACGCGGCGTAGCACGGCGGGCGCACGCGCCCTTCCTCCAGGCACGCGCCGTCCGTCCCCGGCCCGGGGTTGGTCATCGCAGTTCACTTCTAAGAGCGATCCCCATCCTGTGAGGGAGCGGGATGCCGGTTCACCGGCCTTGAAGTCTTGTATAGCGCTCTGTCGGGTGGGTGCTCAGGTCCCTCCCGGCATCCCGCGGACGGTCTTTTCGGCCCCTGAGCATGCGCCCGGTCAGCCGCCCGGGAGCCTCGGTTACCGGCCGAGACCTCGGGACCCGTCCCTCCTCTCCGACAACGGTGCCCGGTTCGCGACCGCCGTTTCCCTCGCCGGAGAGGAGCACTAGGATAATAAGCATATTGGGAATATATTGTCAAGCGCTCCATGACAGCCGCTGCGCGCGCCAGGGCGCCGGGAGCACATCGCCAAAACCTTGGCCGAACCCGATTGACCACCACATTCCGACCGAATAGCTGTAGCCCTTCAGATAGATAGTCAGATTCTTTCAGCGACGGTCCCGGGGGAACGAATGGCGGGTCGCACGATCACGCGGGCCGATCTCAGCGAGGCCGTCTACCAGAAGCTCGGCCTGTCGCGGACGGAGTCGGCAGCGCTTGTCGAGAAGGTTCTCGACGAGATCTGCGACGGCCTCGCCCGCGGCGAGACCGTGAAGCTCTCGTCGTTCGGCTCCTTCCTGGTGCGCAGCAAGGGTCAGCGGGTCGGCCGCAACCCGAAGACCGGTGTCGAGGTGCCGATCGAACCGCGGCGGGTTATGGTGTTTAAGCCCTCCAACGTCCTGAAGGCCCGCATCAACGGCGCGAACGGCGCCGATCCGGACGCCTGATCCTCGGACCGGACGCGCCTCCATGCAGAAGAGCCCCGACGCGTTCCGGACCATCAGCGAGGTCGCTTCCGACCTCGACATCCCGCAGCATGTCCTGCGGTTCTGGGAGACGCGGTTCTCGCCGATCCGGCCGCTGAAGCGCGGCGGCGGCCGGCGCTACTACCGCCCGGACGATGTCGATCTCCTGAAGGGCATCCGTCACCTGCTCTACGGGCAGGGCTACACGATCAAGGGCGTGCAGCGCATTCTGAAGGAAGACGGGCTGCGCTTCGTCCAGGCGATCGGCCGCGGCGAACAGGGCGTCCCCGTCGCTCGGCCGGGCAGCGACCCGGACGATGCCGCGGAGATCGGCGACTTCGAAGAGGCGGAGCTCGACAGCGATCCGGGCCAGCCCTCGGCAGAAGCATATCGCCAGAGCGCGTCCGAGAGTGCCGCAATCACGAGTGCTCCGGATGCCCGGGCTGGACTCTCCGCGGACGACGTCACCGACCTGAAGGCCGCGCTCGACGAGTTGCTCGAATGCGAGCGGATCCTGGGGACGCTGCGCCGCGAGTAGCTGCCCGGAACCGCAGCAGGAAGTTCAACTCCGCCGTCCGACCAGCACGCATGCGATCGTCAGCACTTGCACGAGCGCGGCGGCGCCGAACAGCAAGGTGCTCTCGCTTGCCCCACCCAGCGAAGCGGTGCGGAGAAGTCCGAACGCGGCAGGTGCGAAGGCATAGGCCGCCTGCCCGATCGCCACGATGAGGGGCACCACGCGCGGAACATCCGCCGGGACGAACTCGACCTGCGCGATCAGCGGCGGCAGCGAGGTCGCGTTGCCGATCCCTGCCCCGAACAGGATCACGCCGAGCAGCAGCAGCGGCACGTGGGACCCGGCCGCCAAGAGGAGGATGACCGAGCCCGCAACCTGGACTGCGTAGCTCGCGCAGGCGACGAGGCGACGGTCCGCCCGGACCGGCATCAACCAGCCGACGAGCGTCCGCCCGGCAATCGCGCTCGCCGTCGCCAGCCCCATGGCGAAGCCGGCATTCTGCGCACCGAGAGCCGGAACCAGCACCGAGAAGAGATGAGCGATTAGCCCGATCTGGGCGAACAAACCGAGCGCCGTACCCACAGCCAGCGTCAGAAAGTGCCTGTCGCGCCAGAGCGACCCGCCCGGAAGAGGCGCAGCCGACGGCGAGGTGATGCTGATCGAGACCTTCCCCGGCGCGTCTCCGTCGGGAACCTGGCCGAGGCGTTCCGGCGTGGCAGAGAACACCGTGATCGCCAAGGCCGCCACCGCGACGACCATCACGGCCCCGGCCGCTGCGGCCGCGCCGGCAAAGCCAAGACCGGCGATCAGCGCCACCCACAGGGGTGAGAAGATCACGCCCCCGACGCTCGCGCCGTTATAGGCCATTCCCAGAGCCGCCGGTCTCGCTCGGACAAACCAGGGCGCCACAAGGGCGTTGACCGCCGCCGCGCCCAGCCCGACCCAGCCGATCCCGCTCGCGATCGCCGCCACGAAGAGCTGCCACGGCTCTGCCGCGACCGCCCAGCCGAACACGCCGGCCGCGAGAAGCACGGCGCCCGAGACCGTCACGAGCGGGATGCCCAGCACCCGATACAGGCGTGGCAGGTTCGCGATCACGCCGACGCCGACGAGGAAGTGCGCGGTCACGGCGCTCGAAACGAGAGCGACCGACCATCCGGTGCGCTCGACAACGGCGTGCAGATAGATCGTCGGCCCGTAGAAGCCGAAGCCCCACCCGAACACGGCCGTCACGAAGGTCGCCGCAACGACCCACCAGCCGAAGAAGGGCCGGGAAGCGCCGGCAGGGTTTCGAGAGGCGGAAGCAGTGTCGTCGGAGGGCCAGAGCATGAGCGCTTGTCGCCTGGCGAAAGCGCTCGATGCTTCGGCGGCGACCGAACTATGCCGAAGCGGCGGGGCTTCCCTTCGGAAGGACCCTACGGCGACGCTCCACTCCTGACCACTCGGGCGTGCAGGTCAGCCTAGCAACTGAACCTCATACGAGAGAACGGTCCTGAAGAGCGGGTTGCGGTGCTCGTCCAGCACCTCGATCGAGAGCTCGTATCTCGGCGCTTCCGGCGCAGACCTCCACACGCGTCAGAGATGAGCGGTTTCGACCCGAGCTACCTCACCTCGAAGGTGAAAGCAGGACCGCTCGGTTGCTGCCGCACCGGGCTGACTAGCCGAGCGAGCGCCGGCGCCGCCCTCCGTCACTCTCGGTTAGACGCTGCACGAGCCGTGCGAGGTGCTCCGGAACGCTCTCGTCCAACAAGTCCCGGTACGTCTTCTCAAGCAGCGACGCGTATAGCTTTGCGCCCCGAGCCGAGCGGGAACCGCCCAGCCGCTCGGTAGGATTGACCACGATCATCGGCATGCCTCCCCGCAGATGACTGAGAGAGTAATCCCAAAGCACACGGCCAAGTTTCAGCTTGGCCGTAACTTTTGTTAGGTTGCAACTTGCACGGCCGAGGCGCGACCGAGAGGCGCTCGAGCCGAAGCCGCCGCCCCCCGCTGTGGCGGTCGCGGTCCTCATGGGATCGATAGCTGTCCGGGTCACGTCTCCCCGAACAGAGCTCGCCGTCTTCGGGCGTACGGACGACTACCGCGCGCCCGTTCCCTTGATCTCGGAGAGCGTGCGGTCGGGCGTGATCGCCTCCTGATCGACGAGGCAGTGAATGATAGCCGGCTGGCCGGAGGCCAGCGCCCGCTCGAAGGCGGGTGCGAAATCCTCGGTGCGCTCGACCCGCTCGCCATGCCCGCCGAAGGCGCGGGCATAGGCCGCGAAATCGGGGTTCACGAGCTTGGTCGCCGAGATCCGGCCCGGATAGTCGCGCTCCTGGTGCATGCGGATCGTGCCGTACATGCTGTTGTCGACCACGACGATGACCACGGGGATCCCGTATTGCACGGCGGTCGCGAATTCCTGCCCGTTCATCAGGAAGTCGCCATCGCCCGCGAAGCAGACGACGACCCGGTCGGGGAAGCAGCGCTTAGCCATGATGGCAGCCGGCGGGCCGTAGCCCATCGATCCGCTCGTCGGGGAGAGCTGGGTGCGGGTGCCGGTCATCCGCATGAAGCGATGCACCCAGACGGCGAAGTTGCCGGCGCCATTTGCGATGATGGCGTCCTCGGGCAGGCGGTCCCGCAACCAGACCATCGCCTCCCCGTACTGGAAGGCGCCTGGCTGCTTCTTCGGCGTCTCAGTCCGGTCCAGGTAGTCCGCGCGGGCCTCTGCGGCCGTCTGGCGCCAGGCGATCTCGCGCGGGGCCTCCAGCCGCTCGAGCGAGGCAGCGAAGGCCGTCGGCGAGGCCTCGATGGCAAGCGCCGGCTGGTAGACCCGGCCGAGCTCGGTCGCGTCCGGATAGACATGAACGAGCGTCTGCTGCGGGTTGGGGATGTCGAAGAGCGTGTAGGAGGAGGACGGCATCTCCGACATGCGCCCGCCGACGAGCAGGACGAGGTCGGCGCCCTTCACCCGCTCCGTCATCTTGGGGCCGGGATTGATGCCGACGTCGCCCGCATAGTTCGGATGCTCGGCTGGAAAGAGCTGGGCGCGACGGAACGAGGTCGCGACCGGCAGCGCGAAGCGCTCCGAGAAGCGGACCATCCCGTCCCGCGCCGCTTGCGTCCAACGCGAGCCGCCGAGGATGACGAGCGGCTTCTTCGCGCCCGCGAGCAGGCGCCCGAGCTCGTCGATCGCCTCCGGGGCCGGCCAGGGCTCGACAGGCTCGACCCGCGGCGCGTCGGCCACCGTCGCGGTCTCGACCAGCATGTCCTCGGGCAGCGCGATCACGACCGGTCCGGGCCGGCCCTGCATGGCGACGCGAAACGCGCGCGCCACGATCTCGGGAATGCGCTCCACCTGGTCGATCTCGGTCGCCCATTTCGCGACCGTGCCGAAGACCGCGCGGTAATCGAGCTCCTGGAAGGCCTCGCGCTCGCGCATCGAGCGGTCGATCTGCCCGACGAACACGATAAGCGGCGTCGAGTCCTGCCTGGCGATATGGATGCCGGGGCTGGCATTGGTCGCGCCCGGCCCGCGCGTCACGAAGAGAATGCCGGGACGCCCGGTGAGCTTGCCCTGCGCCTCGGCCATCATGGCCGCGCCGCCCTCGTTTCGGCAGACGAGGACGTCGATCTTCGCGTCGTGCAGCGCATCCAGCACGGCGAGATAGCTCTCGCCCGGCACGCAGGTGGCGCGCTCTACTCCCTGAGCGAGAAGCTGATCCACCAGGATCTGCCCGCCCGTGCGCGGCTCGCCCGCCCCCATCCTGTCACTCCGTCGCTGGGAGCCGCCGACGGGTGGCTCCGACCGGCCGAGGGTCTAGCGAGGCGCCGCCCGCAAGACCAGAGGCGAAGCGATCAGGTTCGGGATTGCTCGTCGCGCGCGGCTTCGGAGGCGAAAAGATCCCGAAGGTGCGGGATGAGCGGCAGCCGGAGCGCCTCCTCCGGGGTGAACCACCTCGCCTCGACGACCTCGCGGTTGTCGATCGCGATCTCGGGCGCGCGGCTCGTTGCCCAGACGAAGATCCTGACCCGATCGCGGCGGAAGCGGAAGCGATGCTCGACATCCAGAGCCAGAGCCAGTTCAGCCGGGGGAAGCTGGATGCCGACCTCTTCCATGGTTTCGCGGGACGCGGCTGCTTCCGGGCTCTCGCCGGGCTTTGCCGAGCCGCCCGGGGCGGACCAGAGGGAATGGTAGGAGTTGCGGATGAGCAGCGAGCGGCCGTCATGCCGGATCAGCACGAGGAAACCCTCCTGCGCCGGGCGGGTCAGGAACCAGAGAACGAGCGCACCCCGGAAGGCGAGCCAGTAGGCGGCCTGGAACAGTCGGTCGACCAGGCTCGGACGGGCTTCTCTGGTCTTTCCTGACATGCGCCTTGGGGGGCTCCTGCCCGCTGTCAGCCGACCCTCGCGGCGGAGACCTACGCGTGATCGAGAGCGAAGGGCTGACCGTCATGATCCGAATCGCGGCGGCTCGTGACGATGGACCGAGCGGCGGATGACGGCGGCGGATGTCGAAAAGAAGGCGCGCGAGCGACTGCTACGGGCGGCTCGGGCCTCGATCCGGAGCGCATCACGGTGCTCGTTCGTGGGCGGAGCGCCGCATCTGAGCGAGGCTGCGCGGCCGAAGAGCCCGGGATTGTGTGAAAAGACAACCGGGGCCGGTCTGCTCGCCAGCCCCGGCGAAAGGCTTTGGGCGGATTACTTCTTCTTCGCGGCGGGCTTCTTGGCCGCCGGCGCCGTAGGGGCCGGCGCTGCCGCCGCCTTCTTCGCCGGAGCAGCTTTCGCCGGAGCCGCTGCCTTTTCCTTTGTTGCTGCCTTTGCTGCGGGCGCCGCCGTTGTCTTTGCGGCTGCCGCGGTTGCTTTCTTTGCCATCGCAGTAATTCCCCTTTGTCTGCGGGACTTCAGCTTCACTGAGTCGCCGGAACTGAGTCGATTACCGGTCAAGCTCACGCCTGTGGACAACGTCCGATTATCGGCAGGCGCGTCGCGCCCGCGTCATCAGGCACTCAGGCAAGCCTCCAGATTGTCGAGGGACGTCAGCGCCTGCCGTCGCGCGATCGCGACGTCGCCGCGCCCGTGAAGCGAAGTGAGAAAGCCGAGGCTCGCATCGCGCACCGCCTCCGTCGCGCCCGCCAGCGCTGGCCGCTGAGGGATCTCGATAGCCAGAGCTTGGAGGTGCCCCCCGATCGTCGCGGCCACCATCCGGGAATTCTCGCGTCCTGCAAGGTTGAGGACCGTCCGCAAGCTGATCACGCGGTCGATCGCAGGCGGTTCGAGGACGGCTTTGGACGTCGTCGTCACGGGGCGTGAGTCTCCGCTGGTTCGTGTCCCCGTAACCTCTTGCCCCAGTAGTTAACGGGTGGTTAAGAAGCCCCTCGAAAATCTTGCTGCGTTAAGACGGAGAATACCGTCTGCGGTCGCGGCGGCTGCTTTCGGAGGGGTCAGGCACGATGGCGCTCACCGCCTTCATCTGCACGGCCTGCGGGACGCAATATACCCCATCCGAGTCGCCGCCGGCGGCCTGCCTGATCTGCGACGAGGAGCGGCAATACGTGCCGCCTTCGGGTCAGACCTGGACAGACCTCGAACGGCTCCAACGCAGTCATATGCCGACTTTTCGTGACGATGCCGGCATGCTCGGCATCGGGATGAGCCCGCACTTCGCGATCGGACAGCGGGCGCTTCTCCTGCGCACCCCGAACGGTAACGTGCTGTGGGATTGCATCAGCCTGGTCAGCGACGTGATGGCCGAGATCATCGCCGGGCTCGGCGGCCTGCGCGCTGTCGCGATCTCGCACCCGCATTACTACACCACGATGGTTTCCTGGAGCCGCGCCTTCGGCGGCATCCCCGTGCACCTGCATGCGGCAGACCGGGAATGGATCATGCAGCCCGATCCATGCCTCGATCTGTGGGACGGTGAGACGAAGGAGATTGCCCCCGGGATGACGCTCATTCGGGCGGGCGGTCACTATCGGGGCGGGACTGTCCTACACTGGGCGGAGGGCGCAGCCGGGCGTGGCGCATTGCTGTCCGGCGACATTCTGCAAGTCGTCGCCGACCGGAAGCATCTCGGCTTCATGCGCAGCTACCCGAACTTCATCCCGCTCGGGGCGGCGGCCGTGAGGGCCATTCGGGACCGCGTATCACCGTACCGGTTCGACGCGATCTACGGCGCATTCTGGAATGCGATCATCCCGCAGAATGCGAAGGCTCAACTCGATGCCTCGGTCGAGCGCCATATCGCCTGGCTCGACCGAGGCGCGGATTGAGTACTGGCGCCGGGGCGCCAGCAATCCGCAGGCTCAGGCGGCCTTGCGACGCCCGCCCCGCTTCTGCGCAACGGCCGGCTTCGCGCGCGCACGGCCGAGGCCGAGCGCCTTTGCGAGGTCCGAGCGCTGCTTTGCGTAGCTCGGCGCGACCATCGGGTAATCTGCGGGCAGGCCCCACTTGGTGCGGTACTGCTCGGGCGTGAGCCCACGGCCGCTGAGATGACGCTTCAGTGACTTGTACTGCCGGCCATCCTCGAGGCTGATCAGGTAATCGGCTGTGATCGATTTCTTGATCGACACCGGCGGGACCGGGCGTTCTGCAGGGGTTTCCTGCTTCTGCGTCGCGAGAGTGCTCAGGGCGCTGTGCACGGACCCGATAAGCCGCGGCAGATCGGAGATCGTGACCGCATTGTTTGCGACGAAAGCCGCCACGATGTCGGCCGTGAGTTCGGTGTATTCAGCCGCTGAGGGTTGTTCTTGATTGGACATGCTTGTCTCCAGACGGATTGCCTGAAGGGCATTTGGTCCGATGCAGTAATGCGGTCAAGGACAATGCCGCATAAATGGCACTTATGCTTGCCGGCAGAGTAACTTTTTATCTCCTCGCTGGCGATTCGCGCTGTTCGAGCCGTTCCAGAGTTCCCTGAAATCAGATCTGCCGCGAATCACTCGGTCGTTCAGAGCTTCGCTTTCACCCCCGCCGAAATGAGCAGCGTCTCGGCATCCGCCCCGGCCGCCGGCTTCGGATAAGTCACTGTCGTTCCTGTGTTGCCGTCGAACAAGGTCGTGCTGCCTTTCGCCAGCAGGTAGCGCGTGTACTCGACCCGACCGGCAAGCGAGAGTAACGGGGTGAGCCGGTATTCGACGCCAGCATTCAACCCGACCATCCCGGTCGTATCGAAATCTTCCTTGAAGATGATGTTGCGGAGAGCATGGAAGTCCTTGTCGCGCGACATAACGAAGGGGCCGCCGATCACTTCCGCCGAAACGCTCCAGTTCTCGCCGTTATAGAAGGCGCCGAGGCCGAGATACGGAGTGTCCCAGACCTGCCTATATGCGATCCCGATACGATCGCCCGGCAGGTTTCCGACCGTGTCCCGGAATCCGTTCACCGAGTAGATCAAAGAGCCGCCGCGGCTGTTGTACTTGACGTCGTAGCGCCGGAACCCGCCGATCACGGTCAGCGCGAGGTCCTCGTCCGAGTAGTAGGCCGCGGACACACTCACGTCGCCCTGCCAGGCGCGCCCCAGATTTGTATCCGGGCTGACGGATTTGTGGGTCCAGGAATCCCGGCCGAAGTAGCCCGCCAGCCAGTCATAATCGGTCATGCTGCCGTCCGACGCGACCGTTGCGAAGAAGCGGCCGCGAACGGTCAGCCAGTCCAGCGGGCGCACGGCGACGCGGGCGCCGACCGCGAGCGCGTTCACGCTCCAGTCGAGCTGGCTGAGCTTCTGGCCGGGCCTTGCGGAGTTGTAGACGTACTCGCCGGAGGTGCCGCGGAGGTAGCCGACGAAGGGCTCGATCGAGATGGTCTCGCCCCGCAGCAGCGCCTGCGGCTCCTCCGAGAACAGGCCTGATGCAAGCGAGGAGGTCGACAGTCCAAGAAGGCCGACCAGTGCGGAGATCAGCCGCAAACGACTTCCAAGCGCCATCGAACAACTCTCGCCTTCGATGACGTTATCCGGCCTTTAACGTTAACATCGCGTTTCCCTCACGCCGCTCGCGCGCCTACCGATCCGCCGCTCGCGACTTGCAGCGGAAGCCGGCCGCACTAAGTCACTCCCGCCCCCTGTCGGAACAGGCAATGCCCCTGACCTCGCGCGCTCTGGCGCTCCTAATCTCCTTCGCCACCGCTCTTCTCCCCGCTCCCCATGCCCAGGCGATCGTGGGCGGCGCCTATGCTCGCCCGGGGGATCCTCTCACCCGTGCGTCGGTCGCTGTCGGCACGTTGGTCGAAGGCAGCGACGCGATCGGGCTGAACCGCTGCTCCGGCGTGCTCATCTCGCCGGACCTTGTCCTCACGGCGGCGCATTGCGTGCGGGGAAACCCGCTCGCGGCGGCAGTCGTGTTCTTCGACGGCCCGCGGCCGCAAAGGCCCCCGATCCGCGTTGCGGCCGTGGCACGCTATGCGGTGCTCGCCGAAGAAGTCCCGAGCGAATACGTCACGCGCCTGAGCGAGCTTTCGCTCGACACCGCCATTCTTCGGCTAGAGCGGCCCGTCCGCGGACGCAGGCCGATCGCAATCGAGCGGCGGCCGGAGAGCATCCCGCTCCGGCTGCGGCTCGCGGGGGCCGGCCTCTCGGGCGAGCGCGCCGGGATCCTCAAAACGGCGCAGTTGCGGCCGATCGCGGTAACGCGAAGCGGGCTCACGATCGCGCGCGCGGTCGGGGCGCTTGTCTGCCAGGGCGATTCCGGCGGTCCGGTCATCGCGGAAGGACGCGGCGGGACCCGCGTCTGGGGCGTGGCCAGCGCCGTCATCACGCGCGAACCGCCCTGCGGCGACACGGTCGTCATCGCGCCGGCGAACCCTGCCGCCTGGTAACAGGGTTCTCCCGAGCGGCACCACGCGCTACTGCCGCCGTGCGAAATCCGGGACACGCGAGGCGCCGATGACTCTGTCGATTGAGCAAGCCGACGCTCTCCTGGACGAGCTCTTTGCTCCCTGGGTGCGTGACCTGAAGCTCGCCATCGAACGGGTCGACCAGGGCTCGGTGACGCTGCGCATGCCGTTCGACGAGCGGCTGACCCGGATCGGCGGCACGATCTGCGGGCAGGCCCTGATGGCGCTTGCCGATACGACCATGGTCTTCGTCGTATCGAGCGCGATCGGCGCGTTCCGGCCGATGACCACCGTGAACCAGAGCACGAACTTCATGCGCGCGATCGCCGGGAAGGACGTGCTCGCCGAGGGTCGCATCCTGCGTCTCGGTCGCACCATGGCCTTCGGCGAGGTCTACCTTCGGGCGGACGGGGACGATGCTCCGGCCGTCCATGTTGCGAGCGCCTATGCGCTCGCTGGCGGCCCGACGAAGGAGCCCCTCCCGCCGCCCTCGCCTCACTGAAGGGCGAGCGCCTCGCGCACGCGCTCCGGTCTTTCCATCGGCAGGAAATGAGTGGTGGCGGGCACGGTCTCGATCGTCATCCAGCTGGTCAGGGGCTTCGACACGGCGCAGGTGCTGCCCTTCCCCGCCCTGAAAATGTGAACCGGACAACGGAGCCGCCTCAGCGCACCCCAGATGCTGTGGCCCTGACTCATGAAGTTCGAAGCCTCCCAGGTCGGAGCGCAGGCAAGCTCGACCGTGCCGTCCGGCGTGTCCCGGAAGCCGTCGGCCACGTAGTCGGCGAGTTGCTCCGGCCGCCAGGTCTTGAACGCCCCGCGACCCGAATAGGCAGCGAGCGCGGCGTCCCTGGACGGAAACGAAGCTTTTCGTCGCAGCGCTCCCTCCGCGAGCTTCCTCAGCCCGGCGAACCGCCGCGCCGGTACACCAAGCCGGATGGCGAGCGAGGCTGGCCAAGGCAGGATGACGGGATCGAACAGGACCAGCCGCCGCACCCTGTCGGGCCGTCGGACAGCCGCCAGCACGGAGGCCGTGCCGCCCATCGAATGTCCGGCGAGGGTCAGGGGCGGGCCGTCTAGAGCGTCGAGAAGCGTGACGAGATCGCGGGCGAGATCATCCCAGCTTCTACGCTTGTCCGGCGCGGCCGAAAGCGTCGTCAGCCCATGGCCCCGCTGGTCGATGGCCAGGATGTGCTGCTCCGCCGCGAGCGGCTCGAGGACGCTCCGGTAGGTCAGGGCGTTGAAGCCGTTCGCATGCGCAAAGAGAAGGTCGAGCGGCCGTTCGGCAGGCCCGAACTCGAGTGCCGCGATCCCGCCCCGTTCAGCCTCGTCGATGTCGAACCTGCGACGGCGGAACGAGCCGGTCTGATCCGAGGAAGGAGCCTGCACTGGGGAACCCTGGCGAACGTATCTTTTCAGGCCGCTGCCACGACCGAGATAGGAGCCTCGGGTTCGGCGACTTGGACCACGTGCCCGGGCGAGACCTCGCGGTAGAGACGCTCCGGCGGGACATAGTCGAGCGGGCGAATGGGGCTCTTCAGCTCCTCGTTCGAGATGCGGTGCTTCTCGTGCCGGCGCGCCGGATCCGGCACCGGGACGGCTGCAAGCAGCCGCTTCGTATAGGGGTGCTGCGGGTTGCAGAAGATCTCGGCCCGGGGTCCGATCTCGACGATCTCGCCGAGATACATCACGGCGACCCGGTGGCTCACCCGCTCCACCACCGCCATGTCATGCGAGATGAACAGATAGGCGAGCTTCATGCTCGCCTGCAGCTCGAGCATCAGGTTCACGACCTGCGCCTTCACGGAGACGTCCAGGGCGGAGACGGATTCGTCCGCCACGATGAGGCTCGGCCGGACCGTAAGCGCCCGCGCGATGCAGATGCGCTGCCGCTGCCCGCCGGAGAATTCGTGCGGGAAGCGGCTCGCCATGTCAGGCAACAGACCGACCCGGCGCAGCAGTTCCGCCGTGCGGTCACGCGCCTCGCTTCGGCTCGCGAGCTTGTTGATCAGCAGAGGTTCGGCGATCGCAGCCCCGATCGTCATGCGCGGATCGAGGCTGGCGAACGGGTCCTGGAAGATCATCTGCATGCGCTTGCGGCGCTCTCGTAATTCGCGCTCGCCAAGCGTCATGATGTCTTCCCCATCAAGCAGGACGGAGCCGGAGAGCGGCTCGATGAGGCGCATGACCGAGCGCCCCGTCGTCGACTTGCCGCAGCCGGACTCGCCGACGAGCGCCAGCGTCTCACCCTGGCGGAGGTCGAAAGATACCTTCTCGACGGCATGCACCCGCCCGCGGGCGCGTCCGAGAAGCCCGCCGCGGATCTCGAAGCGGGTCGTCAGGTCCTTCACCTGCAGCACCGGCCGCTCCGCATGCGCCACCGTGTCCGGGATCTCCGGCTGCTGCTCCGGCAACCCCGTCGCACGGTCGATCTTCGGGAATGGCAGCGGGCGGGCATGGCCCGCCATGGAGCCGAGGCGGGGAACGGCCGACAGAAGCATGCGCGTGTAGGGGTGCTCCGGCCGCTTGAAGATGTCGTCCGTCAGGCCCGTCTCGACCGCCTCGCCGCCATACATGACGACCGTGCGGTCCGCGATCTCGGCCACCACGCCCATGTCGTGCGTGATGAAGAGGACGGACATGCCCTCCTCCTCCTGGAGCAGCTTGATGAGTTCCAGGATCTGCGACTGGATCGTCACGTCGAGCGCGGTGGTCGGCTCGTCGGCGATCAGCAGCTTCGGCCGGCAGGCGAGCGCCATCGCGATCATCACGCGCTGGCGCATGCCGCCGGAGAAGCGGTGCGGATATTCGTGGACCCGCGACTGCGCGGCCGGGATGCGGACCTTATCGAGGAGGCGCACCGTCTCCGCTTCCGCCTCCGCCCGGGACATGCCCCGGTGCAGGAGCAGCGCCTCCGCAATCTGAAAACCGATCGTCAGCACCGGGTTCAGGCTCGTCATCGGCTCCTGGAAGATCATCGCGATCTCGTCGCCGCGGACGTGGCGCATCTCGGATTCCGGGAGCCGGAGCAGGTCGCGTGACCCGAGCATCACGCTGCCGGTGATCCGGCTCGAGTCACGGGGCGTCAGCCGCATGACCGACAGCGCCGTGACGCTCTTCCCGGAGCCTGACTCGCCGACCAGCGCGACCGTCTCCTTCGGGCCGATCGAGAAGGAGACGTTGCGGACGACCTCGCGCCATTGTCCGTCCACCCGGAAGGCGGTCGAGAGGTTCTGGACGGAGAGGACGGGGCTCGACATCCGCATTCCCTCCGTCACATGACCCGCCGCGGGTCGAGCGCATCGCGCAGCCCGTCGCCGATGAAGTTGATGGACAGAACGGTCAGGAAGATCGCCGCGCCGGGGAACAAGGCCCAGTGGGGCGCGACGTCGAGTTGGTCCTTCGCGTCGAAGAGCAGCCGGCCCCAGGTCGGGATATCCGGCGGAAAGCCGAGGCCCAGGAAAGAGAGCGTCGATTCCGCGATGATCGCCGCCGAGACCTCGATCGTGCCGGCCACGATCACGGGCCCGATGGCGTTCGGCAGAATGTGGCGCACGACCTGACGCCACTTCGACGCGCCCATGGCGCGGACCGCCTCGACGAACTCCTTTTCGCGCAGCGACAGGAACTGAGCCCGGACGAGCCGTGCGACCGGCATCCACCGCAGCCCCCCGATCACGACGACGATCATCACGAAGACCCCGCCCTCGACACCGAAGACGGCCTTCAGCTTGTCGCGAAAGAGATAGATCACGAGGAGCAGCAGCGGGAGTTGCGGCAGCGACAGGAACAGGTCCGTCACCCACATGAGGATGCTGTCCAGGACGCCGCGCGACATCCCGGCGATCGCCCCGACGAGGACGCCGACAACGGTCGATACCAGCATCGCCGCGAACCCGACCGCGAGCGAGATGCGACCGCCATACATCATGCGGGCAAGGAGATCCTGGCCGAGGTCGTCCGTGCCGAAGGGATGCTGCCAGGACGGGCCCTGCAGCGTCGCGGCAAAGTCGATCTCGTTGATCTGAACCGGCCAGAGAAGAGGTCCGAGGAGGACGCCCAACACCATCAGGCCAAGCAGAAACGCGCTGAACGTCGCGAGCCTGTGCCGTCTGAACCGGCGCCACGTCTCGGAGCCGCGTGCCGGCGGGGCGGCGACGGCGGTCGGCTCGGGCGCGACCGCACCCGCGACCGGCACCGCCTCACTTGAACGAGATGCGAGGGTCGAGCCAGCCATAGAGCAGGTCCGCGATGAGGTTGAACATGACGACCAGGCAGGCAAACACGAACGTGACGGCCATCACGACCGGCGTGTCGCTGGCGAGCATCGCGGTGATCAGGAGGGAGCCGATCCCCGGAACGCGGAAGATCTGCTCGGTCACGATCGCGCCGCCAAACACCGCCGGCATCTGCAGGGCAACCAGCGTGACGACCGGGATCAGCGCGTTCCGCGCGACATGGCGGAGCGTAACCGTCCGCTCCCCGAGTCCCTTCGCCCTCGCCGTCGTGACGTAATCGAGGCGGACAACGTCGAGCACGGAGGCGCGCACATAACGCGTGTACGAGGCCGCCTGGAACAGGCCTAGCACGGTGATCGGCATGATCGCCTGCTTCAGGTGCTCCCAGTACCAGCGCCAGCCCTCAGCCGAGATGTCCGACCGGTACACGAAAGGCAGCCAGTCCAGCTTGATCGAGAAGAGGAGGATGAACAGGAGGCCGGTGAAGAAGGTCGGCAGCGAGAAGCCGATGAAGGCGAGCGTGTTCGCGACCTGGTCGAAGATCGAGTAGGGCCGCCGCCCGGCGAGGATTCCGACGGGCAGCGCAATCGCGAGCGCCAGGATCTGAGAGGAGCCGATCACGAAGAGCGTGACAGGCACTCGCTGGAGGATCAGCGTGTCCACGTTGATCCGGCTCGCGAAGGAGAAGCCCCAGTCGCCCTGCGCCATAGCCGTAAGCCAGCGCAGATAGCGAACCATCACGGGATCATCGATGCCGAACTTGGCCCGCAGGGCCGCGCGCACTTCGGGGGGCACGTTCGGATTGGTGGCCAGTTCCTCGAAGGGATCGCCCGGGGCGAGGGCGAGCACCGTAAAGAGGACGAGGCTGATCCCGAGAAGGCTCGGAATCGCGATCAGTATGCGGCGCAGCAGATATGTCGCCATCGGCCTGGGCTATTCGAGGACGCGTGTGAAAAGGTCGGCGCCGCGCGGCTGTGCGGCCGCGCGGCGGGGCGCTCAGGTCCGATACCAGGCAGCGACGTTCCAGGTGTCGACGTCCCAGCCCGAGTGGTCGTGCATGAGATTGCCGGCTGCCGCGGCGACGCGGGTGCGCGAGATCAGGGGCAGGAGCACGTGCGCCTCACAGAAGATCTCGTTGACCTTGATCAGGAGAGCGGCACGTTTCACCGGATCGAGTTCCTTCTGGGCGGCCCTGTAGGCCTCGTCCGCGGCAGGGTCCGAGTAGCGCGACACGTTGCGGCCGAGCCACTTGTTGTCCTTGTTCGCGATCTCCCATGACACGAGCTGGTTGAGGAAGCGCTCCGGATCGGGCTGCGGCTGCGTGGTGGTGTACATCTCCATGTCGCAATACAGCTTGGTGTAGGTGTCCGGATTGGCGACGTCCGAGGAGAAAAACACCGAGGCGGTGACCGACTTGAGTTCGAGATCGATACCCGCCTTCTGACAGGCCTGCTTGATGATGGCCTGGGTCTTCTGGCGCGGAGCGTTGATCGAAGTCTGGAAGACGTATTTCAGCTTCTTGCCGTCTTTTTCACGAATGCCGTCTGAGCCGCGTTTGTATCCGGCATCATCGAGGATCTTGTTCGCCTTCTCGATGTTGAATTCATATTTCAGCTTCTGCGATTTGAACTGCTTCGGCTCGTTCACGAAGCTGGCAGTGGCAGTACCGCCGCGCCCGTAGATGAACTTCTGAATAGAATCCCGGTCGATCAGAAGGTTTATCGCCTCTCGGACCTTCGGGTCCGACAGCGTCGGGTGCTTGGTCTTGATGCTCGAGCGCTCTCCGTCGACCTCCGTCCAAGGATCTGTCGGGTTCAGGATGATGAACTCAATATCGCCTGAGACAACGGTCGAGACCTTCCCGCGCCCCCCGGTCTCCATTCGCTTGAGGACCTCGTCCTCGACCTGCAGGTTCCAGGCATAGTCGAATTCGCCGGTCTGCAGGACGGCGCGCGCGGCCGAGACCGCGTCGCCCCCGCCCTTGACCTCGATCCTGTCGAAGAAGGGCTGGTTCGGGACATGGTAGTCCGGATTGCGCTCGCCGGTGAGGATATCGCCCGGCTTGAAGTCGACGAACTTGTACGGCCCGGTCCCGACCGGCTTCAGGTTCGCCGGCGCTTCGCGCGACTTCGCTCCCTTGTACTCGCCGAAATGGTGCTTCGGCAGGATCTGGCCGGCCACCCCGACGAACGGATCGGCCCAGAAAGGCGTGGGCTCCTTGAAGGTGACCTTGACCGTGTGATCATCGACCTTCTCGACCTTGATGTTGGCGTAGGCGCCAGTCGTATAGGCCGCCGTTCCTGGATCGGCCGCATACTCCCAGGTGAACACGACGTCATCCGCCGTGAAAGGCTTGCCGTCGTGCCATTTCACGTTCCGCTTCAGCTTCCAGATCACCTCTCGGCCATCCGCCGAAACTCCGCCGTTCTCGCGCGTCGGCGCCTCGGCAGCGAGTTGCGGGATGAGGTTGCCTTCCTTGTCCCAGCCGGCCAGCGGCTCGAAGAAGATGCGCGAGGCGATCTGATCCTTGGTGCCGCTGGCGAAATGCGGATTGAGGAGCGTCGGCGCCTGCCAGAGCAGCACCTTCAGGACCCCGCCACCCCCAGCCTTGGTGGGCTTATAGGGCAGCGTCGCATTCGCGAAGGCCACGCCGTTATGGGAGAGCATCATGCCCGCGAGCGGGGCCGTGAGGCCCAGCGCCACCATGCGGCGGACGAAGCTGCGGCGAGACAGCTTTCCCTCCGCCACCTCGCCGATAAGACCCCGAAGCTCCTGCTCGTTCATCAACAACCCTCCGCTGCTTGTTTGGCTCTCGGCCCGTGCTCGCCTCCAAGCGGCGTCCGTCTCGCAAGGTGCGCGCCATCCGCATCGCCAAGGCGATACGGCCGGTGGCCGCAGCGGCGGGAGACGGGTGCCGGAAGGCACTGTCGAGGCCGATCCCTCCTTGTTGCAGACCTGAGGCTAGCCGCCGCCCGACCCGACCACAACTGCGACGCCGGCGCCCCGGTCGGTGAGGGCCTGCGACTTTGGGCGCGTCCGGAACATCCTACGTTAAACGTCAGATCTTTGTTGCGCCGGGCGCGAGGAGATGTCAGCTTGTACGTGATCCGCCAAAGAGCGGACCGTACAGGGAGGAGAGCTCATGCCCAGGCATGACGCTTTCGCGCCGCAAGGGCGCGCTTCGAGCACCATCTCATTTCAACCGTTCGGCCGGGGCTGATGCAGCCACCGCTCGCCCCGCGCGCCGGCACGAAGCCGGGCAAGATCGGCAAGGTCGTGGCCACGCTCGGCGGCGGCATTGCGCGCGGCGAGTTCCCGCCCGGCGCCCCCCTTCCCCCTGAGCACGATCTCGAAGCGCGCTACGGCGCGAGCCGCGGCGTCGTGCGTGAGGCCGTGAAGATCCTTGCGACCAAGGGCCTCGTGACCGTGAGGCCGCGTCATGGCACCCACGTCCAGCCCCGGCGCGACTGGAGCCTGCTCGACCGCGACGTCCTGCAATGGATTCGGGCCGGAGGCATCGACCGCGAATTGCTGATCGCGCTCGATGAAACGCGCCGCATCATCGAGCCCGGCGCGGCCAGCCTGGCCGCAAGTCGGGCGACGGCTCCGGACAAGGCACAGATCCGCGCGGCTTACCTCCGCATGGAGGAAACGGTCGGAGAGCGCGAGGCCGCGATCGAGGCGGACAAGGCGTTCCACCTCGCGATCCTCGATGCGACGCATAACCCCGTCCTCGGCAGCTTCCGGACCGGGATCGACGCCATCCTGAGCGCGGTCTTCGACGTCGCGGAGCCGCTGCTCCATGGCAACCTGCCGAACCACCTCGCCGTGCTCGAGGCGATAGAGTCCGGTGATGCCGAGGGCGCCCGTGAGTGGATGACCCGCCTGCTCAACCGCACGCGAGACGCCCTCGCGGCAGCCGAGCCGGCCAGGGACAGCGCCGCCGCATGAGCATCCATCGGACCTACCTGCCCGACCTTTTCAGCGGCCGATCGGTGCTTGTCACCGGGGGCACGAGCGGAATCGGGCTCGGCTGCGCTCGCGCCTTTTCTGAGCTCGGGGCTGCCGTCACTGCGACCGGTGCGACGGACGCGGAGCGCGCCCGTGCTACCGAGGATCCAGCGAATGCCGGCATCGCATTCCAGGTTCTCGACGTCCGTGATCCGGCCGCGATCGACGCGGCCGTGAGCGCCCTCCCCGCGATCGACATCCTGGTGAATGCAGCAGGCATGATCCGCCGTGACGCGGAGCATGATCCCGACGTCTTCGCAGACGTCATCGCCGTGAACCTGACCGGTACGATGCGGGTCTCGTCCGCCGCGAAGGCGAAGCTCGCGGCATCCGGCGGCTCGGTCGTGAACCTCGCCTCCATGCTGACCTTCTTCGGCGCGCCGCGCGGACCGGCTTACAGCTCCTCAAAGGGCGGTGTCGGGCAGCTCACGAAGAGCCTCGCGGCGGCCTGGGCGAAGGACGGGATCCGCGTGAACGCCGTCGCGCCGGGCTGGATCGCGACGCCCCTCACGCAGGCGCTCCAGGACGATCCCGAGCGCTCAGCACCCATTCTATCCCGCACGCCGATGGCGCGCTGGGGCACGCCGGACGAGGTTGCCGATGCCGTGGTCTTCCTCGCCTCCCCCGCCGCGCGGTTCGTCACCGGCGCGATCCTCGCCGTTGATGGCGGCTATCTGACGGTCTGACCGGAGGCCCTTCCATGTCCGACGCCCCGAACAACCCGAAATGGGTGCCCTACCGCCACCCGCAGCCGAAGGAATCGCCGCCGGAGCTGATCGTCCCGAACGCCATCCCTACCGACGAGCGCATCTGGGTTCCGGTGGAGGAGAATGTCTGGTTCCGCCCGCTGCTGATGTGCGTATCGCGCGGCTATTGGATGAACCTCCTGAAGGTCAGGAAGTCGGGCGTCCTCTCGCGTCATCGCCATCCCCTTCCCGTCCATGGCTACGTCCTGAAGGGCGAGTGGCGCTATCTCGAGCATGACTGGGTCGCGACCGAGGGCGGCTATGTCTACGAGGCGCCGGGCGAGACGCACACGCTCGTCGTGGACCCGCATGTCGAGGAGATGATCACGCTGTTCCAGGTGAACGGCGCCATGATCTACGTCGACCCGGACGGCAAGACGACCGGCTACGACGACGTCTTCACCCGCATCGACAAGTGCCGCGCCCACTACGCCCAGAACGGCATGGGCGCCGATTACATCGACCAGTTCATTCGATGAGCGCGCCGGCCGGCTCGATCGCGACGCGTGCGCCCTTTGCGGGCACGGCGCTCTCGCGTCGCGCCGGACGCGCGCTCACCTTCCTCCTGCCTCTCCTCTGCCTGTTCCTGATCTGGCCGATCGTCACCACGGCCTTCGACGTGAACCCGCGGGTCTTCCCGACGGTCGGCATGGTCTGGAGCGCGCTTGTCGAGTCCGTCGGTGACGGCACGCTCATCGCCCATGTCGGAGCGAGCCTCGGCCGCGTGCTTATCGGGACGGTTCTGGGCATCCTGGTTGCCGTGCCCCTCGGGATCGCCATGGGCGTGAGCACCGGCGTCTCGACCTTTCTGACGCCGCTCTTCCGCTTCTTCTCCGTGCTCGCCGGCATCGCCTGGATCCCGATCGCGACGCTTTGGTTCGGCTACGGCTTCGGGGCGATCACCTTCGTGATCTTCAACGCCGTGTTCTTCATCGTCACGTACAATACCCTGCTCGGCGTCTCGGCGATCCCGATGCGGCTCCGGCACGCGGCAGCGTCGCTCGGTGCCGGGCGCTGGGCGATGCTGACCGAGGTTCTCATCCCGGGCGCGCTGCCGAACATCGTGACCGGCATCCGCACGGGCCTCGGTTTCGCCTGGCGCGGCCTGATCGCGGCCGAGATGATCGCGACCAATGTCGGGCTCGGCTACATGCTCTTTGTCGCCCGCGACTTCTATCGCACCGAAGTGATCGTCCTCGGCATGATCGTCATCGGCGCGATCTGGCTCCTCATCGACCGGCTGCTTCTGGCGCCTCTCGAGCGCGCCACGATCGAGCGCTGGGGACTGGTGACCCGCTCATGAACCCCGCCCTGCAAATCTGGGGCTACTACGCCCGGTGGACTGCGCGCTGGCCCGGCCTCGCGGCGCTCGTGCCCTTCATCCCGGTTATCGCGATCTGGTGGCTCGTCGCCTCGCTTCAGGTCTTCCCACGCGCCTTCTTTCCGGGACCGGCCGAGGTCGCGCGCGGCTTCATCGACCTCACCTACAAGGGCATCCTGCCCGCCTATCTCGAGGACTCCGTCGGCCGGCTCGCGCTCGGCGCGGCGGTCGGGATGGCCATCGGCATCCCGCTCGGGATCCTCGTCGGCCTCAGCCAGACGGCGTACCGCGCGACATGGCCAATCATCCTCTTCTTCCAGGCCATCGGCGACATCGCCTGGCTGCCAATCCTGCTCATCTGGTTCGGCTTCGGCCTGACCACGATGACCTTCGTGATCGTCTACACCGTGATCTTCCCCGTCGTGTTCAACACGGTGCTCGGCGTCCGCTCGGTGCCCCGTGACCTGCCCCGCGCCGCTCTGAGCCTTGGCGCCCCGCGCTGGCGCGTGCTGACCGAGGTGATCCTTCCGGGGGCACTGCCGAACATCGTCACCGGCCTGCGGAACGGTCTCGGCTATGGCTGGCGCGCGCTCATCGCGGCCGAGATCATCGTCGGCACGAGCGGCATCGGCTTTCTCATGTTCGATGCGCGCCGCGCCGGGTCTGCGATGGAGATCGTCCTGGGCATGATCGTGCTCGGCCTCCTCTGGTACGCCGTGGACGCCTGGATCCTGGCACCGATCGAACGCGCAACAGGCCAGCGCTGGGGCCTCGTCACGCGCACATGAGCAGGCGAGCCGTCCGCAAGAGGCGGCCGCATCACGAGAAGGGTGGGAACGGTTGAAGTCTCTCGAGATCCGAAACCTGCAGAAGACCTATTTCGACCCCTATGCGGGGACGAATGTCACGGCCGTGCAGGATGTCTCGCTCAACATCGGCGAGGGCGAGTTCGTGTCCGTCGTCGGCCCGTCAGGCTGCGGCAAGACGACGATCCTGAACATGGTGGCGGGCTTCCTGCCCGTCACGGGCGGCGAGATCCGCGTCGGCGGGCGGCCGGTGAAAGGGCCGGGGGCCGATCGCGGCGTCGTCTTCCAGTCCTTCGCGCTGTTTCCCTGGAAGACCGTCCTCGACAATGTCGGCTTCGGGCCGAAGATGCGCGGCGTCGCCAAGCCCGAGCGCGACCGGATCGCACGCGAATACCTGGCGCTGGCGGGCCTTTCGCATGCGGCCGAGCGCTACCCGAACGAACTCTCGGGCGGGATGCAGCAGCGCGTCGGGGTCGTCCGTGCGCTCGCCAATGACCCCGATGTCCTCCTCATGGACGAGCCTTTCGCCAGCGTCGATGCCCAGACCCGCATGACGCTGCAGGAGGAGCTGACGCGCATCTGGCAGGAAAAGCAGCACACGGTCCTCTTCATCACGCACGACGTCTCAGAGGCGGTGTTCCTGGCGGACCGGGTCGTCGTGCTCTCGAAGGGCCGCGTTCTGCGCGACATCCCCGTGACGCTGCCTCGCCCGCGTATTTGGGACGAGGTCACGGAGGACGACGAGTTCAAGCGTCTCTCCGCCGAGGTGCTGCACATGGTGCGCTCGGCATGAAGCTTCTGCGCGCGATCATCGCCTCGACGAAGGGGCGCATCGTTCTGGGCATCCTCGCCTGCTACCTCGGCTGGCAGGGCTGGCTGGCGATCGCGGCCCCCGGCAAGGTCGCGCCCGAACTGAAGGACGGGAAACCGCGCGTGAACGTGATGGTCACACTCGCCTTCCCGCCAGAACGCTTCCACGTGCTCGCGATGCAGCGCTTTGGCCGCGTCTCCGGCACCGAGGACAACTCCGTCGAAGTGCGGGGAGTGAAACAGGACGATCTCAATGCCGTCGCCCGGCCCTATTGGGTCCGGCGCGTCGGCCCAATGGAAGAGGGAGGATAGCAATGGACAGGCGTCAGTTTCTCGGGACTTCGGTCGCCGCGGCGGCACTGGTCGGGTCCGGTGCGGTGCGCGCGCAGGAGATGACGAAGATCAAAGCGGGCATGGTTTCGGCCATCGACCAGATCGGTCTGCCGATCGCGCTCGAGCGCGGGTTCTTCGAGAAGTACGGGCTCGAGGTCGAGATCGCTCGCCCCTACGCGACCGGCGTGGACGCTCTCAACGCGCTGCAGGCGGGCGAGACGCAGATCGTGCAGGTCGGCGTGCCGATGATCGGAGCCGTGCTCCGCGGCATGGACCTCGTCGCGCTCGGCAACTACTCGGGCAGCGCCGCGAAGCTCGGCGCGGACTCGACCATGGCGCTGATCGCGAGCGAAGCCTCCGGCATCAGGAAGGGCGACCTCGCAAGCCTGAAGGGCAAGAAGATCGCGGCCTCCTTCGGCACGATCAACCACCTCTACATCCTGGCGCTGCTGGAGAAGGCCGGCCTGACACCGACCGACGTCACGCTCGTCAACACGCCGCCACCCGACATGACGGTCGCGCTGCTCTCGAAGGGCGTCGACGCGTTCTCGGCCTGGGACCCGTGGCCGATCGTGGCCGTGAGGGACGTGCCGGGGGCGGTCGAGATCATCCGCGGGGGCGACGTGATCTCCTATCTCGGCTTCAACGTTGCGACCCGCGACTGGACGGCCAAGAACGGCGCCACGATCGAGAAATTCCTCGCCGGCGTGTCCGAGGCCGACCAGTGGATGCGTAAGAATCCGAAGCGCGCCGCGCAGGTCGCCACCCGCTGGGTCCCGGGGCTCAAGCAGGAGATCGCGGAAGCCGCGATGGAGTTCAACATTCAGCAGGCTGATCGCCGGCTCTCGGCCAACAACTACGCCGCGCTGGACCAGGGTCAGAAGCGGCTGCACCGGCTCGGGTTCCTCAAGGACACGTTCGACGTGAACAAGCACATCGAGCCGAAGCACATCCTAAAGGTCATGGCCGACCACCCGGCCCTCTTCGCCGACCTCCCGCCCATCCCGGACGCGGCTCAGATCAAGCCGGGCTACGTCTACAAGGCGTAAACAGACAAGCTAAAGTCCTTAACCACGCTCTCAGCCATTTGCGGCCCGGCACCTCTATGTTGCCGGGCCGCAACGCGTTTCGGATTCGTGATCCTTTCAAGTCAAACCCCTGTTAACCGGAAGGCTGGCATTCGGTAACGATCGTATTTGCGTAGAGAGAGCGACGGCCGAATGCCACTCGCCTTCACCCCTGCCCTGCCCTTCGGCCGCGCGATCCGCGGTATCGCCCTGGCGGCTGCCGCGCTGGCGCTCGCCTCCTGCGCCCAGAGGACCTCGTCCTACGGTGAGTTGGGCGATGCGAAACCCCACCCGGCCGTCGCCAAGGCGCATAGGATGCCGATCCAGGGGATCGACGTCTCGCGCTGGCAGGGCAAGATCGACTGGGCTTCGGTTGCCGCCGCCGGCAAGCAGTTCGCCTTCATCAAGGCCACCGAGGGCGGCGACCACATCGATCCGCGCTTCCTCGAGAACTGGTATGGCGCCAAGCAGGCGGGGATGGTCCGCGGCGCCTACCATTTCGTGTACTGGTGCCGCTCTGCGGCGGACCAGGCGCGCTGGTTCAAGCAGAACGTGCCGAACGATCCCGGCGCGCTTCCCCCTGTGCTCGATGTCGAGTGGAACAACGACTCGAAAACCTGCCCCCAGAAGGTCGACAAGGAGAGGGCGCTGTCGATGATCCGCCACATGCTGCACGAGATGGAGCGGCATACGGGCAAGCGGCCGATCATCTACACGGACATCAACTTCCACAACGACATCCTGGAAGGCGAACTCGAGGAATACCCGCACTGGATCCGCTCGACCGCAGCCGAGCCGCATGTCCGCTACGGCGACCGGAAGTGGACCATGTGGCAGTACACGACGACGGGCCGCGTGCCCGGCATCAAGGGCGACGTCGACCGCAACGCGTTCTACGGCTCCGAGCGGGAATGGCACGCGTTCCTGAAGAACGATTGCGATCCGCGCCACGTCTGCTCGACCAGCCGCTACGCCTCGAACTGATCTTGTTCACGGGCCTGACGTCCCGGCTCGTGACACCCTCCCCGGCTCTCCCTAGAAGGACCTAACGCTTCGGGAGAAGGCCATGCTGAGGAATGCGCGCGAGTTCGATTTCGACCTCGGCGAAACCGCGGACGCGATCCGCGAGACGGTGCGCGACTTCGCGTCCGCCGAAATCGCGCCGCGCGCCGATGAGATCGACCGCACCAACACCTTTCCGCGCGACCTCTGGCCCCGGATGGGAGCGCTCGGCCTGCACGGCATCACGGTCGAAGAGGAATATGGCGGGACGGGCCTCGGCTATCTCGAGCACGTCGTTGCCATGGAGGAGGTCTCCCGCGCCTCCGCGTCGGTCGGGCTTTCCTACGGCGCCCACTCGAACCTCTGCGTGAACCAGCTCCGGCGGAACGGCTCGGATGCGCAGAAGCGCAAATACCTGCCGAAGCTGATCTCGGGCGAGCATGTCGGCTCGCTCGCCATGTCGGAGCCCGGCGCCGGCTCCGACGTCGTCTCGATGAAGACGCGGGCCGAGAAGCGCGGCGACCGCTACGTCATCAACGGGAACAAGTTCTGGATTACGAACGGCCCAGAGGCCGAAACGCTCGTCGTCTACGCGAAGACCGACCCGAATGCCGGGTCGCGCGGCATCACGGCCTTCATCGTCGAGCGCGGCATGAAGGGCTTTTCCACCGCCCAGAAGCTCGACAAGCTCGGCATGCGTGGATCGGACACCTGCGAGCTCGTCTTCGAGGATTGCGAGGTCCCCGAGGAGAACGTGCTCGGCGAGGTCGGGCGCGGCGTGAACGTTCTCATGTCCGGGCTCGACTACGAGCGCGCCGTACTGGCCGCCGGCCCGCTCGGGATCATGCAGGCCTGCATGGACGTGGTCATGCCCTATGTCCACGAGCGCAAGCAGTTCGGCCAGCCGATCGGCACCTTCCAGCTCGTGCAGGGCAAGGTCGCAGACATGTACGTGACCATGAACGCGTGCAAGGCGTACGTGTATGCGGTCGCGAAAGCCTGCGACCGGGGCGAGACGACCCGCGAGGACGCGGCCGGCGCGATCCTCTACGCGGCCGAGAAGGCGACGCAATGCGCGCTCGACGCCATCCAGCTTCTCGGCGGCAACGGCTACATCAACGACTACCCGACCGGGCGGCTCCTGCGCGACGCGAAGCTTTACGAGATCGGTGCGGGCACGAGCGAGATCCGCCGCATGCTGATCGGCCGCGAGCTGTTCGAGAAGACGGCGTGAGGCGGGTCTGCGGCTTCGTCGTCGCCCTTGTGGTCACGGCGGCCGCTCCAAGCGGCCCCGGCGTCGCACAAGATAAGGCGACGTCGAAGGACCGCACCGCCGTCGAAAGCTGCCTGAAGGCGGCCAAGATTGCCAAGCGCAGCCCGGAAACCTGCATCGGCGCGGTCCAGGGACCGTGCCTGAAGGAACCGAACGGCGAGACAACTGTCGGCATGAAGGAGTGCGGCGGCCGGGAGATTTCCGTCTGGGACGAGCGCCTCAACGCCGCCTATCGAACCGCCCTCTCGGGCGAGCTCGGGAAGCAGGATGCGATCCGTGGCGGCGGCCGCAAGCTCAAGGGTGCCGACATCCTCCGCGACGCCCAACGCGCCTGGATTTCGTTCCGGGACAAGAAATGCGACGCGGCCTCCCTCCCGATGGAGGGCGGGACGGGTGCGGGCCTGCTCTCGACCGATTGCTACCTCCAGGAGACGGCGCGTCAGGCGCTCTGGCTGGAAGGACTGAACGGGGGCGAGCAATAGCTCGCCGGCCATGAATGGAGTTCGCGGTGCTGAAGGTCTGGGGTCGTCTCTCGTCGATCAACGTGCAGAAGCCGGTCTGGTGTCTCGATGAGATCGGCGCCCGGTACGAGCGGGTCGAGGCCGGCGGCGAGCATGGGGTCGTGAACACGCCGGAATACCGGGCCATGAACCCGAACGGCCTCGTGCCGACGATCGAGGAGGACGGGTTCGTCCTGTGGGAATCGAACGCGATCGTCCGCTATCTCGCGGCCAAGCACCCGGAGGCGGGGCTGTGGCCCGAGGACCTGCGCGTTCGGGCGGACGCCGATCGCTGGATGGACTGGCAGGCCGCCACCGCAACGCCATCGCTCCGGGACGCGTTCTGGGGGCTGATCCGCACTCCGCCCGAGAAGCGGGACGAAGCTGTGATCCGCCGGTCCGTCGAGAAGACGGACGAGAACATGGGCATCCTCGATCGGTGGCTCGGCAGCCGGCCCTATGTCGCCGGCGACGCGTTCACGGCCGGCGACATCTCAGTCGGTTGCTATGCGCACCGCGTCCTGAACATGCCGATGAAGGTCGAGAGGCGGCCGAACGTGGAGGCCTGGTACGAGCGGCTGAAGGCCCGCCCGGGCGCAAAGCAGGTGCTGTCGCTGCCGGTGACCTGATCAGACGACCGGGACGGCGGCGGGGCGCTCGGACCGGCTCCTCGCGCCGGCAACCCGCATCAGCAGCACCATACCCACGATCGTCACCGCGTAGACGAGAAGCTGAAGCTGCGTCGGATTTGCCGTGTAGCCGACCAGCGTGTGCAGGATGCGGCCGAGGGTGCCGTCCTCCGGCAGGATTCGTGACGTGTTCCACACGATACGGTCGAGAACCGTGATCACACCTGCGGCGCTCGCAAACTGAGCCGCCTGGGCTGCGAGACCCGCCGCCAGAAGCGTGATGAGCGTGCTCGTCACGCTGAACACGTAGCGCGTCGGGATGGCCGAGAGCCCGAGATAGCTCACGAGCGAGACGGCCGCGCCGGCGAGCAGGCCCAGCGCCCCGCCGGCCAGCAAAGACGCCGTCGACGTTCCGGCAGCCACGATGCCGTAGAGAAACAGCACGACCTCGGCGCCTTCCCGGAGCACCGCCGCCCCCACCACGATCGCGAGGGCGGCGAGCGGCTTCTGCCCGACCCGGACCGAATGCCCGACCGCGCGGAGCTCCGCCGCAAGCTCGCGGCCGTGGCTCGCCATCCAGGCATTGTGCCACGCGAGCATGATCACCGCGAGGCTCAGCACGGCCGCGTTGAGCAGTTCCTGGCCGGTGCCCTCGAACGCATCCGAGATGATGCTGGCGAACGCGGCGACGATGGCCGCCCCCCACAGCCCGCCGACGAGGCCGAGCGCGATCCAGCGACCCCTACCCGCGACACCGCGGGTTGCGGCGAGCACGATGCCGATGATCAGTCCCGCCTCGATCGCCTCGCGAAAGACGATGATTGCCGCACCGATCATGCACCCAGCCTCTTGCTATCGGGATTGAAAGCCCGGCCTCTCGCGTGGCGCGATGCGCCGGGCCGGATCGGGAGCGTCCTAGTCCGGCCGTGTCAGGAATTCAATGCGGGCGGCGCGAGTACTCGCCTGTATAGAAGCGTTCTAAACTGTCATTCATGAAGTAGATCGTTTCTAAGCTGTGGGATCTCGTCGCCGCCTGATCCTGGATGGCCTGAGCGAAGACCTTGCAGCGTCCCGATCCCTGCTCTTAACCGGCGGGGGAGAGGCTGCCGGAAAGCCGCTCAGGTGGGAGACAGCCGCGATCAGGCAGGCAGTGAGCCGCGATGGGGGCTCCCCTCGCCCGGTGGTTGACGCGCCGACGCCGAACGATCATCGCTCCGGCCAGCATTGCCGCGGAGCTCCGATGCCGAAGGCCCACCTCGTCCAAGCGCACGGTGCCGCGATCCCCGCGATCGGTTACGGCACCTGGACCTTGTCCGGCGACAGCTGCGTGGAGGCAGTGGGCTGGGCGCTCGACGCCGGCTACCGCCACATCGACACTGCCCGGATGTATGGGAACGAGGTCGAGGTTGGGCGGGCGATCAAGGCCAGTAGGCTGAAGCGCGACGAGCTGTTCGTCACCACCAAGGTCTGGTGGACGGATATTGCGCCCGGCGAGCTCGAGCGTTCGGCCGAAGCAAGCCTGAAGCGGCTCGGCCTTGATCAGGTCGACCTCCTCCTGATCCACTGGCCGAACCCGGCCGTGCCGCTCGCGGAATCGACGGCCGCGCTCTGCCGGACGAAGAGCCAGGGCCTCGCGCGCCACATCGGCGTGTCCAACTACCCGTCGGCAATGCTTGACGAAGCCGTCCGGCTCGCGACCGAGCCGCTCGTCTGCAACCAGGTCGAATACCACCCCTATCTCGACCAGAGCGCGGTCAAGCGGACATGCGAGCGGCGCGGGATGGCCCTGACCGCCTATTCTCCGCTCGGCCGGTCGGCGCTACTCCAGGATTCGACCCTGAAGGGCATCGCTGACGCGCATGGCCGCTCCGTGTCGCAGATCGTCCTGCGCTGGCATGTGCAGCAGCCGGGCGTCATCGCGATCCCGCGCTCCGCCACCCGCGACCACATCAGCCAGAACTTCGACGTGTTCGACTTCGCGCTCTCCGACGAGGAGATGACGGGGATTTCAGCCCTCGCCCGGCCGGACGGCCGCTTCGTCGATCCCGATTTCGCTCCCCAATGGGACAAGGCCGCCTGAGGACAAGAGAATGACGCTCGACAAGGCAATACTGGACGCGCTCCGCGCCACCTCCACCGGTACCATCCACACGGTGCTCCTGAAGAAGGGCATCCGGCGCACCTGGATGCAGGGCCCGAGGCCGACCTTCCATGCCGGCGAGCGGCTCGTCGGGCCGGCTTTCACGCTCCGTTTCGTCCCGGCTCGCGAGGACCTCGCGACTCCCGAATCCTGGTCGTCGCCGATCTCGACCCGCGCCGCGATCGAGGCGATGCCCGAAGGCTGCATTGCCGTGATCGACGCGATGGGCGTGCCCGGCGCCGGAGTGTTCGGCGACATCCTCTGCGCCCGCATGAAGAAGCGCGGCGTTCAGGCGCTCGTCACGGACGGTGTCATGCGCGACGGCGTCGGCTGCGAGGCGACGGGCCTGCCGATCTGGTGCGCCGGCATCGCGGCCCCCTCCTCCGTCACCGGCCTCACCTTCGTCGGCTGGAACGAGCCGATTGGATGCGGCGGCGTCGCCGTGTTCCCGAACGACATCGTGGTGGTCGACGGTGACGGCGCGGTGGTGATCCCGGCGGCTTTCGTCGAAGACGTCGCAAAGGCCGGCCCGGACCAGGAGCTCGTCGAGATGTGGATCATGAAGGAGGTCGAGCGCGGCATCCCGCTCCCCGGCCTCTACCCGATGAATGCCGAGACCCGCGCCCGCTTCGAAGCCGAGATGAAGAAAGGCTGAGTCAGGCGCCCACGGGGGCTGGTGACGCGAGTTTACAAGCCGGGTCTTGTATCGGACAATGATCAGCCCCAGCTTCCATGCACAGGTCCAGCAACCTGGGCCTATGAAATAGGTGGACTTCACAGCGATCCGGCTTCAAGCGGAGCGCGCTCGGGGTCCATCAGCCTGGCCTGAGCGGCTGGCCTCCTTTTTGACCGCTCAGGAAACGCCTTGCAGTCTCTTCGATCGCGCGCCTTCGACGCGCTTCTCATCGCCTGGACGGCGATGTTCCTGCCTGCCCTCGCCGTGCTGCTCGTCGCCGGCCGGCCCAAGGGACCCATCCGGGCGACCTCCCGGGTGTGGGCGCACGGCATCCTGCTTCTCCTGAAATGGACCGTCGGCCTGACCCATCGCGAATGGGGCCGCCAGAACATCCCGACCGGGCCGTGCCTGATCGTCGCGAACCATCAATCGCAATGGGAGACGATCGCCTTCCTGACCCTCGTCCCGAACGTCGCGATCGTTGCAAAGCGCGAGCTCCTGGCGATCCCGGTCATGGGCTGGTTCCTGCGTCACTCCCCGATGATCCTGATCGATCGCGAGCGGGGCGGGAGCGCGATCCGGCACATGCTGACCGAGGCCCGAAAGGCTTTGGCGCAGGGCCGCCCCGTCCTGATCTTCCCCGAAGGCAGCCGGAGAAGCCCCGCTGCCGAGATCGAGTTCAAGCGTGGGATCGAGCTGCTCTATCTGCAGCTCGGCGTGACGGTGCTGCCGGTCGCGGTCGATTCCGGCCACTTCTGGGGCGCCGACCTCCCTTTCAAGCGCAGCGGCGCGATCACGGTATCGTACCTTTCGCCCATCGAGCCCGGGCTCTCCGGGAGTGAGTTCATCCGCCGAGCCCAGCTTGCCGTTCAAGAGGCTCTGGCGAACCGGCTCGGCGCGCCCGGCGCCGCCGCCGCCTGACGCCTGGTCACGCCTCCTCGTCCGGTCCCGAGATCCGGTAGACGCCGCGGAAATCGTCGGGATCGACTGGCCTGCCTTTGCGGCGGATGATGATGCGACCCTCCTTCATGAGCCGCACCGCGACGAGCCGCACCGGCCCCATCAGCCGGCTCCACTGATCCGGCTTGTCGCCCGCGATCGCGCGCGCCGCCTCGGACGGGCAGATCGTCTTGCCCGGCCCTCTCTCTTGGACGAGCGTGAGGATCGTCTCCTCGATCCGCTCCGGTGCGACCTTCATCGTCATCCTCTTAAGGGGGTGGAGGCCACGGGCCGCGGCTGAGCGCGGCAAGGGCATCCGACGCGAACTGGCGCCGGTACATGACCAGGAGCACCGCCGCTGTCGTCGCCATCAGCACATAGGCTGAAAGGAACCAACCGAGATAGGCGAGCGCGAAGAAGAAGGCGCGCTGGCCTCGGTTGAAATGGCGCCCGGCGACCGTATTCATCGAAGCCGCGCGCCAGGCAGCGAGCTCGATTTCCTCCTTCGGGCTGCCCGGATTGGGCACGGCCCCGATCAGGATCGCGCCATAATTGAACAGCCGGTACGACCAGGCGAACTTGAAAAACGCGTAGACGAAGATCACGGTCAGGCCGATCACCTTCATCTCCCAGGCGAGCCGGGTCGTCGCGAAGCCGAGCGGCATCTCGGCGAAGAGGGTCAGCACCTCGTCGGTAGCGCGGAGCAGCGTCAGGGTGCCGCCGATCGCGAGCAGGGACGTCGACGCGAAGAAGGCAGTGCCGTTCTGCAGGCTCGCATTGATGTTCGCGTCGATGATGCGGTTATCGCGCCCCGTAAGGCCCCGCATCCAATGGTAGCGATGGGCGTTGATCACGCGGTTCAGGGAGCGCCGCCCGGTCTCGCTCCGCTCGACCATCAGATAGTAGGCGAGCCAGGAAGCGGCGTAAAAGGCGAGCCCCAGGTAATCCGCCACCGTGAAAGCCGCGACCGGCATGTCCCTCGCCCGTTGACCTAGCCTGAGCGCCGAGCGCTAATCCCTCACCGGAGGATTGCAAGTCGGATGCCTCAAACCATCACCCGCGGCTACCGGTCGTTCGTAGACGCGGCGAATGCCAGGATCGAGACGCTGTCGGCGGAAGACGCCCTGAAGCTGCACGGACGCGACGACGTGGTCCTTGTGGACATCCGCGACCCGCGCGAGCTCGAGCGGGAGGGCCGCGTCCCCGGCGCCTTCCACTGCACGCGCGGCATGCTCGAATTCTGGATCGATCCCGAGAGCCCGTATCACAAGCCGGTCTTTGCCGAGGACAAGCGCTTCGTCTTCTTCTGCGCCGGCGGGATGCGCTCGGCGCTGGCGGCCGCGACCGCGCAGGAGATGGGGCTGAAGCCGGTGGCCCACATTGCGGGCGGCTTCGGCGCCTGGAAGCGGGCCGGCGGCCCGGTCGAGGGCTGGGCGCCGAGGCAGAAGGGGTGAGACGGCCAGCGCTTCATCCGTGTCAAAGCCTCCCCGGTTCTAAGTGACCTAACTCACAGTCGTTCTCGCCATGACCCGCAATGCTCCTCCGGTGACAGAGTCGTCACGCGGGGGACAGGGTCATGAAGCTCAAGGTCGGAACACTTGCCCTGGGCACGCGCCGCGACCCGGGCACCTGGGAGAACGGCTGCATCGGAACCGGAGGTGATATCGTAAAGAGCATCCGAAAGCCGAAGCCGGATATTGGGGAACTCAAATCCTTCTTCTCGTTGTCGCTTGACTGGATATACTTCGGTGGACACTTCACCGATCATCTCTATAACGACGACCAGGATCTTCACTTTTACTTCGATGAAAATCAGGTTGTCGCCATCAATGGCGAGAACGAAATCATCGCGACCTTCAAGCAGGGCCAAGACTTCAAGCTTCGCGAGACCGCGCTTGTCGTACTCTGGGGCGGCTGCAGCGTGATGGGATCAATCGAGCGCATCAAGACAATGCGCAAGCTGTTCGGCCCGCACACGATGCTGGGCTTCAACGGGTCAACGGGCCCGTCCATCGTTCAGGCGATGCTGGGCGAGGGCTTCATGCGGCAGAAGCACTTCTTCAAGCAGCTCGCCCGTAACACAGAGGATCCAAACGCGGCTGCTCAGGCCTGGATGAAGGCCGCGCAGGCCGGCTATTCGGGTGGGTCGATGGAGGGGTTGTTCCGGGCGGTCGACTTCGATGGCCAGGGCTGGAAGCTGCAGGGCGGCAGGATAGTGCGGTGGTTCTCGACCACCTGAGCCTCCGCGATCCTTTCACTACTGCCGGCCCATCGCCATCGCTCGCGCTACAGTCGAGCGCGCGGCGTCGATGGCGATCATGGCAGCCTCCATCAGCCGCGTGTCGGCACGGCGGCTGAGGGCCTGGCGGGCGATATTGGCCGCGATGCTGTCGACCTCGTCCGCCAGGGACCGGAGGCGGTCAGGCTCTGTCGCACGGGTCGCATCCGAGCGGATCGCGAGGAGGCGGGCGGTCGCGACCTGGATGCGCTCCCGGCGGATCCGGAACACGGTCTGCCGCAGCCAGGCAAAGGCGGAGCCGAGCCCGCCCCCGAGGATCGCAACGAGATAGATCCAGGATTCGTAGCGCTCGATGAAGCTTTCCTGCTCGCGCTCGAAATAGTCGATCGCGCCCGGATGGTTTGGCAGCTTCGCGGTGGTCGCGGCCGCGGTCGTGTCATAGGCCGGGAACGAGATGTCGTCCGCTGCAGGCGCGGTCGCGGCCACCTCGGCCCTGAGCTCGAAGATGTGCTGCGTGACCTCGGCCGCGAGGCTGCGCGACAGGCTTGCCCGGGCCATGAGACGGTAGGAGGAGCCGATCGTCGCGATGTCCTCCTCAGGCAGTCGTGGATCGCTGCCGTAGAGCGCGGCCGGCACGGTGACGAGCTGCAGCTTGGGGTGGGTCGTGATAACGGCGGGGGCGTCCGGAACCCCGAACAGCACGAGATTGCGGTCCCCGGCGGCCTCGTCGAGCAGATCGATGATCCGCTTCGACCCTGGCGTGGTCGGGGTGGTCATCATGCCGACGGCATCGACGCGTCCCGCGGCGAAGGCCCGTCCCAGCTCCGCCTCGTCCAGCGGGACGAGCAGCACGGCGTCGGCCGGAACAGGCCCCGCGCTGGCATCCTCCCGGAGATCGAGCCCGAAGCGGTCGAGAATGGCCTTGATGATGGGCCGGTCCGCGACCCGGTCGGCCAGCATGCCAAGGCGCTTGCCTCCCAGTTCCGAGAACTCCTTCACGCCGCCGCTCGGCGCCCCGACCAGAAGGGCAAGCTCGCGCAGCACGGCGAGCGTCAGGCCGTTCCCGGGCATGAGGATGTCCGGGCGAACGACGGCGAGATCGACCTTGCCAGCCTGCAGCGCCTCCGCGCTCTCGCGCACGCCGCCTAGGGGCACGATCTTGAGCTTGATCCCCGTCCTGCGGGTCACCGACGTCTCGGCATAGGCGCGCAGGAGCCCCGGCTCGGTGCCGCCGCTCGGCGCGACCCCAACCGTCAGCACCGTCGCCCGCGAAAAGTAGAACGCGGTCGCGGCTAGGATGAACAGGATCGTCACGACGAGGAGCCAGCTCTCGCGCCGCGCGAAGGATCTCCACACGGACGGGCTTCCGGCCGGTTTGGGCGGGCGGCTCAAGACCCTATTCCGTCCTGCGGATCTCGAAGGTTCCGGCCGACGGCGCTCCGAACTCCGTCTCGGTCGCGGGGTACTCCTCGACTGCTTCGACCCGCGACCCGTGCGGGCCCTCGCGCAGCACCTTCAGCATGAGCTCGATGCGATCTATCTGCCCGGCAAACATCGCCTCAACGGAGCCGTCGCCGAGGTTCCGCACCCAGCCCTCGACGCCATGCAGTTGCGCCTGGTGCTGCGTCCAGGCGCGAAAGCCGACGCCTTGGACGTGACCTCGGACGATGGTGCGCAGGAGCGTACGGTCGGTCATATCAAGCTGTCATTCCGGGCGCAGCGCAAAGACGAGCCGGGGCTCAAGGTTCCCAGCTCCAGCCGGCGTTGGGGTCCCGCTCGGGCTGGAGGGGCGATGTCCGGCGCGGCGTCACGCCCCTCGCAGACCCGGCGCTGCTGCTCGGCGTGCCGGGCCAGACTTGAAGGCCGATCGCCGCAAAGCCCTTCGCCGGGTCTGCCTTCTGGACGCGAGGCGAAAGGCGTCCGAGCTCGCGCAGATACGCCTCCGGCAGCCCGGCCTTGCGCCCCGCCGCGACTACCGTTTCCATGTAGCCCGGCCGGGGGACTCCCGGTCCTGGATCGCGCCCGACATAGACAAGCGCGCGGCGCGAGCCCGCCAGGCCGATCACGGCCTGGTGTACTTTGGTGTAGAGCCCGCCCGCGACGCCCTCGTAGCGGTCGAGCGCGGGAACATCGGCAAGCGCCAGGTCCCAGAGCATGCCCAGCACCTCGCGCCGGGGATCCCGGACGACGGAGGCATAGCCCTCGCGCATGATGACGAAGCGGTGGCGGGGCAGGCGCGCGAGACCGAGCGGCTTCGAGGCCGGGCAGCGCCGGGCCATCGCGTCCCGGTCCATGTTGGACCCGTAGGCGAAGTAGAGGGGCATGCTACTCGCGCGTCATGGCCGGGCTTGTCCCGGCCCTCGCGACGCGCGCCGCGAGCCTCCGACGATCGGGGTCACCGGGAGGAGCCCGGGGATGACACCCGGCGTGGCTCATGCGAATTCCAGGATGACGGCATCCACCGCAAGGCTCTCGCCTTCCTTGGCGAGCACCTTGGCGACCGTGGCGTCGCGCTCGGCGCGGAGCACGTTTTCCATCTTCATGGCTTCCACGATGGCGAGCGGCTCGCCGGCCTTCACCTCCTGACCGGCCTTCACGCTGATCGCCTTCACGAGGCCCGGCATCGGGCAGAGCAGCGCCTTTCCGGCGCCCGACGCGACCTTCTCGGGCATAAGCGCCGCGAGTTCCGCCTCACGGCGGGTATAGACGCGCGCCTCGGCCGAGGTCCCGGCATGCGACAGGCGGAAGCCGTTCGGGATCGTCCGGACCTGGACGGCCACGACCTCGCCGCCGACGCTGCCTGTCCAGACCGGCTCGCCGGGGCGCCACGACGAGGCGACGTCCAGCCGGGCGCCGTGCGGAAAGGCGATGACGGTCCCTGCCGCATGGTCCTCGACCGTCACGTCATGCCGGTCCGCGCCGAGCATCACGACGCGACCCCGCTCGAAGCGCACGGCATTCGGCCGCCGCTGGCCGGAGATGCCGCGCTTCCTCTCGTTCAGGAGATGATCGATCGCCGCAGCCACGGCCGCCATGGTCTGCGCGCCCTCCCCTTTCGGCGGGGTCTCGGAGAACCCGTCCGGGAATTCCTCGGCAATAAAGCCGGTGGAGAGCGTTCCAGAGCGCCAGCGCGGATGGGCCATGAGGGCCGAGAGGAACGGGATGTTGTGGCGGATACCCTCGATCGCGAATGCATCGAGCGCGCGCGCCTGCGCTTCGATCGCCTCGAGGCGCGTCGGCGCATGGGTCACGAGCTTCGCGATCATCGGGTCGTAGTAGATCGAGATCTCGCCGCCCTCGAACACGCCGGTGTCGTTGCGCACCACCGCGCCGCTATCGACAGCGCCCTCGGCGGGCGGACGATAGGTCACGAGCCGCCCCGTCGAGGGCAGGAAGCCGCGGGTCGGGTCCTCGGCATACACGCGGCTCTCGACCGACCAGCCGTCCAGCTTCACGTCTGGCTGCGTCAGCGGCAGCTTCTCGCCGGCCGCAACCCGGATCATCAGTTCCACGAGATCGAGCCCTGTCACCATCTCGGTCACGGGATGCTCGACCTGGAGCCGGGTGTTCATCTCCAGGAAATAGAAGCTCTTGTCCTGGCCGGCGACGAACTCGACGGTCCCGGCAGAATCGTAGCCGACCGCCTTTGCGAGCGCGACCGCCTGCTCGCCCATCTTACGGCGGGTCGCCTCGTCCAGGAGGGGCGACGGAGCCTCTTCCAGAACCTTCTGGTTCCGGCGCTGGATCGAGCATTCGCGCTCGCCGAGATAGATGACGTTGCCGTGCTTGTCCCCGATCACCTGGATCTCAATGTGCCGCGGATCGGTGATGAACTTTTCCACGAAGACGCGGTCATCGCCGAAGGAAGAAGCGGCTTCCGACTTCGCCCGGGCAAAGCCCTCGGCGACCTCGCCCGCGGAATGGGCGATGCGCATGCCCTTGCCGCCGCCGCCGGCGGAGGCCTTGATCATCACCGGATAGCCGATCTCGTCGGCGATGGTGACGGCGTGCTCCGGGCTCTCGATGATGCCGAGGAAGCCCGGCACGGTGGAGACCTTCGCGGCGGCCGCAGCCTTCTTGGATTCAATCTTGTCGCCCATCGCGGCGATGGCGCCGGGGTTCGGGCCGATGAAGGTGATCCCGGCCTCCGCAAGCGCCCGCGGAAACGCCTCGCGCTCCGACAGAAACCCGTAACCCGGATGCACGGCCTGGGCGCCCGTCTTCCGGCACGCCTCCACGATCTTGTCGATAACGAGGTAGGATTCGGCCGCCGCCGCCGGCCCGATCGCGACGGCCTCGTCGGCCATCTCGACATGCAGCGCGTCGCGGTCCGCCTCCGAATAGACCGCGACCGTCTTGATCCCCATCCGCCGCGCCGTCTTGATCACGCGGCAGGCAATCTCGCCGCGATTGGCGATGAGGATCTTGTCGAACATGGGGCCTCGGAGGGAGCAGACGCGCCCTGCCCCGGAGAGGCAGGACAGGCCCCGTTAGCGCACCCTGCCCCGTTCTGGAAGCGAGCCGCTCAGAACACCAGTTCGGGTGCCTGCCCGGTCGCGAGGTCGCGCGTGTTCCGGGATTTCCAACGCATCACCCAGGCCACGAGCGCCTCATCCGAGGCCTCGGCCTCGCGGATGATGTCGAAGGCGATCGCCACCGCGATCTCGCTTGGGCCCGTGCCGCAGCCGAGCGAGGCGATGAGCCATTCGGCCGTATCGCGGTCGACCCGGCCCGTGGGCCGCGAGGACCAGACCACAAAGTCGACGACGGTCTGGAGCATGTAGGCGCTCCAGCTGTCGTCCTTCTCGTGCAGGGCGCGGTCGAGGGCGATGAGGACATCCGCCTCGTCGCGCGTCTCGACCCCATTCGGCAGCACGTCGCGCCGCAGCGCGTTCACATCGGCGCGGGAGATTTCCCCGCGCCCCATGGTGCTGTTCACGAAGCTTTCGAGTGCCCACCTGATCATTTGATGTCGCTCCCCGGAGCCATTTACTTGGCTCTCGTGTCTGCTTTGACCTGTCGACTTTCGCGCAACCTCCATTGTGCCGCAGTTAATTCGAATGTCTGAATCCGCGTTCAGGTTAAATGAGCCTGATGCCGCGTGGTTGCGCAATCATTGCTGGTGGGAACTCAATTCACCCTTTCGGGATTGGCCAACGCACCGGAGGACAGGGCTTGGCGGGACCGACAGAGCAGGACGCGAGAGGGCCTGCGAGCCGAGACGCGCCGGTCTTTCCGCCGCCTCAGCCGGGCAGCCTCAGCCCGGTCCTCCAGCGCAACATTCGCACGCTTACCGAGCGGCGCGAGCGCGAGAAGCGTGAGGCGCGGGTTCAGGATAGGGTCGCAGACGCGATCACGCGCTTCGCCGGCAGCATGACCTTCGTCGTCCTGCACGCGGTGGTGTTCGGCTTCTGGGCGCTCGTGAATAGCGGCCTTCTGCCGGTCCTGCCGAAATGGGACGAGAGCTTCGTCATCCTCGGCACCTCGGCCTCGGTCGAGGCGATCTTCCTGTCCACCTTCGTGCTCATCAGCCAGAACCGGATGTCGGCCGCCGCGGACAAGCGCGCCGATCTCGACCTGCAGATCAGCCTGCTCGCCGAACACGAGATCACCAAGGTCGTCGCGCTCGCGAGCGCCATTGCCGAGAAGCTGGGGATCGAGGACGGAGGCGATCCTGCCCTGAACGAGCTGAAGCAGGACGTCGCGCCGGACGCCGTACTCGACAAGATCGAGGAGAGCGACCAGGAAGCGTGAACGCACTCAGCGCTGCGTGAAGGACCTTCCGTCCCCGGCCGGCGCCGCCATATCCTGCGCGAGCACCATCGCCCGAAAGGACAACCCATGCGCACTCACCCGACCCGCCGGACGCTTGCTGCCCTTGCGCTGTCCGTCGCCCTGCCCGCGGCGGCGCTCGCCCACCACGGCTGGAGTTCCTACGACTCGACAAAGGTCATCAAGGCGACCGGGCCGCTGAAGTCGGTCGCCTGGCGCAACCCACACGGCGAGGCGCAGATGGACTACCAGGGCCGGACCTGGGCCGTGATCCTCGCACCCACGAGCCGCATGGAAGCCCGCGGGCTCACGCAGGAGATGCTGAAGGACGGCACGGTCGCAACCGTTGAAGGCTATCCGCGCACGGACGGCACGCCGGAGATGCGGCTCGAGCGGATCACGGTCGCTGGCAAGGCGGTCGAGCTCCGCTGACCGCCCGAGCCGAGTGCCGGCATGGAATCGCTCGCGGAATTGCCCGGGGCGCTGCAGGCGTCGAGCTTCGGCGCCTGGGCGCGCGGGCCTGCTTATGCCTGGCTCAACGTCCTGCACCTCTTGGGGCTGGTCCTGCTCGTCGGCGGGATCGGCGTGCTCGATCTCCGGCTCTGCGGCTTTGGCCGGAGCCTCCCCGTGGCGCCGCTCGCCCGGTTCCTGACGCCACTGGCGGTCGCCGGGATGCTCGTCGCGGTTCCGACCGGCTTCGGGCTGTTCGCGGCGGACGCCGTGTCGCTCGCCGGGTCCAACACTTTCCGCTGGAAGCTCGCGCTCATCAGCTTCGGGCTGGTGAACGCCGTCCTGTTCCGGATCGTCTGGCAAAAACAGCTCGACGGCTGGGATGAGCGCCCCAGCATGGCCGGCCGCGCGGTCGCGGCGGCCTCGCTCGCCATCTGGCTCGCGGTCGGAACGCTCGGCCGGATGATCGCCTACACGTAAAGGTCAGGCCGCCGGGGCCGCGCCGTCCGGTTGGAGGGCCTTGGCGAAGTTCGTGAAGAACTCGTCGGCGTACTTCTTCGCGACGCCGTTGATCAGCCGCCCGCCGAGCTGGGCGATCTTGCCCCCGACTTGCGCCTCGACGTCGTAGTTGAGCACCGTCCCGCCGCCTTCGGCATCCTCGAGCCGAACCTTGGCGCCGCCCTTCGCGAAGCCCGCCACACCGCCCTGGCCCTCGCCCGAGATCGTGTACCCGTTCGGCGCGTCGATATCGGAAAGGGTGACGTTGCCCTTGAAGGTCGCCTTGACCGGACCGACGGACACCTTGGCGACCGCCGCGAACCCGTTGTCGCCCGTGCGGTCGAGCTCCTGGCAGCCCGGAATGGAGCGCTTGAGCACCTCGGGATCGTTCAGCGCGTCCCAAACGGTCGCGCGATCCGCCGGCAGCGTCACCGCGCCGTTCATCGTCATCGCCATCTCACAACTCCCACCAAGGCTCAGCTCTATCCGCCTTCTGCCACCGTGGCGGTCCGGTGCAAAGCGCCACCGTCCGATCGGGGTCTGGCCCGGCGCTTGCTGCCCCCGAAGTATGGTCCGAGTGTCGCGCTGGATCGGCTGCGCTTTCCGTGCATGATCGAAATCGGTGACGGCATTCATCTCGACCGTGAATGCGATCTAGGGTAGCGGCGGCCCCATGGAAGTTTTTGTGCAGCAGCTCATCAACGGGCTGACGCTGGGTTCGATCTACGGCCTCATCGCCATCGGCTACACGATGGTCTTCGGCATCATCGGGATGGTGAACTTCGCACACGGCGACGTGTTCATGCTGTCCGCCTTCATCGCGCTGATCTTCTTCCTCATCCTGACGACCTGGCTCGGCATCTCGTCGGTGGCGCTGGCCCTCTTTGTCGTGATGATCATCGCGATGGTGCTGACCTCCGTCTGGGGCTGGACTCTCGAGCGCCTCGCCTATCGGCCGCTCCGCGGCTCGTTCCGGCTGGCCCCTCTGATCTCCGCGATCGGAGTCTCGATCTTCCTGTCCAACTTCGTGCAGGTGGCCCAGGGTGCGCGCAACAAGCCGACGCCTCCCATGGTGCCGGACGTGATCCCGCTCTTCGAGCGGAACGGCTACGTCGTCGCCCTGTCTTACAAGCAGATCATCATCATGGTGACGACCGCCGTGCTGCTGACTCTGTTCTGGTACCTCGTCCAGAAGACGTCCCTCGGCAGGGCGCAGCGCGCCTGCGAGCAGGACCGCAAGATGGCCGCGCTTGTTGGCATCGACGTGGACCGCACGATCTCGCTGACCTTCGTGCTCGGCGCGGCGCTCGCGGCCGTCGCGGGCACGATGTACCTCCTCTATTATGGGGTGGTGAACTTCGCCGACGGCTTCGTGCCCGGCGTGAAAGCCTTCACGGCCGCGGTCCTGGGCGGGATCGGCTCGCTGCCCGGCGCCGTCATCGGCGGGCTCATCATCGGGCTCGTCGAAACGATGTGGTCGGCCTATTTCTCGATCGAGTACAAGGACGTCGCGGCCTTCTCGATCCTGGCGATTGTCCTCACCTTCATGCCTTCGGGAATCCTCGGCCGACCTGAGGTCGAGAAGGTCTGATGTCCGCCGTCCACCCGACCTCGGTGGCGCCGACATCGGATGCGGCGCTGACCGGAGGAGACGTCGCGAATTCCGCTAAAAGAGGGGTTGATCTCGCGTCGACGCTGAAGAGCGCGCTTGTCGCCGCGCTAGTGATGTTCGCGCTCTCGATTCCCATCCTGCTCCTCAGGACGGAGCAGGGCCCGACCGGCGGCCTGATCCTGACCCCGCGCTGGAACCTCGTTCTCATCTGCTGCGGGCTGGTGTTCCTGGTCCGGCTCGCGATCGGTCTCCTCGGCGGCGACCAGGGACTGTTCAGCCGCGCCCGGACCCGCAAGGCGTCGATCACCGTCTCGGCCGATCCCACGAAGCAATCCGGCTTCCGCTTCGCTGCCCTCGTGACCCCCCTCTTCATCGGTGCGGCGATCGCGTTCCCGGTCATCGTCTATGTCCTGAAAGGCGGACTCGCGGAGTCGCGCTACTGGATCGACCTCGGCATCCTCATCCTGACTTATGTGATGCTCGGCTGGGGGCTGAACATCGTGGTCGGCCTCGCAGGCCTGCTCGACCTCGGCTACGTCGCCTTCTACGCCGTCGGCGCCTATTCCTACGCGCTTCTCTCGACCACCTTTGGCCTGTCCTTCTGGGTCTGCCTGCCGCTGGCCGGCATCCTGGCTGCCTTCTGGGGGATCCTCCTCGGCTTTCCGGTCCTGCGGCTGCGCGGCGACTACCTTGCCATCGTGACGCTCGCTTTCGGCGAGATTATTCGCCTCGTCCTGATCAATTGGGTCGACGTGACGGGCGGCGGTGCCGGGATCTCCTCCATTCCGCGGGTGAGCTTCTTCGGCATCCCCTTCACGGCGGGGGAGGACGGGTTCGCGGCGCGGTTCGGGCTCGAATTCAATCCCATGCAGCGGGTGGTTTTCCTCTACTACCTGATCCTGGTCCTCGCTCTCGTAACCAACCTCGTGACGCTGCGGCTGCGCCGCCTTCCGATCGGCCGCGCCTGGGAGGCTCTGCGCGAGGACGAGATCGCCTGCCGTTCGCTCGGCATCAACACGACGAACACGAAGCTCACGGCCTTCGCCATCGGCGCCATGTTCGGCGGCTTCGCGGGCTCGTTCTTCGCGACCCGCCAGGGCTTCATCAGCCCCGAGAGCTTCAATTTCCTCGAATCGGCGACCATTCTCGCCATTGTCGTCCTCGGCGGGATGGGCTCGCAGGTCGGTGTGGCCGTTGCCGCGATCGCGATGGTCGCCGGGCCCGAGCTCCTGCGAAACTTGGAGTTCCTGAAGGCCGTGTTCGGCGAGGGCTTCGATCCGAACGAGTACCGCCTGCTTCTCTTCGGCCTTGCCATGGTGGCCATGATGGTCTGGCGCCCGCGCGGGCTGATCTCCGTCCGCGAGCCTTCGATCGTGTTCAAGGAGCGGAAGTCGATCTCGGGCTCGCTCGTGAAGGAGGGCCACGGCTGATGGCCGCCTCCTCTGCCCCGATCCTCGAGGTCGAGCACCTCACCATGCGGTTCGGCGGCCTCGTCGCCGTCGGCGACCTCTCGTTCGTGTGCCGGCGCGGTGACATCACCGCCCTCATCGGCCCGAACGGCGCCGGCAAGACGACCGTGTTCAACTGCATCACCGGTTTCTACCGCCCGACGGAGGGCATGATCAGCCTGCGCCACCCCTCCGGGACGACACATCTTTTGGAGCGGCTGCCCGGCCATTCGATCACCTGGCGCGCAAAGGTCGCCCGCACCTTCCAGAACATCCGCCTGTTCACGGGCATGACGGTGCTGGAGAACTTGCTGGTCGCCCAGCACAATCCGCTGATGATCGCGTCCGGCTTCACCCTCGCCGGGCTCGTCGGGCTGCCCGGCTTCAAGCGGGCCGAAAAACAGGCCGTCGAGAAGGCGACCTTCTGGCTAGAGAGGACGGGTCTGATCGACCGCGCCGACGATCCAGCAGGGGACCTGCCCTATGGAGCGCAGCGGCGGCTCGAGATCGCACGCGCGATGTGCACCGACCCGGTCCTGCTCTGCCTCGACGAGCCGGCCGCAGGCCTCAACCCGCGCGAAAGCCTGGAACTGAACGAGCTCCTGCTGTCGATCCGCGACGAGCAGGGCACGTCCATCCTGCTGATCGAGCATGACATGTCCGTGGTTATGGAGATTTCGGACCATGTCGTCGTGCTGGATTACGGGGTGAAGATCGCCGACGACGAGCCGGCCCGGGTCCGGAGCGACCCGCGCGTCATCGCCGCCTATCTCGGCGTCGAGGACGAGGAGGTCGAAGAGGTCGAGGCGGAAGTCGGCGTGGAGATCCGGGCATGAGCGTCGCCGGGATCAACGTGCTGGTCGAGGAAACGCGGGCGGCGGAGACGGCCCGCAAGACGCCCCTCCTCTCCGTGCGCGGGGTGGAGACCTATTACGGCAACATCATCGCCCTGAGAGGGGTCGATCTCGACGTCCACGAGGGCGAGATCGTCACGATGATCGGCGCGAACGGGGCCGGCAAGTCGACGCTGATGATGACGATCTGCGGCAACCCGCGAGCCCGACGCGGGCGCATCACGTTCGACGGGCGGGACATCACGGGCCTCTCGACGCACGAGATCGCGCGACTTCGGGTCGCCCAATCGCCCGAGGGACGGCGCATCTTCCCGCGCATGACCGTCTACGAGAACCTCCAGATGGGGGCGACGCTCGACAACGCCGCGCATTTCACCGACGACCTCGAGCGGATGCTCACCATTTTCCCGCGGCTGAAGGAGCGGCTCTACCAGCGCGGCGGGACGATGTCTGGCGGCGAGCAGCAGATGCTGGCGATCGCCCGCGCGCTGATGGCCCGCCCGCGCCTGCTCCTCCTCGACGAGCCGTCGCTGGGCCTCGCGCCGCTCATCGTGAAGCAGATCTTCGGCGTCATCCGCGAGTTGAACGAGCGCGACGGCATGACCGTCTTCCTGGTCGAGCAGAACGCCTACCATGCGCTGAAGCTCGCCCACCGCGGCTACGTGATGGTCACGGGCACGATCACCATGTCCGGCACGGGCAAGGAACTCCTCTCCGACCCGCAGGTCCAGGCGGCCTATCTCGAAGGCGGGCGGCACTAACGGAACGAGGCGCTCGCCAGGCGATGGGCTGGGCCGCACCGGCGTGACTTGCGCCCGATTCCCCGCGTGAGCAGGGTTCGCCAAAACCGCAAGGAGATGCTCATGATCACACGCAGCGGCATGGTCGCCGTCGCGCTGCTCGCGGCGGCAGCGGTTCCGGCCGACGCCCAGACGCTTAAGGATGCGCTCAACACCTATCGGCGGACCTGGAACGCCCCGACAGAGCCATTCCGCGTCATCGGCAACGTCCATTACGTCGGCACGGCCGGGCTCGCCTCCTACCTTCTGGCGGGGCCGAACGGCCACATCCTGATCGATACGGTCATGCCGGAAGCGACGTCGCAGATCCGGGCCAATATCGAGAAGCTCGGGTTCAAGCTGTCCGACGTGCGGATTCTTCTCAACACACATGCCCATATCGATCACACGGGCGGCTTCGCGGAGCTGAAGGATGTGACGGGCGCGCAGATGATCGCGGGCGAGGCCGACAAGCCGCTGCTTGAGGGCGGCTACTATCCCGGCCTGCCGGACGAGCGGGAGCTGAAATTCCCGGCCGTGAGAGTCGACCGCACGGTCCGGGACGGGGACGTCGTCGCGCTCGGCCCGCTCACCCTCAAGGCACACGCGACTCCGGGCCATTCTCCTGGCTGCACCACCTGGACGGTGACCGTCACCGAGGCAGGTAAGGAACACGGGGTTGTCTTCTTCTGCAGCGGCACCGTGGCCCTGAACCGGCTCGTGCCGAACCCGACCTATCCCGGCATCGTCGACGACTACCGCCGCACGTTCGAGCGGGCGCCGTCGATCCCCGGCGACGTCCTGCTTGCGCCGCACCCGGAGATGTTCAGGATGGCGGAGAAGCGGGCCCGCATCGCGGAGGGCGCCCAGAACCCCTTCGTCGCGCCAGGCGAGTTTCAGCGCTATCTCGCGACACTGAGGGAGCAGTTCGAGGCGAGCTTGGCGAAACAGAGCGCTGCGGCCGGCGCAAAGCCCTGACGGCGGAGGCGAGACACGTGCAAGGCATCCTCTACGAAGAACCCTCCGCCTGGCTGTTCCTGCTTGTCACGGTCGTGCTCGGGGGATGGGCGGCCTGGATGACGGGACGCGCCATGGCCCTGACGTGGCGGCCATATTGGCAGGTGCTGCTGTGGTCCTTGCCACTCGCCCTCGGGGTCCGGTTCATCCACTACGCGCTCTTCCAAGGCAGCTTCATCAGCCTGCATTTCTACCTGATCGACCTCCTCATCTTGGCTGCGATCGCCTCGCTTGGCTTCCGCTATTTCCGGGCCCGGCAGATGAGCCGCCAATACAGCTGGCTCTATGAGCGCGCGGGACCATTCTCCTGGCGCGAGAAGGCGCAGGCCTGACATTCATTTCGGCAACCCGCCCCCGGTGACAAAGCCTTGAAAACCGGCAAGATTGTCCCGGACGGCGGTGCGTCCGCCGGCGCCGGGTGGCGGATCCGGCCCCAGACACCCTCAAGGGGAGAACGTGGCGATGAAGACAGGATTGTTGACCGGCGTAGTGCTCGGCCTCGGCCTAGCCGTGTCCGGCGCGGCGCAGGCCCAGATCAAGCTCGGCGTCGCCGGCCCGATCACGGGTGCGAACGCCGCCTTCGGCGCGCAGTTGAAGAACGGGGCGGAACAGGCCGTCGAGGACCTCAACGCCAAAGGCGGCGTGATGGGCCAGAAGATCGCGCTGCAGATCGGCGACGACGCGTCCGATCCGAAGCAGGGCGTCTCGCTCGCCAATAAGTTCGCGGCCGACGGCGTGAAGTGGGTCGTGGGCCACTTCAACTCGGGCGTGTCGATCCCGGCATCCGAGGTCTACCAGGAATCCGGCATCATCCAGATCACCCCGGCTTCGACGAACCCCAAGTTCACCGAGCGCAACATGTGGAACACGTTCCGCACCTGCGGCCGTGACGACCAGCAGGGCGCCGTCGCCGGCGCCTATCTCGCCTCGAACTTCAAGGGCAAGAAGGTCGCGGTCATCCACGACAAGACCCCGTACGGGAAAGGCCTCGCGGACGAGACCCAGAAGGCTATGGAAGGCAAGGGCCTGAAGGCCGCCATGTACGAGGGCATCAACACGGGCGAGAAGGACTATTCCGCGCTCGTCTCCAAGCTGAAGCAGCAGAACGTCGACGTGGTGTATTTCGGCGGGCTGCACACGGAAGCCGGGCTCATCATCCGGCAGATGCGCGACCAGGGCCTCAAGGCGCCGATGATGTCGGGCGACGGCATCACGGACAAGGAGTTCGTCCAGATCGCGGGTCCCGGCGCCGAGGGCACCTACATGACTTTCGGGCCGGATGCCCGGAAGAACCCGAACGCGAAGGACGTGGTCGCGAAATTCAAGGCCAAGAACTACGACCCGGAAGCCTACACGCTCTACAGCTACGCCTCGGTTCAGATCCTCGCCCAGGCCGCGGAAGGCGCGAAGTCGACGGATCCCAAGAAGATGTCCGAGTTCATGAAGTCGGGTAAGACATTCAAGACGGTCATCGGCGACATCTCCTTCGACAAGAAGGGCGACATCACCCGTCCGGACTACGTCATGTACGTCTGGAAGAAGGGCGCGGACGGCAAGATCGATTATTCCGGCAACGAAGTCGGCATGTGATCCGCGTCGGCGAGGTCCTGTCCTCGCCTGCCATCGGTACCGAGCCCGCCATTCGGCGGGCTCTTTTCGTTTGCGGTGCCCCATCCTAGGCTCGTGCCCATGGCCTTGGAGACCCTGCTGATCTTTGCCGGCGCGCTGTTCGTAGCGGCCGCGTCGCCCGGACCCGGTATCGCGGCGCTGGTCGCCCGGGTGCTCGGGCGGGGAACGGCTGGCGCGGTCGCGTTCACGATCGGGCTGTCGATCGGCGACGTGGTCTGGCTTGGCGTCGCGGTCGCCGGCCTCTCTGCCCTGGCGCAAGCTTTCCAGGGCGTGTTCCTCGTCCTGAAATATGCAGGCGCGGCGTATCTCCTCTTTCTGGCTTGGAAGCTCTGGACCGCGCCGGCGATCCAGCCCGAGGCCGCAGCATCGCACCGGCCGGACCCGTCCTGGCGCCTGTTCCTCGCCGGCCTTGCCGTCACGCTCGGAAACCCGAAGGTGATGGTGTTTTATCTCGCGCTTGTTCCGAACCTGATCGACGTTGCGGCGATCTCTTTTCTCGGCTTCGCGGAACTCGCGGCCGTGCTCCTCGGCGTGCTCACTCTGGTCTTCGGCTTCTACATCCTGCTCGCGGCTCGGGCCCGCCGCTTTCTGACGAGCCCTCGCGCGGTCCGCGCCGTGAACCGCACGACCGGCGCCGTCATGGCCGGGGCTGCGGTCGCGGTCGCAACTCGCTGAGCAGACCATGATCAAGGGATGAGGGGATCACCTGATCCTTTGACCGCCGGCCGAGGATCCGCTTCTGTCGCGGCATGAACGGCCGGCGCAATCTCCTCACCGATGTCCCCGGCATCCGCGTCGGTAACGCCCATGACCCGAAGCTCGCGAGCGGCGTGACCGTCGTGCTCTTCGAGGAGCCGGCGATTGCGTCCGTCTTCGTCGCCGGTGGTGCCCCGGCTGGCCGCGACCTCGAATGCCTGGAGCCGGACCGGTCGGTGGAGCGCATCGACGCCATGGTCCTGTCGGGCGGCTCGGCCTTTGGGCTCGACGCCGCCTCGGGCGCTCAGGCATGGCTCCGGGAGCGAGGGCGCGGACTTCCCGTACGGGACGTCCGCGTTCCGATCGTACCCTCCGCGATCTTGTTCGACCTCCTGAACGGCGGCGACAAGGATTGGGGCCGCTTTCCGCCGTATCGTGAACTTGCCTACGACGCCTGCGAGGCTGCCGGGCACGGCTTCGACCTCGGCACCACCGGCGCCGGCTATGGCGCCACGACTGCGGGCCTGAAAGGCGGACTGGGCTCTGCGAGCGCGGCCACCCGTTCAGGCTACACCGTGGCTGCCCTTGCGGCCGTGAATGCCATCGGCTCTGCCGTGTTGGGTGACGGCCCGCATTTCTGGGCGACGCCGCTGGAGCAGGATGGGGAGTTCGGCGGGCTCGGGTTTCCGGCGGCGATCGGCCCGGACATGCAGGGCGCGACCTGGAAAGGCCGGGCCGAACCCGCGACCACCCTCGCGATCGTCGCGACCGACGCGAGCCTGACGAAGGCTCAGGCGAAGCGTCTCGCCACCATCGCGCAGGGCGGATTGGCACGCGCGCTGAGGCTGTCCCACGCGGCGATGGACGGTGACACCGTCTTTGCCGTCTCGACGGCCCGGCGGCCGCTGAAGGGGGGGCTCGACGCCTTCACGGAGATCGGCGTCGCCGCGTCAGACTGCCTGGCGCGGGCCGTTGCGCGCGGGGTTTACAGCGCGACCGCCCTGCCCTTTTCCGGCGCATTGCCCGCCTGGAGAGATCGCTTCGGCGCCAGATAGTTACTGGCCTGTGTTCGTGCAACGTACGAACGGGAGGGCACCACCTCGAGCAGAGCCGATAATCAGTTCCGGCAGTTACTTACGCGAACAGATTCGGAAATGAGGCGAGCTTTTCTGCCGGCGCGGGCAGTCGCTCATCTATCTGGCGAGGAGCCTCTTCCAAGCGTCCGACCGAGAAGATGATGCCCAGCTCCACCTGCCTAAGGGACCCGAAAGATCTCCTTTCCGCGGCACCCGCCCTGCTTTCCGATCCGAAGCTCGGAGGCGATCGCCTCAGCGCACCCGCCTGAACGAAGGCCAGCCCACCGGATCCCGGTCAGGGCTGGCATCCTCGATCAAGTGATCACCGCATCACCAAACCCGTGATCACCTGATCCCGGCACTGCCTGATGCCATGATCCTGTGATTAGGCCGGGCATGGTGAACAGATCGTAAAACGGAGCAGCGCGGGCGCCCGCCGTTGCCGGGCGGGGATGCGGGTGTTACCCGGTCGGCCTCCCATGAGCGCGCCCATCCTCCTCGCCCCCTCCATCCTGTCCGCCGATTTCGGGACGATCGGGGAGGTCGTCCGCGGCCTCGATGCCGCCGGGGCCGACTGGATCCACCTGGACGTGATGGACGGGCATTTCGTGCCCAACATCTCCTTTGGGCCGGACATGGTGCGGGCCGTTCGTCGGCTCACCGCGAAGGTGCTCGACGTGCATCTCATGATCGCGCCGGCCGACCCGTATCTCGCCGCCTTCGCCGAGGCCGGAGCGGACGTGATCACGGTTCATGCGGAGGCCGGCCCCCATCTGCATCGCTCGCTGCAAACCATTCGGGCGCTCGGCAAGCGGGCCGGGGTTGCCATCAACCCCGGAACTCCCGAAACGGCGATTGAGCCCGTGCTCGACCTCGCGGACCTCGTCCTCGTGATGAGCGTCAATCCGGGCTTCGGAGGGCAGGCCTTCATTCCGGCGGTCTACGAGAAGATCCGCCGCATCGCGGCCATGACGGCGGGCCGCGGGATCGACATCGAGATCGACGGCGGCATCACAGCCGAAACCGCGCCCGCGGCCGCGCAGGCCGGCGCCAACGTGCTGGTTGCCGGCTCCGCCACCCTCAAGGGCGGTCTGGAGCGCTACGCCGACAATCTCGATGGCATCCGCCGTGCCGCCGAGCAGGCCACCGGGACTTGGGCCTGACCGCCCGTCGTCCCCGGGCTTAAGCCGAGAATGCAGCACCGCTTGACCTGGACGGTCGGGCCGAGCCTGACCATGAGGATGGCCCAGAAGGGCCGCAGGACGAACACATGATCCCGCGCTATTCCCGCCCCGAGATGGTGGCCATCTGGTCGCCCGAGACCCGCTTCCGCATCTGGTTCGAGATTGAGGCGCATGCGACCTCGGCGCTGGCCGAACTCGGGGTGGTGCCCAAGGAGGCCGCCGAGGCGATCTGGGAGCGCGGCTCCAGGGCCGTCTTCGACGTCGAGCGCATCGACGAGATCGAACGCGTCACGAAGCACGACGTCATCGCATTCCTGACCCACCTTGCCGAGCATGTCGGACCCGAGGCGCGCTTCGTGCACCAGGGCATGACCTCGTCGGACGTGCTCGACACCTGCCTCAACGTCCAGCTCGTCCGCGCGGCGGACATCCTGCTCGCCGACCTCGACGCGCTGCTCGACGCGCTGAAGCGTCGCGCCTTCGAGCACAAGCTGACTCCGACTATCGGCCGCTCGCACGGCATCCATGCCGAGCCCGTCACGTTCGGACTCAAGCTCGCCCAGGCCTATGCCGAGTTCGACCGGGCGAAGCAGCGCCTGCTCTTCGCGCGACGCGAAATCGCGACCTGCGCCATTTCCGGGGCGGTCGGCACCTTCGCCAATATCGATCCGCGGGTGGAGGAATACGTCGCCGAAAAGATGGGCCTGGCCCCCGAACCCGTCTCGACCCAGGTCATCCCGCGCGACCGGCACGCCATGTTCTTCGCGACCCTCGGCGTGATCGCCTCGTCAGTCGAGCGGCTCGCGATCGAAATCCGCCACCTGCAGCGGACGGAGGTGCTGGAGGCCGAGGAGTTCTTCTCGGAGGGCCAGAAGGGCTCCTCCGCCATGCCGCACAAGCGCAATCCGGTGCTCACCGAGAACCTCACGGGCCTCGCCCGGATGGTGCGCTCTTACGCGATGCCGGCGATGGAGAACGTGGCGCTCTGGCACGAGCGGGACATCTCCCATTCCTCGGTCGAGCGCATGATCGGCCCGGATGCCACGATCACGCTCGACTTCGCGCTCGCGCGGCTGACGGGCGTGGTCGACAAGCTCCTCGTTTATCCGGAGAACATGCGCCGAAACCTCGACCGGCTCGGCGGGCTTGTCCATTCACAGCGCGTGCTGCTGGCGCTGACCCAGAAGGGGGTGAGCCGCGAGGACAGCTACGCCTGGGTCCAGCGCAACGCGATGCCCGTCTGGCGCGGCGAGGGGGACTTCCTCACGCTCCTGAAGAGCGACCCGGACGTTTCGTCCAAGCTGTCCTCGACCGAGCTCGAGGAACTGTTCGACCTCGGCTATCACCTCAAGCACGTCGACACGATCTTCGCCCGGGTGTTCGGGGCGGGGTGAAGGTCCTCGGCACCGTATCAGCCGAAAGCCTTCCTGATCGCCTCCTGTGCGCCTTGAACTGCCTCCATAGTTCGCTTGGTGGCTGCACCGGGAAGGGCGAGCTTCAACGCGGTGCGTCCGAATACCCAACCGGGGACATAGTCTCTGAAGTCATCATCGATAAGTTTCGCGATGACGCGATCGAAGCGCTTGGAGAGACGCGAGCGGAGTTGATCGAGGTCGACCTCGTCAGGTCGGGGACGGTCGTCGGCCGTGATCTCGATGGGCTCGCGAAGATGCCGCGCGAGCGGGATGATCGGAAGCACCTCCTCGGACTCTCCGTCCGGCGTACCGGCGTACTTCGGCAGCCGTTTCAGCCTGAACTCCAGATCGCCGTCCGGGCCGAGCTTCTGTCCCCGAGGCCATTCAGACACATCCCGCACAAACCACTTCTTGTCCTGGCCGGGAGCAGTGGTGCGCCAAGCGTCAAATAGCGGATTGCTCTTCGGCAGGCAGAGATGCCAGCGCAGGAAAGCCTGCGCGTTCCGTCGTCCGAGCAGGTAATCATGGTGACGATAAGACTTGTCGAGAAAGCCGCTGAACCCGCCGAGCGCTCCGCATGCGATGGGCAGCGCCCTTGCCGCCTCGCTGTCCGCGACCGGTTCCGGCGAAATCACATGCCGGGAGAAAACGCTTCTGTCGATGGCAAGCGTCAGCTCCTGCGGTTTGAAGCGGGCCTGATCGATGAGGGCGGAGAGGAGAGGAAAGAGAACGGCGGACAGCCTGTCGTTATTCGCGCTTGCCGGCCACGCCACGCGGTTCGGGAATGGATCGATAAGCAGGACCGAATACCGAGTTTTGATCCCGTCCCGGTTCTCCGGGTTCTGCGTATTGCGGTTGCTCAGGTAGCGCCGCGCGAGCTCAAAGGGCTCGTTGTCGATAACGCCGCCGTCGACGGCGACGAAGTCGCTGTCCCCGGCGGGCGTAGGCTCCAGTGGTGGGACATTCACGAACTCGAGTTGTCCATCGATGATGCGCTCGAAACCGACCCGCTGGCTGTGCTTCAGGTCCGCGAAGCGGCGCGTGAGCGGCCGGGCCGCTAGCCCGAGCGGGAACGCCCCTGTCGCGAGCGCGGCAGCCGCCAATAGGCCGAGCGCTTCGTTATCCGGGGGATCGAGATCGACTGGCCGGAAACCGTCCCGGCGAACCGCCTTGCCCCGTTGCACCAGGAAACGGATGTCATCGCCGTGATTGAGCATGCCATAGGCTGCGCCAGCCGCGGCGCCGGTCATCGAGAAGGCGTACGGTACGCCTCCGAGGTTCGTGACGGTGCTGATAAGGGCCAGAGCGCCGTCACGACCCACCCAGCCTCGCTTCTTGGCCGGGCGCTGCTGGATCGTGCGCCGGACGATGTCCTCGAGCACTTTGCTGCACAGCACCGACCGGAGTGGTCCACCCTTGTTGATGTCTTCCAGATCAAGCAGGGAGGATATGTCGATCTCGTCGACCCAGCTCGCGTACAGCCGGTTCAACTCGGGCGATGGCTTCGCGCCAGTCTTGTATGGCTGGAATGGTTGATACAGCTGGAGAGCTGCGATCGCGGCGGTCATCCCGCCGGCCGAGGCGCCAGATAGAACCGGAACGACGACCTCGTGCATGGGTCCATCCCAGCTTTCCCCGTCCGAGGTCCTACCGGTACTGCGCGCAAGCTCGAATTCGTCGAGCGCTTCGATGAGGAAGTCTACTACACCGGCGCTGTAGGCCCCCGCGGAGATCGCTCCAGCCAATACCAAGCCAAGTTCGAATGGTTTGCTCATCGAAAGCCGACCCCTACTTGGCTATGACTTTTCAGAAAGCCCCAAGCGGATCATCGACTTGGCTGAAGCGGCCTGTCAACTCGGGTCATGAAAGACAAGCGAGCTCATCACAGGGCGATGTTTGCGGGCTCGACGGGTGCGGTCGCGCCCGGTATCGCTCGCAGCCATGAAGACCTCCGACGCCGATATCCTCATCGTCCCGGGCCTTGGCGGCTCGGGCCCGGATCACTGGCAGACGCGGTGGGAGGGGAAGCTCTCGACCGCCCGTCGCGTCGAGCAGACGGATTGGGATCACCCTGTGCGGGACGATTGGACCCGCCGGCTCGCGACCGAGGTCGAGCGGAGCGAGCGGCCCGTGATCCTGATCGCCCATTCGCTGGGCGTCCCGACCGTCGCTCACGCGGCGCCGCGATTTGCGGCGGGCGCCGTGCGGGGCGCATTCCTGGTCGGATTGCCCGATCTGGAGCGGCCGGACATGCCGTCCGAGATCGATCCGGCCTTCAGTCCCCTGCCCCGCGATCCCCTGCCCTTCCCGTCGCTGCTCGTCGCGAGCCGCGACGACCCCTTCTGCAGCTACGAGCGCGCGGAGGATTTCGCCTATGCGTGGGGCGCCGCGATCGTCGACGCCGGCCAGGCCGGCCACCTGAATTCCGACAGCGGATACGGCCCCTGGCCCGAAGGCCTGATGCGGTTCGCGGGGTTTCTCAAGCTGCTCTGACGGAGGCGCCGATCGGGATCACCTCGAGGCGGCGCGAGTCGTTCGGCGTCGGCTCCAAGCCGAACAGGGCCTCCAGCCGCTCGATCTCCCGGTCCATCTCGGCGAGCCGCACAGCGACGCCCTCCGGATCGAGATCCATGATCCCCGCAAGGCAGGCCCGCATGCGCCGGCAGGCTGCGAGATCGTCGCGCGACATGATTGCTCCCCGAACCCCCTTTATGGGTAGCTCTGGGGGAGTTTCAGATCCGTTATTGTTCGGCCCGAGCCCGGCCCTTGCGCAGGCCGAGGCAGCCCTCCTCCGGTCAGGCGCTTGCGTGCGGGAAGGCGCGCTGCGTCTCGGGTGTGGTCAGCCGGCTCTGCGGCTGGACGTCCATGGCGAGGCCCCGGGATGCCTCGACACCTTTCGGGAACCCGCTGCGATCCGAGTAATCCGCGATCGCGGTCTTCGGGCCACCCTTCTCGCTCGTGAGGCCGTTCGCGCAAAGGACGTCGACCGCCGTGACGCCGGCAACGGCCGCCATCGCGACCATCACGTTGCCCTTGTTCGGGTTGTCGCCGTGCAGCCCGGTCGCGAGGGTCGCGAGGTCGAGCCCGTCGCCGCCGACGCGGCCCCAGATCCAGGGCTGCGGATCGTGACTGCCGAGGATCGCGACGCCCGTCGCGACCTCGCGCACGCCGTAGGCACGCACGAGGTTCTCGTGTCCCTCCATGCCGAGCCAGCGGCAGAGCGCGCGGGGCGCGAACAGCTCCGCGGCTCCGAGCGCGATGGAGAACCAGCCGAGGCCCGAGGCAAGCTTGTCGTTGGCGGATTGCGAGCGACCCTTCAGGGCCGTGCGGGGAAGCGTCTTGGCCATGGGATAACCTCGTCAGGGCTGGATGAAGACCTTGATGCAGCCGTCCTGCTTGTCGCGGAAGACCTTGTACATCTCGGGCCCGTCCTCGAGCCCGACCTTGTGGGTGATGACGAAGGAGGGATCGATCTGCCCCTCCTCGATCCGGCGCAGCAGGTCGTCAGTCCAGCGGTTCACATGGGTCTGGCCCATCCGGAAGGTCAGGCCCTTGTTCATGGCCGCTCCGAACGGGATTTTGTCGAGAAGCCCGCCATAGACGCCCGGGATCGAGAGGACGCCCGCCGGCCGGCAGACATAGATCATCTCGCGCAGCACATGCGGCCGGTCCGTTTCCAGGAACATCGCCTGCTTGGCGCGGTCGTACATGGAATCGAGGGTGCCGGTGGAATGTGCTTCCATCCCGACGCAATCGATGCATTTCTCCGGGCCCTTGCCGCCAGTCAGCTCGTTCAGGCGCTCGACGACGCTTTCCTCGGCGAAGTTGATCGTGATCGCGCCGCCGGCCTCCGCCATCGAGAGGCGTTCGGGCAGCCGGTCGATGCAGACGACCTGCTTGGCGCCGAGCAGGATCGCGGAGCGGACAGCCATTTGGCCGACCGGACCCGCGCCCCAGATCGCGACCGTGTCGTGCGGCTCGATTTCGCATTGAACGGCCGCCTGCCAACCGGTGGGCAGGATGTCCGACAAGAACAGCAGCTTCTCGTCCGAGAGGCTGCTCGGTACCTTGATGTGCGTCTTGTCCGCAAAGGGGACCCGCAGGTACTCGGCCTGGCCGCCGGCATATCCGCCGGTCAGGTGGGAATAGCCGAACAGCCCGGCCGTTTGATGGCCGAACGCCTTCTCCTGGAGGGCCTTGTTACGGTTGGACCGCTCGCACACCGAGTAGAAGCCGCGCTTGCACTGGTCGCACTCGCCGCAGAAGATCGTGAACGGGATGACCACGCGCTCGCCGACCTTCAGGGCGCTCTTCGCGGCGGACCCGACCTCGACCACCTCGCCCATCGTCTCGTGGCCAAGGATGTCGCCCTTCTGCATCGTCGGCATGAAGTGATCGTAGAGGTGCATGTCGGAGCCGCAGATCGCGCAGCTCGTCACCTTGATGATCGCGTCGCGGGCATCCTCGATCTCGGGATCCGGAACGCTGTCGCAGCGGATATCCTGCGTCCCGTGCCAAACGAGCGCTTTCATGGGGCTGTCTCCTCGGGGTCCGGCGTTCCAACGAACGAGGCCGCCGGTCGTTTCGAGCGGGTGGTCACAGTGCCGTGGTCGCGAGGCACAACCCATCCTGCCGCGGACCGTTCGGGCGCCCGGCCGAACGTTTGAACACGGACATAACTCCCGGACCGTGCCACCTGGTCCGTGACGGGGTTCGAGGAGGCGCGGCTTCCCGCCTTCGCTGCAGCGCGCTATGAGCGGGGCACGTCAAACCCGGGGCAAAGAGCCCCGCATCAAGGTGAGCGCAGATGCCCAAGATCAAGGTGGCCAACCCCGTCGTCGAGCTCGACGGCGACGAGATGACCCGGATCATCTGGCAGCTCATCAAGGACAAGCTGATCCACCCCTATCTCGACGTGGATCTCCAGTACTTCGACCTCGGCGTCGAGCATCGTGACGCGACGAACGACAAGGTCACCGTCGATGCGGCCGAGGCGATCAAGAAGGCCGGGGTCGGGGTCAAATGCGCCACCATCACACCCGACGAGCAGCGGGTGGAGGAGTTCAAGCTCAAGGAGATGTGGAAGTCGCCGAACGGCACCATCCGCAACATCCTGGGCGGCGTCATCTTCCGCGAGCCGATCATCATGAAGAACGTGCCGCGGCTCGTTCCCGGCTGGACGCAGCCCATCGTCGTCGGCCGTCACGCCTTCGGCGACCAGTACCGCGCGACGGACTTCAAGGTGCCCGGCAAGGGCCGAATGACGATCAAGTTCGAGGGCGAGGACGGGACCGTCATCGAGAAGGAGGTCTTCAAGTTCCCGGGCGCCGGGGTCGCGATGGCCATGTACAACCTCGACGAGTCGATCCGCGACTTCGCCCGCGCCTCGTTCAACTACGGCCTGAACCGGAAATTCCCGGTCTACCTGTCGACGAAGAACACGATCCTCAAGGCCTATGACGGGCGCTTCAAGGACATCTTCCAGGAGGTGTTCGACGCCGAGTTCGCGAGCCAGTTCAAGACGCTCGGCCTCACCTACGAGCACCGCCTCATCGACGACATGGTCGCGTCCGCGCTCAAGTGGTCCGGCGGCTATGTCTGGGCTTGCAAGAACTACGATGGCGACGTGCAGTCCGACATCGTGGCCCAGGGCTTTGGCTCGCTCGGCCTGATGACGTCCGTTCTGATGACGCCGGACGGCCAGATCGTGGAATCCGAGGCGGCGCACGGCACGGTCACGCGCCATTACCGCGAGCACCAGAAGGGCAAGGAGACCTCGACGAACTCCATCGCCTCGATCTTCGCCTGGACCCGCGGCCTCGCGCACCGGGCGAAGCTCGACGGGAACGACGAACTGAAGCGCTTCGCCGACACGCTCGAGAAGGTCTGCGTCGACACGGTCGAGTCCGGCTACATGACGAAGGATCTCGCGCTCCTCGTCGGCGCGGATCAGAAGTGGCTCTCGACGACCGGCTTCCTCGATAAGGTCGACGAGAACCTCAAGAAGGCGATGGCGGCCTGAGACTCGGCAATGAGGGCGCGGGTGCTGGCGGTCTCAGCCGCTCCCGCTCACTCGTTTTCCAAGACGACCCGGGACAGGATCCATCTCCTGCCCGGGCTCGGCGTCGGAGGCGACGCTCATGCCGGCGAAACGGTTAAGCATCGCTCCCGTGTTGCACGCGATCCCACCCAGCCGAACCTGCGGCAGGTGCATCTCATCCACGCCGAATTGTTCGACGAGCTCCGGGTGGCAGGGTTCGACGTATCTCCCGGCACCATGGGTGAGAACGTCACAACGGCCGGACTGGACCTCCTCTCCCTTCCTACCGGTACGACACTGCGGCTCGGCCCCGATGCGGCGATCGAGGTGACGGGTCTGCGCAATCCCTGCCTCCAGCTCGACCGATTTCAGCCCGGTCTCATGAATGCGGTGCTCGGACGCGGACCCGACGGCGAGCTGATCCGCAAGGCCGGGATCATGGGAATCGTCCTCACCGGCGGGGAGGTGCGCCCCGACCATCCGGTCGAGGTCCTGCTTCCAGCCGAGCCGCATGTCGTGCTCGCGGTTGTGTGATCGCAGCCGGACGTCGAAGCCGAAAAAGCACCCGCGCAGGTACATTCTTTGGAAAGGCCGCCAGCCTAGCGTTGTGGTCGATCCATGCAGAAGCCAAGCGACCATCCCCGCCGGGGTCACGCCTCCGCGCTTTGGCCCATCGCGACCAGCATCATCGCAACCCTCGCCATCCTGGGCATCGCAACGGCCCTGATGCTCGAGTTGCGGACGAATGTCGGCGTGCGGGCGAAGGAGACCTCGGAGAACATCCTGCGCCTGATCGAGCGTGACATCGCACGCAACATCGAGGTGGTCGATCTTTCGCTTCAAGCCGTAGCCGAGGGGCTCAGGCGTCCCGAGATCATGAACGCACCGGCGGATCTCCGAGATCGCCTCCTGTTCGGCACCTCCGAGGTCGCGACCGGGATCGGTGCGCTGGCCGCCGTCGACGCGGAGGGCCGGGTTCAGATCGCCTCGAAGGGCCGCGTGGGTCCAGACCTGCCCTCGGTTGCCGAGCGGGAGTACTTCCAGGCCCATCTCCTCCCCGGCGAGGCGCTCCATGTCAGCCGTCCGCACCATTCCCGGCTGCTCGACAGCGATGTAGTCGCGTTCAGCCGGCGCATCACGAACCCGGATGGAAGCTTCGGGGGCGTGACGCTCGGCTCGATCGAGGTTGCCTATTTCGCCGAGCTCTTGTCCCGGCTCCGGCTGGGGGACAATGGCGTCGTCACCCTCTTCCGGACCGACGGCGCGGTCCTGTTCAGGCAGACCGCTAAGCCGCAGCCCCGCATGACGAGCATCAGCGCTCCGGGAGCACTCGAGCGGGTGAGACAAACGCGCTCGGGGACGTTCGTGGGCACGCCGGCAGCCGACGGCGTCGAGCGCATGTACACCTTCACGCGTGTCGGCGATCTGCCGCTCGTCGTGAGCGTGGGCGTCGCGACCGAGGACATCTACGACCGCTTCCGCACGCAGGCCTCGCAGGCCTCGCTCATCCTGTTCGTCATCTGCACGGGGCTGATCGCGCTCACCATCCGGCTGACACGCGAGTTGCGTCGCCGCGAGGCGGCGGAACGAGCGCTGGTCATGTCCAACACGGAACTCGCCCGGCTGTCCCTGACGGACTCGCTGACCGCGCTCGGCAACCGGCGCGCGTTCGATGCGGCGCTCGGCCGGGACATCCGTCATGCGAAGCGCACGCGGCGGAAGCTCTCGCTCCTCCTCATCGATGTCGACCACTTCAAGAGCTACAACGACCGCTACGGTCACCAGCAGGGCGACGCCGCCCTCACGTCGGTGGCCCGGATTCTCGCCGAGTGCTGCCAGCGCCCGGCAGATGGCGCGTACCGGCTGGGCGGCGAGGAATTCGCGCTAATCCTCCCCGAGACCGGGACGGACGGCGCCGTGCGCGTCTCCGAGCGGATCAGGACGGCCGTGCGCCGGCTCGGCCAGGCCCATGCCGGCTCGCCTTTCGGGCTCCTCACGGTGAGCATCGGCTACGCGGAAATCCAGGACGAGGATCCGGCCTCGGCCTATGAGCGCACCGATGCTGCGCTCTACGCCGCAAAGCAGGGCGGGCGAGACCGGGCCTGCCCGGGCGCACACCGCCTGATCGCCGCCTGAGCCGCAGCTTCTCCCGGCATTGACCCGCCATCCCGGCCGGCTAGCCTGACCGGACCGGGAGGACGATATGAACGAGACAGCGCGGAAGCCGATTGCGACCGGTGGGTGCCAATGCGGCGCGGTCCGCTACGGGCTCCTCAGCAAGCCGACAGAGCCTTCCATCTGCCATTGTCGCATGTGCCAGAAGGCGTTCGGCAACTACTTCGCGCCGCTCGCGGGTGTCCCGCGCGCCGACCTCGTTTGGTCGCGTGGCCAGCCCGGCTCGTTCCGCTCGTCGGAGGCGGTGGAGCGCGGCTTCTGCCGCGATTGCGGCACGCCGCTCTACTACACCGTGCTCACGAGAGACCGGATTTCGGTCTCGCTCGGCTCCTTGGATAACCCGGATCTCGTCGAGCCGGAGGAGCAATTCGGGGTCGAGGGGCGCCGCGCGCTCTTCGCGCGCCTCCATCTCCTGCCAGAGGAAACGACCGAGAACGGCACCCCGCCCGAACTCTTGGCCCGGATGAGATCGAAGCAGCACCCGGACCACGACACGGAGACCTGGCCGCCCGCGACCTGAACGGAGGCGACCGCAATCAGGCCTTCAGGCTGGCGTCAACCGGCTCTGATCCCGAGCTCACGAACGAGCCGCTCGTATTTTTCGGAATCGGCGCGGGCGAGTTGACCCAGCCGCTCCGGAGGGCCGCCGATCGGCTCCATGATGCCCTGCTCGAAGGCGGTTCGGAGCCTCTGGTCGGTCAACGCCTTGCCGAACGCAGCGTTGATCTCCCCAACGAGGCTAGCGGGCATTCCGGGAGGCGCGAAGGCCGCGTACCAAGCTTCCAGGATCACGCCCTTCGCGCCGGCCTCGTTTAGCGTCGGAATGTCCGGGAGCGTCGGCGCGCGCTTCTCGGAGGATTGCGCGATGATCTTGATGGTGCCGGCCCGGTGGTGCGGGATGAGAGCCGTCGGGCCCAGCAGAGCCGACTTCACGTGCCCGGCGACAAGGTCGTTCACAGCCTGCCCGGCTCCCCGATACGGGACGTGCTCGAGCCGGATGCCCGCCTCGCGCGCGAGCCAGGTTCCAAGCACATGCTGGTTCGAGCCCACGCCGGACGAGGCGAAGCCGACGCCGGGGTTCTTCTTTGCATGCGCCACATATTCCTCAAGCGAGTTTACGCCGAGCGAGGGATGGACCCCGAGAACGAGCGGCTGGTGACCAATATCGATGATCGGGAGGAGGACCTTCGTGTAGTCGTGCGGCAGCTTGAGGATGTGGGGCGCGCTCGCCGCGTTGTCGTTCCCGATCAGGATCGTGTAGCCGTCCGGATCGCCTTTCAGCACGGTGTCCATGCCGATCGTGCCGCCGGCTCCGGTTCGGTTCTCCACGATGACCTGCTGGCCGATCTGCCGCGACATCACCTCCCCGCATTGGCGAGCCACGAAATCGATGGCCCCGCCGGGCGCGAGCGGCACGACGAACCGTACCGGTCGCTCGGGCCATTTTCCCTGGGCGCAGGCCCGGCTCGCGCCGGTCGCGGCAAGAGCCGCAGCTCCCGCTCCTGAAAGGAATGACCGCCTTCCGATCCGATCCACGCTGACCTCCCTAAGTCACTTGAGTTTCTGAAGACGGCGCGGGGCGGGAGCCCCGACCACGACGCCGAATTGCTTTCAGCCTGCGACCTCAGGCTGCCGCGACGGCCTCGATCTCGAGCAGCCAGGACTCGTCGAAGATGCCCGCAACGACAACCGTCACGGCGGTCTCGCGCCCGGCCAGGACCTCGTTGCGGATGGCCCGGTTCGGGAGCGCATATCTCCGATCGGACAGGTACGTGCGGCTCATGACCAGGTTGTCGAGCGTCATGCCGCCGGCGCGGAGTTGCGCTTCCACGTTGCGCCAGACGAGCCGGCACTGCGCTTCGAAACCGTCCGGGACCTTGCCGTCGCCGTCGACGGGTGTCTGACCGCTTACGAAGAGCATGCGCGAGGCGCCGCTGATCTCCCGTGCCTGGACATAGCCGGTGGTTGGCACATGCACGCCGGGCGCGTTGATGGACCGGGTCTGCATGAGCCGCCCCCGCTACTGCTCGATCTTCACTCCGGCATCGCGGACGACCTTGCCCCAGCGCGCGATCTCGCTGGTCACGAAGGCGCCGTAAGCGTCGCCGGCCACCTTGGGCACGTCCGATCCGTTCCGCTCCCAAGTCTCCTTGATGTAGGTGGTCTCCAGCGCCTTCCCGACCTCGCTCCGCATCCGCTCGACGATCTCCGTCGGGGTGCCCTTCGGCGCCCAGATGCCGTACCAGGTCGCGACGTCGTACCCCTGCACGCCGGCTTCGGCTGCGGTCGGGACGTTAGGAATTGCAGGATTGCGGCTGGGGGCCGCGACCGCGAGCGCGTTGATGTAGCCGCCCGTGATCTGCCCGGCGGAGCTGCCGAGGCCGTCAAAGGCCATATCAACCTGCCCGGCGACGAGGTCCTGCATCGCGGGACCAGCCCCGCGATACGGCACGTGCCGGATCTTCGTCCCGGTAATCAGCTTGAAGAGTTCAGCCGCGAGGTGGTGCGTCGTGCCGAGGCCCGCGGACGCGTAGGTAAGCCCGTCCGGATTGGCCTTCGCCGCCGCGATCAGCTCCCCGAGGTTCTTCGCCGTGACGCGCTTCGGGTTGACCACCACGACGTGCGGCGGCCGCGAGATCATCGCGATCGGGATGAAGTCGCGCTCCAGATCGTAGCTGAGGTTCGGATAAATGGCAGGTGCGATGGCGTGATGGGTCGCGCCGACAAAGAACGTGTAACCGTCCGGCGTCGCCCTGGCGGCCGCAGCCGCACCCGCCGTGCCACCGGCTCCCGCGCGGTTCTCAATCAGCACCCGCTGCTTGAGCTGGTTATCGAGTTGCTGCGCGAGCGGACGCGCGAAGGCGTCGGTCCCGCCGCCAGCGGCGAAGGGTACGATGAAGCTGATGGCGCGTTGCGGCCACGCATCCGCCCTCGCCTGCCCTGCCGACAGCAACATGGCCGCGGCGAGCCCAAGCAGCGCTCCCTTGCAGTATCCCATCCTCAAGTCCGATCCTCCCTCGCACTCCATCCGGGTGCCGTTGGGGACAGACTACAGCGACTGAGGGCAGGAATCCTAGGCGCGACTTACGGGTGGGCGTAAGACCTTGCGCCTAGCTCCGCCAGAGGGGCAGGACGGCGGAGAGCTTCCGGGCCGCGAGGCTGCGCATAGCTTTCGCGCCGAGCGAGGACGACCGGGGCTTCTCCTCGCGCGGAGCGATGGGGGTCAGGGAAGCGGGATCGGGCAGCGCGGCTTCCAGGGTCTCGACGGAGGCAAGCGCCGCCTTGCGGGCTCGGTTCACGTCCTTCCCGTGATGCAAAGCCCTGAGCAGGTCGAGGCTTGCATCGCGAACGACATCCGATGCCTCGCCAAGGCTTCGAGCCTCGCTTGCCCCGCGCGTGATCCTCGACAGATGTCCGCCGATCGCCGCTGCCACCATTCTCGAGTTCTCGGCCCGAGCATCGGCCAGCAGATTGCGCATCGCGCGGACGTGTTGATCCTCCGGACGCCGCATCCGGTACCTCCCCTACGCAACAACTGTGGATAAGGTTAACGATCCTCTGGACAGAGTCCAGCGGATGGCTCGTACGCCAGAGTACGATTCGACCCTGCTGTATCGGACTGCATTCTAGCTGGAAGAGGTGCGGCTCTCCGATCCGAACAGCGTAGACGGGAAGACCGGCGGTGGTTGCACGCCGCTCGCGTGAGCGCGCTCAGATCAGGAACGCTGGCGAGGGAAGGCAGGCGGCCCCGAGGCCGCCCGCCGTCACTCAATCTTCGTCAGGATCGATCGCGCGGCGCTCGGCAAGCTGCCGCATTTCCAGCGCGCGCTCCTCGGCTTCCTGGCGCTTCTCGAGCTGGTCCATTTGGAAGTCGCGGATCTCATCCGCCGTCATCATTCCCTGCGGTGCTGGTGGCGGAGGCAGGTAGCCACTCGGACGAACCGTGACTCGCCGCTCCACATAAGTCTGCGCGGAAGCCGCTGAAGCTACCAGGGCGAGCGCCCCGGCCAGCACGACGGAAGTAACCTTCATGTGATCTCTCCGTTCGTCAGCCCCTGCCCTCAACGCGCTATCCTCCGACCGGTTCGGTCGAACGCAGGCGCCCGTTATGCGTTAGGAGACGGTTAACCAAGCCGCACGAGCCTCCTGGTTCCGCTTTCGCGCCGCGGGGTCCTTCATGTCCCACATCAGTGCAGCCGAATACGTTGCCGAGGTGCGCCGCCTCGAGATGATCAGGAACGAAGCGCTTCGGCATCACGACAGGTCCGCCCTTGCCGCCGTCGCGTTGAGGCTCAAGGCGGTTCACCGGGTGTTCTGGGGTCGCGTGCCGAACGGCGGCTGAGCAGCGCAAGCCGCGAAATTCAGGCGAAACAGACAGGGTTCATGACCGGTCCTTCACGAGGGTTCGGTTCATGTTTTCATCTGCACGCGGCGGCAGGGGCGTACATCCCTCCGATATCGTTCTGATCCTGGCTGCGGCTTCGTTCCTGGTCGTCGGGCTCTCGGTTATGCTCCTGGCCGCTTGAGGGCTCAGCTCCGGTCCCGTCGCTCGGTCGCGCCCCGGATCAGCTTCTCGACGTCTCCTCGGAAAGCTGCCCGTGAGGCGTCCCGGGTATAGAACATATGGCCACCAGGATAGGTGGTCAGCGCCGCCCGGTTCTCGCCGCCATAGGCCGGGAGGTGGCGGAGCAGCAGTTCGCTCGCGAAATACGGGGTGACAAGGTCCGTGAGGCCGTGCGCCACCAGGACCCGGAAGTTCGGGTCGAGCGCCAGCGCCTCCTTCAACTCGTCCATGACCTGTGGCGCCTGCCGGCTCCGGCCGTAGCGCCACCCGCCTGATACCGAGCCGTTGAGCAGCTCATAGCGCTGGTTCGGCACCCGCCAGCCGAGCGTGCGCCAGAGATGATCGACCATGGCGGTCGAGAGCGGGGCCTGCATAGCCGTCAGCACGGCGTCGCCGCCTTCGGCGCGGTCCGTTGTCGGGTCGGCGTCGAAGGTCGTCACGCCGGTGTCATAGGCCGAGGCGACCCGGCCCTCGGCGCGCTGGAACTCCCGCTGGAACGTGCCCATGTCGATCCGACCCGCATGGCGCCTGACCAGATCGGCCGGCAGTCCAGTCAGCTCGGCCACCCGGGCGCTGAGTCGCCCCACCGCGTCGCGGTCTTGAAGCCCGCGGGTTAGGTCGGTCAGGTACTCGCCGGCGGCGTAGCGCTCGGTCTCGGCCAGCGCCTGGCGGCTTGCCACGCCGTCGCGCTCGAGCCGCGCCGCCGCCAGTGATGGGAGCCGGCTCACGAACTCCATCGGGTCGTGGCGCGGGCGGCCGAGCAGCCCGAAATCGAGCACAGGTGAAAGCAGGACGGCGCCCGACATGCCGATGCCGAGCTCCGTCTGAAGCTTTTGCACCACCAGCGGGCCGCGAAACCCGCCATAGCTCTCGCCGACGAAGAACTTGGGCGAGGCGAGCCGGTCGTTCTGCCGAAGCCAGCGCGAAATCGCAGCCGTGATGGAGGAGATGTCGCCCTCGACTGACAGGTAGCGGTCGCGGATCTCTTCCGGCGAGCCCGAGGCGCGGCTGTAGCCGGTGTTCACGGGATCGAGGAAGACGAGGTCGGTGAAGTCGAGCCAGGTCTCGGGATTGGGAACGAGCGCCGGGGATTGCGACGGGCTGATCGTGGTCTGACCGAGCGGCAGGCGCCACGGGCTCGCGACCAGGAGGTGCAGGTAGGCCGACGAGGCACCCGGTCCACCATTGAGGAAGAACGTGACAGGCCGCGTGCGGGCATCAGAGCCCGCCGCCGTGTAGGCCACGAAGGCAAGCTCCGCCTGGACCCCGCCCTGCGGGTCCACGAGAGGCAGCGACCCGGCCGTCGCGGAGAAGCGGAGCGTACGGCCCGGGAGTTCCAGGCTGTGCAGGGTCGTGACGTCGGCCGGGAGGCGCCTTCCGCTCAGCTCCTGCCCGGGGCCGCCGGGCTGTTGATTGCGCGCTTGCGCGGACTGGCCCTGCTCCGCGGGGCGCTGCGGCGCGGGCTGTGCCTGAGCAAAGGCAAGGTGGGGAACGAGGAGCGCCAAACAGGCGAACACGGCGAGCTTGCGGGGCATCAGCGACTCCGATCGGAGCCTAAGCTAGGCAGGACGCAGGCGCTTTTCGAGGGCGACCGGGTGGGGCCGTCAGCCGCGCTTCGCCCAGCGGCCCTCCTCGTCCTGCTGCCAATAGGAGAGGTCGTGCCCGGCTTCCCGCAGGGTCCGGAAGGTGCTCCGCGCACCGGCGACCGCCTCCTCGTCCGAGCCGTCGAGGAGGTACATCACCCGGTCGTAAGCCGAGATGTCGGCCGGGACAGGTGCGCCGGCGACCAGGAACAGGACCGCGGCGCCGTTGCGGTTCACGTCCCCGGTTGTGAGCAGGATCGGATGCTCCTGCGGATCCGCTTCCTTGTCGCTTCCGTGCGGCAGGAAGCTCTCGTCTGCGTAGGTCCAGAGGTGGTCGTCCAGAGCCGACAGGCGCTCGTCGCTCCCGACCCGGACGAGCGCCCGCCAGCCGCGCTCGCGCGACTTGTCGAGCAGGCGCGGCAGCACCGCCTCGAGCGGCTGGCGCTGCAGGTGGTAGAAGAAGACCTCGCTCAAGGCCTCGGCGAAACCGGGGCCCTCACCGGGTGAGGACCGGCTTCCCGCCCGGCGCCGGACGCACGGCCGCGAGTTCCGCGTTCTCGCCACGCTCCATGAGGAGCGCAATGCCGTGCGCCGCCCCGATTGGGACGAAGACCAGGAGGATCATGAGCCAGAGGACGATGGCGGTTGGGCGCATGTTTCGTCTGCCAACCCGTCAGGCGCGGCACGCAGCGCGGCGAGCGGTTGCCCGAGCGCGCGAGAGCGACCGCATCGTGAAGCGATGGCGGCCGGAGAAGAACAATACCCTAGCGACCGCGACGCGCTGGGCAAAGTGACGGAGACAGTTGTTCATTGTGGCTCACCTTTCGACCGTGCCGACGAGGCCGGTCTGGTGAGCCGATCGGAAGATCAGGCGTCCAGAGCGGGCCGCGACGGCGCGGTCAATCGACTATGACTGTCGCTTGGCATGGGACGGATCGGTTCCAGTGATGTCCGGACGAGGCGAGAACGCGTGGTGCCCGGACGAAGTTCAGATGACGATTCGAATACGCCGGGTCAAGCCCGTTTTGCAGCCGCGAGATGATCGGTGCGTGAGACGAGGTGAAGACGAGTTCGCTACGCCGCGGAGCAAGCTCGCGCTCACCCCTCGTAATGGTCGCGCACGAGTTGATCGAGGAGGCGCACGCCCCAGCCCGAGGCCCAGGATTTGTTGATCTCGGTCTGCGGCGCGTTCATGCCGGTTCCGGCGATGTCGAGATGCGCCCAGGGCGTGTCCTGGACGTAGCGCTGCAGGAACTGCGCCGCCGTGATCGAGCCGCCATGCCGCCCGCCGGTGTTCTTCATATCCGCGAAGCGGGAATCGATCAGCTTGTCGTATTCGGGCGCAAGCGGCATGCGCCAGACCTTCTCGCCGGTCGCCTTGCCGGCCGAGAGCAGGCGATCGGCCAGCTCGTCGTTGTTCGAGAAGAGCCCCGCGTGCTCCTGCGCGAGCGCGACGATGATCGCCCCGGTCAGCGTCGCGAGGTCGATCATGAAGGTGGGCTTGTAGCGCTCCTGGACGTACCAGAGGACGTCCGCGAGAAGGAGGCGGCCCTCGGCGTCCGAGTTCACCATCTCGACCGTCTGGCCGGAGAGCGTCTTGATGATGTCGCCCGGACGCTGCGCGTCGCCGTCCGGCATGTTCTCCGTCAGCCCGATCGCGCCGATCACGTTCGCCTTCGCCTTGCGCGACGCGAGCGCATGCATGAGCCCGACGACCGCCGCGGCGCCCGCCATGTCGCCCTTCATGTCCTCCATCCCGCCGGACGGCTTGATCGAGATGCCGCCCGAATCGAAGCAGACGCCTTTTCCGATGAAGGCGAGCGGCGCCGCGCCCTCCTGCCCGCCGTTCCAGCGCATGATGGCCACCCGGCTGCCATGGCCGGACCCCTGCCCGACCGCGAGCAGCGCCCGCATCCCGATGCGGCGCAGGTCGTCCTCCTCCAGGATCTCGACCTCGACCCCGAGCTTGGAGAGCGCCTGCGCCCGCCGGGCGAACTCGGCCGGGAAGAGGACGTTCGGCGGCTCGTTCACGAGATCGCGGGCGAGGTTGACGCCATCGGCGAGCCCGGCCCGGCGTCGGTCGGCCCGGCGGCAGGCCGCCGGCTCGGCGACCGCGAACGTGATCCGGGTCGCGCCGTCGACCTCCGAATCGTCCTTCTTCTTCGTTTTGTAGCGCTCGAACTTGTAGCTCCGGAGCCGGGCGCCGAGCGCGATCTCGGCGATCGCATCCGGCGCGCTCTCGACCCCCGGCAGGTCCGCGATCACGAGCGCATTGCGCCCGCCGACCTTCCCGGCGATCACGCCCCCGATCTTGCGCCAATCCTGCTTTGCACGCTCCGCTTCGGGGCCGATCCCAACCACGATCAGGCGGTCGACCCTGTCGAGGCCCTCGGGCACGGGAAGAACCAGCGCGCTCGCGGCCTTGCCCTTGAAGCGCTCGCTCGGGGCCGCACGGCGGATGAGATCATTGAGGGTCCCGAAGCGCTCGGCGGCTACCGGCGCAATCGCGAGATCGTCTCCCGTGAACACGACGAGATCGCCGCCCTGCGGCGCCTCGAATGCCCCATACTCGATCTTGATGCTGTCCACGCGTCAGGCTCCCGGCGGCGGCGCGTCGCGCCAGCGTTCGTTTGCCGAGAGCCATACAGGAAGCCGGGCTCTGCGCCAGCGCCGGAAACGGGGGCCTCATCGTCGCTCCCGTTCGCCTCGGCCCAGAAAGCGCCGGGTTTGGCGCGCCGAAAGATGCGGCGGCGCGCTTGCTCCGCCTCCGCGCCCGGGCTAGCCCCCGGCGGGTATCGGCCCTTCGGACATGAACCTCGTCGAGCGCTACATTTTCAGGATTGCCGCGGGCGCCTTCGTTGCCTGCGTGGTCGTGCTGACCGCGGTGATCTGGCTGACCCAGGCGCTTCGGCAGTTGGATGTCGTGACCGCCCAGGGCCAGACGATCCTCGTCTTCCTCACGGTCACCGGGCTGACGATCCCGACGCTGATCGCCGTCATCGCGCCCGTCGCCCTCTTCATCGCGGCGCTCTACGCCCTCAATCGGCTGAACAGCGATAGCGAGCTGATCGTGATGAGCGCGGCCGGGATGTCCCCTGTCCGCCTCCTGCGGCCGTTCCTCGCGCTCGGCGGCATGGTCGCGGGTCTGGTCGCGATCCTCATGATCGTCCTGATCCCGTCGAGCTTCCAGGAGATCCGCGACCTCATCACCCGCATCCGAGCGGATTTCCTGGCGAACATCGCCCAGGAAGGCCAGTTCACGACGCTGGAGAACGGGGTTACCTTCCATTACCGCGAGCGCGCCGGAGGAGCCCTTCTGGGGATCTTCCTGCAGGATCGCCGCGAGCAGGGCCGCACCACGGTCTACATCGCCGAGCGCGGCCAGGCGGTGGAGCACAATGGCGGCTCCTACCTCGTGCTGCAGAACGGCAGCATCCACCGGCAGCGGCCGAACGCGGTCGACTCCTCCATCGTCACGTTCGAGCGCTACGCGATCGACCTCTCCGCCCTGAACCAGGAGGCCGCCGAGCTCGTGTACAAGCCGCGCGAGCGATCGACCGGCGACCTCCTGATGCCCGACAGGAACGAGCCGCTCTACAAGGCGCAGCCCGGGCGCTTCCGGGCGGAGCTGCACGACCGGCTCTCGGCCTGGCTCTTCCCCCTCGCCTCCGTGTTCATCGCCTTCGCCGCCCTGGGCGACCCCCGCACGACCCGGCAGGGCCGGGGCGCCGCCATCGCGGGCGCGATCGTCGCGGTTGTCGCCCTCCGCATCGGGATCTTCGCCGGAACCAGCGCCGCCGCCCGCTCCGCCGGGGCCTTGTGGCTCGTCTACGGCTTGCCGATCGGTGCGATCCTGCTCTCGGCAGCCCTGATCATCGGCGGGCCCCGTTTGCGTGCTTCCGTCGGAAGGTTCACGGCGGGAGCCCGGCTCCGGATCGCCGGCCTCGCACCGTCGCGGCTGCGGCTCCGGCGGGCCTGAGATGCTGATCGGCGCGACCCTCGGGCGTTATCTCTCCCTGAGGTTCCTCAAGACGATCCTGATCGTCTTCGCGACGGTGTTCGGGCTCGTCTTCACTCTCGACCTCGTCGAGCTGATGCGGCGAGCCGGCGACACGGAGGGCGCGACCCCGGCCCTAATGGCCCGCCTCTCGCTCTATCGGACGCCCTCGATCGCCGAGCAGGTCTTCCCGTTCTCGGTCCTGTTCGGGTCCATGGCCACTCTCCTCGGGCTCAGCCGCAAGCTCGAACTCGTCATCGCGCGGGCGGCGGGGATCTCCGCCTGGCAATTCCTGCAGCCCGGGATCCTGGTCGCGCTCGTGCTCGGGACGGCGACGGTGTTCGTCTACAATCCCATTTCCGCCAGCCTGAAGGAGGAGGCCGCCCGCATGGAGGCCAGCCTTTTCGGGCGGCGGATGAAAGGGACCGGGCAGGACCTTTGGATCCAGCAGCGCAGCATCGACGGCAATGCGGTGATCAAGGCGGATGGCGGGGTCGGGTCGACCCAGACGATCACGGGCGTTTCTGCCTTCGTGTTCGATCGGCAAGGCAAGTTCCTCGAGCGCGTCGAGGCGCCAGAGGCTACGCTTCGCGAGGGCTATTGGGAGTTCCGGGACGCGAACGTCTTCACGACCATCGAGGAGCCCCAGACCTATTCCACCTACCTCCTCGCTTCGAACCTCGATCCGAGCCAGGTGCGACAGAGGATCACCCCGGCCGAGGCCGTGCCGTTCTGGCAACTATCCGAGACGATCGCGCGCCGGGAGACGGCAGGCCTCGACGCGACGGGCTATCGGTTGCAATACGACATCTTAATCGCGCGTCCGCTTCTGTTCGTCGCGATGGTGTTCGTGGCCGCCTCCGTGTCGCTTCGCTTCGTCCGCTTCGGCGGGGCAGCGAAGATGATGCTCGGAGGCGTAGCGGCAGGGTTCCTGTTGTATGTCGCGACCGAGCTCATGCGCGATCTGGGCAATGCGGGCTTTGTCCGCCCGGCCGTCGCCGCGTGGTTTCCGGCGGTTGTCGGGAGTTTGCTCGGAAGCTTGGCTTTGTTGTACCAAGAGGATGGCTGAGCCCTCCGTCCGGGCTCGCCGAGGAGCGGGGATGCGGCGTTTAAGAGGCACGATCGCGGGGTTTGCGATCGCGGTGGCGAGCGCCCTCGCCGCCCTGCCTGCCCCTGCGCGCGCCCAGCAGACCCTGAACGACATGATCGCCGCGCGGCAGCAGAGCGCCGGGCGGAACGATTCGCGCCTCCTCGTGGACGCGCGCGAGATCGTCTACAACAACGACCGTAACACGGTCGCGGCCTCCGGAGAGGTCGAGCTCAATTACCAGGGCCGCACGCTCCAGGCGGACCGCGTCATCTACGACCGCAACAATGGCCGGGTGTTCGCCGAGGGGAATGTCCGCCTCACCGACCCGTCCGGGGCCGTGACGACGGGCACCCGATTCGAACTGACCGAGGATTTCAAGACAGGGTTTATAGACTCTTTACGCGTCGAACAGACGATCACGGACAAGGGGGACACGGTTCGGACGCGCTTCTCGGCTCCTCGCGCGGAGCGGATCGAGGGCGAGACCACGACGTTTCTCCGCGGCACCTACACGGCCTGCGAGCCATGCCGGGAGAATCCCGAACGTCCGCCGCTCTGGCAGGTGAAGGCGGCCCGGATTGTTCACAACAACCAGGAACGGACGATCTATTACGAGGACGCGAGCATCGAGTTTCTCGGCGTGCCGATCGCCTCGATCCCGTATTTCTGGACCGCGGACCCGACCGTGAAGCGGATGACCGGGTTCCTTGCGCCCCATTTCATTCACTCGACCGCGCTCGGATTCGGCGTCTCGACCCCCTTCTTCTGGGACGTCGCGCCCGACCGCGATCTCACGATCGCGCCGACGTTCTACAGCCGCCAGGGTGTGCTCGTGCAGGCGGAATGGCGCCAGCGCCTGCTGACCGGGTCCTACAACATCCGCGCGGCCGGCATCTTCCAGCAGGGGCCGTCGGCCTTCCTGCAGCCTCCCTTCGGCCCAGCCAATCGCGAAGGCCGCGGCGTGATCGAGACGAACGGCCGGTTCAACATCAACGAGCAGTGGCATTACGGCTGGAATATCGCGCTCCTGTCGGACAAGTGGTTCCTCCAGAACTACAAGATCCGCAGCGATACGCTCGCCTCGAACTACCTGCTGCTGGAATCGACCTCGCAGATATTCCTGCGCGGCCAGGGCGACCGCTCGTTCTTCGACCTGCGCGGCTTCTACTTCCAGGGCTTGTCCTACGCGGATTGGCAGAAGCAACTGCCGCTCGTGGCGCCGGTGCTCGACTACGACAAGCGCGTGAACGGGCCCGAGCCGCTCGGCGGGGAGGCACGGCTCCAGTTCAACTTCACGAATCTGACCCGCTCGGCTGCGCACTTTGACCCCATCAACGTGACAAACCGCTCGTATCCGTTCGGATCGGGCCTCGCGACGGCGGCGTACCAGAGCTGCGTCGTGTTCCAACGCGGCATCTGCCTCGTCAGGGGGCTCGCCGGAGACTTCGCGCGCGTCTCGGGGGAGGTGTCCTGGCGGCGCGCCTTCATCGACGATGTCGGCCAAGTCTGGACGCCGTTCACGTATCTGCGCGCCGACGGGTTCTTCAACAACGTCGACACGAGCGGCTATCAGAACGCCCAGGTCGCCAATTTCGTGAACCCGAGCCAGGACTTCGTCGGTCGGGCTATGCCCGCCGTCGGACTCGAATACCGCTATCCCTTCGTGGCCGATGCCGGGAACATGGGCACGCATACGCTGACCCCGATCGGCCAGATCATCGCGAGGCCGAAAGAGGCGCAGATCGGCCGTCTGCCGAACGAGGACGCGCATAGCCTCGTCTACGACGACACGACGCTCTTCGACTGGGACAAGTTCTCGGGCTACGACCGCGCCGAGGGCGGTGTCCGCGCCAACATCGGACTGCAGTACAACTATCTTGCCCCGTCGGGCTGGACCGCGAACGCGCTCTTCGGACAATCCTACCAGGTCGCGGGCCAGAACTCCTACGCCATCCCGGATCTCCTCAACACCGGTTCGGAATCGGGCCTGCAGACCCGCGCCTCCGATTTCGTGAGCCGGGTGCAGGTGAACCCCTCGCAGAACTTCTCGCTGATCACGCGAGCCCGGTTTGACCAGGGTGACTTCTCAATCAAGAGCTTCGAGGCCCAGGCGGTCGCGAATTTCAACCCGTGGCTCCCGGTGACGGGCTCGCTCACCTATGTGAGGTACCGGGAACAGCCTGCACTCGGCTATCTGCATCGGCGCGAAGGCCTTCAGCCCGCCGCAGCCTGGAACATCACCCCGAACTGGTCCGTCGGCGGCTCCGTCCTGCTCGACCTCGACCGGTATCTCGACAATCGGGACACCTATTACGCCGCCTATCAGACAGCGCTCGCCCAAGGCGGGCAGGCCCTCGCGAATTCGGTCGTCTACAAGCGCGGCGATCCCTACACGATCGCGCAGGCAGGCATCTCGCTCGGCTACAAGGACGAATGCACGACCCTCAGCATCAACTACGCGATGACCCCGCGTGTCGCCGCAACCGGCGAACGGGAGACGGATCGCACCGTCCTCGTTCGGTTGGAGTTGAGGACCCTCGGGCAGGCGAGCCTCTCCCAGTCTCTCGGCGCCAGCACGACGGACGGCGTCTCGAGCCGCTGATGGAGGTTCGCCGCCGGCGCGCTTGTTCCATCGGCGGATGACAGCACTCGCGCTGACACAGGGCGACCCGGCCGGTATCGGCCCGGAGATCGCGCTGAAGACGTGGCTCGGCCGCCGCGAGGCGGGGCTACCGCCCTTCTTCGTCCTGTCCGATCCTGGTTTTCTCGCGCGGACGGCTGAGCGCCTCGGCCTCGCCGTTCCGATCCAGGCGTCGACGCCCGGTGGGGCAGCGCGAGTCTTCGCGGAAGCCCTTCCGGTCGTGCCCCTTTCAGCGCCTGTGATGGCCGCACCAGGCCGGCCTGAGAGCGCGACCGCCGCAGGAACGATCGAATCCATCCAGACGGCAGTAGCGCTGACGATGGGCGGAGAGGCCGAGGCTGTAGTGACCTGCCCCATCGCCAAGCACGTGCTCTACGAGGCCGGGTTCAGCTATCCGGGCCATACGGAGTTCCTTGCCGCTCTCGCAGCAGGCCCGGATCAGCCCATCCCCCACGCCGTCATGATGCTGTGGAGCGACACGCTCGCCGTCGTGCCGGTCACGGTCCACATCCCGCTGAAGGATGTGCCGGGCGCCCTCACCGAGGACCTGATCGTCGAGACTGGGCGGATCGTGGCCCGCGATCTCCGCACCCGGTTCGGGATCGTGCGGCCGAAGCTCGCCTTGGCCGGGCTTAATCCCCATGCGGGCGAGGCCGGAACCATGGGCCTCGAAGACCGCGACGTGGTCGCGCCCGCCATCGCCCGCTTGCGGGCAGAGGGCGTGGACGCCTCCGGCCCCTGGCCGGCGGACACAATGTTTCATGCGCGGGCCCGGCAGGGCTACGACGCGGCCCTCGCGATGTACCACGACCAGGCGCTCATCCCGATCAAGACAATCGCCTTCGACGACGGCGTGAACGTTACACTTGGCCTGCCCTTCATCCGCACCTCGCCGGACCATGGGACCGCGTTCGACATCGCGGGCCGGGGCATCGCCCGGCCGGACAGCCTGATCGCGGCCCTGAAGCTCGCCGGCCGGCTTGCCGCGAACACGACGAACACGTGAGCGAGCCCGACGACTTGCCGCCGTTGCGCGAGGTCGTGCGCCGGCACGACCTCATGCCGAGGCGCGCGCTCGGGCAGAACTTCCTCTTCGACTTGAATCTCACTGGCCGGATCGCGCGTTCGGCCGGTCCGCTCACCGGGTACGAGGTGCTGGAGGTCGGGCCAGGTCCTGGCGGGCTCACGCGGGCGCTTCTCGCAGAAGGCGCAGAGCGGGTGATCGCAGTCGAACGCGATCCGCGCTGCCTGCCCGCGCTTGCCGAGATCGCCGCCCGCTATCCCGGTCGGCTGGACGTCATCGAGGCGGATGCGCTCGAGCTCGATCCAGGCAAGGTCTTCTCCGGGGCCCGACCGGCCCGGATCGTCTCGAACCTGCCCTACAATGTCGGGACGGCACTCCTCATTCGCTGGCTCACGGTCCGGGACTGGCCGCCGCCGTGGCTAAGCGCCACGCTCATGTTCCAGCGCGAGGTGGCCGACCGCATCGTCGCGGACGAGAAACGGGCAGACGATTATGGCCGCCTCGGCGTGCTCTGCGGCTGGCGCACGCGGTCCCGCATCCTGTTCGATGTGCCGCCGCAAGCCTTCGTGCCTCCGCCGAAGGTAACGTCAGCGGTAGTGCAGATCGAGCCCCGGCCGGATCCCCTGCCCTGCTCCGTCCAGGCGCTGGAGCGCGTGACCCGCGCCGCCTTCGGGCAGCGCCGCAAGATGCTGCGCCAAAGCCTGAAAGGCCTCGGGCGGGAGCCGGCCGAGCTCCTTGAGGCGGCGGGTCTCCTGGGCACGGCCCGGGCCGAGGAGATCCCGGTCGCGGGCTTCGTGGCGCTGGCGAACGCGCTCGCTTGACAGGCTAGGACCGCCGGCCCGAACTCGACGTTGGCTGCCCAGAGCGCGCCTCGAGGAAGACCGATGAATCTCAGCCGCATGCTCGCCGCGCGGGAAGCCGCGGGGCGCCCCGTTACAGTCGGGCTGATCGGGGCCGGCAAGTTCGGCGCCATGTTCATGTCCCAGGTCCGGGTGACGCCGGGCATGCAGCTCGTCGGCGTCGCCGACCTGGATGTCGAGCGCGCCAGGTTCCAGCTCGGAGGCGCCGGCTGGCCCGCCGAGCAATATGCGGCCCACTCGCTGGACGACGCGATCGGGTCGGGTGGGACGGCCGTCACCGACGATGCCGAGGCGCTGATCCGGCACCCCGAAATCGAGGTGATCGTCGAGGCGACGGGCGATCCGCGGACCGGCATCCGCTTCTGCCTCGCGGCGGTCGGAGCCGGCAAGCACATCGTCATGGTCAATGTGGAGGCGGACGCCTTGGCCGGCCCCCTTCTCGCGAAGCACGCGGCCAAGGCTGGTGTGGTCTACTCGCTTGCCTGGGGCGACCAGCCGGCCCTGATCTGCGAGCAAGTGGACTGGGCGCGGACCGCCGGGTTCCGGGTCGTCGCCGCGGGCAAGGGCACGCGCTACCTGCCGACCTACCACGCCTCAAACCCGGACACGGTCTGGGACATCCTGGACCAATATCTGAAAATCGAGGACAGGAGCTCGATCAACCCGAAGATGTTCAACTCCTTCGTCGACGGAACCAAGTCCGGGATCGAGATGACAGCCGTGTGCAACGCCACCGGCCTCGAAGCGCAGGAAGGCGGCCTCAGCTTCCCGCCAGCGACCCGCTTCGAGCTCGCGGAAATCTGCAAGCCGCGGGAGAGCGGCGGCGTCCTCGAACGGGCCGGCGTCACGGAGGTGACCTCCTCCGTGTACCGCGACGGACGGGAGGTCTCGCACCATCTCGCGATGGGCACCTATGTCGTGATCGAGGCGGAAAGCGATTACGCCCGGCGCTGCTTTTCCGAATACCACATGCTGCAGGACAGCTCCGGGCGCTACGCCTCTCTCTACCGCCCAACGCATATGATCGGGCTCGAGCTAGGCATCTCGGTTGCCTCGGCAGTGCTCCGCCACGAACCGACCGGCTCGCCGGTCTGCTTCAACTCGGATGTAGTCGCAACGGCGAAGCGCCCGCTCTCGCCCGGAGAAGTACTCGACGGTGAGGGCGGCTTCCTGGTCTGGGGCCGTCAATGTCCAGCCCGCATCTCGCTCGCGGAGGGTTATTTGCCGCTCGGCCTCGCCCAGCATGTCCGGCTGAAGAACCCGATTGCTGACGGTGAGCCGGTCCGCTGGCGTGATGTCGAGATCGACGAAACCGACCTCGCCGTGCGTGTCCGGCGCGAGATGGAAACGGAATTCGCCGGAGCCGGCCCGAACGCGGGCGCGGCCTAGGTCAGGACCTTTCAGCCAGAATGCCCTCAACGAAAGCCGGCAACCCGACCTGCCGCTCACGCTTCAGCCGCTCAGCGAACAGGATGGCCTTCAGGCCCTCAAAGGATGTGCCCAGATCCTCATTGACGACCACGTAATCATATTCGGTCCAGCGCTCGATCTCGACGCGGGCATTGCCGAGCCGCTTCTCGATCGTGTCGCGCGTATCCTCCGCGCGTCGCTCGAGCCTGTGCTTCAGCTCCGCCATCGAGGGCGGAAGGATGAAGACCGTGACGACATCGGCGCCCATGGTGGCCCGGACCTGCCGCGTGCCCTGGTAGTCGATGTCGAAGATCATGTCGGTCCCGGCGCCGAGCGCGCGCTCCACCGGCCGCCGCGGCGTTCCGTAATAGTTGCCGTGGACCTCCGCCCATTCGAGCAGGTCGTCATGATCGCGCATCGCGATGAAGTCGTCGACCGCAATGAAATCGTAGTCGCGACCGGGGATTTCGGACGAGCGCTTCGCCCGGGTCGTGACCGAGACGGAAACCTCGAGGCCGAGCTCCTTCTCCTCGCGCAGTGCGCGGGTCAGGCTGGTCTTTCCTGCCCCGGACGGAGAGGACAGGATCAGGATCAGCCCTCGCCGGCCCACCTTGCCGCCCTGCCCGGCCGCAGCGCCGGCTTCGTCGCTCGCGCTCATTCGACGTTCTGAACCTGCTCTCGAAACTGCTCGACCACGGCCTTGAGCTCGAGCCCGACGCGCGACAGCGAGACGTCGTTCGCCTTCGAGCAGAGGGTGTTGGCCTCGCGCCCGAATTCCTGGGCGAGGAAGTCCAGCCGGCGCCCGACAGGCCCGTCGGCCGCCAGAAGCTCCCGGGCCGCCGCCACATGCGCCTTCAGCCGGTCGAGTTCCTCGCGGATGTCCCCGCGAGTGGCAAGGAGTGCCGCCTCCTGGTGCAGCCTGGTCGTGTCGAGCGTTCCCGCGGCGCCGGTGAGAGCCGCGACTTGCTCCGCGAGCCGCGCGCGGACGGCCTCGGGTTGGCGAGCCGGGCACTCTTCCGCCTCATCGACCAGCCGCGCGATCTCGCCCACCTGCCCCGAAAGAACGCCATATAGGGCAGCGCCTTCACCGGCCCGCGCTGCCGCTAGCCCCTCGACCAGCCGGCCAGCGGCCGCGGAGAGATCCCGCCTCAAGGCTTCCTCGCCTGCCGGATCGCTCGCTTCTTCCTCGATCTCCACGACGCCCCGAACGGCAAGCAGACCGTCCAGGGAGGCGGGCCGCACCTCATCCGGCAGCTTCAGCGTGGCGAGAGCGTTCACCAGAGCTTCCAGCGCCTCGCGGTTGACCCTCACCTTGGGCGCGCTCGCGACGCGAGAGATCGTCAGGTTCAGCTGGCATTGCCCTCGGGAAAAGGCGGCCGCGATCTGACGCCGTGCATCCTCGCCAGCGGCGTCGAAGCCAGGCGGCACGCGCATGCGAACCTCGAGCCCGCGCCCGTTCACGCTCTTCAGCTCCCAGGCCCAGGTAAGCGCACCGGTCGAACCGGTTTCGCGCGCGAAACCCGTCATCGATTTGATCGTCATGCGCTTCGATGCCCGCACGGATGCGCAGTTTCAAGCGTCCGAGCATGGCCGCTTGCGAAGCTCACTCCGTCGAAGTCGCTTCCTGCTGCGGGGCAGCCGCGGTTGCCGGCTTGCGCTTGGGCTTTGCGGCCTGACGCTTGCGCGGCTCGGCCTTGGCGGCCTCGGCCGGCGGCGCTCCCGGCGGCGGCTGGAAGGCAGGCACGCTCTTCGCGGAACTCAGATCCCAGTTCTGGTTCCGCAGCGGGTCCCGGGAGGTCCCTTCGACGGCGTCGAACGCCCGTCCGGCACCCGTACCCGCGATGGCCGACACGGTACCTGGATCCGCCATTGCACCTCGCGAGTGGCCGGGCGCCTGGTAGAGATCGGTCCGCCCCTCCGGCAGGGTCGGCGGCGCTATTCGGTCGACTTCCGTCGGTGCGCTCCCCGCCGTCTCGCGGGACTTCTCGATCTGCCGCCAGCGAGCGACGTTGCGGTTGTGCTGGTCGAGCGTCTCAGCGAAAACGTGCCCGCCGGTTCCGTCGGCCACGAAGTAGAGGTCTCTTGTCTTCAGCGGGTTCGCGACCGCCTCGAGGGCAGCCCGGCCGGGATTCGCGATCGGCCCGGGCGGGAGCCCCTCGATCACGTACGTGTTGTACGGGGTCGCGCGCTCGATCTCTGACCTCAGGATGCCGCGGCCGAGCGTGCCCTTCCCGCCCACGATGCCGTAGACGATCGTGGGGTCCGATTGCAGCTTCATGCGCTTCGAGAGCCGGTTCATGAATACGCTCGCGACGCGCGGCCGCTCGTCGGCCCGGCCAGTTTCTTTCTCGACGATCGAGGCGAGGATCACCAGTTCGGGAGCTGTCTTGATCGGCAGGTCGGGCGAGCGCTTCGCCCACGCCTTGACCAGCGCCTCACGGGCATCCGCCTGCATCTTGTTGATCAACTGCTGCCGGCTCGTGCCGCGCTCGAAGTGATAGGTCTCGGGCAGGAGCGTGCCCTCGCGCGGCACCTCGTTGATCGAGCCGGTCAGGAGATCGTTGTCCCGCAGCCGCTGCACGATCTGCTCGCTCGTCAGTCCCTCCGGGATCGTGAAGGCGTGCTGTATCGCCTTGCCCTGCATGAGCGTGTCGATCGCGTCCTCGATGCTGGTCCCGGACCTGAACTGGAACTCGCCGGCCTTCAGCTGGCCCTTGCTCCGATTCAAATAAGCGTAGACCTCGAACAGGGTCGGGTCGGAGATCACGCCCTCGCGCGCCAGAAGCTCCGCCATGTCGGAGGTTCCGGTGCCCTTCGGGATCAGGACAACCTTGTCCTGGGTGAGAGGGCCCGGCGCCCCAACCTTACGCTCCAGCAGCAGGATGCTGAAGACGACCCCCGCCGCGATCACCAGGCCGAGGGTCAAGGCCCCGCTGAGAATCGACATCAGCCCACCGCGCGGCCTGCGGATCCGCGGCGGGGGGGGAGGTGGCGGGGCGGAAGGCTTCAGGGCCTCGTTCGGGCTCTTCGGCGCGAAGCGGTCCGGCGCGGGCGGAATGGCCAGGCCGGATGCGGGAGGGGGAGCGGGTGTGTTCTTGGATCTGCCGAACATGCGGTGCTACTTCGGGCCGCTCGCGCCGCGTGCCCAGACCCCGCTGTCCCAGACCAATATGGCGAAATGGCGTGGGGCGAGCGGAGCAGCGGCGATCATGTCACGCTGCGCGTCGGAAGACGAGCGAAGCGTTGGTGCCGCCGAACCCGAATGAGTTCGACAAGACGGCGTCGATGGGCCGCTGCTTGGACGTGTGCGGGACGAGATCGATCGCGGTCTCGACGGACGGATTGTCGAGATTGAGCGTCGGCGGCGCTATGCCATCGCGGATCGCGAGCACGGCGAAGATCGCCTCCACCGAGCCCGCCGCCCCGAGCAGATGGCCGATGGCGGATTTTGTGGATGACATTGCGAGCTTGCCCGCCGCATTGCCAACCAGGCGCTCGACCGCCTTCAGCTCGATCTCGTCGCCGAGCGGCGTCGAGGTTCCGTGGGCGTTGATGTAGTCGATGTCTGATGCCGCCATGCCGGCGCGCTTCAGCGCGGCCTGCATGCAGCGGTAGGCGCCGTCGCCGTCCTCGGCCGGCGAGGTGATGTGATAGGCGTCGCCCGACAGGCCATAGCCTACGACCTCGGCATAGATGCGGGCGCCGCGGGCCTTCGCGTGCTCGTATTCCTCGAGGACCACGATCCCCGAGCCCTCGCCCATGACGAAGCCGTCGCGGTCGCGGTCGTAGGGGCGCGAGGCCTTGGTCGGGTTGTCGTTGAATGCCGTCGACAGCGCCCGACAGGCGGCAAAGCCCGCGAGCGAGAGGCGGTTCACGGGCGATTCGGTGCCGCCGGCCACCATGACATCGGCATCGCCGAGCGCGATGAGCCGCGAGGCGTCGCCGATGGCGTGCGCACCCGTGGAGCAGGCGGTCACGACCGCATGGTTCGGGCCCTTCAGGCCGTGCGCGATCGAAACGTAGCCGGAAGCGAGGTTGATGATGCGGCCGGGGATGAAGAACGGCGAAATGCGCCGTGGGCCCTTCTCGAGGAGCGTCACCGAAGCGTCGTAGATGCCCCCGATCCCGCCGATGCCGGAGCCGATCAGGACCCCGGTCGCAACCTGGTCCCCATGGGTCTCGGGCTTCCAGCCCGCGTCGTCGAGCGCCTGCTTCGCGGCAGCCACCGCATAGACGATGAAGGGATCGACCTTGCGCTGGTCCTTCGGGTCCATCCACTCGTCGGACTGGAAGGCGCCTTCGCCTGTCCGCGGAATCGTGCAGGCGATCTGGCAGGCGAGGTCCGACACGTCGAACGTGTCGACGCGAGCCGCTCCGCTCTCGCCCTTCAGCAACCGCTGCCAGGTCGGCTCGACTCCGCAGCCCAGCGGAGTGACCATTCCCAGGCCCGTGACGACCACACGCCGCATACTTGCCCCCGGGCTGGGCGCCTCGTCCTGCGACGTGGCGCCCGATCGCCTCAGCCCGCGTTCTTCTCAAGGAAGCGGATCGCGTCCCCGACCGTGACGATGGTCTCGGCCGCGTCGTCCGGGATCTCGACGTTGAACTCCTCCTCGAACGCCATGACGAGCTCGACCGTGTCGAGGCTGTCCGCGCCGAGATCGTCGATGAAGTTCGCGTTGTCGGTCACCTTCTCGGGCTCGACGCCAAGGTGTTCGACAACGATCTTCTTCAGCCGGTCAGCAATATCGCTCATCTGGTCCCCGTTTCATTTGGCCGGAAAATGTCCGCGTGCAGCGGCTCGAACCCCGGCCACAGGATCGACGACAACGCCGACGCCCGCCGAGATGGAGGCTGGTGCAAACCCGCATTTTCGCCCCTGGTCAAGTCCCAGGGTCTGCCGCGAGCGTCCGTAGCACAGGGTCTAGGCGGTGACGAGGGTAAGCGCCGAGCCACTCACAGGCGCGCCATCCCGCCGTTCACATGCAGCGTCTGGCCGGTGACGTAGGCCCCCTCCGAGGACGCGAGATAAACTACCGCGGCCGCGATCTCGTCCGCCTTCCCGAGCCGGCCCATCGGAACCGTTCCAAGGATCGTGGCCTTCTGCGCGTCGTTCAGCTCGTCCGTCATCGGCGATTCGACGAAGCCCGGCGCGACGCAGTTCACGGTGATCCCGCGGGTCGCCACCTCGGCGGCGAGCGCCTTCGTCATGCCGACGAGGCCAGCCTTCGACGCGGCGTAGTTCACCTGACCGGGATTGCCGATCGCGCCCACGACGGAGCCGATATTGACGATCCGGCCGTAGCGGCGGCGCATCATACCCTTCACGGCCGCGCGCGAGAGCCGGAAGGCCGCCGTGAGGTTGACCGAAATCACCGCCTCCCACTCCTCGTCCTTCATGCGCAGGAGGAGGTTGTCGCGGGTCACGCCGGCATTGTTGACCAAGATGTCGAGGCCGCCCATCGCGGCTTCGGCGGCGGGGAGCAGCGCTTCGACGGATTCCGCGTCGCCGAGATTGGCTGCCGCGACGTGAACACGCTCGCCGAAGGTTCCCGCAAGTTGCTCGAGCGCGGCCTCGCGTGTGCCGGACAGGGTGACGCTTGCCCCGCGAGCATGGAGCGCGCGAGCGATGGCGCCGCCGATGCCTCCGGTCGCGCCGGTCACGAGGGCCTTGCGGCCTTGCAGATCGAACATCGCGAGCCTCAGGAGGCGAGAAGAGGACGGACGGCGTCGAGGTCGCCGGGCTGGCCGAACGCGGCCGACCTCGCCCCGGATGCGATCCGCTTCACGAGGCCGGTCAGGACCTTGCCCGCGCCGACCTCGACGAAGACATCGACCCCGTCGGCTGCCATCCGCTCGACGCTCTCCCGCCAACGGACCGTTCCCGTGACCTGCCGCACGAGGGAGTCTCGGATCACCTCGGGATCGGTGATCGGTCCCGCCTCGGTGTTTGCTACGACCGGCACCGCGGGTGCGGAGACGGTGACCTCGGCGAGCGCGGCCCGCATCGCGTCGGCGGCCGGCTGCATCAGGGCGCAATGGAAGGGTGCGGAGACGGGCAGCATCACGGCGCGCCGCGCGCCCTTGCCTTGCGCGATGGCGACCGCCCGTTGCACCGCGGCGGCATGGCCGGAGACCACGACCTGCCCGGGCCCATTGTCGTTCGCGACGTCGCAGACCTCGCCCTGCGCCGCCTCGCGGGCCACCTCCTCGACAACCTCCCGGTCGAGCCCGAGCAGCGCCGCCATGGCCCCCTGCCCGACCGGAACGGCCTTCTGCATGGCGTCACCCCTGATCCGCAGCAGGCGCGCTGCGTCCCCGACGGTGAGACAGCCCGCGGCGACCAGCGCCGAGTATTCGCCGAGCGAATGGCCGGCCACAGAACCGATATCCCGCGCCAGATCCAGGTCGAGTTCGGCTCGTAGCACGCGCAGGGCCGCGATGCTGACCGCCATCAGGGCCGGCTGGGCATTCGCCGTGAGGTTGATTTCGTCTGCAGGTCCGTCGCGCATGAGGCCGGAGAGATCCTGGCCGAGCGTCTGATCGACCTCCTGGAACACCTCGCGCGCCACGGGAAAGGCCTCAGCGAGTGCCTGCCCCATTCCGACTGCCTGGCTCCCCTGGCCCGGGAAGATGAGTGCTCGCATGCGCCGCCGTTTCCGTCCCCGAATTTGGCGCGAGGTCGCATCGCGCTCCTGGCAGAGTCAAGCGGTTACCCGTCACGGTTGCGTGGCATTTCGAGGTTATTTCGAGCATTGAATCCGTCGATCCCTTCGGAATGTCGGATCTGGCGTGCGACCGGCGGTTGGCGCGCACCTTGTTTCTCCTTGCGATTTCTGGCGGGGCGCGCTATCTGCCCGTGATCCCCAGAAGCCTGAAGTGCAAGGAGCCGCCGCATGGCGCGCGTCACTGTCGAGGACTGCATCGACAAGGTCGAGAACCGGTTCGAGCTCGTGCTGCTGGCCAGCCATCGGGCCCGCATGATCTCGCAGGGAGCGGCGCTGACGATCGACCGCGACCGCGACAAGAACCCCGTCGTCGCCCTGCGCGAGATCGCCGAGGAGACGATCACGCCGGAGGACCTGAAGGAAGAGCTGATCCACTCGCTGCAGAAATACGTCGAGGTGGATGAGCCGGAAGCCGAGGCCGTGCCCATGATCAGCGGTACGACGGTGCTCGCGCCCTCGTCCCCGGTGGACGACTCTGAAATCCAGTTTGACAAGATGAGCGAGGAGGACCTCCTCCGCGGTCTGGAGGGCCTCGTGCCTCCGGCGGAGACGGAAGAGGACGAGGGCTGAAGCCCTTTCCGCCTGTCGAGGAATGCGAAGCCCGGTCCTTTGGCCGGGCTTTTTATTTGCGCAGCGCTCGACGGTCGGCGCTCCTTCATGTCGCAGCGGAGCAGCAATGCTTGCAAAGAGCTGCTTTGCTGACCGATATCCCTGTGATGATAGCTGCGTTGGTGAGGCCCTGATCCCGCGATGATGCGCCAGGTCGAGCTCGTCGAGCGGGTCAAGCGCTACGACCCGTCGGCGGACGAGGCTCTCCTCAACCGCGCCTACATCTACGCCATGATGGCCCATGGCAATCAGAAGCGGGCCTCCGGCGATCCCTTCGTTGCCCACCCGCTCGAAGTCGCGGCCATCCTTACCGATCTCGGGCTTGATTCCGCGACGATCGTGGCCGCCGTCCTGCACGACACGATCGAGGATACGGGCGCGACCCTCGATGAGATCAACAAGCTCTTCGGCCCGGAGATCGGGTCCCTTGTCGATGGCTTAACGAAACTCAAGAAGCTCGACCTCGTCTCGAAGCAGGCGACGCAAGGCGAGAACTTCCGGAAGCTCCTTCTCGCCATTGCGGCAGACGTCCGCGTCCTGCTGGTGAAGCTGGCGGACCGCCTCCACAACATGCGGACGCTCCACTTCATGCGTCCGGACAAGCGTCAGCGCATCGCCGAGGAGACGCTCGAGATCTATGCGCCACTCGCCGGCCGCATGGGCATCCAGGAGATCCGGGACGAGCTTGAGGAGCTCGCATTCAAGACCCTGAACCCGGAAGCCTACGAGACCATCAGCAGGCGTCTGAGGGAGCTGACGGAGCTCAACGTCGGGCTTGTCGACGAGATCGAGAGCGCTCTCAAGGAGAAGCTCGCCGCCAAAGGCGTCCAGGCCAAGGTCTCCGGTCGCCAGAAGCGCGTCTATTCCGTGTGGCGCAAGATGGAGCGCAAGTCGCTCGCCTTCGAGCAGCTCTCGGACGTGTACGGCTTCCGCATCCTCGTGGACACGATCGGCGACTGCTACGGGGCGCTCGGGATCGTGCACACGGCCTGGCCGATGGTCCCCGGGCGCTTCAAGGACTACATCTCGACCCCGAAGCAGAACGATTACCGCTCGATCCATACGACCGTGATCGGGCCGCAATCGCAGCGGGTCGAGCTGCAGATCCGCACCCCCGACATGGAGGATATCGCAGAATACGGCATCGCCGCCCACGCGCTCTACAAGGAAGGGGTGACCTCGGGCCCTCAGCTCGGCTCGGAGAGCCGCGCCTATCAATGGCTGCGCCGAACGGTCGATCTCCTGGCCGAAGGCGACAGCCCGGAGGAGTTCCTCGAGCACACGAAGCTCGAGCTGTTCCACGACCAGGTCTTCTGCTTCACCCCGAAGGGACGGCTCATCGCCCTGCCCCGCGGAGCGACGGCCATCGACTTCGCCTACGCGGTTCATACAGACGTCGGGAATTCCGCCGTCGGGGCGAAGATCAACGGCCACATGTCCCCGCTCTTCAACGAGTTGCAGAACGGTGACGAGGTCGAGATCGTCCGGGCCGACGGGCAGATGCCGCCGCCCGCCTGGGAGGGTCTCGTCGCGACGGGCAAGGCGCGGGCCGCGATCCGCCGCGCGACCCGCGCCTCGGTCCGCAAGCAATATGCCGGGCTCGGCCGCCAGATCCTCGAGCGCGCCTTCCAGCGCGCCGGCAAGGCCTTCTCGGACGACAAGCTGAAGGGCGCCCTGCCCCGGCTTGCGCGCTCGTCTATCGAGGACGTTCTCTCGGCGGTCGGACGCGGGGAGATGTTCTCGGGCGACGTCGTCCGGGGCGTCTATCCCGACTACAAGGACGAGCGACGGCCCGGTGATGCTCGCGAGGAGGCCCGCCCCTCCCGGGCGGGGCAGAACGGGCAAGGCGCGCCCTCGGCGAATGCGATCCCGATCCGGGGCATCGAGTCCGACCTGCCGATCCGCTTCGCCCCGAATGGCGGTGCGGTGCCCGGCGATCGCATCGTCGGCATCCTGACGAAGGGCGAAGGCGTCACGATCTATCCGATCCAAAGCCCGGCGCTCGCCGCCTTCGACAACGATCCGGAGAGCTGGATCGACGTGCGCTGGGACGTCGAGCCAGGCGAGCAGCGGCGCTTCCCGAGCCGGCTCGCGCTGCAATCGATCAACGAGCCAGGGAGCCTGGCCGCGATCGCGCAGGTCATCGCCGACCACGACGGCAACATCGAGAACGTCTCGATGAAGCGGCGCACGCCCGACTTCACGGAGGTGACGATCGATCTCTCGGTCTTCGACCTCAAGCACCTGAACGCGATCGTGTCAGAGCTCCGGGCGAAGCCGGCCGTCAGCAAGGTCGAGCGCGTCCTCTCCTGAGCGGCGCCTCAGCCCCCGCCGTAGAGCCCTGCATTCTCCTGGCGCAGGACGTTCTTCTGCACCTTGCCCATGGTGTTGCGCGGCAGGTCGTCGACGAAGATCACGCGTTTCGGCAGCTTGAACCGGGCGAGCCGGCCTTCGAGTGCCGTCTGGACGGCCGCTTCGTCGATCGCCGCGCCCTTGTCCTTCACAACGACGGCCGTGACCCCCTCGCCGAAATCGGGATGCGGAATGCCGATGACGGCGCTCTCGACGACCCCCGGTAGCAGGTCGATCTCGGTTTCGACCTCCTTCGGATAGACGTTGAAGCCGCCCGTGATGATGAGGTCCTTGCCGCGTCCGACAATGTGGACGTAGCCGGCCTCGTCGATCTTGCCGAGGTCGCCCGTGATGAAGAAGCCGTCCTCCTTGATCTCGGCGGCGGTCTTCTCGGGCATGCGCCAATAGCCCTTGAACACGTTCGGGCCGCGCACCTCGATCATGCCGACCTCGCCCGCCGGCAGCTCCTCGCCGTTCTCCGGATCGACGACCCGGATCTCGACTTCGGGCAGCGGGAAGCCGACGGTTCCGGCGATGCGCTCCCGGCCCTCGTAAGGGTTCGAGGTGTTCATCCCCGTCTCGGTCATGCCGTAACGCTCGAGGATCGCGTGGCCGGTCTTGTCCCGCCACTCGCGGTGGGTCTCGGCAAGGAGAGGTGCGGACCCAGACACGAAGAGGCGCATATGCTCCGTCGCCTCCTTGGTGAGGCCGGGGTGCTTCAGGAGGCGCGTGTAGAAGGTCGGCACCCCCATCAGCGCGGTTGCGCGCGGCATGAGCCGCATGATCTCGTCAGGATCAAAGCGCGCGCAGAAGATCATCGACGCGTCGGACAGGAAGGTGACGTTCGAGGCCACGAAGAGGCCGTGCGTGTGGTAGATCGGGAGCGCGTGAAGAAGCACGTCGCCGGACGTGAACCGCCAGAAATCCTTCAGCGTCAGGGCGTTCGAGACGAGGTTGCCGTGGGTCAGCATCGCGCCCTTCGAGCGGCCCGTCGTGCCTGACGTGTAGAGGATCGCCGCGAGGTCGTCCTCGCCCAGAACCGCCGTAGGAAACGCGCGGGAGTCGCTCTGGGCCAGATTGACGATCGAGCCCTTGCCATCCTTGTCGAGCGTCTCAAGCGCCGCCTTCCCGCGCTCCGCGATGCCCGCCAGCCCCTCGCGTTTCGCCGGGTCGCACACGACGAGCGCGGGCTCCGCATCGCCGATGAAGTATTCGAGCTCGGCCAGCGTATACGCCGTGTTCAGCGGCAGGTAGACGGCCCCGGCCCGCAGGCAGGCCAGATAGAGGATCAGCGCCTCGACCGACTTCTCGACCTGGACGGCGACCCGGTCGCCCGGCTTGACGTTGCGATCGAGCAGCGCATTCGCGAAATGCCCCGAGCCGAGGATCAGGTCCTCGTAGGTGTAGCGGCGGCCGGCGCTGGTCTCGATCGCGACCTTGCTCGTATCGGCGACCGCGTCCGAGATGCGCTGGAAGAGGTTGGCGTTCATGGGGCCGAAGATGCCTTCCTGGAGACCACGCGTCGGGCCGAGGCTCCGAACGGTGCCGCGGTTTACCTGCCCGGGACGGCAGGGCGCAACTAAACCGGTCGCGACCGCCGCTCTTCGGCTCGCCGGAACAGGTTCCGGTTCCGGGATTTGACTCGCGCCATGGCTAAGCTTGCCGCCTATCTCGCCAAACGCGACTTCGCGAAGACTTCGGAGCCGAAGGGTGGAGCCGAAGCCGCGACCGGCTCATCCTTCGTCATCCAGAAGCATGCGGCGAGCCGCCTACATTACGACCTCAGGCTCGAGCTCGACGGCGTCATGCTGAGCTGGGCGGTCACCAGAGGGCCGAGCCTCATCCCGGGCGAGAAGCGCCTCGCGGTCCATGTCGAGGACCACCCGATCGAATACAACACGTTCGAGGGCACGATCCCGAAGTGCCAGTATGGCGGGGGGACGGTGCTGATCTGGGACCGCGGCACGTGGGAGGCCGAAGGCGATCCACGCAAGGGCATGGCCAAGGGCCACCTGGACTTCAGCCTGCGCGGCGAGAAGCTCCACGGCCGCTTCCACCTCGTCCGCCTCAAGCCCCGGCCGCGCGAGAAACAGGAGGCTTGGCTCCTGATCAAGTCCGACGACGAGTTCGCTCGCCGCGCGGGGGACCCCGACATCCTGGAGGAGATGCCGCTCTCCATCGCCACCGGGCGGACGATGGACGAGATCGCGAGCGACCAGAACAGCGCGGTCTGGAACTCGAATCGCGGTATGGCCGCCGACGAACGCGAAACCAAGCGGTCGCAGCGGAGGAAGGCCCCGGCCAGGCCGGCAAGCGCGGCGGCGAAGCCGAAAGGGCCGCGCAGCAAGGCTGAGCCCGGTCCGGACGAGGCCGTCGCCGATCCGAATGGGGCGCCGAGTCCGGATGTCGAGAAGCTCGCAAAGGGCGGCACGAAGGCCCCGATGCCCGAGGCGCTAGAGCCTTGCCTCGCCACCCTCGTCGCGGAGGTGCCGCGCGGGCCGAACTGGATCCACGAGATCAAGTGGGACGGCTATCGCCTGCTCGTCTTCAAGTCGGGCCGGAAGACGCGCATCCTCACGCGGCGTGGGCACGACTGGACCGCGCGCTTCCCGAGCATCGCCAAGGCCGTCGACGCGCTCCCGGTCGAGACCGCCATCCTTGACGGCGAGGCAGTGGTCGAGGACGAGAACGGCGTCTCGAACTTCTCGGCGCTGCAAAACGCTCTCTCCGACGAGCACGGCCGGGTCGCGAAGAACGCGGTCTACTACGCCTTCGACCTCCTCTACCTCGACGGCTCTGACCTCCGCGCGCTCCCGCTGGAAGAACGCAAGGCGCGGCTCGCCGCGATCGTGCCGCCCGTGAAGGAGGGTTTCCTCCGGCTCAGCGAGCACATCGAGGCGGACGGCGCCGCGATGGTAAAGAGCGCATGCCAGCTCGGGCTCGAGGGCGTGATCTCCAAGCGCCGCGACCGGCCCTACCGCTCCGGACGCGGCGAGGACTGGCTGAAGATCAAGTGCACCGAGCGGCAGGAATTCGTCGTCGCCGGTTTTGTGCCCTCGACCGTCTCCGCCCGCGCCGTCGGCTCGCTCGTCCTCGGCTACTACGAGGACGGCGAGCTGAAACATGCGGGCAAGACCGGAACCGGGTTCACGGCCGAATCCTCGCGCGAGATCTTCCGGCAGCTCGACGCCCTCAAGCGTGCGACCTCACCGTTCAAGGCAAAGCTGACCGCGCCTGAGCGCAAGGGCGTGATCTGGGTCGAACCGAAGGTCGTCGGGGAAGTCGAGTTCCGCGGCTGGACCGCCGACCGCCACCTGCGCCATGCCTCCTTCAAGGGGCTCCGCGACGACAAGCCGGCCGAGGAGGTCGTGCGGGAGTTCCCGAAGGGGAAAACGGAGGAGGCGCCCCCGCCGAAGCGCGCCGGCTCACTCAAGTCCCGCAGCGGCAGCGAGGTCGCGGGGGTCGCCCTCACCCATGCCGACCGCGTGCTCTGGGGCGAGGGCATCACCAAGCTCGACCTCGCGCGGTTCTACGAGAGCATCGCCGACTGGATCCTGCCGCATGTCGCCGGCCGGCCGCTCGCCCTGGTCCGGTGTCCGAACGGCGCCGAAAAAGGGTGCTTCTTCCAGAAGCATTCCTGGGCCGGGCTCGGCGACGACATCCGCAGGGAGACGATCCGGGACGAGGACGGCGAGGAGGAGGTGCTCTATGTCGACGACATCCGCGGCGTCATCTCGCTCGTTCAGGCGAGCGTGCTCGAGATCCATCCCTGGGGCTCGACGATCCGCGACGTGGACCGGCCGGACCGCATCACCATGGATCTGGACCCCGCCCCGGACGTCACCTGGCCGGAGGTGATCGCAGCGGCTCGGGATGTCCGCGAGCGACTCACGAGCGTCGGACTCGAGAGCTTCGTCAAAACGACGGGCGGCAAGGGCCTGCACGTCGTCGTGCCCCTGACCCCGAAGGCCGGTTGGGCGGAGGTGAAGACCTTCGCCCAGGCGCTCGCCCTCGCCATGGAGGCGGATTCACCTCAGCGCTACATCGCGAAGGCATCGAAACAGGCCCGCAAAGGCCTGATCTATGTCGATTACTTGCGCAACGGCCGCGGCGCGACGGCCATTGCTGCGTATTCCACACGGGCTCGGCCGGGCGCGCCCGTATCCGTCCCGCTCGCCTGGCCCGAACTATCGCCCGACCTCACGCCGAACCATTTCACTGTCGCCAATCTCGGCGAGCGCCTGTCGAAGCTGAAGCGCGATCCCTGGGCGGAGATCGGCAAGGTGGGTCAGTTCCTGCCCATCGCCGAGAAACCCCGGCGAGCGCGGAAACGCGCAGCCTGAGGCTGGATGCCTTCCCTCCATCGCGGGGAACGGCCCACGCGCCGTCCGTCCCCGGTCCGGGGTCTGGTGTTTCGGTACCTCAAAGAGCTGTCCTGATCCCATGAGGGAGCGGGAAGCCGGTTCACCGGCCTTCGGTCTTGTATAGCGCTCTGTCGGGTGGGTGCTCAGGTCCCTCCCGGCATCCCGCGGACGGTCTTTTCGGCCCCTAAGCAGACGCCCGGTCAGCCGCCCGGGAGCCTCGGTTACCGGCCGAGACCCCGGGACCCGCCCCTCCTCTCCGACAACGGTGCCCGGTTCGCGACCGCCGTTTCCCCCGCCGGAGACGAGTGCTAGGACGATAAGCACATTAGGAATAAATTGTCAAGAGCGACTCAGGCGGCCTCTTCGACGACCTCGTCGATGGAGAGCCCGCGTGCCTGGAGCCGCCACATCGACTCGAAGATGCCGTTCAGCTTCCGGAGTTGGGCCGGCGTGCCGTCCTCGACGATCCTGCCGCCCTGGACGACGACGACCCGGTCAAACGATGCGAGTGTCGACAGCCGGTGCGCGACCGCGATGACGGTCCTGTTCCGCATCCGGCGCACGAGGGAGCGCTGGATCTCGATCTCGGATTCCGTGTCGAGCGCCGAGGTCGCCTCGTCGAGCACGATGATCGGCGCGTTCTTGAGGAAGGCGCGCGCGATTCCGACACGCTGGCGCTGGCCGCCGGACAGCTTGGCGCCGCGCTCGCCGACGATCGTGTTATATCCATCCGGCAGAGCCCGGATGAAGCTGTCGCAGAACGCGGCGCGGGCGGCCTCGATGACCTCCTCGTCGGACGCCTCGGGCCGGCCGAAGCGGATGTTCTCCATGACGCTTCGGTGGAAAAGCACGATCTCCTGCGGGACGACCGCGAGCGCAGCCCGAAGCGAGTCCTGGGTCACGTCCGCGATGCGCTGGCCGTCGATGAGGATCTCGCCCGAATCCACGTCCCAGAGCCGCTGCAGCAGGTTCACGAGGGTCGACTTGCCGGCGCCGGACGGGCCGACGATGCCGACCTTCTGCCCTGCCGGGATCGTCAGCGAGAGCTCGTGCGTAACCTCCCGCGGGCCGCCATAGGAGAACGACACGGACCGGAACTCGACCGTCCCGCCGCGTGGCACGAGCGTACCGGCATTCGGCGCATTCACGACGGTGCGCGGCTGCGCGATCTTGCGCAGCGTCTCGTCGATGAAGCCGAATTGCTGCGTGAGATCGACGAGCGACAAGGCGAGGTCGCGGGAAGAGTGGAGCACCCGGAAGGTCAGAGTGGAGACCAGCACCACGTCGCCGGGCGTGATCCGCCCCTCGCTCCACAACGTGACCGCCCAGACGAGCATTCCGCCGGCCGCGACCGTCAGGACGACATCGTTCAGGACCCGCGCCTTCTCGATATGCATCCAACTCGTGCGCTGGGCGGCCGCCTCCTCGCGGAATCCCTGGGCGAGCCGCGCGTGCTCGCGCTGCCGCGCCGAGAAGGCCTTCACGGCCCACATGTTGGTGATCGTGTCGACGAGCTCGCCCGCGACATTGCCCGCCAGCCCCGAATAGTGCCGGTGCCTCGGGCGTCCGCGCTCTCCGAAGAACAGGAGCATCGCGGTCACGGCTACGACGACGGCCCCGAGCGCCGTCATCATCCCGAGATTGATCGCGCTGAAGATGATCAGCGCCCCGATGAAGTCGATGCAAGGCGGGAGGACGCGCCAGATCAGGGTGTTGGCGAGCGCGCCGAAATTCCCCGCCGTTGCCGTGATGCGCTGGCCGAGCGAGCCGGCCAGATTCTCGGCGAAATAGCGCATCGGCTGCCGGTTCAGGTACTCGAACAGATCAAGCCGCATGCTGACTCCGACGCCGATCGTCGTGCGGCACGTGAGCCAGCCGACCACCCGCCAGCACAGGGCCTCGGTGGCGATCAGGCCGACGAAGAAGGCGAGCGCCGTCCAGACTTTTACGCGGGCATCCGTCGGGCCCGCCATGATGTCGACGAGCACCTTGAGCACGTACTGGATGCCGATGGCGGCACCTGCGGCAGCGGCCACGAACAGGAAGATCGCGCCGAAGGACCAGGCCCAGTTCCTCGCGTAATGGAGGATGAAGGCCACCGGGCCCTGCAAGTAGGCAGGGGCGTTGCGCGCTACGGAAGGAGGAGGCATTCGGCTGGACGCTTCACGCTGCAACGGAGTGGGGGCTGTCGGCCCGGGCGGGTGCGGGCGCGGCAGCCCTAAAGCGGAGCATCTGGGCCCGCAATTCTTCGGCGAGGAGATCGTGCACGCGTCGTGTCCCGGACGGGTCGGCGCCGGACAGGAGCCCCGTTTCGCAGACCCGCTCGTTGTCCCAGCCGTGGTAATCGAGGACCGGGTACAGGCAGATGCCTTCGATCGTCGCCCCGGCCGCCATCGCGGCCCGGACCTCGCCGCAGACGTAGTGGAGCCAGGAGGCCCGCGCCGAGCCCTCGGCTCCCGTCTCCGCGATGAGGAGAGGCCGGCGGTATCGTTCCCAAACCTCGAGCAGCATCGCCCGGAGCGGCCGATAAGCATGGTGCCCGAGCGGGATGGTGCTGCCGCCGTGGTACCACTGATTGTCCGGGTAGAAATTCACTCCGACGATGTCGAGGCATTCGGGACCGCCGCCGAGCTCCGGCTCGATCCGTCCGGCCAGCATGTCGAGCGCCTCGAACTGCGACTGGCGATGCGCATTCGCGCCCGCCACATGAGCGGGATCGTCATGAGAGCCGGCATCGACGTGGATGAGCGGCTCGGCGCAGATCAGGCGGGATTCCGGCGCGACGGACAGAACCGCGTGGCTCGCGGCAGTAGCGGCCCGAACGAGTTGCCGCTTGAGGCGGCCGCCCTCCCCCGTCCGGTTCGGGCCGAAGCGCCCGACCTCGCCGCCAGCCCAAGCCCAGAACGAGATCTCGTTCACCGGGCAAACGAGCGGCGCCCGCCCGGTCTCGTTCAGGATGAGCTCGGAAGCCGCCCTGGCGAAATCCGCGAGCCTCTCCGGAAACGCCTCCGACCAGATGTCGACATGGTCGGGCCAGCCGTAATGGCAAAGGTCCCAGACAACCTGCGTGTTGCCCTCCTCCGCCGCCCTGAGCATCGGGAGGAAGCTGTCCCAGTCATATGAGCCGGGGCCGCGCTCGATCAGGTGCCAGCGCAGCCCGTCGCGAGCCGCCCGGATGCCGTGCTCCGCTACTGCGCGGTAATCCTGCAGCGCAAAGCGGTCGTGCTCCGTCGTGCGCAACAGATCGAGCCGTCGCCCATCCCGCCGGACCTGCGTGGAGCATTCGAACCCGCCAAGAAAGAAGCTCTTGAAGACGCTCATAAGGTCCCTAGCCGATCGAGCGGCTGCTCCGCCGTGGTTGACGGGCCGGAGCGAAACACCTGGGCGGGAGCAAGGTTCTACCCATACCGGGTATCTGCCGGGAATTCGTCCCTTTCCGCACTCTCTTAGGCAAGTCCCGCCTCTGATCTAGGCGGGCCTGAGTACGATGGTGGACCTGCCTGCGTCGCTAAGCCGTAGGGCGGAACTCCCGGGGGGTGCCGGGAGTCTTCTCGGTTGAGACCTGCCGCCCCCTGTCCCGGGCGCACCCGCAGCAGCACAGCGTAAAGGATGACGCATGGTTCGGCGTAACGGAGATCGTGCGTTCTCACGTGGGAGCTTCCCTATCGAACCCGGTTCGGGCTCGGCTCTCCTGCAGGCTCGGAAGAAGCCGCTTCTCCTGTGCCTTTCGCACCTGCGCTGGGACTTCGTCTGGCAGCGGCCGCAGCACCTCCTCACCCGCGCGGCAAAGGACTTCAACGTCGTCGTGTTCGAGGAGCCGATGTGGCACGAGGGCGCCGGCCCGCATCTCGAGGTCACGAAGCGCCAGGGCGGAATCCGGGTTGCGGTCCCGATCCTTCCCCATGGAATGTACGACCTCGAGGCGGTCATGGCGCAGCGCAAACTTCTCGAGCGCTTCCTTGCCAGCGAGCCTGGCTCCTCGCGGGTGTTCTGGTACTACACCCCGATGGCGATGGCCTTTTCGAGCCACCTTTCGGCCGATGCCGTCATCTACGACAACATGGACGAGCTCTCCGCCTTCAGCGGTGCCTCGCCCGAGATGCTGGCGAACGAGGAGGACCTGTTCGCCCGCGCCGATCTCGTCTTCACGGGTGGCATGAGCCTCTATGAGGCGAAGCGGCATCGTCATCCGAGCGTCCACCCGTTCCCGTCCTCGATCGAGGCCGCGCATTTCGGGAAGGCCCGCACGGAGCGGAAGGATCCCGCGGACCAGGCGGCGATCCCCGGCCCGCGGCTCGGCTTTTTCGGCGTGATCGACGAGCGCATGGACGTCGACCTCGTGGGTGCGGTGGCCGACGCGCGGCCGGACTGGCAGATTGTCATGATCGGGCCGGTCGTGAAGATCGACCCGGCGACGCTGCCGCAGCGGCCGAACATCCACTGGATCGGCCCGAAGAAATACGACGAGCTTCCGGCCTACCTGTCCGGCTGGGATATCGGCTTCATGCCGTTCGCGCTGAACGAATCCACCAAGTTCATCAGCCCGACCAAGACGCCCGAATTCCTGGCAGCCGGCGTGCCGGTCGTGTCCACGCCGATCACGGACGTGATCCGGCCTTATGGTCAGAAGGGCCTCGTCGAGATCGCGAAGGACGCCGGCGAGGTCGTCGCCGCAGCCGAGCGGCTGATGGCCCGCCCGCGCGCGTCCTGGCTGCAGCGGGTCGACCGTCACCTCGCCACGGGCTCTTGGGATGCGACCTGGGCCGCGATGCGCCGCCTCATCGGCGATGCCATGGGCGAACCAGCCGGACTCGCCGCCGCGTCGAGCGCGACCGCGACCGCCGCCGCCATCCCGGCCGAGTAAGCAGCCAGTCTGAGGAGTTCGAGTATGTACGATTGGCTGATCGTCGGCGCAGGCTTTGCCGGCAGCGTGCTGGCCGAGCGCCTCGCGAACGAACGGGGCGACAAGGTCCTGGTCATCGACCGACGCAACCATATCGGCGGCAACGCCTATGACCGGCACGACGATGCGGGCGTCCTGATCCACCAATACGGGCCGCACATCTTCCACACGAATTCGAAGTCGATCTTCGATTACCTGTCCGGGTTCACGGCGTGGCGACCTTATGAGCACCGGGTGCTCGGGCGCGTGGACGACAAGCTCGTCCCGATCCCGATCAACCTCGACACGGTGAACACGCTTTATGACCTGAACCTCACCTCGGACGAGCTCGAAGGCTGGTTCGCCGAGCGGGCCGAACAGGTCCCGGAGATCCGCACCTCCGAGGACGTCGTGGTCTCCAAGGTGGGCCGCGAACTCTACGAAAAGTTCTTCCGCGGCTACACGCGCAAGCAATGGGGCATGGACCCGTCCGAGCTCGACAAGTCGGTGACCGCGCGGGTGCCCACGCGCACCAACCGGGACGACCGGTACTTCACGGACGAGTTCCAGTTCATGCCGGCCCAGGGCTACACACGCATGTTCGAGAACATGCTGAAGAGCCCGAACATCCACGTCATGACCCAGACGGACTATCGCGACATCAAGGCCGTCATCCCGCACCGTCGTACCATCTTCACCGGGCCGATCGACGAGTATTTCGGGTTCCGGTTCGGCAAGCTGCCCTATCGTTCACTGCGTTTCCGGCACGAGACGCTGGACCAGGAGCAATACCAGACCGTCGGGACCGTGAACTACCCGATGAGCGAGGATTACACCCGGATCAGCGAGTACAAGCACCTGACGGGCCAGGTGCATCCGAAGACGAGCATCACCTTCGAGTACCCGAGCGCCGAAGGCGATCCCTACTACCCGATCCCCCGGCCCGAGAACGCGGAGCTGTTCAAGAAGTATGAGCGGCTGGCGCTCGCGACTCCGGACGTCTGGTTCGTGGGGCGGCTCGCGACCTACCGCTACTATAACATGGACCAGGTGGTCGGGCAGGCGCTGGCGACCTTCCGGCGGATCTCGGATGCGCTCCCGGCCGATGCGGACACCACCGGCGTAAAGGCGATCGGCGCAGGCGCGCTGGCCTGACCGGCCCGCCTGTCCCGGAATCCGTGATGTCGGAGAGAGAGCCTCTCGAGCTCTGGGGAGGGCTCGAGGCCACGATCGTTCGCATCGGGGACCGCTTCCGCGATCAGATCGCCGAGACCGGCCACCGCGACCGGATCGAGGACCTGGACCGGATCGCGGCGCTCGGCATCCGGACGCTCCGCTATCCCATTCTGTGGGAGGCGATCGCGCCGGAACGCCCGGACGAAACGCGCTGGGACTGGCACGATGCCCGCGCCGAACGCCTTCGCGCGTTGGGCGTCCGGCCGATTGCCGGCCTGATCCACCACGGCAGCGGGCCGGCCTATACGAGCCTCGTCGATCCAGCCTTTCCCGAGCTCTTCGCGGTCCACGCCCGCAATGTGGCAGAGCGGTACCCCTGGATCGACCTCTACACGCCGGTAAACGAGCCGCTCACCACGGCGCGGTTCAGCGGCCTCTACGGGCATTGGTATCCGCACGAGCGGAGTGACCGGGCTTGCCTCCGCGCCCTCGTGAACGAATGCCGCGCCACCCTGCTCGCGATGCGCGAGATCCGCCGGGTCAATCCGGGCGTGAAGCTCGTCCAGACCGAGGATTTCGGGAAGACCTTCTCCACGCCTGCTTTGGCCTATCAGGCCGAACTCGAGAACGAGCGGCGCTGGCTCTCCTTCGATCTTCTCTTCGGCCGGGTGGACCGCCATCATCCCTGGTGGCCTGTTCTGGTCGAGAACGGGATCGAGGAACGCGAGCTTGATGAGCTGGCCGAAGGCGCGGGCGCGCCCGATATCGTCGGCATCAACCACTACCTCACGAGCGAGCGTTTCCTCGACGAGCGCGTCACCCGCTACCCGGAGCATTTCCGGGGCGGCAATGGGCAGGACAGCTACGCCGACGTTGAGGCGGTCCGCATCCGCTCTCTCGTGGACGAGGTCGGTCCGGCTTCCCGCCTTCGCGAGGTGTGGGAGCGGTACCATGCCCCGATCGCTATCACGGAAGCCCATCATGGCTGCAGCCGGGACGAGCAGTTGCGGTGGCTCGTGGAGGTCTGGCAGGCGGCACGCACGGTCCGGAGCGAAGGCGCGGATATTCGTGCCGTAACGATCTGGTCGCTTTTCGGAGCCGTGGACTGGAATTCGCTCCTGACACGCGAAGCGGGCTTCTACGAGCCCGGTCCGTTCGATGTCCGCGGCCCGTGTCCGCGAGCGACGGCGCTTGCGGCCGCGGCGAGTTCGCTCGCATCTCACGGCGAGTACGATCATCCCGTGCTCGACAGCCCCGGCTGGTGGCGGCGCGAAACCCGGTTCTACACGCCCGGGCCCGTCTCCGTCCCGAGCGCGGCGAACGCGCCGCGGCGCGTCGTCATCCTTGGAGACGGCGGCCCCGTGGCGGAGGCAATCTCCCGCATAGCGACCGAGCGCGGGCTGGCGCACGCGGTGCTCGGACCAAGGGACCAGAAGCAGCTCGACGGCACCTTTGCGCCCTCGGCGCCCTGGGCCCTCATCGACCTCACCGGCCTCTCTCGACATCGGAGCGCGATCGGGGAAGCCGTGCCAGACCTCGCCTGGCGCGCTCATCTATCAGGCGCCCGCTTCGTCACCCTGACCGGGCCCGGCCTGTTTAGCGGGCGGCTGGGCCGGCCCTATGCGGAGTCAGATCCCCCCGACGCGGCGGACGCGCCCGGCCGGCGCGCCCTCGCCCGGGAGCAGCAGATCCGGAGGCTGAACCCGCAGGCGCTCGCTGTCCGCACCGGGCCCTTGTTCGGGCCCTGGGACCGGGAGAATGACGTTTTCGAGCTCATGCTGTCGCTTGCGGCCGGCGGGCAGGCTGCAAAGGGGAGCGAGGTCGTCTCGCCGAGCTACCTCCCTGACCTCGCGCACGCGCTCCTGGATCTGCTCGTCGATGGCGAGAGTGGGATCTGGCACCTCGCGAATTGCGGCGAGGCCCGCTGGGACGACATCGCCGAGCGTTTAGCCTCACGGGCCGGCCTTGAAGCGGCTAGGCAAACCGCTGCAAAGGGCATGCGCAACCTTGCCCTCGCGACGGAGCATGGCGCGGTCATGCCCTCGCTCGACAGCGCGCTCGACCGCTTCCTGCACGATTGCGAGCCGGACTGGCGAATGGCGGACGGACGGCTTCGGGTCGCGGCCGAGTAGCGCCTCCCGCCCGGAACTCCCCCATGGTGGGGACGTTCACCCCGGACAGACAGATCAAGCCAAGGGTTCGACAATGGCCAAGACAGTGGCAGACCAGCGCGCACGGCAGGGCGGTCCCGGCCGGCCGGTGCTGGCAGTTCTCGCCGTGAGCATCGTGCTTCTCGGGATCGCCATGGTCGCCCTGATGGGCTGGATCGGAGGGACCTCTCCCACGAGCCCGCAGCAGACGTCAGCCCAGCAGAACAACAACAGCGCGAGTTCGGCGAATACCTCGCGGGTACCAACCGAAAACCCGGCCTATCCCTCGCCAGCGGCCCCGGCAGCGGGTACGACGGGGAGCGCCACGACACGCTGATCGCGTTAGAGGCGAACCTGCTCCGGACTGAACGGTCCGGAGCACTCGTTCGGTATAGGTAAGGCGAGTTCCATCCTGCTTCGCTGGCTCCTTCTCGCGGCGATGCTTGCCGTGGCGCATCCCGCCGCGGCTCAAGGCGTTTCCGGCCCGTCCCCCGCAACCCCGACCTCGCAAGACCCGGCGGCTACGCCTCCGCCCCAGCAGGAGCAGGTCGGCGAGGGCGCGGCGGCTTCGCCGCTCGAACGGGTCCAAGCCCGTCTCGACGCGGCTCGCGCGGAGCTGACCCAGGGCCAGGCGGCGCTGCGCCGCCGCAACCTTTCCCAGACGGAACTGCAGGACCTCCGCGCCCGAGTCGATCCCGTGATGGAGGGGTTGCGGGAGATCGTCGCGGATATCGGGCCCCGGGTGGACGCCGCGAAAAACCTGCTCGAACAGCTCGGGCCGAAGCCGAAGGATGGTGCGGCCGAGGGCGTCGATGTCGCCCGCGACCGAGCGGAGCGCGAAGCTGCGGTCGCCCGGCTGGACGACACGCAGCGCGTCGCGCGTGCCCTCCTCGCTCAGGCCGAGCAGCTCACAACGCAGATCAGCGACCGTCGCCGCACCGCCTTCGCGAGTGCCCTGTTCGAGCGCAGCTATAGCCTCGTCAGCCCGGACCTCTGGGTCTCGGCCGCGACGTCGATTCCGCGCGACCTCAAGGCGCTGCAGATCGTGGTGCAGGACGCAGCGTCCCGATTCCAGGGTCGATCCTCCCCGGCCACGCTGACCTTGCTCGGGCTCGCGATCGGGGCCGCGGTCGCCTTCCACATCGCGCGCCGGCACATCGCGCCCCGTCTCGTTCGGCGAAGCGCAGGCGCGACCGAGGTGAACAAGCGCCGCAAGGTACGAACCGCGCTCGGGATCCTGCTCTTCGAAGCCGCACCGGCCGCCGGCGGCAGCTTCGTGGTCTATCAACTCCTTCTCCTGGCGGACCTCTTCCCGGGCCGGCTCTATCCCGTGCTGGCTGCTCTCCTTGGCGGCCTCGCCTTTATCGCCTTCGCGCGCGGCGCCACCGACGCGATCCTGGCGCCCGACCGACCGGCTTGGCGGCTCGCCCCGATGTCCGACGGCCCGGCGGGTTGGACGGCAACCTTCGCCGTCGCCTTCGCCACAACGATCATCACGGGCAAGGTGCTGGAGGCGCTGAACCAGACCATCGCCGCCGGCCTCCCGTTGACGATCGCCACCCGGGCAGTCGTGGTGTTCGTCGCCGCCGGCCTCTTGGCCGAGCTGCTGCGCCGCTTCGCCGTTCGCGTGGAGACGGACGATTCCTGCCTCGGGCCCTATGTCTCGAACGAACCCGCGCTGGCAGGGCCCGCAAGGCTCCTCGGCTGGGGCATCGTTGCGGCCGTCGTGGTCGGCCTGCTCGGCGGCTATGTCGCGTTCGCGTCCTTCCTCATCGACCAGGTCGCCTGGATCGGCTCGCTGGCGGTCCTACTCTATGTAGGCGTCGCGCTTACGGACGAGTTCCTCGGCGAGACGCTGCGCAGCCATAGCCGGATCTCGACCACGCTCCAGGCCAATCTGGGCCTCCGTCGTCGAGCTCTCGAACAGCTCGGCACGCTTGGCGCCGGCATTGCCCGCGTGGTGCTCTTCCTCGTCGTGGCTCTCCTGGCGCTGGCGCCCTGGGGGGTGGAATCCGGCGACTTCACCTCGAACCTCCGGGCCGCGTTCTTCGGCTTCCAGGTTGGGGACGTCACCATCTCGCTCTCCACCATCTTCATCGCGCTCCTGCTGTTCGGGGGCGTGATCGGGGCCACGCGCATCATCCAGCGCTGGCTCTCGAACACGTTCCTGCCGACCACCGAGCTCGATGCCGGATTGCGCAACTCCATCCAGACGGCTGCGGGCTATCTGGGCTTCTTCGGGGCCGCAGCGCTCTCGCTGTCCTATCTCGGGCTCGGGCTCGAGAAAATCGCGATCGTCGCAGGCGCGCTGTCGGTCGGTATCGGCTTCGGCCTCCAGTCCATCGTGAACAACTTCGTCTCCGGCCTGATCCTATTGTGGGAGCGGCCGATCCGGGTCGGCGACCTCGTCGTCATCGGAGATGGCGAAGGCTATGTCCGCCGCATCAGCGTGCGCGCGACCGAGATCGAGACCTACGACCGGTCGAGCGTCATCATCCCGAACTCGAATCTGATCTCAGGCGTGGTGAAGAACCGCGTACGCGGCGACCGCACAGGCCGGGTCATCATCTCGATCGGGATCGGGCGCGACAAGGACCCGACCCGGACGGCCGAACTCCTGATCGAGCAGGCGAGCCAGCATGGCGACATCCTGCACGAGCCGCCGCCGCGCGTGCTCTTCAAGACGATCGGCGGCTCCTCGCTCGATCTCGACCTGGTCTGCTACGTCGACGACGTGACCAAGCAGGCGCGTGTCCAGAGCGACCTGAACTTCGCCGTGTTCAAGACGCTGGTGCACGAAGGGATCATTCCGATGCCCGGGCCTGGCGCGATGAACATCGGCGGCCTGGATCAGATCCAGGCAGCGCTGCAGCAGATCGCGGCCGCTATTGCGGCAGAGGAGCGAGGGGGTGCGGAGCGAGGCCGCCCTGCTCCCGATCACCCGCTGAGGCCTGCGGCCGACGACGCTCGGCCCGGGAGCGGACACGAGCCTGCCCGCGCCTAAGTGGCCCTATGGCTTCAGACCGGGCGGCAGCGCCGGGGCCTCGTTCATCAGCGTGATGGTCACTCGCCGGTTTGCGGCGAGGTAGGGGTTGTCGGGGAACATCGGCTCGACATCCGACTTGCCGGCGACGAATGCGAAGCGGTCGTCGGGAAGCCCGCTCGAGGCCAGGATCTCGCGCACGACCGTGGCCCGCCCGGCGGACAGGTCCCAGGCCGGACCCTCTGGGCGCTGCCCGGGACGGTTCGCGGCCGTATGGCCCGTGATCGACACGCGCTGGTTCACCCGTCGCAAGGTCGGCGCAATGTGCTCGAGGATGCGGCGCGTACGGTCGTAAGGCTGGGTCGAGCCTACGCCGAACATCGAGCGCCCGTCCTGGTCGATGAGCGACACGTTCAGGCCGTCCGCGGTATCCTCGACGATGATGTTCTTGGACAGCTCTGCGACGTCGGGCAGGTCCTGCAGCGCCTGCCGCAGCGCGGTTGCGGCTTGGGAGAATCCCGCGCCGCTCATCTGGCGCTCGAGCGGGTCGAGGTCGAGCTGGCCCGGGCTCGGGCGGTCGGTCGCCTTGTCGGGCGAAGCCTTCTGCAGGTTGCGGATATGCGCTTTAACCGGGATGCCGTCCTGTTCGACGATACCGGCAAAGCGGCTGTCCTTGACCACGCCGAAGGCGTCGCGCATCGAGCCTGCGACGAGCTGGAGCTTCTTCTGATCCTGCGTCGAATAGGCGGCGATCATGACGAAGAAGCTCATGAGCAGCGCCATGAGATCGGCAAAGGTCACGAACCAGCCGTGACCGCCATGGCCGCCGCCCTTCTTCCTCCTGGACACCGCTCAGATCCGCTCAGGCCGCTTCGGCGAATTCGGCCCGGTGATGCTCCGGCAGGTAGGCGACCAGCATCTCCTTCACGAGCGACGGGCTCTTCGCGTCCCGCAGCAACATGATTCCGTCGATGATGAGGGAGCGGGAAATGTCCTCTTCCTCCATCTTGATGTGGAGCTTGTCGGCGAGAGGCAGGCAGAACATGTTGGCGATCACCGCGCCGTACAGCGTCGCGAGCAGCGCGGTTGCCATCGCCGGGCCGAGCTTCGAGGGATCGGACATGTTGGCGAACATCGTCACCATGCCCAGGATGGTGCCGATCATGCCCCAGGCGGGGGCGCAATCGCCGTACGCGCGATAGACCTTCGAGCCTTCATCGAGCCGCATGAGGAAGTTGTCGCGGTCCTTCTCCAATGTATCCCGGATGAACTCCTTGTCGTAGCCGTCCACCAGGTAGCGGACGCCCTGCGCCAGGAAAGGATCGCTGATCGAAAGGCTCTCGAGGGCCATCGGCCCGCCCTTGCGGACCAGTTCGGCGATCTTGGTGAACTCCTCGATGAGATCGCGCGGATGCATGGTGCGCGATCCGAAGGAGACCTTGATCCCCATCGGCAGGCCGTGCGCGATGACCGAGAACGGAAACCGCGTCATCGTGGCGGCGGTCGCGCCACCGAAGATCACGATGACGGCGTGCACATCGTAATAGGCTTTGAAGTTGCCGCCGTCGATCAGGATCAGCCCGACGATGACCGCCACGCCGCCGATGAGCCCGGCTCCGGTTGCGATATCCATGTAACCTCGTCGCGCCTTAAGCAGATCGGCCAGAGCAGGTGCGCGCCGTCGGACACGCTAGGATTCCGCTCTGAATTAACGGTTAAGGGGACCTTCCCACGGCTAATCCGCCGCCTCTGGCGGGCGCGACATCCTCCGGAAACATGAGCTCGCTGAACTGGCCGACCTCGTCGCGGCTCTTGGTTGCTGACGGGTTACAGGCGCATGTGGTAGTCGTACCGAAAAGAAACGGGACGGCATCTTTCGAAAGAGTGAGCGCGCCGCAGTTTTCGGGTCGCCCCGATCCGAATTCTGCCGGCGCCGGCCGCTCGTAAGGAGTGGGGCGTTGCTGACAGAAGACTTGGCCGCTCGCGGTCTCGACCTGTCGCTCACGTCGGCAAAAGCCGTACGGGAGATCGATCCTGGCTCGGCGGACACGATCCGCCTCCCCGATGCTCACCTGATGTTTCAGGGAGAATATCGGAAGGAAGGTTTCGATCTCGTGATCGAGGACGAGACGAGCGTTCTCATCATCAACGACTATTTCCGGGCGGCAAAGCGCGCGACCCTCGAATCCCCGGAAGGCGCGCGGCTGACCGATGACATCGTCGCGGCCCTGGCGATCGCCGACCACGGCGAGCGCTACGCGCAGGCGACCCCGCCCGCGTCGCAACAGCAGATCGGCCGAGTGGAGACCGTTTCCGGCCAGGCTACCGTGATCCGCAACGGCACGCCCGTCGTGCTCAATCAGGGCGACCCCGTGTTCAAGGGCGACGTCGTCCAGACGGACCGCGGCTCCTCCCTCGGCATCACGTTCCTCGACGGTTCTGTGTTCAGCCTCGGGGCCGGTGCCCGCATGGTGCTGAACGACATGGTGTACCAGCAGGGAGGCGCCCAGAACTCCGCCCTCCTGAACATCGTCCAGGGCTCGGTCACCTTCCTGGCCGGCCAGGTGGCGAAGACCGGCGAGATGCGCGTCGGCACGCCCGTCGCCACGATGGGCATTCGCGGGACGCTCGTCGGCGCCGACATCAACGCCCAGGACGGAACCACGAAGTTCTCGGTGAAACCCGAGCAGGACGGCACGGTCGGCCGTTTCGAGCTGATCCGGGATGGCCGGGTGATCGCGGTGATCTCGCGCTCCGGCGAGGTGACCACGGTCACGCCGACAGGCGTGGTCTCGACGCAGCCGCTGACCCCGGCTGAGCAACAGGCCGACCAGCTCGCGATCGCAATCATCTACCAGATCGTGTCGCTCGCGGCCGCAAACCCGCTGGTTCCAGGCCTGCCGACCGGACCGGGCCCGTCAGGCCCGAGCGGCGGCGGAGGCGGCGGCTCCTCGTCTCCTCCGGATAGCGGCACCACCACAACCCCACCCCTCGCCGCCACTCCGCCGCTGGTCCAACTCTTCGGGACCAGCGGGGTAGAGCTCGCCGTCTTCACCCCGCAGCCGATCAGCAATCCGGCCGCGGGCGGCGCCGGCGGTGCCGGTTCGGGCCGCGGAGGTGGCGAGAAGCTGATCTCGGTCTCGACCGCGGACGGGTCGTTCCCCGCGAGCCCGAACGGCTTCTCGATCACCGGCCGCTTCGGGACTCTCTTTGTGAATCCGGATGGCACCGCAGGCGGCTATGCGCCACGTCCGTCCCTCCGGGGGGGAGAGTCCGGCACGGACACCTTCACCTTCCAGTATCGGGACGAAGCGACGGGCGAGACGCGGGAGGAGACCCGGACCTTCACGACCACCGGCGTGAACGATGCCCCAACCGTCGCCGGGCCTGTCGTCGCCGACGACATCTCCGAGGACCAGGGTACCCGAACAGTCGACCTTCTCGCGGGCGCCACCGATGTCGACGACGGCGCCACGCTCCACGTTGAGAACGTCACGTGGAACGGACATCCGGCGGGCGAGCTTCCGCCCGGATTCAGTCTGTCCTCGGACGGCCGCAGGCTCCTGATCGATACGAACAGCCCGGCATACGACGATCTTCCGGCAGGCCAGAGCCGCACTTTCTCGTTCACCTACGAGGTCGTGGACGAATTCGGGGCACGAACCACCCAGACGGCCACGATCACGGTCAACGGGACAGGCGAGCCTCCGCCGGTCTTTGACGGCAGCTTCGAGACCGGCTTCACCGGGTGGGAGCGGGTCGGCACCACGGAGGTCGTGCCCGGCGGGACGTCCGGATCGCAGGAGGCGAGGATCACGACCTCCTCGTCGTCCAGCGTACCATTCTCGCAGATCGAGAGCTTCCTGGGGGTCCCGGCCGGCAGCCTCGCCATCGATGCCAGCGCCAGTCACACGAGCAACAGCTCGACCATCGGGTCGGCGATCCGGACGACCAGCATCCGCCTCGAGGCCGGCCAGACGCTGGTCTTCGACTGGAACTTCAGCACCAGCGACTACAACCCTTACAACGACTTCGCCGTCTTCACGATTGATGAGCTGAACGCGATCTTCGAGCTGGCGGATGTCGAGAGCGTCGGGAATTACGGCACGACGGGCTGGCGGACCTTCCGGTTCACCGCCACGCAGTCGGGGGACTACCATTTCGGCTTCGCGGTGCTCGACACCGGGGACGGTGCCGTCGCCTCGACCCTGCTGATCGACAACGTGCGCGTGGAGAGCAACGGGGCACCGGTTCTCGCCGACCCCGTCGCGGCGAGCGCCGCCGAGGATTCCGGGACCGCTTCGATCGATCTCCTCGCCGGCGCGAGCGATCCCCAGGGCACGGCCCCGCGCGTCGAGAACCTGGATTGGCACAACAGCCCCGGGACCGGCCTCCCGCCCGGCTTCAGCCTCGCGCCGGACGGCCGTACGATCCTCGTCGACACGAGCAACCCGGCCTTCCAATCGCTCGGGGAAGGTCAGTCGCGCACCTACGACTTCGATTACGAGGTGGTAGATGCGTCCGGCGCCCGCACCACGCAGACGGCGCGGATTACCGTCACGGGCACGAATGACGGGCCGGTCGCAGCAGCGGATTCGCGGAGCGCGGCCGAGGACGTGCCGGCTTCGGGCAACGTTCTGGCAAACGACAGCGACCCGGACGCAGGCGGGACCGACACGCTCACGGTCACCGGAATCCGGCGCGCTTCGGACACTTCCGGTAGCTTCTCGAACACCGTCTCGGGGACCTATGGCCAGATCACGATCGGGTCGGACGGCAGCTACACCTACACGCCGAACAGTTCGGCCGCACAGGCCCTCCCCGCCGGCGCCCTTGCGACCGAGACGTTCACCTATCAAATCCTCGATGAGCACGGTGCCACGTCGACCGCCACGCTGACATTCGAGATCACGGGCGCGAACGACACGCCGGCCGTGTCGGGCTCAGCAACCGGCTCCGTCCAGGAGGACGCGACCAGCACCGCGACGGGACAGCTCACGGCCAGCGACCCCGATGCAGGCTCCTCGCATAGGTGGCAGGTCCAGGGTGGCAGCGCGCCCCACCCCGCAGACTACCTGTTCAGAGCCGAGACGCTCCGCATCACGCGTAGCGCGACGGGGGACACTACCGCGCCTCTCCTCTACGAAGACCGCTTCGACGGCACGACGCCAACCTCGGACCCGAGCTTTGGCACAGGACTCACCTATTCGAGGAGCCTCCCCCAATCGGGAGGCGATCTCATCCTGCAGGACGAGAATGGGAGCATTGGCGACGGCGTCGGCACGCCTGATCCGTTCAACACCGTTCGCACGTTCCTGCAATCCAACGCCAACAACGCGAGCACGGCCGGTCTCAAGAAGGCGGCGGACTTCACGGTCGCGACGACGTTCGACCTTATCGCGCCCGACGACCTCCGTGAAGCATACGGGTTCAGGCTCTCCGACGAGCGCTCGAGCGGAGCCGGCGGCGACGACGTGCTCGAGCTGCTCGTCCGCCGGGGCGCGGACGGGGTCGTGCGGGTCTACCTCCGGCAGGTCGACTTCATCGCCGACACGGTCACGACTCTGCAGGCGATCGACCTTCCGCTGAGTACCGGCGCAGATCAGATCCAGCTACGTCTGATGCACGCGGCAGGATCGAACCAGATCAGCGCCGCCTTCGACCTTATCACCGCCGGCGCGGTCACCAGCACGGTGTCGTTCACGCAGCTTGGCACACTGTTCGGGGCCGACACACCGACCGACACGGCGGACGACGAGAACTACACTTTCGTCAACATCATCGGATTCGCGCCGGCGACCGCCGATTCCTCATACGAGGGGGCCTACGGCACGCTCGTGGTGAACCAGGCCGGGACCTGGACATACAATCTGCGCAACTCGGACCCGGCCGTTCAGGCGCTCGCTCAAGGCCAGACCGTCACCGACACGTTTCAGATCACCACGACTGATGAGTATGGCGCGACGAGCGCCCCCTACCCGATCACGATCAGCGTCGCGGGCAGAAACGATGCTCCGATCGCCACGAATGACACCCGGTCCGTCACCGAAGGAACATCGACCGGGAACGTGAGGACAAACGACAGCGACGTCGACCACGGAGCCACCTTGACCGTCACCGGAATCCGAAGTGGGTCCGACACGTCTGGCAACTTCGTGAGCACGATTTCGGGCAGCTACGGCCAGATCACGATCTTTGCCGATGGCAGCTACCAGTACGTTTCCGACGGCACGCTCGCGGCCGGCGCCACCGCCACAGAGACCTTCACCTACCGGATCGTCGACGAGCATGGGGCGCAATCACTCGCAAACCTCACGCTGAACATCACGGGCGTGAACGATCCGCCTAGGGCGGCGGGCGGAAGCTTCGCGCGGACGCTGAACGAGGACACTAGTGACAGCGGCAGCCTGCCGAACGCCACGGATCCGGACGGTGGCGGGACGATCACATACGCGATCGTGAGCGGGCCCGCGCACGGTACCGCATCGCTTACCGCGTCCGGCTCGTTCTATTCCTACAACTATGCGCCGACTGCCAACTACTCGGGGCAGGACAGCTTCACATACCGGGTCTCCGATGGGTCAGCGTTCAACGAGTACACGGTCACGTTCAACGTCACTCCGGTGAACGACGCGCCCCAGACGGATTCCTCCAGTGATGCCAGCGGGCCCACCGACGAACCGATCGAGGTCGGCCTGTTCGGCACCGACGTCGACGGCCAGATCGTCCGATATCGGATCGCCTCCCTTCCAAGCGGCGCTACCCTGACTGACGAGGACGGCAACACGCTTTCAGAAGGGTCAGAGATCGTGCCCTACGAGGGCTTCGCGGCGCGCGTGTACCTGCAGGCGGGAGCATCCGGTTCGTACAGCTTCACCTACGCGGCAATCGACGACTCGGGCGCGGAGGACCAGAGCCCAGCGACAGTCACCGTGGACGTCACGGCCGGCGGTGGCGGAGGAACCCCTCCCGACGTGCAGCCGGACATTGTTCTCACCACCGCGAGTGGGACGTTCACACTTCCAGCCTCGGCACTGCTCGCGAACGACGCGCCGGGTGGTTCCGACACCGAACTCTTCATCGACAGCGTGACTGCGCCTGCGAGTGCCTCAGGAGCGTTCACGATCAGCGTTCCCTCCGGCACGACCACGTTCGACTACACTGCCGAGGGCTCACCATCGGGAGCCTCAGACACGGCGTCCGTGACCGTTTCATCGGGGTTGGGCGGTCCATTGGTCGGAGGAAACAACGACGAAATTCTCTACAGCGACACCGGGGCCACCCTTACCGGAGGCGCGGGGCGAGACGTCTTCGTCGCGGCCACCTCCGGCCCTGCTCAGATCCTTGACCTGAGCTCAACGGATGATGCGATCGATATCTCGTTCTGGGTGGAAACCGGCAGGTACGGAAATCCCGACGACGTTGTCTTCCAGTTCGTCGAGCGGGCCGGTCATGTCGAGCTTGAAATCTATGATTTCCAGGATGACGACGGGTTCGATGTTGTCGCCCAGATCCAGAACTTATCGGTGAACCCCGAAGACATCCGCGTCGTCTGGCATCAACACGTTTCTTACGGCGATTACGGCGGCTTAGGGTGAGTTCGTCGGTCTTGCCCTGACCAACTGTGATGGCCCTCCAGCCTCGTTCCCTCCTCATTGCCACCCCCACCGCGAACGGCGTCGCGATGACGGGCTATGTCGAAGCGCTTGCCGGGATGCTGATCCGGCTCGCGTCGAGCGGCATCCCCGTCACTTTCAAGGCGCTCGACGGCGAGAACCTCATCCTGCAGCGGAACCTGCTCGTGCAGGAGTTCCTGCGCTCGGACGCCAGTCATCTCCTCTTCGTCGACAGCGATCTCACCTTCCCGCCCGACCTCGCCGAGCGCCTCCTCGCGGCGGAAAAGCCCTTCATCGGCACGGCCTATCCGAAACGGCGGCTTGATCTTCCCGCGCTGGCGCAGCGCCTGGAGAGGAGCGACTTTCAGACGGCGCTCGCGCTCGCCTATGACTGGAACCTGCATGTCATCAACGGCGCCGTGACGGTGTCGCATGACCTCGCGCAGGTGAAGGCGCTCCCGGGCGGCTTCATGCTGATCGCGCGCTCGGTCTTCGAACTCATGGCCGAGAAGGGGGAGGCTCCCCTCATGACCGGCGCCGCAGACCCGCCGCGGGCCTTCTTCCGCGAGATGCGGTCCGGCGACAGCCTGATCGACCTCGATTACGCGTTCTGCATCACCTATGCCCGCTGCGGCGGCGAGGCCTGGCTCTACGTGGACGCCGAGATCGGCCATATCGGGGACGACAGGACGGCGCCGCCCTTCGTGGCCGTTCTGCAGGCCCTGGGCACCGGGCCGCATCGGCCCGCATGAGTTCCCCTCCGCGACTCTATATCGGGACGCCTACGCCGAACGGCTTCGTCGCGGCCGAGCATGCCAGCTCTCTTGCGGGCATGCTGTCCAGCCTGCACGGCCAGGGTATCGCCACGACCTACCGCAACGTGGACGGGCCGGATCTCGCGATCCAGCGCGACATGCTGGCGGCCGACTTTCTCGCCTCCGATTTCACGCATCTCCTCTTCATTGATGGCGACATGGCCTTCGCGCCAGAGCTCTGCCGGACGCTCCTGGGCTTCGGAAAGCAGGTCATCGGGGCGGCCTACGCCACAGGCTCGCTCGACCTCGCCCGGCTCGAGCAGCACGCGAAGGCGCGGCCCTTCGATGGGGCGCGGGCGCTTTCCTACGAGTGGAACATCCGGCTCCACGGCGGCACCATCACGGTCCAGAACGGGATCGGGCGGGTCGAGGCGCTCGGGCCGGGTTTTCTCCTGATCGAGCGGAGCGCGCTGGCGCAGGTCACGGCGGACAAGGGAACGCCGAGCTACGCCTCCCCGACCGGGCGGGGGCTTCTGCCGGCCCTCTTTCGCGACCTGACGCTCGGAAGCGCCGTCTGGAGCCACGATCACGTGTTCTGCCGCCGTTGGGCGGGGCTCGGGGGCGAGACCTGGGTCTATCCGCGCGCCGAGGTAAGGCGGATCGCCGAGATGCGCTTCGGCATGCCGTATCGCCGCTTCCTTGAGGCAACGCTCGCGACGGCGAAATCGCACGGCGCCGAGCCCGACCGGCCGCTTGCGCCCGAAAGCGGCGGCTGAGAGCATCGGACATGCACGGGCGCCCGGGACCAGACCAGATGAAAACCGCCCCGCTCCAGCCGAAGCGAGGCGGGCGTGGCGGACGGCTCGGCCGGGCCGCGCGGCGCTTCGGGTTCGGGCGCGCGCTCTCTCTCGGGCTGCTGGTTATCCTGATCGCGGTCCGGATCTGGGATCCCGGCCCGGTCGAGGCTTTGCGCCTGCGGACCTTCGACGCCTTCCAGGTGCTGAAGCCGCGCGCACCGCATCCGGCGAAGCCGGTCATGATCGTCGACATCGACGAGGCGAGCCTGCGCGAGCTCGGGCAATGGCCCTGGGCGCGGACGATCGTGGCGGACATGGTGAAGAGGCTCACGGAGGCGGGCGCCGTCGTGATCGCGTTCGACATCGTCTTTGCCGAGCCCGATCGGCTCTCACCCGCGCTCGTCGCTGGTGCCCTGACCCAGCTCGACGAGAGTACCCGGGCGACGCTGAAAGCCCTTCCCAGTAACGACGAGGTGCTGGCTGGGGCCATGAGGGCCTCGCGCGTCATCCTCGGCCAGACCGCGCTCGATCACCCGGTGCCGTGGCCGGACAAGGAGCCTCCGCCGCAGACAGGCATCGGCAAGCTCGGCCCCGATCCCGCGCAGTTCCTCCCGAGTTTCCCAGGCATCCTGCGCAATGTCCCCGTCCTTGAGAGCGCCGCGCTCGGGCGCGGTCTCTTCACGATCCTGCCTGAGCGGGACGGGATCGTGAGGCGCGTGCCGATGGTCGTCCGGGCGGAAGGTGCCGAGGTCCCGACGCTGTCGCTGGAGATCCTGCGGCTCCTCACCGGAGGGGACTCGATCCTGATGCGGAGCGACGAGGCCGGCGTCCAAACCGTTCGCCTTCCTGGCTTCGAGATGCAGACCGATCCTCACGGCCAGGTCTGGGTTCATTTCAGCCCGCACGACCAGAGCCGGTTCCTGTCCGCAAACGACGTCGTCGCGGGCCGCTTCGCGCCCGAGCAGGTGGCGAACAAGATCGTGCTCGTCGGGACTTCCGCGATCGGCCTCCTCGACAACAAGACGACCCCGCTCGAGCGCTCGATGCCGGGGGTTGAGATCCATGCCCAGGTCCTCGAGAGCGCGCTCACCGGACAAGTCCTGTCGGCGCCGAGCTATGCCGCCGCCATCGAAATCCTGGTTACGGTCGCGGTCGCGTTTGCGATTATTCTTTTCGCGCCGATCCTCGGCGCCGTCCCCCTGCTACTCTTCGGTGCCGCGGTCGCCGCCTGCCTCGCGGCCGCGTCCTGGTACCGCTACAGCAATTCCGGCATTCTGATCGACGCCACCTTTCCGCTCGCAGCCAGCTTCCTCGTGTACCTCACGCTGGTCTTCACGAACTACTTCCGGGAGCAGGTGGACAGGAGCCGCATCCGCTCCGCCTTCGGCCAGTATCTCTCGCCCGCCCTCGTCGAGCAGCTCGCCCAGAACCCCGAGAAGCTGAAGCTCGGGGGCGAGGAGCGCGTCATGACGATCATGTTCTCGGACGTGCGCGGCTTCACGACGATCTCGGAATTCTACAAGACCGACCCGCAGGGCCTGACCGCCCTCATGAACCGGTTCCTCACTCCGCTCACGAACGCGATCCTCGAGCAACGGGGCACGATCGACAAGTACATGGGCGACGCGATCATGGCGTTCTGGAACGCTCCCCTCGACGATGAAAGGCAGGAAGCGAACGCTGCGCAGGCCGCCCTGAACATGCTGGCGCGCATGAACGCGCTCAACGCTCTGCGGAAGGCCGAGGCTGAATCCGGCGGGCACCCGGTCCTACCGCTCGATGTCGGGATAGGGATCAACACGGGGCCGTGCGTCGTCGGCAACATGGGGTCCAACCTGCGGTTTGACTATTCCGTTCTTGGCGACACGGTGAACCTCGCCTCCCGTCTCGAAGGGCAGTCCAAGTTGTACGGGGTAAAGATCATTCTCGGCTCGGCAACAGCAGCGAAGGTCGCCGAAAACTTCGCCGTGCTCGAAATCGACCTCATCCGTGTGAAGGGTAAGACGGAGCCGGAGCGGATCTTCACGCTGGTCGGGGACGGCGCGGTCCGGGCCTCCGCCGAGTTCCAGGCGCTAGCCTCGAGCCATGCCGAGATGATCGCCCGCTACCGCGCGCGCGATTGGGACGGCGCAGAGGGCGCGCTCGCGTCAGGTTGCGCCTCCGCCGATGCGCTGGGGGTCGCCGGTCTGTACGATCTCTATGCCGAGCGCGTCGCCACCTTCCGGGCCGAGCCGCCCCCGGCCGATTGGGGCGGTGTCTACGTCGCGCTCTCGAAATAGAGCTTGCGAAAAATCCGCGCCTCTTGCATTCAGCAGGTACTTTCCTTTCGAGCCTTGGAACCCGCCGTGAGGGGTCCGCGTTAGGGGCTCGGCGTAATGCGGGACGCGTGCCATGGTGCTGGGGGCGAGTTTCACTTCCCTGGGGCTTTCGGCTGGGGGGCTCCTCTTGTTCGGCTCCGGCGCACCACCTCTTCTCGTCGACGCATTGGCTCTGGTCGCGGTCGCGAGCGCCTTCCTCACGATCTGCTCCGCCGAGGCGCGGTTCGCCTCTTAGACGGGCCGACGGCCGACGTAACACTCTCTTGTCGCTGGGCGGCTAGTCTCGGCCGGGTTCCGATCCCACCCGGCCGTGACCTTCGTCGCCATCTTCCTCGTCAACGCAGCGCTGAGCTTTGCGCTCTCGCTCGTCGTCGCGCATCTCGTCGGCCCCGACGCGTTCGGCCGCTATGCTGTCGCGCTCTCGGTTTCCGTCGTCATCAACACGGCCCTGTTCGAGTGGCTGCGGCTCTCGACAACCCGCTTCTATTCCGAGCGCGTCCGTTCCGAGGCGCCCGGGATCGGCGCCACTCTCGACATCGCCTATGCGACCACCGCTGCCAGCGTCATCGCCGCAACGGCCGCGCTGCTCGTCTCGGGCCTCGATCTCGGGCTCCCGCCAGGGCTGCTCGCGGCCGCGGCCGCGGTGGGGTTATCGGTCGGGATCTTCGATTACCGTACCGCGCAGGCGCGGGCCCGCTTCCTCGACCGGCGCTACGGCGCCCTGCTTCTCATGCGCGGCACGCTCGCCTTCGTGCTCGCGACCGGCGCAGCATGGCTCTGGCGCGAGCCGACCCACATCCTGCTCGGCTCGGCGCTGGCGGCAATCGTGGCCTTGGCCGCCCTGCACGAGCGGCGCCCTGCGTGGAGCGACGGCTTCGACCGCGCTCTCCTCGGTCGCTTCGCGCGCTACGCGCTGCCGCTTGTCGCTGCGAGCGCGATCTACCAGCTCCTGCCGCTGCTCAACCGCTCGGTCCTCGCCAGCCGGTCCGGCTTTGCCGAGGCGGGCTACTTCTCGCTCGCGAGCGAGGTCGCCGTGAGGCTGTTCCAGAATCTCGGCTCCGCGCTCGATCTCGCGCTCTTCCAGCTCGCGGTGCGGGCCGAGGAGCGCGACGGAGTCGAAGCGGGTGAACGGCAGGTCGGACGCAATCTCGCGATCGTGCTTGCGCTGCTGCTCCCGGCGGCCGTGGGCCTCTGCGCCGTGTGGCCGAGCTTCGAGGCGCTCTTCATTCCGTCGACGTTTAGGGGTCAGGTCGCCGGCCCCATGATGCTCGCGATCCCGGCCTTCGCGGCCTACGCACTCGTGCAATACGGGTTCAACCCCATCTTCCAGATCCGGCACCGCACCGTGCCGGTGATCGGCGCTGCCCTGGCCGCTCTCGCCGTGAACGTTGCGCTGCTCCTCACGTGGCCAGGCGCAGCCGGGGCTGACGGCATCGCGATCGTGCAGTTGGCCGGGCTCGGATCAGGGCTGATCGTCATCGTGGCGATGGCGCTGCTCTCCCGCGCGGCGTTCCCATGGCGCGACTTGGCGCTGTCGACCTTGGCGTCCGGCGTGATGGGTGCAGCACTCTGGCCGTGGCGCGAGGCGCTTCCGCCGGCTCCCGGGCTCTGCGCCCAGGTCGCGGCCGGGGCTCTAATCTATGGCGCGCTGGCCTTCGCCTTCGACATCGCCGGAACGAGGGCAATCCCCGGCCGCCTCGCGCTCGCAAGCAGGCGTTAAGCACATCGGGCAAGCCGTCAGTAACCCTGCGAAGTAGTTTCCAGCCTCCCGGTAACTTTAACGGCCCGCGACGCTCCCGTTTTCACCCCCGTTTCAACAGGATCCGCCAGGGTTCACCTGTGATCGCGGATCCTCCGGTCCGGATCTCGTGGCTCAAACCTTCCGCGAGACAACCAATGAGACTCGGTCCTTCTGCCCTGGTGCTCGCCCTGGCGCTCGGCTCCGGCGCCGCCGCCCAGGCCCAGGTGATGTACAGCCAGCCGCGCCAGGGACAGTATGGCGGCGGCTTCATCGAGTTGCTGATGACGGGCCGGGATCCTGGCCCGTCCGCCAGGCAGGTGCGGCAGGCGCCCGCTGCCGCCGCCCCCGCATACCGCCATGCCGACCCGTTCGGCGAGCCGGAACCGCAGATGCAGCCGGAGCGGCGGCGTATGGCTGCCCTGCCCTCGTCGCCGCAGGAGATGGTTGCGCTCCGGGAGCCGTCACCGGAATACCGCCGTCAGAGCGTGGCTTATGACGGGCCCGAGGCCCCGGGCACGATCGTGATCGATACGCCCTCACGCTTCCTCTACCTGGTCGAGGGTAATGGGCAGGCCACACGCTATGGCATCGGCGTCGGGCGCCCGGGCTTCACCTGGTCGGGGATCAAGACGATCACGGCGAAGAAGGCTTGGCCGGACTGGACGCCGCCGCCGCAGATGCTGAAGCGTCGGCCCGACCTGCCGCGCCACATGGAGGGCGGGCCGGACAACCCCCTCGGCGCGCGAGCGATGTATCTCGGCTCGACGCTCTACCGCATCCACGGCACGAACGAGCCGCACACGATCGGGCAAAACGTCTCCTCCGGATGCATCCGGATGATGAACGAGGACGTGATGGACCTTTACGAGCGTGTCCGGGTGGGCACGCGCGTGAAGGTCATCTGAATTCGTTTGAAGCAGCCGTCGATTAACTTCGGCGACTGCATTTGCTTGCCGAGACTTTTGCGTGTCTGCCACACCTGCGCATCGTCGAGGTGAAACATGGCACGCACAACGCTTGTATCTGCGCTGATACTCTCGCTCCTGGCGGCGCCCGGGGCGCGTGCGGCCGAGTACGTGGAGAGCTTCGACGGTCCGCTGACCTCCGTCATGCTGAACGGAGCCCTCAGCACGGGCACGAGCGGTGGCTGGTCGGTGGAGGTGCGAGAGGGCGCCCTTGTTCTCTCAAACCCGGAGGCGGCTAACGCACTGCGCTACATCGGCCTCGAGAACGTCATCTATCCGGGCTCGGCTTCACCGGCCTCAACCAACAACGCGACGATCGAGGCGACGGTTCGGGCCAAGGCGGAGGAGCGGGCCGGCGCAGGCGTTCTCGCCGGGTATGACCCGCGAAACGGCAATTACGTGTTCTTCGCCGTAAGCGGCGGCGGAGCCTATTTCGCGACCCGCAAGGACCAGAACCGGGTCAAGATCATCGCCGCCGGGACAAGCGCCGCAATCAAGCCCGGTGCAGCGAACAAGGTCTCCGCCTCCACACGCGATCGAACGCTCGTCTTCTCCGTCAATGGCACCGAGGTGCTTCGGGTCCAGGAGCCTGGCCCAGCCGAACAGGCCGGACGCTCTTCTCTTCCGCAGGGCCAGCGCCTGGTTGGCTTGGCGGCGTTCGGACGAGGGACCTTCTGGTTCGAAGAGGTGCGGATCGCGCCGCCCTTCTCGAACGGCATCAAGGGCCCGGATTCTGCAGCGCCAGTCGTCGAGGACCGCCGGCCCGGCTCGGGGCCGACCGACAAGGTGGAATAGCGCCCAAGGCGTCCGCCGACGAAAAAGGCCGGGCTCGCCCGGCCTTTCGCTTTGATCTGCTGCGACTGATCAGGTCCAGCTGGAATCGTCGCCGCCGCCGAAATCGCCGCCGTCGTCGAACGAGGCGTCCTGGAACGTCGCGTCGTCCCCGCCGCCGAAGCCGCCCAAACCAGAGTCCCCGCCGAAGGAGGCATCCTGGATGCCGGCGTCCCCGCCGCTGCCCGTGTGCAGGCCGCCGCCGAGCGAGGCGAGGTCGGTGTTCGAGAAGTTGCCGAGCGCGCTGTGCCCGCCGGAGAAGGCGCTCATCAGCGCGTTGCCGACCATCATGCCGCCCGCAACACCGGCCGCCGTCGTGAGCGCGCCGCGGAGAAAGCCGCCACCGCCGCCGGCCGCCTGCTGCGGCTGCCCGCCCCACGGACCGCCCTGGGCCTGGGGCTGGCCGCCCCACGGTCCGCCCTGCTGCGGCTGCTGCCCATAGCCGGGCTGCTGGCCGTAACCGGGCTGGCCATAGCCGGGCTGCGGCTGGCCGTAGCCTTGGCGTCCGAAGGCGGGCTGCTGCTCACGCCGCTGACCGCCGCCGAAGATGGAGGACAGGATCCCGCCGCCGCCGCCGGAGCCAGACCGGCTCAGCTGCTCATTCTCGGCCCGAAGCTGCTCCATCTGCTCACCAAGGTTCTTCAGCGCCTCTTCCTGGACATAGAGCGCCTGCGCCATGGCATAGGGCGCGTAGGGCTGCTGGCGAACCTTCTCGGCGATGAAACGCTCCGCCTCGGGATCACGTGACTGCCCGGCCGTCTGCTCCAGCCGCTTGAAGATGTCCGCAATAATCTGTCGTTCCTGGTCGTTCACGTTGGTCCCCTCTGGTGGAGGCCGGTCAGGACGGCCGCCGGCAAGACATGGGTGGTCTTCGGGGCTTTGGAAGCCCCCACCGGGTATATGTTAGCTCCCGCAACATTCGACCTTCGGCCTGGGTTCCCCCAGAGGGGCTGACGCTCCTCGGCTGCGCTGTTAAGGACCGCGCCAACGACTTTGGATTGCGGAGGCAGGCGTGGGGCATATCGAGGCGGGCGGGCTGAAGATCGACAAGGCACTGCATGATTTCGTCGTAAGCGAGGCCCTGCCCGGGACCGGTGTGGAAGCCGGCGCTTTCTGGACGGGCTTCGCGGCGCTGGTGCGCGACCTCGCTCCGCGTAACCGCGAACTCCTCGACATCCGCGACCGGCTGCAAGGGCAGCTCGACGCTTGGCATGCGGAGCGCAAGGGTCGCCCAGTCGAACAAGCCGAGTACGAGGCGTTCCTCCGCCAGATCGGCTACCTCCAGCCGGATCCGGCGCCGACCAGCGTCGAGACGGAGAACGTCGACCCCGAGATCGGCACGATCGCCGGTCCTCAGCTCGTGGTCCCGATCTCGAATGCGCGCTACTCGCTGAACGCCGCCAACGCCCGCTGGGGGTCGCTGTACGACGCGCTCTACGGCACCGACGCGATCCCCGAGGATGGGGCTGCGACGCGCTCGGGCGGCTACAACAAGGCCCGTGGCGCGCGCGTGATTGCCAGGGCGCGCGAGCTGCTGGACCGGGCCGCGCCGCTCGCGGAGGCCAGTCACTCGGAGGCGGTCGCCTATTCGGTCGAGGACGGGATGCTGTTCGCGCGGCTGAAAAGCGGTCACACGACCCCGCTCGCCCGCCCTGAGGGCTTCGTGGGCTATTCGGGCGAGGCCGCGAACCCGACGGCGCTCGTGTTCCGGCACAACAACCTGCATCTCGAGCTGAAGATCGACCGCACCCACCAGATCGGGCGCGACGACCCGGCGGGGGTCGCGGACCTCGTGATCGAGTCAGCCATCACGACCATCATGGATCTCGAGGACTCGGTCGCGGCGGTAGACGCCGATGACAAGGTCGAGGTCTACCGCAACTGGCTCGGCCTCATGCAGGGGACCCTCTCGGCCTCACTCGAGAAGGGCGGCCGCACGATCGAGCGCCGCCTGAACCCCGACCGGACCTACACCTCCTCGGAGGGTGGCGAGCTAACGCTCGCGGGCCGGAGCCTCATGCTGGTGCGCAATGTCGGGCACCACATGTACACCGACGCGGTGCTGGACGCGTCCGGGGCCGAGATCCCCGAGCACATCCTGGATGCCGCCGTGTGCTCGCTCATCGCGAAGCACGATCTCGCGGGCACGAACCCGTTCCGGAACAGCAGGGCCGGCTCGGTCTATATCGTCAAGCCGAAGATGCACGGGCCCGACGAGGTCGCTTTCGCGAACGAGCTCTTCACCCGCGTCGAAGACCTTCTCGGGATCAGGCGCAACACGCTGAAGATGGGCATCATGGACGAGGAGCGGCGTACGACCGTGAACCTCGCCGCCTGCATCGCGGCCGCACGGCAGCGCGTCGTGTTCATCAATACGGGCTTCCTCGACCGCACGGGCGACGAGATCCACACCTCGATGGAAGCGGGCCCGATGATCCGCAAGAACGAGATGCGGAACACGCCCTGGATCAAGGCTTACGAGGACCGGAACGTCGATGTCGGGCTCGCCATGGGCCTCCCCGGCCGCGCCCAGATCGGCAAGGGCATGTGGGCCATGCCCGACCGGATGGCGGACATGCTCGTCCAGAAGGTCGGGCACCCGAAGGCGGGCGCAAACACGGCCTGGGTGCCCTCCCCGACGGCCGCGACGCTCCACGCGCTGCATTACCATGAAGTCGATGTGGCGGCCCGGCAGGAGGAGTTGCGCGCGCGCGGGATGGCGAAGCTCTCCGACATCCTGACGATCCCGCTTTCGCAGTCGAACTTTGCGCCCGACGCCGTCCAGGAGGAACTCGACAATAACGCCCAGGGCATCCTCGGCTACGTCGTGCGCTGGATCGACCAGGGCGTCGGCTGCTCCAAGGTGCCGGACATCCACGATGTCGGCCTCATGGAGGACCGGGCTACGCTCCGCATCTCCAGCCAGCACATCGCCAGCTGGCTCCGCCATGGCATTGTCACCGAGGAGCAGGTGATGGCGACCATGCGCCGGATGGCCGAGGTGGTAGACCGGCAGAATGCCGGGGACGCGGCCTACCGGCCGATGGCGCCGAGCTTCGAAGGGCCCGCTTTCGCAGCCGCTTGCGACCTCGTGTTCAAAGGTCGTGCGCAACCGAACGGTTACACGGAGTGGATCCTGCACGAGCGCCGCCGCGAGGCGAAGGCGGCTGGCGCTCCGGACCGGTCCGCGGAAGCCGCGGCCCCTACCGACCGCCGGCCCACCACCGTGGCATGACGATCTCCCGGGCCAGCCATCCCGGCGCGTATCCGGTGCGCCGGGAATAAGTCCGCCCGATTCGCGCCACGGGAAAGTCACGTTTGAGATCAGGCGCTTACGCCCAAGCTTGCTCACGTTGTTAACGGGACGTTAACCATATTTCCCCAGCTTCTCCACAAGTGGAGAGAAGTCGGGACGAACATGTCTGGGACGTTTGAGAAGGCGGACGACCGGGGACTGACACCGCCTGCTTACAAGATGATCGCACGCCGGATTGGCCTTGCCCTGCGCGAAGAATTCGAGCGGCCAGAGGCCGAGCCGCTCCCCGTCGATCATGTCGACCTGCTGCTCCGTCTCCGGCACAAGGAGCGCGAGCGCACACGGCAGAGCGCCTAGCCAGGCGTCGGGGCGTCCTCCGGCAGAAGCCCGGCTTCGCGCAAGCCTGACCAGAAGGCTGCCGGGATCGGCTGGCGCATCAGCTCCGCGTTCGTCCGGACCCGCTCGGCGTTCTTGGCGCCGGGGATCACGGCCGCGACGACGGGGTGAGCCGCGCAGAATTGTAGCGCCGCCGCCCTGATATCGACCCCGTGCTCCTTCGCGATCCCGGCGATTCGATCCCGCGCGGCGACCTTCTCGGCCGGCGCTTCCTGGTAATCGTAGTTCCGGCCGCCGGCGAGAAGGCCTGAATTGTACGGCCCCCCGATCACGACATGCACCCCGCGCGCCTCGCAGGCCGGGAAGAGCTCCCGAAGCCCGGAGAGGTCCAGCAGGCTGTAGCGCCCGGCAAGCAGGAAGACGTCCGGATCGGATTGCTCGAGCGCCCGGCGGCAGGGTTCGGTCAGGTTCACGCCGAGTCCCCAGCCCTTGATCACGCCCTCCTCGCGCAGCCGGATCAGGGCCTTTGCGGCGCCGTCCATCGCCGTCTTGAACAGCTCCTCCCAGGCCGGTCCGTGCGCGTCCTCGGCGATGTCGTGGATGTAGGCGATGTCGATGCGCGGGAGCCCGAGCCGGGTCAGACTGTCCTCGATCGAGCGCCGGACGCCGTCGAAGCTGTAATCGTACTCCACCCGGAAGGGCAGACCGTCCTTGAAGGGCGGGTTTTCGGGCGCGTGCTCGTCGGCAACGAGAAGGCGCCCGACCTTTGTCGAGAGCACGAATTCGTCGCGCGGATAGCGCCTCAGAACCCGGCCGAAGCGATGCTCCGAGAGACCCTGACCGTAATGCGGGGCGGTGTCGAAATAGCGCACGCCGGTGTCCCACGCGGCGACCAGCGCGCCCTCGGCCGTGTCCTCGTCGACGGCGTTGAACATGTTGCCGAGCGGCGCGCCGCCGAAGCCGAGCGGCCCGGGCGGGCGGAAGTGGGTGTCTGGCATCGAAGCTCCCTTGGCTCGCTGCCCAACGTTTCCCGTTCTCCGCGGTTGCCGGCCGGATCCGCAGGGCAGCTATTCCGCGGCGACGAGACTCGGACGCTGCGGCTGGTCGAGCCCCCGCTCGGCCAGCTCGGCGGGCGCAGGCCCGCCCGTCGCCCAATCGAGCAGCTCGGCCGTATGCACGATCGGGATGTCGGTCCCTTTCCCAATCTGGGTGATGCAGCCGATGTTGCCGGTCGCGATCACATCGGGACGGATGCGCTCGATGTTCGCGACCTTTCGAGCGCGCAGTCGGTTCGCGATCTCCGGCTGCAGCAGGTTGTAGGTGCCCGCCGACCCGCAGCAGATATGGCCCTCGGGCACATCCTTCACGGTGAAGCCCGCCTGTTTGAGGAGCGTCTTCGGCTCCGTGCGGATCTGCTGGCCGTGCTGCATCGAGCAGGCTGAATGGTAGGCGACAACGAGGTCGCTCTCCCGCTCGACCGGGTTCAGACCAAAGGCCAGCATGTACTCGACAATGTCCTTCGCGGCCGCCGAGACCCGCTTCGCCTTCTCGGCATAGGCCGGCTCGTCCCGGAACATGAAGCCATAATCCTTGATCGTCGTGCCGCAGCCCGAGGCCGTGACGATGATGGCGTCGAGCCCGCCATCGAGCTCCGCATGCCACTGGTCGATCGTCTGCCGCGCCAGCGCCCTCGCCTGCTCGTCGCGGCCCATATGGTGGACGAGCGCGCCGCAGCAGATCTCGTTCGCCTGCACCACCTCGACGCCGTGCCGGTTGAGGAGCCGGATCGCCGCCTCGTTGTAATGCGGGGCGAGAACCGATTGCGCGCAACCTTTCAGCATAGCCACGCGACCGCGCCGCTGACCCTCGGCCGGGGATGTCCCGACGCGGTCGCCGGGCGAGCGGTTCGGAACTTCGGGCGGCGCCAGGTCGAGCATGGCGCCGAGCCGGTTGCCGACGCGCGGGAGGGACGCCAGCAGCCCGCGGAACGGCTTCGCAGCATGCGCGCCGAGTATCGCGAGCCGGAAGCGGTTCCGGTACGGCAACACCCGGGCGAGGAGCGCGCGGACGAGGCGGTCGTGGAGCGGGCGCTTGTGCGTCTTCTCGATATAGGCCCGGGCGTGGTCGACGAGGTGCATGTAGTGCACGCCCGACGGGCAGGTCGTCATGCAGGACAGGCACGAGAGGCAGCGGTCGATGTGACGGACGACCTGCGCGGCTGCGGCCTTCCCGCCCTCGAACATGTCCTTGATCAGGTAGATGCGGCCACGCGGCGAATCGAGCTCGTCCCCGAGCAGCAGATAGGTCGGGCATGTCGCGGTGCAGAAGCCGCAATGGACACAGGTGCGGAGGATCTTTTCCGAGGCCTCCATATGCGGGTCGGCAAGCTGGGCCGGACTGAAATTCGTCTGCATCGGGCTATGCTCCCGCCTGCCAAGCACAAGTGGAATCAACTGGATAGAGGAGCATGATCATGTTGGATGTAAGCTGATCACGGACAAGACAGGCGACGGCGGTCTTCATCGCGAGCGCCGCGGCGACAACGACCGTGACCGGAAGTCGAAGGACGGGCCCCGCCCCGGCGTCGTCAGATGCCAGCATACATCCGCCCCGGGCTGAACACGCCGACAGGATCCAGGGATCCTTTGATCCCCGCCGTGAGCCGCCGGAGGGGCTCGCTAAGCGGCTGGAACACATCCACCGCGGCGCGGATCTCGGGGGGAGCCCGCACGAGCGTTGCGTGCCCTCCGATCTGCGCGAGTACAGCGCGGATCACGGCGGCGCCCGCATCCCCGTCCGGTTGGCAGGCGAGCCAGACGAGGCCGCCGCCCCAATCATAGAACCAGCGGGAATCGAGATCGCGGGCGACCATGGCCGTGAGGACATGGCCCTTCGTGGGGGCCGTCGAGACCCGCCAGACCGCTTCGTCTGACACATCGGCCGCGAAGGGCGCGACATCCCGCACGCCGCGCCAGAGCGCCGCGCTCGCCTCGCCCTCGACGACATCCACGTCGTAGCGCCGGAGAAGGCGGCGCAACTCCGCGCCGCGATAATCTACCGAATGGGCAAAGCCTTCGAGACGGATCAGCGTCTGTGCGCCGCCGCCGAGTCCTGCCGGGAGATGCGCCGCAGCGGTCACCTCGTAGGGCGAGCCGAGCGCGGCCGACATCGCGGCGGCGGCTTCCGCCTCGTCCAGCCCGCGGAGCACCAGCGTCTTGGCCCGTTCGGGCCTTGGCAAAACCTTGAACGTGACCTCGGTCAGAAACCCGAGCGTGCCCCAGGAGCCGCCCAGCAGCTTCACGAGGTCGAGCCCGGTCACGTTCTTCATGACCCGGCCGCCATTCTTGATGACCTCGCCGCGGCCGTTCACGAACCGGACGCCGATCAGGCTGTCTCGCGCGGCGCCCGCCTGAACGCGTCGCGGGCCGGAGAGATTTGCGACCGCAACACCGCCGATCGTCGGCTCGCCCATCGAGCCAAGCAGCGGACGGTAATCCATCGGCTCGAAGGTGAGCTGCTGGCCCTTTTCAGCGAGGGTGCGCTCGACCTCGGCCAGCGGCGTACCGGCACGGGCACCGATCACGAGTTCTGCGGGCTCATACAGGGTGACGCCTGTCAGGCCGGAGGCGGAAAGCGTTCGCTCGCTCTGGGCCGGCCGGCCGATGGCCGCCTTCGTCCCAGCACCCGCGATCGCGAGCGGAACCCGGCCCGCCGCCGCTTCGGCAACTGCTGCGGAGGCTTCCTGTTCGTCGCGTGGGATGATCGTGGTCAACGCGTCAGTTTCGGCAGCCTGAGGAAATCGGAACGCGCCGGCTGCAGAGCTTGTCCCGAGAACGGCCTATCACACTCGAACGATCAGTCGCTCACGCTGCCACCCGGCCGTCCAGCGGGAAGACCTTTGCCGGATTCAGCAGCCAGGCCGGATCGAACACGTTCCGGACGCGCATCTGCTGCGCGAGATCCGCCTCGTCGAACTGGCAGCGCATCAGGTCGCGCTTCTCGATCCCGACGCCGTGCTCGCCCGTCAGGCAGCCGCCGACCTCCACGCAGAGCTTGAGGATGTCCTCGCCCGCGCGCTCGGCCTTCTCCATCTCGCCCGGCTTGTTGATGTCGAACAGGATCAAAGGATGCAGGTTTCCGTCGCCGGCGTGGAAGACGTTCGCGACCTTGAGACCCTCGCGCTTCACGATCTCGTCTATGCGCCGGAGCACGAGCGGCAGCTGCCCGGTCGGAATCGTGCCGTCCATGCAGATATAGTCCGAGATGCGGCCCGTCGCGCCGAAGGCGGACTTGCGACCCTTCCAGATCGCGGCGCTTTCGGCCTCGGACTTCGAGACCTTCACGGCGCTGACCTTGTGCCGCTCGGCGATCGTCACCACCCGGCGAAGCTGCTCGTCGATCTCGGCATCCGAGCCCTCGACCTCGATGATCAGCATCGCCTCGACATCGAGCGGGTAGCCGGCCTGCGCAAATCCCTCCGTGATCTCGATTGCAACCTTGTCCATGTATTCGAGCGCGACCGGGACAAGGCCCTCGCCGATGATGGCCGCGACGCAGGCCCCGGCATCCTCGGCGGAGGGGAAGCCGAGGAGCGCGGGCCGCGCGCCCTCCGCCGCACGTAGGATTCGCACGGTGGCTTCGGTCACGATCCCGAGCTGGCCCTCGGAGCCGATCAGGAGTCCGAGGAGGTCGAGGCCGCCGCTGTCCAGGTGCTGCCCGCCGATCTCCACCACGGTGCCGTCCAGCAGCACCATCGTGACACCCAGGATGTTGTTGGTGGTGACGCCGTATTTCAGGCAATGCGCCCCGCCCGAGTTCATGCCGATATTGCCCGCGATCGTGCAGGCGAGCTGGCTCGACGGGTCTGGCGCGTAGAAGAAGCTTTCATGCGCAACCGCGCCAGAGATCGCGAGATTGGTGATCCCGGCCTCGACCCGCGCCGTCCGGTTCTCGAAATCGAGCTCGAGCACGCGCGCCAGCTTCGAGACGCCGACCACGACCGCGTCCTCCTGCGGGATCGCGCCGCCGGCGAGCGAGGTGCCGGCGCCGCGCGCCACGACCTTCACGCCCTGCTCGCTGAGGTACTTCATCACGGCCGAGACCTCGGCGGTCGAGGAGGGAAGCACGACGGCGAGCGGAAGCTTGCGGTAGGCCGTCAGTCCGTCCGTCTCGAAAGCCCGGCGCTCGTCTTCTGAGGTGATCAGCGCCTCCGGGTGCACGAGGCGCGCAAGCCCGGCCAGGATCTCGTCACGGCGGGCAAGGATTGATTGATCCGGCGCCGGGAAGGCGATGGACATGGATAATCTCCCGAGAGGCCCGAGGCCCCTCGGCAATCTAGTCGCGAACCCGCGCTCGCGCGAGGTGGTTCAGGCTGCGACTGCGGGTTGCACCACAACCTTGTTCCGGCCGCCCTGCTTGGCCCCGTAAAGCGCAGCATCCGCCGCCTTCAGAAGCGAGTCGAATTCTCGCGCATCGCTCGCGATCTCGGCCACGCCGAGGCTGACCGTCACCGGAATTGCCGTCCCGTCGGCCACGGGGGACAGGCCCGCGACTGCCCGGCGAAGCCGGTCGGCGACCATCTCGGCGCCCTGCAGGTCGATCGAGGGGAGAAGGATCGCGAATTCCTCGCCCCCGAGCCGTCCGATCACGTCGATGGAGCGCAGCCCGGTCTGCAGGGAGATTGCGACCTGCTTCAGCACCTCGTCACCGGCCGCATGGCCGTAGGTGTCGTTGACGCGCTTGAAGTGGTCGATGTCGACCATGAGCGCCGAGAGCGGCTGGCGAAAGCGCTTCCAACGCGCGAACTCGGCCTCGGCCAGCTCGAAGAATCGCGCCCGGTTCGACACGCCCGTGAGCTGGTCCGTGATGAGGAGGCGCCGGATCTCGTCGCCCGTGGACTTCCGTTCGGTGACGTCGCGCAGCACGACCGAAAACCCGGTCACCTCGCCCGTTTTCTCCTCGAGGGCAGAGACGAGGCTCTGGCACCAGTAGCGCGAGCCGTCCTTGCGGCGGCGCCAACCCTCGTCGATGTGCCACCCGTCGCGGCGTGCCAGGTCGACTTGCTGCAGCGCCCTGCCCTGCACGGCCTCGTCCGGGAAGTAGAAGACGTTCATGGTCCGCCCGAGCACGTCACGGGCGGAAAAGCCCGTCTGCCGCTCGCCGGAGGCGTTCCAGGCGCTCACACGGCCGGTGGCGTCGAGCGAGAGAAGTGCGAAGTCGTTCACGCCGGCGAGGATCATCGAGAACCAGGACTCGGCCTCGCGCAGGCGGCGCTCCTGCCGGACCTGCTCGGAGATATCGGTCAGGACCGCCATGTAGCGGTCCTCCTCGACCTTCACGAGCGAACAGGCGAGGACCTGGGGGCCGGTCTCCTGCTCCTGGCGCAGGTGGATGCGCAGGCTCTCGCAGAACGTCCCGTGCTGCCCGGTAAAGCTCTCAGTCACGTAGCGCAGGTCAGGGGCATACGGCTCGAGGGCCTCGAAGAGGTTCGAGAGCGCCGTAGGCTGCGCGATCGGCAGCAGAAGCTGCGCCGCGATCGGGTTCATCAGCCGGACCTCGCCCGCCCGGCTCATCTCGATCAGCCCGACGGGGCAGGAATACAGGAACTCGAGCAGCCGCTCGTTCTCAGCCGCGAGCTCATCGACACCGAGGCCGAGGATCTCCGTCACGCGATCAGCGCTGGATCAGGAGATAGCGGCGGCTCGCGCCGGCGCTCTTCAGCATCCGCAGCTTCACGGGAGTGGGCCGCATGCGGAGCGTGAGGACGAAGTCGATCGTCGCGTCGAGCTCCGGCTCGTCCTCGAAGCGCTGGGCGACGAGATAGTTGTTCATGCAGGGCGCGACGACCGCGAAGACGTGCTTGCCGACCACCCTGTCCGGCGAGAGGCCGGCCATGCGGGACTCGGCCGCGCTGTACAGGGCGACGTTTCCATCGGCCCCGAAGCCGATCACTCCGAAAGGCAGCGCGTCCAGGCTCTCGCTTGGTACGCTGTCGATCTCCCGGATCGAGCAGGTTGCAAAGTCCATACGCATCACTCCTGGAGCGGAACATGCGCGATACCGGTGGAGGAGCGGTAAACTCCCCCACCCTAGGCCAAATTGTGCGGTGGCGGACGCGGCTGCCAGCCGAAGCCCTTGGTCAGCCTCTCGCAGGCTCGAGCACCGTGCTCCAGAGATCGGCGCCGGCCACGTCCTTCAGCGTCACCTTCATCGCCTCGCTCTGCCCGTCGATGGCAACATGACCGAAGAACTGCAGACCAGCGGCCGGCGGCGTGTTCGGGCCCTGCTCGGCGCTCGGCGCCTTGATGTAGCGAAGCTGCGGCCCGAAGGTGTTGTCGAGGCCGTTGGGCCCGAAGCTGCCGGCATGGAGCGGCCCCGACACGAACTCCCAGAACGGATCGAAATCCTGGAACTGCGCCTTGTTCGGGTCGTAGTAGTGCGCGGCCGTGTAGTGCACGTCCGCCGTGAGCCACACCGTGTTCCGAATACGGGCGTGCTTGATGAAGCGCAGCAGCGCCGCGATCTCGAGCTCACGCCCGAGCGCCGGACCATCACCCTGCGCCATCGCCTCCGAACCCTTCTTCAGGGCGCCGTTGTCGAAGACGACGAGTCCGAGCGGCATGTCCGCTGCGATCACTTTCCAGGTGGCGCGCGAGTTGACGAGCTCGCGCTTCAGCCAGGTGAGTTGCTCCTCGCCCAGGAAAGCCGTCTCCGGCCCCTCCTCGCTCTGGCGATTGTCGCCGTTCGCCGCACGGTAGGTGCGCATGTCGAGGAAGAAGATGTCGAGCGACGGCCCATAGGACACCTTGCGGTAGACGCGGCCGAGTTCCTCGGGGGAGGCCGACATCGGCATGTATTCGTGGAAGGCCCGCATGCCGCGGGCGGCGAGCAGCCCGATCGACTTCACGCTGTAGCGCTTGTCGTCGGCCAGCTGCTTGGACGAGGACCAGTTGTTCGTGACCTCGTGGTCGTCCCACTGCGCCATCATGGGCACCTCGGCGTTGAACGCGCGCAGGTTCCGGTCCATCAGATTGTACTTGTAACGCCCCCGATATTCGGCGAGCGTCTCGGCAACCTTGGACACTTCCTCGGTCACGATGTTCTTCCACATCGAGCCGTCCGGCAGCTTCTGCTCGGACGGGACCGGCCCGTCGGCGTAGATCGTGTCGCCCGAGTGGATGAAGAAGTCCGGCCTGAGCTTCAGCATCGTGTCGTAGATGCGCATGCCGCCGCGGGATTCGTCGATACCCCAGCCCTGCCCTGCCGTGTCCCCTGACCAGACGAACGAGATGTCACGCTTGCCGGCGGGTGCCGTCCGGAAACGGCCTACGAGCGGGTCGCTTTCGACGCCGGTCGTGAGTTCGTTTGCCTTCGCCCGGAAGAAGATGTCCTGCCCGGCCGGAAGGTCGCGGATCAGCGCCTTCACGGCGAAATCGGTCTCGGGCAGGGCGTCGAGGCCCACCGTCCGGTGAATCGTCTTGAAGCTGTCCGTGGTGGCGATCTCGAAGGTGATGCGGGACGGGCGATCGGCCCGCGTCCACACCGTCCCCGAGCTGAGATCAGCATCGCCGGACTGCACGCCGTGGCTGAGAACCGGGCGCTCGCCGGCCCGGCTGATCGCCGGCCGGGCGATGCCCGTCGCGACCGTGATCACTCCGGCGCTGCCCGTCAGCAGCAGCTGCCTGCGCCCGATCCCATCACCAAACTTGCCCGCCATCGGAATCTCCGCTCGTTGAGAACGGCTCCAATGAACGTGGCAGCTTGTAGCCGTCGCGACGCCGGGATGACGCCGCGATGACAGGCGCGATCAGGCGCCAAGCTTCTTCTTTCGTTGTGCCAGGGTCCGCAGACGAAGCGCGTTCAGCTTGATGAAGCCGGCCGCGTCGCGGTGATCGTAGGCGACGGCGCCTTCCTCGAAGGTGACGAGGTCCTGGTCGTAGAGGGAGTTCGGCGAGGTTCGGGCGACGACGTGCACGCCGCCCTTGTAGAGCTTCAGCGTGACCTCGCCCGTGACCATCTCCTGGCTCTTGTCGATCAGGGCCTGCAGCATCTCGCGCTCGGGCGAGAACCAGAACCCGTTATAGATGAGCTCCGCGTAGCGCGGCATGAGCTCGTCCTTCAGGTGCGCAGCGCCGCGGTCGAGCGTGATCGACTCGATGGCCCGGTGCGCCGGGAGCAGGATCGTACCGCCGGGCGTCTCGTACATGCCGCGGCTCTTCATGCCGACGAAGCGGTTCTCCACGAGGTCGAGCCGGCCGATGCCGTTGGCCCGACCGAGCTCGTTCAGCTTCGTCAGCAAGGTCGCGGGCGAAAGCTTCTGGCCATCGATCGAGACCGCGTCGCCGCGCTCGAACCCGATCCGGATCACGGTGGGCGTATCCGGCGCCTCCTCAGGCGAGATCGTGCGCGAATAAACGTAGTCCGGAACCTCCTGGGCCGGATCCTCGAGCACCTTGCCCTCCGAGGAGGCGTGCAGGAGGTTCGCATCGACCGAGAACGGCGCCTCGCCGCGTTTGTCCTTCGCGATCGGGATTTGGTGCTTCTCGGCGAAGTCGATCAGCTGCTCGCGCGAGCGCAGGTCCCATTCGCGCCACGGCGCGATGACGGTGACGTCCGGCTTCAGCGCGTAATATCCCAGCTCGAACCGGACCTGGTCGTTCCCCTTGCCCGTCGCGCCGTGGGACACTGCATCAGCCCCGACCTTCTCGGCGATCTCGATCTGCTTCTTGGCGATGAGCGGCCGGGCGATGGACGTGCCGAGAAGGTAGACGCCCTCGTACTGCGCGTTCGCCCGGAACATCGGAAACACGTAGTCCCGCACGAATTCCTCGCGCAGGTCCTCGATGAAGATGTTCTCGTCCTTGATGCCGAGAAGCTGCGCCTTGCGCCGCGCCGGCTCGAGTTCCTCGCCCTGGCCAAGATCGGCCGTGAAGGTCACGACCTCGCAGCCATAGGTGGTCTGCAGCCACTTGAGGATGATGGAGGTGTCGAGCCCGCCCGAATAGGCGAGCACGACCTTCTTCACTTGCTTGTCGGCCATCTGAGAGCGGGTTCCGGGAAAAGGATGGGGCGGATTACCGGGGGAGCGGGACCTGTGCAACGGGCGGCCCGCAGCCTGTCCGGCTCAAACGGCTGTTGGAAGAGTATTGGTCTCCCGTGAGGAGCCGGGCCAGGAACGATATCGCGGCGCAGCATGTTCGTTTAAAAGAACGATCTCGTTGCAGACAAGCTGCACTCGTGCGATATCCGTTCGGCATTTCAGTCCGACAACGCCGAAACATTCGACCGATGAACATGCCCGTGCGACCAGCGGAGCTGTCCGCAGCCGTCCCGATCGAAGCGGCTCCGGCCGCCATCCGGTTCGAGAAGGTTTCGAAGGTCTTTGCGGCCCGAGGCAAGGGCCAGGAGGTGCGGGCTCTCGACGGCATCGATCTCTCGGTCCCGGCCGGGTCGATCCTGGGCGTCATCGGCCGCAGCGGAGCCGGAAAATCGACCCTCATCCGGCTCGTGAACGGGCTCGAGAAGCCGACGGGCGGGCGCGTGGTCGTCGACGGCACGGAGGTGTCCGCACTCGACGAGCGCGGGCTGAGGGCGGTCCGCAGCCAAGTCGGGATGATCTTCCAGCACTTCAACCTGCTCTCGTCCCGCACCGCCTTCGACAACGTCGCGCTGCCGCTGGAGATCGCCGGCGTCCCTAAGGCGGAGATCCGGAAGCGCGTCGAACCCCTGCTCGACCTCGTCGGTCTCGCCGACAAAACCGGCCGCTACCCGGCCGAACTATCCGGCGGCCAGAAGCAGCGGGTCGGCATCGCCCGCGCGCTCGCGACGGAGCCGAAGGTGCTCTTGTCGGACGAGGCCACCTCGGCGCTCGATCCCGAGACGACCCGATCCATCCTGGAGCTGCTCTCCTCGATCAACCGCGAGCTCAAGCTCACCATCCTCCTCATAACGCATGAGATGTCGGTGATCCGGGCGGTGGCCCGTGAGGTCGCGGTCATCGATGCGGGCCGCATCGTCGAGCATGGAGACGTGTTCGACATCTTCACCCGGCCGCAGCACCCGACGACCCGCTCCTTCCTGGGCGCGGAGACGGGTCACGCGCTGCCGCCCTACCTCAAGGCCCACCTGAAGCCAGAGGCGATCGAGGGCGGCGCCGTCGCGCTGCGCATCCTGTTCCGCGGCCCGCACGCGACCGATCCCGTCCTCTCGGAGCTGTCACGCCAGCTCGGCCTCGACCTCAACATCCTGTCCGGGTCGGTGGACGAAATCGCCGGCCGGCCCTTCGGCACGCTGGTCGTCAGCCTGCCCGATGATCCCGTGAAGCTCGGCCAGGCGCTGTCCTTCCTGCAATCCCGCGAGCTCGACACGGAGGTGATCGGCTATGTCGCCTGAAATCCTGCGTCTCATCGGGGAGGCGACCCTCGATACACTGTGGATGGTCGCGGTCGCGGCATCGCTCGCCACCCTGTTCGGCCTGCCGCTCGGGGTCTTCCTGGCAACGAGCGGCCGGGGCGAGCTGTTCGCGGCGCCGCTCCTGAACAGGGCGCTCGGCTTCGTCGTGAATGCCACGCGCTCGACGCCCTTCATCATCCTGGTCGTCGCCATCATCCCGTTCACGCGGCTGCTCGTCGGCACGTCGATCGGAACCAAGGCGGCGATCGTGCCGCTTACCATCGCGGCGACTCCCTTCATCGCCCGGCTCATCGAGAGCGCCATCCGGGAGGTCGATCAGGGGCTCGTGGAGGCCGCCCGGGCCATGGGCGCCACGCCGCTTCAGATCGTCCGGAAGGTGCTTGTCCCCGAGGCCCTGCCCACGATCGTGCTGTCGCTCACCCTCGCGGTCGTCAGCCTCCTCGGCTTCTCGGCCATGGTCGGGGCGGTCGGCGGCGGCGGGCTCGGCGATCTCGGCATTCGCTACGGCTACCAGCGCTTCATGCCCGACGTGATGGCCGTGGTGGTCGTCGTCCTGATCATCCTCGTCCAGCTCGTCCAGAGCACGGGTGACCACCTGTCCCGGCGCCTCAACAAGCGGCTGCGCCAGGGCTGATCCACGTCAGAAGCAGGAGTTTTCGATGGCTAATTCGATCCGTCGCGCCCTTCTCGGCGCAGCGATGGCGGGCCTGTGCGCGGCGGCGGCACCGGCTCGGGCAGAAACGATCCGGGTCGGGGTGACGGCCGGGCCGCATGCCGAGGTGCTCGGCGCCGTGAAGAAGGTGGCGGCGGAGCGCGGGCTCGACCTCGCCATCGTCGAGTTCACCGACTACGTCATCCCCAACCAGGCGCTCGCGGCCGGGGATCTCCAGGTGAACTCGTTCCAGCACGAGCCCTACCTGAAGAACCAGATCAGCAAGACCGGCTGGAAGCTGGTGAAGGTCGGGACCACGACGGCGTCGCCCCAGGGCATCTATTCGAAAAAGTACAAGAAGATCGAGGATCTGCCGGCAGGATCCACGATCGCCATCCAGAACGACCCCTCGAACGGCGCGCGCTCCCTCCAGATCCTGGACGCGAACGGGGTCATCAAGCTTAAGGACCGGAAGAACACCGCCTCCACGATCGCGGACATCGCCGAAAATCCGAAGCGCTTCCGCTTCGTGGAGCTCGACGCGGCTCAACTCGCCCGCTCGCTCGACGATGTCGATGCCGCCTCCATCAACAACAACTATGCCATCCAGGCCGGGCTCTCTCCAGTGACCGATCCGCTCATCAAGGAACCGGTCGAAGGCCCCTGGGTGAACATCATCGCGGTACGCGAGCAGGACAAGGACAAGCCCTGGGTCAAGACCTTCGTTGACGCCTACAGGTCCGAGCCCGTGAAGCAGTTCATCCTCGCTCGCTTCAAGGGCGCCTACCAGCCGACCTGGTAGGCCGCGCGCTTCCGATCACTTCCAGCAAGAGAGACCCCTCACATGAAGCACTTGCTCCTCGCGGCCGCATTCGCTGCCTCCACGCTCGCGGCGCCTGCCTTCGCCCAGGCGCCGCAGACGGTCCGGATCGGCGTCACGCCTGGCCCGCATGCGCAGATCCTCGAGGCCGCGAAGCCGATCGCCGCCAAGCGGGGGCTCGAGATCAGGATCCTCGAGTTCTCGGATTACGTCGTCCCGAACACCGCGCTCGATACGGGCGAGATCGAAGCGAACTCGTTCCAGCACCAGCCCTATCTCGACAACCAGAAGACCGATCGCGGCTTCAAGATCGAGTCGGTCGCTCAGACCGTGAATTTTCCGATGGGCGTCTACTCGAAGAAGCACAAAAGCTTCGATCAGGTGCGGCAGGGCGGAACCGTGGCGATCCCGAACGACCCGACGAATGGCGGGCGGGCGCTGCTGCTGCTCCAGGACAAGGGCGTGCTGAAGCTGAAGCCGAATGTCGGTTTCAAGCCGTCCGTGGCCGACATCGTCGAGAACCCGAAGCGCCTGAAATTCGTGGAGGTGGATGCCGCCCAGACGCCGCGCTCGCTCGACGACGTGGATGCGGCCGCCATCAACACGAACTACCTCGTCTCCGCGGGCCTCAGCACGAACGACGCCATCCTTCGGGAGGACGCAAAGGGCCCCTACGTCAACGTCATCGCGGTCCGCGCAGCCGACAAGGACAAGCCCTGGGTGAAGGAGCTCGTCGAGGCTTACCGCTCGCCCGAGGTGAAGGCGTTCATCGCGGACAAGTTCAAGGGCGCCGTGATCGCGAGTTGGTGACCGCTCTCGGGCCGCGCCCGATCGAGGCGCGGCCCTACTTCTTCAGCCGATACCCAGTGCGGAAGATCCAGGCGATCACCGCGAGGCAGACGATCAGGAAGGCGAGCGTCGCCGCGATGCTGATCGCGGGGTTCACGTCCGCGATGCCGAAGAAGCTCCAGCGAAAGCCGCTGACGAGATAGACGACCGGGTTGAACAGCGCGATCGTCCGCCAGCCGGCCGGGAGCATGTCGATCGAGTAGAAGCTGCCGCCCAGGAAGGTAAGCGGGGTCACGATCAGCAGCGGCACGAGCTGAAGCTGCTCGAAACCGTCCGCCCAGATCCCGATGATGAAGCCGAGCAGGCTGAACGCGACAGCCGTGAGCACCAGAAAGAGGAGCATCACGAGCGGATGGTCGATCCGGAGCGGGACGATGAAGGCTGCGGTCGCCAGGATGATCAGGCCCAAGAGGATGGATTTCGTGGCCGCCGCGCCGACATAGCCGACCACGATCTCGGCGGCCGAGATCGGGGCCGAGAGGACCTCGTAAATCGTGCCAGTGAAGCGGGGAAAGTAGATGCCGAAGGACGCGTTCGAGACGCTCTGCGTCAGGAGCGAGAGCATGATCAGGCCCGGCACGATGAAGGAGCCGTAGGGCACCCCCTCGACCTCGCTGATGCGGCCGCCGATCGCCGCCCCAAACACGATGAAATACAAGGCTGTCGAGAGGACCGGCGCAACGATGCTCTGGAGCAGCGTGCGGCGTGTGCGCGCCATCTCGAAGAGGTAGATCGCGCGGATCGCGTGGAGGTTCATGCGTCCCTCCGGACGAGGTTTACGAAGATGTCCTCGAGCGAGCTCTGCTCCGTGCGGAGGTCGGAGAAGCGGATGCCGGCCGCGGCGAGATCGCCGAGCAGCGTCGTGATGCCCGTACGACCGGCCTTCGCGTCGTAGCTGTAGACGAGCTCGGTCCCGCCTTCCGACAGCCCGATTCCGTCTCGCAGCAGGGTGGGCGGAAGCTCGGCCAGCGGCGCCTGGAGCTGGAGGACGAGGCGCTTGCGGCCGAGCTTGCGCATCAGCTCGGCCTTGTCCTCGACGAGGATCAACTCGCCCCGGTTTATGACGCCCACCCGGTCGGCCATCTCCTCCGCTTCCTGAATGTAGTGGGTCGTCAGGATGATGGTCACGCCCTCCTCGCGGAGGCGGCGGACGAGGCTCCACATATCCCGCCGCAGCTCGACATCGACCCCGGCCGTCGGCTCGTCGAGAAACAGAATCTGCGGCTCGTGCGAGAGCGCTTTCGCGATGAGTACGCGGCGTTTCATGCCGCCGGAGAGCGAGAGGATCTTGTTGTCGCGCTTGTCCCAGAGCGACAGGTCGCGCAGCACCCGCTCGATATATGCGGGATCGGCGGCCTTCCCGAAGAGGCCGCGGCTGAAGCTGACCGTGTCGAAAACGGTCTCGAAGGCGTCGGTCGTAAGTTCCTGCGGGACGAGGCCAATCAGCGAGCGCGTCCTGCGCGGCTCGGCGAGGATGTCGTGGCCCTCGACGAGCACGCGCCCGGCGGTCGGGTTCACGATCCCGCAGATGACGGAGATGAGCGTCGTCTTGCCGGCGCCGTTCGGACCCAGCAGCGCGAAGATCTCGCTCCGACGGATCTCGAGATCGACGCTCTTCAGCGCCTGGAACCCGGACGCGTAGGTCTTTCCGAGCCCGGAGACTTCGATGGCGGAATGCATGCAGGCTCGGGATCAGGCCGCGAGGAGGTGGCGGCCGTCATGCCCTGCGATGCGGGCCCGGACAATCTCCCCCGCTGACACCGATGTGCGGAAGCGCACAGGCGTGAAACCGCCCGTGCGGCCGATCCCTCCCGCCTCGACGAGGATCTCGTGCTCGGCCCCGACCTCACCCGCGAGGTGGCGCGCGAGCGCCGCAGCACCGGCCTCGCGCAGCTTGGCGGCCCGGTCCTTCACCACCTCGCGTCCGACCTGCGGCATGCGGGCGGCAGGCGTGCCAGGCCGGGGCGAGAAGGGGAATACGTGGAGGTGGGTGAGCCCGCATTCCTCAACGATGTCGAGCGAGCGCGCGAACATCGCCTCCGTCTCCGTCGGAAAGCCGGCGATCAGGTCAGCACCGAAGACGATGCCCGGTCGGACGCGCCGGACGAGCTCACAAAATGCTACAGCGTCGTCGCGCAAATGCCTGCGTTTCATGCGTTTCAGAACTATATCGTCGCCGGCCTGAAGCGACAGATGCAGATGCGGCATGAGCCGCCCCTCGGTCGCAAGCGCATCGAGGAGATCGTCGTCAGCCTCCACCGAGTCGATCGAGGACAGCCTAAGCCTCGGCAGGTCCGGGACAGCCCCGAGGATTGCCTTGACCAGCGTCCCAAGCCGGGGAGCGCCGTCGAGATCGGCGCCGTAGCTGGTCATGTCGACGCCAGTCAGCACGACCTCGCGCGCGCCCTCCTCGACGAGGCGGCGGATCTCGGCGGTGACCGTCTCGACGGGGACCGAGCGCGAGTTGCCGCGCCCGAACGGGATCACGCAGAAGGTGCAGCGGTGGTTGCAACCGTTCTGCACCTGAACGATCGCCCGCGTGCGCCCGGCCTCCCGCCTGGCGACCGCCAAGCTCGTCCCGCGCTCGCCCATGATGTCGCCGACCTGCACGCGACTGGATCCGGGGCGGGCGAGACCGCGCCAGGTCTCAGGCCGCGCCTTCTCGGCGTTGCCGACGACCGCTGAAACCTCGGGCATAGCCGCGAAATGGCCGGGGTCGATCTGGGCGGCGCACCCCGTGACCACGATGCGCGCTTCGGGATTGTCGCGTGATGCTCGACGGATCGCCTTGCGTGCCTGCCGCGACGCCTCGGTCGTGACTGCACAGGTGTTCACGACGACGAGGTTCTCGTGCCGAGCCCGCAGCCCCTCGTGCCGAATGGCATCCGATTCGGCGGCGTTGAGCCGGCAGCCGAAGGTCAGGACCTCCACGCCCATCAGGCGGCACCGGCAAAGAGCTCCGGCGAGAACACGCCGTCATGTTCGAGCTCGACCGGCCCGGTCATCAGGACGTGGTTGTCGCTTTCGCGCCACTCGATGACCAGATCCCCGCCCGGCAGTGTAACGGTCGCACGCCGCTTGGCGAGGCGCTTGCGCACGGCCGCAACCAGGGCGGCGCACGCGGCCGAGCCGCAGGCGCGCGTCAGCCCGGCCCCGCGCTCCCAGACACGGAGCACGATGTGGTCGGGCGCGGCGACATGAGCAAGCGAGATATTGGCCCGCTCCGGAAAGATCGGGTGATTTTCGAGCAGCGGCCCGACCCTGGCGAGGTCGTAGGCAGCCGGGTCCTCGACCCAGAAGATCGCGTGCGGGTTGCCCATCGAGACGACGGATGGCGAATGCAGGATCGGCGCATCGATCGGGCCGATCTGCAGCTCGATGCGGCGCGTGTCCTGGAAAGGCTCGGCCAGCGGGATCTCGTCCCAGCGTAGCCGCGGCTCGCCCATATCGACCGTGAACTGATCTTCGGCGACGCGGGCCGCAGTCAGCCGGCCCGCATCCGAGTCGAGCACGAGTGTCTCGCCATGCGGACGCGACATCACCGGATCGTCCATCATCGCCCAGGCAACGCAGCGCGTGCCATTGCCGCAGGCAGCGGAGGCGGACCCGTCGGCGTTGTAGATCGCGAGACGCGCATCGGCGCCTGGGCGGTCCGGATCCTGGATGACCATGAGTTGGTCGAACCGGGTCCGGGGCGCGGCCGCGACGGCGCGCGCCTCCCACGGCTGCACAGCAACCTGTGCGCCGCGCAGGTCAACGACGACGATCTCGTTGCCGAGCCCGTTCATCTTGAGGTAGCGGCGATGCGCAAGCGAATTCATCGGGAACTATCCGTGCGGCGCCCCGTATATCGGAGCCCGCCGCCGCTGTCGCGAGGGGCGGATTCGGCCCTCGCGCCACGCTTCCGCGAAGACCGACAGGACAGGGCCAGGACGAACATGGCGAGACCAGGACGGCTCAGGATCGGCTCTGCCCTCCTGGTGCTCATGCTGATGCAGCCGGCCGCGGCTCAGGCTCCGGCCCCTGTAGAAGCGACGCCGATCGCGCCCCCTCCCTCCGCGAGCCCTGCGAGCCCGCCCCCGGCCTCTCCTCCCCCAGTGGCGCCCGCTCCTCCGGCCGCCACGATCCAGCAATCATCCCCACCCGCCGCGACGCTGCAGCAGGCACCGGCCCCGGGCGCGGCGCCCACGGTCGTGAGCCGGCCGACCCTCATCCCCGAGAGCGGCGACACATCCAACGTCGACGAGGTCACCCTCCCCGAGAAGCCGGTTCTGATCCTGTCGGGGAAGAGCTCCTGGGACGACGGGCTGAAGACCCTGAGAGGGGCGTTCGCGAAGGTCGAGGCGGAGTTGGCGCGGCTCGGCATCCAGCCGAACGGGCGCCCGATCGCGGTCTTCGTTGAGACGACGGACGACAATTTCCGGTTCGACGCGATGGTGCCGATCGCGGCTCCTCCGGCCCCTGCCCCGACGATCGGCCCGGACATGCGGTTCGGCACGACGCCGTCCGGCAAGGCGTACCGCTTCGTGCACAAGGGTCCCTACGACCAGATCGACTCCACCTACGAGACGATCACGACCTATCTCGACGCGAAGGACATCCTCGCCAAGGACGCCTTCATCGAGGAATACGTCAACGACGTCGCCGACCCGGGGGACGCGGCGCTCGAGATCAACATCTTCGTCCAGCCGCGCTGAACCCGTTCAGCCGGGCGGCGGCGCCCAGACCTCGCCCGGCTGCAAGGCCCGGAAGCGCTCCGGCGGGATCGCGGCCTCGGCGAGCGCGGCCGCAAGGTCGACGACGGGCTGATCCACCTTCTCGTTGGTCAGTTGGAACGTGCCCCAATGAATGCCGAGGGCCTGCTCCGCCTGCAGGTCACCGAAGGCCTTGACCGCATCCGCCGGGTTCATGTGCTGCGGCTCCATGAACCAGCGCGGCTCGTAGGCGCCGATCGGCAGAGCCGCGACCCGCGGTGGGCCGAAGCGCGACCGAACCGACCGGAAGGTCTCGCCTCCTCCATAGCCCGTGTCCCCGGCCATGTAGAGCGTCCCGGCGGACGTAGTCAGCACGTAGGCGCCCCAGAGCGCCATGCGACGATCGTTGATGCCGCGCGCCGACCAATGGTTCGCGGGCTCCAGATGGGCCGCGACCCCGCCGCCGAGGCCAACCGATTGCCCCCAGTCGAGAACCTCGACCTCCACGGCGTCATCGTGCGCGCGGATGATGGAATCGTTGCCGAGCGGCGCGATCACCTTCGGGGCGTTGCGATGCCAGAGCCGCGCGATCGTCTCGACATCGAGATGGTCGTAGTGGTTGTGCGTGATCAGCACCGCGTCGATCGGCGGGAGGTCGTCGAACGCAATACCCGGCGGATTGGCGCGCCGCGGACCCGCGAACCGGACGGGACTCGCGCGATCCGACCAGATCGGATCCGTGAGGATGTTGCGGCCCGCGACCTGGACGAGCAGGGTCGCGTGGCCGACGAGCGAAATCCGCAACCCCGCGACCCGGTCCGGTGGCTTGTCAACGAAAGGGCTTGGGTAGCTCTCCGGCCAGGGCTCCCGCCCGCCGCTCACCTGCCAGCGGGCCAGGTCCAGGAGCCCGCGATCCGTCACCGGTCCGGGTCCGAAGAAACGGACCCCGTCGTAATGATCGGTGACCGGCCCGTCGTAGTAGCGGTTCCGGCTGCGGGCAACGGCGGAATAGCCGACGCCGCCCAATGTCAACATGGCGGCCGCACTCGCGATCCGCCCTACGCTTCGCCGGTTCATGCAGAGCAGCATGCAAGGCGGCGACGCCCCGTCAAGCGCCGAGCCGCCGCGGGAACGCAGGCCATTCGTTCCGGTTGATCTCCGAGAGCCGGGACACGGCGACATTTGAAGGAGCGCGCGCCATGGGAGACCTCGGCAGCTACATTTGGTTCATCGGCCTCGGTGCCGGCATCGTGATCCTCGGCATCGCCATGCTGATCGCGCGCGGCCGCAAGCGACAAACCTATCAAGGCGATTCCAACCACGCCTGGAAGCAGGCTGCGGCCGAGACCGGGCATCCGGAGGTCGCGCGACCGGACCCGCGCTGAGTTGAACTCCGACCTTCGAGCCCCCCGGCTGTCGAACAGCCGGAGGTTGCATTATCGAAGCTTGCGCGAATTTCGAAAATCCTGATAAGTCGAGCCTCGCTGAATGAGGGGCTCTCACGTGCACCGCCGAACCGTGATCACGTCCGGCCTGGCCGGTATCGCCGCCGCGACGGGCGGAGCCGGACCGGCCCTCGCGCAGGCCGCTTCGACATCGCCGGCCGGCGCCAGCAAGGGCGGGCCGTCGCCTTTCGCCGAGACCATGGCCGAGATGACCTGGGAGGAGGCGGATGCTGCCGCGAAGGCCGGCGCCTCCATCCTTTGGGCGTTCGGTGTCATCGAGCAGCACGGTCCGCACCTGCCGCTCGGAACCGACGTGTACATTCCATCGGCAGCCCTCCGCCGCACACGTCAGATCCTCGCCGAGCGCGGGCATCAGGCCGTGATCCTTCCGGCTTATTACTGGGGCATCAATCAGGTCTCCGCCGCCTTCCCAGGTTCCGTCGAGGTGCAGCCCGCGACCATGATCGCGCTGATGACGGACGTGCTCTCGAGCCTGAAAAAGCAGGGCTTCGCGCGCGTCTTCTGCACCTCGGGGCACGGTGACGCCCTCCACAACAAGACGATCTTCGACGGCGTGACATCCGCCCGTGCCGCGTCCGGCGTCGATGCCGCGGTGCTCTTCAACGCGCCGCTCGTGAAGCGGCTCGGGCTCGATCCGTCGAACCCGGCCGTGCTCGGCTTCGATGTGCCGGCGGAAGGCGCTCCCGCCAAGTTCATCGACGTCCATGCCGGAGATCCGGAGACGTCGTCGATGCTGCACCTGCATCCCGATCTCGTGCGCAAGGACCTCCTGCCGACCTTGCGCTCCACCGATTACGGCCCGGCCGACCTCGCCGAATGGCGCAAGGGCCAGGAGGCCGCGCGCGCCAAGACCCCGCTCGGCTATTTCGGCGACCCGGCCTCCGCCGAAGCATCGCGCGGCGCTGCCCGGCTGGAGGGCCAGGCGAAGGCGATGGCGGAGGTGATCCTCGCGCGGGTCGGGAAACACTAATCGGCCGCGAGATGCAGCCGCTCGTCATCACGGGAGGAGAGCCCATGTCCGAAGCCAACCCGAAGCCGCTTCCGTCCGCGAACGACTTCAACCCCGACCTGCCGTCGAACCGCATGGTGTTCGACGTCCGGCGCGACAACTCGGTCTGGCCGCATTTCAAAGAGCGGCTGGAAGACCTGATGGCGCAGTACGGCCTCAGCGAGCCGGAGAAGGACGCGTTTCGGGCGATCGACGTTCGCCGGCTCGCCGAGCTCGGCGTGCACCCGTATTTCCTGCCGCAGATCACGCGCCTCTTCCACGGCTCGGCCGGCAACACGACCAAGAGCGCGGCCGCCGAGGCCTACCGCAAATCGTGGGGCGACAAGATCGTCGAGCACCGTCCCGAGGCGAACTGAGAGGGATCGATCAGATGGGTGAGTTCGTCTCCATCATGGGCATGGCCCATGCGCCGGGCGTCACGGGCTGGATCGAGTCCTGCCCGGTCGAGGACCAGCAGGCGATCCAGGCGGGCTACGAAGAGCTCGGCCGCATCATGCGGGATGCCAAGCCCGACATCATCATCGGGGTCGGCAACGATCATCTCCTCAACCTGCCGCTGAAGAACCCTCCGAACTGGCGCGTCGACTGCTCGCGCGAGTGGCACGGCCCTGCCGAGTTCTTCAAGGCGTGGCTGAAGCAGCCCGGCTACCACGTGAAGGGCCGTCCGGACATCTCCGAGGTCGTCGCCCGTGAGGCGATTGCGTCCGGCTTCAAGGTTGATCGCGGCGAGAACCTGCTCTTCGACGACAACTGGTCGGTGCCGCTCTGGTATCTCGGCTACGACGTCCCGATCCTGCCGATCCACATGAACTGCATCAATCCGCCGGTGCCGGAGCCCGCGGAGTGCATCCGGTTCGGCCGGGAGCTGCGCCGCGTCGTCCGCGAAGTGCTGCCGCCCGGTCTGCGGGTCGGCCTGATGGGAACGGGCGGGCTGTCGCACGAGCCCGGCGGGCCGCGCTACTTCACGATGGATTCGAAGTTCGACCGCTGGTTCCTCGAGCTGATGGAGGAGAGCGACCCGGACCGCGTCGTGCGCGAAGCCACGATCGAGCGCATGAACGAGGCGGGTGGCGGGGGCACCACCGAGCTCCTCGCCTGGATGGTCGCCATGGCGGCCGCCGGAGGAACGCCCGCCCGCACCGTGTTCTATGTCGCCTCGCAGGAAATGCGCTGCGGCATCGGCGGCTCAGTCTGGACGACATTCGCGTGAGCATCCCGTCACGTTTTGCGAGCCGCTCGGTCCTGCCGGGGCCAACCGAGCGGCTGGCCCCCGACCGAACCGCGCTCGTTGTCGTCGACATGCAGAACGACTTCTGCGCGCCGGGCGGCTACATCGCGAGCGCGCTCGGCAAGGACGTCTCGGGGCTCGCGGCGATCGTACCGCCACTTGAGGCTCTGCTCGCAGCGGCCCGCGCGGCGGGCGTTCCGGTCGTTTGGCTCGCGGCCTCCTACGAGGAAGAGCTTTTGCCCCCCTCCATGCTCGCACAGAAGCGCCGGCTCGGAGTGGATGCGATCTGCTGCGGGCGCGAGAGCTGGGGCGCCGATTTCTTCGGCGTCAGGCCCGCCGAGGGCGAGCCCGCTTTCACCAAGCACACCTATTCGGGGTTCTCGAACCTGAAGCTCGAACTCCACCTCGCAGGGCTCGGTGTCGAGGCGCTCGCCTTTTGTGGCGTCCAGACCAATGTCTGCGTCGAATCCACCCTGCGTGAGGCGCATACGCGCGGGTTCGACGTAGCGATCGTGGCGGATGCGGTGGCGTCGCATGCACCCCAGCTGCATGAAGCGACGCTCGCCAATGTCCGTTTCCTCTTCGGCGACGTCGTGACGTCGTCGGACCTCCTGGCCGTGTGGGCCGCCCGGGACGCCGCCGCAGCCTGACGGCGCGCCCCAAAGACAAGATCAGGGAGAACTCCCATGAGCAGCGCGATCTCTCCGGTCGCCGCAGACCGGCCGGTGCACCTCAACCATTTCATCGACGGCCGTTTCGTCTCCGCGCACGGCCGCAGCTTTGAGAACCGCAACCCGGCGACGGGCGAGGTGATCGGAACCGTGGACGAGGCCGACGCCGCAACCGTCGACGCCGCCGTCCAGGCGGCGCGGCGGGCCATGAAGGGGCCGTGGGGCAAGACCACCGAGCAGGAGCGTGCGGCGATCATGCGCAAGGTCGCGGACGGCATCATGCGCCGCTTCGACGACTTCCTGCAGGCCGAGGTGCTGGATACCGGGAAGCCGGTCAGCCTCGCGTCCCACATCGACATTCCGCGTGGGGCGGCGAACTTCAACGTCTTCGCCGACCAGGTCCTCACGCTTTCGACCGAGACCTTCCGGATGGCGACCCCGGACGGCCGCGGGGCGCTCAATTACGCAATCCGGGTGCCGCGCGGCGTCATCGGAGTCGTGTGCCCCTGGAACCTGCCGCTCCTTCTGATGACGTGGAAGGTCGCGCCGGCGCTCGCCTGCGGCAACGCCGTGGTCGTGAAGCCCTCCGAGGAGACGCCGACCACCGCGACGCTCCTCGGCGAGGTGATGAACGAGGCCGGCGTGCCGCCCGGCGTCTACAACGTCGTGCACGGCTTCGGGCCGGACAGCGCAGGCGAGTTCCTGACCCGCCACCCGGGCGTGAACGGCATCACCTTCACGGGCGAGACCCGGACGGGCAGCGCAATCATGAAGGCGGCTGCCGACGGGGTCAGGCCGGTCTCGCTCGAGCTCGGCGGCAAGAACGCCGCCCTGATCTTCGCCGATTGCGACCTCGACGCCGCGATCGAGGGCACGATCCGCTCGGCCTTCGCAAATTGCGGGCAGGTCTGCCTCGGCACGGAGCGGGTCTATGTCGAGCGGCCGATCTTCGAAACGTTCGTGTCGCGCCTGAAGGACGCGGCCGAGAACCTCCGCATCCGGGACCCCTTTGACAAGGGCGCGAATCTGGGCCCGCTCATCTCTGAAGAGCACCGCCGAAAGGTTCTCTCCTATTACGAGCGCGCAAAGGCCGAGGGCGCGACGGTCGTGACAGGGGGCGGCGTGCCGGAGCTTCCGGCGGAGCTCTCCAGCGGCTTCTACGTCCAGCCCACGATCTGGACCGGCCTGCCGGACAGCTCGGCCGTGATGCGCGAGGAGATCTTCGGGCCGTGCTGCCACATCACTCCCTTCGACGACGAGGATGCTGTGGTCGAGCGCGTGAACGACAGCCCTTATGGGCTCGCGACCGCGATCTGGACGCAGAATCTCGCCCGCGCCCATCGGGTCGCGGCGGAGATCGACGTCGGGATCTGCTGGGTCAATTCCTGGTTCCTGCGCGACCTCCGCACGCCATTCGGCGGCTCCAAGCAATCGGGCATCGGCCGCGAGGGCGGCGTGCATTCGATGGAATTCTACACCGAGCTCCGCAACGTCTGCGTGAAGCTCTAAGAAGGTCTCAGGGGAGAAGCGTCCATGTTGTCCGAAGCCGAGCGCCAACAGGCCGTCGAGCAATTGCTCGAGGCCGAGCGCACCCGCACGCCCGTCGTGCAGCTCTCGAAGACCTTCCCGCATATCGCGATCGAGGATTCCTACTGGATCCAGAGCGAGGTCACGCGGCGTAAGATCGAGGGCGGCAGGAAGCTCATCGGCCACAAGATCGGCCTGACCTCGAAGGCGATGCAGCAATCCTCGCAAATCGACGAGCCGGATTACGGGCACCTTCTCGACGACATGATGATCGCGGACGGCGCCAAAGTGCGGCACGCCGATTACTGCGTGCCGCGCGTCGAGCCGGAGCTCGCCTTCGTGCTCGGCAAGCCGCTAAAGGGGCCGAACGTCGGCCTCCTCGACGTGCTCCGCGCGACCGAATACGTCGTGCCGGCGATCGAGATCATCGACGCGCGCGTGCAGAACCCGCGCAAGATCTTCGATACCGTGGCGGATAACGGCGCGGCGGCGGGCATCGTGCTCGGCGGCCGCCCGATCAAGCCGATGGATCTCGACCTGCGCTGGGTCGGGGCGATCTTCTACCGAAACTCGGAGATCGAGGAGACGGGCCTTGCGGCGGGCGTGCTCGGCAATCCGGCGCTCGGCATTGCCTGGCTCGCGAACAAGGTCGCGCCCTTCGGCACCGTGCTCGAGCCGGGCCACATCATGCTGTCCGGCTCCTTCACGCGGCCCGTCTGGGCAGATAAGGGCGATACGCTGCACGCCGATTTCGGACCGCTCGGCGGGGTCGCGGTGCAGTTCGTCTAGATCGGAGCAGACCGTGGAACTCAGGCAGAATCGCTTCAAGGCCGCCCTCGCCCGCGGTGAGCTCCAGATCGGGCTGTGGAGCAGCCTCTGCAGCAACATCGTCGCCGAGATCATCGGCGATTCCGGCTTCGACTGGATCCTGCTCGATACCGAGCATTCGCCGAACGAGCTGCCGGGCCTGATCTCGCAGATGCAGGCGCTCGCGACCGGGACGGCAACGCCGATCGTCCGGCCGGCCTGGAACGACCCGGTCCTGATCAAGCGTCACCTCGATGCAGGCGCGCAGGCGCTGCTCCTGCCGTTCGTGCAGAACGCGGAGGAAGCCCGGGCCGCCGTCGCTGCGACCCGTTACCCGCCCGAGGGTATCCGGGGGATCACCACGAGCGGCCGTGCGGCGCGCTTCGGGCGCGTCCAGGGCTACCTGAAGAAGGCCGCGGAAGAGCTCTGCCTCCTCGTCCAGGTCGAGACGGGCGAAGCCCTGGCCCAGATCGAGGAGATCGCCTCCGTGCCGGGCATCGACGGTGTGTTCATCGGACCGGCGGACCTCTCCGCCTCGCTCGGGCATATCGGCAACCCGGCCCATCCCGAGGTGCAGGACGCCATCAAGAGCGCCGTCGACCGCCTGACGAAGGTCGGCAAGCCCGCCGGCATCCTCACCCCGAACGAGGCCGAGGCGCGCCGCTACATCGAGTGGGGCTATAAGTTCGTCGCCGTCGGCTCCGATCTCGGGGTCATGGCCAAGGGCGCCGACGCGCTCGCGCGCAGCTTCAAGGGCTGAGCGGAACGGGGCAGTCCCCGGGCCGCCCCTCCCTTTCAGTCGAACATCGCAACGCAGTCGATCTCGACATTGACGCCCGCGCGGTGGGGCGTGCCGCCGACGCAGGTGCGCGTCACCTTCTCCCCATCCAGGATCTCCCGGAAGACCTCGTTGAACTTCGGGAAGTCGGCCGTGTCGCGCAGGATGACGCGCATGTTCACGACATTCGCGAAGGTGGCGCCCGCGGCGTCCAGCACGCTTTTAAGATTGTGCAGGGTGCGCCGGGTCTGCTCCTCGATCCCGCCGGGAACGACGGTCTTCGTCTCGGGGTCGAGCGGCCCCTGCCCCGATACGAAGAGCATGTTGCCGAACCGGATCGCCTGGACGATCGGCGGTGGCTTGGAGGCTTCGGTGAAGCCGGTCGTGGGCGCGGATTTGGACGAGATGATCTGCTTGGGCACGGCTGGCGCTCGGTCGTGGTGAAACCGACGTCAGCATGCGCGGAAAATTTCGGATTTCCAGTCCTTTCTCGAAATCGTAGGGTGGCCTTGCGGGCTTGACGGCCCACCTGACCGGAGACGCTCTTGCCCGCCCCGCATCGCATCGACACGCAGCACCACATTCTGCCGCCGCGCTACGTCGCGGAAGTCGGTGCCGAGGCGATCGGTAGGACCCTCGTCTCCGGCCAGGTTCCGGACTGGACGCCCGAACACTCCCTCGCCGCCATGGACCGGCACGGGATCGCGACTGCCGTGGTCTCGATCTCGGCACCCGGCTTCCCAGTGGCCGACCCGGCCGGCCTCTGCCGGCACTGCAACGACTATGCGGCCGAGATGACGGCCCGCCATCCCGGCCGCTTCGGCAGCTTCGGGAGCCTGCCGCTGCCCGACGTAGACGGGAGCATCGACGAGATCCACCGCAGCCTCGACGATCTGAAGGCCGACGGCATCTGCCTGCTGACGAACTATGACGGTCGCTATCTCGGTGACCCGCTCTTCGCGCCCGTGATGGACGAGCTCGAACGGCGCGGTGCCGTCGTGTACGTGCATCCGAACGAGGGGGCAGGCGCGTTCCTCGGCGGCCTGCCCCCGGCTTCGCTCGAGTTCCCCTTCGACACGACGCGCGCCATCGCGAACCTGCTCTTCACCGGCACGCTGCTCCGCACCCGCAACGTGAAGTACATCTTCTCGCATGCAGGCGGCACGGCCCCGTTCCTGGCCGAGCGCCTGGCCCGCCTCGAGCGCCGGCCAGACCTGAAGCAGCATGCGCCGGACGGGGTCCTGTCGGAGCTGCGGCGGCTCCATTTCGATATCGCCCTCTCGGCCGGGCCGCTGACACTCGGAGCGCTGCTCCGCTTCACAACGCCCGACCATGTCCTCTTCGCCAGCGATTTCCCGCATGCGCCCGAGCCCGCCATGGCCGGGTCGGTGGAGGGCCTCGCGAAGGCCGACCTCGAACCGGCGGACCTTGCGCACATCGAGCGCGGTAACGCGCTCCGCCTCATGCCGCGCCTCGCGGCGCATTGAGGCGGAGAGCCGGCCTTCTCAGAAGCCGTCGGGCTTGGGCATGACGTTGCCGCACTTCTTGCAGGTGCGGTGCTCGACGCTGCCGAAGAAGTTCTTGTAGGCCTGCGTCACGAAATCTTTCGTGTAGTCATCGACCACGGCGCTCTCCTCATGCAGGAGCTCGTCGCATTTCGGGCAGTACCACTGGAAGCGGTCGACCTCTCCCTCACGCCGGCCGCGCTCGGTGATCAGCGCGAAGGCGTTGGGCGGGAAGCGCGGCGAATGCGGCGTATTGCCGGGCATCCAATTGGTTGAACCTTCCGGGATGACGCAGACCTTCTCCTCGCCCTCGGGGGTGCGATAGTGCAGGTGCATCGTCCCCTTGATCATGTACGTGAACTCGTCGCTGTCGTTCACGTGGAACTCGCTCCGGTACTCGCGGCCCCGCGCAACGAAGGCGAGAGAGTCCGGCTTCTGCCAGAGCACCTTCACGCGCCGTCCGGATTCCGCCAGCTCGCGCGTGACGCCCTGGAGATCGACGATGGGAAGCTCTTCCATGGTTCGCTCAGCTCACGTTTGACAGCCCGTCGAGTTGTGCCGCCCTCGAGAACGGGTGTCAAATTTTCGAAAATCCCGGAAACCTGGACACATTCTTTCCAGCTGCCCGGCTTCCTGCCATAGAGAATCGCAAGCAGCGGCGCGGTGGAGCGCAGATGGACAGCTTCGATTGGGGGCCCGCTCTTCGGGGCGGCCCTGCAAAGGCGCATAAGACGCTCACTGAGGAAACGCTTGCCCGCCTCCGGCGCGACATTGTCTCGGGCGAGTTCGAGGCTGGCCAGAAGGTCAAGTCGGACGACCTCAAGAAGCGCTATCAAGTCGGCACGAGTCCGATCCGGGAGGCGCTGTTCCAGCTCGTGAGCGAGGGCCTCGTCCGGTCCGATGGCCAGCGCGGCTTCCGGGTCGCCGAGCTTCGACAAGAGGAACTCCTCGACATTACGGACTGGCGGGCGCGGCTCGAATGCGAAGCCTTGCGCCGTGCGATCACGGCCGGCGACATGGAGTGGGAAGCCCGCGCTGTCGCGGCCTTCCACCGGCTGAAGCGGGTCGAGGGGCAGAGCGGGCTCGACCCTAAGGAGGCTGCAGATCTCTGGGAGGACCACCACCGCGCATTCCACTTCGCGCTGTACAGCGCCTGCGGATCGCCCTGGCTCCTGCGCTTCTGCGAACTCCTGATCCAGCACGGCGAGCGCTACCGGCGGGCGTACATCACCTACCCGCGCATCTCCTCCTCGATCACCGCGGAGCACGAGGCCATCATGGATGCCGCGATGGCGCGAAAGGCGGATGCGGCGGCGGAGCTCCTCGGAAAGCACATCCGGCACGCGGCCGACCTCGCGCTCGCCCACGCGACGGGCGGAGGGAACGCGACGATCAGCGGGCCGTCCCCTGCCGTCGCACGCCCAAAAGCTGAGCCGAAGCGCAAAACAAGAGCAGCGGCACCTCCCCGTAATGGGCGCAACACGGCTTGACGCGGGGATTTCGAAATTTCTAGTCTCAACCGAAAGCGCCGTCGAAAATCGAACGCGCTGGGAGCCGAGGGGAAGCCGATGGCATCGAGATTCACTGCATCACTCCTGGCCGCCACGATGCTCGCCCTGAGCACCGGAACGGCCTTGGCCGAAATCCCGAACAAGCTCCTGAAGGTGGGCGTCCTCAGCGACATGTCCGGCCCCTTCGCGAGCCAGGCGGGCGAGGGTTCGGTTGTGGCTACCAAGATGGCGGCCGAGGATTTCGCGAAGGAGGCCGGCGACCTCAAGGTCGAGATCGTCTCGGCCGATCACCAGAACAAGCCGGATGTCGGCTCCGGCATCGCGCGGCGCTGGATCGACCAGGACGGGGTCACGACCATCGTCGACCTGCCGAACTCTGCGGTCGGTCTCGCGATCTCGACTCTGCTCAACGAGAAGAACCGCCCGACGATGGCCTCCGGCAGCGCCACCTCCGACATGACGGGCAAGTTCTGCAAGAACACGACCGTGCAATGGGCGCTCGACACCTGGGCGCTCGGCAATGCGAGCGGCCGCGCCGTGACCAAGGCAGGCGGCAAGAAGTGGTTCTTCATCTCCTTCGACTACGCCCTCGGCCAGGCGCTCGAGCGCGACACGACGGAAGCGGTGAAGAAGGCCGGCGGCACGGTGGTCGGCAGCGTGAAGCATCCGCTCGGGACGACCGACTTCTCATCCTACATCCTCCAGGCGCAGGCCTCCGGCGCCGACGTGATCGCGCTCGGGGACACGGGGGTCGACGCGATCAACGCCATCAAGCAAATGAACGAGTTCGGCGTGATGCAGAAGGGAATGCATCTCGCCGCGCTCTTCCTGCAGATCATCGACGTGCAGTCGATCGGCCTCGAGCAGGCCCAGGGCATGATCCTTACCGAGGCGTTCTACTGGGACCTCAACGACAAGACGCGCGCCTGGTCGAAGCGCTTCGCCGAGCGGATGGGCGGCCGCATGCCGACCGTGAACCACGCCGCCGCGTATTCGGCGACGCTCGCCTATCTGCGAGCCGCCAAGGCCGCGAATGCAATCGAGGGCGACAAGGTCGTCGAGGCGATGCGCAAGATGGACATCAACGACGACCTCTGGGGCAAGGTCGTGGTCCGTCCGGACGGGCGCGCCACGCACGAGATGTACGTCTTCAAGGTGAAGAGCCCGGCTCAGTCCAAGAGCAAGGACGACATCTACGAGCTCCTGGAGACGATCCCGGTCGAGCAGGCCTTCCGTCCCCTTAGCGAGGGCGGCTGCCCGCTGATCAAGTAAGCTAGGCGCGGATTATCGAGCCGCCGGCTCCGGCCGGCGGCTTTCCTTTTGGAGGGACCGCCCTCCCTTTTCACGCGAGCCCGCCGATGTTCTGGTCGACCCTTAAAGCCGCCGAGCTCACCGCGCTGAGCGCCCGGGATGCGATCGTCGTCGTCCCGCTCGCCTCCTGCGAGAACCATGGCCCGCATCTGGCGACGGGCGTCGACATGATCCTCGTGACAGAGGTCGCGAAGCGTGCGGCCGAGCGCGCCTCGGGCCACCGTCCGGTGGTCGTCCTCCCGACGGTCTGGTGCGGTCTTGCCGAGATGCACATGAGCCAGGGCGGCACGATCACGCTCGACATCCCGGTCTACTATTCGCTCCTGCGCAGCATCTGCAGCTCGATCACGCGGCAGGGGTTCAGGAAGATCCTGCTCGTCAACGGGCACGGCGGAAACACGCATGTGCTGAACGGCTTCGTGAACGATTTCGGAGCCGAGCTGGATGTCGCCATTGCGGTCGTGACCTACTGGCAGCTCGCCGCGGAGGCGTTCGGCTCCATCCTTGAGGACCAGAAGAACGTCGAACATGCCTGCGAGGGCGAGACGTCCATGATGCTGGCTCTCGCGCCCGAGCTCTGCGACCCGGCGGAGTTCAAGAACGCGGTCGGGCCGGCGGCCGACAATCCCTCCCACATCCAGGTCGCGGGCAGCCCCGCGGTGCATTGCTGGAGGAGCTTCGAGGCGCGGACGAGCCATGGCGCGCTCGGCAATCCGACCCGCGCCACGGCCGAGAAGGGCGAGCGCCTGATCGAGGCCGCCGCCGATGCCGTCGCTCAGTTGCTGAAGAACGATGCGTTCTGGACGCTGACTCACTGACGGGGGCGCCGATCACGGTCGACGACCCTTCGCTCCCCGCGCGGAGCCGTCCGGAAGAGCCACCGGTACCGGCTTGGGTACTGGGCCGCCAAGAACGACTGAACGGTTCTCGTGAACGGAATGGGGTCGATAGGACGGCGGTCAGTCGCAGACCCTCACAAGTCGTAGTGAGGCCTAGCGAAACGATTGGAGCGGGCGATCGGGATCGAACCGACGACATTCAGCTTGGGAAGCTGACGTTCTACCACTGAACTACGCCCGCGCCTTTGGAGGCATAGCAAGGGCGGGCGGGGTTTGTCCATGCGCGATGAGACGCCCTCACCGGCATTCGGAAGGGCTCAACCTCTCGGCCCGGTCAGCCTCGATGCGGCTGCCGGATTGTCACGGGTTGCCGCTCTGCCTGCTCGCTCTGATCGAGCGCGGCGTCGAGCCGGTCGATCAGGTTCCGGAGCCCCGCTGGCAAGGGGGCCTGGAGCGTCTCGTGGTATATGTGCGCGAGTTCCCTCCCAAGCCTGCCGAGAAGCATGGCGTCGCAGCGCGTCTCAAACGAGGCGTCATGGGGGAAGGAGATTTTGCCGCCGGTCCGCATGCGAAATGAACGGCAGCGTACGGAGAGGGTTTCAGCTCGGCCGTAGATTTCCGCAAGATTCCTGGGGACAGAAGGGAACCGCCGGCACCTGGATCAAACGATCACAGACCAAAAGGATACAAGTCGTCGCCGCCGCCCTGGCGGAGGACCTGCAACGGGGTCACTGCTCTCGTCTCCTCGAACCAGACGAAGGCGTCGAACTGCTCGGGCAACACGGCTTCGAAGTAATGGCTCGCGAGCTCGCTCTCCGGCCGATAGACCACCCCGATCGCGCGCTCGAGCCGGGGCGCCGCCAGCGCTGCGCGAAGTTCGCGGTTCTCGCGCCAATCGGTGAGGGACGCAGGGAGCCCCGCATCGCGGAAGACGCGCTCATGGCTGTCCGGCCGAGCCGGGACCACACTCTTGACCCGCATCGGCTCGTCCCAGTCGTCCGCCGCCGCAACTGTGCCCCGGTCGGTTCCAAACCCGATCAGGACCGCCTCGTCGCGGTACGCGGTCCGGCAGAGCTCGCCGATGTTGAACTCGCCCTGCCAGCCCATCGCGGTCGCGGCCGCGTTGCCGATATGCGAGTTGTGCGCCCAGACGACCGCCTTCGCCTCCGGCCCGCCTGCCTCGAGCAGCCGCTGGAGCGTGTCGAACATGTGCCGGTCGCGCAGATTCCAGGACTCGGTCGAGCCCTGGTACATGATGCGATAGTAGTGCTCGGCGGCCCGGGCGATGCGGGCGTTCTGGACTGCGTCGAAGAAGGCTTCTTTGCCAGCCTCCCCGGCGTAAGCGAGGCGGTTCTCAAGAAGCTCGTTGAGCTGATCAAGCAGCGCCTGCTCGCATGGCTTCTTGTCGCCATAGAGGACCGCGCGCCCGTAGCGCGCCGGGTCCGCGAGCCACGGCGAGAGGCAGCCATAGCGAGCGCGGGCATCCTTCGCCTCCTCCGGGTCCACCTTGTCGAGGTAGTCGAGTACGGCCGCGATCGAGCCCCGGAGCGAGTAGACGTCGAGTCCCCGGAAGCTGACCCGCCGCTCGGTTTGCCGCTCGCGGTTATATGCTCGGAGCCAAGTGACGAAGGCATGCACCTCGGCGTTGCGCCACATCCAGGTCGGAAAGCGGGTGAAGGGTGGCTCCTCCGAGGTAGGCCTCTCTCGCTCGCGCACGAACGCGTCGACATGCGCGGCGTCCGGCCAATCCGCCTCGACTGCGACGATGCTGAACCCGTGCTGCTCGATGAGCCGCTGCGTGATCTTGGCCCGGGCGCGATAGAACTCGCTGGTGCCGTGGGTGGCCTCCCCGAGGAGCACCACGCGCGCGTTCCCGAAGCGGTCGAAGATCGGGCCGAAGGCCGGGTCGTCGATCGCGGGGAGCGCCTCGGAATGGGCCCGCACCGCCGCAATGGCCGCGTCCGGCGACGTGTCCCTGTCCCGTCCACGAAGGCGTGGCCCGTCCATGCGACCCTCCTTTCACGAGGGTCGAAACCACGCAGAGCGGGTCCCCGTTCCCGGTCGGGTAGCGGACCGGGTCGGCTACTCCTTCACGGCGCCCGTCATCGAGGAGACGTAGTGCTCGACGAAGAATGAGTAGAGGATGACGACCGGGAGCGAGCCGAGCAGCGCGCCGGCCATCAACGCTCCCCATTCGTAGACGTCGGAACGAACCAGCTCCGTGAGCACGCCGACGGAGATGGTCTTGTTCTCGGAGGACTGGATGAAGGTCAGCGCGTAGATGAACTCGTTCCAGGAAAGCGTAAAGGCGAAGATGCCCGCCGAAATGAGACCTGGCACGGAGAGCGGGAGCAGTACCTTGAACAGGATCTGGAGGCGCGACGCCCCGTCCACCAGGGCGCATTCCTCGAGTTCATAGGGGATCGAGCGGAAGTACCCCATCAGAAGCCACGTGCAGAACGGGATGAGGAAGGTCGGGTAGGAGAGCACCAGCGCGAGCTTGGTGTCGTAGATGCCGAGCCGAAACACCATCGCGGCGAGCGGGATGAACAGGATCGAGGGCGGCACGAGATAAGCGAGGAAGATCGCAAGGCCAGTCGTGCGGGAGCCTCTGAACCGGACCCGCTCGATCGCATAGGCCGCCATCACGGAGGCGACGATGGACAGGAAGGTCGAGCCGACCGAGATCAGGATCGTATTCCAGAGCCAGGCGGGGTAGCTCGTGGTCCAGAGATACCGGATGTGCTCAAGCGTCGGCTGAACCACCCAGAACGGGCTGAAATTCTCGTAGTCTGTGAGTTGTGAATTCGGCTTAACGGCCGTGATCGCCATCCAGTAGAACGGAAACAGCAGCACGAAGACGAAGACGGCGAGCGGGAGGTAGACGAGCGCGACCCGTCGAGGCAGCCGGTCCAGATAGCTCATGCCCTCCGCGTCGTCGGCGGGAGCAGCCCGGGAGCTCGTTGCCATCAGTCAGCTCCGCCCTGCTGCCAGCGCCGACGCTGAAGGCCGAAATACGAGAACATGATCGCGGCCAGGAGGAACGGAATCATTGCGACCGCGATGGCGGCCCCCTCCCCGAGTTGGCCGCCCGGAATGGCGCGCTGGAACGAGAGCGTCGCCATGAGATGCGTCGCGTTCAGAGGACCGCCGCGGGTCAGCACATAGATCAGCTGGAAGTCTGTGAAGGTGAACAGGACCGAGAAGGTCATCACCACCGCGATGATCGGCGTCAGCATCGGCAGCGTGATGCTTCGGAACCGCTGCCAGGGCGTGGCGCCGTCCAGCGTGGCCGCCTCATGCAAGGAGGGCGGGATCGTCTGCAGGCCGGCAAGCAACGAGATCGCCACGAAGGGGATGCCGCGCCAGACATTAGCGGCGATGACCGCCGCGCGGGCATTCCAGGGATCACCCAGGAAGTTGATGTTTCTCTCGATGAGCCCGAGCTTGATCAGCAGCCACGACACGATCGAGAACTGCGCGTCGTAGATCCACCAGAACGCGATGGCCGAGAGCACCGTGGGTACCACCCAGGGGAGGAGCACGATCGCGCGGAAGAACGCCTTGAACGGCAGCCGCTCGTTCAGGATCAGCGCGAGCCAGAGGCCGAGCGCGAATTTCAGCACGGATGCGACGACGGTGTAGAAGATCGTGTTGAAGATGGAGAGCTTGAAGACGCTGTCGTCGAGAAGAAGCTCGTAGTTCTCCAGTCCCACATAGGTGCCGGTGCGGCCGATACGGGTGTCGGTAAACGCGAGCCAGACCCCGAGCCCGAGCGGATAAGCCAGGAAGACCAGCAGGATCAGGGCAGCGGGCGCCATGAACAGCATGCCGAGCCCGTCACGGCTCTGGCCGAGGCCGGACAGCCACGAGCGGGAGGACGTCGGTCTTTGTAGTGCGATCTGCGCCATAACCATCTCGTGCTCTTCTCCCCTATCTGGGAGAGAAGTCGGGCCGCTCAGTGAGCGACCCGATCAGGGGGCCGGAGGCGCATGCCAGGCTGCCCCTCACCCATGTTGGCCGTTTCCGGCCAGTCGACCTCTCCCCCACCGCCGGGGAAGAGGAGCCAAGCCGCTTCAGGTATTGCGATAGAAGCGGGTCGCGCGCTGCTCGGCGCGCCGGGCAGCTTCCTCCGGCGACCGCGCGCCGGTGGCGGCCTCCGCCATCATGTCGACGAGGACATAATCCGCCATCGTCGAGGCCGAGGCTGGGCCGAGCGGGCCGGCATAGCCGTTCGGGCGGAGGGTCTCCGATGCCCTCGCATAGGCGGCGTGGTTCGGGTCCGAGGTCCAGACCGGATTGTTGGCAAACGCCTTGAGCGGCTGGCAGCAATAGGCGGAGGAGGCCGTGAGCCAGGCGTTCATCTGCGGCTCTTCAAACATGAACTTCAGGAACGCCTTCGCTGCATTCGGGTACTTCGTGTGCTTGAAGAGCACGGTCGAGGTCACCTGGTGCAGTTCGACCGACTGTCCGACCGGACCAATGGGCAGGTTCGTCGTCCTGATGTCCTTCGCCAGGTCCGCGAGCTTCGGATCGTTCTTCGCCGCATAGTAGAGCGACACGCCATTCGCCGTGACGGAGACCTGACCGGCCAAGAAGGCGCGGTTGTTGTTCACGTCAAGCCAGCTCTCCGTGCCCGGGATGAAGGTCTGATAGAGATCTCTGACGTAGCGGAGGGCGGCAATGGTCTCCGGCGAATTGATTGTCACTTTGCCGTTCTGGTCGACCATCTGGCCGCCATGGCTCCAGAGCACCCAATGCGCGAAGTTGTTGCCGTCCCCGACGCCGTGCCCGAGCGTGAAGCCGGCGGGCGTCCCCTTGGCTTTCAGGGCCTTGCAGAGGGCCAGGAACTCATCCGTCTTGGCCGGGAAAGTCGAAAAACCCGCATCCTTCACGTGCGACTCGCGATAGCAGACAGCGTTCGCGATCGTGGCCAGCGGCAGGCCGATGAACTTGCCGTCGCGCGTCTTGGTGTACCCTTCGAGGCCCGGATACCAGCCGCCGTACTTGCCGCCGAGATAGGTCGCGAGCTCCGTGACATCCAGGAGCTTGTCCGGATACTGGAACGGATCGTCGAACCATACGAGCACGATGTCCGGCCCCGAGCCGACATTCGCCGCAACCGCTGCCTTCGGCCGGATATCCTCCCAGCTCTCCTTGTCGATGCGGACCTGCACGCCGGTCTGGTCCGTGAACTTCTTCGCGTTGGCGATGAAGGCGTCTTCTTCACCCTTCACGAAGGGCGACCAGCGCAGGACTCGCAACTCGGCCCCTTGCTCCGGCTTGTAGCTCGGCTCGGCGGCCTGCGCGAAGGTTGCCGTTCCGCCGAGGAACGGCGATGTCGCGGCCAAACCGGCGGCGCCGGTCAGAAGAAGGTCGCGCCTGTTCATCTTCATTGCAGCTTCACTCCCTGTGGTTCTCTTTGGTGTCGACCTGCCTCAGATCCGCGCGCCGCTCTCGCGATCGAAGAAATGGGCGGAGGCGATGTCCGGCCGAATACGGATCGTCTCGCCGGGCTTCGGCAGGACCCGTTCGCGGAAGACGCAGGTGAGCTCCTGCGTGCCGGCCCTGAGGGCCAGAAGCGTCTCGGAGCCGGTCGGCTCGACGACGATCACCTCCACGGGCACACCGTCATCGGCCACCCGGAAATGCTCCGGACGGACGCCGAGGATCATGGGACGGCCGTCCGACGCGACAGGGGCGTTCTGGCCCAGCGGGATCTCGACCCCGCCGTCCGTCACGAACTTCGCCTGCCCGTTCGAGCGGATCTGGCCGTTGATGAAGTTCATTGCCGGGGAGCCGATAAAGCCGGCCACGAACAGGTTCTGCGGTCGGTCGTAGAGCTCAAGCGGCGCGCCGATCTGCTCGACGACACCATCGTGCATCACGACGATCCGGTCGGCCATCGTCATGGCCTCGATCTGGTCATGCGTGACGTAGACGGTCGTGGTGCGAAGCCGCTGATGCAACTCCTTGATCTCTGTGCGCATCGCGACGCGCAGCTTGGCGTCGAGGTTCGAGAGCGGCTCATCGAAGAGGAAGACTTGCGGGTCGCGCACAATGGCCCGACCCATGGCGACGCGCTGGCGCTGGCCGCCCGACAGCTGGCGAGGATAGCGGTCGAGGAGGGCGCCAAGGCCAAGAATCTGCGCCGCCTTCGAGACCCGCGTCTCGATCTCGGATTTCGGCGCCTTCCTGAGCTTCATGGAGAACGCCATGTTCTCCTTCACGGTCATGTGGGGATAAAGGGCGTAGTTCTGGAACACCATGGCGATGTCCCGCTCCTTCGGAGGCATGTCGTTCACGACGCGCTCGCCGATGCGGATCTCCCCGCCGGAGATATTCTCAAGGCCCGCAATCATGCGCAGCAGGGTCGACTTTCCGCAGCCGGACGGCCCGACCAGGATGACGAACTCGCCGTCCTGGATATCGACAGAAACGCCGTGAAGAACGCGCGTCGACCCGAAGGCCTTCTGCACGTCGCGGATCCCGACCGATGCCATGCCACCTCCCTAAAGCAGCGGGCCGCTTCTCCGGGGAGAGCGACCTCTTGGCCTTGAGGTAGCACAGGCGCAGGAGGATGCGGAAGCGCCGAAAGGCTCATGCTTTCGGACGCGGCGCGAAGGACGCCAAGCTTGACTCCTCAAGGGCGGCATGAGCCGAATCCGGCCATGACCTGCAAGGACGAGCGACAGCGGCAGGGGCCACGCGCCTCCGGCGTCCTCGTCGAATGCCTGAATTGCGGCCGCCGGTCGGCCATCGGACCTGACGAAGCTCCCGGCGATTTGCCGCTCGTGCAGTTGACGCGCCGCCTCAGATGCTCCGAATGCGGCTCGCGCGCCGTGAAGGCCGCCCGGATCGAGACGCCGCGCGACCTCGCGCGCTTGATGCGGGCGCGCATGGGACCGGGCAGCACGTGACAGAGAAGAGCGCGCTGCATGCGCGCCGTGGACCGAAGGAGAGCCGATTGAGCAGCGTTTCCGTCCTGATGCCGGCCCAGATGCCGCCCGTCGTGATCTCGGGCCTGGAGGCGCAGTTCACATTGCTGAAGGGCTGGGAGGCGCCTGACCGGGAGGCCTTCATGCGCGAGGTCGCGCCGAATGTCCGGGGCGTCGCGCTTGGCGGGCATACGAAGGTTGATGCCGCCTTCATGGACCGCTTCCCCAAGCTCGAGATCGTGTCGAGCTTCGGCGTCGGCTACGACTACATCGACGCCGCCGAGGCCGGGCGGCGCGGCATCATGGTGACGAATACGCCGGACGTTCTGACGGACGAGGTGGCCGACCTGACCGTTGGGCTGCTGATCGCAACGGTCCGGCAGCTGCCGCAGGTGGACCGCTATCTCCGCGAGGGCCGCTGGCTCCAGAAGGCCTACCCACTCACGGCGACCCTCCGCGGCCGCAAGGTCGGCATTCTAGGCCTCGGCCGTATCGGCAAGGCGGTGGCGAAGCGGCTCGAGGCCTTCGGGCTGCCCATCAGCTACCACGGCCGCAACCGGCAGACCGACGTCGCCTACGACTACTACCCTACCCTCGTGGGCTTGGCTGACGCGGTGGATGTGCTCATCTCCGTTGCGCCGGGCAGCGCCGAGACGGACAAGATCGTGAACGCTGATGTTTTCCGGGCGCTTGGCCCGGACGGCATCTTCGTGAATGTCGGGCGCGGAAGCGTGGTTGACGAGCCGGCGCTGATCGAGGCGCTGCAGTCCAAGACGATCTTGTCCGCCGGCCTGGACGTCTTCGCGGACGAGCCGCGGGTGCCGCAGGAGTTGATCGCGATGGACCACATCGTGCTCCTGCCCCATGTCGGCTCGGCGTCGGTCGAGACCCGCCGCGCGATGGGTCAGCTGGTCGTAGACAATCTCGTGTCTTGGTTCGCCGGCAAGGGCCCGCTCACGCCCGTCGCCGAGACGCCTCCCCGCCGGTGAGCGGCGGAGTAGCGCAGTGCGACCCGCGGCTGCCCCCGACGGGAACCCAGCGCCTGCCGTGCTGTTTTTTCGTGCAAGGGCGACGATCCATGCTCAGGGAAGCAACAATGAAGAAAATCCTGTTTGGGGCTGCCGCGCTGGTAGCGGCTGGCCTTGCTAACATTTCAACCTCAACCACTGCCGAAGCGGCGCAGGGCTGCGGCCCCGGCTACGGCCGCGACGCGTTCGGATACTGCCGTCCGTTCTGGGGTCCGCGTCCGGTCTACCGGCCCTATGGCTGGTATGGCCCGCGCCACTATCGGCCAGTACGCTACGGTTGGTACGGCCCGCGGTATTACCGGCCTGTCCGGTACGGCTGGTATGGGCCTCGGTACTACCGGCCTTATCGGCCTGTCATCTCTGTCGGGTTCGGGCCGCGCCCGATCTTCTGGTAAGCGTTAGGAGCGGCGGCGGTCGTCCCGCCGCCGCTCCTCCCCTGTTCAGGCCGGCAGTCTTCCGCCGAGTTCCTCGTCGACATAGACGCGGATGATTTCGTCGAAGCTCCGCTCCGCCTTGAAGCCGAGCGATTCGGCGCGGGTCGCGACGCAGCGCTCGGCCCAGCCCTGGACGATCCGCATCACGGTCTCGTCCGGCTCTCGCCGGATCAGGCCCGTGACCCTGTCTCCCGCCACGCGCCGAAGCGCTTCAATCTGCTCGCCCACAGTGACGGAGAGGCCGGGCATGGTGAGGTTGCGACGCGCACCGAGGGGCGCGGTGTCCATCGTGGCCGCATGCATCAGAAACCCGATCGCCGCCCGGGGCGAGGCGTGCCAGTGGCGAACTGTCTCGCCGACAGGCAGGACGGCTTCCTGGCCGTTCAGCGGCTCGCGGATGATGCCAGAGAAAAACCCCGAAGCCGCCTTGTTCGGCTTGCCCGGACGCACGCAGATTGTCGGCAACCTTATGCCGACCCCGTCGAAGAAGCCGCGGCGGGAGTAATCCGCGAGCAGGAGTTCCCCGATCGCCTTCTGCGTGCCGTAGCTGGTCAGCGGCGTGAGGTGGAACTCGTCGTAGATGCCGCCTTCGGGGAATGGCGCCCCGAAGACCGCAATGGAGGAGGTGAAGACGAGCCGCGGCTTGTAGGCGTCGCCCAGGAGCCGCAGGGCCTCAAAGAGATCGCGCGTGCCGTCTAGATTGATCCGATAGCCTTTCTCGAAATCAGCTTCCGCCTCACCCGAAACAATCGCCGCGAGATGGAAGATGAGGTCCGGTCGGCCTTCGACGAGCTTCGCCGCCTCCCCAGGCGCAGACAGATCGCCTGCCATCGTCTGTGCCGGGATCGAGCTTCCTGTCGGAGCCGTGGGCGTAACGACGTCGTAGAGCGTCAGCCGGCTGATCTCGCGCCCGCCTACATTCCCTTCGTGAACCAGCCGGTCGACGAGCTTGCGGCCGATCATGCCGGCCGCGCCTATAACTAGTATATGCATGATGTCTCCCCGGGGGCTGCCGTCGTCAGAGGGCGAAGCCGCCGTCCGCGAGGTGGATCTGGCCTGTGGTGTAGCTTGCCTCGTCGGAGGCCAGGTACACGGCAAGCCAGGCGATTTCCTCCGGGGTGCCGAGTCTGCCCATCGGTTGCCGGTCGACGAAGGCCTGGCGCACGGTCTCGAGCGACTGCCCGGAGGCCTTCGCCTGAGCGGCGATGCGCTCGTCGAGGGAGGGCGACTCGATGGTGCCGGGGCAGATCGCGTTGGCCCGAATGCCGCGCTTGATGAAATCGGCCGCAACAGCCTTCGTGAGGCCGATCACAGCGGCCTTGGTGGCGCCATAGACGTAGCGGTTCGGGATGCCCCGAACCGAGCCCGCGCCGGACGCGATGTTGACGATCGAGCCTGAGCCCTTCTCCAGCATCCCGGGCACATAGGCCTTGATGGTCCGGTGCATGGATTTCACGTTCAGGTCGAACGAGAACTCCCAAGCGCGGTCGTCGCATTCGAGCACGGTGCCGTGATGCACAAAGCCGGCGGCGTTCACGAGGATGTCGAGGGGCCCGCTCTCCTTCGCGAGCGCCTCGACGGCCTCGGTTGAGAGAACATCGAGCTTCCGGCTCTCGGCAGCGCCGACGCCCTCGAGCTTTGCTACATCCAGGTCCGTCGCCCAGACCTTAGCTCCCTCTCGGACGAACGCCTGCGCGATGGCGCGGCCGATCCCCTGCCCCGCCGCCGTAACCAGCGCGGTCTTGCCCTGCAGCCTTCCGGCCATCCGTTGTCTCCCAGGCTCGATTATATGTGCTTCGCCATGTGGACGATCTGGCGCCCGTCGGGCAGGTCCTCCGTCCGCTCGACGGCGTAGCCCCTGCGCCGATACCAGTCGACGTTTTTCGTGAGCGCGGCGCCCGTGTAGAGGCGTAGCGTCGAGAGCCCGAGCGCCCTCGCCCGGGCCTCCGCCGCCGAAAGGAGCTTCCGGCCGATCCCGGCGTTCTGGCGCGAGGGATTGACCGACACGCTCCAGATCTCGAGGTCCTCCGCGCGAGGATCGAGCGCCAGCGTGCCCGCGATCCCGCTTCCGTCTTCGAGCAGCCACGTCTCGTAGCGCGACAGCACCTCCTCCGGCGGGATCAGGAGGGGCAGCGGCTCGCGCCCGAGCATGTCGCGGTTCCACGCGAAGGCGGCCCGGTGCACTGCGTCGAAAGCTTCGACATCGTCACGTCCGGCACGGCGCAGGGCGGTGTCGCCCTCCGTCAGGGTTGCCGCGTTGAGGGCCGAGAGGGCGACCTTCTGCCGGCCATCCGCATCGAAATTCGCCGGGTCGAGCCAGCGCTCGAACGAACGCTTGCAGGCCGGCCATTCCTCCTCCGTGATGGAGAACCAGGCCGTGTCGCGCGAACGGCCCTTGACGATCATGTGGCTCCGGAACGTGCCCTCGTACGTGAAGCCGTAGCGCGCGGCCGCCTGCCGCGAGGGTGCGTTGAGCGCGTTGCACTTCCACTCGTAGCGGCGGTAGCCGAGGTCTTCGAAGGCATGGCGGGCCATCAGGTACATGGCCTCGGTCGCGGCGACGCTTCGCTGCAGAGCCGGCGTGTAGAGGATGTTGCCGACCTCGATCACCCGATGCGCCGCCTCGATCCGCATGAAGGTGGCATGGCCGACCGCCTCGCCGGTGGCCTTGTCAATCAGCGCCAGTGCGAAGGGGTCCTCCGCGGCGGCCATGGCCGCGATCGACGTCCGGAACGCGCCGGCATCGGTCGGGGGCGGAGGGAAGAGGTAGAGATACAGCCGGGCAGCATCTCCGGCAGTGACCTGCCTGAAGATCGCGTCGGCGTGCTTTTCCGCGTCGAGCCGCTCCAACACGACCGAACGGCCCTCGAGACGCGTATCGGGAGCGGGCCGCCTGGCGGCTTCGGTGGCGATCTCAGGGCCGATCGGAAGCCCCGTTTCAGCGTCGGTTACGACCCGCAAATCGCCCACCCCTGTGCCGGGCGAGAGTACCCGGGCGCCGTTGCGGAGCAAGCGGCACGCCGCGCCGTCAGCCTGCGATCACGGCCTTCTGCCGGGAGACAAGGTCGGCAACGCCGGCTTTCGCAAGGCGGAGCAGCGACAGGAACTCCTCCTCGCTGAACGGCTTGCCTTCCGCCGTACCCTGAACCTCGACGATCCCGCCTGACCCTGTGATGACGAAGTTCGCGTCCGTCTCGGCCGCAGAATCCTCGACGTAATCGAGGTCGAGCACCGGTTGCCCCGCGTGGATGCCGCAGGAGATCGCCGCGACATGGTCCTTCATCGGGTCGACCGAGATGATCGACCGCTCACGCATCCAGGTGAAGCAGTCATTCAAGGCAACCCAGGCCCCGGTGATGGAGGCCGTGCGCGTCCCGCCGTCGGCCTGGATCACGTCGCAATCGATCGTGACCTGGCGCTCGCCAAGCGCAGGAAGGTTCACGACCGCGCGGAGCGATCGCCCGATGAGGCGCTGGATCTCCTGGGTGCGGCCGGACGGCTTTCCCGACGTGACCTCGCGGCGGGTCCGCTCGTGGGTGGCGCGCGGCAGCATGGAATATTCGGCCGTGACCCAGCCGCGCCCGGAGCCGCGCAGCCACGGCGGGCCACGCTCCTCCAGGGAGGCCGTGCAGAGCACCTTCGTGTTGCCGAACGAGACGAGGCAGGAGCCCTCGGCATAGCGCGCGACCGCACGCTCCAGCGTGACGGGCCTGAGTTCGTCCGGTCGGCGTCCTGAAGGCCGCATTCTTTTCTCCTGGAGGGATGGGGGTCCTTACGGACTCGCCTGCCGGGCGGCAAGCCGCACCCGGCGCCCTTGCGAAGGCGGCTTCGCGTCGGCACATAATCCGGCTGTCATGAACGCACCGATGACCCCGCCCTCGCCGCCGACCCGCGCGATCGCGGAGCTGAACGAGCGGTCGCGCGAGATCTTTCGGCAGATCGTCGAGAGCTATCTCGCGACAGGCGAGCCGGTCGGCTCCAAGAATATCGCCCGCATGCTGCCGATCACGCTGTCCTCGGCATCTGTGCGCAACGTGATGTCTGACCTCGAACAGGCAGGCCTCATCTTCGCGCCGCATACCAGCGCGGGCCGGCTTCCGACCCAATCGGGCCTGCGCTTCTTCGTCGATGCGCTGCTCGAACTGGGCGACGTCGCGGCGGACGAGCGCGACCGCATCGAATCGCAGATGCGCGCCGCGGCCTCCCGCCATACCTTCGAAAGCGCCCTGACCGAGGCCTCGGCTATGCTCTCCGGCGTCTCGCGGGGGGCCGGCGTCGTCGTGACGACGAAGACCAATGCCCGGCTGAAGCATATCGAGTTCGTCAGGCTCGATCCCGGCCGCGCCCTCGTCGTTCTGGTGTCGGATGACGGTTCGGTCGAGAACCGCCTCCTCGATCTCCCCCCGGGGCTTCCCGTCTCGGCGCTGATCGAGGCCTCCAATTACCTGAATGCCCGCATCGCCGGCCGAACCCTGACCGAGCTGCGCGCCGAACTGCAGCACCGGCGCGCCGAGATGGAGCGCGAATTGGATGAGCTCACCGCGCGGCTCGTCGATGCCGGCCTCGCGACGAGCATCGGCCCGGCCGATGGGCGCCAGCTGATCGTCCGGGGGCAGGCGAACCTCCTGGAAGACCTTCGCGCCGCGGAGGACCTCGAGCGCATCCGGCTTCTCTTCGCCGATCTCGAGACCCAGACCGACGTCGTCGACCTCCTCACCCGGGCCGACGAGGGCGAGGGAGTACGCATCTTCATCGGCTCGGAGAACCGGCTCTTTTCGATGTCGGGCTCATCGATGATCGCGGCCCCTTTCCGCGACAGCCAGCAGCGCATCGTCGGGGCGGTCGGCGTGATCGGCCCGACCCGGCTGAACTACGCGCGCATCGTGCCGATGGTCGATTTTACGGCGCGGGTCGTGTCCCGGCTCCTCGAGGGCGGGCGGTAGCGCTCAGGCCGCCTGCTTCGGCAGAACGTCGGCCAGGAAGCTGTCCACAGCCCGTGTGAGCTCTGCGATCGCGAGCGCGACGGAGCCGGTCGCGTCCTCGACATGGGTCGCCGCGCCCGAAGCTTTCTCGGCGGCGCCGGTTACGCCCGCGATGGCGCCGACCACGAGCTCCGTCCCGCGCACCATGTGCGCCGCGTTGCGGCTAATCCCCTCCGTCGACGCGCCCTGCTGATCGAGCGCGCCAACGATGGACGAGGCTGCGCCGTCGATCTCGCCCATCACTGTCTCGATCGACGTGACCGATGAGAGCGCCTCGGCCGCGGCGTCCCGAATGACGGTCGCGAGCCCGGCGATGTCGGCAGTCGATTTCGCCGTCTGCGCTGCCAGGGTTTTCACTTCCTGAGCGACGACCGCGAAGCCACGCCCTGAGGCGCCGGCGCGGGCGGCCTCGATCGTCGCATTGAGTGCGAGAAGATTCGTCTGCGAGGCGACGTTCTCGATCAACCTGACCACGTCGCCGATCCGGCGCGCGGCATCGGCGAGCCTCTCGACACGCTGGCTCGTATTCCGCGCCGTCTCGGCAGCGCTGCGGATCGAGCCGCTGGTCTGGTGGGCCTGTCGGCTGATGTCGCGCTCCGCCTCGGCGAGTGCGGCGGCGGAGTGAGCGACCTGCCGGACGAAGCTCACCGCGTCGCCGGCGGCGTTCTTAGCATCCCCAACCTGCCGCATCGTCTGCCCGGCGAGTTCCGAGAGCAGGCCTGCGGTCGCGTTCAACCGGGCGATCTCGCCGTCGGCCTGCCGACCGAGGTCGCCCACCTTCCTCTGCAGAGCCTCCGCGGCTCGCTCGAACTCGGCTCGCCAGCGTGCATCCGCAACGGACCTGCCCTCCGCATCGATGCGCAGCCGGTCCGTTTCATCAGCCGAAAGCCGGGACGCCGAAAGCGCCTCGCGTGAGGTGGAGAGGGAATGGAGCAGATGGCGAATGATCCAGATCAGGACCACGCCCTCTAGCGCCACGATCCCGGCATGGATACCGAGCCGGCCCAACGTATAGCCATCCGGAAAGACCGCACCGGCATCGGCGAGCCCGACGAGCGTGTGATGCGCTGCCACGAAGGCTCCGAAAGCGAGGATCGCGCGCCAGTTCAGCCAGCCCACGCAGATGGCCATGCATGCGAAGAAGTACATATGCATGTCGATCTGCAAGGACATGCCCCCTGACGACCGAAACGCTGCGACGAGCAGGGCCACGAAGCACGCGAGCGCGATCGAACCGACGACCGGCGTCGACCCGCCGGCACCCTGGAAGCACCACATGAGAGTCGGCACCGCGGCAAGGGCGAGCACGACCGGGACCGAGATGTCGAGGCCAAGCGTCTCCCGCCAGTGGCCGACTCCGACGACCAGCAATGCGTTGACCCAGAGAAATGCGACGAAGGCCCGACCGAACCCTCGCTGGATCTCGGACACGACCTCCTGGCGGGCATCCTCGCGGCGCATCAGGCTGCCTCACCCGAGCCGCAGGGCTGGGCCTCACCGCGGAGAACAAGCACGGCCCCGCCGGCATAAAGGCGCGAGAGATAGGCTGGGCCCTCGAAGCGGGCGCGGATCAGAAACCCGTCTCGCTCTGTCGACAGAAGGCGGCCGCCTGCAGCCGCCACCAGCTCCACGCCCGAGGTCGGTCCGACCCATGGCGGCATGATGACCACAGCCGCCCCGCCGGGAAGCGGGGGAAGGGTCACCGCGGCCGACGCCGCCAGTGCCGCGATGAAGAAGCTGGACGAGAAGACGCGAAGCAAGCCGGCCATCCGCTGGACGCCGAACTTTCGCTGTTTCGGGTTGAGGTCGGATTAACTTCGCGGGAACGCAAGGCCGCCTACTCAGCCGCGTCCAGGAGCTCGCCGTCCTGGATCGCAGCTTCGAGCGCGAGGAGCTTCACCGCCTCCGGCTCCGGGATGGCATCGATGCCTCGGAGCTTCCGCTCGATCGCCCTTCCCCGCCGACCGACGGTCTCGATGTGGTTCTGCGCCTCGGTGAGCTTCTTCTGAACTTTGTCGAGCACGTCGCCGTAGCTCGCGAACTCGGTCTTCACGGCGCCGAGCGTCTGCCGGATCTCGCTCGACCGCTTCTCGATGGCGAGGGTTCGGAAGCCCATCCGAAGGCTGTTCAGGAACGCATGCAGGTTGGTCGGGCCGGCGACCATGATGCGGCATTGGCCCTGCAGATGGTCGACGAGCCCCGGGCGGCGTAGCACCTCGGCGTATAGGCCTTCGGTCGGGAGATACAGGATCCCGAAATCGGTTGTCTCCGGAGGGCTGACGTACTTCTTGCAGATCTTGGCGCCTTCGAGCTTGATCCGCGTCTCGAGGCCCTTAAGCGCGCCCTCGACCGCAACCGGGTCCCCGGCCTCCGAAGCCTCGACCAGGCGCTCGTAATCCTCGCTCGGGAATTTTGCGTCGATCGGGAGCCAGACGCTCGCGCCGTCCTCCTGGCCCGGCAGCCTGATCGCAAACTCGACGCGCTCGTTCGAGCCCTTCACCGTCTCGACGTTCCGGTCGAACTGCTCCGGCGTCAGGATCTGCTCAAGGAGCGAACCCAGCGACACCTCGGCCCAGGTGCCGCGCGTCTTCACGTTGGTGAGGACCTTTTTGAGGTCGCCGACTCCTGAGGCGAGAGCCTGCATCTCGCCGACCGAGCGATGCACGCGCTCCAGGTGGTCACTGACCACGCGGAACTTCTCGCCGAGACGTTCCTCCAGGGTGCCCTGCAGCTTCTCGTCGACGGTCTTTCGCATCTCCTCGAGCTTCTGCGTGTTGTCGGTGCGCAGAAGCTCGAGCTTCCCTTCGACCGTGCGACGAAGGTTCTCGTTGGCCTCGGCGTTGCTCTGGATGAGGCGGCGGATCTCCGTCGCAACCCCGTCGAGGCGCTCCTTCTGACTGACCGCACCCTTCTCCAGGTTGCCGTCCAGGACCTCGCCGAGGCCCTTGAGCTGCCGCCCCACCTCGTCGCGGAGGGCCTTGCCGCCCTCGTCCGCATCCCGTCGCATGTCGGCGAGACGGCGCTCGTTCGCCTCCGCGAGGGACTTCACGTTAGCCACGACCCCTTCGAGCTTCTCGGCCTGAGCGGTACCGAGGAGGCCTAGATTGCCGCCGAGCGTTTCAGCCAGACGGGCGACGATCGTCTGCAATTCCTGCCGTAGGTCCCGGGCCTGGCTTCCCGTCTCGTCCCGCCCGCGCTTCAGGTCGTCCGCGAGCGCGGTCCGGAGCTGGCCGAGGTCCTTGCGCAAATCGTCCAGCCCGTCGGCCAGGAGCGGATCGGCGCCGACCGCCCTCGACCGGAAGGCGGCCAGGGCCGAGAGGAGCGAGGTGACGCAGCCGAGGGCGACGGCCAGCCAGACGGGATCAAACGACATGACGTCTCGTGCGAGTCGGTTTCCCGAACAAAGCTAGAACGAAGCCGTCGAGGAGGCGAGCCCGACCCGCCGCTATTCACAACGAGAAGAGCGGCCAGGACGCCGCATTGACCGGGCGCTCCGCGTCTCCGATGATCGGCGCATGCGACGGCTTCCCTTTCTGGCGCTCGCGCTCGCAACCTCGCTCGGGGCGGGCAGCGCGTTCGCGCAGGCGCCCCGCAGCACCACGCCGCCCGGGCTCTCGATGGAGCCTAAATCGGCCGAGCCGCCCGGCCGGCGCAGCGCCGAGACGCGGAAGCCTTCGACGCTCGACGACCTTTTCGCCCGGCTCGCAGCGGCGGGTGACGCCACCGAAGCAAAGGGCATCGAGAACCTCATCGAGCGGCGCTTCGCCCGTTCCGGGAGCGACACGACGGACCTTCTCATGTCGCGTGCCGTCGAGGCGCTGGAGGGTAAGGACGCCCCGCTCGCCATCGAGCTTCTCGACCGGGTGACGCAGCTCAGGCCCGGCTGGGCCGAGGCATGGCACCGACGCGCCGCCGCCTTCTACATGCTGGAAGACCCGGCCGACGCGATGGCCGACCTGCACAAGGCGCTGACTGCCGAGCCGCGCCACTTCGCGGCCTGGGCCGCGCTGGGGCATGTCTACATGGCCTCAGGAGACAAGCGCCGGGCACTCGAGGCCTACCGCAAGGCGCTCGCCATCCATCCGTTCCTGGAGGATGCGAAGAAGGTCGTCGACCGCATCTCGCCCGAGATCGAAGGGCGGGACCTCTAGCGGAAGCTAGGCGATCTTCCGCGGCTCGATGATCACGTCGCTCTCCGCCGCCTTCCGGCGGGCGCTACGCGTCTTCAGGATGTAGTGGGTGGCCTCTTGCAGGCCGTAGAGCTCGTCGAGATCGGCGAGCGCGGTCGCCATCATGGTTTCCACCACGGCCGACCTCGCATAGCCGCAGCCGATGAGGCGGTCTGAAACCGCTCGCCATGCCGCGTTGAGCTCCGTCCGAATTTCGGGTGTGTCCGACGCCATCACGTTGATCCAGGTCCACGCCACGATAGCGACATTACACCGAGTTTAAACTTCGTGCTTAAGACTTGGTTAATCCCTCACCTTTCTTGACCGGGCGCTTCTGCTTGCATGCCCTGACTCACTCGACTTGCGGCTCGACTTTGGGCTGCGCAAAAGAGCTTCGCACCAGGCCTGAATGCGCCCTCGCGAGCTTGCGGCGTCCGACATGTCTGTCCCGTGTGGCGGTTTCCGCGGCCCCCGATGAGGACTAAGAGAAGGGATCGAATCCTCTTCATCGTAGGCTTCCCATGCGCATCCTCACCATCGTCGGCCTGCTCGTCGCGGGCACTCTCCTTGCGGGATGTCAGTCGAGCTCGAACGAATCTCTCGAGGATCTCAGCGGAAGCATGAGCGGCGGGCTGGGACGCGACACCTACGGCACAAACCGGCGCATGGACGTCTATGGCGGCACGACCGCCCCGAGCCTCCCGACGATCGGCCGGCCCGGCTACGGCAAGTAGGTTCAGGCAGAGAGCGGAAAGCGGGCATGAAGGCGCTGGTCAGCGAGGCTCCAGGCGGGCCGGACACCCTGGTTCTCAGGGACGTGGCGGAGCCGGCGCCCGGCTCCGGCGAGGTGCTGGTCTCCGTGAAGGCCTGCGGGGTAAACTTCCCCGACTTCCTGATCATTCAGGACAAGTACCAGTTCCGGCCGCAGCGGCCGTTCGCGCCCGGAGCGGAGATCGCGGGCGTGATCGAGCGCCTCGGCGAGGGCGTAACGGGCTTCAAGCCGGGTGACCGCGTGATCGGCTCGCTCCCGGCAGGCGGCATGGCCGAGAAGGCCGTCGTCTCGACTGCAAGATGCCTCGCCATGCCGGACGCCATGCCCTTCGACGAGGCCTCCGCCTTCATCCTCACCTACGGCACCTCCTACCACGCGCTGAAGAACAGGGCGGCGCTGCAGCCCGGCGAAACGCTCCTCGTCCTCGGGGCAGCGGGCGGTGTCGGCGTCGCGGCCGTCGAACTCGGGAAGGCGATGGGGGCCCGCGTCGTCGCGGCGGTCTCGTCCGAGGAGAAGCTGGCCCTCGCGAAGAAGCACGGGGCCGATTCCGGCTTCGTCTATGGCCCTGCGCCTTCCTCGAAGGAGGAATCGAAGGTGCTCGCGGATTCCTTCAAGGCGGCCTGCGGCGAGGGCGGCGCGAACGTCATCTACGATCCGGTCGGCGGCGAGTATGCCGAGCCGGCGCTCCGGTCGATCGCCTGGGAGGGCCGCTATCTCGTGGTCGGTTTCCCGGCCGGCATCCCGCGCCTGCCGCTCAACCTGACCCTCCTGAAATCCTGCCAGATCGTCGGCGTCTTCTGGGGCGAGTTCACCCGCCGAGACCCGGCCGCGAATGCGGAGAACAACCGCCAGCTCCTCGCGCTCTACGCGTCGGGCAGAATCCGTCCTTACGTCTCCGAGCGCTTTCCCCTGGAGCGCGGCGCCGACGCGATCGAGCGGCTCGCGAGCCGCAAGGCCACGGGCAAGCTGGTGGTGACGATCGGGGGCTGACGAGCATGGGGTGCGGTATGGGATCCCGATTCGCCGCCGTCGTAGACCTCCGCTCGGTGGGGCCCTTGCTTGCCTTGATCCTGGGGCTCTGCGGCGCCACGCAGGCGGCTCTTTCTGAGCCCGGCCAGCAGCCCAGCACGTCTCGTTTCTCACGCGAACCCGTCCGGGAGGTCTTGGAGGGTGCGAAAGCGGTCCAGATGGTGCACGAGAACTTGCTCGTTTTCGGGAAAGAAACCTTCACTGCGAGGGTTGCGGATCATCCACTCGTCGAAAGCTCACGCTCAACAAAAGCGAGGTCGTGGCGCTCTCCATGGTGCACCTTGTGGAGGGATGGGTGCGAGCGGTGCAGATGGGCGCCGGAAGAGGGAAGGATCGCCTGTTTCGAGATGGCTGACAGGGCCAGCTGTCAGCGGACGCCGGTCGTGTGCGAGGACGTCGACCATGATCTGATGGTCAATCGATGTGCGGTTTGGATGGACGGGTGCAATAACTGCAGCCTCCACAGGCAGGACGGGGACTTACGCTCTCCGTGCACGGCCCTGCTGTGCCGCCCCCGCACGTACTATCAGGAAGGCTTTCGGTGTGAGGCCACATGGCGTGAATGTGAGGCAGGCCGCAAAAGGCCAGGCGGGTTCGACTGCCCGACAGATACCTCGAGCATCCGCCTGTTCAGGGCTGTGCGGCAGGCGCAAACACGAGCTCGCCTGAAGGCCTTCACGAAGTGACCGGACGGTGCGGCCTTGCCGTCATCGAGGCACGCGCCGTCCGTCCCCGGTCCGGGGTCGTTCAGAACTGGTGACTTCAAAGAGCCGATCTCGATCCCATGAGGGAGCGGGATGCCGGTTCACCGGCCTTCTGTCTTGTATAGCGCTATGTCGGGTGGGTGCTCAGGTCCCTCCCGGCATCCCGCGGGCGGTCTTTTCGGCCCCTGAGCATACGCCCGGTCAGCCGCCCGGGAGCCTCGGTTACCGGCCGAGACCCCGGGACCCGCCCCTCCTCTCCGACAACGGTGCCCGGTTCGCGACCGCCGTTTCCCTCGCCGGGGAGGAATGCAGGGATTATAGGTATAAATACCTGGAGTTGTCAAGAGCCTGCCTGGACGGCCGGTTCGAGCCCGGTCATGACACCGGCGGCGGCGGTGACCTTCCCGGACATGTGCTCGGCCGCACCTCCAGGGATACCTGAGACGCTAGCGTGATGGTCGGGACGGTTGTCCGCAGAGGACGCGCCAGCCCCATGCAGCCTATTCAGAGCCGCCGACGACGAGGGCTGCCGAACCGCGGGAGGTCTCCATGCACCAGATCCTCATCATACGTGACGTGCGACTTCACGGCGTGAAGCCGAAGGGAAACGAAGTTCTGGAAGTGGATGAGAATACCCCCCTGAAATGGCCGGTGGCCTGGGCGCTGGACAGGGCGAAGCACTACCACTCGTCCTATGTCTGGCTGAAGATCCTGGCGCACGGCTACGGAACGCCAACTCTTCCGCTCGCAACCGGTTACTCCAGCACCTACGCGTCGAGCAGCACGGTGACCCAAGGTGGCTCGGGCCTTCAGTTCTGCAAGGAAGGGGTCAGCTTGGCGACAATCGGAGCCTTCGGCCCTTTGGCCGAGTGGCTTGATTGGATCGACATCTGTTCGTGCGGGACCGCCTTCATCACCGGCGGGAACGAGGGGCGGCACGGCGACGGGAACGTCCTGTGCTCACGATTGGCCCAGATCACCCAGGCGCCCGTGCGCGCATCCACGGCGACGCAGACTTACGATCCGACGACGATGGATTTCGGCGCGTGGGAAGGCGTGGTCCTGACCTATGGGCCGAAGGGCAACGTCATCGACGTCGAGACCAATCCCCGCGTCTGAACGGAGCGGAGCCGCCTGCCTCAATTCGGGCAGCCGCGGCTCCCCTCGAAGGCGCGCAGGTCGGCGATCGGGGGCGGAGAGCGGCACGTCCTCGACGCTGTCGTGCCGGCAGCCGGCATTGCCGAATGCGCGGATCGCCCGCGGCGTCCGGAAGCAGTAGCCGGCCTCCTTGTCGATGAGGTTGCGCTGGTACCAGGCCTCCTCGGAGCTCTGTACGCAGGTCTCCGTCGCGGCGATAGGCGCAGCAAGCACCGCGAGCCAGAGACGTGCGCGATCAGCCGTTCACGGCCTCGGATCGCACCAGCGGTTCTTCATCAGCGTGTTGAGCGTGGTGCAGGCCCAATCGTACTCGCCGGATCCGGCCGCGGGCTGCTCCTTGCAGCAATGCTCCGCAAAGCGCCTCAGCGCCTCGGGGTCGCGCGTCACTGTCCCATGCAGGGAGGCGACATAGGCCTCGAGTGCGGCGACCTTGCCGCTGAGACGCCGAACCTCATCTGCGAGCACCTGCACCGCGTCGGTGGCGTTCTCTGGCACATCTCTCATGATTTCCTCCCTTTACGAGAGGAAAGCAGAGAAACGTGCGGCTGTTCCAGCGTTTTCGCCCCGGCGCTGATCTTCTGTGAGAAGAATCTGTTGCATGCGACTGGATGCGCAGTTCCGGACGCTGCTCGAGCGGGTTCAGGCAGCTTTCTTTCCCGCCACGCCGAGGAAGCGCTCCAGGGCCGCGGCGTCCTGCCGAAGGGTCGCGCTCTCGGCCCGATGCACGATCGTGCCGCGCTCCAGGATCACGGCTTCGTCGGTGACGCCCAGGATCTTCTGCGCGTGCTGCTCCACCAAGATCGCCGACATGCCCTCGTCACGCAGAACGCGCTGCAGCGCTGCCAGCAACTCCTGGATGATGATGGGCGCGAGGCCCTCCGTCGGCTCGTCGAGCAGCATGAGCTTCGGGTTGAGAACGAGCGCTCGGCCGACCGCAAGCATCTGCTGCTCGCCGCCCGAGAGCTGGTTGCCCATGTTCCCGCGGCGCTCCTTCAGCCGCGGGAAGAGGCTGTAGACGCGCTCGACGTTCCACGGTCCCGGACAGGCGACCGCCGTCATGTTCTCCTCGACCGTGAGCGAGCGGAAGATGTTGCGCTCCTGCGGCACCCAGCCGATCCCAGCCTCCGCCCGCTGCTCGGGCCGGAGCCGCGTGATGTCGCGTCCGGCGAGCGCGATCGACCCGCCTCGGTACCGGGTCACGCCGATGATCGTGTTGAGGAGCGTCGTCTTGCCGACCCCGTTCCGGCCGAGAACGGCGAGGGACCTCCCCTGCCCGAGCGTGAGGTCGATGCCGTTGATCACGACGGCCTCGCCGTAGCCGGACAGCAGCCCGCGGATGGAGAGCAGCTCGCTCAAGGTCCGCCCTCTCCGAGATAAACGGCCCGGACGCGAGGATCGGTCGAGACCTCCTGGACCGTGCCCTCCGTGAACAGCGTGCCGTTCACCATGACCGAGATGCGCTCCGCGAAGGAGAAGACGAGGTCCATGTCGTGCTCGATGAGGAGCACGGAGACGTCGCGCGGCAGCGCCGCGACGGCGGCGAGCAGATCCGCCCGCTCCGCCTCGGGTACGCCGGCCGCCGGCTCGTCGAGGAGAAGCACGCGCGGCTTCGACGCGAAGGCGACCGCGATCTCCAGCAGCCGCTGCTTGCCGTAGGCGAGCGTCGCCGTTCGCTCGCCGAGAATGTCAGTCAGGCCAAAGCGCTCGGCCACCTCCTCGATCTCGGCCATGATTGGCCGGCGGGTGCCGAGGCTGCGCCACCATTGCCAGCCGCCGCCCCGCCGCTCGGATACCGCGAGCCCGATCGTCTCGAGCGGCGTTAGCGCGGGGAAGAGCTGGTTGATCTGGAAGGTCCGGGCGAGCCCGCGCCGGACACGGGCATCGGGCGAAAGGCGCGTGATGTCGGCGCCTTCCAGCAGCACCGTTCCGCCGCTCGCGGGCAGCACGCCCGTGAGGAGGTTGATGAAGGTCGTCTTGCCCGCGCCGTTCGGCCCGATCAGCGCGTGGCGGGCGCCCTTCTCCAGCCGGAACGTGACGTTGTCCGTCGCCGTGAGCCCGCCGAAAAGCTTCCGCAGGCCGAGCGTCTCGAGGGCGACGCTCATGGCCGGGGATCCTCGGCGGCAAGCGGGGCGAGCTTGCGCCCGGGCAGGCGAAGACGGCCGAGGATGCGCCCGAGCGCTCCGTGCGCGTGCAGGCTGACCCGTTCGCGGCCGACCAGCACGAGGAGCACGAGGATGAGTCCGATCCAGAACTGCCAGTATTGGGGCGTCAGCGCCGCGAGCGTGTCCTGCAGGAGCTTGAACACGACCGCCCCAACGAGCCCGCCATAGAGGTACCCGGCCCCGCCGATCACGAGCACGAGGAGCACGTCCGCCGAGCGGTGGAACTCGAGGACGTCGAGCGAGACGAACTGGGTGGTTTGGGCGAGAAGCGCGCCCGCGATGCCGGCATAGGCAGCCGCGAGCGTGTAGATTGCAACGAGGCGCCGGCCCACCGGCACGCCGACCGCCCGGGCGCGCAGCGGGTTGTCTCGGATCGCCATCACGGAGAGGCCGAACGGCGAATAAACAACGCGGCGCGCGAGCAGGAAGAGAATGAACAGGACCACGAGCGTGTAGGCGTGGGCCGTCTGCCCGAAAATGTCGAACTCGAAGAGGCCGAGGATCGGGCCCATGGTGATGCCTTGCAGGCCGTCCGCGCCGCCGGTCAGCCAGGCGGCCTGGTTGGCGATCTCGCCAAGCACGAGCGCGACGCCGAGGGTCACCATGAGCCGCGTGAGGTCGGCTCCCCGAAGCACGAGGAAACTCGTGACGAAGCCGGCGAGCGCGGCCGCGAACGCCGCGACGAGCAGCCCGGTCACCGGCTCCGCGACGCCGTGCTTCGCCAGGAGGCCCGCCACATAGGCGCCGAGGCCGAGGAATGCAGCATGGCCGAGCGACACGATCCCCGCGTAGCCGAGGATCAGGTCGAGCGAGAGGGCGAACAGCGCGAGGATCGCGATCTCGCTGACGAGCAGGTGCTTGTCGGTGGTCAGGAAGAACGAGCCGAAGGCCAAGGCCCAGAACAGGAATTCGGGCCAGCGCCAGCGTGGCCGATGCTGAAGCCCGGCCTCGATCCGGGCGGCGGCGGCGCTAGCGGGCACGGGCGAAGAGGCCCTGCGGGCGCAGCACGAGGACGAGGATCATCAGGGTGTAGATCACGAAGGCCCCGAAGCTCGGGACGTAATATTTCCCGGCCACGTCCGCGATGCCGAGGATCAGCGAGGCGATGAATGGGCCGACGATCCCGGACGTGCCGCCGACGGTCACCACGATCAGAAAGTAAATCATGAACTTCAGCGGGAAGGTCGGGTCGAGGCCCAGGATCTCGGCCCCGAGCGCGCCGCCAAGCCCCGCGAGGCCGGAGCCGACCGCGAAGGTCACGGCAAAGATGGTGCTCACATTGATGCCGAGGCCGCGCGCGACGCGCGGATCGTCCACGGCAGCCCGAAGGCGGCTGCCGAACCGCGTCCGGGTCAGGACGAGCTGGAGTCCGACGACCAGCACAGCGCAGATCGCAATGATGAAGGAGCGGTACAGCCCGACCTGGACGCCGGCGATCTCGACGCGGCCCTGCAGCCAGGACGGCAGGCGGATGAATTGCTGCTGCGAGCCGACGAGATAGTCGACCGCCGCGACCGACATGAAGACGAGGCCGATCGAGAACAGCACCTGGTCGAGATGCGAGCGGCCGTAGAGATGGACGTAAAGGGTGCGCTCCAGCACGAGGCCGAGCACGGCCGGGATGATGAACGCGAAGGGCAGCGTCGCGATGAAGGGCACGCCCCAGCGGTTCAGCATGAGGGCGCTGACATAGCCCCCCGCCATGGCGAAGGCGCCATGGGCGAGGTTCACGAAGTTCATCAGCCCGAGCGTCACCGCCAGCCCGCAGGCGAGCACGAAGAGCAGCATGCCGTAGGCGACGCCGTCGAACAGGATGGTGAGCATCGGCGTGGCGCTGAGGCGGGGTGTTGCGGGCGGCTCGGCAGGCGGGCGGGTGCAAGGCCCGCCGCCAGCCTCGGCGATCAGCCTTTCGCGGCCTTGACCGGGTCCTTGACCTGGCGGATCGCGTCGAACTCGACGTTGTAGAGCTCGCCGTCCTTCTTCTCGACCTTGCGGATGAATACGTCCTGGACGATGTCGCGCGTCTGCGGGTCGATTGTGACCGGGCCGCGGGGGCTCGCCCAGCTCATGCCCTTCATGGCGTCGACCAGGGCCTGGCCACCCTGTCCGTTGGTCTTCTTCAGCCCCTCATAGATGAGGTGCATGCCGTCATAGCCGCCGACGGCCATGAAGTTCGGCCGCATGTTCGAGGCCTTCTTGAATTCGGCGACGAACCGCTTGTTCTCCGGACTGTCATGGGCGGCCGAGTAGTGGTGGCTCGACACGACGCCCAGCGCCACGTCGCCCATGTCGTTGAGGATGTCGTCATCCACCACGTCACCCGTCGAGATGAGCCGGATGCCCGACTTGTCGAGGCCGCGCTCGGCGAACTGCTTCATGAGCTGCGCGCCGACGCCGGAGGGAACGAAGGTGAAGAGCGCGTCGGGCTTGGAATCCGCGGCGCGCTGGAGAAAGGGCGAGAAATCGGGATTGCGCAGCGGCACGCGCAGGTTCTCGACAGTCCCGCCCGCCTTCGTGAAGGTCTCCGAAAAGGCCTTCTCGGCATCGATCCCCGGCCCGTAATCGGAGACCAGCGTCACGACCTTCTTCAGCCCGTTCTTGCCCGCCCAATCGGCCATGGGCGTCGCGACCTGCGCGAGCGTGAAGCCGGACCGCACCACGAAGGGCGACGCCTCCGTGATGGTCGAGGTCGCCGCGCACATGACGACCTCCGGCACCTTTGCCTGGGTCGCGAGCGGAGCCGCCGCGAGCGCGAGCGGCGTCAGGCCGAAGCCCGCGAGCACCGTGACCTTGTCGTTGACGATCAGCTCCTGCGCGAGGCGCTTCGTGACGTCGGCGGTACCGGTGTCGTCCTTCAGGATGATCTGGACCTTGCGTCCGGCGACGCTGTCGCCGTTCTGCTGCTGGTAGAGCTTCACGGCCGCCTCGACCTGGCGACCGGTCGACGCGAAGGGTCCGGTCATCGGCAGGATGAGCCCGATCTTGATCGGCTCCTGAGCCATGGCGGCCCCGGACGCCGCAAGGGCGGAGAACATGGCCGCGCCGGCCAGCAGATTGCGTCTTGTTCTCATTCTTGATCCTCCCAGGCTCATGTCCCTTATCTTGGCCGCTCTTTGCAGCCGAGACCGGGGCCAACGCAACTTTCGTCGATTTCGGTTCAGGACGGGCGCTCTTCGCCGCCATGGTAGAGAACGGGGATGTCCTGATCGACGGCGATATCGAGCACGACGGGCCCCTCGTCCGCGAACGCCTTGTGCAACGCCGGACCGATCTCATCGGGTTTCGTGACGCGCATCGCCTCGCAGCCATGGCCTCGCGCGATCTGGACGAAGTCGAGGCCGGGCAGGTCGATGCCGGGCGGGTTCTCGGCCTGCATGATGCGGCTGAACGAGCGCATCGCGCCGTAGCCGGAATTGTTGAGGATCACAAAGGTGATCGGCAGATTGTGCTGAGCCGCGGTCCACAGCGCCTGGATCGAGTACATGGCGGAGCCGTCGCCGAGGAGGCAGAGGACGCGTTTCCCCGGCCGCGCCATGGAGATTCCGACGGAGGCCGGGAGCGAGTAGCCGAGCCCGCCGGACGACATCGTGTAGAAGCTGTCCTGGCCGCGCATGGGGAAGTGCTTGTGCATCGCGGGCCGGTGGGACGGCGCCTCCTCGACTACGATCGCATTCGGCGGCAGCGCCTCGGAGAGCCGGTGCAGCAGGTACTCGGCCGTGATCGGCTCCGAAGCTTCCGGTTGTCTGGCAACTGCGCGGGGCGGCGGCGGCTCGCGGTCCGAGTCGCCGAGGCACGCGAGCAGTTCGGCAAGGGCGGGCCGCATCGAGGACAGGATGCTCGTCCCGACCGGCGCGATTGCGGCATCGGTCGGGTTGTCCGTGACCTGCCAGATCGGCGTGCCGCTCTCGAAGATTCCTGCCCTGCCCTCGACATGGAAGGTGAAGACCGGCGCGCCGAACACGACGACGAGGTCGTAGGGCGCGAGCGCCGCGGTCAACATCTCCGGGCCGGCGTGGAGGAATCCGGAAAAGAGCGGATGCCTTTCGGGGAAGCTCGCCCGCATCGAAAAAGGACTGGCCCAGATCGCCGCCCGGGCTCGCTCGGCCACCTGGACCATCAGGTCGACGACGCCCTCCCGGTCGACAGAGGGCCCGACAATGAAGGCGGGCTTTCGGGCCGCCGCGATGGCATCGGCGAGATCCGCAACCGCTCCCGGTACGGGCCCGATCTCGCGCGACACCCGCCGCGCCTGGACGGGGGCGGCGGGCCGGTTCCAGTCATCCGACGGAACGGACACGAAACATGGCCCCCGCGGCGGGGTCATGGCGATGTAGTAGGCGCGCGCGATCGCGGCCGGCACGTCCTCGGCCCGGGCCGGCTCGACGCTCCACTTCACGTACGGTTTTGGGAATTCCGGCGCCTGCTCGGCATATAGGAAGGGCTGCATCGGCAGGAGCGAGCGCGATTGCTGCCCGGCCGTGATGACAAGCGGTGTCTGGTTGCGGAACGCCGTGAAGAGGTTGCCAAGCGAGTGCCCGACCCCTGCCGCGCTGTGCAGGTTGATGAAGGCGGCATTGCGCATCGCCTGCGCGTAGCCGTCCGCCATCGCGACGACCGACGCCTCCTGCAGGCCGAGGACGTAGTCGATGTCTGTCGGCCAGTCGTGCAGGAAGGCGAGTTCGGTCGAGCCCGGATTGCCGAAGACGCGGTCGATGCCGAAGGCGCGCAGCAGGTCGAAGGTGACGCTCTTCACCGTGGGAGCGGATCGCCCGCTCCCGCCCTGCCGCTCGCGTGACATCGCGCTCTCCCGGGCACCGTTCTCGAGCGGGCCGGGAGCCCTCTTGGCCTACTTCGCCACCATCGGGCAATTCCCCTCCGCGATCGGGCGGAACGCCTGCTCGGCCGGCACGGTGCCGACGAGCTTGTAGTAATCGTAAGCGTACTTCGACTCCTCCGGCTTCTTCACCTCGAAGAGGTGGATCGGGTGGATCACGCGTCCGTCCGGCCGAATCGCGAGGTCGCCGAAGAGCTTGTCCTTGCCCTTGAAGGTCTTCATCTGCGGGACGACCTTCCCGGCGTCATCCGTGCCCGTCGCCGCGACCGCGTTCAGATAGGCGAGCGTCGATGCATAGACGCCGGCCTGGTTGCCGCTCGGCATCTTGCCGTTCATGCCCGGGCGCTGCGCGAAGCGCTTGGCGAAGGCGCGCGTGTCATCATCCATGTCCCAGTAGAACGACTCGGTGAGCAGCAGGCCCTGGCCGGCCTTCAGCCCCATCGCATGCACATCGTTGATGAAGGCAAGGAAGGCGACCAGCGTCTGACCTCCCTCTCTCAGGCCGAACTCGCCCGCCTGCTTGACTACGTTGATCGTGTCGGCCCCGGCATTCGCGAGTCCGATCACCTTGGCCTTCGAGCCCTGGGCCTGGAGCAGGAAGGACGAGAAGTCCGACGTCCCGAGCGGGTGTCGGCTCGAACCCAGCACCTTGCCGCCGTTCTTTGTGATGTAGTTCGTCGCCTCAGCCTCGATGCCGTGGCCGAGCGCGTAGTTCACCGTCAGGAAGTACCAGTCGGTGCCGCCCCGCTTCATCATGGCGGCGGCAGTGGTGTTGCCGGTCGCCCAGGCATCGTTCACCCACTGGATCGTGTTCGGCGAGCAATCCTTGCCGGTCAGGTCCGAAGTCGCGGTCGACGAGGCCAGAAAGGTCATCTTCGTCCCGCGGAGGAGCGAATTCACGGCGAGGCCAACGGAGGAGTTCGGCACGTCGACGACTGCGTCGACCTTGTCGACGTCGAGCCATTTCCGGACGATCGCGGAGCCGATATCCGGCTTGTTCTGGTGATCGGCGAAGACGATCTCGACCTTGATCCCTTTGCCGCCGCCGTTGAAATCCTCCGCGGCCATGCGGGCGGCCTCGACCGAGCCCATCCCGTTCGTGTCCTGGAAAACGCCGGTCGTGTCGTTCAACACGCCGACCCGGACCACATCGTCCGAGACCTGCGCCGAAGCCGAGGCCGCGCAGGCGAGAGCCGCGCAGACCGCCGATGCTGTGATGATGCCTTTTCTCATGGTCGTTCCCTCTCCGTGTTGTGGTTGAAGTCTTCCTGCGGCCCGCGCGTCACGCGGGCGTAACCCTGAGGGGCAGGTTCTCGAGGCCGCGAAGCGTGTTGTTGTAGCGGCGGACCACCGGTCCCGCGATCTCGAGCGCAGCGGCGTGTTTGGCCAGCGCCGCCACCATGACCTCGCCCTCCATGCGGGCGAGCATCTGGCCGACGCAGTTGTGCACGCCCCAGCCGAACCCGACATGGCCGGCTGCCCGGCGCGTGATGTCGTAGCGGTCGGGATCGGGCCAGTGCCGGGGATCGCGGTTCGCCGCGCCGAGGAACATCAGGACCTTCTCGCCCTTGCCAATCTCGATTCCACCGATATCGACCGCGCGCGTCGTGGTGCGGAAGAAGGTCTGGACCGGCGACTCGAACCGGATCGCCTCCTCGAAAGCCTGCCGCGCGAGGCCCGGCTCCGCCCGGAGCTTCGCGAACTCGCCGGGGAAGCGGGCGAGGCAGTACACGGCCGCACCGATCCCGTTCACGGTCGTGTCGAGCCCGGCGGTCAGGAGCGAGCGGACGAGGAGCAGGGCCTCGTCGGGCGTGATCCCCTCCCCGTTCTCGGCAGCCTCGTGGATCTGCGCCCCGAAGCCGCCGGCCTCGAGATTCTCGCGCCGGCACTGGTCCGTCACCCAGGCGATATGCGGGCCGGCTGTCTCCAGCGCCTTCTGCCGGAGCTCGTTCGGCGGCCCGAAGGCGTTGAAGGCGAGGCCCGCATAGGCGAGCAGGTGCTCGCGCCCCTCTTCCTTGAGGCCGACCGCCTGCGGGAAGACGGAGAGCGGGAACGCCTCCGCGAGGTCCGAGACGGCATCGAAGGACCCGCGAGACACGAGTTCGGCCGCAAGGGCGTCTGCCTTCGCCGCAAAATGATTCTTGAGGCTGCGCACCACCGCCGGCGAGAGCACCTTGTTGAGCACGGCCCGCGCCCGGTCGTGCTCGGGCGGGTCCGTCTCGAGCACGAGGCTCGGCGGACGCCAGGGTTTTTCCTTGGCGAAGTCGCTCAGGCCGACGCCGCGGCTGGAGCAGAAAGTTTCCCAGTCGTTCAGGACGGCATAGACCTCGGCGAAACGTGCAACCGCCCAGCAGTTCCAGGTGCTGAGCCAGACGACCGGCCCCGTCTCGCGCAACACCTCGTGGATGCGGTGCGGGTTCTCGAAGAACTCGACCGAGAACGGGTCGACATCCGAGACCGGTACGCCCGGCCCGGGCACGGGTCCGACCGCTCCGCGCCCCGTGTCGTTTCCGGCTTGACCCGATAGGTTCGGCGGCATTGCTCTTCCTCCCTCGTTCATCGCGAGCCGGTTCTGCGACCGGTCCCGCAGGCTGAAGCCACCTAGTTCAACGGCAGCCCGACATAATTCTCGGCGACTGCCCGGGCGGCGGCTTCCGAGCTCGTTACGAGTTCGAGTTCCGCAAGCTGGCGGCGGCGGTCGAACTCGCTCGCATCGTCGAAGCGGTGGAGCATCGAGGTCATCCACCAGGAGAAGTGCTGGGCGCGCCAGATCCGCTTCAGCGCTTTGGCGGAATAGCCCTGCAGGCCATCGTCGTTGCCGGATTTGAGGTAGCGCTCGATCGCCCGCGAGAGCACGAACACATCGGCCACGGCGAGGTTCAGGCCCTTCGCGCCGGTCGGCGGGACGGTGTGAGCCGCATCGCCCGCGATGAAGAGCTTCCCGTACTGCATGGGCTCGCAGACGAAGCTCCGCATCGGCACGATGTTCTTCTGGAAGATGCGGCCTTCCTTGAGCCGGAATCCCTCGCCCTCGGTGCGGGTCTGCAGCTCCTCCCAGATCCGGTCGTCGGACCAATTGTCGACGCTGTCCGACGGGTCGCACTGGAAATACATCCGCTGCACCTCGGGCGAGCGGGTCGAGATCAGCGCGAACCCGCGCTCGTGGCGGGCGTAGATCAGCTCGTCCGACGACGGCGGCGCCTCGGCCAGGATGCCGAACCAGCCGAACGGATAGATGCGAAGGAAGTCGCGGCGGTTCTCCTGTGGGATGGTGTGACGCGACACGCCATAGGAACCGTCGCAGCCGGCGACGATCTCGCAGGCGACCTCGCCGGCCTTCCCATCTTTGTCCGTGAAGGTGATCCGGGGCGAGCCCGTGACGTCATGAAGGGCAACCTCCTTCACCTCGAAGCGGATATCCGCGCCGGCAGCGAGTCGCGCCTGGATCAGATCCTTTAGGACCTCGTGCTGCGCATAGACCGTGATCGAGCGGCCATCCGTCAGCTTCGTCAGGTCGATCCGATGGCTGTGGCCCTCGAAGCGGAAGTCGAAACCGTGATGGACGAAGCCCTCCCGCTTCAGGCGATCGCCGATTCCCGTCTCGGTCATGAGGTCGACGGTATTCTGCTCGAGTACCCCCGCCCGGATCGTCTCCTCGATCGCCTTGCGGCTCCGAGTCTCGAGGATAACGGATGAGATTCCGGCGAGGTGGAGCAGATGCGAGAGCATCAAGCCAGCCGGCCCTGCCCCGACGATGCCAACTTGCGTGCGTGTCATTGGCGTTGTGCCCGCGTGAAGGATGGTGAACGGCGTATGTCGACGAGCCGGGGCGGTTCCGGCATATGCTGCGCAGGGGGAACGAGCGCAGAACAACGATGTCGAAGGCCCGAGCTCAGGCGAAACCAGTGCTTTCGGAGGGAGAGCCCGGCGGCGGGCCGGTGCTCGATCTTCGGCGCTATGTGCCGGGCTTGCTGACCTTTCTCGCCAACAAGCTGTCGCGCAGCGCCTCTGCTCTCTACCAGCGCGAATTCGGCGTGAACGTCACCGAATGGCGCATCATGTCCCAGCTCGCGATCGAGCCGGGCATCCCGGCCTCGCGCATCTGCCAGGTTATCGGCTTCGACAAGGGCCCGGTCAGCCGGAGCCTCGCCGCGATGGAGAAGAAGGGCATCCTGACGATCGTGGTGGACACCGCCGATGCCCGCCGGCGCGTCATCACGCTGACCGACAAGGGGCTGGCACTGCACGACCGCATCATCGGCGTGGCGCTCGAACGCGAGCGGCGGCTGCTCGCCTGCCTTACGCCCGAAGAGCAGGAACGCCTGATCGCGTCCCTCAACGCCATCCACGAGAATATCGGGGCCGTGAACCGGCCCATCTCGATTCGGCCGAACTAGGTGTCTCCTCATGGCCGCGCTCCCGCGCGGCTGGCGGCGCCCTTCAAATCGAAGCCCAGATCGCCCGCATGTTCCGGCGTGATCGCCGTTCCCGCAGCAAGCAGGCGTCTGGCCGCCATGTGATCGGCCGGCCGGTTCACGGACTCGACCCCCGCGAGGCTCCCGTTCCGGAAGCAGAACACCGAGAAGGCGCCGCTCGCCGGATCCCCGCGCGGGACCGCGAGGTCATGCGGCATGCCGAGGCCCGCCATCTGCAGCTTGAGTCGGCCCTGGTCGCTCCAGAACCACGGCACCGCGTCGTAGGCTGCAGGATTGCCGGTAAGCCGGCCCGCCACGGAGCGCGCCTGGTCGACCGCGTTCTGGACCGACTCGATCCGGACCCGCGCGCCGTCCGCGAAGCGGGTCGGGAAGCACGCGAGGTCGCCGATAGCGGAAATATCCGGGTCGCTGGTGACGAGGTGCTCGTCGACGAGGATACCGTTCCCAACCTCGAGCTGCGCGTCGACCGCCGCATCGATGTTCGGCACGACCCCGATCCCGACGAGGACGAGGTCGCCTGGGATGTGTCCCGCCTCGGCGGTTTGGATTCCGGTGACGCGGCCGCCCTCCCCCGTGATCGCGGTCGCGATCGCGTCGAAGGCGAAGCGCACCCCCTTCCCTTCATGCGCATCGCGGAAGAAGGAGGACATGACGGGCGAGAGCCCCCGGGCCATCGGTCGTTCGGTGGCCTCGACAACCGTGACCGGAATGCCGCGCTGCGCCGCGACGGCCGCGAATTCGAGCCCGATGAACCCCGCCCCGACGACAACCGCCCGCCGGACGCCGGGCAGCCGGCGCCTCAGCTCGGCTGCGTCCTTGCGGGTCCGGAGCTGGACCACGCCGTCCAGGTCCGCGCCGGGCACCGGGAGCGCGCGGTTCCGCGAGCCTGTCGCGAGCACGAGGTGATCGTAGGCGAGCCGCTGGCCGGAGCTCAGCTCGACCTCGCGCTCCGCTCTCCGGATCCGGACGAGGCTCTCGCCCGAACGATACTCGATCCCGTGCTCCCCGAAGAACGATGCCGGGCGAAGCTGGAGCATCTCCTCGTCCGCCTTGCCGTCGAGATAGGCCTTCGAGAGCGGCGGGCGCTGATAGGGCAGTTCGGGCTCGTCGCCGACCAGCACCACCCGGCCCGCATAACCGTGGTCCCGGAGCGACGCGGCGGCCTGGAAGCCCGCTTGGCCCGCACCCGCAATGACGATCCCGCTCACGTTCAGATCGCTCGATGCCCGAGACAGGCGCTGCGCATCCGGGGTTCCTCCGGCCGGGCGGTTGCCCCGCCTCTGGCTCCGCTAGAGTTGCCGGAAATCAGTTGCCTTGGCAAGCAAATCGGCCGGCCCATTCCCACTCCTGTCGCTCGGGCGTTCGTACCGCTATGAGCGGCTGAAATCGGGAGGACATCATGGCAGGGGATTTCGACCTCACGGGCAAGGTGGCCCTCGTCACAGGCGGCAACGGCGGCATCGGTCTCGGCACGGCCGAGGGCCTGGCGAAGGCCGGCGCAAGCGTCGCCATCTGGGGCTCGAACCCGGAGAAGAACCGCGCCGCGGAGGAGCGCCTGAAGGCGCATGGCAGCCGCGTGCTGGCCCAGACCTGCAACGTCGCGGACGAAGCGCAGGTCGAGTCCCGGATGGCCGAGGTCCTGGAGATTTTCGGGCGGCTCGACGGCTGTTTCGCCAATGCGGGACGCTCTCTCCAGCGAACCGCCTTCCACGAGCTTTCCACGGAGGATTGGCGCGCCGTGATGTCGGTCAACCTCGAAGGCGCCTTCTTCACCCTGCGTGCCGCGTCGCGCCACATGGTCGGCCGGGCGAAAGGCGGCGAGCCGGGCGGGCGCCTCGTCGTGACCTCCTCGACCTCGACCGTGCACGGCCCGGCCGGCGCGGTGGCCTACGGGGCCAGCAAGGGAGCGCTGAACGTGATGGTGCGGGCGCTCGCGGTCGAATACGCACGCTACGGCATCACGGTGAACGGCATCGTGCCGGGCTGGATCGAGACGGATATGACGGCAGGCAAGTTCGCCGAGGAGCGCTTCGCGTCGAACGTGAAGCCGCGCATCCCCATGCGGCGCTGGGGCGAGCCGGCCGACTTCTCCGGCATCGCCACCTACCTGATGAGCGACGCGAGCCGCTACCACACGGGCGACAGCATCGTGATCGACGGCGCCTACACGCTCTTCTGAGCGTGATCCGCGGAAGTGGGTACCGGTTCCGCGATCAGATCACGCTCCAACTAGGCACTCGCGAGCTCCTCCTTGAGGAAGGCAAGCACGTCCGCGCTCTCGATCCCGCGCGCGACGAAGCTCTTCCCGATGCCGCGCGCCAGGATGAAGGTGAGCTGACCCGCCTTTACCTTCTTGTCCTGGCCCATCGCCGAGAGCAGTTCCTCCGCCGAGAAGCTTTGGCCGGGCACGTCCTGGATGCGGGTCGGCAGGCCGACCTCCTTGAGATGCGCGGCGACGCGCTCGGCATCTGCGGCAGGGCAAGAGCCGAGCCGCACCGAGAACCGGAAGGCGAGCGCCATGCCGATGGCCACCGCCTCGCCATGGACGAGTCGCGCGCCGTCATAGGCGACCCCGCGCTCGAGCGCATGGCCGAAGGTGTGGCCGAGATTGAGAAGTGCGCGGTCGCCTTCCTCGCGCTCGTCCCGGACCACCACGGCTGCCTTGGCGCGGCAGCTATGGGCCACCGCCCGGTCGCGCTCCGGACCGCCGGAAAAGATCTCGCGCCAATGGCCCTCGCAGCGGCGGAAGAAGCCGGGGTCGTTGATCAGGCCGTATTTCGCGACCTCGGCATAGCCCGCCCTCATCTCGCGTTCGGACAGCGTGTCCAGGAGCGCCGTGTCCGCGAGCACGAGAGAGGGTTGGTGAAAAGCGCCGATCAGGTTCTTGCCCCGGGCCGTGTTGATCCCGGTCTTGCCGCCGACGGAGGAATCGACCTGCGACAGCAGCGTCGTCGGCGCCTGGACGAGCCGGATGCCGCGGAGCAGGATCGCCGCCGCGAAGCCGGCGAGGTCACCCACGACCCCTCCCCCGAGCGCGAGCACCACGTCGCCACGCTCGAGCCGTGCGCCGAGAAGCGCGTCGCAGATCGCCTCGAGTTGCCCGAAGCTCTTCGAGGCCTCGCCGGCCGGGACCGTGACCGGGACAACCCGCAGACCCTTGCCTTCGAGGTCGGCCGCGACCCCATCCCCGTGCAGGCCGCCGACCGTCGCATCCGTCACGAGTCCGACCGTGCGGGCTCCGAGCGCTGCGACCAACTCGCCCGCCTCCGCAATGACGCCGCGCCCGACGGCGATGTCGTAAGCACGCTCGCCGAGAGGAACGCGGACCAGTTCCTTGCGCGAGGCGCCGATCTGGTCTCCGAGCGCGATTCTCATAGGTCAGCCTCATACGCGTCGAACCAGGATTCGAGCGCCTTGACGACCTCCCCGACGATCCGGTCATGCGGCATGTCGTGGGACGGTACCGTCACGTTCGCCTCGCCATAGATCGGATAGCGCTCGGCGATCAGCCGCCGCATGGTGCCTTCCGGATCGGGGTTGGCGAGGAGCGGCCGGTTCGAGCGCCGCCGCACCCGTCGCATCAGGGTCTCGTGATCCGCCTTCAGCCAGACCGATACCCCGGAGGCGGCGATCTTGGCGCGCGTCTCGGCATTCATATAGGCGCCGCCGCCGGTCGCCAGCACCAGCGGACCTTCGTCCAGGAGACGGGCGATGACGCGCCGCTCGCCATCCCGGAAGGCCGGCTCGCCAAAGATCGTGAAAATATCCGAGATCGGCATCCCGGCCGCGGTCTCGATCTCAACATCGGCATCGCGGAACGGCAGGTCGAGACGGGTCGCGAGGCGGCGTCCGATCGTCGTCTTGCCCGCTCCCATGAGGCCGACCAGCACGATGGCGCGCCGGCCGAGCCGCGTACGGAGATCGCGCGCCGGCGCATCCCGCCCCGAGAGAGGGGGCCGGTCTTCGCCTGCGGCCTCCTGCCCGCCCGGGATGTGCCTGTCCATCGCCGAGTTCTAGCAACGCCGCCCCGGCTCCGCCACACTCGGCCTTAACCGCGGGCATTGATCTATAGGCCGATGAGCCTTCCCGCCCCGCGCTTGGCCTCGCTCTTCCTGGACATGCTGGCGGCCGAACGCGGCGCCGCCGCGAACACGCTCGCTGCCTATCGGCGCGACCTGGAGGACTATCTCGACTACCTCACCGAAACGGGCACCACGCCGCCGAGTGCGCGGCCCGACACCATCTCCGGCTTCCTCGCGAGCCTCGACGAGCGCGGCCTGAAGAGCTCCTCCGCCGCGCGACGGCTCTCGGCGGTGCGCCAGTTCCACAAGTTCCTCTATGCGGAGGGGTATGCGCCGGCGGACCCGACCGCCGCCGCGACCGGCCCGAAACGCGGCCGCGTGCTGCCCAAAGTGCTCTCGGTCGCGGATGTCGACCGGCTGCTGCGGGTGGCACGGGAAAGCGTGGAATTGCCCGATATCGGGGATGGCGGCCGGCTGCGCGCGGCCCGTATGCGCTGCCTGCTCGAGCTGCTCTATGCGACGGGTCTGCGCGTCTCGGAACTCGTCTCCCTGCCGCCTTCGGCTGCCCGCACTCGCGAGCGGTTCCTGATCGTTCGCGGAAAGGGTGGGAAGGAGCGGCTCGTTCCGCTCACGGAGGCCGCGCGCGAGGCGGCGCGAGACTACCTGGCCCTCCTGCAGGCCCGCGGCCCCGTGGGGACCTGGCTGTTCCCGTCGGACGGAGAGTCGGGCCACGTCACTCGCCAGGCGTTCGCGCGCGACCTGAAGGTCCTGGCTGGCGCGGCCGGGCTCCGGACCGACAAGATCAGCCCGCACGTGCTCCGCCACGCCTTCGCGAGCCACCTTCTCCAGAACGGCGCCGATTTGCGCGTCGTGCAGGAACTCCTCGGCCATTCCGACATCGCGACGACGCAGATCTACACGCACGTCCTGGATGATCGGCTGAAGAGCATGGTGCGGGACCTGCACCCGATGTCCGATCTGTAAGACGATCAAGCGTTGCCGGCGGCGCCCAGGCAATCGCCGCATGACCATGCGGCTCTGTTCCTCCAATTCGCTAAAGCTTGAACGATTTGGATCAAGCCACGTGAACCATGGCGCCGCAAGGCGGATCCGAAGGCAGGATTCTCGAACTCGAGTAACTTCCTATCAATGCCGTGTCTCGGATTAGTGGTTCAGAAGCCGGCCGTGATCGACGTGACCTGCAGCTGGACTTGCCATGATGATCCCGCGCAATGTCATGCTGAAGCCTTTCTTACGCAATGAGGACGGAAATCTGGCCGTCGTCTTTGCGGCAGCTGCCGTGCCCCTGATCGCCATCACCGGCTTCACGTCTGACTACGCCAAGAACGCTCAGCGTCGGAGCAACCTTCAGGCCGCGATGGACGCGGCCATGCTCAACCATATCGACGATGCCAAGCGGGGCACTCCCGTCGCCGATCTCAAGACGATGATCGTCGATCAGGTGAAAGCCCAGACGAAGAATCAGACGGTGTCGATGCCGGCGAACCCAACCTTCTCGTCGGATGGCACAACCCTGTGCGCTACGGTGATCGCGCAAGCGCAGAACACCTTTGTGACCCTCGTCGGCCAGAGCTCGACGATGAGCGCGTATGCCTGCTCCAAGTTCAACACGGACACTTATGAGATCGCGATCGTCGTCGACAATTCCGGGTCGATGAAGAACTCCGCCGGCTCGGGCAGCGAGACGAAGATGGCGGCGGCGAAGACGGCCGCGAAGGATCTCGTCTCCATCATGTCGACGGCGGTGTCTTCCGATCCGAGCGCACCGATCCGCTCGCGGTTTTCGCTCGTACCGTTTGCGGCCGCCGTGAACATCGGGGCAGGCAACAAGGACAAGGCTTTCATGGATACGGGGGGCAACTCGTCGTTCCATTGGCTGGCGTTCAAGCGGCCGGCGGGCGTCACGTGGCTCCCGACCTCGCGCTTCGACATGTTCACGCAGATGGGTGTCGCGTGGGCAGGCTGCGTCGAGGAGCGGCCCTCGCCCTACATGACGAGCGACGACAAAGCCGACGCGGCGATCGCTGATACGCTCTACGTTCCGTTCCTGTACCCGGACGGGAATGACGCCAACACGTCCACGATGAACGACTACCTGTCGGATACTGGCGGCGTGTGCCAGACGAACGACAAGTACCAGCAGGCCGACGACCAGACGACCTTCAAGGACGAGCAGTCGAAGCTCTGCAAGTACAAGACGACGTCGAAAAAGACCGGCGACAGCCGCTTCGGGAGCGGTTTTCCTGTCGGCCCGAACCTTCTTTGCTCCACGAAGGCCCTGACGCCGCTCACGACCTCCAAGGCCGACATCGATACTGCCATCAACAACATGGCGCCGCTTGGCGACACGAACGTGATGAGCGGCGTGATGTGGGGCTGGCGCACGATCTCGCCGAACGGCCCCTTCAACGACGATGCCGGCGTGGCGGCAACGGGGACGCAGAAGGCGAGACCCTACGGGTTCACGCACCCGAACGGGGCATCGAACCACAAGATCATCGTGCTCCTCACCGACGGTGACAACCATTGGGGCGGTCAGTCGAGCGACGGCAACGGCTATTCGGGGGACTCGAACAAGTCCGCCTACAACGCATTCGGTTGGTTCTGGCAGAACCGCATCGGCGGGGCGTCCTCGCCGACGACCCCAAGCAATGCGGAATCGAAGATGAACGACCTCACCAAGGAAGCCTGCACGAAAGCGAAAGCGGCTGGGGTGAAGATCTACACGGTCGGGCTCACGGCAGCAGACGGGATATCGAATGACGGCAAGGCCGTACTCAAGGATTGCTCGTCCGGCGACGGGTACCACTTCGTCGCGGCAAACGGCGATCAGCTGAAGCAGACCTTCAAGGCAATCGCCGCCTCCATGTCAGCGGTCCGCCTATCGGAGTAGCTTGAGGATTGCCTCCACCCGCGAGAGAGAGGCCCAGCCGCCGCGTTAAGGCTTGAGCGAGCGGCCGCCCCGGGTCGCTGGCGCGATGTGAGTACATACCGACTGTACCAACAATACTCGCGCCTATATCTGGCTGGCTTATCCGGCAATCAGCCGCCCAATAGCTAATCAGCGGAAGCGCCAATGACCACCTGCCGCATCAGCGATCATAACGCTGTTCAGTTCGTTGGACCTAATCTCCATCAACGCAAGATTTCTTCGATCCGATTCACCGCGGATGAACCAGTATTCGTTCGGATTCGACGAGAATGCCTCGCTCTCCCTTTGCCGTAAGGTCATCTAAACCTCGTTCGCCGAGTGCTTCGCCCCATCCGAGCGGCCCGTCCAGGCGTTCGGCGGAGGCAGACCGAAGCAGCGGCGATGAACCAGGTAACCAAGACGTTCAGGGCAGACAGGCGCGGCAACGTCGCGATGATTTTCGCGGTGACCGCGGTCCCGCTGCTCCTCGCGGTGGGCGCAGCGGTCGACTACTCGTCCGCCGGGAACCTGCACTCCCAGCTCCAGGCCGATACGGATGCGGCGACCCTCGCAGCCTGCAAGTCGCCCCTCGTTGCAGAAAGCGATCTGAAGGCGCTCGCTCAAAAGATGCTGGACGGCTACCTCCCCGGCCGGACCGTGACGATCACCCATTTCAAGGCCACCAACAATCCGCGTTCCATCGAGCTGACCAGCCAGGTCTCGCACCCGACGCGCTTCATGAAGCTCGCCGGGCCCATGCAGATCACCACGACGGCGAATTGCGCGGCAGGCGAGAACTTCTACGAGATCGCGCTCGTGCTCGATACGACCGGCTCGATGGGCCAATCGGCCGGGTCCGGCACCAAGATCCAGGCGCTACGCACGGCAGCCACGAACTTCGTGAACACGATGTTCACGAACTTCGACACGACGCATCTCAAGATGTCGATCGTTCCGTTTGCCGCGGCGGTGAAGGTGGATCCCTCGACCTACGCACCGAACAACACGCCCGCCGCCGTATGGCTGGATTCCAGCGGCAGTTCGGCCGTCCACTGGTCCAATTTCTCGAACCCGGCTGGATCGAGCTTCACGAGCCGTTTCGACATCTTCAAGAAGCTGAAGGCGGCGAGCGCGAACTGGACTTGGGCGGGGTGCCTCGAGGCGCTGCCCTATCCATACAACACGCAGGATGTGACGCCTTCGTCCGCCACTCCCAACACCCGGTACGTTCCTCTTCTCGCGCCGGACGAGGTCGGCTCGGAGACGACTTGCACCGACTCCTTCTTCGGCAGGCCGTTCACCTATGAGTGCCACGACGGTGGCAGTCACAACAGCTACATGGACGACGGCACATCGAGCGGCGGATCCTGCAACGCGCTCGACAGCAGCAACACGAAGCGGCTCGGCCAGACCTGCAAGTACGTGACGCCGAAGAACATCCGGACCGGTGAGGCTGGCCCGAACTCCCAGTGCACGTCCCGGCCGATCACGCCCCTGACGAACTCGAAGAGCACGCTCCTCGCCGAGATCAGAGCCCTTCAGGCCAGCGGCCAGACCAACATCGCCGAGGGCTTGCACTGGGGCTGGCGGACGATTTCGAAGACCGGCGTTTTCACCGAGCCTGCAGAGTACGGAACCCGCGCCACGACGAAAATCATGCTGCTGATGACAGACGGCGTAAACACGTGGAGCAGCTCGAGCTCGCCCGTGGTGAGGTCGCAATACTCCGCCTACGGCTACTTCACGAACGCGGACGGCACGACAACCACGAACCGACTGCCGTCGGGGTACAACAATCTCTCCACGAGCGCGGATGCGCGCAACGCCATCGATCAGGTGACGCGCGAAACCTGCACGAATGCGAAGGCGAAGGGCATCGTGATCTACTCGGTCGCCTTCTCGACCCCTGGCGACGCGATCGACGCGAGCGGGCAGCAGCTCATCAAGGATTGCGCGAGCTCGGCGGACAAGTACTTCCTGGCGAGCGACGCCGCGTCGCTGAACAACAGCTTCGCGGCGATTGCGAGGGGGATCGGCGAACTCCGGATCACGAAGTAAGCGCGCGGTCAGCCTCGCCTCAGCAGGAACACGCCCTGCTCGCCGAACAGATTCCAGAACCACCAGGGCATATGGAACCTGACCGGCTGCCCGCCGGCATCCAGCGCATGCGCCTCCTCCATCCGGGCGCCGACGTCGCGGCAAAGGCCCACGAAGTCGCGGATGGTGCAGAAATGGATGTTCGGCGTGTCGTACCAGCTATGCGGCAGGTTGTCGGTCACGGGCATCCGTCCGCGAACGCCGAGCTCCCAGCGGACGCGCCAATGCCCGAAATTCGGGAAGGACACGATGGCGCGCCGGCCGATGCGCAGCATGTGCTCGAGCACCGCGCGTGGCTGCCGCGTCGCCTGCAGCGTCTGCGAGAGGATGACGTAGTCGAACGCGTCGTCGGGGTAGTTCACGAGGTCGGTGTCGGCGTCGCCCTGGATAACGGCGAGGCCCTTGGCCAGGCAGTCGCTCACGCCTTCCCGCGACAGCTCGATCCCCCGGGCATCGCTGCCGCGGCGGTCGCGCAGGAGCGCGAGCAGCGAGCCGTCGCCACAGCCGACGTCGAGCACGCGCGAGCCGGGCTCGACCATGCGGGCGACGAGAAGATGGTCGCGCCGTGGCTCGCCGAGCACTACCGTCTGCCGGGCCGGCGCACCTGCGCCCGCTGCGGCCCGGAGCGCCGCACTCACCGGATCCCCCTCGCGACGGCAGCAGCGTCAATGAAGCCGCGCGCGGCGGCGAACATCTCCGGCTCCTCAAGGAGGAAAGCGTCGTGGCCCTTGTCGCTTTCGATCTCGACGAAGCCGACCTGTGCTCCGCCCGCGTTCAGCGCGTGGACGACGGCGCGCGACTCCACTGTGGGAAAGAGCCAGTCGGACGTGAACGACATCACGCAAAACCGCGTCGACGAGCCCTTGAAGGCCCTCGCCAGCACCCCGTCGTGATCGGCCGCGAGGTCGAAGTAGTCCATCGCTCGCGTCACGTAGAGGTACGAATTGGCGTCGAAGCGCTCGACAAAGGACATGCCTTGGTAGCGAAGATAGCTTTCGATCTGGAAGTCGGCGTCGAACGAGAAGGTCGGGGCGGCGCGGTCCTGGTAGGAGCGGCCGAACTTCCGGTGCAGCGCGCCCTCGGACAGATAGGTGATGTGCGCGCCCATCCGGGCGACCGCGAGCCCCTTCCGGGGCCGGGCGCCCTCCTCGATGTAACGGCCGCGGCGCCAGTCCGGATCGGCCATCACGGCTTGCCGGCCCACCTCGTGGAAGGCGATGTTCTGCGCCGAGTGCCGGGCCGAGGTCGCGATCGGCATCGCGGCGAAAACGCGCTCGGGAAAGCTTACCGCCCATTGCAGGACCTGCATCCCGCCCATGGAGCCCCCGACCACGGCGAACAGGCTCTCGATCCCGAGCCGGTCCAGCAGCATCGCCTGGGCGCGGACCATGTCGCGGATCGTGACGAGCGGAAAGTCGAGTGCGTAGGGCTTCCCGGTTTGCGGGTTCGTCGAAGCCGGCCCCGTCGTGCCCATGCAGCCCCCGACCACGTTGGCGCAGATGACGAAGAATCGGTTCGTGTCGATCGGCTTGCCCGGTCCGACGAGCGTCTCCCACCAGCCGGGCTTGCCCGTTACCGGATTGGGGTTCGCGACATGCTGATCGCCCGTGAGTGCGTGGCAGACGAGGACCGCGTTCGAGCGCGCCGCGTTCAGTTCGCCGTAGCTCTGGTAGGCGATCTGCCACGGCGCGAGATCGACGCCGGCATCGAGCCGCAGCGGCTCGCCCGTTCCGAAAGTCGCAACTGGGCTCGTCGGGTGGTCGGCTTCGGATAGGGGCGCGATGCCCGAATCCACCGTCCTGAGGACGTGCTCGTTCATCGAGCGTTCTTTATTCCGAACGGACCGGAAGTCAACGAATCACACGCCAAACGCCTTTGCCGGTTGGCAGCGTCCGCGCCCGGACCTAGACCGGGCCGACGTCGCTCAGGACCACGATGACCCAGCCGCCACCGGCCAGCACGCTCGCCGATCTCCGGCGCGAGATCGACCGCATCGACGAGGCGATGCACCGCCTCCTGATGGAGCGCGGCGAGATCATCGACCGCCTCATCGCGACGAAAGGCACGACGCAGTCCGGCGCCGCTTTCCGGCCCGACCGCGAGGCTTCGATGATGCGGGCGCTTGCAGAGCGCCATCGCGGGCTCCTGCCGCTCGACACCGCCGAGGGCATCTGGCGCGTCATCATCGCGACCTTCACGTATGTGCAGGCGCCCTTTTCGGTCCACGCCGACATCTCCGGCGGGGACGGGCCCATGCGCGACTCCGCGCGCTTTCACTTCGGCTTCACGGTGCCCTACCGGCAGCATGACGCCGCCCCATCCGTCATCGCGGCCGTCGCGGCGTCGCGTGGCGATCTCGGCCTCGTGCGCCTCGACCAGGGCGCGACGGCCGGCGCCTGGTGGCGTCGTCTGGAGGGCGAGAGCGCGCCCAAGGTGATCGCGCGGCTGCCCTTCATCGAGCGCCCAGACCATCCGGCCGGAACGCCGGTTCTGGTCGTCTCGCGCCCACTCGCGAGCCCTGGTGCGCGTGACGTGGTGCTCTATTCCGCGCGGCTCGAGCGCTGGAGCGATGCTGCGGCCGAGGCGCTCGGCAGGCTCGGCGGCGAGCTCATCGGCAGCGCCGGCGAGCGGCAGGGGCTCTCCGTCCTGGCAGCCGCTCCGGGCGCCCTCGCTCGCGATGCTTTGGCCGGGGCGCTTGGCGTCCCCAGCCGCAGCCTCGTCGAAATCGGCTCGCATGCGGCGCGGTTCAGCGCGCCTCGCTGAGGCTCCGCGCCCGGGCCTCCGCTGCCATCACCCGCCTGTGCAGCAGGGCGGTCGAGACAAGGCAGAGCAGCGCCAAACCGAGTGACACCTCGACGAGCGCCCGCGCCCCCCAGCTTTCGCTGATGACCGCGAAGCCGAACGGCGTCAGCGCAAAGGCGATGTTCTGCGGCACGTTGAGCCGCCCCAGCACGCGCGCATAAGAAGCCGCCCCAAACAAACGGAGCGGCGCAATCGCGCGAACGATCGAGATCAGGCCGGCGGAGAGACCATACGAAACCGAGAACACGACTGCGCCGGCCACAAGCTCGCCCCAGGCGAGAAGGCTTCCGAGCGCGATCAGCATCAGCACGGCAGCGACGATGCCGATCGTGAGGATGTCGACGCGCTTGCCCCCGACCATCTCGAACCCGCGGGCAAGCACCTGTCCGGGCCCGAACAGACCGCCGATCGCGACCGCGCTCTTCTCGGCATGGCCGAACCCTGTGAGAATCCCGACCATGTGGAGCGGCAGGCCCCATGTCAGCATGCCGCCCAGCGCGAACGTGATTGCGGCCAGAGAATAAGCTCCCCGAACCGTTAGAGGCGGAGGCGCGATCCCTTCGGACGAGGACGCCTCATTCGCCACGTCCCTCACGAGCACCTCCTGCCCGGGGATGCTCCAGAGGTGAAGTGGCAGGCAAACCACGAGGTTCATGGCGGCGTAGGCGAGGACGGCGCCGCGCCAGGTGAACGCGTCCGCAAGCGAGATCAGGCTCGGCCAGTTCAGCGTGGAGGAAAAGCCGGTCACGAGGAGCAGGATCGCAATCGCCTGCCGGGCCCGTGCGGGCGAGATCTGGACGATGGCGGTGGAGGCCGCCTGTGTGAGGGCGATCGGCATCGCGGCGCCGAACAGGACCCAGGCGACCAGGAAGAGGAAGGGCCCTTCGGCGGCGGCGAGCGCGCAGAGCCCGACGGCGGTCACGATCGATCCCGCTGCCATCCATTTGCGGGAGCCGTCCCGCTCGAGGGCCCGCCCGATCGGAGCCGCGAGTGCGGCCGCGATCAGGAGCATCAGGGTGAGCCCGCCGAAGACGTATTGCTGTGAGATCCCGGTTCCGGCCGAGATATGGGCGTAGAGAACGGCGGGAACGTGGAAGATCGAGCCCCAGCCGATCATCTGCGTCAGGATCAGGACCAGGACCGCGCGCCGGAGCGTCGAACGCGTGCGCGCGTCAATCCTGTCGGCCGTCCCGCTCACCCGCCTGCTATCCTCGGGCTCCCGCCGCGCGAAGCGGCCCTTATCGTCTTCTTGGCGCCTCGCATGATCGCGCCCCGACCACAACCGCCGACTCCGCTCTTCAGCAATGCGCAGCTTTGCGCGTGCCAACGCTTGCCGCTTCCGCTAAGCGAGACCCCCTCTGCCACCTCTCTCATTCAGCCATGACCGCCTCCGCTTCCTCGCTCCCACAGCCGCGCTCGGGCATCCTCGAGATTTCCGCCTATGTGCCGGGCCGGGATCACGTCGAGGGCGTGGAGAAGGTCTACAAGCTGTCCTCGAACGAGACCCCGCTCGGTCCTTCGCCGAAGGCGATCGACGCCTTCCGGGCGGCGGCCGGCTCGCTCGAGACCTACCCGGATGGCGGCGCGACCGCGCTTCGCGAAGCGATCGGCCAGAAATACGGCATCGATCCGGACCGCATTGTGTGCGGAACGGGCTCCGACGAGCTCCTGTCGCTGCTCACCAACGCCTATGTCGGGCCGGGCGACGAGGGCGTGTTCAGTCAGCACGGCTTCCTGGTCTACCGCATCAACATCCTGGGGGCTGGCGGTGTGCCGGTCGTCGCGGAGGAGACGGACCTCACGGCGTCTGTCGATGCGCTGCTGGCCAAGGTCACGCCCAAGACGAAGATCGTCTTCCTGGCGAACCCCAATAACCCGACCGGCACCTACATCCCCTTCGAAGAGGTCAGGCGCCTCCATGCCGGCCTGCCCTCGAACGTGCTTCTCGTGCTGGACGCGGCTTACGCCGAATACGTCCGCCGGAACGACTACTCGGAAGGGCTCGAACTGGCCCTGACGGCGCCCAACGTGGTCATGTGCCGGACGTTCTCGAAGATATACGGCCTGGCGGCGTTGCGCATTGGCTGGCTCGTCGGCCCGGCCCATGTCGTCGATGCGCTGAACCGCATCCGCGGCCCCTTCAATGTGAACTCGGCCGCGATCGCGGCCGGCGCCGCGGCCATGCGGGACGACGCGCATATCGCGGCAGCGCTCGCCCATAACGACGAATGGCTACCGCGGCTCACGATGGAGCTGACCGCGATCGGCCTCGAGGTCACGCCGAGCGTGGGCAACTTCATCCTGATCCACTTCCCCACCACGCCGGGCAAGACCGCGAAGGAGGCCGACGCCTTCCTTGGCAAGCGCGGCCTGATTCTCCGGGCTGTCGGCGCCTATGGCCTGCCGAACGCCCTTCGCATGACGATCGGCTCGGCGGAGGCGAATGAGCTCGTCATCGCGGCGCTGAAGGAGTTCATGGCCGCGGGTTCTGGTCATGCCTGACCGCCTCGGGCCCGCGCTCGAGACGCCGCTCGTCCCACGCCTCGCGCTCGTCGGCCTCGGCCTCATCGGCTCCTCGATCGCACGCGCCGCCAAAGCGCGGCGCCTCGCCGGAACGATCGTCGCGATCGATCGCGACCCGGCGGTGGTCGCCCGCGTGGAGGAACTCGGCATCGCGGACGAGGTCACGACGGATGCCGCGGCCGGGGTGCGCGGCGCGGATCTCGTGATCCTATGCATCCCGGTCGGCGCCTTCGCGGCCGTCGCGGAGGCGATCGGCCCCGTCCTGAAGGCCGGCGCGATCCTGTCCGATACCGGATCGGTCAAGAAGTCGATGATCGACCAGGTGACGCCGCACCTTTCATCGGGCGTCCACCTCGTGCCGGCGCACCCGGTCGCCGGCACGGAGCATTCGGGCCCCGACGCGGGCTTCGCGATGCTGTTCCGCGACCGCTGGTGCATTCTGACCCCGCCGGACGGAACGGACCCGGACGCCGTCGGGCGTGTCACCGCATTCTGGAGCGCGATGGGTGCGAACGTCGAGGTGATGACGGCCGAGCACCACGACCTCGTGCTCGCGATCACGAGCCACGTGCCGCACCTGATCGCCTACAACATCGTCGGCACGGCAGCGGATCTCGAGGAGGTGACGCAGGGGGAGGTGATCAAATTCTCGGCCGGCGGCTTCCGCGACTTCACTCGCATCGCAGCCTCCGACCCGACGATGTGGCGCGACATCTTCCTCCACAACAAGGGAGCCGTGCTCGAGATGCTGGGCCGGCTGAACGAGGACATCGCGATCCTTGCCCGGGCGATCCGCTGGGGAGACGGCGACGCGCTGTTCGACCTGTTCACCCGCACGCGCGCCATCCGGCGGGGCATCATCTCGCAGGGTCAGGAGACGCCCGAGCCCGATTTCGGCCGGAGGCGGGAGGAGTAGCGGCCTCGTGCGGGTTTCCGAGTCGCACTTCCGCTGCGTGGCTCACATGCGAGCAGCCGACCCGCATGTATCCGAGATCTGAGGCGCGTCGCCGAGAGCCTGCTTCAGGTCCCCCGGCAGCCAGAAACCGAGAAACAAACCAAAGTCGCGCGCCGACACGAAGCCGGATGCCACTAATCCGCGAAGCGCGGCAGCCATCTCCAGCTCGGTCCCGGCGCTGGGAAGCTGGGCCGGCAACCGCGATTTTCCTCCCGCGAGGAGAGCGAGGCGGGACGGGGACGACGATGCCCACTCCTCCCGCACCCCCCCGGTCAGCTTGTAATAGTCGGCTACGGAGGCGCTCAGATGCGCCCTGTCGGGCTCGCGCTTACAGAGGCGTTTCGGATCCTCGGTCGCGAGGCAGGCGACGAACCGCCCGTGACGAAGGATCGCGGCTTCTCCCGCGCGCACATCCGGCAGATCGCGCAGCCGCAACACGATCTCTGGCGGCAGCTCGACGGCCCGGGCGCGCTCCTGACAGATCGCGTCGATCCGGCGGAGTTCCGCGCTCGCTCCAGCCGTTCGCCGCAGCGCCGCCTCGGGCGCGACAAATCCGACATCCTCCCAGGCGCGGGCCAGCGCATGCCCGACACCCTTCATCAAGAAGGAGTTCCCGAAGCTGACCGCGCCGACGATGCCGAGTCCAAGCAGGAAGCCGCCGATTGCTCTGGGAGTGACCTTCGCCATCAGTTGCTCCAGATCCACCTCAGGGCCCGTTTGAAAGAAGGCTACTTGGGAGCCTGCTCCGGCGAACACGGGCCTGGAGCCGATGTGCGGCTCGGACACAGAAACCGAGTGCCTGGACTGTCCGCTCGTAGCCGCTGGCCGAGCCTGGAAGACCGCCTCGCCAACCCGCGTTCAGAAGAACGGTCACGAGCGCCGGAACGAGCAGCGACAACGCCAGGGTCGCCAGAAGATAGACGCGCAGGTATCCGCCGCGACGCGGTGCGTCCTTGCTCGCAATGTCCAGCCCACCTGCCGGATTGTCTCCGATCAGAACACTCGGCACGGGAGCACGCGGAGCTGTTCTCTTTCCGAACGAGGTCTGTTTCATAACGGAGCGCTCCTCCCGGCTACAGATGCCGGCGAGAGGACGACCCGCAATCAGGGCGCCACGTCTCAGTAGAGCGCCGGGACCCGCAGGTTCGGTAATTGCAGCGGGCCGACGAAGAAGCGCCCGTTCTCGATCCTGAGCGGCGGCAGCGGCTTCATCCGCGGCGCTTTTGGGTCGGCGGGCTGGGCGATCTGCGGAGCCGAGGGCGCCTCGCCGAAGAGCGCCCCAAGAAGCTGGCCCGCCATTCCGGCCCGGTCGCCGATGAACTGCCCGAGCAGCCCCTCGATGCCGGCAACCTGCCCTTTCAGCTGGCCCTGCGGCCGGTGCATGTCGTCGATGGAGGCTGTACCCTCAGCCTCGATCCGCCGCGGCCCTTTCACGAGGCGGGCGCGATCGATCTGGAGCCGACCGCCGGCAAGGCGCCAGCGCTCGAGTTCGCTCGGCAGGGCCCGCGCGGGCAGATCGAAGGCTCGCGTGAGCTGCAGCACGAGATCAAGGTCGGCCGCCTCCGTGCCGCCGACCAGGGCATCGAGGCCGGGCAGGATCGCGGCTTCCGTGCTGAGGGCAATATCGACCGTGGTCGCTTCCGCGGGATCCGGCCGGGCGTGGACCTCGAACCGGCGAGCGGCAAGCTGGAGAGGCTGGGCGCCCGGCTGGACCGCGCGGAGGCTGGGATCGTTTGCTACCAGCGCGAGCCGCTGGAAGGCGCCGTTCGCGAGCACGACGCTCGCCTGGAGGAGCCGCCATTCCGATTCCACCGTGGTCGCCGGCGCCGAGACCCTCAGCGGGCCCTGGGCTTCGATGATGATATGGCCGGGCTTGTAGATCTGCGTCACGGCAACCGTGCGGCCGAGCGAGGCCGTCAGGTCCGGGCGCTCGAAGGCGAGGCTGGCGCAGGTGAGCTCGATGCGGAACGGATATCCCGCGACGCTCCGGTCGGCGCATGCCCATTTGCGGCCTGACCCCGCTTCGGCCGCAAGCCACTCATCCATTCCCGCGACGGTGCGGCCGCGGATCACGAACCAGGCGACCGACCAACCGATCGCAAGGACGCCCAGCACCAGGAAAGGCAGGTAGAGGCGGATTCGGCTCGCCCGGCGGGGTGGTGAGATCACTGCCGGCAAGCGGCTCTCCTGTTGAACGGGCGGTTCGTAGCTGCTAGCCGCCGCGCTCCACAAGCTCGGGAGCGACGGGAGCCGGATGGCGACTGAAAGCGGCGATCTTTGGGTGTTCGGCTATGGCTCGCTGATGTGGCGGCCCGGCTTCGCGTATCGGGAGCGCCATCTCGCGACCCTCACCGGCTACCACCGCTCGCTCTGCATCTTCTCGCATGTGCATCGCGGCACACCGGACATGCCGGGCCTGGTGCTCGGGCTCGATCGGGGCGGCAAGTGCCGCGGCGTAGCGTTCGGGGTGGGGGCGTCGGATGCCGATGCCACCCTCGCCTATCTGCGCGAGCGCGAGCAGGTCACGGCCGTCTATCTCGAGCGTCACGTGAAGGTGCGGCTGGATGACGGGCGGAACGTCACGGCCGTGACCTACGTCGCGGACCGGCGGCACTCACAATATGCCGGGCGGCTGCCGACCGACGACCTGCTGCGGCACGTGAACCAGGGGATCGGCGTCTCGGGCGCCAACCCGGATTATGTACGGGCCACGCACCAGCAGTTAATCGAGATGGGCGTGAGCGACCCGATTCTCGCCGGGATCGCGGCCCGGTTGTCTCAGGGCGAGACGGCGACCGCCAGATCCGCCACGACCGCCCGCCGCTCGGCCTCGCTCTCCGCCAAGCGGTGAACGTGGAGCTCGGTCGCGCCGCGCGACCGCATGCGCGTGAGCCAGCGCATCCGCTCCCGATGTGAGCTGAGCCCGCCCGGCGCCGCGACGTCTAGCACTTCGGCCGTGCCGTCGCCGGCCCGATGGACCGCGATCAGGACCGCATCCGTGAGCTCCGCGATGTCCGGCTCGCTCGCGGGGTGGACGCCGACGACGTAGCGGCGGCCCGACTTGCCCCGCCAGGAGGTCAGTGCGGGCTGCTCACGCAAACCTGCCGTTGCCCTGAGGCGCTCCTCGCGAACCATGGCCCTCGTGATCCGGTCGTGCCGCATGTCCCGCATCGAGGTTAGCCAGGAGAGTTTGCGTCTGTTCGACATTTGTTCTCATATAGGAACGAAAGCCTTCGGGTCAAGGCTCTCTGTCTCGGAGACGTCAGATGCCGTCCGGCCCCGAATAGCTGGAAGGTCGGCCCGCCTCTTCCAACAGACGGTTGGAGGCGGTCTCGATCCGCTCGCGCAGCGTCGCCATAAACGCGTCCCGCTCGAGCCCCGGCGGGATCGGCTCGAGGAACTCCACCACGATCGTACCGGGTTTCATCACGAACCGCCGCCGCGGCCAGAAGAGGCCGGAATTCAGCGCCACCGGCAGGCAGGGCACGCCGAGGGAACGGTAGAGATGGGCGACCCCCTGTCTGTAGGCGGGCTCGGCACCTGGAGCGCGCCGTGTCCCTTCCGGATAGATGAGGATCTGCCGCCCCCGGGCGACCTCGTCACGCGCGCGGCGGTTCATGTCCGCGATCGCCGAGGAGCCTCGGCTCCGGTCAACCGGGATCATGCCGGCCTTGATGGTGAACCAGCCCCAGATCGGGATCCATGTCAGCTCGCGCTTCAGGATGAAGGTCGGGTCGGAAAGCTTTGGCAGGAGCGCGTGGATGTCGGCGAAGGACTGGTGCTTGGAGGCGACCAGGAGCCCGCCCTTCGGGATGTGGTGCAGCCCGCGAAACTCCACCCGGGTGCCGACGATCACGCGCAGCAGGACGAGGCTGACCCGCGCCCAGGCCTGCGCGACCCGCAGGATCGCGTTCCGCGGCATCAGGAATGTCGGGATCGCCGCGATCAGCATGACGATCGTGTTCAGGTAGAATGCGACGTTGAAGAGAAGCGATCTGGCGGCGATCATCGGCTCATAGGCGGGAGCACCGCCGGGGCGGGCCGGAACGATTCTGGTTCCGCCTCTTAGTCTGGAAATCGGCCTCTTGAAATCGCTGGCCGGATCAGCGCCGCGCCACTTCGCTGGCTGCGGCCCGCGCCGCGCCGCTTTCCTGCCCCTCCGGCCACAGCCCCGCGTGAAGCCGGTTCCGGATCGCGACCATGACGTACTTCGCGTATTCGCTGGCGAGAAGCCGGGTCGCCGAGAGGCTTGCCCACCAGCCCCCCGGATCGACTGCCCGCGTCACCACCGGATGCGGAACCTTGCGTATCTGCGGCAGCGCGTAGTCGAGCTCCGCCATGGTGCGCGGCATGTGGTAGTTCGAGGTCACGACGATCAGGGACTTGAAGCCGTTCTCGCGCACCCAGCGCCGTGTCTCCTCGGCATTCCCGACGGTGTTGCGGGCCCGGTAATCCAGGTCGACGCAGCATTCGACCAGACGCCGCTGGCCCGGTGAGAGCCGCGCGATCTCCTCGCGACTTGTGCGCTCGTTGACGCCGGTGATCAGGAGCCGGGTTCCGAACCCGCGGCCGAGGAGCTCGATGGCGTCCCCGATCCGCTGCGCCCCGCCCGTTAGCGCGACGATCGCGTCCGCCGCGCCCGGCGGATCACGCTCGGCGCGGTCGAGCGAGTTCACGAAGCCGAAAAATCCCGCGATGCTGGCCAGCGCCGCGAAGCACAGCACGATGGCAGCCCCGAACGCGGCTCTGCGGAGCGCCCGTCCCTCCCTCATCCGTCCTGTCTCACGGAGAGTCGCATGGACCATCCCGCCCGCACCGCCCTGGATGATCGAGATTACCTCAAGATAGCTCCGAATAAGACGCCAGAAGGGCGATTCGGTTCGAGTTGGTCAGGGTGCGCGCAGCTGCCGAAGAAAGCGTTTCGCGGTCGCGGCCGAGACGACACCCGAGATGCCCGCAACACTTGCCGCGATGAGCCCGATCAGGCCATAGCCGCGCCAGCCGATCGCTACCGTGCCCAGGAGAGCCGCGTCTTCGCCGCTCCGGCCGCCTGCGGCGAGCGCGGTCACCGACCCGAGAAGCGGCACTGCCAGGGCTGCGGCGAGCGCACCCACCGCTGCGGCCGCGAGTCCGAGCTTCAGGAATCGAAAGGCGAATTCGCGCGCGATGAACCGGTCCGTCGCGCCGACGAGTTGGAGCACGTCGACCGCGTCCCGGCTGCCCGCCATCGCGCCGCGCGTGGCGAAGGCGACCGCCAGGCCAGAGGCAGCCAGCACCAGAAGCACGAGGGCGGCCGCGATGCCGAGGATCGTGTTCGCGACGCCGGACAGGCGTGCCCTCCAGGCGCCATGATCGTCGAGGCTCGCGCCCGGGATCTCGGATGCGAGCTGGCGCCCAAGTTCGCGGAGGTCGGGCGCAGGCTCGCCCGCGACCCGCAGGACGACCAGCCGCGGAATGGGCAGCGAGCCGAGGTCGAGCCCTCGCCCGAGCCATGGCTCGAGCAGGGTCTCGGCATCTCCCTTCGAGAGTATCCGCGCGTCCGCGATCCCGTGCGCCGAGCGGGCAAGCGTAGCGGCCCGGGCAAGGTCGGCCTCGATGTCGCGCCCGTTCTGCGGCCGCAGCTGGATCGTCGCCTCGTTCGCGATGGCCGCGCGCCACTCGCGCGAGCTCGCCGCGACGATCTCCGCGCCGGCTGCAGCGAGAGCGGCCAGAAAGGTCAGGATGGCGACGATCGCGACGAGCGATCGCGTTGCCGACGGGTCGGAGAGGACCAGCGCCGCACGGCGCTCGCGGCGAAGATGGGGGAGCCCACTCACGCCCGCCCTGCCCCGCCGCTCACTCATCCGAATAGAGCTGGCCGTCGCTCAGCACGAGGCGCCGCGCATCAACCTGGTCCATGAGCGCGATGTCGTGTGTGGCGATCAGGACGGAGGTCCCCAGGCGGTTGAGCTCCAGGAACAGCCGGAGCAGGCGGCGGCCGAGCGCCGGGTCGACATTCCCGGTCGGCTCGTCCGCGAGGATCAACTCGGGCCCGGCGATCAGTGCGCGGGCGATGGCGGCGCGCTGCTTCTCGCCCCCGGAGAGGACGGCCGGCATGGCATGCGCGCGCTCGCCGAGCCCGACCCAGGCCAGAAGCTCCATCACCTCCGCCCGGTAGCTCCCCTCGTCGCGCTCCTGCACTCGCAGCGGAAGCGCCACATTCTCATAGGTGGTGAGGTGGTCGAGCAGGCGGAAATCCTGGAACACCACTCCCATCCGGCGACGCAGTTTCGTGAGGTCCGGCCCGGCGATGCGCGTCGATTCGAGGCCGAACAGCCGAACCAGCCCGCGGCTCGGGCGCAGCGACAGGAGGATCAGCCGCAACAACGTCGTCTTACCCGCGCCCGAAGGCCCGGTCAGGAACTGGAAGGAGCCCGGCTCGATCGCGAAACTCACGTCATGCAGGATCTCGGGGCCCTGCCCGTAGCGCAGACCCACATTGTCGAACGCAACGACGGGCTGTTCCAAGCCGGGGCGGCTCCGATTGAGGCTCTGTTAACCATCGAGGACCCAGGGTCCCCTTTGAGGCCGAGGCATCGCCTCTCGACCGATTCGCCATGCTCATCGTCTGCCCGTCCTGCGCAAGCGAATACGCGCTCGACCCCGAACGGATCGGGGACAGGGGCCGCAAGGTGCGCTGCGCCGTCTGCCGCACGACATGGGTCGTTCACAAGCCGGAGGGGCCGGAGGCTGAGGCCGGATCGCCTCCGGGGCAGGACGGAGCGACCACACAAGGCGCTCCGACCATCGAGGGCTCCGAGCCTCCTGCAAACCCGGGGATGCCGGCCCAGGCGCCGGTGCGGCGGCGGCGCTCAGAGCCGAGACCCGACCGCACGCGTGAACGGCTCGCAATGGCTGCGATCGCGCTTGTCCTGATCGCCACGCCGTCCGCCATCGCCTTCCGCAAGGATGTGGTCCGGCACGCCCCCGGGAGCGCCCGCCTGTTCTCGGCCGTCGGGCTCGGCGTGAACATCGTCGGCCTCGAACTTGCCGACATTTCGGCCGGGGTCGCCGAGGAGGGGAGCGTGAGGGCGCTGATGATAGAGGGCGAGATCCGCTCTGTCGCATCCCGTCCGGTCGCGGTGCCCCGGCTCGAATTCGCCATCGAGGCACCGGACCGGCAAAGCCTGTACCGCTGGTCAGTGAAGCCGCCGGTACTTGAGCTCAACCCTGGCGAGAGCGCCCGCTTTACGACGCGGCTTCCTTCGCCGCCGCCTGACGGGGCGCGGCTTGTCGCCTCGTTCCAGAGCGCGAGCGGCGATCAGTCCGTTGCGTTGCGGTGAGGTTGCCGCCAGTGTTCGGGGCATGACTTCTTCCCCCCGCGTCCGCGTCCTCTACGACGAAGCGACCATCGCGCAGCGCAACCAGGACATGGCGGCCGAGATCGCATCCGCGGCCTCGCCGGACCTTCTCGTCATAGCCGTGCTCAAGGGGAGCTTCATGTTTGCGGCGGACCTGATCCGCTCGCTCCATCGGGCCGGGCTCGCACCGCAGGTCGAGTTCATCCACCTGTCCAGCTATCGGTCCGGGACGGTCTCGTCCGGGAATGTCAGCATCCTTCGCGACGTCGAGAGCTCCGTCCGCGGCCGCGACGTGCTCCTCGTCGACGACGTGCTCGAGTCCGGCCGCACCCTCGTTTTCGCCAAGGACCTCCTGATGGCGCGGGGTGCCCGGCGAGTGTTCGTCTCCGTACTTCTAGAGAAGCCGGGGAAACGCGCAGTCGAAATCAGGCCCGATTTCGTCGGCTTCACCTGCCCCGACGTGTTCGTCGTGGGTTACGGTATGGATATAGCCCACAACTACCGGCAGCTTCCCTTTGTGGGCGTGGTGGCCCATGGAGACGCGGAACCTGACCTCTTCGGCGGAACTTGACGTTCGGTTATGGCGAGAATTCTACTAGTTGACGACGAAGAGCCCGTGCGGGGCTTCCTGAAACGCGGCCTCGAATTGGATGGCCACCAGGTTGCAACCGCGATCGACGGATCGGACGCGCTGGAGCGCCTCACCGAGGAAGCGGGCGCGTTCGACCTGATGCTGACCGACATCCGGATGCCAATCATGGACGGCATCGCGCTTGCGCTTGCAGCGAAACGCGACTTCCCGGACCTTCCGATCCTCTTGATGACGGGCTACGCCGACCAGCGCGAGCGCGCGAAGAACCTCGAGGTCATCATCGAGGACGTGCTCACGAAGCCGTTCTCGCTGGCGGAAGCCCGGGCGGCCGTCTCCCGCGTGCTGGAGGCCCGCCGCTCGGCCGCCTGAGGCGCTACCGGTTCAGGATCAGAACACCCGCGTTCAGGTACGTCGCGAACGCGATCCAGGCGAGATAGGGCACGAGGCACCAGGCCGCCAACCGGTCGATGCGCCGGAAGAGCAGGATCGTCGCGATCACGGCCGCGTCGAGTACCAGGATGTTGACCAGCCCGGCAGCCGGGCTGTGGGCGGCGAAGAAGCTCCAGGACCAGAGCCCATTCAGCGCGAGCTGGATGTAGAACAGGGCGACCGCCCTGCCTCTCCCAGGCATGGCTGGGTGCGCCGAGAGGACGCGCCAGATCGCGAAGGCCATCAGCGCGTAGAGGACCGTCCAGACCGGGCCGAAGACGCCGTTCGGCGGGATCAAAGGGGGCTTCGCCAGGCCCTCGTACCAAGTGGGAATGTTGGGTAGCGTCGCCCAGGAGCCCAGGACGGACACAGCTGCGACCGGAAGGACCGCCAACGCCAGACGTCCCCACCACCCGTTCCGGTGCCCGGCACCGGCTGCCAGGGTGTTCATCTAAGACCTCATCCGCTACGGCCTCGCTTCCAAATACGTGTCGCGGATCGAGGTTCCCCATGGCAGAGCGCTCCCCCTGGTCGAAGGCGAGCATGGCCGCGCAGGCGCTTGGGCATATCGACCCGGTCACGCGGGCGGTGGTGCCGCCCATCCACGTCTCCTCGACCTACATCCGCGACCCCGACAACGCCTATTCCACCGGCTACATCTACGGCCGCCCGGACAACGCGACCATCCGCGACACCGAAGGCGTGATCGCCATGCTGGAGGAGGCGGAGGCCGGCGCGCTTCTCTTCTCGTCCGGAATGGCTGCCGCGACGGCCTGCTTCATGGCGCTCGAACCCGGCGACCACGTCGTCGCCTCCGCCGTAATGTATTGGGCGCTTCGGAACTGGCTCGTGACAGAGGCCGCGCGGTGGGGCATCGAGGTCGAGCTCGTCGAGACGGACGACCTTGCGAAGCTGCAGGCCGCGATGCGGCCGGGCAAGACGAAGCTCGTCTGGATCGAGACGCCCTCGAACCCGCTCTGGACGGTGACCGACATCGCAGGCGCGGCGGAGATCGCGCACAAGGCCGGCGCGCGCCTCGCGGTGGATTCCACCTGCGCCTCGCCCTTCCATACCCGCCCGCTGCCGCTCGGGGCCGACATCGTCATGCACGCCGCGACGAAGATCCTGAACGGCCATTCGGACGTGATCGCCGGGGTTTTGTGCGCACGCCAGCGCGACCCCTATTGGGAGCGGATCGCCCGCATCCGCTCCGGATCGGGCGCGATCCTCGGCCCGTTCGAGGCCTATCTCCTCAACCGCGGGCTGAAGACCTTCTTTGTGCGGGCCGCCGCACAGGCGAAGAGCGCGGCCACTCTCGCCGAGCGGCTTTCGGCGCATCCGCTCGTCGCGCGCGTGCTCTATCCCGGCCTGCCGCAGCATCCCGGCCACGACGTTGCCGCTCGCCAGATGGAGAACGGGTTCGGCTTCATGCTCTCCGTCCAGGTGAAGGGCGGTGAGGGCGCCGCGATCGCGACCGCCGCGAGCATCCGGCTGTGGAAGCGCGCGACCTCGCTCGGCGGCGTCGAGAGCCTGATCGAGCACCGGGCCTCCATCGAGGGTGCGGGAACGCCTTGTCCGCCCGACCTGCTGCGCCTCTCGACCGGCATCGAGAGCGCGGACGACCTGTACGCAGACCTCGACGACGCGCTCTCAGCCGCGCATCGCTGACCGGCGTGCGCCCAGCCGCGCCAGGGCCAGCATCGCGCCGCCCGCCAGGAGGCCCCAGAAAGCGGCGCCGATGCCGTAGAACGACACGCCAGACGCTGCCGTCACGAAGGTGACGATTGCGGGCACGCGTTCATCCTCCCGCATCAGGGAGGTCTGGATGGCGGCGCCAAAGCTGCCCAGCAGCGCCAGCCCGGCGACCGCCTGGATCAGGAGCGGCGGCGAGGCCGCCACGAAGGCAGCCGCGAAAGTCGCGGTGAGCCCGAGCGCCAGATAGGCGGCGCCCGCCGTGACCGAGGCGATCCAGCGCCGCGACGGGTCGGGATGTGCGTCAGGTCCGGCGCACAAGGCGGCCGTGATTGCGGCGAGGTTCACGAGGTGTCCGCCGAAGAACGATACCACCGCGCTTGCAACCCCGGTGGCGACGAAGATCGGGCCGACATGCGGGTGGTAGCCGTTGGAGTTCAGCACGGCGAGACCCGGGATGTTCTGGGACGCCATGGTGACGATGAAGAGCGGAAGCGAGATCCCGAAGAACGCCGACCAGCCGAAGGCCGGCATCACGAAAATTGGGTGCGGCGCGATGTCGGTGAGCGCGCCCTCCGGGACGGGCGTCGCTAGGACGACGATCACGGCCGTGACCAGAACCGCGATCGGAATGGCGTACGCGCGCGCGAAGCGCCAGGAGACGGCCCAGGCAACGACGACCGGCAAGGCTAGCGCCGGCATGGCGCCGACGGCGCGGACTGGAGCGAGACAGAGTTCGAGGAGGACCCCGGCGAGCATCGCGCTCGCGAGCGAGATCGGAATGGCTGCAACCGCCCGGCCGAACGGCTTCCACAAACCGGCCCCGACCACCAAACCGGACGCCACCAGAAAGGCGCCGACGGCCGCCGGAAACCCGCCGGCCGGCATGCCCGTGGCGATCAGGAGTGCCGTCCCGGGTGTCGACCACGCGAGGCTGATCGGCATGCGCGAGCGCAGGCTAAGCGCGATCGCGGCGACGCCCTTCACGACCAGGAGCGCCAGAAGTCCGGACGCCGCCTGTGCTCGGGTGGCACCGACGGCCGTAAGCGCCTGGAGAACGACCGCGAAGGTGGATGCGAAACCCACCAGCGCGGCGAGCAGCCCGGCGGAGATCGGCTGGATGTCGAACCCGGCGCGCGAAGCTGGAACCGCGCCCGGGCTATCCGGCTCGCCTGGTCTGATCCCGTCCGACAATGCCGCCCCGCCCCGACCCGCCCGACATCAGGGCGGCAGGCGGTTCATGCGACCGGAGCCGGCTCAGATCAACCGCCTCTCAGGGCACGGAGGTGTTGCTCAGGCGTTCGCCGTCGCCACTTCGCCGCGCAGCATGCGCCCGAGCATCCGCTCCTGCGCTGCCGCGATCCGCTGCAGCTTGGAGATTTCAAGCGGCTTCAGCCGGAGGATGTGGTTCGTCCAGGCCTGGGCGTAGCCCGCCATGGCCCCGTAGCGCTCGCTGGCCTGCTGATTGAAGGCCGCCATCACGGAAACCCGGGCACCATGCGAGTTCAAGGTGCGGGCGGCGTAGCGCCGGATCCATTCCTCGCCGGTGCCGACCGGGACGACCTCGTCCACGGCACCTTTCTGCATGAATTCCTGCGCCGAATATTCCGCACCGGACAGGAGGATGCGCTCCGCCTCGATCGGGCCGGTGTGGCGCGACAGGATCGGCACCGCCGAGATCGGGAAGTGGTTGAAGTTGATCTCCGGGTAGGAAAAGGTTGCATCCTGCTCTGCAACAAGGACGTTGCAGGCCCTTGCAGAGTCGATCGCCCCGCCGATCGCCTTGCCGCGGACATGCGCAATCGTGATGACTGCCCCGCCCAACCCGGAGCGGTTCAGCGTCATCCCCTTGGTCGCCTGGTCGGCGTAGCGCTGAAGCCCCAAACGATCATTAGCCCGCAGGCAGTCGAGGTAATAGTCGAGGTCGCCACCGAGGGAGTGGACCGGGCCATCAACCCGATAGGCGAGATAGCGGATCGGCCGCTCTTCATCGTTGCCCCATAGGTCTATGATGGCGTCCTGGAGTCGGCTGACGCTCTCGATCAGCGGGAGCGTGTAGACCGGCTTCGGCTCAGGCCGCAGCGTCACCCAGAGCGTCAGGATGCCGGCCTCGTATTCAAGGCTGAGCTGCGGGAGGACACCGGCGCGAGAGGAGATCTGCCCGACCACTCCCGACCTTCCACCGACTGACGGTAACCGAAACCCCGCAGCAGACATCACCAACCCCGCATCACGGTCCGTAATAGAACGCGGGGTTAACGAGCTGTAAACCTCTTCGTTACGAATGGGTTAATAGCGCCGGTTGATGTTGCTTTCTGCCGGGTTCTGTGCCCGGCGGCGGCGCCCGGCCAACATTCAGGCAGCGTGCTTCTTCTCCGGCTCAAGGTGCGCCACTGCCTGGGGCTTGCCGAAAAGCCAGCCTTGGGCCTGCTCGGCGCCGAGCAATTCCACCTCGCGCCGCTGGTGCTCGGTCTCAATGCCTTCGACAACGACGCGCATCCCGAGCCGATCCGCGAGTTGGCACACCACCTCGATGATGGACCGGGACGGGCCTTCCGTCGTGACGTGCTGCGCGAAGGTACGATCGATCTTCACTTTCGAGAACGGATACCGGGCGAGATACGCGAGCGAAGAATAGCCGATCCCGAAATCGTCGAGCGAGAAGCGTACGCCAATCCGGTGCAGCGCCTGGATCGCTTCGAGCGAGGCATCCTGGTCCTCGATCAGCAGCGACTCCGTCACCTCCAATTCGAGGCGGTTCGGCGGAAGGCGGCTGATGAGAAGCGCGTCCTTCACCGCGCTGATCAGCCCGGCCGTGTTCTTGAACTGGAACGCCGAGACGTTCACGGCGACCGACACGTCGGCCGGCCAGTTGCGGGCATCCATGCAGGCCCGCCGGATCGCCCACTCGCCCATTTCGACGATGAGTCCGGTCTGCTCGGCGATGGGGATGAAATCGGAGGGCGGCACCATCCCGCGCGTCGGGTGCTCCCACCGCATAAGCGCCTCGTAAGAGACAACCCGCCGCGACCGGAGATTCACGATCGGCTGGTAGTGCAGGAACAGCTTGCCCGTCCGGCATGCCTCGCGGAGATCCTGCTCGAGTTCGCGCCGCGTGTTTAGGGTCTTGGCGATCTCCGGCTCGAACAGGACGACGGTGTTCCGACCCGCGGCCTTCGCCGCGTAGAGCGCCATGTCCGCGGCCCGCAGGACATCGCTCGGGTCGCGGCCGTGTTCCGGGATGAGCGCGATCCCGACGCTGGTCGTTACGTAGAGCGTGCGCCCGGAGAGCTCGAAGGGAGCGGACATCGCTTCCAGGATCCGGTGTCCGGTCCCGATCGCCTCGTCACGATCCTTCGGGCAGGACAGCAGAAGGAACTCGTCGCCGCCAAAGCGAGCGACCAACTCGCCATGCGAGAGCACGGTCTGGAGCCGCTCCGCGACGTGGACGAGGAGCTGGTCGCCGCATTCGTGGCCGAGCGAGTCGTTGATGCCCTTGAAGTTGTCGAGATCGATGTAGAGGACCGCAAATATCCGTTCGCCGTAGGTCACGGCCTCCGCACACACCTTGCGCAGCACCTGGTTGAATCGGAACCGGTTCGGGAGCCCGGTGAGGTTGTCGCTATGGGCCATCCGCTCGATTTGAGCGGCAGCAGCCTTCCGGTCTGTCGCATCCTCCGTGACCATGAGGATGCCGCCGTCGCTCGTGAGCTCGGCATGAACGACGAATATCTGGCCGCGCTCGGTCATGATCTCGATGTCGTTCGTCTGGCCCGAGCGAAGGGCCCGGCGGCAGACCTCGCCGAGATCCCGGGCCGCCGCGGGCGCCAGAACCTGAGCTGCGATGAGTCGGTCGAGCATGACAGTGAACAATGTGCCCGGCGTGAGCTCGCTCGCGCCGAGCCGGTACATCTCCACGAAGCGCAGATTGGCGAGCTCGAGTTCCAGCTCGCCGTTGAACATGACGAGCCCGTGCGTCATCGAATTGAGCGCGGAATCGAGTGTCAGGTTCTTGCTACGCAAGGACGAGGCGAGCGTTTCGGATCGCTTCCGGGCAGCGGCCAGTTCGAGAAGATTGCGGTTGAGAGAGAACAGGATGGCGATGTTCGATAGGACGAACAGGGCACTGAAGACGAAGATCCACGAGTAATAAGGTTCGTTCGCCGCCAGCAGTCCCAAGCCCAGCGGCACGCACATGGCGAAAAGCTGGACGATGACGATGAAAGGACGTCCGGCATTCCGGGCGATGTACCCGGCCGAAAACGCGATCACGGTCGTGATCGTCATGATGTGCGACGGGACGCTGTCAGTGTTGGCGAGGGCGAAATAGGCGGTCAGGCCGATCACGACGGACATCGCCGTAGCGGCCAGGAAGAACTCGCGATCCCAGGCGGCTATTTCCGCGTCGGTCTGCTCCCGGCGCCGAACCGCCACATGATAGCGGGCGAAGATGAAGACCCTGAGGAGGAGGAGGGCGCTCGAGACGATAAACAGGGGCAGAAAGATGCCCTCGCCGGACGCGTGCCAGCAGAACAAGGGTACCGCGGTGGTGACGATGTTGCCCAGCGTGATCGACGTGGGAGACGAGAACAGGGAATGGACGAGAACCCTGTAATGCTGGGGGTCGCGAGATTGATGGGCATGGGGGCCAAGGGCGATCTGCGAGGCGCGCGCGGCAAGCCGACCCAGTCCAGACGCCCGAAGCGCACCAACCCCGTTCATCACCTCACCCATCTCACGTTGGCTCGGCCAAACGCGGAACTCTCCCGGCTTGCGGATCGGTCCATTGTGTCCGCAGCATCACCTCGCTTTATCGCCGAGTATCTTAACGGCGGGTTCAACAAGGTCCGGAAAAAGACAGGCGACCTCCCCCAGCCCCGGATTTGCAGAGCGGCCAAATGCGGGTGCTACACGCGCGACCAAGCGAGGCAGCCGGCGATTGGCGCCGTGGTGCTGACGAGGAGAGCCCCTCGTCCGTAGAGGCTCCATCCGCGACCGTTCGGGCCGAGATCGACGGCCAGGAACTCGCCCGACGGATCGCTCCAGACCACACGGCCATCGGCCTCGGCGACAGCCGCGAATGCGGCCGCTGCCCCCACGCCCGGGCGGAACACCACGAGGGCCGTCGATACTCCGGGCGGGGGTAGGAGCGAGATCGAGCCGGATAGCACGATGAAGCCGGCCAGGATCGCCGCAACCGCGGGACCGCGGCGGGGGAAGCTGCCCCCGTCCTGACCCCCACTCGGGCGTCGAGCGAGCCACAAGCCGAGTGCAAGGCTGGGCAGCCCGAACACGACGAGCCAGCCGATGTCATAGAGAAGCGGGTTCGGGACGCCGACGCGGATGCGGTGGATCTGCAGGATCCAGTGGAAGAGCACGACGTCCACAAACTGCCAGACGCTGAACCCGAGCACCGTCGCAGCCAGCACCTTCATATCGAGGCCGGGATTCTCGAAACCGCGGCGGCCGCGCCAGAGCAGCCACAGCCCGACGGCCGCGATCGCGTACATCAGGACGTGGAAGAGCCCGTCGGCCAGGATCTGCACCCGGATGTCCCGAACCGCCTCGGCATCGACGAGGCTGAGCAGGTGGTGCCATTGCAGCACCTGGTGGAGCAGGATGCCGTCGAAGAAGCCGCCGAACGCAAAGCCGAGCACGAACCCTGCGCGCTTCAGGCTGCGCTCCTCCCGGACCGACGACCCGCCCGTCATGCCGACCTCCTCATGCCGCTCGCGCTACCAGGAATCGAACAGGACGACGGCCACCATTATCAGCACGAGGATCCCGAGCCCCTGGAACAACTTGGCTGCGATCCACGCGCGATAGCGCTCGACGTCGGCCGGCCGGCTTTCGTCCGACCAATCGTCGCGAAAGCTGCTGGCTGACCCGCCGCTGTCATTCACCCGCCCCGCCGCCATCAGTATGTCTCTGGCCAGCCATCCATATTGCGGGAAAGTCGCGGCAAAGTTGGATGGTTGCCGTACCGGAACGGACAATACTCCCGGGATGCTCATCCAGGCCGGATCGCGAAGGCGAGATCGGCGGCAAACCGTGGAGTCTCGAAGATGAGCGCGCCCTCCCCTGCAGCCGCCTTGAACGTTGAGACGACCTCGCCCCTTTGGGTGTCGAAGGCCGTCACCGCGTAAGAGCCGGCCCGCATGAAGGGAACCCGGACATTCGTGACGACCGGTTCGGCGTCAGGCCTCATCATGCCGTTCCGGCCCAATACGTCGTTGCGCAAGAGCCAGAGGACAGCCTGTTCCCCGTCCGCACAGCCGAAACAGGCGAGGTTTGCCGAGAGGGTCTTCACCTCCTGATTCACGTTGCGGCGGCGGAAGGTGGACCAGTTGATGAGGGGGGTGAAGGCAGCGAGGCCTCGCTGAGCCTCGCGCATCCCCGGCGTCAGCGTATGCGGGGTGCGGTTCGGCCACCGCATGCCGCCCCCTGCCCCGCCGGAGGCGAGATGCGCCCATTGCATGTGGCGGAAGTACTCGTCGTCGAACGCCGCCGGGAGCGTCCTCCGCTTATCCTTGAAGGTGTGGATCGGCCCATGCTCGGTGTCGAGAAAGGGCCGTGTGTCCCGAATCTCGGCCAGTGCCTCACGCACGATCTCGCCGGTGCTGATCGCCGGATCGACGGTATTCTTCGGGGCGTCGATCGTGCCTTCGCGGTAGAGGTGGATCGACGCGAAATCGAGGTCCGGGTGCCGAAAGATCGGCTCCCGCAGCGGCATGTGGGGCCGCCACCAGAGCTCTGGGCCAAAGAGTGAGACGGTCTGCGGGTGGCCTCGCCCGTAAAGACGCTGCTCGAGCCCACGCACATGCTGGCTGAGATCGTGGATGAACTCGCCGAAGCAATCGGCCGAGTCCCCGGCCTGCGCTGGATGGATCTCGTTCCAGAGGTCCCAGGCGAAGAGCGCTCCGCTCCCGCCCCAGCGCTGGACCGCAAAGGTGAAACGCGCCTTGATCGCGTCGCGCGTCCTGCCGCAGAGGAGGAACTCGGACGGATGCCGCAACGGGCCGCCGTTCGCCAGATTGTAGGGGTGCCAGTCCCACCGCAGCCACATCCAGAACGTGTCGAAGGGTGTGAGCAGGATGCGCATCCCGACCTTCTCGCAGAGGGCGAAGAGATCGTCCCAGAGCGTCACCATCGCGGGCACGAAGTTCCCGGCCGGCCGCTCGATGTAGCGGTGCTTGACCTGCGCGTATTCCATCATCAGCCGCAGGCAGGTGATGCCGTGGGCTTTGAGCCAGCGCAGATGCGCTTCCACGGACGCTAGGTCTCGTCGCCGGAACAGACCCTTGAGCTCGACCCAGCTGATCGCATCATTCTGACCGATTGGCGTCCAGGGCTCGCCGTCTTCGGTGATGAAGTACGGCGCCCCCGGTGCGATCTGCACCCAAAGCATCGACTCGGGCCGCAAGCGAGGCTCGAACGAGGCGAGGTCGAGCGTGGGCTCCCGCCGGACGCGCGCGACGTCCTGCAGGCGGTCTTTTCGGAAGGCACCCGTCAAGGTCGGTCAGCTCTCAAGTCGGGGGTCGGGCGGGCGGAGGAAGCGATCGCCGGAGCGGCCGATCCAGAGTAGCTGAACGCCCGATGGGCGGCCTTGTTTCTGGGCGAAACTAGACCGTAGTCGCTTGGTCGACTTCGGCGCAGGCGAGCTTCGGCGAAGGTCGCGCGGTCCCTCGGGAGAGGAAGCCGACGGCTCGCGGGACACCCTGGAGGTAGTACTCCTCCGCTTCCTCGACGGCGAAACCGGATTCCGCCAGGAGCCGGATCACCGGGCGCGTCAGATTGCAGCCGACCGCGAGGGGACGCCAGATCGGGTTGAGCCGATACTGCCAGCGCGCGACGCCAGGATCGGAGGACAGCCCATGTTCCAGAAAGAGGATCCGGCCGTCCGGCTTCAGCACCCGGCGAAGCTCCCTCAGGCTCCGCATCGGATCATCGACCGAGCAGAGCGTGTACGTAACAAGCGCGGTGTCTACGGACTCGTCGGAGAGCGGCAGCGCCTCGGCGCTCGCGCGGATGATCTCGAGCGGGATCCTCGCCTGGCTCCAGGCCTCCTCGCCAAGGCTGAGGAACCCATCGTTTGGATCGACTCCGATCACTCGCTCGACCAAGCCCGGATCGTAGAAGGGCAGGTTCAGTCCGGGCCCGAAGCCGATCTCCAGCACCGTGCCCCGGGCCAGTGGCACGATCTTGGCCCGTTCTGCCGAGATATCATCGGAGGAGCACAGGCAGCGCACGAAGCGCGGCCCGAGGTAGCGTGCATAGAGTCCCATCATCCACTCCGTTGTTGGCGGCGCCGGCGGCGCGCCCGGAGTGATGATCTTGATCCGCTTCCGCTTCAGTGACCTCGGTCACCTTCGCCCGCATAAACGGGCGAAGGTGACGGCCAGCCTTACTGGCCGGGCACCATGTGCGGCCGCCGGCGGCCAAACCGCTCCGAGATGAAGGAGATCAGCGGCCAGAAGAGCATCACGAGGGCCAGCGCCACGATGATGCCGACGAGCGGGTTCGACCAGAAGATCGAGAGGCTGCCGCGGGACAGGAGCATCGCCTGTCGGAAGGCGCTCTCCGCCATGTCGCCCAGCACCAGCGCGAGGACGAGCGGTGCCAGCGGGTAACCGAGCTTCTTGAACAGGTATCCGAGCACGCCGAAGATCAGCATCACGGAGATATCAAGCAGCGCGTTGTGGACCGTGTACGCGCCAACCGCACAGACGACCAGAATGATCGGCGCGATGATGCTGAACGGGATGCGCAGGATCGAGGCGAAGAGCGGCACGGTCGTGAGCACCACGATCAGGCCTGCGATATTGCCGAGATAGATCGAGGCGATCAGGCCCCACACGAAGTCCTTCTGCTCGACAAAGAGCAGCGGCCCGGGTTGAAGGCCCCAGATCAGGAGCCCGCCGAGGAGCACGGCCGCGGTCGGCGAGCCAGGGATGCCGAGCGTCAGCATCGGCAGCAGCGCGCTCGTGCCGGCGGCATGGGCCGCCGTCTCCGGCGCGAACACGCCTTCGATCTCACCCTTGCCGAACTTCGCGCCGTTGCGGGAGAACCGCTTGGCGAGTCCGTAGCTCATGAAAGAGGCCGGGGTCGCGCCGCCAGGCGTGATGCCCATCCAGCAGCCGACGATAGAGCCGCGGAGCGCAGTGACCCAGAGCTTCGGCAGCTCCTTCCAGGTGTTGAGGACGACGCGAAGGTTGATCTTCGCGGAACGACCCTTGAATGCGAGCCCCTCCTCCATGGTGAGGAGGATCTCGCCGACACCGAAGAGGCCGATAACCGCGACGAGGAAGTCGAACCCGCGCAGGAGCTCGGTCGTTCCGAAGGTCATGCGAAGCTGGCCGGTGACGGTGTCGAGCCCGACAGCGGCGAGCGCGAAGCCGAGCATCATCGCGGCCAGAACCTTGAACGGTGATTCCTTCCCCATCCCCACGAAGGAACAGAAGGTGAGAAGGTAGACGGCAAAGAATTCGGCCGGCCCAAAATTCAGCGCGAACCGCGCGATGAGCGGAGCCAGGAAGGTGAGGAGCAGGGTCGCCACGAAGGCGCCGAGGAAGGAGCCGGTGAAAGCCGCCGTCAGCGCCTCGCCCGCCTTGCCCTGCTGGGCCATCGGATAGCCATCGAAAGTCGTGGCGACCGACCATGGTTCTCCCGGAATGTTGAAGAGAACCGAGGTGATCGCACCCCCGAACAACGCACCCCAATAGATCGAGGAGAGCATGATGATCGCCGAGACCGGCGACATCGAAAATGTCAGAGGAAGCAGGATGGCAACGCCGTTGGCTCCGCCGAGGCCCGGAAGGACGCCGATCAGCACGCCGAGGAAGATGCCGACGAACATGTAGACGATGTTCATCGGATCGGCGAGGACGCCGAAACCATGGATGAGTGACGTCAGCGCTTCCATGGGTTTCTTTTCCTCACCCTACCTGCCCGAATGTGTTGGTGCGATTAGTACGTCGGAGACGATCTTTGTCAGTATCCGAGAGCAGTCTCGAGCGGACCTTTCGGAAGCGGCACGAGGAACCAGATCTCGAACATGACGAACAGGAACAGCGGAACGGCGACCGCGACCGGGAGAGCCTTGTAGATCGGGTACTTGCCGAGCCACGTCATGAAAAAGGTGATGAAGATGATCGCGGATACATAGATGCCGAGGAGCCAGATCAGGCCGACGAAAATGACGGTCGGCACGAACACCTGAAACACCTGCTTCAGCTGACCCCGCTCAACGAAATTGGCTTGGTCCGCCCCAGCGCGAAGGCTCAGGACGAACGTGGTGGCGCTTGCGAGAAACATCACCAGACCGATGTAGAAAGGAAAGTATCCAGCCTGGGGCCCGTCTTCGACCCACCGCGCTCCGGTGCGCCAATTGTCGTACATGACGAGGATCGAGGTAGCGACGAACCCGCCCGACACGATGAGCTCCATCGTGCGGTTGGAAACCGTGTGCTCGTTGCGTTCAGACAGCCCTGACATGCGCGCCCTGCTTCTCGAAAATTCAGTGAGTAGGGCGGGACCTCGCCATCGAGGTCCCGCCTGTCATGCACGGATGGAAAGGGATCTCAGGACTTCGCCAGGAAGCCTGCCTTCTCCATGAGCGAGCGGTGCGTGTCTGCTGCCTTGCTCAGCCACGCCTTGAACTCGTCGCCCGCCATGAAGGTCGTGTTAAAGGCGCCCTTCTCGACGAAGTCCTTCCACTCGGGCGTTTCGCGGATCCTCTTGAAGAGATCCACATAGAACGCGATCTGGTCGGGCGTGGCATTCGGCGTCGTGAAGAAGCCACGCAGCATCAGGTACTCGACGTCCAGACCCTGCTCCTTGCAGGTCGGAATGTCGCCCCAGCTCATGTCCGTCGTCACCTTCTCGGTCAGCGGAATGCGCTTCGTGTCGAAGACGCAGAGCGGGCGCAGCTCACCCGCGCGCCACTGCGCCACGGCCTCGATTGGATTGTTGACGCTCGAATCGACGTGACCGCCGACCAACTGGGCCGCGACATCGCCGCCGCCCTTGTACGGGATGTAGGTCATCTTGACGCCAGTCGCCTGCTCGATGGCGGCTGTGATGATCTGATCCTCCTGCTTGGACCCGGTGCCACCCATCTTGAACTGGTGCGGCTGCCCGCCCTTGATCGCCGCGATGTAGTCCTTGGCCGTCTTATGCGGGGACTTCGCGTTCACCCAGAGCACGAACTCGTCGAGCGCCAGCATCGCGACGGGAGTCATGTCCTCCCATTTGAAGGGCACGCCCGTCGCGAGCGGGGTTGTGAAGAGATTGGACAGGGTGATGATGATCTTGTGCGGATTGCGGGCGGAGCCCTTCACATCCAGGAAGCCTTCCGCCCCGGCGCCTCCGGCCTTGTTGATCACCACGAGCGGCTGGGACATCAGGTTGTTCTTCTGAACGATGCCCTGGATGACCCGAGCCATTTGGTCGGCCCCGCCGCCGGTCCCTGCTGGGACGATGATTTCAACCGGGCGGGTGGGCTGCCAAGCTGCCTGTGACGGCGCAATGCTGAACCCACAGCTGATGGCTGCCGCGGCTGCAAACAGGCGAGCCGAAACTCTTTTCTGCTTCATCTGGCGTTCCTCCGTGCCGGCGTGATCTCGCGGCCTTGAGAGCCGGGTCTGCCATGCGCAGGTGCAGAGTACACAATATACCAGCACCCGCAATCGCTACTCTTCACCCGAATGTCGACCTTTTGGATAGGTCAGTAGCACTGAACCATCCGCCGACGCCGACATCTCAGAGCAGCACCGTAGGCTCGCGCGGCGGGCTTTGCACTAGACCGGCGGCTTAAGAATTCAGCGCCCGCTATTGTGCAGGGCACAATCAAAGGAACTTTTGGATCACGCCCTGAGCCGGCGCGACATCCTTGAGTGATGCCGATCACATCGGTGCGCTCCGAAGCCTGTCACCTTCCGCTCCCGAGGCGGGCGCGTGCTCGCCGCACTTGGATGGAGCAGAACGATGATCGCTTCGCGACAACAGCGGGCCACAACAGTCGCGGCAGCGCTCTACCCCGTCGGCGCGATCTGGCCGGCAAAGGTCGGTCGGGCGCGGGAGACGAGCCAGACCTGGTGGTCGGCGCTCGCTGCCGAGCTTCGCCGCCTCTCCGATGCGCTCGCCGCGCGCAGAGCGCGCCGGGACCTGATGGCCCTCGATGATCGGATGCTGAAGGATATCGGGCTCTCGCGGTCCGAGCTCCTGGGTCTCGACCTGGGTCGATGCCGTCCGGCCGGGACCCGCGCTCAGCGGAGCGAACGATGACACGCTACCGCAACGCTCTGCCGCAGCTCGAGCGCGTGTTCCTCACGGACGGCGGGCTTGAGACCGCGCTGGTCTTTCACGAAGGCCTGGATCTTCCCTGCTTCGCGGCTTTTCCGCTCGTGCTCACGGAGCACGGCCGGGAGACGCTCACACGTTACGTCCGACCCTATCTCGCGCTTGCTCGACGGCATCGGACGGGGATCGTGCTCGACGCGCCGACCTGGCGCGCGAACCGGGACTGGGGCGAAAAGCTCGGCTTCGGCGAAGAAGCCCTCGCTGCCCTGAACCGGGCAGCCATGCGCTTCATCGCGGATCTCGGGGCGGAGTACGACGGCGCGGAAACGGCCGTTGTGCTCAACGGCGTGATCGGACCCCGAGGCGACGGCTACAAGGTCGAGGGCGCGATGAGCCCCGGCGAGGCGCGGGAGTATCACGACCTGCAGATGGTGGCCTTCCGGGACAGCGAGGCCGATATGGTGAGTGCTTTAACCATGACCTATGCGGAGGAGGCCGTTGGGATCGCGCTTGCCGCTCGCGAGCGCAGCCTGCCTGCCGTGATCTCCTTCACGCTGGAGACTGACGGGCGCCTTCCATCGGGCCAGGCACTCCGCGAGGCGATCGAGCAAACCGACGCCGCCACCGGTCAGTATCCGGCCTACTACATGCTGAATTGCGCCCACCCGCGTCACTTCGAGGCTGTGCTCGCAGTCGGCGCGCCCTGGGTCGACCGGATCCGCGGCATCCGAGCCAACGCGTCGGAGAAGAGCCATGCCGAACTCGACGCCGCGACCGAGCTGGACATCGGCGATCCGGAGGCTCTCGGGCGCGATTACGTTCGCCTGCGATCGTCGTTGACGCGTCTCTGCGTCGTCGGCGGCTGCTGCGGGACGGACCACCGGCACGTCGCCGCAATCTGCGAGGCTGCCTCTAGGGCTCCGCGCCGACGGAGGCCGGCTCTGCCCACCGATACGCAATCTCGAGTGGCTGGACCCGGCCTCTGATGTCGACCCGGCGACGGCCGTCGATCGACTCGGCGAAGTCTTCCGGATTGCCTGCCGCCCGGACCAGGTCCTCGCTGACGACCAGGGCTGCGCCGAGCTCCTTCGCGACTTCCAGCAGGCGGCTCGCGACGTTCACGCTGTCTCCGGTCGCCGTGATCTGCTCATGCGCGGCCGAGCCGAGACGCGACAGGACCACGGGCCCGCAATGCGCGCCGACCCGGATGCCCGTTTCGGTACCGAGTTCCTCTGCCCGCTCCTCCAGCCAGCCCTGCACGGCCTCGGCGAGCTCGGAAGCCGCCCAGAGCGCGCGCTCGGCGTCGTCCGGGGCCGGATCGGGTACTCCGAACAGCACCATCGCGCCGTCGCCCATGAAGTTCATCACCACGCCCCCGCGGGCCTCCGCGGCATCGCAAAGGACGCCGTGGAATTCCTTGAGCATCTCGCGGGTGCGCGCCGGGCCGAGCCGTTCGCTCATTCCCGTGAAGCCGTTCAGGTCCAGGAAGATGACCGGGGCCGACCGCGCTACGGGCTCGGCGAGATAATCCGGATCCGCCGCGAGGCGCTGGGCGAGCTGCGGTGCCTGCAGGCGGCGGAGCGCTCCCTCGGAAGCCGTGAGCCGTCGCGTGGAAAGGCGGTCGAGCACCTGCCGCCCGAGAAGGCCAAAGACGATCCCTGGCGCCATGGCGGCGAGCGGCAGGGTGGCGCCGAGCCAATAGCCCGAGCCGAACGCGAGGAGAGAAGCGGCGAGCGACGCAACGATCGCAAGAGCGGCGAGGAGGAGCCCGGCCGTCGGCGGGAGGAGCGCGAGCCCGACGGCCGTGATCGCGGCAAGCGCGATGGCAGCGCCGCCGTCGATGCGGCGGATGCGTCCGTCCCGCACCAGCCCGTCCGCATGGCGCAAATGGGCGGTCGCGGTCGCAAGCAGCTCGACACCCGGCAGGAGCGGGTCGAAGGGCGTCGCGAACGTGTCCGAGGTCCCGATTGCTGTCGCGCCCACGAGCACGATGCGGCCTTCGACGAGTTGCCGGTCGGCGGTCCCACGCAGGAAAGCCGCGCCGCTTAGCGTCCGCACCGTCCCGCGCGGGCCGTAGAAGCGGAGCGGAATGCTCCATCCGAGATCCGTTCGGATCGTGGCCCCCCCAATCCGGACCACGTCATCGCCGAGGGACGGGTTGCCTCCGGCCGCCCTGGAGGCGAGCTGGAGCGCGAAGGCGGGCAGGATGCCGTCGGGTCCCCTGACGACCAGAGGAGCGTGCCGCGGCGTGCCACCCTGGTCTGCCGCGATGTTGACCGAGCCGACGGCCGCGGCGTCCCGGAAGCGATCGTTCGGCCAGCGCACCCCTTCAGCCTCCGGCACGCCGGGGCCGCTTTCGACCAGCTCGGTACCGGAGCCGAACGTAGCCGCGGCCGCGATGATTGAGCCGGTCTCCAACAGGGCAGAGGCGAGCGCGGAATCCTCGGCTTCGGGCCCCGCGTCGAGAAACAGAACATCCACACCGATCGCGGCAGGCCGCAGTTCATGGATGCCGCGAATGAGCCGGCCCATGACGGAGCGCCTGAGCGGATAGGAGCCGGCCTCCCGAACTGTCTCGTCATCGATGGCGACGACCAGCAGGTCGGCGGGTGCCGGCCGCGGCCCCATGAGGTGGAAGCGGAGATCGAGCAACGGCGCCTCGAGACGGTCGAGGAAGCTCGCCCTGCCATCCAGGTGCCGCGCCGCAAGCACCCCCGCCCAGGCGAGAGCCAGCGCGGCTGCTAGGACCGCATGCGCTGCCCGGAGGGTGCCGAGCCGCATCAGCGCCCGAAGCGCGCCAGGAGGTTCGCCGCCCGCTCCTGGCCCCAGCGCTTCACCTCGAGCGGCCCGCCGCCGGGCGCGACGTCCACGCCCTCCCCCGGTCCGAGCCTCACGGCGGCCTCGCCCGGCCGGTTCACGGCGACGGCGCCGGCCTGCACGAGCACGGAGCTTCGCTCGGGCGTGACCTCGACGGCCCACACAGTCCCGCGCACGGACGCGACCGCATGCGGGGTCTGGACCTGGAAGCCGCCTCGACGGCCGGGCGGGACGTCGACGAGCACGCCCTTGCCGTCCAGCCCGATGCTGTCGGGCCGCCCGTCCCGGTTGCGGTCCTGCAGGTTGTAGGAGGCGCCTTTCTCGACGGTGATGCTGAGCCCGTCCCGGCAGGCGAGCGTCTCGCGCGGGGGATCGGTGAAGGTCGTGATAGCGCAGCCCCTGGTCTGGGCTTCCGCCGCGCCAGCCCAGACCAGGGCGGAGGCGGCGACGGCCATTCGCGCCGACCCGCGTTGACGTGGATTCATGGTGGTTCTCCTTCCTTGGCGAGCGCGGCGGCATCGATGAGCCGGACGCGGCCGCGACCGAGCTCCACGATCTTCATCCGCTTCCAAACCTGGAGCTGGCGGTTCACCGTCTCGCGGGTCGCACCGACGAAAATCGCGAGCTCTTCCTGCGACACCGAGAGATCCGCGCCGTAGTCCTCGGCAAGCGCAAGGAGCCGGCGCGCCAGCCGCTCGCTTACAGGCAGGAGAACGGTTTCCTCCATACGCTCGCTCATCCAGCGGATGCGCTCGCACAGGAGCTCGATGATGCGGATCGCGAGAGCGGGCTTCTGCTCCAGCAGCGCCTGGAAGTCGCGCCGGCGCACGACGAAGAGATCGGTCGGCTCGGCCGCGATCGCGTCGGCGGTGCGCGACCGCCCGTCGAGAAGCGCCACCTCGCCGAAGACGTCGCCCGACCCGAGAAGGTTGAGCGTCAGCCGCCGGCCGCCGGCGGTGCCGGTCGCAATCCGGATCTGGCCGCGCCGGATCGCGTAGAGCGCATCCGCCGGTTCGCCCTTCTCGAACAGGACCTCGTCGGCTCCGAGCGTGCGCGACACACAGAGGCGCGCGATCGCGTCGATCGCCTCGGGCCCGAGCCCGGCGAAGAAGGGGTTTGCGCCCAGGAGACGGGCTAGTTGCGCAGGCTCTGCCACGGTCGACCTCTTGTCCAGAGCCCGAATACCGTCGCGCGCGATCTGGATATGTGAGTGTGCTCACATTGTCCGAGCGCCGCGCCCAGAGATCATAGCAGAGATGCCGGCTGGCGTAAGCTTGGCCGCGCGCCGGTCAGGCCTTCGCGAGCTTCCCGTAGCGCTTCACGATGCGCTCGCGCCTCAGCCGCGACAGCCGATCGATCCAGAAGATGCCGTCGAGCTGGTCGATTTCGTGCTGGAGAACGGCGGCCGGAAAACCTGCGGCCTCCTCCACGCTCACCTCGCCGGTCTCAGTCTGGAAGGCGATCCGGATGCGGGCGGGCCGAATGATCGTCTCGCGCATGCCCGGCATGCTGACGCTCCCCTCCTCATGGGACGCCATTTCGGGCGACGCCCAGGTTACGACCGGGTTCACGTAGACCCGGATCTCCGCCCCGGGCTCGAGCCGGACGACCACGACCCGCTGCAGCACACCGAGATGCGGGGCGGTGAGGCCGATGGCGGAGACGGCGCCGAGCATGTCGGTGACGTCCTGCACGAGTGCCGCCAGCTCGGGCCCGAACGCGGTCACTGGCGCCGCAGCCTGCCGCAGCCGCGGATCGGGGAACAGGACGAGCGGTCGCACGGACATTGTCTGGCGGCTTAACGAAGCTGAAACGCAGCCCGCACGACTTTGCCGGCCCCATTCAGGAAAGGGCAAGCATGGCGGACGAGATCGGGATTGCGGGCAACCGCGTGCGCTCCTTCGTGGAGCGCGTGGAACAGCTCGAAAGCGAGATCGCGGAGCTGAACGAGCAGAAGAAGGAGGTCTTCCTCGAGGCCAAGGGCGAGGGCTTCGATGTAAAAATCCTCAAGGAAATCATCAAGATCCGCAAGCAGGACAAGGAGGAGCGCGACGAGCACGAGACGCTCCTCGACGTCTATATGCGGGCGATGGAATCCTCCGAGCCGGAGGCCGAGCCGATGAAAGAGGCGGCCTGAGGCCTGTCGGGGAGGTCTCTGCGACCTCCCCCTCACCTGTCCGCAACGTCACCCGCTGATGCGGTCGATCTGAGCGCCGCATCGCCGGAGCTTCGCCTCGAGCGCCTCGAACCCGCGATCGAGATGGTAGACGCGGTGGATCTCGGTCTCGCCCTCGGCCGCGAGGCCCGCGATGACGAGCGACACCGAGGCGCGGAGGTCCGTCGCCATGACGGGCGCGCCCTTCAGCTTCTCGACACCCTCCACGATCGCCGCGTCGCCGTCGAGCCGGATCTGGGCGCCAAGCCGCGCCAACTCCTGGACGTGCATGAAACGATTCTCGAAGATCGTCTCCCGGATGCGCGACGTCCCGTTCGCCTTGGTCATCAGCGCCATAAACTGCGCCTGGAGATCGGTGGGGAAGCCGGGGAACGGGTCCGTCGTGACGTCGACCGGGCGCAGGCCCGAGCCGTTCCGGTGCACCCGGATTCCGTCCTTCGTCGGCGTCACCTCGGCCCCGACCTGCGCGAGCACGTCGAGCGCGCGCTGGAGGTACTCCGGCCGGGTATTCTCGAGCGTGACGTCGCCCCCGGTCATCGCGACCGCCATCGCGTAGGTGCCGGTCTCGATGCGGTCCGGCATGACGCTGTGGGTGGCGCCATGCAGACGGGCGACGCCGTCAATGACGATGCGCGATGTCCCGGCGCCCTCGATCTTCGCGCCCATCTTCGTAAGGCAGCTCGCGAGATCCGCGACCTCCGGCTCGCGCGCCGCGTTCTCGATGACCGTCGTGCCTTCCGCGAGCGTCGCCGCCATCAGGGCGACGTGGGTCCCCGACACGGTGACCTTCGGAAAATCGATCTCGGCGCCCTTCAGGCCCTTGCTGGCCTTCGCGACGACGTAGCCCCCATCGACATCGATCTGGACTCCCATCTTCTCGAGCGCGAACAGGAGGAGGTCGACCGGCCGCGTGCCGATGGCGCAGCCGCCCGGCATGGAGACGCGCGCCTCGCCGAAGCGGGCGATCAGCGGCGCGATCACCCAGAAGCTCGCCCGCATCTTCGAGACGAGCTCATAGGGCGCGACGGTGTCGATCACGGAGGAGGCGTCGAGCCGGATCGTCTGGCCGGTCTCGGTCGTCTGGCCCGGACGCTTGCCCGTGATTGTATGATCGACGCCGTGATTGCCGAGAATGCGGAGCAGCAGGTTCACGTCCGCGAGCCGCGGCACGTTGCGCAGCTCCAGCGTCTCACCCGTGAGCAGGCTCGCCGTCATCAGCGGCAGAGCCGCGTTCTTCGCCCCCGAGATCGGGATGACGCCGTTGAGCTGCGCCCCTCCCTTGATCCTGATCCGATCCATTTGGCCCTCTCCGGCCCCCGCCGAACGGAGAGCCCTTATCCTAGCCGGCCTCGTCCTTCGAGCGTTGCGGGCGCGTTGAAGCGCCGTCCTCTCCGGAGGTGGCCGATGTCTCACGCGCTTCGGGCCGAGCGGCCGCCTTGCGCCGCCGCAGGTTCTCCCGCAGCGCCGCTTTCAACCGCTCCGCTCGCTTATTGTCCAGGGCAGCCCCCGAATCAGCGGGCGACCGAACGTCGCCCGACCAGCTATACGCTTCGCAAGCAGCGCGCGACGCGGTAAGCGGGAGCACGCCGCCGGCCGGACCGGCCGCTCCTGGGACATGATGGATCAACGTCAGCATTTTGTGAATGCGCTGCAGCGCCTGAGGGGCGAGGCGCGCTACCGCTCCTTCGCACATATCGAGCGCAAGGCCGGCGCATTCCCAGCCGCCACCTGGCACACGCCCGAGGGCCCTCGGGACATGACCGTGTGGTGCTCCAACGACTATCTCGGCATGGGCCAGCATCCGAACGTGGTGCGGGCCATGGTGACGACGGCCGAGGCGACTGGCGTCGGCGCCGGCGGCACGCGCAACATCTCCGGGACGAGCCGCGCGGTGGTCGAGCTCGAGGCGGAGCTCGCCGACCTGCACGGGAAGGAGGCCGCCCTCGTCTTCACCTCCGGCTACGTCTCGAACGAGACCGGGATTGCGACGATCGCCCAGCTGATGCCGGGCTGCGTCATCCTGTCGGACGCGCTGAACCACAATTCCATGATCGAGGGAGTCCGGCGCTCGGGCGCCGAGAAGCTGATCTTCCGCCACAACGACCTCGACCATCTCGAGGAGCTGCTTCAGGGAATCGCGCCCGCGCGCCCGAAGCTGATCGTGTTCGAGAGCGTCTATTCGATGGACGGGGACGTGGCCCCGATCGGCGCCATCTGCGCCCTCGCCGAACGCTACGGCGCCATGACCTATCTCGACGAGGTCCATGCGGTCGGGATGTACGGCCCGCGTGGCGGCGGGATTGCCGAACGGGACGGCGTCATGGCTCGAGTCGATGTGATCGAGGGCACGCTTGCGAAGGCGTTCGGCGTGCTCGGCGGCTATGTGGCGGCCTCGGCCGACGTGGTCGACGCGATCCGCGGCTATGCTCCGGGCTTCATCTTCACGACCGCCCTGCCCCCGCCGGTGGCCGCCGCCGCGGCAGCTTCGGTCCGGCATCTGAAGAACTCGTCCGCGGAGCGGAATGCGCAGGCGCGCCAGGTCGCCCGGACCAAGGCGGCGCTGGCCGATGCCGGACTGCCGGTCCTCGCCGGCGACACGCATATCGTGCCCGTGATGGTCGGCGACGCCGCCCTCTGCAAGGCCGCGTCCGACCGGCTCCTCGAGCGGCACGGCATCTACATCCAGCCGATCAACTATCCGACGGTGCCACGCGGGACGGAGCGCCTGCGCATCACCCCGACGCCGTGCCACGACGACCGGCTGATCGCTGAGCTGACCGGGGCGCTGGTCGAGGTCTGGACGGCGCTCCGCCTGCCCTTCCTGCGTCACGCAGAGGCCGCCGAGTAGAGCGCGGCGCGATTCGCTTGCCGCCTGGCCCCGTCGATGGCAACCTTCCGTTAACAAAGTCGCGGGGGCGTATCATGGCGGGGCGGAATCTCCTCTGGAGCCTGGGGCTCGTCCTCACGGCCGGTCAGGCGCTTGCCGCGCCGGACGACCCGGCCGCTCGCGTGGCCCGGCTCTCCTGCGCGGCGATCGGCACGAGCCCGCTCGCGGCCGGGATCAAGCCCGGCGACGCGCCCTTCGGCATCACGGCATCCGAGTGGAAAGACGCGACGCTCGAGGCGCTGAAGCGCCGGATGGGCGAATGCGCGGCCGAGCTGCAGCGCGACGCGGCCCGCGAGGCCCAGACCGACCAGGCCGACGCGAAGGCGCGCGAGGAGCGGGTGAAATCTGCCGAGGAGATGGCGCGAGCAGCCCAGCTTGCGGCGGACCGCGCCGCGAACCTCCTCGCCGATGTCCGCACGGCCGCCCAGCGCGCCGCAGCCGCAGCCGACGAGCGGGTTCGAGTGCGGGAGGCGCGGCTGAAATCGGATGCCGAAACCCGCAACCGGATCGAAGCCGGCCTCCGCGAGCTGGTCGAAGTCGAGCGCCGCGCAGCGGCCGAGCGCATGGCGGCTGCGGCCGAGACCCGCGCCCGTATCGAGGCGGAGCGCAAGGCGAAGGCGGAGGCGGATGCGCGCGCCCGCGAGCAGGCGGCCGAGGCAGCGCGGCTTGCGGCGGCCGAAGCGGCATCGCGCGCCGCGGCCGAACGCCAGGCGAAGCTCGAGGCCGAGAAGAAGGCACGCGCCGAGGCTGCCGAGGCCGCCCGCCTCGCCCGGGTGGAAGCCGAGGAGAATGCGCGCAAGCTCGCCGCCGAGGCGGCCGAAGCCCGCACCCGCCTCGAGGCAGAGCTGAAGGCGCGGGTGGAGACGGAGCAGCGGGTCCGCGCCGAGACCGAGGAGAAGCTGCGCGCCGCGACCCTGGCGGCCGCCGAAGCCCGGGCCCGGGCCGAGGCGGAGCGGAAGGCCCTTGCCGGCGCCGACGGGCGCGGCCGCACACCGACCCAGGTAGCGCCTCCCACCGCAGCGCCGGCTCCGGCAGCGCCCCAGCCCGCCGTTGCGACCGCGCGTCCGGCCACGCCTGCCGCTCCCGCACAGCAGGCGAGCCTGTCCCCCGGCGAGCGCGAAGCGGCCGAGGCCCGCGCCCGGCTGGAGGCGGAGCTGGCCGCAATGGAGCGCCAGCTGCGGGCCGCCGCGCGAGGCAACCCGCCCGCACCGCGGTGATCGGATCGGTTGCGCCCTGGCGGCGCTTCCTTTATTGGGCGCTTCGTCCGACGCGCCTCTGGGCGCCGGCCCGTTCGCGGGCTTCGGGTCTGCTGCCGTAGCTCAGTGGTAGAGCACTCCCTTGGTAAGGGAGAGGTCGAGAGTTCAATCCTCTCTGGCAGCACCACCCCAGTGTCGAGGCATCATCGTGAGCGTCGCATTCACCCGCGAAGAGGACGTCGAGGCGGCGGCGGCATTCCTGCCGGATCGGCCGATTTCGTCCCACCCGAATCTCGTCACGGCCTCCGGCCTGGCGCAGCTCGACGGGCAGCTTGCGGCTGCGCGAGCCGCCTATAACGAGGCCCAGGCGGCGGGCGGGATCAGCGCGGATCGCGCCGCGATCGCGCGCGCGGCTCGGGACCTCCGCTATTTCGGTGCGCGCCGCGCAAGCGCGCAGTTGGTTCAGCCTGATCCCGCAGCGGAAACAGCCCAGTTCGGCGGCACCGTGACGTTCGAGCGTGAGGACGGGCGGCGGCAAACGTTCCGGATCGTCGGCGAGGACGAAGCCGACGCGGCGAAAGGATCGGTCTCCTACGTGTCGCCGCTCGCACGCGCGCTGCTGGGCAAGGCCCCTGGCGCAATCGCGGTCGTGGCCGGCCAGGAGGTCGAGATCCTTGCCGTGAGTTCCGCCTAGCCCCGTTGCGCAGGCTTTCACCCTCGGTTGACCACGCCCCAAACAGGAGTCAGGCGGCCCGAAGGCAGTCCCATCCCGCGTGCGAACGTTGTGGCGGGAGGCCGAGGTCGCCGGGCTTGCCGGAGCGCGAAGGCCGGGTTCCAACTCCCGGCCGGCATCGTTGACGTACAAGGCCGGCGGCACAGCCCGGAACAGGATCTTCTTTGAGCCAGACATTTCACCTGGAGGCCCTCGGCTTCTCGCAGAGGGGAAAGCCGACGCCCGTCGTCCAGCGCCAGACGCTCCGAGCGGAAGCGGTTGAGGGCGTGGAGCGCCGCGCCGTGCGCCTGCTGCAGCGCTCGCGCTCGCCGCAATGGAGCCTCGCTCCAGTCGAGGCGGTGCGGATCGTGGACGGCTCGGGCGTAGAGCTTTTTCGCTGGACGCTCTGGGACGAGATGAGCGGCGCCCGCCCGGGCTGACATACGGCTGGTGGGTTACGGCGGCGGAACCGGGCCAGCCCTCCCGTCTTGAGGACCCGTCCCTTTGCGACCGGAGTCCGTATCCATGGAGACAATGGCCCGCCTCGGCTACGGTGCCCGTGGTCTCGTCTATCTCCTTGTCGGAATCTTCGCCCTGCTGGCCGCAATCGGGATGGGCGGACAGACCGGCGGCAGCCGAAGCGCCCTTGAGCATCTTCTCGACCAGCCATTCGGGGCAGTGCTCGTCGGCCTTCTGGCCCTCGGCCTGCTGTGCTTCGCAGCGTGGCGTCTTCTCGAGGCAGCAACCGACGCCGACGGTCGAGGCTCGGAGCCGAAAGGGAGCCTGGTCCGGGGCGCGCACGCGCTGAGTGGAGTGATCTATGCGGGTCTCGCCCTCACGGCAGCGGGCATGGCGCTGGGCCGGAACTCGGGCGGCGGCAACGAGGACAAGGCGGCGCGCGACTGGACCGCCTGGCTGTTCACGCAGCCGCTCGGGCGCTGGCTGGTCGGGGCCATCGCGCTCGCGATCGTGGGTACCGGGGTTGCCTTTGTCTGGAAGGCTTATCGCGGCCGGGTGATGGATCGTCTCGACGTGCCGGCGGAGCACCGGGACTGGACCTCTCTCGTCGGGCGCGCCGGCTATGGCGCACGCGGACTGGTCTTCCTGCTTGTCGGCGCCTTCCTGGCCGGCGCCGCCTGGCACAGCCGCTCCGCCGAGGTGAAGGGGATCGGCGGCGCGCTCCGCTCCCTGCAGGACCAGCCCTATGGCTGGATCCTGCTCGCCGTGACCGCCGCAGGCCTTGCGTGTTTCGGCGCCTTCGGCCTCGTCCAGGCGCGCTACCGCCGGGTGCGGGCGCCGAAAGCCCGCGACCTCCCTGGATCGGCTGCCCTCGGCGGCAAAGCGGGCGCGTGATTCAGCATAAGGGACGGCAATAGGAACAGATGGTCCAAGACAGCGTTTGAATTTCCACAATAATCGGGAGTTCTACCACATGCGCGTTACTCTGCTGGCCCTTGCTGCCGCGACCTGCCTCGGCACTGCCCTTCCGGCAGCGGCTCAAACCTTCGAAGTCGGACCGGGCGGCGTCGGGGTCGACCTGCGCTCGCCTCGGCAGCGCGAGCGGGACTTCGAGCGTCGGGAAATGCGCCGCGAAGAGCGCCGCGCTGGGCGCTACTACGACGAGACCGGCAGCGTCGGCCGCTGCCGCGAGGTCACGGTCCGCGAGCGCAATGAGTACGGCGATCGCGTCACCCGCACCCGGCGCGAGTGCCGGTAACGCATCGGCGGGGGTGACTAGCACACCCCCGCCTGTTCTCTGGCGGTCTGGCGGGCTGGGCTCGACTCGGAAAGACTTGGAACGGCTGGATCTTCCGCTGGCACCCAAGACATAGTCCCGGCCGTTGCTCAAGATTGTTCATTCCGCCCAAGTTTTTGCCACCCCAGGCACTTGCAATCCAATCCGGAGTACGTAGAGTGCGACCGTTGGGCGCGGCGCAGGGGGAGTTCGGCATGAACACGAGAACGTTGTTTGTGGCGGCCGCAGCCCTTTCGGGGCTGCTATTCTCGGCTCCCGCTTTCGCCACCGGCGGTGGATATGGCGGCGGGCACGGCCATGGTGGTCATGGCCATGGAGGCGGACACGGGCATGGCGGCGGCCACGGCTACATGTGCGGTGGCAAGGACGGGAATGGTTGCAGCGTCAGCCCCGTCACGTACAAGTCCTGCTCCAAGGATCTCAAGGGCGACATCAAAGAACTCAAGTGCGAGGTCTTCGACCTGATCCGCGACATCTTCAAGGGTCGGGACATCTCGGACGAGTTGCAAGAGATCAAGGAAACGCAAGCCGAGATCAAGTTCGACCTCGAGGTGCTGAAGGGCCTGAAGAAGAAGTAACGGCCGGGCTCTCCGGAGCGCTGGCCGCAAAGATCTTCCGTCTTGATCGAAGGACGCCTCCGGGCGTCCTTTTTCGTTGGCGAGTCGCTTCGGCTTCCTCGGGGATTTCGACCGAAAGCCGCGCTCAGAGTCAGGCGCGCCCGAAGCCGCCGCCCGTGGGCGTCCGGATGATGATCGCATCCCCCGGCTCCATCACGGTCTGGTCGCAGCCCCCGAGGGTCTCGATCCTGCCATCGTGTCGCCGGGCGGAGTTATGGCCGACCTGACCGGGTTCGCCGCCGTCAGCCCCGAAGGGCGGCACACGCCGGTGGCTCGTGAGCAGGGCCAGATCCATCCGCTCCAGAAAACGGATCCTGCGCTCGGTGCCGTCCCCGGCATGCCACTTGCCGCGCCCGCCCGAGCCTTTGCGGATGTGAAAGTCCTCGAGCACGACAGGGTAGCGGAATTCGAGCACCTCCGGGTCGGTCAGGCGTGAATTCGTCATGTGGGTGTGGACGCCGTCGGTCCCGTCCCAGCCCGGGCCTGCCGGTGAGCCCGAGCAGATGGTCTCGTAATACTGGTAGGTGTCGTTTCCGAAGGTCAGGTTGTTCATCGTGCCCTGCGCGGCCGCCATCGCGCCGAGCGCACCGAAGAGGCAGTTCGTGACCCCCTGGCTCACCTCGACATTCCCGGCGACCACGGCCGCCGGGTAGCTGGGCGAGAGCATCGTCCCTTCCGGGACCACGATGTTGATCGGCCGGAGGCATCCGGCATTCATCGGAATCCGACCCTCCACCATGACGCGGAAGACATAGAGCACGGCCGCGCGGGTCACGGGCGCCGGTGCGTTGTAGTTGTCGGCGCGCTGCTCGGACGTGCCGGTGAAGTCGACCGTGGCCTCCCGCTTCTCCCGATCGACCGAAATCCGGACCCGGACGAAACAGCCCTGGTCGAACTCGTAATCGTAGGCGCACTCGTCCGGCAGGGTGTCGAGCACGCGCCGCACGGACTCGGCCGCGTTGTCCTGCACATGGCCCATATAGGCCTGCACGACGTCGAGCCCGAAATGGCCGACCATGCGCTTCAACTCGGCGACGCCGCGCTCGTTCGCGGCAATCTGGGCCTTGAGGTCACCGATATTCTGGACCGGATTTCGGGCCGGATACTTGGCGCCGGTCAGAAGATCTCGGAGCTCCGCTTCCCGGAAGCGGCCGCGATCAACCAGCTTGAAGTTGTCGATATAGACGCCCTCCTCGTCGATATGCGTCGCAAGCGGCGACATCGAGCCAGGGCTCACGCCGCCGACATCGGCGTGGTGGCCGCGCGAGGCGACATAGAAGAGGATCTCGCGCTCCGCCTCATCGAAGACCGGTGTCACGACCGTGATGTCCGGCAGGTGCGTGCCGCCGTTATAAGGCGCGTTGATCGCGTAGACGTCGCCCGGCCGGATCGAGGGCCCGTGGGCCCGGATGACGCTCTCGACCGACTTGTCCATCGAGCCGAGATGGACGGGCATGTGTGGGGCATTGGCGACGAGCTGGCCGTCCGCGTCGAAGACCGCGCAGGAGAAGTCCAGCCGCTCCTTGATGTTCACCGAATAGGCCGTGTTCTGGAGCGTGAGGCCCATCTCCTCGGCGATCGACATGAACAGGTTGTTGAAGACCTCCAGCATGACCGGGTCGGCCTGCGTTCCGACGGCTGCCGCGGAGCGCAGCACCTCCGTGCGGGTCAGGACGACATGGTCCTTCGCGGTCACCTCGGCGGTCCAGCCGGGCTCGACCACGATCGTCTGGTGCGGCTCGATGAGGAGCGCCGGCCCAGTCATCCGGGCACCCGGCCCGATGTCCTTGCGGAAGAAAACCGGAACGTCGTGCCATTCGCCGCCGGAGAAGAATCGCGTGCTGCCGCCCGCCTGAGCCTCCGTCCCGGAGAGCCGGTGATCGGCCTCGTCCGGCGCGGTCCCCCCGCCGACCGCCTCGGCGGAGGCCGCCTCGATCGTCAACGCCTTGGTCTCGTCGATGAAGCCGAAGCGCGACCTGTGCGCCGCCTCGAAAGCCCGGACCATCTCGTGGTGCGTTCCGAACGGCACGACGAGCGACGTGTCCGTGCCGGCGTAGCGGATATGGGCGCGGCGATGGACCGTGATCCCGGCCGCCGGGACGCCCTGCCCTTCGACCTCGCGCCTGACCTCCTCGCCGAGTGCGTCGAGCACCGAGGCGGTCTCCGACAGGCCGGCTTCATCCAGCCCCGCCTCCACGGTCCGCTGGCGTGTCGCCCGGATGTCGGCGAGCCCCATTCCGTAGGCCGAGAGCAGGCCGGAGAGCGGGTGGATGAGGATGGTCTTCATCCCGAGCGCGTCGGCGACGAGGCAGGCATGCTGCCCCCCTGCCCCGCCGAAGCAGTTCAGGGCGTAGCGGGTGACGTCGTAGCCGCGCTGGACCGAAATCTTCTTGATGGCGTTCGCCATGTTCTCGACCGCGATGCGGATGAAGCCGTCGGCGACCGCCTCCGGCGGACGCCCGTCGCCGATCTCGGACGCGAGCTGGCCGAAGGCCTCCTGCACCGCAGCTAAGTCGAGCGGCTCGTTGCCGTTCGGCCCGAAAATCCTCGGAAACGTCCCGGGCGAGAGCTTGCCCACCATGACATTGGCGTCGGTGACGGCGAGCGGGCCGCCGCGCCGGTAGCAGCGCGGTCCCGGATCGGCGCCCGCCGAATCCGGGCCGACCGTGAAGCGCCGCCCGTCGAAATGCAGAATCGAGCCGCCTCCCGCCGCGACGGTGTGGATCAGCATCATGGGCGCGCGCATCCGCACGCCGGCGACCTCCGTCTCGAAGGCGCGCTCGTACTCGCCGTCGTAATGCGACACGTCGGTCGAGGTGCCACCCATGTCGAAGCCGATGACGCTCGGCAGGCCCGCAATGCCGGCCGTCTCCACGCAGCCCACCACGCCACCCGCCGGACCGGAGAGGATCGCGTCGCGGCCTTGGAACAGGCGCGCATCGGTGAGACCGCCCGCAGAGGTCATGAACATCAGGCGGCAATTCGGCCCGAGCTCGCCCGCGACCTGGTCGACATAGCGCTTTAGGATCGGCGAGAGATAGGCGTCGACCACCGTCGTGTCGCCGCGCCCCACCAGCTTCATCAAGGGCGAGACCTCGTGGCTCGCGGAGACCTGGGGGAAGCCGATCTCGCGGGCGAGTTCGGCGACCTGCCGCTCGTGTTCGGGCGAGCGATAGGCATGCATGAACACGACCGCGCAGGCCCGGATGCCGGCGGCGTAAGCCTCCTCCAGATCCCGCCGGGCGGCCACGAGATCCGGCGCGCGCTCGACCGTGCCGTCGGCCAGCACGCGCTCGTCCACCTCGGCCACGCGCTCATAGAGCTGGTCGGGCTTCACGATCTTCTTGGCGAAGATGTCCGGCCGGGCCTGGTAGCCGATCCGGAGCGCGTCCCGGAACCCGCGTGTGGTTACGAGCACTGTCCGCTCGCCCTTGCGTTCCAGGAGGGCGTTGGTGGCGACGGTGGTACCCATCTTCACGGCCGCGATGCGGTCCGACGGAATCGAAGCGCCGGCCTCGAGGCCCATCAGCTCGCGAATGCCCTGGATGGCGGCGTCGCGGTAGAGGCCCGGGTTCTCCGAGAGTAGCTTATGCGCGACAATCGACCCGTCCGGCCGCCGGGCGACGATGTCGGTGAAGGTGCCGCCACGGTCGATCCAGAAATCCCACAAACCGTTCAACGTCTCGAGCTCCGGCAGGTCAGGTGAGGCACGCGGCAGCTAGAGGCGCGCCGCGTGGTGAAGGATCAGCGGCTCGCGCCCCGCGCCGTGACGGGCCAGATCTCCTCGACGCGGTCGCCGCGGACCGCAACGATCCAGTCGTGCAGGTTTACGGTCGGGTCGCAATGGCTGGGGACGAGGCGCACGGGCTGGCCGATCGCGACGGCCGGGGCACCTTGCCCGAGCCGGATGAGGCTGTGCTCGTCCGAGATGCCGACCACCTCGGCGCCCGGCATGTCGGTCAGGCCAGGCTTGCCCTGCTCGGCGCTCATGACCTTCAGGCCGCCATTCGCGACCGCCCGGTCCGGTGCGCTGTGGCTCACGATCGTGGCCAGCACGAAGAGGCTCTGCCTGAATTCCGGCTCGACCCGCCCGCCCTCGCCTTCCAGGGAGGCATATTCGCGGTCCATGAAGACGTAGGAGCCGACCTGGAGCTCAGTCCACAGGCCTGCCGCCGCTTCCAGCCGGAAGGTGCCCGTCCCGGCCCCGCCGATGATCTCGGCCGTGAGTCCGTGGGCCGTAAGAGCCTGTACCGTCTCCCGAACAGCATCGGCTGCCCGTTCCACCGCGGCGCGACGGTCGGCGAGCTTCACGAAATGCTGCGAGCGGCCGTTATACGCCTGCAACCCAAGGAACTTGAGGCTGGGCGCATCCGCGATGCGCCGTCCGAGCTCGGCCGCCGGAGCCCCCGGCGCGATCCCGCAGCGGCCCATCCCGATCTCGATCTCGACGAGGCAGCCGAGCTCGACGCCGCGCTCAGCCGCTGCCTGCGAGGCGAGCGCGACGCCCTCCGGGCTGTCCACCAGGAGGCTCACACGGGCACGCTCCGCCAGGGCGGTGAGCCGCGCGAGCTTCAACGGCGACACGATCTGGTTCGTGACCATGACGTCGGCGATGCCGCCAGCGACCATCGCCTCAGCCTCGCCGATCGTCTGCACGCATTGCCCGACCGCGCCCGCCGCGACTTGGCGTAGCGCGACGGCCGGGCAGCGATGGGTCTTCGCGTGCGGCCGCAATTCGATCCCCGCCTCGCGGCCGAAGGCGGCCATCCGGGCGATGTTGGCGTCGAACGCGTCGAGGTCGACGATCAGGGCCGGCGTGTCGACGGCGTCAATCGGGTCGCCGATCCGGGCGGGTGGGGTCTGCATCCGGGCCTTCTGCCATGGGCCGCGCCGCTCCGCCACGGTCGAGCTCGGCACCGTTTGACTCCACCCTGGCCCGCGTGATGCATGATGATCCTCAAACAGGGGAGCAGAGCATGACGAGGCGTTGGGTAGCTGGTTTGGCGCTGGGTGGCGCGGTGGCGTTGGCGGGCGCCGCCTCCGCCCAGGAGACGAAGGTCGCCATGGGCATCTCGGGCTGGACCGGCTTTGCCCCGCTGACCCTCGCCAGGGAGGCCGGCATCTTCAAGAAGAACGGCCTTGACGTCACCATCAAGAAGATCCCGCAGGCTTCCCGCCACCTCGCCATTGCGTCGGGCGACATCCAATGCGCCGCCACCACGGTCGAGACCTGGGTGGTCTGGAACGCGGCAGGGATTGCGACGACCCAGATCTTCCAGCTCGACAAGAGCTACGGCGCGGACGGCATGGCCGTGCGCGCGAATATCGGCTCGATCAAGGACCTCAAAGGCAAGACGGTCGCGGCATCCGCGCCCGGCACCTCGCCCTACTTCGTTCTGGCCTGGATGCTGAAGCAGAACGGGCTGACCACGAAGGACGTCACGATCGTCAACATGGAGCCCGGCGCGGCCGCGCAGGCCTTCATCGCCGGCCAGAACGACGCCGCGATGACCTACGAGCCTTATCTCGCTTCGGTCCGGGCCAAGCCGGAGGCCGGCAAGATCATCGCAACGACGCTCGACTACCCCGTCGTCATGGACACGGTCGGCTGCACGCCGGATTTCCTGTCCAAGAACCCGAAGGCGGCCAGGGCCCTCGCCGACAGCTACTTCGAGGCGCTCGAGATGATCGCGAAGGACCAGGCCAAGGCCTACGAGATCATGGGGGCCGACGTGAAGCAGACGGGCGAGCAGTTCGGCAATTCCGCAAAATTCCTGCGCTGGCAGGACAAGGCCGCCAACAAGACCTTCTTCGCCGGGGAACACGCCAAGTTCTCGAAAGAGGCCGCGGACCTGCTGCTCGAGGTCGGGGTGATCAAGAAGATCCCGGACCTGTCCAAGCTCGCGGATACGCAGTTCATCCAGTAGAGACGCGGGTGTCATGGCCGGGCTCGTCCCGGCCACCCCTGTCGCAGAAGCACAAGCGGTCTTCAGACCGCGATGGCCGGGACGAGCCGGCCATGACGATGTGAGTTCATGATCCGTCCTCTCGAACCCGTGGGCCAGGGCGCGCGTGTCGCGCTCGGCCTCGCCTTTTTCGCGCTGTTCGTCGCCGCCTGGGCCTTCGCCACGCTCGGGGGTTTCGTGTCCCGCACCTTCCTGGCCGACCCGATCTCGATGGTGCAGGACGGCTGGCTCCTGCTGACCAAGTTCGGCTTCCTGCACGATATCGGCATGACGATCTGGCGCGTGGTCGGCGGCTTCGTGCTAGCCGCGATCGTCGCCGTGCCGCTCGGCATCTTGATGGGCGCCTACAAGCCGGTCGAGGCGCTGCTCGAGCCCTTCGTGTCCTTCGCGCGCTACCTGCCCGCCTCTGCCTTCATCCCGCTCCTGATCCTCTGGGCCGGCATCGGCGAGTTTCAGAAGCTGCTCGTCATCTTCATCGGCTCGGTCTTCCAGCTCATCCTCATGGTCGCGGTCGCGGTGGGCTCGACGCGGCGCGACCTCGTCGAGGCGGCCTATACGCTCGGCTCGACCGAGCGGTCGGTTGTTCGCCGCGTGCTGCTTCCGGCGAATGCGCCCGATATCGCGGAAATCCTGCGGCTCGTGCTCGGCTGGGCCTGGACCTACGTCATCGTCGCCGAACTGATCGGGTCCTCCTCGGGCATCGGCCACATGATCATCGATTCCCAGTCGCTGCTCGCGACGGGCCAGATGATCTTCGGCATCATCGTGATCGGGCTGATCGGCCTCGTGTCGGACTTCGCCTTCAAGGCTGCGAACCGCGCCTTGTTCCCGTGGCGGCTCGCATGAGCGCGAAACTGCTGGTCGAGAACGTCTCGCGCGTCTTCCCGGCCGTGCATGGCGGCGCTCCCGTAACTGCGCTGCAGCCGACGAACCTGTCCGTCCCGGAGAACGATTTCATCACGCTGCTCGGGCCCTCGGGCTGCGGAAAGTCGACCCTGCTCCGCATCGTGGCCGGGCTCGATCGCCCTACCTCGGGGCGGGTGCTCCTCGACGGGCGCGAGGTGACGGGCCCAGGGCCGGAACGCGGGATGGTGTTCCAGTCCTACACGCTCTTTCCCTGGCTGAACGTCGCGCAGAACATCGCCTACGGCTTGGCGGAGCGCGGCGTGCCGGAGCCTCGGCGGCGCGAGATCGTCGACCACTACCTCGCCCGGATGGGCCTCACGGGCTTCGCAAGCCACTGGCCGAAGCAGCTTTCCGGCGGCATGCAGCAGCGCGTGGCCATCGCCCGCGCGCTCGCCAACGACCCTGCCATGCTGTTGCTCGACGAGCCCTTCGGGGCGCTCGATAACCAGACCCGCGCCCTGATGCAGGAGTTGCTGCTCGGCATCTGGGAGCGCGACCGCAAGACGGTGCTGTTCGTCACGCACGACATCGAAGAGGCGATCTTCCTCGCCTCGCGCGTGCTGGTCATGACGGCGCGCCCCGGCCGCATCAAGGCCGAGGTGCCGGTCGAGCTGCCGCATCCGCGCGACTACCGCATGAAGACGGCCCCCGAGTTCACCGAACTCAAGGCCCGGCTCACCGAGGAGATCCGGGCCGAGGCCGTGCTGGCGGCCGAGGAGCATTAGCGGCCGCGGCTACCCGCGGCAGCCGGTCCGGCTTACGACTTCTTCTCGTCGTTCTGCTTGTCGAGGTCCTGCGCCATCTGGTGGTGGTGCTGCAGGGCGGGCAGCGTCTTGCTCGCCCAGCTCTTGAGCTGCTCGTTGTCGCCGCCCTTTCCGTAGCGCTCGAACAGCGACACGGCGTCCTTATGAGCCGTCACCTGATTGTCCAGGTACTGCTTGGTGAAATCGGCTCCGTTCAGGCCCTGCAGCTTGTCGAGCATCGTCTTGTGCGCAGGCAGCATCTCGTTCGGGATGTCGGCCTTCACGGTCCCAGCCTGGACCATGCCCTTCATCTCGGTGGAGGTCTTGGTGTGATCCGTGATCATCTGCTGGGCGAAGGTCTTCACCTTCTCGTCCGTGGCGCGCTGGACGGCCAGCTGGCTCGACTGGATCTCGAACATGTCGCTCGAGGCGGCTTCCTTCACGAAATCCTCGGTCTTCGGCGCGATCCCAAGCATCGAGTTCACACCAGTCCTCTCGCCCAGCGACTGAGCATAGGCGGGCCCTGCGAGAGCGAGACACAGAGCGGCGGCGGCATAGCGATTCATCGGTCGTCTCCTTTGCCCGGGAGAACAGGCGCGCCCTGAGGCGAGTTCCGGGGCCGGCCTGACAAGCGCGTGATCCGTTCGTTTCCGACCGGACATTTCCACCATTTCCACGCTGTCCGGCCACCTTCCCGCAGCACTCGACTCGTCCCATATTCGGGCATGGCCAGAACTCCGAAGAGCCCCGCCCGCGAGGAGCCGCGAAAGACGCGCGCCCGTGCTCAACCGAGGGCAACCAAGCCCGAGCTGAAGCCGCTCGACGCGTATCTCGCCGAATTGCTCAATCCCGGCATCGCGCGCGGGAACGCCAGCCCCGCTGGCTCCCAGGCTTCCCAGAGCGAACCGACGCCTCGCCGCGGCCGCAAGATCGCGCCGGCACAGGCCGGGTTCGCGGAAGCCCCGCAGGCCGGGTTCGATGCCGGTCAAATCGAGAGCCTCGACCCGAAGCTCGCCGAAGCCTTCGGGCTGCCAAGCCTGCCCGAGCCTTCGGATCGCCAGGCGCCGGCGAAGCCGCGCCCGAGCGCCCCCGCTCCCAAGATCGAAGCAGACGACCAGGACGACGATGCCGCCCTGCCCTCCTCATCCGGCCTGTCCGCAACCGTCAAGGCGCTGTCCGACCTGCTCGAGAGCGGCAATCCGCTGTTCAAGAACGGCAAGCAATGGATTCCGCACCGGCCGCCGCGGCCCGAGAAGTCGGAAGGCGGCATTCATTTCAAGCTTGTGTCCGACTACAAGCCGTCGGGAGACCAGCCCACCGCGATCAGGGAACTCGTCGGCGGCATCAAGGAGCACGAGCGCGACCAGGTCCTTCTCGGCGTCACCGGCTCCGGCAAGACCTTCACGATGGCGCAGGTCATCGCCGAGACGCAGCGCCCTGCCCTGATCCTGGCACCGAACAAGACGCTCGCCGCCCAGCTCTACGGCGAGTTCAAGTCGTTCTTCCCGGAGAACGCGGTCGAGTACTTCGTCTCGTACTACGATTACTATCAGCCCGAGGCTTATGTGCCACGGACGGACCTCTACATCGAGAAGGATTCGTCGATCAACGAGCAGATCGACCGCATGCGACACGCCGCAACGCGCGCGCTGCTGGAACGCGACGACGTCATCATCGTGGCCTCCGTGTCCTGCATCTACGGTATCGGCTCTGTCGAGACCTACACGGCCATGACTTTCGCGGTCACGCTCGGGGAGCGCATCGAGCAGCGCCAGCTCATCGCCGACCTCGTCGCACTTCAGTACAAGCGCACCAGCATGGATTTCTCCCGCGGCACCTTCCGGGTCCGCGGCGACACGATCGAGCTCTTCCCGGCGCACTTGGAGGACCGCGCCTGGCGCATCTCGCTCTTCGGCGACGAAGTGGAGTCCATCGTCGAGTTCGATCCGCTCACGGGCCAGAAGAGCTCCGAGCTGAAGTTCGTGAAGATCTACGCGAACTCGCACTACGTGACCCCGCGCCCGACGCTGCAGCAGGCGACACGTTCCATCAAGGCGGAGCTCCACCAGCGGCTCGAAGAGCTGAACCGGATGGGGCGCCTGCTCGAGGCGCAGCGGCTGGAGCAGCGCACGCAATTCGACCTCGAGATGATCGAGGCGACCGGCGTCTGCTCCGGCATCGAGAACTATTCGCGCTACCTCACCGGACGCCGCCCGGGCGAGCCGCCGCCGACGCTCTTCGAGTACCTGCCGGATAATGCGATCGTCTTCACGGACGAGAGCCATGTCACGATCCCGCAGATCGGCGGCATGTATCGGGGCGACTTCCGCCGCAAGGCGACGCTCGCGGAATACGGCTTCCGCCTGCCCTCCTGCATGGACAACCGCCCGCTCCGCTTCGAGGAATGGGAGGCAATGCGACCGCAGACCGTGCATGTCTCGGCGACGCCCGGCCCGTGGGAGATGGAGCAGGCTGCCGGCGTTTTCGTCGAGCAGGTCATTCGGCCGACCGGCCTGATCGACCCGCCGGTCGAGGTCAGGCCGGCGCGCTCACAGGTGGACGACGTCCTGGGCGAGATCCGCGAGACCGCCCAGAAGGGCTTCCGCACGCTCGTGACGGTGCTCACCAAGCGCATGGCCGAGGACCTGACCGAGTACCTCCACGAGAACAAGGTGCGGGTGCGCTACATGCACTCTGACATCGACACGATCGAGCGCATCGAGATCATCCGCGACCTCCGCCTCGGCGCCTTCGACGTGCTGGTCGGGATCAACCTGCTGCGTGAGGGACTCGACATCCCGGAATGCGCGCTCGTCGCCATCCTGGATGCCGACAAGGAGGGCTTCCTCCGCTCGGAAACCTCGCTAATCCAGACGATCGGCCGTGCGGCCCGCAACGTAGAGGGCAAGGTGATCCTCTACGCCGACAAGGTGACGGGCTCAATGGAACGCGCCATGGCCGAGACGGCGCGCCGGCGCGAAAAGCAGATGGCGTACAATCTCGAGCACGGGATCACGCCGCAATCGATCAAGCGCGACATCGCCAACATCCTCGAATCCGTCGCCGAGCGCGACCACGTCCGAGTGGATACCGGCATGGCCGGCCAGGCGGTCACGATCGGACACAACCTGAAGGCCGTGATCGCGGATCTCGAGAAGCGGATGCGTGCCGCCGCCGCCGACCTCGACTTCGAGGAGGCCGCGCGGCTGCGCGACGAGCTGAAGCGCCTGCAGATGACCGAGCTCACCCTCGGAGTGGACCCGAAGGCCTCGCAGGGCGATGTCGAGGCGGCGGCCGGCCGCTATTCCGGCGACAGGTCGGCGGCCGGGAGCGGCCGTGCCCAGCCGGCCAGGGGCGGACGATCGGCTGGCCGGGCCGTGGCGGTCGGAGCGGGATTCCCGCAACCGGGCCGCGATTCGGCACCGCGCAAGCCGACCCTCGACGAGATGGGTCCGCATGCGCGCGAGTTGCCGCTCCATGCCGGCCCGCTCCCCTCGCGTCCTCTCCCGCGCTCCACGGAAGGCTTCGGCGGGCAGAAGCCGAAATGGAAGGGCGGGCGGCGGAAGGGCTAGGGAGAGAAGCAGGAAACGGGCTGCGACCGGGGCCCAGAAGGCCTAAGGGGCGCTCTGAAACAGAGCCGCCGATGCAACCCGCCGTGAACCGCACCATGACCCCGGCCGAGTGGGCGATGCTGATCGCTCTCTCGGTGCTCTGGGGCGGATCGTTCTTTTTCGCCGGCGTCGCCGTTGCCGAACTGCCTGTGCTCACGCTGGTCGCGGCGCGTGTCGCGATCGCCGCGCTGATCCTGAACCTGGTCGTCCCTGCGCTGGGCGGCCGAATGCCGATGGACCGACGCGTCTGGGCCGCGTTCTTCGGCATGGGTCTCCTCAACAACGCCCTGCCCTTCTGCCTCATCGTGTGGGGCCAGACGCATATCGCGTCGGGGCTCGCCGCGATCCTCAACGCCACGACCCCGCTCTGGGGTGTGATCGTCGCCCACCTCTTCACGACGGACGAGAAGCTGACCGCGCCGCGTCTCGCGGGCGTTCTCGTGGGGCTTGCCGGGGTCGCCATGATGGTCGGTCCGGCAGCGCTCGCGGGACTGGGATCGAACCTGCTCGCACAGCTCGCGGTGGTCGGGGCCGCCCTGTCCTATGCCTTCTCGGGCGTGTTCGGGCGGCGGTTCAAGCGCATGGGTATCCCGCCCCTGGCCACCGCCGCTGGGCAAGTCAGCGCCTCGACGGTTCTGCTCGTACCCGTCGCGCTTGTTCTCGATCAACCATGGACGCTGCCGCTCCCGAGCGCTCCAGTGCTGGGCGCAGTGCTCGGCATCGCGGTGCTTTCGACCGCGCTCGCCTACGTCCTGTTCTTCCGCATCCTGGCCACGGCGGGGGCGACGAACATCATGCTCGTAACCTTCCTCGTCCCGGTCTCCGCGATCCTGCTGGGGACGCTGTTCCTCGGCGAGCAGTTGGAAGCGAAACACCTGATCGGGATGGCGCTGATCGGCGCCGGTCTGGCCTGTATCGACGGGCGTCTGCTCGCATTGATCGGCGCGCGATCACGAAGCTCGCGCGCCGCAAATACCCTTCTCGGCGAGAGCGGCGCAGAGATGATCCCGCGCCGGGAAGGCCTCTAATCCACCAGCGCGCCGTAGATCAGGTTCTTGAACAGGAAGCGGGTGTGCTGGCGCGTGTTCGGCGCCGCCGTCAGGATGACGCCGACGATCTTCTCCTTCGGGTCGACCGTGAAGCTGGTGCCGCCGGCGCCGGCCCACATCGCGTCGCCCTTTGAACCCGGCGCATAGGCGCCGCCCTCGTCGAGCCGGACGCCCCATCCGAGCCCGAAGCCGTAGCCGGGACCGGTGGTCGGGAACGGCGTACCTTCGAGCCCCTGAATGTGGTTGGAGAGCATGAATTCGACGCTCTCGCGCGACAGGACGCGCACGCCCTCCAGTTGCCCGCCATTGAGCACCATTTGCGCGAAGCGGAGGTAATCTTCCGCCGTGAACACGGCGCCCGCGCCGCCGCGCAGGTATCGCTTGCCGGGATCGGCCTCGACGCGCGCGGCCTTCCAGAGCGGCGCCTTCTGCGGGTCCGCATCGAGCGCATCCGCAAGGCGCGAGAGCTGCTCCGGCTTCGCCTGGAAGCTCGTGTCCTTCATGCCCAACGGCCGGAAGATCGTCTCGTCGAGATAGACGTCCAGCCGCTTGCCCGAGACCTTCTCGACCAGCAGACCGAGGACATCCGTGGAGAGGCCGTATTCCCAGCGCGTGCCGGGCTCGTAGGCGAGCGGAATGGCTGCGAGCCGCTTGAGGAACTCCTCGTTCGACAGGTCGGAATTCACGGATTCCACGTCCGCCTTCTCGTAGGCCTCCTTCAATTCCGGGAAGGGCGCCGAGCCCGAATAGGTCAGGCCGGAGGTGTGGCGGAACAGGTCCCAGACGAGGATCGGGCGCTTGGCCGGGAGCGCGACGCGGGTCGTCCGGCCGCGCTCGTCCCGGACCTCGGTGAGGACCTTCATCTCTTTGAACTCGGGCCACCAGTTCGAGATCGGGTCGCGCAAGCTCATCTTGCCTTGCTCGATTAGGGCCAGCGCGGCGACGGAGACCACCGGCTTGGTCATCGAGAACCCACGGAACACCGCGTCCTTGCCGATCGGCTTCGTCTTCGCCGCGTCGAGGAAGCCGTGCGCCTCGAAATGCACGATCTTGCCGTTGCGGGCGATAAGGGTGACGGCGCCGGGCATGGTGCCTTTGGCGATCTCCTCCTTCATGACGGGTGCGATGCGCGCCAGTCGCTCCGGCGAGAAGCCCTCGGCCGCTTCGCCCGCGAAGGCAGGTGCGGCCATGAAGGTCAGCAGGATCGGAACGGCCCTGGCCGCTCTCATCGTGGGTAACATCGCTTCCTCCGCATTTTTGGTCATGCGGAGCGAGCCTATCAGCGCGGCCGTTCCAGGCTAGATGCTAATCCCTCCGCCCTAATGCGTCTCCGCCACCAGAAGTTGGGACAGCACGCGCGCAACGTCGGCCGTGATCGTCTTGCGGTACTTGCGGTGGACCATCTGCCCGTTGTGGTAGACGTCCTGCTCGACATAGAGCCGCTGCCCGTCCCAGCGCACGATGTTGTCCGACTCGACCGTCTCGATGACGCCGAGATCGGGCCGGACCTGCTGGCTGGGATTGGCTGTGCCCATGAACGATTCCTCCGTTAGCGCGGCATCATGGGTGGATGCGGCCGCGGCGTCCATTCCCGGCCCGGACCTCTCCGTGACCGCTCAGGACCTGGGCGGCCCGCCGTTCGGCTTCGGCTGGAAGACCACCTCTCGGTCCGCCGGCCAGCGGAGGCGGTAGGCAAGTCTTATCTCCTTCTGCTCGCCGGGGGCGTAATCCCATGTCCAGGCGAGGACGCCGCGCTTGTCTGCCGGCCCCTTCTCGGTCGGGGCCGTCGTCTCCCGAAGCTGCTCGACGGTGATCGCGCTGTTCTCGGAAAAGGGCAGCCGGTCCGTGACGGTGATCCGGATCGGCTGGGCATGGAGATTTTTCACGCTCGTCTTGAACTCGCGCTGATCGGTCTTGTTCTGTGCGACCCAGCCAGGCTCGCTCTCCCGACGCCGCAGCGGGACGCGCGTGACTTTGACCCGGTCGTCGGCCCCGAAGCCGAGATCGACCGTGTCACCGGAGGCCGTCAGCTTGATCCGGCCGCGGCCGACGAACGAGCCGTCGCGGTGGAGCGCCACTTCGCCCGGCAGAAGGGGCGCCTCCTCCTCGTGCGTGAAGCTGGCCTTCAGGTACGCCGTCTCGTCGAGTTCGGGCGCCGCGCTGACCGCGAGCGCCGGTTCGACCTTCCGGGTCCCGAGCGCGAAGGTTTTCGAGAGCCCGTCCTGGGAGACCGTTACCCGGCCGGGAACGCGGAAGGTCGCCTGGAAGGCGCCAACTTCCAGGATCGCCTCCTGGCGGTTCGCCTCGATCCTCGATGCGGTCGGCTCCGTGCCAAAGCGAGTCCCGCCCGAGAACCTGAAATCCTGATCCTGCCGCGCCGCCTCCGCCATCTGCGGCGATGCTGGAGCTGGACGGGCCGCGACCTGCGGCTCGTAGAACGCGACCTGTAGGGGCGGCAGGTCGGGCGCGGCGGTGCCCCGGTTCACGCGCACCGTCGAGACCGCGAGCTCGGCATCCGACCAGTCCTCGCCCGTCCGCTGCGTCACCTGCGCCCGCCGAACCAGCTCGAGCCCAGCCTTCCTGTCCTTCGCACCGGTGTCCAGGCGCGCATCGTAGAGCGGCGTCCACGAGGCACCCCCGACGCGGTAGCTGACCCGAAGCTCGCCCCTCACCGCACTGGATGCTTCGACCGCAACCGCGACATCCCGCTTCGGCGCGCCCGGACGGGGCGCAAGCGGCCGCGCGCGCTCAAGCGCCGCGATCTCCGCGTCGAGGTCGCGCTGCCGCGCCCGGGCCTGCCGCAACTCCTCGTGCGCGGAGGCGAGGCCGGCGCCGATCGCGTCCCAGGCGCTGTGCCACTGCGAGACCTCGAACGGCTTTCCTTCGACGCCGAGCTTCTCAGGGCTCGCCTGCGCGTAGCGTTCGATCGCGGCGCGCTTCGTCTCGAGCGCACCGATGCGGGCTACGACGGAATCCCGCTCGTCCCTGAGCCTGGTGATGCGGCTCTCGAGTTCCGGATCGAGCGCCTGCTTCGCGTCCCCCGGCGTGAGGCGGACGTCAACGGCGCCGATCGTGAAGCCCGCGTCCCCCTGCCCCTCTACGCGGATCGACGCGGGGTCGAGGCTGGCCGGGAGCCCGCGCAGGATCAGGGTCGAGGCGCCAGACGGGAGATTGGCCTCGCCGAGGCGCGTGACGAGCGCCGCGTCCGGATAGACCGTTACGCGGTCGATGCGCGAGGCGAGTTCAAGATCTGCGGCGAACAGCGTCTGGGGCACGAGGACCACCAGACAGGCAAGGCGAACACGCATGCGAAAGCTCCGGCCAGAACGGCCAAGCTTCCTCCCCGGAATGCGGCTTTGTTAGGGAGTGCGGTCTGACGGCCCAGCTTACCCTTTTCTGCCCGGCAGCATCTCGTTGATGAGCTGCCGCGCGGTCTCGCCGATGACATGCCCGGCGCGGCTGTCCTTCGACATGGACGTGAGAAACGCCTTCGCCTGCTTCAGCGTCACATGCGGCGGCAGCGGGGCCACCTCAGGGTCGGTCTTCACCTCGAGGATGACCGGGCGATCGGCCGAGAGCGCCTGGTCCCAGGCGTCGGCTAGCTTCTCAGGGTCGTCCACGTAGATGCCGCGAAGCCCGATCAGGTCGGCGAAGCGGGCATAGGGCACATTGGGGATGTCCTGGCTCGCGTCGTAGCGCGGATTGCCGTCCATCACGCGCTGCTCCCACGTGACCTCGTTCAGGTCCTCGTTGTTGAACACGCAGACGACGAGGCGCGGGTCGCGCCAGCGCTGCCAGTATTTCCCGACCGTGATCATCTCGGCAAGATTGTTCATCTGCATGGCCCCGTCGCCGACGAGCGCCACGACCGGCCGGCCCGGATGGGCGAACTTCGCTCCGATGGCGTAGGGCACCGCCGCACCCATCGAGGCGAGCCCGCCGGAGAGCGAGGCCATCTGGCCCTGCTTCGCCTTGTAGTCGCGGGCGTACCAGTTGGCGCAGGAGCCGGAATCGCTCGTCACGATGGCATTCGAGGGCAGCCGGGGCGACATCTCCCAGACCACCCGCTGCGGGTTCACTGGGCTCGCGGGGGTCATGGCACGCGCTTCGAGCACGCCCCACCACTCGCGAATGTTGGCCTCGATCTCCTCGCGCCAGGAGCGGTCCTCCTTGCGGGTCAGCATCGGCAGGAGCGCGCGCAGCGTCTCGGCGGCGTCGCCGTGCAGGTTCACCTCGCAGGGATAGCGCAGCGACAGCATGCTCGGCTCGATGTCGATCTGCACCGCCCGGACCTGCCCGTCCGGCGGCAGGAACTCGGCCCAGGGAAAGCCGGTGCCGACCATGAGCAGCGTGTCGGCTCCGTTCATCATGTCGGCGGACGGCCTGGTGCCGAGAAGCCCGATCGCGCCCGTCACGAAAGGCAAATCGTCCGGGAGCGCGGTCTTGCCGAGCAGCGCCTTCGCGATGCCGGCGCCCAGCACGTCCGCCGTTTGGACCACCTCCTCGGCGGCTCCGGAAGCACCTGCCCCGATCAGGATCGCGACCTTCCGGCCTGCATTCAGGACCTCGGCCGCGCGTGCGAGATCGCTCTCGTAAGGCACCATCTTCGGCCGGGTGTAGCCAACGCCCGTGCGCGTAAATCCGTGCGCAACCGGCGGGTCCTCGTAGGTCTCCTTCTGGATGTCTTTCGGCAGGATGATCGTCGCGACGCCGTTCCGGGCGATGGCGGTGCGGATGCCGCGATCAACGAGGAGGCGCACCTGCGCGGGCGCGCCCGCCTCCTGCACGAATTCGGAGACGTCGGCGAACACGCGGTCGAGGTTCAGCTCCTGCTGGTAGGCGCCGCCGCGCACGCTGGCCTCGGCCTGCCCGCAGATCGCGAGCACCGGCGCATGGTCGAGCTTCGCGTCGTAGAGCCCGGTCAGGAGATGCGTCGCGCCCGGTCCACCGGTCGCGAGGCAGACGCCGATCTCGCCCGTGAACTTCGCGTGCGCGACCGCCATGAAGGCGGCCATCTCCTCGTGCCGGACCTGGATGAACTCGATTTCGCCGTCCCGCTGCAGGGCGCCGAGCAGGCCGTTGATGCCATCGCCGGAATAGCCGTAGATCCGGGTGACGCCCCACTCCTTCAGCCGCCCGACGAAGAAGTCGCTGACCATCGCCATAGGCGTGTCCCCTGCCCGCCCGACCGGCGGCATGCGGGCAACGCGAGGTACTGGGAGGAGGTTCGCGGCGTGGTGGTCGCAGCCGCGCGGCGCAACCTCCATCGAGGGCGAGCCGTTGTCCGGCTTCGAACGTGAGGAGGTCTCGAATGGGTCTTCTGGATCAGGTGCTCGGCCAGGTGATCGGCGGGCTCGGCGGACAGGCGTCGGCCGGGCGCAGCGCGCCTGGTCAGAGCGGCGGCGGCGCGAACCCGCTCATCATGGCAATCCTCGCCCTCGTAGCGTCCCGGACGCTGCATGGGGGCGCGGGCGGGCTCGGCTCGAAGCTCCGCGATCTTGTCGCGGGTGGGAACTCGTTCGGGACCGGCCGGCCGACCGGTGGCGGGCTCGAGACCTCGGGCCTGCCGGGCGGCGGAGGCATTCTGGGCGGCGACCGCCCACACCCTCCGTCCTCCGGGGACGGCTTCCTCGACAGCATCGGATCGATGCTCGACAACCCGCATCCCGGCCAGAACCCGCGCGAGACCGGAGGCGAGCGGATGGCCCCTGCCGGCGTACCGCCCCAGGGTCCCGGAGGCGGCATGTTCGGCGATGGCCTGGGCGGCCTCGTCCCGGGCGGGCTGGGTGGGCTCGTGGGAAGCGGCCTCGGCGGGCTGCTCGAGCGATTTCAGCAGAACGGGCGCGGCGACGTCTTCAACTCATGGGTCGGGGCCGGTCCGAACCAGCCCATCGAGCCGGACGAGCTTCGCAGCGCGCTCGGCGACGACGCGGTCGAGGAGCTATCGCGGGAGACGGGGCTCGGTCGAGAGGACCTCCTCTCGCAGCTCAGCGCGGTGCTGCCGCAGGTTGTCGACGGGCTCACGCCCGAGGGGCGGCTCCCCGACGAGCGCGAGGAGAGCCGCTGGGTCTAGGCCGCGGGGTGGCTACGCGGGAGGGGGCGGCAGGAAGTTCACGTCGTGGCGCGCCGAAAGCGCGACGACCTCGTCGGGCGTCTGCTCCGCCATGTCGTGGATGCCCTGGAAGAGGTCCGGGAGCTTGCCAGTGGGCGACACCCAGAAGAGGCATTTCGCCGTCTCGCCCGACTTGTTGAAGATGCCGTGCGGTTTGCCCATGGGCAGGCGCACCGTGTCACCCGGAGTGGCGCTCGTCTCCTCGCCGTCGAGCCAGAAATCGAGCCGGCCTTCAAGGATGTAGAGATACTCGTCCTGCGTCGGATGCGTATGCGGCGGGACGAAGGTGCCGGGCGGGAAGGTCGCGTGCCAGGAGAAGGAATGCTCGGTCTGGGTCTTCGGCACATAGGTCTGGCCGAGAATGTTCCAGGTCCTGCCGTCGAACCCCTCGTTCGCCCGGGTGATCCCAGCGGTCTCAGTCCTCATCGTGCCCCTCTCTCAATTTGTGGCGCAGGACGTGAACGCGCCGGGCGGAAACAGTCAAGCTGGCCAACTGGAACCCCTGCTCTCGGAGCGACTTTCGCAAGGAAGCCCATTCCGAGGAGGCCGCCATGCACCATCAATCGCCGGAGATGCAGGCCTGCATCGAAGACTGCCTGCGCTGCTATTCGACCTGTCTCGGCATGGCCATGAACCATTGTCTTGAGGAAGGCGGAAAGCATCTCGAGCCGGCGCATTTCCGGATCATGATGGCCTGCGCCGAGATCTGCCGCACAAGCGCGCATTTCATGCTGATCGGCACGCCGCACCACAAGCATACCTGCGCCGAATGTGCCGAGATCTGCGCCGAATGCGCGAAGAGCTGTGAGGCGCTCGACGGCATGGAAGCCTGCGCCGAGCAGTGCCGCCGCTGTGCCGAAAGCTGCCGCAAAATGGCGGCCTGACGGACACAGGAGGCACAATTCGGAACCTGCTGATCCCTTCGGCGTCAACGAGGATCGGCGCTCCGCAGGATCCCACATGAGCACCTCGCCCCTCGGCTCACAACCCGACTATCTCGGCCCAGCTGACGTCCGGAACGCCGCCCTGTGCCGGACGCTCGCGCGAAACTGGTGGGCGATCGCCATCCGCGGCGCATTTGCGATCCTGTTCGGTATCCTCACCTTCGTGCTGCCGGGTATCACGATCGCGACGCTCGTGATCCTGTTCGCGGCGTACATGCTGGTCGACGGCGTCTTCGCCATTATCGCCGGCGTGAGGGCGGCGCAGCGGCACGAGCGCTGGGGCTATTTCATCCTCGAGGGTGTCGCCAACATCCTGGCGGGGGTCGTCGCGCTGATCTGGCCCGCGATCACAGTCCTCGTTTTCGTCTATCTGATCGCCTTCTGGTCTATCGTCAGCGGCATTCTCATGGTCGTGGCCGCATTCAAGCTCACGGGCGCCCACGGGCGCTGGTGGATGGCCATCGCGGGCGCGATGTCCGTGATCTTCGGAATCCTGCTCGCATTCATGCCGATCGCGGGTGCTGTCGTGCTCACGCTCTGGCTGGGTGTCTACGCGATCGTGTTCGGGGCCCTCCTGCTCGTTGCCGCCTTCCGGCTGCGGAACATGCGCAGCCCGGCGGCGCCGAGCGCGACGACACCGGCTGGCGCGGCAGGCCCCGCGGCGTGAAATCCCCAGAACTGGAGAGACATCGATGAGAAGTGCGCTGGTTGCGGCGGCGCTGGCCGCCGTCGCCCTAACGCTCCCGGCCCTCGCCCAGGCGGCGGGGCCGCAAAGCTATGGTCCCGCCGTGCGAAGCGGCCCCTACATCGCGTACGGCCCGGTCTGCGACCGTGCCGCCTTCCGCGCCTGCCAGGCGGACGCGCAGTTCAAGATGTCGACCTGCGATCCCTTCCCGGGCCGCTTCGCCTGCGCCGACCGGATCCTGGCCGAGCAATCCGCCTGCTGGGCCGCGACGGGCTGCAACTGAGGCCGCCGCCCCTCGTCAGCTTGCCGCGAGCGCGTCCGCTCCGGGGCGAGCGACGGCGCGGCCGCTCTGCCCGCGGATGCACCGGAACATCGCGATCACCCCGAGCGCCGCCGGCAGCATGGAGAGCGACGGCACCTGTGTCGCCCAGGCGACCAGCGCCGCCATGATGCAGCCCATCCCGGCACCCATGTCCCAGCCGGCCTCGGCCGCGAAGTGGAAGCGATAAGCCGAACCCGAGAGCTTGGCCTTGTCGTAGATGACGCTCATCAGGACGGGCACGTAGAGCCCCATCACGGCAGCGCCCGTCGCGTTGGCGACGGTGCCCGCGAATGGCGACCACTGCGCGCAGGCGCGGAGCGCGAAGCCGCCCGTCAACGCGCAGGCGACCAGGACGAGATAGCGGTCGCGTCCGCCGCGATCGATCGCGCGGCCGCAAACGAGACCTGCCACCGCCCCGACCAGCCCGGCAGCCGCGTTCGCCATGCCGAAGGCTTCGAACTGGGAGCCAAGCGATAGGAAGAGCACCATCGGCCACGCGATAGCCAGGCCGGAGGCCATCCAACCGTCAGCCGCGAAGGTTGCAATGCCCGCGCGATCGATGCCCCGCATCGCATCCGCGGGCGACGGAACCGGCCCTGCGTCGATCGCCGACATGGCGGCAAGCGGGAGGATCGAGCTGAGCGAGAGCACAGCGGCGACGCCGAAGCCGATCCCCGGCCCGAAACGTTCCAGGAGCAAGCCGCCGATCAGCGGTCCGATGATGCCGACCACCGCCCCGATGGCCGTGCGAAGGCCGAGCTCGCGTCCCCGCGAGCCGTCACTGCCGATCACCGCGCATGCCGAATGGTAGACGGGCCAGTACAGCGAGTCCGCCAGCGAAACCGTGACAAGCCAGGCGATGAGCCAGCCCGGATCCTCGGCCCGCGTCAGGGGCAGGAATTGCAGCGCGGCGATCGCAGCCCCGAGCATGACCGTCCCGCGATAACCGATGGCGCGCACGACCGCGAGCGCCACGAAGCGGAGTGCGAAGCGCGCGATCAGGAGAGCCGCATACGCCATGAGGGCCATGGGCAGGCTGAAGCCGAGCTTCAGGAGGTAGGCTCCCACAAAGCCACCGCCGAGAGCGCCGCCGAGCTGATAAAGGCCGTAATGAGTGGTGAGCAGCCGGAACTGGCTGTGTGAAGACACGTCGAGAATCCCTGGAAGCGATGCGGCGATGGCCTTTGCTGCGCCGCGGCATGGAAGGCGCGCTGAGCGGCGCCCGTGGTCGCTTCCGTACTTTTGTGATGATTAACTGAGGTTAAATTCTGAAGCTTCTACCCTGGACGAGTTGTCTCATCCCACCGTGGACTGCCCCAAGGGCGAGCTCTGTTGCAGCGCAGCAACTCGGCCTGTCACACGTGGAGATAGCGGTCCTTGACGGAAGCGTCGGAGCGCAACTCCTGGCTGGTGCCGGTCCACGCCACCCTGCCCTTCTCGACCACCACATGACGGTCCGCAAAGGTCGCGAGCGCGTCGACGTTCTTGTCGACAACCAGGATCGACTCGCCCGAGGCCTTCAGGCGCTTCAGCACGTCCCAGATCTCGAGCCGGATCAGCGGCGCGAGTCCCTCCGTCGCTTCGTCGAGGATGAGGAGCTTCGGGTTGGTCATCAGGGCGCGCCCGATCGCCAACATCTGCTGCTCGCCGCCGGATAGCTGGGATCCGAGATTTCCGCGCCGCTCCTGCAGCCGCGGAAAAAGCTCGTAGATCTCGCTCAGCGTCCAACGGGCGCGGCCCACGCGGGAGGCGGCGGTCGCGACGAGGTTCTCCTCGACTGTCAGGGTCGGGAACACCTGCCGGCCTTCCGGCACCAGGCCGATCCCGGCCTGCGCGATGCGGTACGGCGGACGGCAGAAGATGTTGCGTCCGTCGAACGACAGGGTGCCCGCGCTCGGCCGAAGCAGGCCCATGATCGACCGGATGGTCGTCGTCTTGCCCATGCCATTGCGGCCGAGCAGCGTGACGACCTCGCCCGCCCCGACCTGGAGCGAGATGTCGAACAGGACCTTCGCCGGCCCGTAGCCGGCCTGGAGACGCTCGACGCTCAGCATGACGGCCTCACGCGGCAGCCTCTTCCTCGCCCAGATAGGCGGCGCGCACCTGCGCGTCGGCGCGGACCGCCGCCGGCGCGCCGGTCGCGATCAGGCGCCCGTAGACGAGCACCGAAACGCGATCAGCGAGCGAGAACACCGCCTCCATATCGTGCTCGATCAGGAGGATCGAAATTCGGCCTTTCAGGCCGCGCAGGATCTCGACGACGGCGCGGGACTCGTCGTGACTCGTTCCGGCGAGAGGTTCATCGAGGATGAGGAGCTTCGGGTCCGTCGCAAGCGCGATCGCGAGCTCGAGCTGGCGCTTTTCGCCATAGGACAGGAGGTTCGCCGGGACGTCCGCGCGGGCGCCGAGCCCGAAGCGCTCGAGGAGCTCGCGCGCCGGGTCGTTCAGCGCCGGGTCGCGTCGCGCGGAGACGAGGAAACGGAAGCTCGAACCGGAGCGCGCCTGCACGGCGGTGGCGACATTCTCCAGCGCCGTGAAGCCGGGCAGGATGGACGTGATCTGGAAGGAGCGTGCGAGCCCGAGCCGTACGCGGTCGGGCATCGCGGTCCGCGTGATGTCCTGGCCCTGAAAGAGGATGTGGCCGGAATCGGAGCGCGCCAGGCCCGAGATCTGGTGCACCAGCGTCGTCTTGCCTGCTCCGTTCGGGCCGATGATGGCGTGCAGCTCGCCGGGCTCAACCGCGAGCGACACGTCGTCGGTGACGCGGAGCGCGCCGTAGTTTTTGCCCAGCTTGTCGAGCTGCAGGATCGGCCGGCTCATCCGCCCCGCCCCAACCGCCCGACGAGCCCGCCGCGCAGGAACAGCACGGCGAGGATCAGCAGCGGGCCGAAGACGATCCGCCAATGCTCCGTGAAATGGGACAGAACCTCCTCGATGAGCAGGAAGGCGGCCGCGCCGACGATCGCGCCGTGCAGCGTGGCGAGCCCGCCGAGAACCGCCATGAAGATGAGGTCGCCCGAGCGCTGCCAGCTCATCACGGCCGGGCTCACGAACTCGCTCTGGTTCGCCAGCAGCACGCCCGCGATCCCGGCGAGCGCGCCCGCGATCGCGTAGGCGACAAGGCGGTACGGGAAGGGCTCGAACCCGATCGCCTCCATGCGGATCTCGTTCTCGCGCGCGCCGCGCAGCACGCGGCCGAAGCGCGAGCCCACGACGCGGCGGCAGAAGAGATAGGCCGCGAAAAGGATGGCGAGGGAAACGTAATAGAGCGCCGCGTCGCCCTTCAGTACCGGCCGGCCGAGCAAGGTGCTTCGCCCCGAGAGCGTCAGTCCGTCGTCGCCGCCATACGGGGCAAGCGAGGTCGCCAGGAAGAACAGCATCTGCCCGAAGGCGAGCGTGATCATGATGAAATAAACGCCCTGCGTACGAAGGGCGATCGCGCCAGTGGCCAGCGCGAAGGTGACCGACACCGCAACCGCAGCCGCGAGCTGGACGAGCAGGTCCTCCTGCCCGTGGCTCGACAGGATACCGACCGAGTAGGCGCCGATGCCGAGGAAGGCGGCGTGGCCGAAGCTGACCAGCCCGCCGAAGCCGATCAGGAGGTCCAGCGCCATCGCGGCGAGCCCCAGGATTACGACCCGGGTCAGGAGCGAGATGATGAACCCCTCCGCCCCGAGTTTCGCCAGCACGGGCACGAGGGCGAGCAGCCCGAAGAGGAGAACGGGAAGCCAGATCGAGCGGAAGGCGGGAAGCTTGCCGCCGGTAGGCGGCAACGCGACGGGAACGGCCTCGGCTGGGTTCACCGATGGGTCCTATCGCTTTGCGGGAAAGAGGCCGGCGGGGCGCACAAAGAGCACCGCGGCCATGAGGATGTAGATCAGCATGGGGGCGACGGCCCGCCCCGTTTGGCTCGCGGCCGCGGGATCGAGCACCATGCGGAGCAGCGTCGGGGCGATGAGCCGGCCCAGCGTGTCGACGAGCCCGATCAGAAGCGCGGCCAGGAAGGCGCCGCGGACCGAGCCGATCCCGCCGATCACGATCACCACGAAGGCGAGGATAAGGACATTGTCACCCATGCCCGGCTCGACAGACAAGATGGGCGAGACCATCGCGCCAGCGAAACCCGCGAGCATCGCACCGAACCCGAAGACGATCGTGAACAGGAGCCGGATGTTCACGCCGAGCGCGGAGACCATCGGGGCGTTCGTTGCGCCGGCGCGGATCAGCATGCCGATGCGGGTGTGGTTGACGAGCACGTACAGCAGCGCCGCGACGCCGATCCCCGCCCCGATGATGGCGAGGCGGAAGATTGGATAGTTGATCCCGCCCGGCAGTTCGATCGAGCCGGAGAGCGCGTCGGGCATCGGCACGCTGAGCGGCGCGGCGCCCCAGACGAGCCGCACCGCCTCGTTCAGAAAGATGATCACCCCGAAGGTCGCGAGCACCTGGTCGAGGTGATTGCGGTCATAGAGATGGCGGAAGACGACCAGTTCGAGCAGGAGCCCGAAAGCCAGGGCGGTCGGCAAGGCGAGCAGGAGCGCGGTGCCAAAGGAGCCGGTCCAGGCCGCGAAGGCGGCCGTCAGGTAGGCGCCGACCATGTACTGGACGCCGTGCGCCAGGTTGATGAAGTCCATCACGCCGAAGACCAGCGTCAGCCCGGCCGCGATCAGGAACAGGATCAGGCCGAACTGGAGCCCGTTCAGGGCCTGGATCATCAGGAGCGTGGCGGACAAGCGCGACCCTTCTTCACCTGTCGAGGGTCATGGCCGGGCGCGTCCCGGCCATCCCGAGGTCACGAAATCCCCGAGATGAGCCCGAGGATGACACGTCGTGTCAGTTCGTGAGGGCGCATTCCTTCACGTAGGGATCGGCGTAGTTCGAGAAGACCTTCTCGGAGATCTGCGTCTCGAACTTGCCATCGGCGCGCTTACCGACCTTGGTCAGGTAGAAATCCTGCACCGGGTAGCCGTTCGGGCTGAACTTGAACGAGCCGCGGAGCGAGGTGAAGTCCGCCTTGCGGAGAGCAGCCCGGACCGCGTCCTTGTTCGACAGGTCACCCTTCACGCCCTTCACGGCGGAGTCGATCAGGAGCCCGGCGTCGTAGGCCTGCATGGCGTAGGTTGCAGGCACCGCGTTGTGGGCCGACAGATACGCGTCCACGAACTTTTTGTTCTGCGGGTTGTCCATGTTCGGCGCCCAGTTGGAGCCGGCGAACATGCCGAGCGCCGCCTCGCCCTGCGCCGGGAGCGTCGCCTCGTCCACCGTGAAGGCGGACAGGACCGGGATCGTGAGGCCGGCCTGCTTGTACTGCTTCACCAGGTTCACGCCCATGCCGCCCGGCATGAAGGTGTAGATCGCGTCGGGCTTCATGGACGCGATTTTCGCGAGCTCCGACTGGAAATCGAGATTGTTCAGCGGGACGTAGGATTCCTCGACGACCTCGCCCTTGTAGTCGCGCTTGAACCCGGCCATCGCATCCTTGCCGGCCTGGTAGTTCGGCGCGAGCAGGTAGACCTTCTTGTAGCCGCGGTCCTGCGCGACCTTGCCCGAGATCTGGTGCACCTGGTCGTTCTGGTACGAGGTCGCGAAAAAGAACGGGCTGCACGACTTCCCGGCGAGAGCCGAGGAGCCGGCATTCGGGCTGATCAGGAAGGTCTGCGCGTCCGTGACGGGCTTCGCGATGGCGCCGAGCACGTTCGAGAAGATCGGGCCAACCACGAAATCGACCTTGTCGCGCTCGAGCAGGCCCCTGACCTTGGTCACGGCAACATCCGGCTTCAGCTCGTCATCGACGACGACCAGTTCGACCTCCTTGCCGCCGACCTTTCCGCCGAGATCCTTGAACGCCATCTCGATGCCGTTCTTCGCCTGCTGGCCCAGGACAGCCGACGGGCCGGACAGGGTCACGATGAGACCGACCTTGACCTTGTCCTGAGCGACGGCGCCGCTCGAGGCGACCGCCCCGACGGCCATCGCGAAACCGAAACCTGCAAGCCGATTCATCGCTGTTCCCCGTTCTGTCTGGGCCCGTTCTCGTCCGTCGGGCTCTCCCGGGTCGGTTGTCGGTCAGGCCGCTCCCACCTGCAAGTGCAGGAGCCGTGCCGGACGTCTTGCCAGCCGATATTTGAAGCTTAAAGTAAAGTCGCTTTCGCCCGCAAGGGACTTGCCGGAAGGGCGTGGGGGACGAGCTTGGCGGGACCGCTCACAGGACGGCAGGCGCTCGTGACCGGCGGCAGCCGGGGCATCGGGCGTGCGGTCGCGGCGGCGCTGACGGCAGCGGGCGCGAGCGTCACCGTGCTAGGCCGGGACCGGAATGCGCTGGAGGGCGTGCTGGCCGCAGGCCAGGCGCAGGGCTTCGCGCTGGCCGACGTCTCCGACCGCGCTGCCCTCGCGGCCGCGGTCGCAGGTATCGGACGTCCGTTTGACCTCCTCATCGCGAATGCCGGAAGCGCGGTCTCGAAACCGTTCGGGCGTACGGAAGAGGCCGACTTCTCAGCCATGATCGGCGTCAATCTCATGGGCGTCGTCAACGCCGTCCAGGCGGTCCTGCCGGGCATGACGGAGAACGGTTTCGGCCGCATCGTGGCCGTCGCCTCGACGGCCGGGCTCAAGGGCTACCCCTACGTCACCGCCTATTGCGCCGCGAAGCACGCAGTCATCGGCCTTGTGCGTTCGCTCGCTATCGAGGTCGCCCGCACGGGCGTGACCGTGAACGCGGTCTGCCCGGGCTTCACCGACACCGATCTCGTCGCGACCTCGCTCGACCGCATCGTCGCCAAGACCGGCCGCACCCGCGAAGAAGCGCTGGCGGAGCTGACGAAATCCAACCCGCAGGGGCGGCTCGTGCAGCCGTCCGAAGTCGCGGACGCCGTGACCTGGCTGTGCGGCGCCGGCGCCGCGTCCGTGACCGGGCAGGCGATCGCGGTTGCCGGAGGCGAGGTCTGATGGAGCAGATCCCTGCCCTTCCCGAGCACCCGATCGACGCGGAGACGATCGCGTCGGAGCGCCCGGGCGACCACCGCGAGGAACTGCGGCTATGGCTCCGCCTTCTCACCTGCACGACGATGATCGAGGGCGAAATCCGCCGCCGCCTCCGGCGCGACTTCGACGTCACCCTCCCGCGCTTCGACCTGATGGCGCAGCTCAACAAGGCGCCGGACGGCATGACGCTCTCCGACATCTCGAAGCGCATGATGGTCTCGAACGGCAACATCACCGGGCTGGTCGATCGACTCGTGTCATCGGGACACGTCACGCGCCGCGCGAGCGAGACGGACCGGCGCGCCCAGATGATCAGCCTGACCGATCTCGGCCGTGCGGCCTTCCGCGAGATGGCAGGGGCGCACGAGACCTGGGTCGCCGAGATGTTCGAAGGCCTGAACCGCGACGGCGTCGAGCGCCTCATGGAGCTCCTCGCCCGCACCAAGAGCTCCGTCCGGGAGGCGAGCCGCGATGCCTGACCGGAGCTTTCTCGCCTGGCCTTTCTTCGAGGAGCGGCACCGCGTCTTCGCCGCCGCTCTCACGGACTGGGCGCGCGAGACCGTGCCGTCGCTCATCGACCATCACGATGTCGACGGTTCCTGCCGCCGGCTCGTCGCGGCGCTCGGCGAAGGCGGCTGGCTCGAGGCGGCCGTCCCAGGCTCGGACGGGAGCGATGCGCGGCACGACGTTCGCACGCTCTGCCTCGCGCGCGAGATCCTGGCCTTTGAGAGCGGACTCGCCGATTTCGCGTTCGCGATGCAGGGGCTTGGAACGGGTCCGATCGTGCTCTTCGGCTCGCCCGAGCTGAAGGCGCGCTACCTCCCGCCGGTCGGGGAAGGCACGCGCATCGCAGCCTTCGCGTTGTCCGAGCCGGAGGCCGGCTCGGACGTCGCCGCAATGGCCACGACCGGCACGCCGGACGGCAACACGCATGTTCGGCTCGACGGCGTGAAAACCTGGATCTCGAATGGCGGGATCGCGGACCAGTATGTCGTCTTCGCCCGCACGGGGGAGGCGCCGGGCGCGCGCGGCCTCTCGGCCTTCGTGGTCGACGCCGACACGCCGGGTCTTACCATCCAGGAGCGGATCGAGGTCGTTGCGCCCCACCCGCTCGCGACCCTGCGGTTCGAGAATTGCCGCGTGCCCCTGGAGCGCCGGATCGGCGGCGCCGGTGAGGGCTTCAAGATCGCCATGGCGACGCTCGACGTCTTCCGCTCGACGGTGGGAGCCGCCGCGCTCGGCCTCGCGCGCCGGGCGCTGGACGAGGGCCTGCGGCACGCCTCGACTCGGAAGCTGTTCGGCGCACCGCTGGGCGACCTGCAACTGACCCAGGCCGGGCTCGCCGACATGGCGACGGCCGTCGATACCTCTGCCCTCCTCGTCTACCGCGCGGCCTGGACCAAGGACGGCGGCGCCGCGCGGGTCACGCGCGAGGCCGCCATGGCCAAGATGCACGCAACCGAGAGCGCGCAAGGCGTGATCGACCGGGCCGTCCAGATCTTCGGCGGCCTAGGTGTCACCAAGGGCGTCAAGGTCGAGGAGCTCTACCGCGAGATCCGGGCGCTTCGGATCTACGAGGGCGCGACCGAGGTGCAGAAGGTGGTGATCGCGCGCGACCTGCTGCGCAGCGTGAGCCCGGCATCGTGACAGCCTCCGCGACATCCGCCGCGAGCGCGACAGTGATCCTCCCCCTGCAGGGGGAGGTGACAGGCCCGCAGGGCCTGACGAAGGGGGTCCTTCCCCTCCATCGAGTCAACCCCACCCGGCACCGGGCTTCGGCCGGTGCCACCCTCCCCTGCAGGGGAGGGATCAGGCTCGGCGCTCCATGACTCAGACAGCCCATATCGACACCTTCGCGGCGGACAACCTGCCGCCGCGCGAGCAATGGCCGGAAATCCTCTCCGACCATCCCGCCTATCAATATCCGGAGCGGCTGAACTGCGTGGTGCCGCTGCTCGACCGCTGGGTCGCGGAGGGCCAGGGCGACCGGTCGTGCCTGTTCAGCCCGGACGAGAGCCTCACCTACGCGCAGCTGCAGGATCGGGTGAACCGGATCTGCAACGTGCTCGTCCACGATCTCGGCATGGTGCCGGGCGCGCGCCTGTTTCTCCGCTCGGCGAACAATCCCTGGATGGTCGCGACCTACCTGGCGGGCCTGAAGGCCGGAATGGTGGTGGTGGCGACCATGCCGCTGCTCCGCGCAAAGGAGATCGCCTACCCGATCAACAAGGCGAAAATCGCGGTCGCGCTCTGCGACAACAAGCTCCGCGACGAGATGGAGAAGGCCCGGTCCCTGACTCCGGGGCTCGAGCACGTCGTCTATTGGGGCGGCGGCGGGCCGGATTCGCTCGAAGCGCTGGTTGCGAAAGCCTCGCCCGAGTTCACGGCGATCGATACAGCCGCGGACGATGTTTGCCTGATCGCCTTCACGTCGGGCACAACGGGCGAGCCCAAGGGCTGCATGCACTTCCATAAGGACATGCTCGCGATTTGCGACGGCTTCTCACAAATGATCCTGAGGCCGGAGGCCTCGGACCGGTTCATCGGCTCCGCCCCGCTGGCATTCACCTTCGGGCTCGGGATCGTGCTCTTCCCGATGCGGGTCGGGGCGTCCTTCGTTGTCGTGGAGAAGGCGGGGCCGGACGACCTTCCGCCGGCGATCGAGCGCTTCAAGGCGACCATCTGCTTCACGGCGCCCACCGCCTACCGGGCCATGATCCCGAAGCTCCAGCAATACGACATGTCCTCGCTCCGGAAATGCGTTTCGGCGGGCGAGTCGCTGCCGAAGGGCACCTTCGAAGCCTGGCACAAGGCGACCGGCATCAAGCTGATCGACGGGATCGGGGGCACGGAGGTGCTGCACATCTACATCTCGTCGCCCGAGGAGGAGATCCGGCCCGGATCGACCGGCCGCGTCATCCCGGGATACGAGGCGAAGATCGTCGACGACGAGGGCCGGGACGTTCCGCCCGGGACCATCGGCAAGCTCGCGCTCCGCGGCCCGATCGGCTGCCGCTATCTCGATGACCCGCGCCAGACCCGTTACGTCCAGCATGGCTGGAACCTGCCCGGCGACAGCTTCGTCATGGATGAGGACGGCTACTTCTGGTACCAGGCGCGCTCCGACGACATGATCATCTCGGGCGGCTACAACATCGCCGGCCCGGAGGTGGAGGCGGCCCTGATCACCCACCCGGCCGTGGTCGAATGCGGGGTCGTGGGTGCGCCCGACTCCGATCGCGGGCACATCGTAAAAGCCTATGTCGTGCTCGCGCCCGGCTACACGGGCGACGGGTCCCTGACGAAGGAGTTGCAGGACCACGTGAAGGCCGAGATCGCCCCGTTCAAATACCCTCGCGCGATCGAGTTCGTCTCCGAGTTGCCTAAGACGCCCTCGGGCAAGCTGCAGCGGGTGGCCCTGCGCCGGCGGGCTGAGGCGGAGGCGGGCCAGGCTTCCGCGGCCGCATGAGCGACGCCCCGAAGGCCCGCCGGGGCCCTCCTCCGCCGGAGAGCCTCGGAGCGGCCGTGTGGCAGACCGAGATCCGGATCCGCTTCTCGCATTGCGACCCGGCCGGAATCGTCTATTTCGCGCGCTACTTCGACCTCATGAACGGGGTCGTCGAGGACTGGTTCTCGGGCGCTCTCGGGCTCGACTATGCCGAGTTCATCGGCCCGCGGCGGATCGGGCTCGGCTACGCCTCCTGCGAGGCCGATTTCGCGGCGCCCGGCTTCATGGGCGACCACATCACCTTCGCGGTCCTGGTGGAGCGGATCGGCGGCGCCTCGCTTTCGCTGCGCATCCACGCCTATCGCGGACAGGACCCCGTCCTATCGGCCCGCCTCACCATCGTCACGACGTCGCTCGTCGAGCACCGCGCGATCCCGATCCCGGACGATCTGCGTTCTGCCCTCGAGCGGTACCAGGGAGAGACCCAATGACGGCTGCACCGCAGCTCGCGATGAGCGAGCCGGAGGACGACCGGCCGACGATCCTGCAGCCGCCCGGCTGGCCGAAGCCGCGCGGCTATTCCAATGGCATGATGGCCGAAGGCCGCGTGGTGGTCACGGGCGGCGTTGTCGGCTGGGACACGGAGGGCAACTTCCCGGACAGCTTCGCCGACCAGGCGCGCCAGACCTTCTCGAACATTCGCGCAATCCTTGCCGAGGGCGGGGCCGAGCCGCATCACATCGTGCGGCTCACCTGGTACGTGACCGATGTCGAGGAATACCTCGCCGCTGCCAAGGATCTCGGCCGCGCCTACCGCGAGACGATCGGCCAGCATTACCCGGCCATGGCGGTGGTGCAGGTCGTGCGTCTCGTCGAGACGAAGGCCAAGGTCGAGATCGAGGCCACTGCCGTGGTGCCCGGCTCGGCGGCACCGGTTCGACGCTCTGCATGAGCGAGCGGCACATCGGATTGCTTGAAGCCTAAACTATCTTCATCAGCCGCCGCGAGGGGCGTGTTAGGGTCGGGCATGATCGCCATCTCGGGCGTCACCAAGACGTTTCAGCGCCGCGGCGGGGGTACCCATCTCGCCATCGACTCGATCGACCTCGAGGTTGCGGAAGGCGAGTTCGTCTCCATCCTCGGGCCATCCGGCTGCGGAAAGTCGACGCTGCTCTACATCGTCGGCGGGTTCGTGCCGCCCTCGCGCGGCACGATCGCTGTCTCTGGCAGAACGGTCACCGGGCCGGGCCCCGACCGCGGGCCGGTCTTCCAGGAATTCGCGCTTTTTCCCTGGAAGACGGTGCTCGGCAACGTGGCGTATGGCCTGCGCGAAGCCGGGATGCGGAAGCGCGAGGCCGAGACCCAGGCCGAGGCGCTGATCGCTCGCGTGGGGTTGAAGGGCTACGAAGGCTTCTATCCGAAGGAGCTGTCGGGCGGCATGAAGCAGCGCGTCGCGATCGCCCGCACGCTGGCGTACAACCCCTCGATCCTCCTGATGGACGAGCCCTTCGGGGCGCTCGATGCGCATACCCGCGTGCGCCTGCAGAACGAGCTGCTCGAGCTCTGGGAGCGCGACCGCAAGACGGTGCTCTTCGTCACGCACGCGGTGGACGAGGCGGTGTTCCTCTCCGACCGGGTCGTCGTGATGACCCGACAGCCCGGGCGCATCAAGGCGGTCGTCGACGTCGACCTGCCGCGCCCGCGCCACCGCGACGAGCTGCTTCTGAACCCACGCTACCAGAACCTCGTGATCGAGCTCGAGCGCATGATCGAGGATCCGCCCGAGGAGATGCGTGCGTGACCGCCGCCGCGCTCGCGAGCCGAACCCGGGCGACGCTGCTCCCCGGCGTCCCGCCGATTCTCGCCTGCCTCACATTGCTGCTGGCCTGGCAGCTTTACGCGCGGACGCTGTCGGTCGGCGGCATCCCGGATGCGCTCTCCACCATCCGCGAGTTGCCCGCGATCCTGGGCGATCCCGAGTCGCTCTACGACATCCTCGATTCGATCCGCCGGATGGTGATCGGCTTCGCCATCGCCCTCGCCATCTCGGTCCCGCTTGGGCTGTTCATGGGGCGGAGCCGGATCGTCGCCGCGATCGTGAACCCGCTCCTGATGATCACCTATCCGGTGCCCAAGGCGGCCCTGATGCCCATCATCATGCTGTGGTTCGGGGTGGGCGACGCCTCGAAGCTCCTCGTCATCGTGCTCGGGGTGAGCCTGCCGGTCATCTACCACGCCTATCAGGGCGCGCGCTCCGTCGAGGAGAAGATGCTCTGGTCGGCCCGCGCCATGGGCATGTCCGGCCCGGCCCGGCTCCTCCGCATCGTGCTCCCGGCCGCCCTGCCCGAGATCCTTGTCGGCTGCCGCACCGGCATCGTGCTCGCGCTCATCACCATGATCACGAGCGAGATGATCGCGCGCCAGAACGGCGCCGGGAACATCCTCTTCAACGCGCTCGACATGGCGCAATACGAGACGGTCTACGCCATGATCCTCGTGATCTCGGCGCTCGGGATCCTGCTCGATGTCGGGTTCGAATATGTCCGCGGCTGGCTCACCGGCTGGGCCGAGCCGCGGCACGAGCTCGTCGTCCCGCCGCCGCTATGATCGCGCTCGCCCGCAACGAGAGCCTGATCGGGCTCCTGCCGATCCTCGGCCTGCTCCTGGTCTGGCAGGCGGCGGTCTCCGCGGGCGTCGCGCCACCGGCTCTCCTCCCCTCCCCGGTCGCGGTCTTCGGGCGCGTCGCCCAGAGCGTGGTGAACCCGGACTTCCTCTTCCACACCTGGGTGACGCTCTACCGCCTCTTCACCGGCTTCCTGATCGCGCTCGCCATCGGCGTTCCGCTCGGCCTCGCGGGCGCGACGAACCGGCTTGTCGGCGCGGCCCTGAAGCCCTTGGTGCGCGTGCTGGCGCCCGTGCCGAAGATCGCGCTCTATCCGGCCCTGATCCTGTCGCTCGGCTTCGACGATGCGTCCAAGATCGTGCTGGTCACGGCGGACGCGCTCTTCCCCATCCTGCTTGCCACCTTCCAGGGCGCGGCCATGGTCGAGCCGAAGCTCGTCTGGTCCGCACGCGCGGCCGGCACCTCGCCCTCCGGCACGCTCCTGAAGGTGATCCTGCCTGCGACGCTGCCGTCCATCCTCACCGGCAGCCGTATCGCGCTCGTGGTCGCCTGCATCGTGGTGTTCCTCGCCGAGATGATCACCTCGACGGACGGGCTCGGCTACCTGCTCGTGCGCGCCTCGCGGACGTTCCAGACCGTCGACATGTTCGTGCCGCTGATCGCGATTTCTGCCATCGGCCTCATCCTCAACGGCGCGCTGGCCTTTGCCCGCCGGAAGCTCCTTGTCGGCTTTCCGGAGGAGGATTGAGCCGACCGCTCCTGGTCAACGGAGTGTGACGGCGACCGTTCGTAAACGGATCATTCAGTTCGTTTCGACGTAACGCTTCCCCCTCCGGCGGCTTGGCGGCAAGCTCTTCCCGAGCCGGAGAGAACCCGAGATGTCCGCCGCCATCGCCCGCCTGACGACCCCCACGGACGACTTCACGGTCGCGGAATTCCTCGAGCTCGCGAAGAGCAAGGGATGGGAGTTCTGGCGCGGCGTCGCGGTCGGCTTCTGCGCCGCCTTCCCGCTCGCGTACATGGCGTTCGGCGGGACCAACATCTTCTTCGCCCTGTTCTAGGCGCGACCCCGCGCGAAGTTCGCACGCGAAACATCTCTGACATCACCACGCAACGCGGGCCGCCTCATCCTCCCCTGCGCCGCCGCGGCGATCGTCGCTGCGGGCCGGCGCCCGCGGCCGCTCGGCCGCGTCCAGCGATGGAGGGGGCCATGGGCAAGCTGTCGATCCCGAGGGATACCAAGGGCTATTACGACCGCCGCGAGAAGACGCTGACGGTCTTTGTCGGCGAGCGCGCGTTCGTGCGCTTCACGGGCAGCACGGCCGAGACCAAGGACGTGACCTTCTCGGCCTGGGGCGGGAGCAGCGGCGAGCGCGCCGCCGAGGTCTACCGCGAGAACCAGACGACGCTCGACGTCGCCATCGACACCTCGTCACCCGCCCGGATCGCGTTTACGGCGACGTCCGGCGACGGCAAACCGCTTGCGGCCCCGATCACGATCCTCATCCGCATGCGGCCGGATTACGGGTCATCCCGGGCGATCGGGCAGCAGGATTCGAATGCCTGCTGGGCCGCGTGCCTCGCCTGGTGGCTTGGGGCCGCGGGCAACCGGGTGCCGATCTCCCAGCTCGAGCTGATCGGCAAGGCGCACGGAATGTGGAACGCCGACGGTACGATCAATCCGGATAAGCTCGAGACCTTCGTCCGCAAGGAGCGCTTCGGGATGCACACCCAGCGTGTCCAGCCGCGAGACCTGAAGAGCTTCATGGGCTACTGGCCGCTTCTCATCGGCTTCACGGCGCCGGGCGGCTTCGGCCACATGAACGTGCTGTACAGCTACGACGAGTCCTTGAGTTCGGTCGCCGGCATGGAGCCCTGGTACCCGGATCCGGATTTCGACCTGAGCTATACGTCGGACGATGTCGGCGGCGTGCCGGTCTATTATTCGAAGAAGGACGGTGCCCCCTACCCCTTCACCGGCGCGAATCTCCGCAGCACCTACGCGCGCTACGGCAACAAGCCGCTGCGGGCCGGCTATTTCTGGGTCGGGTTCCCGGAGGAATACCTGGCGCAGATCTGAGGCGTTCCGGTCGACGGCGCAGCCTTGTTCCGGTCCGGAGCCCCCGACTTCGGAACTATGGCGCACCGCAGCACGAACGTGGATAGTGGCGGCCTTCACCCGAGGGAGGCCCGCCCATGACCGCGATTCGGCAATTGCGACCCGACCAGCCGAAATCCCTCTACGCTATCGGAGAAATCCCGCCGCTCGGGCACGTCCCCGACCAGATGCATGTCTGGGCGATCCGGCGCGAGCGGCACGGCCCGCCCGAGACCTCCATGCAGCTGGAGGTCGTGCCGACCTGGACGATCGCGGACGACGAGGTCCTGATCCTCGTGATGGCCGCCGGCGTTAACTACAACGGCGTCTGGGCCGGACTCGGCGAGCCGATCTCGCCCTTCGACGTCCACAAGGCGCCCTTCCATGTCGCGGGCTCCGACGCCTCGGGCATCGTCTGGGCGGTCGGCGCCAAGGTGAAGCGCTGGAAGGTCGGCGACGAGGTCGTCGTTCACTGCAACCAGGACGACGGCGACGACGAGGAATGCAACGGCGGCGACCCGATGCTGTCGCCGTCCCAGCGCATCTGGGGCTACGAAACGCCGGACGGGTCCTTCGGCCAGTTCTGCCGCGTGCAGTCGCGCCAGCTCATGCCGCGGCCGAAGCATCTCACCTGGGAGGAGAGCGCCTGCTACACGCTCACCCTCGCAACCGCCTACCGGATGCTCTTCGGCCACCAGGGCCATCGGCTGCGGCCGGGCGACAACGTCCTTGTCTGGGGCGCGTCGGGCGGCCTCGGCGTGTTCGGCATCCAGCTCTGCGCGGCGGCGGGCGCGAACGCGATCGGCGTCATCTCGGACGAGACGAAGCGCGACTACGTGCTCGGGCTCGGCGCCAAGGGCGTCATCAACCGCAAGGACTTCGATTGCTGGGGCCAGCTCCCGACCGTCAACTCGCCCGAATATGCCGAATGGACCAAGGAAGCGCGGAAGTTCGGCAAGGCGATCTGGGACATCACGGGCAAGCGCGACGTCGACATCGTCTTCGAGCATCCGGGCGAGCAGACTTTTCCGGTCTCGACGCTGGTGGCGAAGCGCGGCGGCATGATCGTGTTCTGCGCCGGGACGACCGGGTTCAACATCACCTTCGACGCCCGCTACGTCTGGATGCGGCAGAAGCGCATCCAGGGCTCCCACTTCGCTCACTTGAAGCAGGCAGCGGCCGCGAACCAGTTCGTCATCGACCGCCGCGTCGATCCCTGCATGAGCGAGGTTTTGGCCTGGGACGAGATCCCGAAGGCGCACACGCTGATGTGGAAGAACCAGCACAAGCCCGGCAACATGGCCGTGCTCGTCAACTCGCCGAAGCCGGGGCTGCGGACGTTGGATGATGTCGTGGAGGCGGGCGCTTGAAGTCCGCGCCCGGCTCTTGCCCTCGCGAGTCCGACTAGGGACACAGACGAGCGCTCCGGCACTCAACGACCGGGACAGCACAGGAGGAACGATGATCGTCGAGGAGCGAATCTACACGCTGCCGATCGGGAAGGTACCGGAATACCTGAGCCTCTACGCCGCAGAGGGGCTCGCGATCCAGAAGTCGATACTCGGGCACATGATCGGCTATTTCTCGACCGAGTTTGGCCCGCTCAACCAGATCGTCCACCTCTGGGCCTATCAGGATCTGGCCGACCGCTCCCGCCGGCGCGCCGAGCTCGGCGCGCATCCCGGCTGGAAGAGCTACCTCGCCAAGATCCGCCCGTTGATCCTGTCCCAGGAGAACAAGCTTCTCATTCCGGCGCCTTTCGCACCCATCGAGCCCGCCGAGGCGCAACCATGAGCACCCCAGGATACGAGCTCCGGCTTCTCGAGGATACGCTCGTGGGCGGATCGACCGTTTCGCTCGGCGGCGACGTGAACCGGGTCGTCTATGTCGTGCATGGGGGCGTGAGTTGCGGAGGGTCGAGTTTCCGCGACGATCAGGCTTGGCACGCAAAAGGCCGGCAGACGATCGTCGCCGACGGCACGGGCGCGACGCTATGGCGGTACGAGCTCGCGCGGTCCGGAAGGCCGCCGGAGACGCTCGACCCCTCGGTCGGAACCACCACCCAAAAGCTGGTCCGGACGCTGGCCTGGCCGATCGCCGACCAGCTCCTGATGCGCAACGATAGCGTGTCCTTCCCGCCCGGCGGATGCGCCTTCCTCCACACCCATCAAGGGCCTGGCATCCGCTGCCTCATCGACGGCGGCATCCGCATCGACACGGAAGGGCATTCGACGAGCTACGGACCGGGTGGCGCCTGGTTCGAGTCTGGTCCGGCGCCCGTATTCGCCCAAGCCGCGAGCGACCGCCCGAGCCGGTTCATTCGCGTCATGGTCCTGCCCGCAGAGCTGAAGGGAAAGAGCTCGATCGCCTACGTCAATCCGCAGGACCGGGAGAAACCGAAGTCGCAGACCTACAAGGGGTATGTCGACGAGCTCATCGACGTCTGACGGGCACTTTCCCCCGAGCCGAATGCAGATCCGCAGCTTGGCTGACGACGAAGCGATCCTTCAGAGCTGAATGCTCGCCTGCGAAGCCTTGTAGCCGAAGAAGTCGCTCGTCGGGCGGCCCACCCGAACAATCCCGGCCAGCCGCGGCGAAGAACCGGCGGTCGACCACAAGGAGGAACACCATGGACCGGCTTCGGCCTGCAAGTCGCATTCTGTCCGCCATTATCGGCGCCACGATCGCCTCGACGATCGCGTTGTCCGATCCGGCCCACGCCCAGACCTACCCGGCACGGCCGATCAAGGTGATCATCCCGTTTGCAGGCGGAAGCGCCAGCGACGTCGTCGGCCGGATCGTGCTGGAGCGCATGGCCGACGATCTCGGGCAGCGCTTCGTGGTCGAGAACCAGGCCGGCGCGAGCGGGAATCTCGGCACAGCGGCCGCCGCGCGGGCCGAGCCGGACGGCTATACGATCCTGATCTCCGCCTCCGGTCCTCTCGCCGTGAACCAATCCCTGTTCGACAAGGTCGGCTACGACCCGCTGACCTCGTTCGAACCGATCACCCTGGTCGCGACGCTGCCGAATATCATTGTCGTAAACAACGCACTCCCCGTCCGCTCGGTGGCCGAACTCGTCGCCGCGGCGAAAGCCTCCCCGGGCAAGCTCAATTACGGCTCGATCGGAAATGGCAGCTCCCAGCACCTCGCCGGGGCCTATTTCGAGCAGGTGACCGGCACCCGCATGACGCATGTGCCGTATCGGGTCACGGGCCAACTCGTGACGGACCTCGTCGCCGGGCAGCTCCAGGTCAGTTTCCAGCTCATCCCGAACGTGATCGGCCAGTTGCAGGGCAATCAGCTCCGGCCGCTAGCGGTGACCTCCGGAGAGCGTTCGGCCGCGCTGCCCGACGTGCCGACGACCAAGGAGGCTGGCCTGCAGGGGTACGAGGCCTATGGCTGGTTCGCCATGCTGGCCCCAAAAGGCACGCCGGCCGCCGTGCTCGACAGGCTGCATGCGGCCTATGCCAATGCGCTCAAGGATCCCGAGATCCGCCGCCGCGTGGTCGCCGTCGGAGCCGAGCCGGCCATCTCCAGCCCCGCAGAACTCGGACGCTTCATGGCCGAGGAGGCGAAGAAGTGGGGCGACCTGATCCGCGCGCACGATATCAAGCCGAATTGAGGCGGTCCCGGGCGTACCGGCTCCCAGTCCGGCGCCCTGTCGAGCGCACGCTCCGCCCGGAGCCGCAAGGCGCGCGGCGGGCGTTGGGTAGCGCGGCGCGGCCCTGCCCGGCCGCAAAGACGGCAGGCAGCGTTTACGCCGGCTACAGCACCTTCTCGAACCAGTGGTGGGCGTAGGGATTGTCGTTGAAGCGCGGGATCTCGGCAAAACCCTCGCGACGGTAGAGAGCCTGCGCTTCTTTGAGCGCGCCGTTGGTGTCGAGACGGACCTTAGTCGCTCCGGCCTTCCGGGCGTGGGCCTCCAGCGCGCGGAGCAGGCGGCGGGCGAGGCCGCTGCCGCGTGCCGAAGGCGCAACCCACATCCGCTTGATTTCGGCCCAATTGCCGGGGTGAAGCTTGAGACCGGCGCAGCCGACCGGGTCGGCCGCGCGGCGAGCGACCAGGAAAAGGCCGGACGGAGGCGCCATGTCGCGATCGCCCGCGGCGCCGCCGCGGCCCGGATCGAAGCCGCCGTCGAACCGTGCCGCGAGTTCCTCGAAATAGCGGTCCCGGCACCAGCGCGCGTCGGCGCTGCCAGGGTCCTCCGGGACGAGATCGATCGGCGGCGTTTCGGGATCGGCCATGATGGGCCGAAGCTTAGACTGAAGTGTTCTCGGCCAGGAACTCCACTGCGGCCCTGACCCCGCCCGGCGCGTGCGGCACCTTCAGCTGGATGAAGGCAACCTCGAGCGCCGCGAGGCAGCCGAGGATCATCGGCGCGTTCAGGTCGCCGAGATGCCCGATCCGGAAGGCGTGCCCGGACAGCAGCCCGAGCCCGCCCGCCACGGAAACTCCGAGGGTTTCGCGCGTGTGGGACCGGATCAGATCGGCATCGATTCGCTCCGCTGTCCGCACGGCCGTGACCGTGACGGCGCGCTCGGCCGGCGCTGCCGCGTTGAAGGACAGCGCCCCGGCCTCCGCCCAGGTCTCGACCGCCCGGTGCACCGCGCCGGCAAGCCGGCGATGGCGCGCGAAGATCGCAGGCAGCCCTTCCTCCTTGATCATGTCGAGCGCGGCCCTGAGCCCAAACATGAGTTGCTCCGGCATGGTGCCGCAGAAGGAGCGGTAGTTCTCCTCCGCCATCCGGGTCTTCCAGTCCCAATAGCGGTGCCGCAGGGGCAGTGACCCGGCATGGCGGATCGCCTTCTCGCTCGCGGCCAGGATCGCGAGGCCGGGGGGACACATGAGGGCCTTCTGCGAGGCGGCGATTGCGACGTCGACGCCCCATTCATCCATCTCGAAGGGCATCGCGGCGAGGGATGCGATGGTGTCCGCGACGAGCAGCGCCGGATGGCCGGCGGCGTCGATCGCGGCGCGCACGGCCGGGATGTCGCTCGCGACCGCGGTCCCGGTATCGACCTGGACGGCGAGCACTGCCTTGATGCGGCGCTCCGTGTCCAGACGGAGCGCCTGCTCGATGTCGTTCGGATCGATGGCATGGCGCCAGTCGCCCTCGATCGAAACGACCTCGAGCCCGAGCGCGCGGGCATGGTCGGCCCAGTTATTGGAGAAATGGCCGACCTCCGGGATCAGCACCGCGTCTCCTGGCACGCAGATATTCGCGAGCGCCGCCTCCCAGCCGCCATGGCCGTTCGCCGCGTAGATGAACACCCGCCCCTTCGTCCGGAACACCTCGGCGAGATCCGCGAAGCAGGAATGCGCGATCTCCTTCAGCCGCCGGTCGACGAGGTCGAAGGGCTGGCGGTGCATCGCGGCCAGCACCCGGTCGGGAATATGCGTCGGCCCCGGGGAATGGAGGAACTCGTGGCCGGTCATTTCATCTCCCTGCTTCGGCGGCCCTCTTTAAGGGGAGAGAGCGGCCTTGTCCCGGAGGGAGATGCAGGGGTGTGTTGACGGCGCGCCGGGCTCCCGCGCCGCAGGATGCTCAGCCGCGGATCTGCGCGACAGGGGCAAGGGGCTCCGCGGCGACGCCGCGGGTGCGGATCGTCCGCTCGACGCTTTCCGCCACGTTGCGGCCGAGGGCGTCGGCCATGCAATGGTAGCCGAGATCGCCCATGTGGAACCCGTCCGCGGATAGCATCCGGTTGAGGAGCGCCGGATCGCGCTCGGCCCAGAGCTTCATCAGTTTGTAGCGCGAGAAGACCGGGATCCCGTGCTCGCCCGCAACCGCGTTGACCATAGCCACGTAGCGCTCGTACCGCCCGAGATCCGCGATCCGGGGAAAGAACTGCTGGTCTACAATGACCAGGTCCGAACCCGCCGCGCGAACAAGCGCGATGCCGCGCTCGAGAAGCGCGCGGAAACGGGCTTCGTCCCCGCCAGACAGGGCGTCGTTCGTGCCGACCTGCCACAGAACGAGGGCGGGCCGCGCCTGGTCGGCCATCAGTTGCTCGAGCCGCGCCAGCGTCTGGTCCGCAGTCTCGCCGCCGATCCCGGCGTTCACGACCTCGACCTTGTGGTTCGCCCAAGTGGCGCGAAGGTCGTGTTCCAGCCGTGCCGGATAGGCCTTCGCCGGCGCGCTCGCGCCAACGCCCTCCGTCGAAGAGGAGCCGATCGCGAGGAGGCGGACGGGCTTCTTGGCTGCGAGCCGGTCGGCAAGGGATCGCAACGCGGCCGGCCGGGAAAGGGTCGCGCGCTCCGAACCGCAGGTGGCGTCGGACGCGAGGGCGGAGCCAAGTCCGACAGCCGCGGCGAGGGCGGCCACCAGCCCCGCCGACACGAGCCTCCGCACCGAGCCCGCGGTCCGAACCGATCCGGCCTTCTCGATCATTCTTGATGCCGTTCCCAAACGCGTGGGCAATTCTGCCTCTGCTTTCACGGTCGCGCCGGGGAGTTGAATACAATCTGAACGGTCCGAGGCGGGGCACCCTCGGTCCACAAGCGTGCTTACCCGGACGTCACCGTGTCCGCGCGCGCTATTGCGGCGCGAAGGGGTTGCGGAAGCCGCCGCCGCGGGCGGGCGCCTTCGGCGGATGATGGCGGGCCAGGTAGTCGAGGATCGCGTCGCGGTCCGCGCCCTGGATGTCGGCCATGCCGTGCCGCTGCGTCATCCAGGTCATCGTCTCGTCCCACCGCTCGCGGCTCATCCCCTGGTTCGAGACGAGCCGGTAGCTGTGGCACGCCGTGCACAGCCCGAAAGTCTCGTCTCGCCCCGGGGTGTCCGGCAGATCCTCGATGCGCTCGTCCTGCGGCGTGAAGGCGGGACGCGGGGCCTGGGCCAGGGAGGCCGGCGCGAAAAGAGCCGCGCCGAGCCATAGCGCGGCCCCGAACGCTACGATGCGACGCATGCGGGCGATCAGCCGACCAGTATCGCGACGCGGTGCATGGCGTTGCCGCCATAGCCTTGCGGGTTCCAGCCGGCGGCGACCGGCGGCTGCATCCTCCCGTTCGAGTCCGTCCCCCGGGTCCAGATCTCGAAGTAGCCGTCGGAGGGCAGCTTCAGGTTCGCCGTCCAGCGGTTCCAGTCGTAGCGGTTGCGGGTCGCGGCGAGGGTTGCCGCACTCCAGGTCTGGCCGAAATCGGTGGAGAGATCGACGCGGGACACGGTCAGGTCGCCCGCCCAGGCGGCGCCCCGCACGGCGACCTCCCGGGTCCCGGCCGGAAGCCGCGCCCCGTTCATCGGGGACGTGGTGATCGAGCGCACGGGCATCGACTCGAGAATGCGAAAGTCCTTCTCGTCCGCCTTTCCGCCCGGCACCATCGGCTTGTTCGGCACGCGATAGGAGGTGCCGGTCATCCCCTGTCCGTCATGCTCGCGGTCGCGAAGGGTGATGCGGGTCAGCCACTTGTGAGACAGCGATCCCGGCCAGCCCGGAACGACGAGCCGCACGGGGCCGCCATGGATGTTCGGCAGCGGCTCGCCGTTCATGGCGAAGACCACGAGCCCGTGCTCCTCCATCACCTTCGGGATCGGCATGCCGCGCGAGAGCGAATCCTTCGTGGCGTCGCCGGAGAGGTGCGGGTCGGCCCCGCGATGGGCGGTGTATTTCGCGCTGTCCTTCACGCCCGCGGCCTTGAGAAGCTCGGCCAGCGGGATGCCGGTCCATTCGGCGCAGCCCGCACCGCCGTTCGTCCATTGATTGCCCCGTGCCTCAGGCTGGAACGCGGACCGGCCGTTGCCGCCGCATTCCAGCACCATGCGGTAGGTTTTTGGCGAGAAGCGCGATTTCAGCTCGCCGAGCGTCAGCTCGAGCGGCGTGTTCACCTCACCGTCGACGACGAGCTTCCAGGCCTCCACATTCGGGGCCGCCTCTGGAATCTGGCCGTTGTTGCGGATGAAGAACTTGGCCGTCGGGGTGGTCTCGTCGTCGAGCAGGTGCTCGGGCGTCTCCGCCACAAGCGGCCGCTCGCCGAGGACGACGAGGCCCTTCTCCTTTCCCGGAAAGTCCAGGATCTGCGGCCCGGAGGCCTTCGCCGCCCCGCCGGACGGAGCGGCGCTGCCCTGAGCGAGCGCCGCCGGAACGACGCCGATCGGCAGGTTCGCCCCGAACGGGACCGCGGCCCCAACCGCCGCACCGAGGCCTACGGAGCCGAGCAGCCCGCGCCGGCTCAGCCCGCGCCCGAACACGAGCGCGTCCGCGCGTTCCGGATCGCCGGAATAGAGCTCCTCGAGCGACCGCTCCACTGTCTTCGGCATGACTGTCCTCCCGGGGGTCGCCGCGATCGTGCGCCGCGTTCGAGCTTGTCCCGGCACGATCCTAGGCCGAGTGCGGTGACGGTGTGAAGCACGCTGGCGCCGGCGGACGAGGTCGCCTAGCTCAGGGCGCATGGTCCCGTGGATTCACCTCGACACCGCCCCCTTGCCCGGCGCGGGCGAACTGAAGCTGATGCAGCGCGGCACGGAGTTCTCCATCCGCCTGGGCGCGAACGAGCTGATGAACTCGCGCCTCTTCGATTCTGAGGAGGCGCTGGCGCGGCTCACATGCGAGCGGCTCCGCACGCCGAAGCCGCGCGTCCTGATCGGCGGCCTTGGCATGGGATTCACGCTCCGGGCCGCCCTGGCGGAGCTCGGGCCGGAGGCGCAGGTGACGGTCGCCGAGCTCGTGCCGGCCGTGGTGGCCTGGGCACGCGGCCCGCTCGCCCGGATCTTTGCCGGCTGCCTCGATGACCCGCGCGTGACGATCCACCAGGGAGATGTCGCGGCGCTGATCGGCGCCTCGCGGCAGGCTTGGGACGCGATCCTCCTCGACGTCGACAATGGCCCGGACGGACTGACGATCGAGGCGAACGACGGGCTCTATGACCAGCGCGGCCTCGGTGCCGCGCGCGCCGGGCTCGCCAAGGGCGGCGTGCTCGCCGTCTGGTCATCGGGGCCGGACCGCGAGTTCACGGGCAGGCTGCGCCGGACCGGCTTTGCCGTGGAAGAGGTGAAGGTCCGTGCTCGGGCCGGCGGCGGCGGGGGCTCGCGTCACGTGATCTGGCTCGCCCGGCGCTGAGGCGGCCCACGCGGGATCGTGAAGCCTGCGGCCTCGTGCCCGGGCAACGGCGGCTGCGGGGAGGCGTTGGTCGGCATGAGGGGCTGAGGCGGCCCCATTCCCGACAACGGAGATCACATGGCGTCCGACGAATTCGACCCCTCGCGCCGGCTTCTCATGGGCGGCGTGGCGACCGGCGTCGCCGCCGCCCTTGCCTCCCCGGCTCTGGCGCAGCAGGCAGGCGCAACCACCATCTCGGGTGGCGGAACGCCGTCCCAGCCCCTCGTCGACCCGACGACGAAATATCCGAAGCCGCCCTTCCCGCGGCAGGAGCAGCCCTGGCCGGGCCTCGCGTCCAAGATGAATCCCCGGCCCGACCACGGCGAGACGAGCTACAAGGGCTCGGGGCGCCTTGCCGGCCGCAAGGCGCTGGTGACCGGCGGCGATTCCGGCATCGGCCGCGGCGCCGTGATCGCCTTCGCGCGCGAGGGAGCGGATGTCGCGATCAATTACCTGCCTGCCGAGGAGGAGGATGCCAGGGAGGTGATCGAGCTCATCCGTCAGGCCGGGCGGAAGGCCGTCGCGCTGCCCGGCGACATCCGCGAGGAAGCGTTCTGCCAGAAGCTGGTGGCCGATGCGGTCCGCGAGCTCGGCGGGCTCGACATCCTGGTCAACAACGCCGCCTTCCAGCGCCCGCAGAAGTCGATCCTCGACGTGACTACGGAGGAGTTCGACCAGATCTTCAAGACGAATGCCTACGCGCCGTTCTGGATCACGAAGGCGGCCCTGCCGCACCTCCGGCCGGGCTCCGCGATCATCAACACGACCTCGGTTCAGGCCTACGAGCCGAGCGGCGAGCTCCTCGCCTATGCCTCGACCAAGGCCGTGAACATGAACTTCACCAAGGCGCTCGCGAAGCAGCTTGCCCCCAAGGGCATCCGGGTCAACGCCGTCGCGCCCGGCCCGATCTGGACGCCGCTCCAGCCCTCCGGCGGGCAGTTTCCGGACAAGCTGCCGGAATTCGGCGCGGAGAGCCCGACCGGACGCCCCGGCCAGCCGGCGGAGCTTGCGGCGCTGTACGTGCTCCTCGCTTCGAACGAGGCGACCTTCTCGACCGGCCAGGTCTTCGGCGCGGTCGGCGGCCGCGGCGGGCCGTGATGTGAGCCGTCACGGTCGGGCGCAGAGACGATGCCGGCCTCAGCGCCGGGCGGATGCTTACGTTTGCGAAGGGACTGGACTTCGGGTGTCGATGCTCGCGCTCTGACTGATTGTTCCGGCCTGAGCCGAGACGGGACGCGTGGCCCACTCGTGCGCGAGCCGTAGACGACCACCGCGGGAAGACACGCTGAACTTCACCGCGGCGAGAGCGGCGGCGCAAGCAAGAAGACCGCCAGCAATCAGATCTACCGCGTAATGCCCGCCTATGGGGATGGACGAAAAGAACATGAGTGCGTTCCAGGTCAGTGCAGGCCAGCGCAGCATTCGAACGGGCCAACATGCCCAGGCCACAAGGACTGCGACGAACGCGTGAAAGCTCGGGAAGGTCACCATCCCGGTCAGGTCGTCCGCACCGAGGAGGAGGTCTGTTCCCTCCCGCGCGCGTAAGAAAATGTCCCCGAAGTTCCAGGCGAAGGCCACCAGCACCTCAGGCACGCCCGTGCGGTCGACGCCGGAATAGAGATAGCCCCCGAGCGCCGGGACGAACGGAAAGATGGCAACGGTCACGGTTAGCCCGAGGCTCCAAGCGAGCACGAACTGTGCTGCCCGGAGACGTGCGCAGGTCAGGACCAGGAGCGGCGTGAGGAGGATCTGATACTCGAAGCTCGCATAGGCGTAGTTCAGGACGAGCATCAGCCGGGGGAGTTGCAGAAACCCGTTCAGGACGCGGCTGAAATCGAGCCCGAGGTAGCGATCCGCAGCCATGAGCTCTGCATCACGCAGAGGCAGATCACTCGCAGCGACGAGATAGGACAATCCCGAGCATACTATGCCGACGAGGAGAAGAATACTGAAACCGGCCAGCATCTCCGCACCGCGGATGTGTCCCTGGCGCCGCAGGGCGAATGATGCCGCGAGCAAGACAACGCCCGGCGCAGCTTTGATGAGCAGGCCTGCATCGATCGCCGCGCCGCGAACAGCCATCGCGAGAAGAAGCGCCACGAGGTTCGCGAGAAGCGCCAGCGTGCTCATCTGCAGCGCAGCGTATGCAGTCTGGGACGCGTTCGGGCCAGTCTCGTGGGGCACGATGTACCATATCGGGCCGGAGCAAACAGGAGGTGAATACGTCGTCGGAGCGGGCTGCTGCGGAAACGGTGCTTGGCACCCACACCTGAGCGCGCCGTGATGGTCGACTTCCTACCCGCGCCCGCCGCGTTGTCGCCGGGTCCGATCCGCCGTCTTGCCGGCCGATGATGGGCGGGCGAACCCGAGCATGGTGAGCAATTGCCAGGGTCGAAAGCCAAGCAGCGGTTAGCCTGCGGCCGCTGAGCACTGGATCTTCGCTGAAGGCTTGACAGACTAGGAATATATGCTGTATAGCGGGATTGTCCTCTTCGCCGAGGGGCGCTCTCGCGAGGCGTCAACAGAGTGGAAGAGGATGCGGCGCCTGCGGGCGGGTTTCGCGAACCCGCACTCGGGGAGCCGGACCAGCGCCGCCCTCCGGGTACTACGGCCCGGGCGCCAGTGCAGCGTGGCTTAGGTTCTCCCGTCCGCAAG